>OGUL01000001.1_pt1 | contig 485959 bp, 429 predicted proteins | sample 1553651 | NCBI WGS metagenome assembly OGUL01 (sample SAMEA2580048, study PRJEB22360) | human gut metagenome | biome: human gut; feature: human-associated habitat; material: faeces | place: Denmark | collected 2008/2010
GACGCCCCTGCAAGCAATAAGATGTTGCTTGCAGGGGCGTCCTTTCCTATATATACACCGCCGAATATTATTCCGCAGTCTTTTTTCTTCTAGTCGGCTTTTCCTTTACCTCTTCCTTGTGTTCGATGGTTACACCAGCCAATTCCGGGTCAATCATGATACGTCCGCAATACTCGCAAACGATGATTTTCTTACGAGAACGGATATCCAGTTGTCTCTGGGGTGGGATTTTGTTGAAGCAACCGCCACAAGCGTCACGCTGTACATATACGATACCCAATCCGTTGCGAGAGTTCTTACGGATACGCTTGAAAGACTGGAGCAAGCGCGGTTCGATCTTAGTTTCAAGTTCTTTGGCTTTGTCTCTCAGCTTTTCTTCTTCCTGCTTGGTTTCAGAGATGATTTCGTCCAGTTCGTTCTTCTTAACGTCCAGGTCTTTCTGTCTTTCGTCCAACGCTTCTGTGCTCTTTGCAGCTTCAGCAGACTTCTCCTGTTCCTGTGCAGCGAACTCTTTGATTCTCTTATCGCAAAGCTCCATTTCCAGAGTTTGGAATTCGATTTCTTTGCTTAGGAAGTCGTACTCACGGTTGTTGCGTACATTCTCCTGCTGTTCCTTGTATTTTGCGATAGAAGCTTTTGAAGTTTCAATCTCCACTTTCTTGGTAGCGATGGCGGATTTCAGTTCGGCTACTTCTGCCTTAATTCTGTCGATACGAGTGCTCAGACCGGCGATTTCATCTTCCAAGTCCTGTACTTCCAGCGGAAGTTCACCTCTTAAAGTCTTGATTTCATCAATCTTAGACAACATAGTCTGCAACTGGAACAGGGCTTTCAATTTCTGCTCCACGGTCAATTCCTGAGGATCTTTTTTTGCTTCTTTAGCCATTTTACTTATAAATATTTTATGGGGTTGGTATTCACTTTGCACTGTTGCAGCGCAAGGTTAGGAAACAACTCCCGGATTATTGTATAGAATATTTCTTTTGTATATTGTTCGCTTTCGTAATGTCCTATCTCTGCCAGCAGAATATCTGTATCGTGTCCGAAGTAATCGTGATACTTGATTTCTCCGGTGATGAACACGTCTGCACCGTTGCGTATGGCAAGCGGCATCAGGAATGCTCCAGCTCCTCCACACAGTGCCACGGTCTGTATTTCACGCCCGGTCAGCTTGTTATGCTTCAGACAGCCCACTTCAAAGGTCTTCTTGATGCGTTTCAGGAACTCCAACTCCGTTTCCGGTGTTTCCAGTTCTCCGATAACTCCTGCCCCAGCCTGTGTCCAGCTATTCTGCAAAGGATATAAATCGAATGCAGGTTCCTCATACGGATGGGCGCTCAGTAGAGCTTTGATGACTTCCGATTTCTTGTAGGCAGGCAATACGGTTTCTATCCGCACTTCCTTTTCCGTATGCAACTCTCCGATGCTTCCACAGAACGGGTGGCTACCCTCCTGAGCGCGGAAAGTTCCCTCTCCTTCTACATTGTAACTGCATGCGTCGTAGTTTCCTATGCAACCGCATCCGGCTGCAAACAAAGCCTTACGAACATCTTCTGCCTGTGCTGTAGGTACAAAAGTCACCAATTTTACCAAGGCATTCTCTTTGGCTTCCAGCACGCGTACATTACTCAATCCTATTTTCTCGGCAATCTTGAAGTTCACCCCTCCCGGAGCATTGTCCAGGTTGGTATGTGCTGAGTAGATCACGATATCATTCTTGATTGCTTTCATGATACAACGCTCTACATAGTCCCTACCCGTAATGGATTTATATCCTTTGAATATCAGCGGATGATGGGATATGACAAGATTGTACCCTAACGCAATCGCTTCGTCCAGCACGGCTTCAGTGACGTCAAGACACAACAAAGCCCCTGTTGCTTCCGCTTCTGTCAATCCGATTTGCAGGCCGGCATTATCAAATCCGTCTTGCAATGGCAGAGGCGCGAACCGTTCAAGGGCGCTTACTATCTCCTTAATTCTCATTATGTGAATAGAAAATTTCGGTACAAATATAGTAAAAATGCACTGAATAACTGTTTGTTTTACTCTTTTTTTATATATTTGTTCGGATAATTGTAAAACTCTATACCATGAAAGCATTACTTATCCCGTTTTTCGCCTTATTATGCATTCTTTTCTCGTGCCAACCCTCGCCCAAAGCCCAAGATAGCGGCGAAGAGGATGCACAAGAGGAATTTGTGGATACTACTCCGAAGGCTACAGCCATCTTCTGGATAGATAAACATAAGGAAATGCCCGGACAATCGTCAAAGAGGCCGGGGGCGGTACGTACTGTGAAAGCCAAAGTCAATATCCATTTGGCAGGGCGTATAGAAGTACTTTCGTATGTGAAACCGCAGAAAGGATATATAAAAAGTTATATAAATCGCCGTCTTGAGACGTTCCGGGTAAGGAAAGTGTTGATGGACAGTGCTTATATAAAACCCGGCGTACAGTATGTGCAGTTGCGTTATACTCCTGAAAAAGTAGAGCACTAACGGTTTTTCTTCTTTTCCTTTTTCTCTACCATTACCTGCAATAGTTTTCCGTTGGCATCGAACGACTTACGCGATGCCAGCGAGATGGTAATCATCAGCGAAAGCATGGATGCCGTGAAGGTTATCACCATAATCATCATCTGATATTTGATGGCAACATTCGGGCTACTACCTCCCAGGATTTGTCCGATCATTGTGCCGGGCAGTGCCACCAGGCCCATAACGGCAATATTGGCAATCAACGGACTAAAAGACTTAATGATAGCCTGTTTGATAAAAGGCGCCTGTGCTTCTGCCCTTGTGGCACCATTGCCAAGCAGATAGCGATACAATTGCTGTTCCCGTTTCAATCCGCTGTAATAAGCATTCAGCGCAACGACATTGCTGGATAGCATGTTTCCCATCAGGATACCGAATATCGGAATAAAATACTGGGCACTGAACACATTCTCCAACCGTAATACAATGGCAATGAAGTACATGCCGATGCAGACAACACTGAATAAGAAACCTATGGAGATAGGAATAAACAGTATTTTCCGTTTCAATTGGGTGCGTGCCAGGGCGGTTTGTGCGGCGACGAATATCATAATAATCACCCACAGAAAGTTGATCCACGGGTTATTCCACAGAAACAAGTATTTCAGGTAGATACCGATAAAGAAAAGTTGTACAATCATCCGTGCGATACCAATCACGGTAACCCACAATAGCCCTGTCTTGAACTTCCACAAGTAGAACAGCGGAATGAGCAACAGCAACAATCCGATGGCTAAACTGGTATATGATATGTCGATAGTTCCCACTTTATTAATCTCTTAGTTATAGCGTTATCATCTGGTTGCATCCTTGCGCAAATCTCTGGTCGTGAGAGACGGCGAGAATGGCACTTCCCTCCCTCATTCGTTTCCGGAAGAAAGTAAGTACTTTATCCGTAGAGTCCGAATCCAGTGCGGAAGTCGGTTCATCCACAATCAGCAGCGGCTTTTGCATCAGGGTGGCTACGGCAATCATGATACGTTGCCGTTGTCCTCCGGAGATCTCATTCACACGTTTATCGTACAATTCCTCTTCCAGCCCCAATTCATCGAAACAGGCAAATAGTTTGTCCAGTGAAAAGGGGGTATTCCGGTTAGCTTTCAGATTGAAAGGGAGTTGCACCATTTCCTTCACCCATTCCGATGGAAGCGCCAGTTCTTGCGGTATCCATGCCACTTGCCGGCGAATTTGGTCGATAGTTCCTTTTTCCAGTAAAATGCCGTTAACGGTGATGCTCCCTGCTTTGAGGGGTACAAATCCTAAAACTGCATTCAGCAAGGAGGTCTTTCCCCGCCCCGATTGTCCGGAAATGCAGGCGATTTCCCCTTCGTGCAGCTGTAAGCAAAAGCCGGAAAAAAGTGTATCTGCTCCGAAAGCGATGCATGCGTTGTCTATTTGAAGTATAGTCCTGGTCTCCATTTGAAAGCAAATATAGAAAGGAATTCTGAGAAAACGACGGATTATTGGCTGAAATCAGTATCTTTAAATAAGATAAGCTGCATTTTGGCATAACTTTTTCATGCAAGCATGAAAGTTCTGCACTCAATTTGCATTATCTTTGCTATCAGTTTTTAATAAAAGTGAGAATTATGATACAGAACGAACGTGCAAGCCGTCACGAACATGTGTTGGACGTGGCAAGGCAGATGATGACTGCTGCCCGTACTGCTCCGAAGGGAAAAGGTGTAGATATAATTGAAATAGCTATGGTCACCGGAGACGATTTAAAAGTATTGTCGGACAAGATGGTTGCCATGGTGGAAGAACACGGAATGAAGTTCTTTTTGCGGGATGCCGCCAACATTTTGCAGGCTGAATGTGTAATTATAATAGGTACGCGCGAGCAGGCGCAAGGATTGAATTGCGGCCATTGTGGTTATCCCACTTGTGCGGGACGCCCTGAAGGTGTGCCTTGTGCCGTGAATTCGGTCGATGTAGGTATAGCTATCGGTTCGGCTTGTGCCACGGCGGCCGATTTGCGCGTGGATACCCGTGTGATGTTCTCTGCCGGACTTGCTGCGCAGCAATTGGAGTGGTTGCCGGGATGCAGATCCGTGTATGCTATTCCGGTCAGTGCTTCGACCAAGAATCCGTTCTTTGACCGCAAGCCGAAAGAAGAAAAGAAAGAATGATAAATATGAGTGATACGTTCAATGCTGTTTTACCTGCCGAATGGGCGCCGCAAAGCGGAATACAGCTGACTTGGCCCCATGCCGGAACTGACTGGGCACATATGCTTACGGAAGTACAAGTCTGCTTTGCCGCTATCGCACGCGAAATAACCCAACGGGAATTGCTTCTGATCGTAACTCCCGAACCGGAGGAGGTCAAAAAGCAGATTTCAGCTACCGTCAATATGCAGAATGTCCGTTTCATGGAGTGTGAAACGAATGATACTTGGGCGCGTGATCATGGTGCAATTACCATGCTGGATGCAGAAGGCGCTTCGCTTCTTGATTTCATGTTCAATGGCTGGGGGCTGAAATTCGCTTCGGATAAAGACAACCTGATTACCCGTCAGGCTGTGAAAGTCGGTTTCCTGAATGGGCGGTATGTTAATCGTCTGGGCTTTGTTCTGGAAGGTGGTTCCATTGAGAGTGACGGGTTGGGCACATTACTCACCACGTCCGAGTGTTTGCTTTCTCCCAATCGTAACGGGCAGATGAGCCGCGATGAAATCGAAGACTATCTCTGTTCTGTATTTCATCTGAAACAGGTACTTTGGCTCGATCATGGGTATTTGGCAGGAGATGATACGGATAGTCATGTCGATACACTCGCTCGTCTTTGTTCACCGGATACTATTGCCTATGTGCAATGCACCGATATGCAGGATGAACATTACGAAGCTCTCCATCAAATGGAAGAACAACTGAAAACCTTCCGTACTTTGAATGGGAACCCCTACCGCCTGTTGGCATTGCCTATGGTGGACAAGATTGAGGAAGAGGGCGAACGCCTCCCCGCAACGTATGCCAATTTCTTGATAATGAATGATGCGGTGCTTTATCCTACTTATCGTCAGCCGGAGAATGACCAACGTGCTAAAGAAGTCTTGCAGGAAGCGTTCCCGGAATATGAGATTGTAGGCATTGATTGCCGGGCGCTGATTAAGCAGCATGGATCGTTGCATTGCGTGACGATGCAATACCCTGCCGGTGTATTGAAATAAAATTAGAAAGATATGAGAAAAATAAAAGTCGGAATTATTCAGCAAGCCAATACAGCAGATCTTCGTACGAATCTGATGAACCTGGCTAAAAGCATAGAAGCTTGTGCTGCACATGGTGCGCAACTGGTTGTATTACAGGAACTACACAACTCCCTGTATTTCTGTCAGACTGAAAACACGCAACTGTTTGATCTGGCGGAAACGATTCCCGGCCCTTCCACCGGATTTTATTCCGAACTGGCCGCTGCCAATAAAATAGTATTGGTGACCTCCCTATTTGAGAAACGTGCCCCAGGACTCTATCATAACACCGCCGTTGTCTTTGATCGTGACGGAAGCATTGCCGGAAAATACCGCAAGATGCATATCCCCGATGATCCGGCCTATTATGAAAAGTTCTATTTCACCCCCGGAGATATAGGTTTCGAACCTATCCAAACCTCTCTCGGAAAACTGGGCGTACTTGTTTGCTGGGATCAGTGGTATCCCGAAGCTGCCCGCCTGATGGTATTGAAAGGTGCCGAATTATTAATCTACCCCACCGCCATCGGTTGGGAAAGCAGTGACGCCGATGATGAAAAGGCACGCCAGCTCAATGCCTGGATTATCTCCCAGCGTGCCCATGCCGTAGCCAACGGACTTCCTGTTATCTCCGTTAACCGTGTCGGTCACGAACCCGATCCGTCCATGCAGACAAATGGCATCCAATTCTGGGGAAATAGTTTTGTAGCAGGTCCGCAAGGAGAATTCCTTGCACAAGCCGGAAATGATCGTCCGGAAAATATAGTAGTGGAGATAGATATGGAACGCTCTGAAAATGTACGCCGTTGGTGGCCTTTCCTGCGCGACCGTCGTATCGATGAATACGGTGGATTGACGAAACGCTTTCTTGATTAAAATACAATTCGATAAAAGTGCGATAAAGCGCAATTTGATAAAAGCGCAGTAAAACGTAGTTTGATAAAGCGTTAACGGAACGTGATTCTCCTGTTCATTATAAAATTCACGCCTCCGTAAATAAACAGTCCCAGGAACTGAGCCAGATATTCATCACAATTCAGTGCCTCGACTAACACTACCAAGAATAGGAATTGCGCCAGATATGCCATTCCGAAAGCGATAGAAAAGAGCAACACCTGCCTCCAGGTGTTGCTCTTCTTTTCTTTATCATCCAAAGGAAATATCCAGTGCTTGCACCAGATAAAATTATGAGTCTGTGCAATGACGTAAGCAGTTATGTTAGAGAGCATATAGTCGATGTCCAGTTCATCCATCATCAGCCAGATGACTGCTGCTATAATCAGGGCATTCAGCGTACCGATTACCGCAAAACGGAAGATGCGTCTCGACTCTCTCACAACAAACTAACCTACTCTTATTCTTTGATATCTACGATCAGATTCAGTTCGTCCAACTGAGACGGATCAAGTGCTGCGGGAGCATCCAGCATCACGTCGCGTCCACTGTTATTCTTCGGGAATGCGATGCAGTCACGAATACTATCCAATCCGGCAAAGAGAGATACCCAACGATCAAGACCATATGCCAGACCGCCATGAGGAGGTGCACCGTATTTGAATGCATTCATCAGGAATCCGAATTGTTCTTCTGCTTTTTCAGGAGTGAATCCCAGGATTTCGAACATCTTTGCCTGCAACTTTGGATCGTGGATACGGATTGAACCGCCACCGACTTCCACACCATTGATTACCATATCATAAGCATCGGCACGTACTGCTGCCGGATCAGTATCCAGTAAATCAATGTCCTCGTCTTTCGGATGGGTGAACGGATGGTGCATAGCCATCAAGCGGTTTTCTTGCTCACTCCATTCAAACATCGGGAAGTCTACTACCCACAGGCATGCGAATGTGTTCTTATCACGCAATCCCAATTGGCTACCCATTTCCAGACGAAGCTCGCAAAGTTGCTTGCGTGTCTTCATGGTGTCGTCGCCGCTCAAAATCAGAATCAAGTCACCCGGTTTGGCACCGAAAGCTTCTTTCACCTGTTGCAGTACTTCCTGCGTATAGAATTTGTCAACGCTCGATTTTACATTTCCGTCTTCCTCTACACGGGCGTAAACCATACCTTTTGCACCAATCTGCGGTCTCTTCACAAATTCCGTCAGTGCATCCAGTTGTTTGCGGGTGTAGTGTGCGGCACCTTCGGCACAGATACCACCGATGTATTCGGCGCTATCAAATACAGAGAAGCCATGGCCTTTCAGTATATCCATCAGTTCCACGAACTTCATACCGAAACGCAAGTCGGGTTTGTCGCTACCATAATATTTCATGGCGTCCGCCCATGCCATACGCTGGAACTGACCTTCCAATTCCACACCGCGGATTTCTTTGAACAGATATTTCGTCATACCTTCAAACAGGTTGATGATGTCGTCCTGTTCTACGAAAGACATTTCGCAGTCTATCTGAGTAAATTCCGGCTGACGGTCGGCACGAAGGTCCTCGTCACGGAAACACTTGGCAATCTGGAAGTAACGGTCAAAACCGGATACCATCAGCAATTGCTTCAAGGTCTGCGGGCTTTGCGGCAAGGCGTAAAACTGTCCCGGATTCATGCGTGAGGGCACCACGAAGTCGCGTGCGCCTTCCGGAGTAGAGCCTACCAGTACAGGAGTTTCCACTTCGATGAAACCCTGGCTGTCCAGGTAGCGGCGTACTTCAATGGTCATTCTATGGCGGAGTTCCAGATTTCTGCGTACCGATGGACGGCGCAAATCCAGATAACGGTATTTCATGCGGATATCGTCGCCACCATCCGTATTATCTTCGATGGTGAACGGAGGTGTCAGGGCTGCATTCAGCACATTCAGTTCCGATACGATGATTTCAATATCTCCGGTCGGGATATTGGCATTCTTGCTGAAGCGTTCGTTCACCGTTCCTGTAATCTGAATGACGAATTCGCGTCCTAGGCGGTTGGCGTTCTCGCAAAGTGCGGCGTCCACCTCTTCGTTAAAAACTAACTGGGTGATACCGTAACGATCGCGGAGGTCAATGAATGTCATACCTCCCATTTTGCGGCTGCGCTGCACCCAACCTGCCAGCGTTACTTGCTTATTGACATCGGAGATACGAAGTTCTCCGCAGGTGTGTGATCTAAACATGTTGATATTTACAATTTACAATTTACAATTTACAATTTGGCTGCGCTGTCGGGGCACAACGCTTAATTGCTAATGACGTGCAAAAATACAGATTTATTTTATAAAAAACTCAGATTTTCGTTAACTTCTTAATCTGCTCTTTACTCTTATCCAATATCATCTTATTCTTATGCACAATCTCCTCATTGATCTGCTTCAGGCCATTTATATAATCCTGTGCCCGTTGCAATACATTCGAAGAGTCTTTTTCGGCATACCGGGGGATGATAACCTGCAATCCTTCTTTGATTACCTTTACGTCAATGTTTTCTCCCATCATCATCGGGTCCCCGTCAAAGTGCACTACTCCTGGTTTGGTACGGTGGATGCGCAGCGTCTGGCAGCGGAAAGTTTTGATGCGGCTATTTTGGTCTATAGTCTTATTAAACAGTTGGAAAGACAGGGAGGGCACATCCAGCACCGTGAAAGGTTCAAGGATGGTCACGTCCAGTAATCCGTCCGTCAGCATGGCCTGTGGAGCTATGTACGCATTGTTTCCGTATTGCGAAGCGTTGCCGCAGGCTATCAGGAAAGCCTTATACTTTAAAGTACCGTCTTCCGTTTCCAGTTCGTAAGTTTCGGGCTGATACTTCAGACTCTCCAGCAGAGTCTTTTCTAAATAGGTAAGAGGGCCTCTCCTGCCCGCCTTTGCAAACTTCAGGCTGACAAAAGCATCAAAACCCACACCGCAGGTACAGAAGAAAGGCACTTCATTGATTTTTCCGTAATCGATGACGTCTATAATTCCTTCGTTGATGATTTCTATCGCCTTTTTGGGCTCCATCGAAATTTGCAGATGGCGTGCCAGTCCGTTTCCCGAACCACACGGAATGATGCCCAATGCAGTTTTTGTATGCACAAGCGAACGGGCTATTTCGTTGATCGTGCCGTCACCGCCAATAGCCACTACAGCATGCACATTTTCCTTTGCTTTTTGTGCAGCAATTTCAACAGCATGTCCGGCATATTCGGTATAGATTACCTCTTGGACATACTTTGCCTTATCCAGCTTTTCATCGAGCAAATGGAGGATTTGCTCTTTGCTCTGCGTACCGGATTTCGGATTTATAATGAATGATATTTTCTTTTTTTCTTCGTCCATGCAAGGGTTGTTTCACTATGCAATTTTATAAATGGCAAAAGTAATACAAATACTTGAATTTTTAACCATAGAGTGGGCTTTAATCCATGGGCAAATATATTTTTTAGTAAAAAAAGAACAGATAAGCACATATTTTGCTATCTTTGCCCCCTGTTTTCAAAAGGCTTGTAATTAAGAGTTAAATATTTCATATTATATAATAAACATTTCATGGGATTACTACAAGACAAATTGGCGAAATACGACCTGCCACAGCAATATATGGCAATGGGCGTATACCCCTATTTCCGCACAATTGACAGCCATCAGGATACTGAGGTGTTGATGGATGGTAAAAAAGTCCTGATGTTCGGTTCGAATGCTTATACAGGACTGACTTACGATAAAAGAATAATAGAAGCCGCAAAAGCCGCCACAGATAAATACGGTACAGGTTGTGCAGGTTCCCGTTTATTAAATGGAACTCTTGATATACATGTAGAGTTGGAAAAAGAACTGGCTGAGTTTGTCGGAAAAGACGATGCACTCTGTTTTTCCACCGGATTTACTGTAAATGAGGGTGTTATTCCGCAATTGACGGGACGTAACGATTACATTATCTGTGACGACCGCGTGCACGCTTCCATCGTAGATGGCCGCCGTCTCTCCTTTTCTACTCAATTGAAGTACAAACATAACGATATGGCCGATCTGGAAAAAGAACTCCAGAAATGCGAGCCGGATGCTATCAAACTGATCGTGGTGGATAGTGTTTTCTCTATGGAAGGCGACCTTGCCAACCTCCCCGAAATCGTACGTTTGAAGAAAAAATACAATGCCAGCATCATGGTGGACGAAGCACACGGATTGGGTGTATTCGGAAAACAGGGACGCGGTGTTTGCGATCATTTCGGTGTGACGGATGATATCGACCTGATTATGGGTACGTTCAGCAAGTCACTGGCTTCTATCGGTGGTTTCGTTGCCGGAGATGCTTCGGTAATCAACTGGTTGCGCCACAATGCCCGTTCTTATATATTCCAGGCAAGTAACACGCCTGCTGCTACGGCTGCTGCCCGTGAAGCTCTTCACATCATTATGAACGAACCGGAACGTCAGCAACGTTTGTGGGACATCACCAACTATGCATTGAAGAAATTCCGTGATGCCGGTTTCGAAATCGGTGAAACTGAATCTCCTATCATTCCGTTGTATGTGCGTGATGCGGAAAAGACATTTATCGTAACTAAGATGGCGTTTGACGAAGGCATCTTCATCAATCCGGTTATTCCGCCCGCTTGTGCACCGCAAGATACGTTGGTACGCGTAGCATTGATGGCTACTCACACCAAAGAGCAGGTAGACTATGCTGTTGAGAAGTTGACGAAATGTTTCCGTGAACTCGGAGTGATTGAATAAGGATTTTCCTGAAATCAGATAAAATGCAAAGAGACTGTCTTCAAAAGGCAGTCTCTTTTTTTTAGGAATTGATAAAATTATGTAAGTTTGTAGCAGAATACTGAATTCCTATTCAATGAAAAACATCATTAACAAGATCAGGCAAGTTTATCCGGTTTCCGACGAAGCACTTCAGGCATTGCAGGCAGATATGCAGGTAAGATATTACCCTAAAAATACTTATATAGTGCACTCGGGGGTAACGGACCGTCTGGTTTATTTTATTGAAGAGGGAGTTGCCCGTTCCGTATTTCATCACAACGGACAAGATACTACCACCTGGTTCAGCCAGGAAGGTGACATTACTTTCGGTATGGATTCGTTGTATTACAAACAGCCGTCAGTAGAGAGCATTGAAGCTCTTTCGGATTGCAAAATCTATGTCATCCATATAGACAAGCTGAATCTTCTTTACGAAACGTACATCGATATAGCCAATTGGGGAAGAATCCTACATCAGAATGTAAATAAGGAGCTTAGCCATATGTTTGTGGAGCGTCTTCAGCTTTCGCCCAAGGAGAGATACGAACAGTTTAACCGGCGCTATCCTGGATTGATAAACCGGGTGAAACTGAAGTATGTGGCTGCTTTTCTGGGTATTTCCATTTATACACTCAGCCGGGTGCGTGCCCAAAAATAAGTTTTCGCCGGTCTTTTTTGCTTTTGAGCAAAAAAACTTCAGATGTCAAGCTGTATCTTTGCCATCTGAAAATATTAACTTAATACTAAGAAACAAATGTCTAATACCCCCTCAGCAGCATTTTCGGATACCAAGGCGCATTACGATCTTCTGGATGGACTTCGTGGTGTAGCGGCCCTTATGGTGATATGGTATCATATATTCGAAGGCTATGCTTTTGCAAGCGATACCATGATTACAACGTTCAATCATGGATATTTAGCCGTAGATTTTTTCTTTATCCTTTCAGGTTTTGTTATCGGCTATGCCTATGATGACCGTTGGGGTAAGAGTCTTACAATGAAAGATTTCTTTAAGCGTCGTTTGATACGTCTTCATCCTATGGTGATAATGGGGGCTGTTCTGGGTGCTATTACATTCTGTATTCAGGGTTCCGTGCAATGGGATGGAACACATATTGGCATCTCCATGATAATGCTGTCCCTGCTTTGTACGATATTCTTTATTCCCGCAATGCCGGGCGTAGGTTATGAAGTTCGTGGCAACGGTGAGATGTTTCCGTTGAACGGGCCTTGCTGGTCGTTGTTCTTCGAGTATATAGGTAATATTCTTTATGCCTTGTTTATCCGTCGCTTATCCAATAAGGCGCTGACTGTGCTCGTTGTATTGTTGGGAGTGGCATTGGCGCTATTCGCAGTTTTCGATGTTTCCGGTTATGGAAATATAGGTGTGGGCTGGACGTTGGACGGTGTCAACTTTGGCGGCGGATTATTGAGAATGTTGTTCCCGTTTTCTGTGGGTATGCTTATGTCGCGTAACTTCAAGCCTATGAAGGTGAAAGGTGCGTTCTGGATATGTACCATTGTATTGATTGCTTTGTTCTCAGTGCCCTATCTGGAAGGTGCGGAGCCGATTTGCACAAATGGTGCTTATGAAGCATTTTGTATTATCGTAGCTTTCCCTACCCTTGTATGGATAGGAGCATCGGGAACTACTACGGATAAAAAGTCAACTCAGATATGTAAGTTCCTGGGAGATATCTCTTATCCGATTTATGTGATACATTATCCGTTCATGTATTTGTTCTATGCATGGCTGATTAAAAATCAACTCTTTACTTTGGGAGAAACCTGGCAGGTTGCTTTATGCGTTTATGCCTTGAATGTAGTGTTGGCTTACCTGTGCTTGAAACTGTATGATGAGCCTATACGAAAATATTTGGCTAAACGGTTTTTAAAGAAGAAGTGATTACACCCTTTCAGGGTTCAGGTCGGGGCTGAGATCGCGATGCCCCACTACTCTAGTACACATTATTTTTCATAACCTTTCATTTTCAATATAATTATGGGTCGCATGATATAATCTTTAAGAAAGGAAGCATTATAGTATAAACTGGAATCTTGCCTGCAATACACTAAAATTCTTGTCGCTTATCTTCCGAATGTGTTTTCCGGGGATTACATAGCTGTAGTTTACTTTAATCCCTATATGCTTGTTTATGTAGTAATTCAATCCCAGAGAAAAATCCTTTTGTGCTCCGCCCAATACTTCCGCAGTCCGGTCGTTCATATCTACGATATTGAAACGTCCGCAGAGTTCGAGCACACGGCCTATAGGACGGGAAGGACATGCCAGAGCTGCATCATAGGCATAAGTATCTCCTATCAGGAGCCATGAACATTGCGCATATCCACCCTGTCCGGTATAGTCGGCAAGGGCATTCCTGCGTTTCACCTGAGTACGGATATATTCGCTTTGAAGGAAGAATTTTCCGTAATAGATCAGCAGTTCAGTACCCAGCTTCACTTGATGGCGGGCATTATCCACTTCCGCATAAATCAGGTTACGATTGTCGATAGTACTCACTCCGGCAGATTTATAGATAAAGGTACTCCTGTTATCATCATCCGGCAAAGCACCATCGGGAGTGCGATAGATAGCGGCAATACCGAGATGCAATAGCTTTCCAGCTTCATTTACAGGTCGGTAAACAAAACGTCCGTCTACGGCATAACCTTGCGAGGTATTCTTTAAGTTACTGATATCGTTGTCGGTAAACAATCCTCCGCAAGCATAATAATGCGTAGCATTGTAAGTGTAGGCAACTCCCAGACGCCGACTGTTGGTCATGGCAAGCACAGAGCCGGGTGACTGATGGAAACGTAGGTCGAAAGTGCTGCAAAGCATATCCATGGTGAAAGGTTCGTAGAATTGCCCTACCTGGATGATATGCTTACCGGAAGTGTAAGTAGCGAAAGCATCTTTGATAGAAACCTTGTTGCCTACATAGCCTATTTCCACTTTCATGTCCCAGCGCTGGTAAGTGGCCTTCATGCCTACACGCAGATCATTGAATTCCGTACCGTTACCGAAATGATTGTTATTCCTGAGATAAACACCGCCATCCATAAGCATGCGGCCGGTTACTTTGTACTGTAATTTGTCGGAGAGAGTTTCCTGTGCTGTGGCGGTCAGAGAAGTGACGACCGCCAGCAGGCACAGGGAGGATTTAGAAAGGTAATTCATTAGTAAGAAGTTTGTTGGACTACTTCTATCAGACGTGCGAAATCTTCAGGATGTACATCTCCGATGTTGCCGATGCGGAAAGTATCTGCCTGGGATATCTTGCCCGGATAGATGACGAAACCTTTTTCTTTCAGTTGGGTGTAGAAAGAATTGAAATCGAAACCTGCTTTCGGATAAAGGAAAGAGGTGATGATGGGCGACTGGAATTCGTCCGGCAGCAAGGTTTTGAAGCCGAGTGCACGCATTCCTTCTACCAATATGCGGTGGTTTTCGCAATATCTCTTGTGGCGGGCGGCTACTCCCCCCTCTTCTTCCAGTTCGGCAAGTGCCTGCTTGAAGGCTCTTACTACATGGGTGGGCGAAGTAAACCTCCATTTGCCATGTCCTTTTTCCATCGTCTCCCATTGGTCGTAAATATCGAGTGAGAGTGAACGGGAAACACCTTTGCAGTGTAACAGTTCGGATTTGCGGGCTATGATAAAACCGAAGCCGGGAACACCCTGGATGCATTTGTTGGCACTGCTGATCATGAAGTCGATACCTAATTCATACATATCCAGAGGCACACCGCCGAAGCTGCTCATAGCGTCTACAATCAGCTTTTTGTTGTGGAGCTTCACAATGTGGGCAATCTCTTTGAGAGGATTCAGGATACCGGTAGTGGTTTCGCAATGTACTACGGCTACATGGGTGATATCTGAATTGTTGGACAGGTAATCGTCTACATAGTCAACGGAAACCTGTTCGGTTTCTTCGAAAGCAAGCATATCGTAGTTGATGCCGTGATATTCGGCAATGTGGCCCATACGGTCACCATAAGCGCCATTGCTGAGGATAAGTAGTTTGTGCTTGGGAGTGATGACACTGCCGATAACAGCTTCCACGCAATAAGTACCGCTTCCCTGCAAGAGTACGGAAGTGTATTCATTGGTGGCTGTGGTGGCAAGGGCAACGAGGGATTTGCGGATTTCTTCTACAATGTGTACGTTATAGTCGGCGTCCCATGTACACCAATCGGTCATCATGGCCTCTTTTACGGTTTCTGACGTGGTTAATGGGCCGGGGGTTAATAATAAATAGGGTTTCATATTGGTTTGATATTTAAAAGGATTAATAATTCGTATTCAGTTTATGATTGATAAGTTCTATGATTTGGGGAAGCTCTTCGATGCTGTCCACCACATAGTGGGCGCCTGCCAGAAGCATGCGCTGTCTGACTTCTGCTTTCCGGGCAGCGAGCGTTGCGGGAGACATTTGCTCTACTTCCTCCTGGGTTAGTCCCAGTTCGTTACTGCCGAGTATGACGCCGACGGTCCAGACTTTGGCATTGATACCCTCTTTGATGTCGGCAATGGTGTCACCGTACTTCAGAACACAGTCTGTTGAAGGGATGGCAAGATCGATCATGTTTTGGTAAATCATATAAGGGAAAGGACGTCCGGCAGGCAGGTCGTTGGGAGTGACACACTTGTCGGTGGTGTAACCTTTGCGGGCTGCATTGGGGAGCACTACGTCCATCATGGCTTGGGTGTAGCCGGTGGTGGAACCTATTTTGATGCCTTGTTTTCTCAGTTCGTTCAGGGTATCGATGACTCCGGGAATGGGGTCGGTGTAGTTTGCTAGGGAAGCAAAAAGGTATTCCTCGAATTTGGCGTTCATATCTGTTACGTCCTGTTCGTTCCAGGGACGGTGATAGAGTTTCTCAAACTCCTCGCCTACTCCGTCCATCTTGAACAGTTCGCGGATGTGGTCTATCTTGGCCATTCCCATAGGGCGGCGGGCTTGTTCCATCGTGATGTTGATGCCTATTTCATTGAAGGCTTTCAAGAAGGCGGCTACCGGAGCGAAACATCCGTAATCAACTGCAGAGCCTGCCCAGTCCATAATGATACATTCTATTCTTTTCATATTTACTTGTTATTTTATAATGAGTTGTTTAATAATAAATTGGGGTTTATCTATTTTTGTAAGCCTTTTAGGCTACCTGCAAAACTTGAATTATTCATCTGTTGAATTATTGCTTATTGCGATAAGATGTTCTTATTTCTCTTACTTTTTTAGCTGGGCATCACAGAAAATGCAGATTGTAACATTTCCGGTTTCTCTTCTACCGCACGTCCCGTGCGCAGGAGTTCTTCTTTCTTATGTCTCTGTACCAGATAGACAATAGAACAGCTGAATGCTACGGTACAGATTATTCCTACATAACCGGACATCTGGTTGTAAAAATCGAGCCAATTGATATCCGTATTAAAGAATTCCTTGAACATCAGGACGAGTACAGTACCAGTATATCCGATGAAATCAATAGTCACAATAAAGAATCCTACATTTCCTTTTATCTTGAAGCATGCTATGAAGCGGTCGAAAAATATGCTTTGAAAACAAAGGTAGGCAATGTAAAGGCTCAGACTCTGGATGAACAACCAAGTCACGGTGCTGAGTTGAAGCGTATCGTAATTGAGTGATACGAAACTCATGGTAGCCGTTCCGGCAACCACCATACTCAAGAGGATGACCAATACTTTGATATTACTCTTTACAAAGACCATCATTCCGAAAAGTGCCAGGATGATAAGAGTAACAACACTGTCGATCTGTGCAAACAGCCAGGAAGAATGTCCGCTCATGTCGATAATCTTCACCAGGAAATCTTCTTTAATATCCCGGAGGATAACCAACAGAAGGTTGGCTACGAACAGGAGGATCAATACAGGCATGAAGTTGCGGAACAGTTCTTTGCGTTGTTTTCCGTTGAGAGTGACACGCTGGCTCTTTTCGGCAATGTCCTGTTGGGTGGGTTGTGGCAGGCGATTCAGGGTGTAACCCAGCAAGGCAAGCAATGGCAGCGCAAAGGCGCCGATGAGAGCGGGCATCCAGAACTCTCCTACATGCAGGGTGTTCATAACGAACAGCCCGATGGATTTTGCCACGCCGGAGCTGATGACAATACTGATACCCAAAAGGCTGGCAAGAATATCGGTGGTGCGTCTGCCTTCGATGAAGCTGAATATCACACCCCACATGCAACCCAGTGACAAACCGTTGAAGAACATGGCGAAGATATTATAAGGAGCGGGCAAGAGTCCGAAGAGAACCAGGGAGAGTTCCGCTACCAGAATAGAAGCCAGAATGAACTTCATGCGGTGCTCCTTCTTTAATTCGGAAATCAACTTGATACCGACAAACTTAGCGATGAGGTAGCCCAGAATCTGGACGATGGTAACCAATACTTTATAATCCAATCCGAAGGCATCCAGTCCGTCGAAGGAGGCAGCGGTGAAAGGTTTGCGAAGCGCATATACTAAGGAGTACGAAAGAAGCGCTGCACCTCCTGCCCAAAGTATGAATACAAGATCGGATATTTTCTTGTTTGAAAGTAGTTCCGTTTTAATGTCGGTAATTGTTTTCATTTTATTCTCTTTTGATTTCGAGGGCAAAAGTAGAAGGATGATGTTACAGAAAAAATGAATATTTATTATTAATACATTTAATTATCGGATAGAAAATAAAGTAACATTAATGTAACATTTATGCAATCGGAATATAACACAAGTGGGTGTTCTTTGCAAATTAAAAACCAAAAACACTTACAAAATATGGAGGAACTATTAGAGATATATAAGCGGATAGAAGATCTGCGTAATAAAGGGGTGAAAATGAAAGATATAGCTGACAAAACGAATATGCCTGCCAGTGTGCTGTCTTCTCTCTATTCAAGTGTGCTGCCCACCTTTGCAAGATCGGTAAAGAAAGGAATGACGGAAGAAGAAGCATTGGACTATGCCCTGTCTCAGGTGAATAATGTTTCGAAGAAACGTTTGCTCGGCAACCTTACTGAAATGAAAGAGCAGTTGCTGGAACTGGAACCCGTGACAACCGGTAACCAGAAGGAAATTCCATTCGTCAGAATGTTGACCGAAGAGATGAATCATTCGGCACAGGAAGTGTATAATTATAGTGGTATATATATAAGTTATAGTCTTTCGTCTTCGAGTGATTGCCTGAAGATGGAACCGTATCTGATTAGTGCCTCCGAAAACAATGACTATGTACAGGTGACTCATATGAGCGCTTACAACACAACGCACCGGGGGATCGGGTTATTAAATAATCATCAGAATGCATATATCATCTTCAACGAAAGGGAGGCTCCGCAGCTTGCATTATTCACCATCTATCTGCAACTGCCCATGTACGACTATCCGTCTATGCTGAAAGGGCTTTACCTGAGTCTGGACTATAACCGGAATCCGATAGCCCGGCGGATTGTTTTCGTGAAATATTCCGATAGCACCAGCATGGATGATTTTATTGAACTGAAAGGCGGACTGCTGACCGAGGAAGAACTGACACCGGAGCAAAAGGTCTATTTTGAATATACATGCCGGGGCGGGGATTATATAAAAACGTGTACGGTGCCCTCCCCTCACCTGAATGGTGACGATCTGGAAAGGGAGAAGAAGATGCTGAAACTGTGATTCTGCTAATAAGAATAGAACGACGGTGTGTCTTTTGTTACAGATTTACAGTTTTTCTTATCATCTTGCTTTGATATTGAAAGTTTTTTAGTATGTTTGCCGCATTATTAATGAAAAACACGTCTTTTCAATGAAAAAGCAAGATTTCCTGTTTATTATTCTGGTGGTGGTAGTCTTTCTACCCTTCTTTTTGAGTGACGCGGTTTATGACTGGTATAAGTCGTTCAATGCTGCACATGGTATGGTGATGAGCTTTCTGAAGTTTGCCATTCTGTCTTCGTTGGGCGAAGTGCTGGGATTACGAATCAGTGCGGGAGTGTACAACCGGAAGGGTTTCGGTATTATTCCGCGCATGGTGGTATGGGGCATACTCGGTATGGGTATCAATGCCGCTATGATTATCTTTTCAAAAGGTGTGCCGCAGTTCATGGAGTATATGGGAATGGCAAATGCTGCCGCAACGTTTACAAGTGAAGCGATGTCTCTCGATAAGGTGCTGGTGGCGCTGGCCATATCGGTAACGATGAACACAATCTTTGCTCCGGTATTCATGACTTTCCATAAAATAACAGATACGCATATCCTGATGTGCGGCGGTTCTATTAAGAGTCTTATCACTCCTATTCCAATGACAAAAATCATCACCGGACTGAACTGGAACGTTCAATGGAACTTCGTTTTTAAGAAGACAATCCCGTTCTTCTGGTATCCTGCACACACCATTACTTTCATGCTTCCGCCGGATATGCGCGTATTGTTTGCGGCATTGCTGGGCATTGTGCTGGGAGTATTGCTGGCAGTGGCGGCACGGAAATAGTTTTTTTATTACCTTTGCTTCCTGCTAAACGAAAATAGATGTATGAAACTATATAGTAGGCAGGAAGCAATCGCACGCATGAATATGCTGGCAGGCTGTTCAAAGTCGTTTGTCTTTCTGATTGATTATTCGCAGGAACAGGTTTATGTGGAAGAGACGGCAGAGGTCTCACCGGAGGAGTTGATATATAACCTGAATGGATTTACGAATGAAGCAGTTGCCGGTTTAACGGATGAATTGCCTCCGGAGAGTTTTCCGGAACAGATAGAATGGATCTCACAGCCTGTTTCTTTTCAGGAATACAGTCGTGCTTTCGGACATGTGAAAAAGAATATTCTTGCCGGAAACAGCTTTCTTACGAATTTAACTTGCCGGACTCCGGTACAAACCAATTTGACTTTAAAGGATATATATTGTAACTCCCGTGCTTTATATAAAGTATGGGTAAAGAGTCATTTTGTAATTTTCTCTCCGGAGATTTTTGTTCGGATAAAGAAAGGGATTATCAGCTCTTATCCCATGAAAGGTACGATAGACGCTACCCTGCCCGATGCCGTACAAACCTTGATGAACGACGGGAAAGAAGCGGCGGAACATGCTACGATTGTGGATCTGATCAGGAATGATCTGAGTATTGTGGCATCTCATGTCCGGGTGGAGCGTTATCGCTATATAGATGTGTTGCAGACAAATCGGGGACCGATATTGCAGACCAGTTCGGAGATATGCGGTGAACTTCCAGAAGATTACAAACGGCAGTTAGGTGATATTCTTTTCAGTATGTTGCCTGCCGGTTCTATTACCGGTGCACCCAAAAAGAAGACGATGCAGATTATTCGTGAAGCTGAAGGATATGAACGGGGATTCTATACGGGAATAACCGGATATTTCGATGGAGACAATATGGATAGTGCCGTGATGATACGTTTTGTGGAGCAAGAGGCGGACGGAATGTATTTTAAAAGCGGTGGTGGCATTACTTTCAAGAGTGACGCCCGCAATGAATATGAAGAAATGAAACAGAAAATATATGTGCCGATTTATTGAAACGATACAAGTACGTGACGGTAAGTTGCAGAACCTTGCCCATCACAACCGTAGGATGAATGAGACGAGACAGGCGGTTTTCGGAATGGCGGATCAACTGGATATTCTGGATTATACAGGGGATTGTCCTGAAAGCGGTTTTTATAAATGCCGGGTAGTTTATGGCAGAGAAGTCTGTGAAGTGGCATTTTCCGCTTATACAATGAGGACTGTACGTTCGCTCCGGTTGGTCGGTTCGGATACGATTGATTATCGCTACAAAAGTACGGACCGGAAGGAACTGGAAGCATTGTATGCCCTGCGCGGCAATCAGGATGATGTATTGATTGTCAGAAATAATCTTTTGACGGATACTTCCATTGCTAATGTGGCGTTAGAAAAAGAGGGAGTCTGGTATACACCGAGGACTCCCTTATTGAAAGGCACAAAACGTGCATTGCTGTTGGAACAGGGGGTACTGACGGAATGTGATATTCCGTCAGATGAGATTTCCTCCTATTCACATATCGCTTTATTTAATGCGATGATTGATTTTCAGTCTCTGGTTCTGGAGATTAACCGGGATACGGTTATTCGTATTTGATACTATCTACCGGATTATTTCTTGCTGCCCGATAACTGTTCAGGCATACTGTGAGCAGGGTGATGCAGACAGTGAAGAACAAAGGAAGCAGGAAATGAAGGATACCAATGTGTATATGGTAAGCAAATTGTTGCAGCCAATAATTCATCAGATAGCAGACCAGGGGTACAATGAGTATAAAGGCTATACCTATGTAGTACAGGAACGGGCGGTTGACAAGCCATAATATTTGCCCGAATGATGCACCGTGAATCTTCCGAATTCCTATTTCGCGTATACGTTGCTGGATAGCATAATGGGTGATGCCGAACAATCCGAACAGTGTGAGGAACAAACTGATTGATGCATACATCAGCAGGATGCGGGAAAAGTCGGTAACTTCCTGATTATTGGAGATCAGTACCTGATAAGGGTCTTCATAATTGAATGGAGTACCGGGGTATTTCTTCTCCCATAATCCGCGAAGATGATTGATAACTGTTGTGCGATCTTGCTCATCAAACTGTAAGGTCAATGTGGTATAATTATCTTGGGGCATTTCGTGCAGAATCATTCTCAGTGGAAACACATTGTTTGTGAGCGAATATTTCTTGAAATCTTTCATGACACCGATAATAGTACCTTTCTCACTCTTTTCGGGCACGTATTTGGAGATCGGTTGTCCCACCGGGTCTTCTCCTTCGGGCACAAGATAGCGAATGAAGGACTCGTTGATGATGACCGGCACAGAGGTACGGAGTAATAAATGGAATGTTTGTTTGGCATCCAGCAAGTCGAAATCGTATATATCCAGGAAGTCCGGACAGTTTTCATAAAGTTCAAGCATCAGAAGATCATTCTTCTCACCATTTTGGCGGGGAACGGCCATACTCATGGTATAAAGGCCTGATTGGGAAGATACAACAGACTTCACTCCGGGGATGGATTTAGTGTCTTCTATCCAAGTAGATAAAGGGGATTGCCGGGAGTCGCCGATTCCAAACTCAACGATTCCTTTGTAGCGGCTTCCCTCCTGCTCTATCAGGTCCATTTGGCTACGGATTATTATAAAAGCACTTAGCAGTCCGATAGAAATCATGAATTGTAAGGTGACCAGTGCTGCTACAATGCGCTGTTTCTTGCGACCTGTAAAGAAGCTGCGGTAACGGCTTTCGGACAAGGTCTGTATCTTCCGGCTCATGTATTCTGCCGGAACAACGGATAGAATGATGACAAACAGCAGGATAATAGGGAATACCTGAACGGAGAAAAGATAGGAGAACGACAGATGTGCGGATATTGTTGCATTGAATACTGCTAACAGGTCGCTCATCAACAGAATGGATAACAAGAACGCTGTAATCACCATCAGGAAAGTATCGGCAAAGAGTTGCCAACGGATTTGACGGTGGCTTGCACCTAAAAGGTTTTCAATGTGCAAGGTGCGTATTTGCTTCAATAAGCGTGAAAAACTGAGGTTGATATAGTTGAAGCAACCGATGAACAAGATTAATAAAGCAGATAGCAGTCCTACGCTTAACAGGGCCTTTTGCCGATGCTCGATACACTGGTTGCTATCTTGTGTGGTAGTGGTAAAATAGGATTCCTGTAAAGTCTGGGTACGGTAATACCCTTTGCCTAATAAAGTAGGAAGCTCGGTTGTCTCGAAGCGTTGGCGAAAGGCGTTGAGGTCTGTTCCTTCTTTGAGAAGTATCGAACAGGTGGTTCCTTCGGGACTTTTTAGATGCGTGAGCAAGTCTGCCTGCAACATGCTTTGCGATGGCAGGCGGAAGACGGCGGCGATACGGTAGGCATTTTCGCCGGATTGAGGGATATCCAGCAGCTTGCCGAGGCAGTCGGTGGTACCGAAACAACGTTCGGCCAAAGCTTGGCTGATGGCGATGGTTCCCGGGTGAGTCAATGTTTCTTCTATTTTTCCTGCAAGGGTTTCGATGGGGATAAACTTGGGCAATGTGCTGTCTGCCGATAGCAGGTTCAGTTCGGAATATTCTTGGTCGCCCACACGGATTTTTGTGTGAGTGATAGCTTGTGTGCGTAGTGAAGCTTCTATCTCAGGGAATTGTGAGATGATTTCGGGGACAGATTCGTGATATACGAATGTTCCTTGCATTTCTTGTTGTGCGAAAGGTAGTGTTTGTGTCAGCCGGAGGATACGGTCACGGTTGGGGTTGTTATACTCGATGTTGTATTCGTATAGGACGAAGGCTGTCAGTAGGTTGGTGCAGGCGATACCAATAACCAGACTGACAAGAGAAATAGTGACGAACAATTTATTTCGCCACCAGCTACGCAGGACAAACTTCAGAATGTACATGTTCTTTTAGTGATAATATTAATAGGTTTTAGCTCTATCAGGAAGCCTGAAGAGTTTACATTATATAGTGCCGGGAAACCTGAAAGGGCTCGCATTTACAGTACAGAAGCCTGAAAGGCTTACATCATATAGCGTAGGGCATCGCCCTACGTAATAAGTATTCCCATCTCTGGGCCCTGAAAGGGCGAAATAAAATAGTACATCTCCGATTTCGTCCTTTTAGGGCTTAAGTAAAAATGTGTATAATATGGGTTACAGACTCACCTCTGTCACCACCTGTCCGTCGAACAGATTAATGATACGTCCTGCAAAACCGGCATCGTGCTGTGAGTGGGTTACCATGACGATGGTGGTTCCTTCTTTGTTCAGTTCATTCAGTAGTTCCATCACTTCCTTACCGTTCTTGGAGTCCAGATTACCGGTAGGCTCATCGGCAAGGATCAGCTTGGGATTGGCTACTACGGCACGGGCAATGGCTACACGTTGCTGCTGACCACCGGAGAGCTGCTGTGGGAAGTGTTTGCTTCGGTGTGTAATGGCCATGCGTTCCATAGCTGTTTCCACGCGACGTTTGCGTTCGGCGGAAGGAATGCCCATGTAGAGCAACGGCAGTTCGATGTTTTCGTATACGTTCAGTTCGTCAATCAGGTTGAAGCTTTGGAATACGAAACCAATGACACCTTTACGCAGGCTGGTGCGTTGTGCTTCGGTGTATTTGGATACTTCCTTTCCATTGAGGTAGTATTCTCCGCCCGAAGGGTTATCGAGCAAGCCAAGGATATTCAGCAATGTAGATTTACCGCAACCGGAAGGTCCCATGACTGCAACGAACTCTCCTTCTTTCACTTCGATGTTCACATTGTTCAAAGCCCATGTTTGCACTTCTTCTGTCTTGAAGATTTTCTGCAGGTTTACTGTTTTAATCATAATAGTGATAATTTTAATTAGTAATATTGTTTATTCATTTTTTATTATCTCGGCCGGATTGATATGCATGATCCGGTAAATTTTATATGCGGTGGTGAGGAATATCATGAAGGCTACGCTGAAGAAGAGCACAACGCCCCACCACCACTCTGACACGACTTTCATGTTATCAATAATAGCCATCATCGCCAGTCTTAATAAAGGATACGCGACCGCAAATGCCAGTAAGAAAATCGTCAGATAGGCTTTTCCGAATACGGTGGCAATAGTTGTCGGAGTGGCTCCGTTAATCTTGCGGATAGCCATCTCCTTTTGCCGGCTTATGGTATCCATCGAGATGGCCGAATAGATGCTCAGCACCACCAGCAGTATACTTACTATCGCCAATATCATCATCGCGCCTTGCATCATTTGGATACTTCTCATGAAATCTTGTTTGTCATCGGGAAGTTTTTTAATCTCAACCGGCAATGTGACAGGAACATAATGCCGGCAAATCTCGTTGATGCGCCGAATTGCTAATTTGATATCTGTTCCGGGAGCCATTTTAAAGCATATCGCATTGAGCTGATTGCCGGGATAAAACACCGAACCTATTGTATGGCCGTTGCTGCTCTCTTTGTGCAACGCCTTAAACGTGCCGATAATACGATAACTCTGGCCATAGAATTCCACCATGTCCTGTATGCTATCCTTATCCAATTGCCGTCTGAAGTCCTCGCTCACATAGATGGTTCCGCTTGCGTCTGCATCCACCACTTTACCCGACATAGGAATATTCAGGAACTTAAAATAATGGGGATCTCCCTTTATTACTGAAACATACGCTTCCGAACGGTCCGCCTTTGTATATGTTTGCATACAATAGGACATCATAGTATTATCTTCCATCTTCAGTTCATCCGTAACCTCGGGCAGTGCGCGGATATCAGCCAAAATGGAATTCAGATGCTGGCGCATACGCTGCGTATTTATCTTGACAATAATAATTTCTTTTTCCTCTTGCGAGGTAAGTGCGCTATATGTTCTGCCGAATGCTTCGTACCAGCCCAAATTGATTACGAATGTTCCTCCAATAAAGAAGATGGAAATACTCAGCTGCAACCACATCATGACCGAACGGAATATATGCTTGTTGCGATTACGGTTCACCTGACTGATAATGCTTGCCGTCCGCAAACGTCGGATAGGAAACCAGATGATCAGCATACATATCGCCAAGAGTACGATATATATCTTAAACTGCAGCAGATAAATAGCAAACAGTATGGCATCAGGTATCCCCCAATTAGGGATATAGATTTGCATGGCACTCATTGACAACTCCATCAACACAAGAGATATGAGAAAAGCGAACGACATCATCCAGAATACTTCAAAGAAGAGTAGCAGATACAGCCCTTTCACGCTTGCTCCCATACACTTACGCAAAGCTATCTCACGCTGCCGGTTATAGAACATCTGAATGATAAATTTCAGGAAGTTGATAAGTCCCGAAATCAAGATCAGCGAAGCAATGAACATGATCAACATATTGATCAACAGACTCTTCATGCTTACCGCATCTTTCTGTGACAGCAATCGGGCTTCGGGATATATGATTTCTCCATTCCGTTCCCACGGTACTGATCGCAGAAGTTGGTTCAGTGCTTCCAGATTCATTTGGGGAGGCAGGTAACCGTTTATAGCTATCGGCTGGTCGGGCATCACTTCGTAAGAGAAGTAACAGTCTGTCTGAAATTCCAGCAGATCGTTTTCTACTACATTTACCACTCTGAAACTCTGCATGGCACTATCCGGTTGCAGACTCGATTCGGTGAAGATGATTGTACCGATGGGATTCTTGTCACCATATGCCTTGCGGACAAAATTCTGTGATAGTATCACCTCATCAGGTGCCTGAATCAGCCGACTGCCATATAGCAATTTTCGGTTGTAATAGGAGAAGTAGTAATCATTGACACCCATGAAGTTTATGATAAATGGAAAGTTGTGCTGTTCATTATCAATGATTTCCGCTTCTATTGATTTATGGAAAAACTGACTGAAACTTAACTTTCCCAGTTCATGACTGAGTTTGTCTTCCAGCAGTTGGGCATCCTGCATGCTGAAGAATGAGTTTCTATCCTGAGAGTATTCCAATCTGATACGCCGTTCCATGTCCGGTAAATCTACCTCCATCTTTTGGCAATACATGGATACCAGAATGTAGCACACAATGCCCACTGCCAGGCAGAGAGCTGAAATCAAACTGTGAGTTTTATACTTCCACAGGTTTCTGAGTGATATTTTCAGATAATGGATTATCATGGGTTGTTTATTCAACTTATTGGTTATTCGTTTTTAATTACTTCCGCTGGATTAGTTTTTGCTATCCGCAAGATACGGAAAAGTATTGTAAAGCCTGTAATAAGAGTAACAATCAAGAATATACAGAGCCAGAAAAGCAGACCGCAGTCAAAGAATACCGTATACATTTGTTTCCATAACATCAATACAACATATACAAGCGGGAATGCAACGATGGCACTACACAATAACAAGATAATATAAAGACGGGCAAACAACAGGATAATCTGCGGAACATCTGCCCCATTTACTTTACGGATAGCAACTTCTTTCTGGCGTCGTTCTGTATCGAGCGTGATACTGGAGTATACACCTAATAGTGTGATAATAATGCTGATAACAGCAAAGAACAAAATGATGTCCTTCAGATTGTACTCAAGAGCCTGCAAAACATGGATATCATCCAGGAATGTTTTAGCCTGATAAGTTATATTTTCAGGAAGCATCTCGCGGTAGACTTTCTCAATCCATCGGGCTACTTCTTTTTGCTGGCCCGGATGACTCTTTATGTAACAATGACCTATGTAGACTGAAGGATCATAAGGCAGGAAAGCATATCCACTACTTCGGTTATATACATTGGCCTGAAAAGGTGCGGATATTCCACAGATTGTGTAGTCGGTATTACCGCTATACAAATTCATACCGATTACATCTTTCTTCTGCATCTCCTGCCAGACATTGTCTACCACAATATCTTTTTCCGTTTGAGGAAGTCTTCCTTGTTCTATGGGAATATTCATGAAAGAGAAGAAATTGGCGGGTACAGCCATGACACTAATATCAATCCAGGAGTTCTCATTTCCCTTTTCGGTCGTTAATCCATTGCCTGACATCCCTTGCATATAACCGACATCTGATAACAGAATTTCTTTCACTCCGGCATGTTGTTTAAAACGCTCTATCAACGCCAACTTTTCTTCATTCTTCATAAAGGGATAGTCCAGGGGAATACTAAGAATCTCCGACTTTTCTTTTTGACTTAGCGTATGGATTAAACTATTGGTCGTTTTCTCGGCTTGCAGATATAAAGCAGCCGTCAGGGATACAAATATCCAGCAAATAAAGAACTGGATACCCAGCATAAGGTTACGTCCCCATTGCTTACCTCTGCGTTTATTGTTTCCATAAATACCTGTTTGCACGGTAATACGACGAATACGAATGGAGACAGACAAACATATAAGGACGCAGAGTATGATAAGAAGAACGATATATTGCAGAGCATGTATTAAAAGTGTTTCAGAGGTAAAGGTCATTGCAAAGCCCGGCAAAGAGAAATTCATGTGATTCCCTAATAATTCTATGCCTGATAATACCAGTATGGAGGATATGGATATGACAATCAATGACTGTGTGAATAGTAAGCAGAAAAGTTGTTTCCAGTTGCATCCTATCATTTTCATGATACTGTATTCTTTAGTACGATTGAAGAAAGAACCGATAAGGAAATGGAAAAAGTTGATCAGCCCTACTAATAATATCAGTGTACCTACAGTTCCGGTAACTAATCCCAGATAAGAAGCACCTTGTTTTTTCAATCTGGATCCCATACTACTGGCAGTGACAGTGTAAGCTTCGCCATACAAAGTATAAGTATAGTCTCTTTTTGAGAATTGCTTTTCTAAATCGGTACATGTGGTTTGTGGTGATAACAACACGTAGGTATTGGCTCCCGTCATGTTATGCCGTTTGGGACTTTGTAGAAGTCCTTCACTATCGTTTACGGTCAGCATATCTATGTTTTGCATAAAATCCAAACTATTGTTCAGAGGGATATCTTTCATTACTGCTTGAATGGTGTAGACGATACCTCCTGTTTTCGGGGTACTTTCAGGAGAAGTATTGAGCCTTCTCATGAGAGTCATGTGTTTGCCGATAGCACTTTCTGCATTACCGAATATTTTAATGGCCATAGATTGGCTCAGGATAACGGAGTTAAGAGACTGACTTGCCATTTTCCAATGTCCTGCTACCATTTCCGGAGTGAAGATTTTATTGTAGCAAGTATCTATTTCAATTGTTTCAAGCTCATAGGGTAGCGTCTTTTCCGGAGATAACTCTACATAATAAGGGCGTTCGCGAGGATAGGTTACGGATGAAATGGCTTCCGTTTCTCCCAAAGCCCATGTGCGCAATTCTTCGGCCAGAGGAACCGGAGAACCGGAAAAATATCTGTCTGCCTTGCCGTCATAGAGATTTAATTCTGCTATGCGATCATGATTAGAAAAACAATGGTCTGTGCTTTCTACAAAGCGACTGCAATATATGCAGACACAGAAGCAGAGCAAACCTACTGCCAATCCGATGATGGAAATGATATTTTGTGTCTTATGCTTACACAAGTTTCTGAATGCTATTTTGAGATAATGGAATATCATGGTATATACATTTTATATTTTATATATTCAAAACTTATGCCAAGTATGTAACGTTCTATTTATTAATGATATACTGATTCTTGTTATAGGGTATTAGTGTGCTATAGTGCACAAAAATAGTGCATATTCGCACATGGATTCTATACTTACTCGGTCTTTATTATATCCACCGGATTTATTTTTGCAATTTTCAAAATGCGGAATATGACAGTAAGTAAAGTCATGAGAACTATCCCAATAAATATGCAAATCCAGAAGCAGAAACCGTCATCGAAAAAGACAATATACATTTGTTTCCATAATTGCAGTATTGTGTATAGCAGTGGAAATGCAATCACTGCTGTTATTACTAATATCCGGACATACATGCGCAAGAACAGATAAAGTATTTGCCATAGTCCCGCACCATTAACTTTACGGATGGCTACTTCTTTGCATCGGTGTTCAGTATCAAGGGTAATGGCTGAATATACTCCCAGTAAAGTAATGATTACACTTACTATTGCAAAAAATAGGATGATGTTCTTCATTTTCGATTCCAATCCTTGTATTTCTTCCAAATCTTGTTGCAGCGTACTGATTTGTGGGGACAAAGTGTATGGAAGTGCTTCACGGAGCACTTGGGATGCATATTCTTCTACGGCTTTTACTTGAGCTGGCAGGCATTTAATGTAGCAATATTCTATGGGTCCTTCCATCTTAAGTGGCAAGAAAGCCATACCCTCACTTCGGAAAAGACTCTCGCTCTGGAAATATACATTGGTTATAAATGAAGATGTAATGCCTTTGACGGTATAGCCACCGTTAAAGTTATACAAGATGTTGCCTAAAATAGGTTTGGGAATCCGTTTTTCTAAAACGTCATCAATTACCATTTCTGTATTGTTTTGCAGATTATTGCCTTTCAACAGAGGAATATTCATGAAATGGAAAAAATTGGGAGCTGCATATATGAAACTACTGTTGATATTAGAATCCCTGTTGTTCTCTTCAGATTGGAATCCGGTAATAGAAATTCCACCGGCATAATTGTTATTTGACAATAATTTCTCTTGCACACCCGAATGTTGTGCTATACGTTCTGTAATGGCAAGTTTCTCTTCATTTTTCATGAAGGTGTAGTTCAGAGGAATACTGAGAATACATTCTTTCTCTTCTTTTGAAAGAGTGCCAAAAAGTGTGGAGGTTGTTTTCTCTGTTTGTAGATAAAGGGATGCTGCCAATGTGACGAATATCCAGCAGATGAAAAATTGAATGCACAGCATAGTGTTCCGTATAAAATGTTTGCTCATACGTCTGACATTGCCTTTGATCCCTTCTTGAATGGATATGCGATGGGTATATGCAACAGTCAGTGTACAAATGAGCAAATTCAGTAGAAATATCAGTATAAGATATTCGGAACATTGCTTCATTAGTGATGTTTTGTCTATTTCCAATGTAAATACTACTAACGTAAGATGAAAAAAGGGAGCCAGTAGTTCAATTAAACAAAAAGTAATCAGAAAGGCTAATAAGATAATCAGTGCCGATTGAATGAAAAGCTGTGATAACAGTTGGTGGTTACTGCTTCCTAATACCTTACGGAGACTATATTCGCGGCTACGGTTAAGAAATGAGCCGGTAAGGAAATGGAAAAAATTAAGAAGGCCGATAAGTAAAATTAGTATTCCTAATGCAGTGGTAACACTGATAAAGTAAGGGCTGAAGGTTGCACTATAGGCTCCCTTCCCCAATGCAGTTGCACAAATCGTATTATCAGGGAATGCATCGCTGGATAGATTAAGTTCGCGAAGATGATCCTCCAGTTGTTGTACACTTTTCCCTTTATGCAATAAAGCGAAAGTGGAGCAACCGGTCATAAACTTTCTACTGTCACTCTGGAACAAACCTTCACTATCATTTAGCACTAATAAATCAATTCTATTGCAAAAATTCAAGCTGTTATTTTGTGGTATATCTTTTATGATTGCCTGGATGGTATAGACAGTGCCACCTGAATTTGGGGTAGCATCTGGTGAACTCATTAGTTTTTTGGTCAGTACCATACGTTTACCGATCGGATCACCATTTTCACCAAAAACCTTGCGTGCGGTGCTTTCCATCATAATAATAGCATTGGGAGTATGGACAGCAACATCCCAGGAACCGGCTATAATCTTCGGAGTGAATACTTGGCGGAAACAAGAATCAATTTCGATAGTTGACATTTCAGTAAATGGATATTCCTTTCCGTCTTTCATTTCTATATTGTATGGACGTGGATCAGCATTAGCGATGTGTGTTAAAATGTCCACTTCATTCAATGGTATATCCTGCAATTGCTCAAAGACCGTAGCAGGAGTTCCGGAGAAGAACTCCCCGTTTGAACTCTTTAAAACAATATCGGCAATATGATCATGATTTTCAAAACATTGGTCAATACTTAGAAAGAAACGACTGCAATACATGCATATACTGAAGCAAAGCAGACACACTGCTAATCCTACGATACTGATAAGATTTTGCGTTTTGTATTTAAGCAAATGACGTATTGCTATTTGAAAATAGTATTGTAACATTTTTTATGGCGTATTATATATGTATTTATTCACTTTTTATCACTTCTGCCGGATTCTGCCGTGCTGCCTGCCATACCCGCCAGCCAATGCATAACAGAATAAGTAAACCTATCCCACTAAATATAGCCAGATATATCCATGCACTGATTGTTGTTTGTTCTATATAACTTTCCAGCCATTTTTTCATCAAAGCGTATCCTATAGGAAATGCCATCACTGATGCTGCAACGAGTAATATAAAGTACTCTTTTACAAACATAGCAAGTATTTCTTTTACAGACGCTCCATTTACTTTGCGGATGGCTATTTCTTTGCGCCGCTGCTCGCAACTTAGCGTAATGAAAGAGAATATTCCGAAAGCGGCAATGAGTACGCAAATAAGTGAGGCAAAGCCAAGCAGCTTCAATAATAACGTTTCGGATTTCAGGAACTTAGAATATTCCTCTTCTATATTGAGAAGAGAATGATATTCATTATTGCCAGTTAAGATTTTGGCATATACATCATCTACTCGCTTTTTAAGATCCTCCCATGTTCCTGCGCGATATTTTATCAATATATCACCATAGTTGGCATCGGAATCGGAACCTCCCAGACCTCCTTTATTGCAGAATAAAGTAGGTACTGCCGGGATTGTAGGTGCTGTGATATGGAAGTCTTTTACAATTCCGACGATTGTAACTCCTTGGTGAATATTGATTTTCTTACCTATCGGATCATCTAAGCCTAATCTTCTTGCACAAGTCTCGTTGATGATAGCCTTATCCGCATCATCCGGTTTTAGCATTTCACCTTCTATTAGTTTCAGGTTGTAGAAATTGATAAATTCCCTCCCTTCTCTTATGCAGATGATATCTACTCTATCTTCCTTATCCGTGCTTTTCTTTCCTTCCCAACTGTTTATCCTGTAAGTCAGTGTACTATATCTTGGAAATAAAGGTTCACATCCTTTCAGTGTCTCTACAATACATGGCATCTTATCTATTTCGGCACTGACGGCAGCATAAGATTCCGGAGAAACATATTGTCTTAATACTGCTGTATTCTTTCTTTCCCAACCAATGTCACCATTTGCCAGGTGATTGAGTTGTTTCATAAGAATGCTTACGCAAAAGATAAATAAGATACATATTATCAATTGGAATACTATGCTGCATTTACGGAATAGGAATAGATTGCCGGATTGCCTGTAGTATCGGCGGACAATAAAAGGTATTAATAGGATATAGGATATGAAAAGAATACCTGTAAAGTAGAGGAATGATTCTCCATAAATATTTCCATTAATTTCGGACAGCTCTCTGAATTTCGGAAGCGATAATTCGATAAACATCATTCCTAAAAGACCGGATAAAAGCAGCACAAATAAATATTCAGTACCAAAAAGTATGAATAAATTCCGAATGGATGAACCACAGACTTTTCTTAATTCAATTTCCCGGTTTCGTGTGCGCATACGGGTGATAAACAAGGAGAGATAGTTGAACAATGCGCAAAGTATAATCATGCCGCTTGCTATGGAGAAAAGTACTAAATAATTGAATTTAAGGGTCAGTTTTTCATTTATGGCAGAGTAATGGTATTGGGTTAATGGAATTATCTTATATTTTTCGAGAGGTTTGGGATACCATTGGTTTCCGGATTCGTAGTTCTTCATTTTTTCCTGAAAAGATGTAGCATCCACTCCTTTACGTAGCCGAACGTAGGTTTGAAATCTATGTACTCCCCATTCGCTTTTTTCTTTTTGAAATTGTGATGACATTGTCCATGCGGCAAAATAGAGATTACTATGTTTCTCTACATTTTTCAGAATGGCACAGACTGTCTTAGGTGCATCATTTGCCTCTATCTCTTGTCCCAAAACTTCTGTTGAACCGAATAATGACATAGCAGTCTCCTCTGTTAATGCAATTTTATTATTAGAATAAAGGAATTCCATGCTTCCGGATAATATGGAGGTAGGTTGGAACATCTCTAAAAATGTGGAATCGGCATACATGCAATTAACTTTTGCCGTTTTCCCCTCCTTGGTTTTCAGTCCTGTTTCTCTTTGGTAAACTGCACATGCGGCTTCTACTTCCGGAAATTCTTGCCGAAGTGTAGTAGCTAACATATATGAACTGTATGTGCTGAATGTTGATTCACTAAAAGTGGCTTCTTGATAAAGCAAATGAGTTCGTTCCACACCTTCGTAGAATTTGTCATACGTTATTTCGTAGTGTATCCACAGATTTGAGAGTGCAAAGCAAGTAAATCCTACTGCCAAACCTATAATACTGATAATACTCTGTATTTTGTATTTCAGTATATTACGAAACGCTATCTTGCAATAATGCTGTATCATGTTTTTGATTTTTCTATTATTCACTCTTTATCACTTCTGCCGGATTCTGCCGCGCCGCCTGCCATACCCGCCAACCGATACATGCAAAAATAACGATCATTATACCACCAAAGATAGCAAAATATATCCAGGCACTGATAACTGTCTGTTCTACATAGTTTTCAAGCCAACGCTTCATCAGCACATACCCTACAGGGAATGCGATGACAGATGCTATAATCAGTAAGAGCATATATTCCTTCACAAACATAAGAAGAATATCTTTAATGGCAGCTCCATTCACTTTGCGTACAGCTATTTCTTTGCGCCGTTGTTCACAACTTAGTGTAACAAGAGAGAATATGCCGAAAGCGGCGATCAGCATACAAACAATAGCGATAAAACTCAGTAACTTTATCAGTGCATCTTCTGATTTCAGATAGCCGGTATACTCCTCTTCTGTATTATATAACTTATATCGCACTTCCGGATATTCATAAGTGAATATGCTATCTATCCGATTTTTAAGTTCTTTCCATTTACCATCATGAAACTTGATTAGTATTTGTCCTTTCCCTATCGAAAATCCGGAGTTTTTAAGAATATCTTCTGTAATTAGAGTATAAGGCTGTACCGGTTCTGTTGGAGCTGTGATGTGGAAGTCTTTGATTATGCCTGTAATGGTCCATGCTCTATTATCCAGATAAAGCTTCTTTCCAATCGGTTCACTCATTCCAAGTGCTTTTACTGCCGACTCGTTAATCATGATTTTATTAGTTTCTGTTGGTTTTACCATTTCCCCTTCCAGCAGTTGCAGATTGTAGAAAGATACGATCTTTTCACAATTCCACAAACTCAGCATATCTATGCTTTTCATACCATCTTCTTTCCCATCCCAATTTTTGAAGCTTTGTGAAAAACCTGATGACTTGGGCAATAAACAACAATGTCCGGTTATGACCTCTTTTGTGCATGAGAATTGCTTTATCTTATCAGCAATGGTTTCAAAATCTTTATCCGGATATAAAAGATTGATAGAAGCTATATTTTTTCTTTCCCATCCCAGATCCGTATTCGTAAGATAGTAGATTTGCTTCATCATGACTATCATGCAGAATGTGACAAGAATTCCTGTTACTAACTGGAATGTAATGCTTGCTTTACGGAGCATGTATCTGTTTACGGTATTCCGGATGCGTGAGCGTCTGATGACGAATGGTACCAACAGAAGCAATGATAACAAAAGAATCCCGATAAAATAAAGAAGTGATTCTCCATAAATGTTTCCGGATACTCCTGATATCTCTTTAAAAGCAGGTAAAACGATTTCAATCAAAGCCATGCCCAATATTCCTGATGAGAATATGATGTATAGGTATTCTACAATAAACAGAATAAACATCCCTCCAATGGAGGATCCACATACTTTGCGTAATTCTATCTCACGGCTACGCATCTGCATACGGGTAATAAACAAAGAAAGATAATTGAATAATGAGCAAAGAATGACCAATCCGCCAGCTACGGAAAATAGTATCAGATAATATAGCTTGATGGATTTAGTTTGATTAATCGGTGAATAATGATATTGGGTGAGTGGTATCAATCGGACGTTTTCAAATACCCGATGAGGATCTCGCGGATCAGCTTTAGCTTCATGTACAGCTAATTTCTTCTGGAAAGCTGCAACATCAGTTCCTTCGTGCAATTTAATAATTATCTCAAAACCTCCATTCCCCCATTCATCCTGCCAACTGCGGAAGTACTTGCCCTGGCCCCAAGAGCCAAATGAAAGATTGCTATGATGAAGGTCTGAAAGAAGAGCACAAACAGTTTTAGGGTCATCATTGTAGTTTTTTACTTCTTTGCCCAGTACATCCGTGGTGCCAAATAAACGCATTGCGACGTCTTCTGTTAAAGCTATCTTGTCATCTGAATACATAAAGTCCATGTTACCGGATAGAATGGAAATTCCGAACATGTTCATGAAACAAGAGTCCGCCTGCATCTCATGAACTTCTACTGCGGGTTGACCGTCTACTTTTATGTCCGTTGCTTTTGTCCATCTGGTATATGCGCATGCGGCTTCCACTTCAGGAAAGTCGTTTTTCAGCACCGTTGATGCCGGATATGGCATATAAGTGGAATACCCGCTTGTTCCAAATATATTTTCTTTGCAGAGGATGTACATCCGGTCGGCTCCTTCGTGGTAAGCATCATACGTAGTATCATAATGTATCCATAGATTTGCAAGGGCGAAACAAGTAAATCCTACTGCCAGACCTATAATACTGATAATGCTTTGTGTTCTGTATTTCAGTATATTACGAAATGCTATCTTGAAAAAGTGCTGTATCATAGCTATATATTAGTTCACGCATTATTTTACTGATGTCATTCACAAGATTATATATCAAAGTGAATTTCTTTTTTTAGATTAAGGTTCAAATCTCGTGCCAAAGTTATAACAGATTGTTTTTCAGGTAAATATTTGTTTTAGTAATATTGCTTTAGTGTGCTATACTGCACAAAAATAGTGCATATTCGCACAAATGGTACATTTAAAATCACAAAGGATAGTTATAGACTCTGACTATAATTTCTTAACTTTTGATGAAGTAATAATCTGGCTGTGAACAGGTGTAGCGTTTTTTCTCTTTTAATAATCGGGAAGATGCTTCTACTTTTCTCTAAAAAAACATGCATTAGATGCACTTATGAATACACTCCTTAATGATGGTCTAGCTATGTATATCAGTGTTTTATAGTCTAAAAATAGAAAGAAATATGTGGTGCTAAGGGTTCAAAATAGGGTCAGGGTCACTTATACCCCCAAATTCTGCTCAAATGAATAGAATATTTTAAGTGGGTGTAAAATAAAAGTACTGATATGGCGCCAAATTACCAAGGAATCAGATTTTATAATCCACTCTTTATTACTTTTGCTTCACTTTTCTGTTTTTTGTATCAAACATTTACTCATAAAGAATCGTTCGCATTACAATATTTCGAATCTACGGGAATTTGTTTTTAGTAAAAACTGTCTAAAATCAACTATCTGTATATCAATGCAATATTGACTAGTGGAATTAAAAATCACCTACAAATGGGGCTATAAGTGACCCTGACCCTATTTTGAACCCTAACAAGTCTTTTATTAGTCTTGGATTTGTTATATTCATTCAATAAAAGTACGTGAGAAATAATATGGTAAGTCAAGGCATAGTCAACCCCTGCCTTAAACGGAACATAAGAAGCAATGTCGTGATGCAAAACTAGCAATATTCCACATTACGAGATTGCTAGTTCTGCATCACGACATTGCTTCTTATAATTATACTCCCAAAGGATACAAATCGTTTTTATTCTTTAATCACTTCCGCCGGATTCTGCCGTGCTGCCTGCCATACGCGCCAGCTGATACTTATGGTGATAACCATTGCTATCCCTGCAAAAATGAGGATGAACGGTAATGCTCCTATACTTACCTGACGATTGTACGTCTCTATCCAGTGCTTCATAATAGTATAACCGGCAGGGAAAGCTATCAATGAAGATACGATCAATAGCATTGCGTATTCTTTAAAGAAGATGCTCAGGATATTGCTGATGGTAGCCCCATTTACTTTGCGGATAGCTATTTCTTTCCGGCGTTGTTCGCATGTCAATGATACCAATGAATATATGCCGAATATAGATATCAGGATACAAACAATTGCAGAGAATCCCAATAGACTGGATAATGCATCTTCTGATTGCAGATACTTATTATATCGTTCTTCCTCGCTGTCCAGAAATAATTTGCGGTCGGGAAGTTCAGCTTGCTGCATTTCCTCGATGCTACGACGACATTCTTCCCAGGTTCCCGGTTTATACTTGAAGAGGACAAAGCAACGCGACCACATCCACTGTGATTTATTGGTATTGACAAATACAGTATGAGGCAGGTCCTTGGAAGGCGACCTGTACGCACAGTCTTTTATGACTCCGATCACAGTCATAGGTTCCACTTCTTTATTGCAGTAAAAGATGTGTTTGCTGATAGCTTCTTCAGGTGTCCATCCCATAGTGCGTGCTGTCGTTTCCATGATATTAACTTCACGGATATCCGACTTATCCGATATCCATTCTCCTGCTACCAGTTGCATGTTATAGAATTTGAAGAACTCCTCTCCTGCCAGAATCTCATCTATGCCGATTGGATTTTCAGTTATCCCATTCAATCCGTCCCAGGCATCTACCTCAACAGATGAATAAGAACCCATACTGATGAGCGGCCAGTAAACAGGCCGTACAACTTCAGTTACCATGGGTAACGCTTTTATCTTCTCTGCCCATACATTCATGTCCACATTCATCCAGATGCCCAGGGAAGCACGGTTCCGATAATCCATTCCCATATCTACATTACGCAAATGATAAAGTTGCATTTGCATAATGACAGTACAAAGTATAAATGTAAGGCAAACAACAAGCTGTATTACAATGCTTCCCTTACGGCATATATGTCCCATTATACTCATTTGAGTACTATGAAGTGTATTCTGCAATGAGTGACGGCGGAATAGGTAAACAGAACATAGCGCCACTATAAAAGCCAATACTGACATACCTGCGACGTATAATATGCAATTCCCATAAATGGATATATCTGTATCGACAATCATGGAATATTGCAAGAACCAGGGTTTTAGTAATTCCACGAAGAACATCCCTAAGAGTGAAGCCAATAGAATAGTAAATAGAAAGTCCGTACTAAGTAATGCCAATAACGAACGTTCGGATGCTCCATTCACTTTGCGTAGTGCCATTTCCCGTTTACGCGAGCGAAAACAGTCGATATAAATCGTTAAATAGTTGATTAATGCGCACAGAATGATAAGCACTCCTGTGATGGAGAAATAAACAATGTAACGGAACCGTACTATTTGTTCGTCTCCACGAATAAATTCATCCGCATAACGCAGTGAGGTAATGGGCTCCAGATAGAAACGTGTATATCCGGTTACACCATAGCTGTTCTTTTTGAGTTCATCCGGAAAGTGCTGATTCATTTTTTCTAAAAGTACATCCACATTTGTTCCGGGCTTTATTTTTATCAGCATCCTGTAATTGGCGTTATCCCATGAAGTATCATTATTGGTACGCCCCATAAAAGCATATTTAAAGTTAGAATGCTCTCCCCAATCGCTGACAATGGCGCTTATGCGATACTCGTACCGACGGTTATTGTCTGTTATGGTCTCTCCAATCACTCTGGTAGTACCGAACAAGTCTTGAGCAGCTTTTTCTGTAATGGCTATCCCGCTCTTTTCCGGTGAGGTGGATAAAAAGAATTGGTTGTCACCCTCCAGAACTTTTATATCCATCATACGGATGAAAGTTGTATCAGGCATTAACATCGGATATTCCGTAATCTGTTTCCCATTTTTAATGAATAGAGTATTCTGACCTGATGCACAGAAATCTTCTATTTCAGTGTAAGTCGTTTTTAAATGATTCCCCAACGCGTAGGGCACAAAGTCAGAGTAGTGCCCTCCAAAGTGGCAATCGTCCATTCGTACCAAATAAATGCGTTCTGCATCCTTATGGAAATCATCATAAGTCATTTCATATTGCACCCAGAATGTAGACAGTGCAAAACATGCCAGACCGATTGCCAGTCCGATGATACTGATGATACTTTGCGTTCTGTACTTCAACAGATTCCGATATGCTATTTTTAAATAATGGTGTATCATAACTAACCTCTTTATTCTGCTTTCATGATTGTTGCCGGATTGATGCGGGTTGCTTTATTCACCTGCCAGAACAATGTTCCCAACGAAATGCCTGCCACCACTAATATAGCAATCAGGTAGATGAATATACTAACAGGAGCTTTCACTATAAAATCCCGTGTATAGATGTATATCAGATAATAAGATAAAGGTATGGTCAGCAATGCTGCACCGGCTATCACCCATATATACTTGCGGAATAGAACGGAATACAGATTTTTCAATTGTGCCCCATTCACTTTGCGGATGGCTATCTCGCGGTAGCGTTGGCGGATGTCGAATAAGGAAAGTCCGAATAATCCCAATGCCGAGACAAAAATAGAGATGGTGGCAAACAATGTAAACACGGTTGCTACACGACGGTCGTCGTCATACAGGGCCTGAACATCTTCTTTTAGCCAGTGATAGTCGAACTCTTCCGCATGAAAAATCTCCTTTCTTGTGTCTTGCAAATATTTGATAAGTTCCTTCTCCTTACCGACCTTACAGGCTATTTGGAATTGTGCTCCACCGTAACCGGGTGTCACGATGTATACCACGGGTTTCTTTCCGGCTGTAAGATGGCCGGTATAGTAATCTTTGATGACAGTTCCTACAGGCATCAAAGACAGGCCGCCTTCTACTATTTTTCCGTCCATTGAGGAAGTAATCCAGAGTGCCTGTTCTCCTCTTACGAATGCTTCTTCCTGCTTCGTATAACCGAATGCTTTCAAAGCTGCCTCATTCATAACAACTACATTCTCTGAATAATCCTTTGCCTCCACTTTCCCCGGCAATGTACCTTGTACCGCTTGCAATTCATACAGCTTGAAGAAATCCGCCGGTATATACATCACCATCATATTTAGCTTCACGTCTTTATCATTAATAAGTGTCGTACTGCCTCCGCTACTGAGGATGCCACTTTGCGAGGGATCGCCACAGAACCACCGTTCTATGAAAGGACATTCATCCAGCTTTTGCCGGATGGTAGTCGTATTCTGCCAGCGCTGTTTTCTTTCGGCTTCACTTTCACCTCCCCAGCTCTTGGGGGTAGGAATCAGATTAGCATAAAGTATACCTTCCGTCTTGAATCCCGGAGGGGTGTTTTGCAGGAAACGGAGGTGGCTGCTGAAGTACAGAGAGAGGACTATCAGCAAAAGAGTGATGCTATACTGGATAAACAGGAAAACCGAACGTGTAGCGACAGAATGCCGTGAACTTCCGATGGAACGTATGGACACGATGGGTGGCAGATAATTGTATTTGATAAAAGGATATACAGTAGTGAGTAGTGGCAAAAGCACCAGCACACCGAGCGACAGTTGCCAGTCGAAAGCCGTATAAGGTACATCGCTGCCCAGCAACCTGCTGGCATATCCCGAAAATATTTCGATAAAGAACCAGGCCAGCAGCAGCGAGATGACGATCATCAACATATTTTCCGTCCATAACTGAAGGAAGAGTGCACGTCCACGGATGCCGAATACTTTCTTGATACCATACTCCTTGGAACGTTTCAGCATAAAAACCAGATAGATGTTGACGAAGTTTAGTATGCCTGCCAGCAATAATAACAGGCATACTCCCATAAGTACCAGAATGTGCGAACGACTGCTGTAATGCCACATATTCGGTTGATCGGCCATGGCAGCCAATCCCTTATTCCAGTAGAGTTGACTGACAGGAATAAAGTCGTAACTCACCATATATCCCCATTCTGTTTGTCGCTTCACATGGCTGATAGCATTAATGGCATCTACATCTACTCCGGGCATAAAACGCAGGATTTCTATATACATTTTGCTCCACTCTCTTCTGGTTTTCAGATCCAGATTTATCAGTATATCAAATGTTAGCGAAGATTTGCATGCCGGTTCTTCCAATATACCACAGATCGTCAACAGCTTGCCTCCGGAGTATCCTATCGTTTGTCCTATAGGATTCTTATCTCCGAACACACGTTTGGCAAACTGACGGGTAATGAGTACTTCTTCAGGCGCTTCTATGTGTTTACCTTTCAATGGGTAGTGAAAGAAGTGCAAGAATGCTGTGTCTGCTACCAATGCTTGGACGGTATAAGGTTTCTCATCGATGGTTACATTGTCATTGTCCAGTGTGATGAAGTAACTTCTCTTTTCTATGGCTTCGGGAGCGTAGTAAACCGTATCTGCACCACTGTCTTTATTCACACTGCCAGGGAATACATTGCCATCAATTTCCCGTAGCGGGATAAAAGTCCTTTCAGCATGGGTGCAGTGCGTGTTCACTTGCAACTCACGGTGAATGTAGCGTACTAATATGATGGTACATGCCAGGCTGAGTGCCAGACCAATGACATTAATGATCGTATATGACTTGGAGCGTATCAGGAAGCGCCAGGCGTATTTGAGTGTTTTCATATTTCAGTCTTTCTATATTTTAGTTATATTTTATTTCTTATTCGCTTTTCATAATTTTTGCCGGATTAATCCGTGCAGCTTTATTCACTTGCCAGAGCAATGTACCTAACGAAATGCCAGAAACTACCAGTATGGCTATGGAATAAATGAATATGCTGATAGGAGCTTTCACTACAAAATCTTGCGTATAGATGTATATCAGGTAATAGGATAAAGGTATGGTAATCAATATGGAAATTCCTATTACCCAAATGTACTTGCGGAACAGAACTGCATACAGATTTCTCAATTGTGCTCCGTTTACTTTGCGGATGGCTATTTCTCGATATCGCTGTCGGATATCAAACAGAGAAATACCGAATAGCCCGAGACCTACAATTATAATCGCAATACAAGCAAAAACGGAATAAATAATGCTTGTTTGTCTGTCCTGGGCATAGATTGCTTTTACGTCTTCCTCCAGAATGCTGTATTCAAAATCTTCACTGCCATAAATCTTTAATTCCGTTTTACGTAGGAACTCAAGCACTTCTTTCTTTTTACCCGGCACACAGGCTATCTGATAGACATCGCCGCTCATCTGATTGCTCACCATATAAACAGTAGGTTTCTTTCCTAAAGTTAAATGTCCGTTGTAGTAATCATCTACCACCGCTACAATGGGTTGGGTTTTGGATTCGTTTCCTCTTTTCAGGGGATTTTCTATGCTGGCACCCTGACAAGTGGTGTAGTTTAAGGCTTTCATAGCTGCCTTATTCACCACCAGAACTCCGAAAAAGCCTTTATCTGATAAATCGGGGAGCTCGCCTTCGATAAATTTAATATCATAGACCCGAAAAAAATGAGGCGTGGCAAGACGCATATTCAGGTAGATCTTCTTCCCTTGCTCGTTTATATAATCACTGCCATAATCTCCTTTAAGAATGTCAATATAGCTAGTCTCAAAATCTTCTATATAGGGACAGGAAGAAAGCTCCTTATTTAATGCGTTCACTCGCTCCTGCTGTTGTTTCATGCTCTCTTCCGTGTAAGTATTAAAATCCTTTGATTCGTAAGTCAGCTGAGCAATGATAATATCTTTGGTACGAAACCCCGGTTCGGTACTAAGCAACATATTCAGTTGATTATTGAAATAAAGCGAGATTACTACCAATAAAAAAGTGAGTACGTACTGAATCCCCAGAAATAGGATCCGTGAATGTATTGAACGACTTTCCGAACCTATAGAACGGATGGAGACAATAGGGGGAGTATAATTGTATTTGATGAATGGATAAAGAGAAGTAACCAATGGGAGTACTACCAATATGCCTAATGATAATTGCCAGTCAAATGTCGTATAGCTAAACTGATGATTGAAAAGATTTCTCACTGGCACAGTACTTACTTCTACAAACACCCAAGCTATGAGCATAGCGGCTGATACCAACAAAGTATTCTCTATCCATATATTAAGAAATAGTTCTTTACCCCTTGCACCGAACACCTTTTTCAATCCGTATTCTTTTCCCCTCCGGAGCATGACAACCAGATAGATATTGATGAAATTAATAATACCTGCTAATAGCACTAATAGGCATACTCCTATCATAATCCACAGATGGGAATAGCTGCCGGCAGAGAACATCAATGTCTCCTCATTACTGATGGAGCTATCCCAATAGAATTGTTTGACGGGAATCAAAGAATAAGTATAAGTACGCGTATCACCGCTTTCGGGCGAGTTTATATATCTTGGGATACTACCTGTTTTGTTTAGCTTATTTATATCAGTGCCCGGCATGAATGAAAACAAGTCTATAGCCATACGTTCCCAATTATCAGATAAGGCTTTAGACAATACTACATCGAACTGCAGGAAAGTCTTGTTTCCGGGATTACCCAATACACCCTCAATGGTTATGTCCTTTCCATTAGAACAACGGATGATTTTACCTACCGGATTCTCCTTACCGAAGAGCTTGTGGGCAAATGCCTCTGTAACTAAAGCGGAGTGCGGAGAAGGTAATGTAATATTTCCCTGCACCACCGGGTAGCGGAATAGCTGAAAAAAGATACTGTCTGTTACGATGATTCGCGAAGGAAACCGATTTGCCCCAACCATTATATGGTCTTTCTCCAACGGAATGAAGTTGCTCTGCTTATTGATGTAGCGTTGATCGATAAGGCTGCTATCTCCCCTATTAATAAGCATACTTAAATATTTATTGCCACCCATATCCGCTTTGACACCATAAACCTGTTCCCGGTCAATGCAATGGCTATCCACTGTCAATTCCCTGTGAATATAGCGGAATAGAATAATGCAACATGCCAGACTGAAGGCCAGCCCCAGTAGATTAATAATCGTATATGATTTGGAGCGTATCAGGAAGCGCCAGGCATATTTGAGTGTTTTCATATTTCAGTCTTTATTATATTAATCTCTTTCTGTTATTTTGCTATTCTCTGATAATGCTGTATTTGTTCCTTATTTTAATATCAGTTCTTCCGCTTCGCCAAAGTTATCATATCCCGTCGTAATAACCCAATCTCCCGGCTGCAAACCGTCTGTAATCTCGTATTGTTGGGGGTTCTGGCGTCCGATACTGAGAGGGACACGAATTGCTTTCGTTTTGGATGCGTTTAGTTTGTAAATCCATTGACCACCGGTAGCCTGATAGAAATTACCGCGTGGGATAACGATGGCCTGTTCGGGTTGTCCCAACTCTATCTGTACACGAAAGCTCTTTCCTACACGTACATTGTCGGGCATCTCTCCGGTAAATACTAAGTCGACATCGAAAGTGCGGTCTTTTACTTCGGGAACTACCTTTGTAATACGGAGTGGATATTTACGCCCCTGATAATTAATTGTGGCGGGAAGCCCTGTAGTGATACGGTCTATGTAGTATTCACTGAGTGAAGTATGTATTTTATATTGGTCTAATACCTTGATTTCTGCAATACCTTGGTTGGATGATACTTGTTGTCCCGGAGTAACTTTTACGAAACTAAGCTGTCCGGCGACGGGGGCCTTAATCACTAAATTGTCCAGTCGTTCGCAGGCGCGTTCATACTTTTTGCGTTCTCGTTCCCGATCATTATGGATCAGGTCTTTGCGGATAATGGCAACAACAGAATCTTGGCGCAAGCTCTCGCGTTGCAACTTTGCTTTCTTTACATTATAATTGTATTCATCTTCGGCAACTTCCAGCTGAGCTTTACTCTTTATCCCCATTTTATATTCTTCTTTATCGAGATTGAAACTTTTTTGAAGACGGGCCAGTTCATAGTTTGTTTGCAAAGTTTGTTGTTGGAGGGTCAGGCTCTTCTGCTCCATCTCAATTTCTTTCTCACGAAAAGAAATCAATTGCTTCTCCAAATCATCACGTTGTTCTTCAATGCTGTGTATCAGATCGGGGTTTTCGAGTAAAAGGATTGTATCTCCCTTCTGAAGCAAACTTCCCTCCTCGCCTACTATACGGTCTACACTTCCTGATTCACGGGCATTAACGATAATGGTAAGAATGGGTTGTATAAGTCCTTCCACATCTACATATTCCATGAATTTATCATTTTTGACTTCAGCAATCTGCACATTCTCCTGGTCGATACGAAGCTTGCTGGGACCGGCAGAAAGGATGATAACATAGATGATGAAAGCAAGGAATAGAATTCCTCCTGCCAGATAATAGCGGTAGCGGATGTACCAAGGCTTCTTTTCGAGTTTAATATCCATAATATCTTTATTGTTTTACAATTTATAATCAAGTTTATAATATGTTCCTTTATTTTTTTATCATCTTGTCCATCACTTCCTCTATTCTTTCTGTTTCTGTCAGCGGTGCATCTACTTCAAAATCATAAAGTGTGATACTGCGGAGGGTGTAGTATAAACTCCAGTAGTTATATAGTGCAGTGATGTAATTTCGTCGGGCGGCATCTTTTTCACTGATGGAAGCATTGAGGTCGAGTACGGTAGACTTTCCCAGGATATAAAGTCGTCGGGCTACATCTGCACGTCGTTGAGCCGTCTCATCGGTGCGGGCGGCAATATGTACGCGCTGGGATTGTAAATTGAATTGTTTCACCAGTTTACGGACATTCAGTTCAAAGTCTGTCTTATCCTGCTCTACTTGAGTATAAGTTAAGTCACGATTAGAACGGGCTACCCGGACCTGTCCTTTGCCACGTCCCCAATCCAATATAGGCAGACTAATGCCGAGGGTGACATATTGTTGGTCCAAGGGATTGTGATAAGCGTCTTTCAGTTTATTGCCGGTCTGAGTCAGTCCGAAACGCAAGTAAAGATCGGCTTTCAGTCCGGCATTGGCACGGGCACTGGCTACCCGGCTTTCGCTTTCCAGCTTGCGTCGCTGCATGTCCAGTATATCCGGGCTGTTTTGACGTGCTGTGATTAAAGCTGTGCTTAGGTCTATGTGAAGATTGGGAACATGATCGCTGACATCTACTTTGATCAGTATATCCTCCTGGATACTGAGATACGAACGGAGTTCTTGCATGCAATTTTCTACTTCGATATGGGCATTCATACGATTTGTCTCTTCGGTCAGCTTATTAAGTTCCAATTGTAGCATCTCGTTTTCGGTAATGGTACCTATATTATAGCGCCCTTGTGCATATGTATATAAGGTGTCTGCATTGGCATAGTTGGTAGAAGCTATTTCGTAGTTGCTTTGTGCAGTGGCAAGGGCAAAGAATTTCTGCGTAGCATTGGCAGCAACGAGCTCCAGGGTTTCCACATAAGTTTTCTTGGCTTCCTGGTAACGCAATGGTTCGATACGACGATTCCATTTCAGACTATTATATCCAAAAAGAGACTGACTATAACCGACGTTTATGGGTGATGTCTGCCAGGAGGTAGAGTTGTCACTAAATAAATCAAGCCGCTGGGCAGAAGTTTCCACGAACAGTGTACCACCTGTCCAAGGAATATTCTGTGTCAGGCTTAAGGTGAGGTCGGTACTTAATAAGTTTTGTTCCACAAATTTCACGCTACCATCGCTCATTGTAATTTTGTTGATGGCACGATTCAGATACGGATCGGAAGTTAATTTCAAGGCGGGCAGATAGTTGGCCCGATAATATTTGTAGTTCCAGTAGGCGGAACGAAAACTGTGTTGGGCTGTTTGCGCATCGGGTGATTGTCGGCGGGCATGCTCTATGGTCTGACCTAATGTCAGCTCCATAGTGTGTTCCTGCGCATCAATAGTTATAAGAGTTCCGCAAGCTATTAATAATAAAAGTATTTTTTTGTACATAGTATGTTCCTTTTGGTAGAAGAGATTCAAATCTTATGCCAAAGATGTAATGCTTTGTATTACAGTGTTATACTTCTGTATGATGTAAATTGAGCGTGTGCCATACCGCACAAAAATAGTGCGCATACGCACACACAACACATCGATATATTGTTTATCTTTGCACATCGGATATATTCATATTGCAGAAAAGACTATCGGATAATAATAGCTTCGTATGGAACAATTAGGAAAAATATTAATAGTAGATGATAATGAGGATGTACTTTTTGCCCTCAACCTTCTGTTGGAACCTTATGCGGAAAAAATAAAAGTAGCAGTAACCCCCGATCGTATCGAATATTTCATGACGACATTCCAGCCGGACATTATCCTGCTGGATATGAACTTCAGTCGCGACGCCATCAGTGGGCAGGAAGGCTTTGAGAGTCTGGAACAAATCTTGCGTATTGATCCTCAGGCGGTTGTTATTTTTATGACAGCATATGCAGATACAGATAAAGCGGTACGGGCCATTAAAGCGGGTGCTACCGATTTCATCCCGAAACCGTGGGAAAAAGAAAAACTACTTGCTACACTCTCATCCGGTATTAAGTTACGCCGTTCCCGCTGTGAAGTTAATCTGCTAAAAGAACAAGTGGAGGTACTTAGCGGTGCGGGAAGTAGTGTGGAAGAATCTATTATTGGTGAATCTGCCGCGATGCAGGAAGTGTTTGCCACGATAGAGAAGCTGCGTGATACAGATGCTAACATTCTTGTACTTGGTGAAAATGGAACAGGAAAAGATGTGATAGCCCGTTTGTTATACCGTTGTTCGCCACGTTACGGACGGCCATTCGTTACAATTGATCTTGGCAGTATCCCGGAACAATTGTTTGAGAGTGAATTATTTGGCTATGAAAAAGGTGCATTTACTGATGCCCGGAAACCGAAAGCCGGACGGATGGAGGTGGCAACGGGAGGTACATTGTTTTTGGATGAAATAGGAAATCTGTCACTGCCTATGCAAGCAAAACTGCTGACTGCTATTGAAAAACGGCAGATCAGTCGTTTGGGTAGTACACAATCTGTATCCATCGACGTACGCTTGATTTGTGCTACAAATGCGGACATCCGCCATCTGGTGGAAGAAGGGAATTTCCGGCAGGATTTACTTTATCGTATCAATACGATTGAACTACATATTCCTCCTTTGAGGGAACGGGGAAATGATATTATTCTTCTGGCAGATTATTTCTTGCAGCGTTATGCCCGGAAATATCAAAAGGAAATGCGGGGCTTGACACGTGAAGCAAAAGCTAAATTGCTGCGTTATTCCTGGCCGGGAAATGTGCGTGAGTTACAGCATACGATGGAGCGTGCGGTGATTTTGGGTGACGGTTCATTGCTTCGCCCCGATAATTTCTTGTTCCAAGCTTCCTCCCCCCGTCTTAAAAAAGAAGAAGAAATACTTAATCTGGAACAATTGGAACGGCAAGCTGTAGAAAAGGCAATGCGGTTGAGCGAGGGGAATATGACACGTGCTGCGGAATATTTGGGAATTACGCGCTTTGCATTGTATAGGAAGATTGAGAAACTGGGATTATAAATTAAGAAATAATATGAAGCAGTATTCCTTGGTTGTTATCTTGCATATCTGTCTGCTGGCAATACTTTCTGTTGGTGTTTATGTGTTATATTGTGCTGATTTATGGTTTAGCATGCTTATAACATTCCTGTTTCTTCTGGGGACAGGAATACACCTTTATTATATACAGATGAAGCAATTGCAGATGATGCGTCGCCTGACGGACAGTTTGCGTTATAATGACATGACACAGGCTTTCCGTCCACCTTATAAAAATAAACTAATGACAGAAATGGCTGTAGAGCTATCTGAAACCTTGCAGGCATTTCGTGCTCGCCTGTTGGAAGAAGAAATAAAACATCAGTATTACGAAAGTCTGCTGAACAAGGTAGATACTGCTGTATTAGTGACTGATATGTCCGGACGTATTGAGTGGCTGAATCGTGCTGCTACTGCCCAGTTAGGGCAAGATCCGCAATTGCCGGCCGAGCTTTTGAGCCTTCCTTCCGGTGAAACGCAGGTCATACGTATTCATCGAAATGGAACCACTTTAGAAATGGCAGTAGCTACCACTCTCTTTGTAGCCCGTGGCATGGAGAGGCGCCTTATCAGTTTGAAGAATATTCATTCTGTACTGGAACGGAATGAAATGGAAGCCTGGCAAAAGCTGATACGTGTACTCACTCATGAAATCATGAACTCCATTACTCCTATCATTTCCCTCTCTGAAACACTTAGTGAGCGTGGTGTACCCGTTACATTAAAAGATGCAGCGGGCGAGAAAGAATATGCTGTAATGCTACAAGCTATGCAAACCATTCATCGACGTAGTAAGGGACTATTAGGTTTTGTAGAAAACTATCGTCGTCTTACCCGTCTCCCCGCTCCTGTTTGTGCCAGCGTGCCGGTTCGGGAACTATTCACCGATTTACAGAAACTTTTTCCTGATGCAACTATTCATTTCGAGCTTCCACCTTTGGAGAAAACACTGGATGTGGATCGTGCTCAGATAGAACAAGTGCTTATTAATCTGTTGAAAAATGCTCGTGAAGCATCTGCCCGTCGCGAAACGCCCAAGATTGAGGTTAAAGCTGTTTTTGCGCCTAAAGTGACTTCTTCTCTTACTGCATGGCGTTGTACTATTACTGTTCGGGATAATGGTGAAGGTATCTTACCTGAAGTACAGGATAAAATATTTGTTCCATTCTTCACAACAAAAACTGCCGGTTCGGGTATCGGACTCAGTCTTTGCAAACAGATTATGAATCAGCATGGAGGAAATATTACCGTTTATTCGGAACCGGGAAAAGGAAGTTGTTTTACTTTACAATTCTGTTAGATAAATACTGCAGCAGCAAAAGGTTGTTCTGTGTCTATTAAAAAATATAAATATTATATAATCATAAAAATTCTGTGCCGATATTTTATTGCTTTTAACAGCTACTAATTTTTCCATTATTTATTTTTGCAGCCACATAAATCGATAACTCATATTTAATTAACCATAAAATTCTATATGATTATGCGAACTAATTATTTGCTGCTATTAACTATTTTGTTGGGTTTAATACCCGTGAATTACACACACGCCTCTGACTCAATTCCAAGCGTGTTTCTTTATTCTCCTTATACAAAGATTTCTGTTTCTCCGGGAACGAGTATTGATTACAAAATTGATTTAATCAATAATTCGGATATTCCGGTCAATGTAGATCTGTCTGTTACAGGATTACCAGCAAGTTGGAAACGTGAATTGAAATCCGGTGGTTGGAATATTAACAAATTAGCTGTCCTGCCTAGTGAAAAGAAAGACTTTAATTTGAAATTGGAAGTTCCATTAAAAATAAACAAGGGTAGCTACAATTTTGTTGTAGCCGCTGGAGACTGTCAACTTCCTTTAACTGTCACCGTAGCTCAGCAAGGCACTTATCAGACTGAATTTACTACTGATCAGCCCAATATGCAGGGTAACTCAAAATCGACATTTACTTTTAATGCCGTACTGAAGAATCAGACGGCTGATCAGCAGTTATATGCATTGATGTCTAATGCGCCCAGAGGATGGAATGTAATTTTTAAACCTAATTATAAGCAGGCAACTTCCGCACAAGTAGAAGCGAATGCCAGCCAGAATGTGTCGATAGACGTCACTCCGCCGGCTAATGTTGAAGCTGGGAATTATAAGATTTCAGTACGTGCAGTAGCCGGTAATACTTCTGCTGATCTGGATTTGGAAGTGGTGGTTACCGGTACATATCAAATGGAACTGACTACTCCACGGGGATTGTTGAGTACTGAAATAACTGCCGGAGATGTGAAGCGTCTGGAATTAGTTGTCAGAAACACAGGTTCCTCTTTATTAAAGGATATTCAACTCTCATCCGGTAAGCCAAAAGATTGGGAAGTATCTTTTGAACCTGCCAAAATAGAAATATTAAAAGCCGGAGAAACATCTACTGTTACGGCTATAATGAAAGCTTCGAAAAAAGCTTTGCCAGGCGACTATGTAGCAACAATGGAAGCCAGAACTCCCGAAGTAAATGCAACTGCACAATTCAGAATTGCAGTAAAAACACCAATGCTTTGGGGTTGGGTAGGAATATTAGTCATCGTTGTAGCTGTGGGAGGTGTCTATTACCTATTCCGAAAATATGGAAGGAGGTAATTATGGGCGAACAAGTGATTGTACTTACCGATTTAACCAAAAAATACGGTAATTTCACTGCTGTAGACCATATTAGCCTGTCAATCTGCAAAGGAGAGATTTTCGGATTATTGGGTCCGAATGGTGCGGGAAAATCCACAACTATCCTGATGATGCTGGGGTTGACAGAACCAACTTCCGGTAAAGTGGAAATTTGTGGAATAGACTCCACTACAAATCCTATTGAAGTCAAGAGGAAAATTGGTTATCTTCCTGAAGATTTAGGCTTTTACGATGATATGACCGGGTTGGAAAACCTCATCTATACAGCACTTCTGAACGGCTTTTCAAGGAAAGAGGCTGAAGAGAAAGCAAAGGAACTTATGCGTCGGGTTGGACTTGCCGAACAGGTGAATAAAAAGACCGGAAAGTATTCCCGCGGTATGAGGCAACGTTTGGGTTTAGCGGATGTATTGATAAAGAATCCGGAAATCATTATTTTGGACGAGCCGACATCCGGTATCGATCCTGCCGGAATTCAGGAATTTATAGAATTGATTCGTAATTTGAGTAGGGTTCATTCCTTCACCGTGTTATTTTCCTCACATAATCTGGATCAGGTACAGAAAGCTTGTGATCGTGTGGGCTTATTTAATCACGGAGAATTACTGGCACAGCTTGATCTTAGAGAAATGGAAGGTAAACAAGTAGAACTTATTGATATCTACAATAATTATATAAAGGAAGGGGGTGAGAAGTATGAACGGAATTGAGCAGCCTTTCTGGGTTATTGTGAATAAAGAAATCCGGGATCATGTGCGTAGTTGGCGCTTTATTATTTTACTTGCCATTATCACGCTCACTTGCTTGGGAGCCTTGTATACATCACTCACCAGTATGCATGAGGCTGTCAAATCAGGTGATGTGGAAGATACTTTTTTCTTCTTGAAATTGTTTACCGTATCCGATGGCACATTGCCTTCTTTTGTTTTGTTCATCAACTTTTTAGGGCCGCTGTTAGGTATTGCCTTAGGATTTGATGCCATGAATTCGGAACTGAACAAAGGGACATTATGCCGTATATTATCACAACCGATACACCGTGATTGTATAATCAATGCCAAATTTGTTGCTGCACTGATTGTGATTACAATTATGCTGTTTGTATTAGGTTTTTTGGTAATGGGAGCCGGGCTGATAGCCATCGGTATTCCACCTACACCGGAAGAATTTGCCCGTATCATTTCCTTTTTGATCCTAAGTGTTTTCTATGTAGGTCTTTGGTTGAATATGGCGATACTGTTCTCGCTCTGCTTCCGGCAGACGGCTACTTCAGCTTTGGCTTCTCTGGCGATATGGTTGTTTTTCAGTGTATTTTATACGATGATTGTCAATTGGGTTGCTAAGATGTTCATGCCTTCTGATATGATGCCGCCTTATTATGTTGTCGGTTATCAAAAAATAGTTTGGGGCATAATGTCATTGAATCCGTGCGAATTATTCAATCAGGCAACTTCTGTATTGCTGATGCCATCACTTCGAAGCTTGGGACCGTTAATGATGGAGCAGGTTCAAGGGGCAATACCCAGCCCTCTCCCATTGGGACAGAGTTTGCTGGTTATATGGCCACAGCTAACAGGATTGATTGCAGTTACAATTCTCTGTTTTGCACTCTCTTATATCATATTTATGCGTAGAGAAATACGTTCAAGGTAAATTGATTGGTTAGGTTAGGAAGAAATCCCTGACGATATTTAATACTTTAAAGTCGTCAGGGATTTATATATTGCAGTTTGTATTATTTCTGCCTTACATACTCCAGAGTATATCCATAATTGGAACTTAACACTAACGAATCCGGCGTTAGCTTGTCAATCTTCAGTGTATCCACACCTTCAATCTCTATTCCATTACCGATACTTTTTACTGTCAGATAAAGCTGGTCACCTTGTTGTTTCCATTCTTTGTATATCAAAGTGTGCATATTAATGGAAGATGCTTCTCCATTCTCTTCCAGTTTGATTCCTTGCACTTCTCCAGGTTGCCCGTTAATGGGCATTACCCATGATCCTACTACGGTAGCGGGAGCTTTAGAACCACCACAGGCAGCAAATACAACTGCCATGACCGCCATGCTAATGATTTGTTTTTTCATGATGTCTTTTTATTATAGTGTAACGTTGAAACCTACCAATTGTTTTCAGGGGATAAAGTTAATTGAAAAATATCGTTCCGGAGCTATTATTCTATATTTAAGTTTCGCAGGCTAACGTTCTTTTCCCTAAGCTTGATTGGCCAAAGCATATCAGGATTTACGCAATCAGTCCAATATGGCAATAAGATAGTGAAATGCGATATTTCTCTTCAATACGTTTGTATTTCCCCATTATCAGCAATAAGGTTTTCTGTCAAAAAGGCCCTTCTGGAAGAATAAAACCTTAGTTTATCATTATCATATCATCTATTGGTATGCTACAGATGGTCTATTCAGCGCTATTGCATGATTTGTTTTAACCAAACAGACCATCTATTTGATCCAAACGGATGATGTAATTTGGAAAATGGCTACACCCTTTGCCTCATAGGGCTACACCTTCATCACTAAAGGGTGATACTATCACGGAAAAAGGGTGTAGCCCCTCCGAAAAGCAGGTGATATTTTTCTGTTTTGAAGAAGATAAGCAACGAAATCTAATAATCACTTTTTAGGAAATATATCAAATACGCAATCAAATAAGAATGAAATACAAAGAACTCACTTTCCAAAATACACTTTCCCTCATTATTATAAATCATACGGCATTTACCAAACAGGAAATCCTTGCGTCTTTTCGCACTACGCCAACTATTGATACGAAAGGATGAAACGTAGGACATCACGATTTACATTTTGTCATTTTGCTTAAGTTCCGCAAGTGTAGTGAATGATCTTGAATTATTTTATATTACATAAATAACAAGGAAACAACCAGCCCCCCAATCACTATGACAGTAAAACAACCTGTTCCTTTTATCTTTCTTGCCTTGTCAAAGTCTTCTTGCAAAAACTTACGGCCACATTTTGGACATGCATAACACGCCGTACCAGAAAGCTTTCCACAATTGGGACACGTCACATAAAGACCTTTAGTCCTTTCAAGAGGATGCACGCTTAATCTATCAGGTATCGGCTGTTTCTTTAATCTGAATTGATGACCGCATTTTAAACAGCTAATCAATATCTTATTACTGAGAAATTGACCATAAGCAATCTTTTCAGCGTGTATCTGAGTAGAACCACATCTCGGACATGTTACCGGGGTGTCATCATATTCATTAAAGTCTGTATGTTGTCGCTCACCTTTCATTGCTTCTTAATTAGTTGATTCTATCTGTCCTTTCTATATTGAAGAGTTTTATGCTAGAACAACATCAAACTCTGAGGATCCACTGCTTAGTAGCCTCTTATATAATCCTTGTAGTTTACCACCTTGAACTGATTGTTCATGCACAGGGACATACGCCCAGTATCCATCACTTCCACCTTCAATTGTAGATGCATACGGATATTCATCTCTGGAAAGCCCCGGCGCATACTTTACATCTTTAAATAATTGATTATCATCTCTAGAAAGCACCTTTACACGATTTACTTCATGAATGCTTATTGGCGAGTATGGTATTTTTTCTTTATCGGCTTGTACTTTAGTAACTATTTCTCCATTTGTCATATTCCTTACATAAACTACCGATTCTTTATTTGGAATATAATTCAAAGTGTTTGGAGCTCCTTTATCTATTGCACAAGCTGTAAACTCCCATATATTAGGAGTCTTGCTCTTTTCTATGATATGATTTTCTTTAAATTGGGTGCAAAGAGGATCTATAGCAGTAGTTCTTTGGCAGATGCTATTTATATTGGCCTTTTGCATTTTATGACTAATTCGATTGTCTTTAAACATAATGTTTGAATTATAATCCGAGAAACTCAACGTTTTCGAACATTTATTATCCTCTTTAGGGGAGTGTTGACTACAATAGCATTTCATAATATTAGATTTTAGTTATATAATTAATTACCATTTTTTCGATGAACTTATGTTTTTTCAAGGACCTTCTCATTACTTGAGTTTAAAATCAGTTATAAGATAGTTATAAGAAAATCTCCTTTATTAGCATAGAAAGAATGTCAAATAACACAATTTTTGCTATAAATGACGTAGAGCCGATGCAAATTGCATCAGCTCTACGTCGTCTTAATTAATTAGTTTTCAGTCTTTTAGACTTTAGTCGGGGTAGCGGGATTCGAACCCACGACCCCCTGCTCCCAAAGCAGGTGCGCTAACCGGACTGCGCTACACCCCGAATACTTTATTTCTTAAAAGCGAGTGCAAAGGTAGAAACTATTTTGTAATAAACAAAACAAATCGACTCTTTTTACAAAAAAAATCAGATGAGGTCATAAATACCCATTTAGACAGGGCCAACTTCGTATTTGCTCCGTACCAACTCCCCATAAAAACATAAAATATAATCGCATGGGAAGAAAACGCTCTTTTATCACATGAATTAGAGAGGTTAAAACAGCCTGTCAGAAGTGCTAAAAAAGAGTCGTTATTATAACTATCTTATAAAAAGAATAAGCTGCTGATTTTTTAGTAGCTTATTTTGTATATGGAAACATCCAACAAAAGAACTGTCTATTGAGATAAAGGTATGATAGCATCAAACTACATTTTTAAATAAAAATCTTTTGTCAGTGCAATATATTCCGGTGTAAATTGATGGTGTTCTACTTCAATACATAAAGTCTCTTCTATGCACTCATGTTCTTCGTGGCTGAATGAAATAAGTACTCTTCGGCTTGGTTTATCCGGTTTGGTGAAGACATGAAGACGACGCGAAGGGTACAACTTGTATTTCCAGGCTGTGTCAATTACTAACTTTTCTGCTTCGGTAGGAATGATAACACATACCCTCCCCTGCTTTTCAAGGAGATGTGCCGAGCGTCGAAAAAGTAACTCATAATTTAGTTCACAGGTATGACGTGCCATATTGCGTTGCTTGTCAGGGCAGTTCAATGCATTAACAAAATATGGTGGATTAGAAACTATCAGATTATATTTACTTTCGGTCTGGAATAGACTGAAATCGTTACAGATAACTTGTATTCGTTTTATCCACGGAGAACGGGCTACATTCATCTTAGCCTGAGCTGCCGCAGCTTCATCTATTTCTATAGCCGTGATTTGCGACAATGAATATCGCTGTGCTAACATTATCGCTATCAGTCCAGTGCCAGTTCCTATATCGAGGATTTTTTGCGAGCTTTCTGCCTCTGCCCAAGCGCCTAACAGCACTCCGTCTGTACCTACTTTCATGGCACATTTATCGTGCCATATAGTAAATTGTTTAAACTGAAAATAAGGATTTGACATAGATTGTAGTTGTTAATAGAGAGCAAAAATAGACAAAGTCGGGAATATTACGACAAATTTGGCACCGTTTTTGTCTTTTTATAGAAAAGGTGCTTTATATTAATGAAGAATAGATTAACTTTGCAGGCGCTTTATAAGCCCTGTCAGTATGACATAAACTTAAAAAGAACGAAATGAAGAAAAGACTTTACCTAAAAGATACGGAAGCAAGAGAAGAAGGAAACACTTTTTCAGTGATTGCTGATTTTGAGGGGAATGAAGAACAGTTGATGGATATTGAAGTGAATGAGATACTTCCGATATTACCTTTACGGAATATGGTTTTATTTCCAGGTGTATTTATGCCGGTATCTGTCGGGAGAAAGACTTCCATGAAATTAGTACGTGAAGCTGAAAAAAAAGGTGCATATATCGGAGTGGTTTGCCAGAAGGTAGCAGAAACGGAGATGCCTTCGTTGGAAGATTTGCATACTATTGGTACGGTAGGTAAGATTATCCGTATCCTGGAAATGCCTGATCAGACTACCACTATTATTCTGCAAGGCGTCAAACGTATGGAATTGGAAGAAATTGTAGATACAACTCCTTATTTGAAAGGGCGCGTAAAAGCATTGGGGGAAGATATTCCTGACAAAAATGATAAGGAATTCCATGCATTGGTGGAAGCTTGCAAGGATCTGACTATAAGATATATCAAATCATCTGATATGTTTCCGCAGGATTCTGCATTTGCCATCAAGAATATTACGAATCCTATGTTCTTGGTGGATTTTATCTGCACGAATCTTCCGCTGAAAAAAGATGAGAAGATTGAATTGCTGCGTATTGATGCATTGCGTGCACGTACTTATCGTTTGTTGGAGATACTGAATCGGGAAGTGCAACTTGCCGAAATCAAGGAGTCCATACAGATGCGTGCACGGGAAGACATTGACCAGCAACAACGTGAATATTTCCTGCAACAGCAGATTAAGACCATTCAAGATGAATTGGGTGGTGGTGGCCAGGAACAGGAAATAGAAGAATTACGCCGTAAAGCAATCGCTACTAAGTGGAGTGCGGAAGTAAGAGACACTTTCATGAAAGAGGTGGATAAACTGGAACGTACACATCCACAATCTCCTGATTATAGTGTGCAACTCAATTATCTGCAAACAATGCTAAGTTTGCCGTGGGGAATATACACTACAGATAATCTGAACTTAGTCAATGCTGAGAAGACTCTGAACAAAGATCATTATGGCTTGGAGAAGGTGAAAGAACGTATTCTGGAGCACTTGGCTGTATTGAAGCTGAAAGGTGATATGAAGTCGCCTATTATCTGTTTGTATGGCCCTCCGGGAGTAGGTAAAACCTCTTTGGGGCGTTCTATCGCTGCTGCCCTCAAACGGAAATATATCCGTATGTCATTGGGTGGCGTGCATGATGAAGCAGAGATACGTGGACATCGTAAGACGTACATCGGTGCTATGCCGGGACGTATTATCAAAAGTCTGATCAAGGCCGGCTCATCCAATCCGGTGTTTATCCTGGATGAAATAGATAAGGTGAGTTCAGATCGTCAGGGAGATCCTTCTTCTGCTTTGCTTGAGGTGCTTGATCCGGAACAGAATACAACATTCCATGATAATTTCCTAGATGTAGATTACGATTTATCTAAAGTAATGTTCATTGCTACTGCAAATAATCTGAATACTATCCCTGGACCGTTGCTCGATCGTATGGAGTTGATTGAGGTAAGTGGTTATATCACTGAAGAGAAGATTGAAATAGCCCGTCGCCATCTGGTTCCGAAAGAACTGGAAGCCAACGGTATGAAGAAGAATGATATCAAAATACCAAAGAATACGCTGGAGGCTATTATCGAGTCGTATACCCGTGAAAGTGGTGTACGCGAATTAGAGAAGAAGATAGGTAAAATACTTCGTAAATCGGCACGCCAGTATGCTACGGATGGCTACTTTGCCAAACAGGAAATCAAACCGGGAGATTTGTATGAGTTCCTCGGAGCACCTGAGTATACCCGTGATAAATATCAGGGCAATGAATACGCTGGTGTAGTGACCGGGTTAGCATGGACCGCCGTGGGGGGAGAAATCCTGTTTGTAGAAACCAGTTTGAGCCGCGGAAAAGGTGGGCGTCTGACGTTGACCGGAAATCTGGGTGATGTCATGAAAGAGTCTGCAATGCTGGCCTTGGAATATATCAAGGCACACGCTTCTTTGCTGAATCTGGATGAAGATATTTTTGATAATTGGAATATCCACGTACATGTGCCGGAAGGTGCTATTCCTAAGGACGGCCCCTCGGCAGGTATCACCATGGCCACTTCTCTCGCCTCTGCCCTCACCCAGCGTAAAGTGAAGGCAAATCTTGCCATGACAGGAGAAATAACACTTCGTGGCAAGGTACTTCCCGTGGGTGGTATTAAGGAGAAGATTCTGGCTGCGAAACGTGCCGGCATCAAGAATATTATTCTAAGTGAAGAGAACCGTAAGAATATTGACGAGATACAGGAAATATACCTCAAAGGGTTAACTTTCCATTACGTGAAAGATGTGAAAGAGGTGTTTGCCATTGCGCTGACCAATGAGAAGGTTGCCGATGCCATCGACTTGTCCGTAAAGAAAGAAAAGAAAGCAGAATGACATTCGACTTACAATATACAGACAGTAAAAGTAATGCGCGTGCAGGATTGATAACTACCGATCACGGGCAGATAGAAACTCCTATCTTTATGCCGGTAGGTACCGTAGGAACGGTGAAAGGTGTGCATGTAACCGAACTGAAAGAAGATATTAAGGCGCAAATCATATTAGGGAATACCTATCATCTATATCTGCGTCCGGGATTGGACGTACTGGAAAAAGCCGGAGGACTGCATAAGTTCAACGGCTTTGACCGTCCTATGCTGACAGATAGTGGCGGATTTCAGGTGTTCTCATTATCAGGTATCCGTAAACTACGTGAGGAGGGTGCGGAATTCCGTTCACATATCGACGGTAGTAAACATATCTTCACTCCAGAAAAGGTAATGGATATCGAGCGTACGATTGGTGCAGATATCATGATGGCGTTTGACGAATGTCCTCCAGGAGATTCGGATTATGCGTATGCCAAAAAGTCATTAGGACTCACACATCGTTGGTTGGACCGTTGCATTCAGCGTTTCAATGAAACGGAACCGAAGTATGGATACCAGCAGTCTCTCTTTCCTATTGTTCAAGGATGTGTATATCCTGATCTTCGCAAGCAGTCGGCAGAATACATAGCATCGAAGGGTGCGGATGGCAATGCCATCGGTGGTCTGGCAGTAGGTGAACCTGTGGATAAAATGTATGAGATGATTGAGTTGGTGAATGAAATCTTACCGAAAGATAAGCCACGGTATCTGATGGGTGTAGGTACACCGGTCAATATTTTGGAAGGTATTGAGCGCGGTGTAGACATGTTCGATTGTGTAATGCCAACCCGAAACGGACGCAATGGCATGTTGTTCACCAAAGATGGTATCATCAATATGCGTAATAAGAAATGGGAAACAGACTTCTCGCCCATTGAAGCAGATGGAGCTTCTGCGGTAGATACCTTATATAGTAAGGCGTATCTGCGTCATTTGTTCCATGCACAGGAGTTACTGGCTATGCAAATTGCATCTATTCATAATTTGGCATTTTATCTGTGGCTGGTGGGTGAAGCTCGCAAGCACATCATTGCCGGTGATTTCTCCACATGGAAACCGATGATGGTGAAACGCGTATCGACAAGGTTATGAAAAAACTGAACTGGAACATGAAAGGTATAAAGATGCCGGATAACTGGAAATGGTTGAAGCGGCTCGACTTCTACATTATTAAGAAGTTCCTTGGAACTTATGTGTTTGCCATTGCATTGATTATCTCCATTGCAGTGGTATTCGACTTTAATGAGAAGATGGACAGATTTATGTCACACGAAGCTCCTTGGAAAGCCATAATCTTCGATTATTATCTGAATTTCATTCCTTACTTTGCAAACCTGTTCAGTCCGTTGTTTGTGTTTATTGCGGTTATTTTCTTTACCTCAAAACTGGCTGAGAACTCCGAGATTATTGCGATGTTCTCTACTGGAATGAGTTTTAAGAGGATGCTTCGTCCCTACATGGTGTCAGCAGCTATAATTGCAATAGTAACATTCTTTTTGGGTTCTTATATCATACCCCAAGGTAGTGTGACGCGTATTAACTTTGAAGATAAATATTATAAGCAGCGCAAATCGAATACAGCTCGTAACATTCAGTTGGAAGTAGATTCGGGCGTCATTGCTTATATTGAACGCTTCGAAGATTATAGCAAGACGGGATATCGTTTTTCATTGGATAAGTTTAAAGACAAACAGTTGGTTTCTCATCTTACGGCACGATCTATCACTTATGATACAGCCTCCGTCCATAAATGGATTATAAAGGATTACATGATACGTGAAATGGATGGTATGAAAGAGAACATTGTTAAGGGAGACCGCATCGATAGTACTCTTTTTATGGAACCTGCCGATTTTCTTATTATGAAAAATCAACAGGAAATGATGACCAGTCCACAATTAAGCGAATATATTAGCCGGCAGCGGCAGCGCGGCTTTGCCAATATCAAAGAGTTCGAAATTGAATATCACAAACGCATTGCCATGTCGTTTGCATCATTTATCCTCACATTGATAGGTGTTTCTCTTTCTTCGAAAAAGACTAAAGGGGGAATGGGATTACACTTGGGGATAGGTTTGGCATTGAGCTTTTCATATATTTTGTTCCAGACGATTGCTTCCACTTTTGCAGTGAATGGTAATGTTCCTCCGGTAATTGCTGTATGGATACCGAATATACTCTATGCGTTCATTGCATTTTATCTGTATCAGAAGGCACCGAAATAGAGTAGCCAACTCAACTTAACAAAAATAAGAAGCCCCTCCCGCTCCTTGTGTTACCACAAGTGCAGGAGGGGCTTTTTTGTTGTATCCATTTCCTCTTTTGTCTTTGCTTCTTTTGACTCTAACGATGCTTTTTTCATCACATAAGTTTTAGAAGCAACCCCACTTTCGTCTTACAGGTTCTTTAAATCTTTCATGGCAATGTGCAGTGAAAGCTTAATTCAAGTAAGCTGAAAGTTCTGCAGCAGAGATGTTTTTGGCTATAATTACACCATTATCATCCAGTAAATAGTTAGTAAATCCCCGGCCTAAACGGTACTTTTTAAAGATGCCGGACGACTCGCCTTTAGTTTCCACGAAACAGGTGGGCGTAACTATTTGGTCCTTACGAATGGTTTCCTCGAAGATAGATTGATATTCATCAAATGATACGGAAACCATTTCCACATTATTGTTTGGAGAAGTTGAGTGAAGCGCATTGCTCAAACTTGCGTTTTGCATCCGGGATTGCGCATCATAACTTGCCCAGAAACTGAGTAACACATATTTTCCCTTCATCTTGGAGAGATTTTGAATAGTTTGTTGCTCAGTCGACATAGTTTTGATTTTAAAATCAGGGGCTATGTCACCCACATTTAAACCTCCGGTAGGTTTGTCTTTTTCTACGAAAGAAGTCAAGGAACTAATTAGTAATACAACAAAAATCCATTTTACATGCTTCATGTAAGGCGGTTTTGGTTAATACTGGTTGATTTATAGATGTTTGTCAGACGGTAAAAACAACGTCTTAGCTAACAAATATACAATCAACGTTTACTAAGATTATAGAACCACTCGTTCTAAATCGGCGACAAAGGTATAACTTTATTATTGAAAATCAAGTAAACGGTTGACTTTTTCATGTTATATAACATGTTTTGCATCTCTGGACACCTCTCTGCACAGTATTGATCCGGTGATTTTCGAATATATATTATGTGTTTTTATCATTTGTATCAAGTATGTCCTCAAGAGAAATAGGAAACATTTCATGGATATTACTGTTAAATACATATTTCTATGTTAATTGGTGTATATAGCAGGAATTTTATCTACTTTTGCACCGTGTTACTCATTAATTTAGATAAACAATTTTATATGCAACCGTTGAGCACAGAACTTATTCTTATTCGCGTTACGGGCGAAGATCGTCCGGGATTAACTGCATCCGTTACAGAAATTTTAGCTAAATACGACGCTACTATTCTTGACATTGGTCAGGCGGACATTCATAATACACTGTCATTGGGTATCTTATGCAAGACAGAGGAACAACATTCAGGATTCATCATGAAAGAGTTGCTTTTCAAGGCATCTTCTTTGGGAGTGACGATTCGCTTCTATCCTATTTCGGTGAAAGAATATGAAGATTGGGTTAACATGCAGGGAAAAAATCGCTATATCCTTACTTTACTGGGACGTAAGTTGTCTGCCCGCCAGATCTCCGCAGTCACCCGCATTCTTGCCGAACAGGGGATGAATATTGATGCTATCAAGCGCCTGACGGGACGTATCCCATTGGATGAATGTGATTTACGTACTCGTGCGTGTATCGAATTCTCCGTCCGTGGAACTCCGAAGGATCGCATTGCCATGCAAGAGCAACTGATGAAGTTGGCGAGCGAACTTGAAATGGACTTCTCTTTTCAACTCGATAATATGTATCGTCGTATGCGCCGTCTGATATGTTTCGATATGGACTCCACACTGATTGAGACGGAAGTAATTGACGAATTGGCCATACGTGCCGGTGTAGGAGATGAAGTAAAAGCCATCACCGAACGGGCCATGCGTGGGGAAATAGATTTTACCGAAAGCTTCCGCGAACGCGTAGCCTTACTGAAAGGGTTGGATGAATCTGTAATGCAGGATATAGCGGAACACCTGCCTATAACAGAAGGAGTAGACCGATTGATGTATGTGTTGAAAAAGTACGGCTATAAGATTGCCATTCTTTCCGGTGGTTTCACCTATTTCGGACAATACTTGCAACAAAAATATGGTATTGACTACGTATATGCCAATGAACTGGAAATTGTGGATGGTAAGTTGACTGGACGTTATTTGGGAGATGTTGTAGACGGTAAGCGGAAAGCTGAACTGTTGCGTCTGATTGCGCAGGTGGAAAAAGTGGATATTGCTCAAACTATTGCCGTGGGTGATGGAGCCAATGATCTTCCGATGCTGGGTGTTGCCGGTTTGGGTATCGCTTTTCATGCTAAACCCAAAGTGGTTGCCAATGCCAAACAGTCCATCAATACAATCGGGCTCGATGGAGTGCTCTATTTCTTAGGCTTCAAGGACTCATATATCGATTTGCCGAAATGAGCTGAACTATTCCGCAAATATATTTGTTTCATATAATGACATCTATATTTGCGGAACCTCTTAAATATTAATACTATGAAGAGAATACGGAACCTTTTCTATCTCTCTTTGTTTTTGACTGTCTTTGGCCTTCAAGCCGTTGCACAAGAAAAACTTCACGTTAGCCTCCCTGACTCTATAACGACTGTTGGATATGCCACAGGCCTTCGCAAGAACCTTTCAGGACTTGTAGAAAGAATCACCGAAAACCAGATGAATAAAGACCAGATAACCAATCCACTGGATGCCATCCGTGGACGGGTACCGGGTTTGACTATTCTGAAAGGTTCCAACGGACCTGCAGCATTGGACGCTGTCCGCTTGCGTGGTACCACTTCATTGACTACTGGCAATGATCCGTTGATTATTGTAGACGGTGTTTTTGGTGATTTGAGTATGCTTATGTCTATCTATCCGGCGGATATTGAAAGTTTTGTTATCTTGAAAGATGCTTCGGAAACAGCGCAATATGGTTCGCGCGGAGCATCGGGTGTTATTGAAATTACCACTAAAAAAGGTGTTAGTGGGCGCACAAGTGTGAACTATAATGGTAGCTTCGGTATTGCTTCAAGCTATAAAACGGTAAGAATGCTCAATGGAGATGAATTCCGGGCAGTAGCTAAAGAACGTGGCGTTTCTATTCTTGATTTGGGAAACAATACCGATTTTCAGAAGGAAATAGAACAAACAGGGCTGCAACATAATCATCACATTGCCTTCTCCGGTGGAACAAACACCTCCAACTATCGTGTTTCACTTGCTTTGATGAATCGTGAAGGAGTAATTGTCAATGAAAAGTTGCAGAACTTCACATCGAATATGAATATGACGCAGTACGTATTCGATAATTTTCTGAAATGTGATCTCGGAATGTTTGGTTCTATACAGAAAGAGCGTAACCTGGTAAATTTACATAAAGTGTTTTATTCGGCTGCTGCATTTAATCCCACTTTCCCTAATCATAAGAATCCGGAAACCGGAAGTTGGGATGGAAGTGTTCTTGCTAGCCAGTTGTCTCATCCGCTGGCATGGATGGATGTGAATGATAAAGACGCTACTTCGCACATTAGTACGCATGCACGGTTGACATTTAATTTGTCTGAAGCATGGAAACTGGCACTGTTTGGTTCCTACACCTATAATGTGATTGAAAATTCACAGTATCTGCCGGTTGCGGTCTGGGCGCAAGGGCAGGCATACAAAGGAACTAAGAAAATGGAATCGTTATTGGGGAACCTGATGTTGTCTTATAAGAAAGAATGGCGGAAGCATTTCTTTGATGTTTTGGGGCTGGCGGAAGTGCAAAAAGACCAATATTCGGGATTCTATACCACAGTTACTAATTTCAGTATTGATGGTCTGGGCTATAACAATCTTCAGGGAGGTGCTCTCCGTCCGTGGGAAGGAACTAATTCTTATTATGAAGATCCTCGTCTGGCCTCCTTCATGGGACGTGTGAACTATACATACGATGATCGTTATATACTGACAGTGAATGCCCGTGGAGATGCCTCTTCCAAGTTTGGCAGTAATCATAAATGGGGTTTCTTTCCGGCTGTATCTGTTGCATGGGTAGTCAGCAAGGAAAAGTTTATGGAGAAACTGCCTTTCATTGACAATCTGAAAGTCCGCGCAGGCTATGGTTTGGCAGGTAACCAAAATGGAATTGATTCGTACACCTCGCTGAATCTGATACGCCCGAACGGAGTTGCTCCGGTAGGTTCATCACCTGTGGTCACAATGGACCAATTGAAGAATATGAATCCGGACTTAAAATGGGAAGTGAAACAGACCTTCAATGCCGGTATAGAAATGGCTTTGCTGGGTAACCGGTTGTTACTAACCGCCAACTATTATAATTCCAAGACGAAAGATATGCTCTATCTCTATAATGTAAGTGTACCGCCTTTCACTTACAACACTTTGCTGGCAAACATTGGTTCCATGCGTAATTATGGAACAGAGCTATCCATTGGCATAACTCCATTGAAAACCAAAGATATGGAACTGAATATCAATGCTAACCTGACTTTTCAACAAAACAAATTGCTTTCCCTCGACGGCAACTATCAGGGTGAACATATTTCAGCAACAGAATACAAGAGTCTTGCCGGATTGGATGGTGCCGGATTTCATGGCGGATATAATCATATCGTTTACCAGATTGTAGGTCAACCGCTGGGGGTATTTTACCTCCCCCATTGCACAGGATTAGTATCCGATGGTAACGGAGGCTATACTTATCAGATTGCTGATTTGAATGGTGGTGGTGTTAGTCTGGAAGATGGTGAAGACCGGTACATAGCAGGTCAGGCAGTTCCAAAAACAATTCTTGGCTCTAATATCAGTTTTCGTTATAAAGATTTTGATGTATCGTTACAGATAAACGGTGCATTCGGGCATAAAGTCTATAATGGTACTTCGCTTACTTATATGAATATGAATAGTTTTCCCGACTATAACGTTATGAAGAAAGCGCCTACACGGAATATAAAGGATCAGACAGCTACAGATTATTGGTTGGAAGATGGTGATTATGTGAACTTCGACTATATCACAGTGGGCTGGAATGTTCCATTGAAAAATACCCGTTACCTGCAATCGCTTCGCCTGTCACTGACGGTCAACAATCTGGCTACTATTTCCGGTTATTCCGGATTGACACCCATGATAAACAGTTCATCGGTGAATTCTACTTTAGGTATAGATGATAAACGCAATTATCCTTTATACCGCACATATACCATCGGATTAAGTGTAAACTTCTAAACCTTAAAGACATGAAAAGATATTCCATAATTCGTTCGTTTTGTGTTTTGATCACCCTCAGTTGGTGCATGATCTCATGTGATGGTTTTCTAAAAGAAAGTCCCCGCGATGCATTACCCGAAGAAGAAGGCTATCGTAACATTACTGAACTTTATCTGAATGCGGTTGCCTCTCTCTATAACTATATCGGAGGAAATTCCGATAGTCAAGGATTGCAGGGAACGGGACGCGGCATATATGATCTGAATACTTTTACAACCGATGAAGCCATTATGCCTACTCGTGGTGGTGACTGGTACGACGGTGGTTTCTGGCAAGGACTATTTTTGCACAAATGGGGAATAAATAATGATGCGATACAAGCCACTTGGGAATATCTCTATAAAGTAGTAATGCTCAGTAATAAGTCTTTGGAACAAATTGAAAGTTATGCACTTACACATGCAGATGCAGAACTTCCAGCCTATCGTGCCGAAGTACGTGCTTTACGTGCAATGTACTATTATTATCTGACGGACCTGTTCGGTAGTATTCCGTTGGTTCTATCTTCCAAGGTTGCCTCAAACGATATTGTACTGAGTGAACGTGAGAATATCTTTAATTTCATATTCAAGGAACTACAAGAGACAGCCCCACTCCTGCCCGCTCAGTTCAGTAACCGTTCTGGTAATTACTATGGCCGCTTGACACGTCCCGTAGCCTACTTCCTGCTTGCAAAACTGGCACTGAATGCAGAAATTTATATGGATAATAACTGGGTGGATGATACCCATCCGGATGGGAAAACAATCTTCTTTGATGTGGATGGCAATACATTCAATGCCTGGCAGACCGTAGAATTCTATTGTGACCAAATTACAGCTTTAGGTTATCGTCTTGAATCAGATTATGCCGCCAATTTTGCCGTATATAATGAAGGCTCTGTTGAAAACATCTTCACTATTCCGATGAATAAGACGCTATATACCAATCAGATGCAATATCTTTTCCGTTCGCGTCATTATAATCATGCCAAAGCGTTAGGTTTGTCTGGTGAGAATGGATCAAGTGCCACTATCGAAGCCTTACAGACTTTTGGATACGAGACAAACGAACAGGATCCGCGTTTTGATTATTGCTATTATGCAGGTACTGTTTATGATTTGAAAGGTAATGTCGTGAAATTGGATGATGGAACAGCTTTAGTTTACGAACCGTGGAAGGTTAAACTGGATCTGTCTGATGAACCTTATGAAAAGACTGCCGGTGCCCGTATGAAAAAATATGAGATAGATAACAAAGCCATGAAAGATGGAAAATTGATGGAGAATGATATTGTTCTGTTTCGTTACGCTGATGTATTGCTTATGAAGAGTGAAGCCAAAGTCCGTGACGGACGCAATGGAGATGAAGAACTGAATCAGGTGCGTACCCGTGTAGGAGCACCGGAACGTACTGCTACTTTGGACAATCTTCTGGCTGAGCGCCAATTAGAATTGGCCTGGGAAGGTTGGCGGCGTCAGGACTTAATTCGTTTTGGACAGTTTACCCGTTCTTACAACAGTCGTCCGCAACTTCCCAACGAAGAAAGTGGGTATACTATTGTCTTCCCCATTCCCGAGAAAATCAGACAAATGAATCCGGAATGGGAACAGCATCCAGGGTATTAAAGGAATGGATTGCAAAGTAGCTTCATTCTTTTGTGATAATCACTTTATTTCCTATCTTTGCGACTAAATAAAAAGAAACATGAAGTTTTCCGAACTACAACTGAATGATCAGGTGCTTGATGCACTGGAAGCCATGCGCTTCGATGAGTGCACACCTATACAAGAGAAATCCATTCCCGTTATACTTGAAGGCAGAGATTTAATAGCCGTGGCACAGACCGGAACCGGTAAGACGGCTGCCTATCTGTTGCCTGTACTGAATAAACTTTCCGAAGGTGGACATCCTGAAGATGCTATAAACTGTATTGTTATGTCTCCCACACGAGAATTGGCGCAACAAATAGATCAGCAGATGGAAGGTTTTTCCTACTTCATGCCTGTCAGCAGTGTGGCAGTTTATGGTGGTAACGATGGGATACTCTTTGAACAGCAAAAGAAGGGGCTAATGTTGGGAGCCGATGTTGTTATAGCTACTCCGGGACGTTTGATAGCTCATCTGAGTTTGGGATATGTAGATCTTTCCCGTGTTTCCTATTTCATTCTTGACGAAGCCGACCGCATGCTCGATATGGGTTTCTTCGATGACATCATGCAGATTGTGAAGTATTTGCCTAAAGAACGGCAAACCATCATGTTCTCTGCTACCATGCCTGCAAAAATACAACAACTTGCCAACACCATTCTCAATAATCCCGCTGAAGTCAAACTTGCCGTTTCACGCCCTGCTGATAAAATTGTGCAAGCCGCCTATGTTTGCTATGAAAATCAGAAGTTGGGTATAATTCGCAGTCTCTTTGCTGAACAAACACCGGAGCGTGTCATTATCTTCGCATCATCCAAGTTGAAAGTAAAGGAAGTGACAAAGGCCTTGAAAATGATGAAGCTGAATGTAGGCGAAATGCATTCTGACCTGGAACAGGCACAGCGTGAAGAAGTGATGCATGAGTTTAAGGCAGGTCGTATAAACATTCTGGTTGCCACTGACATCGTGGCTCGTGGTATTGACATTGATGATATTCGTCTTGTGATTAACTATGATGTTCCGCATGACAGTGAAGACTATGTTCATCGTATTGGTCGTACGGCGCGTGCTAATAACGATGGTGTTGCTCTAACCTTTGTAAATGAAAAGGAACAAAGTAACTTCAAGCAAATTGAGAATTTCCTGGAAAGAGATATTTATAAAATACCTGTACCTGAAGAATTAGGTGAGTCACCCGAATACAAGCCACGCAGTTATGACGGAAGGGGCAAACGTAACTTCCGTGCTAAAGGACGAAATACCAATAAAGGTAGTGGAAATGCTCCGAAGAAAGGAGATGCTTCAAAAGGAAGAGGTAATGCTCCGAGAAAAAGTGCTAACCCTTCAGGAAAAAGCAACAAATAAGAGAAGGATTTCTTTAATAGATATTGTTTGATGGTGGAGTTTTACTCCACCATTTTTATATGTAATTGCTTATCAGTACCGATAGTCAGGCTTACGAGATGATAAACGGAACTTTCCGGAATACGGAGCATGGCTTCATAATGATAGCCTTTTCCATCCACATTTATAAAATTCATGTCGGAAAGAATGGTCTGATTTAACACTTCCTCCGGAAAAATAGTTGCGAAAACTTTTTTAGTAATATCCTTGCCATACAGTAATTTCTTGCCTTCATATACACAGATATGTATCACGTTGTCATAGTATACATTGTCCACACCTATACCTTCATCAGAATATACTGTTTTTATTACTTTCATCTTAGAAGGGTTGATATAGACATAGCCCCGATAACGCGTTCCTTTATACATAACCACACTATCTTTTTTGATTACTTCTGAAGTGCTGGGGATAACTTCCACTTCCTGAGTGGAGAATGCCAGAGTGTCTTCCGGATTATCGGACTTATATAGCTTTACGATATCATCAGATAGAGAATGAAACCAAAAGCTATATTCCGTTTGACGGTCTATTTTATAAGCTGTAAGGGTATTTCCGCGTAAATAAATCGTATCACGAAGTACCTTGAAGTAAACAGGTGCATTTTGTGGGTCAGCATAATAGATCGTATCACCGCTAATACGCATTAACGGCATATCCGTCTCATCGTCCAGCCAGACACCTTGCAGCAATTCTTTAGCGGTTAAGTCTTCCCTGTCGGAATTTTCCCCATTTTTAGTACTGCTACAGGATGATACAAGCACAACAACGAGCACCATAGAAATAGTACCCCACTTTATCATAACTCTCTCTGTTTTATATTTTTAATGTCCGATGCAATGATAGGTAAATCCTTGCTCTTCCATTTCTTTCTTGTCATAGATATTACGCCCGTCCAACACCACAGGTTTCTCCATGGTTTTCTTGATAACTGCCCAGGATGGTAAACGGAATTCTTTCCATTCGGTAACCAGCATTAAAGCATCAGCATCAAGTACAGCATCATACATATCTTTGGCATAATAAATGCTCTCACCTATCCGACGACGACATTCGTCCATTGCAGCGGAGTCGTAAGCCCGCACTTTGCATCCGGCTTTCAGCAGTTTGTCTATTAACACCAATGAAGGGGCTTCGCGCATATCATCCGTCTCCGGTTTGAAAGCCAGTCCCCATAAGGCAATTGTCTTACCTTTCAGTTCGTTGTTGAAGTGCTTGCAAAGTTTGTCGAAAAGAATGCTTTTCTGTAGTTCATTGACTTCTTCTACAGCATGGAGCACACGCATCTGATAGCCATTTTGCTCAGCGGTTTTGATGAGTGCTTTTACATCTTTTGGAAAGCACGAACCACCATAACCAATACCCGGATAAAGGAACTTACGTCCGATTCGGGTATCCGAACCGATGCCACTACGTACCATATTGACATCTGCCCCTACCAGTTCGCAAAGATTAGCGATATCATTCATAAAACTAATACGGGTAGCCAGCATTGAGTTAGCCGCATACTTCGTCATTTCAGCAGACGGGATATCCATAAATATTACACGGAAATTGTTCAGCAAGAATGGTTTATAAAGCTTACTCATCAATTTCTTTGCACGTTCGGACTCCACTCCCACTACTACACGGTCCGGGCTCATAAAATCATTGATAGCATTTCCTTCTTTCAGGAATTCGGGATTAGAGGCTACATCAAATTGAATACTAACACCCCGTTTATCCAGTTCCTCCTGGATAGCGGCACGTACTTTCTTTGCAGTACCTACAGGAACCGTACTCTTTGTGACTACCAATATGTACTTCTGCATGTTTCTACCAATGGTACGGGCAACTTCGAGCACATAACTGAGATCAGCACTTCCATCTTCGTCAGGAGGCGTACCAACGGCACTGAAAACAACGTCTACCTCATTCAGGCAGCTCTCCAATGAAGTTGTGAAATGTAGGCGACCGGCTTTTACATTTCGGTTCACCATTTCTTCCAGACCACTTTCATAGATAGGAATAACACCTTTCTTGAGCGCTTCAATTTTTTCACTGTTCGTGTCTACGCAAATGACGCTGACACCGATTTCTGCAAAACAGGTTCCGGTCACTAAACCGACATATCCTGTACCGACGATGGCTATCTTCATACTCTTTATTCAAAATATGTCGCATCCCGGAAGGATGGAGCTGTTTTATCTTTAGGAGATAATAAAAGTTGTTCTTCTGCTATAGGCCACTCAATTCCTATGGTTTCATCATTGAAACGAATGGATGCTTCTGCTTGTGGAACATAAGCATTATCTACTTTATAAATAAAGATAGCTTCCTCACTCAGAACAAGGAAACCATGTGCGAATCCACGGGGAATGAAAAATTGCCGTTGATTTTCCTCACTCAGTTCTGCAGAGACATATTTACCGAAAGTTGGTGATGATTGGCGCAAATCCACTGCCACATCCAGTACTTTTCCTTTTATAACACGTACCAGTTTGGACTGACAATATTCTCCTTTCTGATAATGTAATCCACGTAATACACCGAAGGAAGACTTCGACTCATTGTCCTGAATAAAGTGCACATCACCGATATGCATTTTGAATTCCTCTTCTTTAAAGGCTTCCATAAAATAGCCACGCTCGTCACGAAGAACTTTCGGTTCGATCAGCCATACACCATCAATTTCCGTTTGTATGTAATTCATCTTTTTCAGAATGTTTTTTGTACTTTCAACTGGCAACCTAAATTGTCACCATATATCTCTCCTATATCGAAAGCAATGGATGCATTGAACCGCCATCCTTTCCATTTATGGGGAGTATAGAAAACTGATGCAAAAGTAGAAAAATTTTCTAATATATTAGGTATAGGTTTGAAAGGAGTTCCCCAAGTTTTATTATATGATAGTTTTGTGAGGTATGTCCATTCATTGCTGATGTCTCCGCTCCAACCTAAATGCAAGGCTCGGATACGGTTGTATTTGAAACTCATGTCACCGTCTTTGTTATAAATGGGAGAAGCTATCAATGGGTTAGCCATAGTCATCCCCCAGTGTACCCAGCCGGGATACCACTCGTTGTTATAATAATCGTCGGCACCTCCCGTTTTCTCTACTACGGTGAAATCCACTCCATGCATTGGACCGCTCTGGTTAGTAGTCTGATAGTATTCCAGTACAAAACCGTTGATGACCTGTTTATGGTTAGATTTGTATTCAATCCCCCATAAACCATCAAATCCGTTGAGTTTTCCCATTCCACTGAAATCATCGTAATAATTCTCCAGATAAGCACTGATGGAAAAATCTTCATGACGATAAGTCATCCGTATATGTTCGCTACCCATAAAATTACCTTGATAGGCAATTTGTTCTCCTTCAGGACTACTGTCATCTCCACGACTGGGAATAAATACCTTGAAATAATCTTTCCAACTATTTCCTAAATCTCCTGCATCCATTCCGGCGCTTTTATATCCACCAAACTGTACATCCAAGCTCATACCCAGGTCTAGTTGCCACTTACCCTGTGGAACTCCAATGCGTAGGAATCCGCTTTTATGGTGATATTTGATGCTTTTAGTATACCAATAATCCTCTCCTACCTGCTTTCTCTGATATTTATTATCAGTAAACCATCCGTACGACATTTCTGCTTTTAAAGCGAGGCGTGGTAATACTTGCACATATTCAGGAAGTCCTATCCATACTTGTGGAATAGGTCTTGCATTACCCGACCAGGTTAGTCCGCCACTACTTAATTGCTGATTTAATAAAGGTGAGTCAATCTCTTTACTACCAATGAGTATCCCCAACCATTTATATCGTATGTCAGCATAAGCCTGTTGCAATATAAAAGTGGATGTAAAACCGGAGGCAACCGCCATATCCAGTCCTCCTTCCAACCTCCACTGGCGGATTGTATCTGTATAAAAAGCTCCACCTCTTAAATAAGTATTATTGTCAATAGAGGATAATCCATGTTGATTGCTGACCTGCCACAAAGGAGTGTTGTCACCGGTATGGACAGATGCTCCATATTCAACGAAAGATGAAATGTTCTGATGCTTCAGTCCGCTTTGCGCTGTCATTACTGACGAAGCAGAAAAACAAAACAGGATTGTAAGTATGTGACAGGTTATACGCATGAGCTTATCGGAATATAATTTTTATTGTGTTGAACATGATTTTTAGGTCTAATGAGAACGACCAATGTTCGATATACCATATATCATATTCTACTCTTTTTTTCATTTTATCCAACTTCTCTGTTTCACCGCGCAGGTTGTGTATCTGGGCCCATCCCGTGATACCCGGCTTCACAATAAGTCTTTTATTGTATTCAGGAATGATATCACAATATTGCTCAGTATGTATCAGCATATGAGGACGTGGACCCACTACGGACATGTCTCCTTTAAGCACATTCCAGAATTGTGGTAACTCATCAAGACTGGTGACACGCAGGAAATGTCCTAATGGAGTAATACGTGGATCCTCATTGTAGGCTTGTTGCGTATCGGCTTCAACATTGGGCAGCATGGAGCGAAACTTATAACATGTAAATACCTTCCCATATAAGCCGTTGCGCTTTTGAGTAAATATAATCTTACCCGGCATCTTTATTTTGATGCAACACCCGATGATGATATATGCCACTGGATATATCGTAGTCAAGACTATCAATGATAACACTATGTCAAGTGTTCGTTTGAGTATACGGTTACTTTTCCGTTTCAACGGAAAAGTATATATTGAAGATTGTATATTCATTCTTAAAATACAGAATTCTTTAGTATATAGAACGTTAAATTGTTATCTATATTGTTTTATAATATTAGAGAATTATATATTTCTTTGGTCTGTCCGGCTATATTGGTCCAGTTATATGCAGACAAGTTGTAAGAAACCCGTTCTGTCTGAGCATTTTCCAATTGTTTCTTCAGAGCCTGTTGCAAACAGGATAAATCTCCACTTTTGAAGTAACATTCCTCCGGTAATCCTATTTCCTTATTAGCAGGAATATCACTTGCCAGTACCGGACAATTATAACTCATAGCTTCAAGTAGTGCGATAGGCAATCCTTCATGCGTGGAAGGTAATACAAATATCCGTGCGTATGTATATAATTGTGCAAGTTTTTCTCCTTTGATAAAGCCTACCAGGCGTATGTTCTTCTGCTCTTTACACATTTCTTTTAACTTCTGAGTATATTCATCCTGATAATCAGCATCCCCGGCTATTACTAATTTTATAGATACTGGAGATAGTTGTTTGAAGGCTTCAATTAGTTTATCAAAGCCTTTCTCTTTCACAAGACGCCCTACTGCTAAAATATAACCATATTCTGTCAAATCCAGACTTTGAAGATGTTCAGTGCTACGTGCAGGAAATACTGGATTTATTCCATTGTAGATCAGTGTTATATTTTTCTTATCTGGATATTTCTGTTGAATCATTCGTCTGATATGTTCAGAAATAACTATGATATGATTAGCATAGTACATTCCTGTTTTTTCTCCCATACGAAGTATCCATTTGGCAAACTTCCCCCATTTATCACGATCATAATCTGGACCATGATGGGTGATTACCGCTTTCATACCTAATAATCGTACTAAAGGGGTCATTAATGCCGGACCTACTGCGTGAATATGTACAATATTCGCTTTTACTTTACGTGCATATAACACGGCCAAAAAAGTATGTATGAAAGCTTCCAAATGCTTGTTACGCAGCACTCTTATATCTTTTATAATAACTTGTTTATATACTTTTACAGAATGATCCACTGCATAATAGGGACGGCGAACAACAATAATTTCATGCTGTTTATCTGCAATTAATGGATAGAGCTCTTCGCAATGCGTTTCTACTCCTCCTTGTATACCGGGAATGCCTCTGGTCCCTGTTACTACAATTTTCATATTTCTTTATCGTTTAGTATTATGGGATGTCCCAGTATGGAGTGTATCTTTTGATGCAACACCCACCGCATTGGAGTAGTTATATATTTCTTCATGACCGGAGCAGCAGTTCCTACCATCCAGCAATTTTTAGGACACTCACACACCTGGAATCTGATGCGTTCGGCTTGTTCGCTTCTCCACAACTCTTCAAAGGAAGTCATAGTACGGATGTTTCCCATACTTTCTTTCCAGTATTTACTTTCCATGCCATTACAGGGATAAACGTCCCCATATGGATCTACAAAGAAATTAACTAAACCAGCTTCACAAGGAAGCAAACGAGGTTTTCCTTTGATATAATTAATTAGTCCCCAGTTAAAATATGCACGAAACCAGGATTTCGGATGTTTTTCTTTTAGTTGCCATTCTATTAATTTGCTAAAATTACCACAGACTTCTGTTTGATTGGTAATCACATTATCTGTTTTATGAAAGTAATACGAATTATGTAAGGCTGCGGTTGCAAATTCCATTTCCAATGAACGAGATAAGCGGTATAAGGAAAGCATATCAGCTGAATTGGAGTTGGAAACAGTAATTCCGAAACCGATATCCTTTACTCCCATTTCTTTGAGTTGTAACAGGGTGCGAAGTCCCTTATCGAACCCGCCTTGCCTTCCTCGAAGTTCATCATTTTTTTGAGATAATCCTTCAATACTAATACGTATCCCTATTTTAGGAAACTTTTCAGCTAAACGGATAATACGTTCTTCAAACCATCCTGAAGTTGAAATAACAACGCGAGGAGACTTATGGAATGCTACTTTTACAATTTCTTCCAGATCCTCCCGGATAAAAGGTTCTCCTCCTGTAATATTTATGAACTTCACTTTCGGTAGTTTTTCAATTTCTGCCGGAGTGATTTCTTTATTTTTATCTGTGGGATTTTGCCATATATTACACATTTGGCACTGCATCGGGCAGCGATATGTAACAATGATACACATGTCAGTGGGGGAATTTATAGCGGATTTCATATATATGCAGTTTATTTATTTGCAAAAATACTATTTTTCATTCCTTTCCTACTACTTCAAGCCACTTTTGATAATAATGCTCACCGGAGAAGCGTTGCAAGGCCGCGGTGGATAATTCATCTCTATTGGCAGAAACAACGGTATTGAACATTTTAGTAATTAGTGAAGGTAATTCTTCGTCTTGAGTGAAGAGGCGGTTAAAGCTGCTGGTTTCTATTAATTCCGGTATGCCGCCAATATTTCGCCCTAGCACAGGAGTACCACAACACAAGGATTCTATTACGCTTAGTGGGTTATTTTCATACCAAATAGCAGGAATGACAGTAAATGATATTTTTTTGAGTAATTCAATAGTATCCATTATTCCCAAATGTCCAAGAAAGATAATGTTATTTGCAATATATTTTTTCTTTAAATCAGCTTCTAAAGGTCCGCTGCCGGCAATATATAGTTTATAAGGTAAACGAGAGGCAGCCTTTAAAAGTGACTCAACACCTTTTTCTTGTGAAAGTCGTCCTATATATGCGTATGCTTCTTCCCGTATGGGGTTGGGGGTATTTATTATATATTGCACTTGTTCTTCTCCAATGAAGTTACTAATGACCTGTAATTTACTGGCCGGATATCCTCCTTGCTGCATTTTTTCCGCCATGAACTGACTAGGACAGATAAAACTATTTGTCCATAATGAAAGCTTATTCTTATTCCAGTTCATGGCTTCCCCCCAAGCCAATATGCTTGCCGGAAAACTGTTCTTCATGCATTTACGGAGTACTACGTGCTTTTTATCTGTAAAACATGCTTCACAGGTATTTCCCTTGCAAAGACAGCTGTATGAAGGACAGATCAATTTATAGTCATGGAGTGTCCATATTACTTTGACTCCTCTTTGATATGCCAGTTTCGCAACTATAGGTGAAAGATACGAATGAATATTATTCAGGTGCACAACGTCAGGCTGAAATTCCTCTAAAAGTTTTTTGAAGTTTTGCACTACTCCTATCCCCCATATAATGCGGCTGGCAGCTTTTATTTTTCCTTGTAGATCCTTCGCAGAGAAACTTATCTCTTCGGCAAAATATTTGTTTTCTTCACATACTATATTTTGTGAATAACTCATTGCGTAGAAACATACGTCGTGACCTGCATTGCGTAATAATTGCTTTAGATTTAGGGAGTGGACGCAGTCACCTCCCCGAAGATATAGGAACTTATTTACAATGAGAATTCTCATAGTTATTTTATATTGAATTGTTTTATGAATTTGTTGGGAAGTTCTGATAATAAGAGTTGGGAAGAATAGCGTGAGCAATTATCCACATAATAGGTATTATTCATTACTATTTCATACATATCTTCTTCTGTCCAATTATCTCTAGCTATTCCTAACTTATTTTCTCTAACACACTCATGGTTGTATGGGACAGTATTAGTAAGGACAGGCGTTCCTGCTACCACAGCTTCTCCGATGGATAATGTATTCATTTCTTTGATAGAGTTGCATAACATACAAACTGAGTTACCCAAATACTTACACAATTCTTTTTGTGGCATCTTTCCTAAAAAGAAAATTTGTTTGTTCAACTGGTTGGTCCGTACATATTCTTGCAATCTTTCTGACTCTTCGCCTTCTCCTATTATGTACAGAGAATAGAGTTCATTAGGATATCGCTTAATGAACTTCTGATACAGGAGTAAGATAGACATGACGTTCTTCCCTTTATCTAAATGAGCTATTACTATGAAAAAGTTTTTTTTCTCTTTTTGAAGATGGAATATATTTCCATCTACTCCATGCCCTATAAAATTGGAAGTTGCTTTCAAACCAAATTGTTTTATAAATTCTCCAGCTTTGGGTGAACGGGGAACGATCCTTACCTTGCGCATAAATGTGCGTGCTACAAAATGATACCATATCAAAGATGGCAATTTGAAGAATTTTCGATTATGATTGCCTGATTCTTGCCATATAAGAGTTTTATCAGGCACTAAGCATGCAGCAAATAAAGAATTAAACGAAAAAATTTCGCTGCTGATAATCATGTCAAACTGTTCTTTGTGTTTCTTGATGAAGTGAATCAGTTGCGGATGAAAAGGCAGTACAGTCGGCAGGAACAATTTAGGCAGCATGGAACGGAAATAAACTATTTCTATGGGAAAATCCTGCTGATTAGTTGGCTTATAATCTTCCGCAGCTACTAAAGTCACCTCATGTCCCTGATTAACAAACTCTATCCCCAGTTTTATAATCATGCAATCTTCAATAGAAGCTACCTGGGGGATAAATCTCCCTTTAGCTGTGGTACGGGGAGTATATAATATGGAATTCAGTAATAATATGCGCATGTTACTTCATTTTAAAATATCCTTTTGTTATAATCAAATCAGAAATATAACTTCTTCTTTCTTCTAATGGGAGTAATAGTATAGAGTCCTTACGAAAAATACTATGCCCTAAACCTTTCCACGGATAGTTATTAGCCCCCATTAAATCAAGTAAAGTCGGATATATATCTATTTGTTCCATTTTAGAGGTGTAATTCAGCTTTTGTGAACCATTGAGTATAATCATTGCTATTTCTTTATCTTCAGGTAGAGTCTCTTTTCTATTTTCAATTTGGTTCTTATCTATTTCGTTGTGATCCGAAATAATTGCTATAAGTGATTTCTCATAGATTCCTGTTTCTTTTAATTCTTGAATAAATTTGCCAATAGCATTATCACAAAAATGGGCTTTTTCCAGAAAGTTTCTAATATCTTTGGTATACAATTTTGATTTAGAAATATTTGTAGAAGGAATCTCTAATGTATTATAAGGATAATGCATGCTAATTGTCACCAGCTGTGCGTAAAAAGGGAAATCGACATGTTTAATTTGATTGGCAGCCTTTTCTAACAAGATATGATCATTTATGTTTCCTGAAGTATTCATCATCGAACGACTATCATATAATTGTGTAAATCCATAAGATTTGAAAGCTGTTTCTTGATTCCAATATTTAGCATCATCACAAACCATAGATAATGATTTATACCCTTTTAACGCTTTTGCCAAAGAAGGATATTCAGCCTCTCCAAATCGTACAGCCACCGCACCATTATTTATAGGTAACAGTCCTGTATTGTACATGAAATGTGCATCACTTGATCTACCACTTTTGACTTGAGGTTGTATATGTAAAGCAAGAATTGAATTATTTTCCTGGCAAAGTTGATTTAAATGAGGGGTTACTTCTATACTATCCAGTTTAAAATTAATAAGCCATGAGTTAAGAGATTCAACTATTATCACAATTAAATTCTGTTTTTCTTTAACAGCGTATTGATTATCTGTATATTTAAGCATGTATTTGCTCAAAAATGATTCTATTTCTTCTTTCTCTTTAATATCCAAACTGCGTTTTTCTAATATGGTGTTTATAAATGAATGTATACAGAAGGGAACAAATCCATTAAAGTCAAAATACGATATGTAATTAACCGTATTAACATAGCGAATTCCTAAATGACAAGTCGTCCTATTTTGCATTTTTGAATAAAACACATATGCATTCATTAAATGTATAAGAATAGCAAAAAGTAAGATACTAATCGTATATATGACTCTTTTTTTAGAATTGACAGGTGTCTTTTTTATTGTATCCACAAAAAGAAACCAATAAAGAATGAATAAAAAGAATGGTGGCAGAATAAACAGAATATCTGTTAATTTCATGGATGCTTTTATGCTATTTAATAATAAAGGGGAAATATTATCAAATAGGAGAAAAGAGGAAAATGGCATCAGATCATCATAAGTACGATAATACCATAATTGAGACAATCCCCAAAAAGAGAATAGGAAAACTATAATACTAACATAATATATGCGTAATTTAGCAGGAAGCAACCAATAAGGTAGTAGTAGCAAGAGTGCGTCAACCATAGAACGGGCACTGTAGCTCAACAATCCTAAATCCTTATCAAAGTGTAATAAAAGGTCATAGCGAAGATGCAATAGCTGTAAAATTAGAGCTACCATTGCTGCTATATAAAAAAGTTCATTAGGATATTTTTTCCAGCTGCTTAATCTATAATCTTTCATTTTTATCTTTATTTTCTGCGTTTTAAAAACGCCACAATACCTATCATAATTACAAATTCAATGAATAAGTACACAACGGCATATCCATGTTCCTTCCATATCTCTATAGCAAAGTAGTAACATATACATGAGAATAGGTTACTCAATGACATAATAATGATATAGAGACGTATACGGCCTTCTGTAAAATATATTTTCATGCATGCCAAGCTGACGGCGGTAAAAGGCATTGCAAATGTCATTATACCGATAAGGGATGATAGCTTTTCCATGGCGGCATACGGCATTTTTCCTAATCCGAACAATTCCTCGGCAATAAAAGTACGTAACAGGAAGATAACCAAAGAAGTGCATATCGTAAACAGAAATAAACGTAAAGTTACCCGCAAAGTGACATGATACATTTCTTCCTTTTCACCGTGGCTGTATAGATTGTTGAGCTTTATTTGAAGAACAGAAGTTATTTGCTGTATGAGTGCTAACGGAGCTTGGATAAACTTCTGTGCATAATTGATGATAGTTATTATTCCCGGCTGATATTGGGACAATAGATACATGGGAAAAGTGGATGCAAAAATAATGATTCCCTGATTAACAGCCAGCCCGGTTAACGCTTTGCTTTGTGAACGGACAAGAGCGAATTTTACTAACGAGAATTGCCATCTCAGCTTTTTCTTCATAAACCAAAGCAACAAGATAATATTCAGTAAGCATGCACAACAGCTACTATACATCACGATTGAAACATCTGCTTTTTGACCTAATAAGATAAGTGCGACAATGCCACTAAAGTTTATCATGAAATTACACGAAAGTCCCAATGTAAAATACTTGAATGAAACCAATATTTCACTTACATAGAGATTTACTATGATAAGGAGAGTCAGTGGGAAAAATAAGTAATATACTGAGATGTGACTGCGTATATCTTGGGTGGGGAAATTCATAATCCATTCTGGTGCTTGTTTGCCTCCAATTATGCAGAATAGAAGTAATGCACCTGCTGCCAGTAATAAGAATGTGTAAAGAAATGAATTGTGAAATTGCATTTCAGCTCTTGATGATTCATTATAGCGCAGGAACATAGCTTTAGGAATTAAAATAGATGTATTAAGTGTTTGCACTAGCCCACCTACTAAAATAGCTATATTAAATAAATAAAAATAAATATCCGTTCCTGTATTTGCCCCCAGATAGTAAGCAATTAGAAGCTGCATGACAAAAGCTGTCAGTTTACTTCCGATGCTGAAAGCGGAAGAATATACGGCTCCTTTTTTATATGTTCCAATTTTCAGCTTCATTTATTCGAAGATAATATAAGACCTAATAATATCAATATAAACAATCCCCGGTTTTGCGTAAAAGTGGCATCAGCAATTCCTTCTATCAGAAAAAATATAAATATTAGCAAAACAAACAATTGCCCACTAGGCAATTGTTCTTTCGTTGATTTCCTGAGGATTGAGAACCAAAAAGCAAAATAGAGTATGACGCCTGCGACTCCAAATTGGGCTAATTCGGGATAGAATGCATCACATATAAATGCAGGCATATCTTTTGATAATCCCCACAAGTGATCAATTCCGTAAGCGGAGTAGACAGGAGAATAATATTCTGCAGAAGCGAATGTTCCAAAACTTCCCAATCCACTTCCAAAAGGAAAATAGTCATATAAGATTTGCATGGAAGTAAGCATCATGGCAGGACGGCTCCACATTTCTTGGGAGTTCATCATTCCATCCACATAATAGAGTATAATCTTGTCTTTTGCCAACCAAATAGTTATTAAAGCAAGACACCCGAACAGGACTGTTGTTGTTATGTTAAAACGTATTCTTCCGCCCAATTTCATATAGACCATCAGAAAAATGGCGATTGCCCAGAAACCATGAAATTTAGAACGGGTGGAAATCAGTCCAATGGTCAATATTAACAATAATACGACAATGTCGCTCCATGAATTGGTAGAACAATAGCTAAGTAGAAAAAAGGTAGCAACAACGGCTGTCGCATAACGGGATTGATGGCCGAAAAACAAGAAATTAACATCAATGATTCCTAAGATGAAAAGTCCGCCCGCTATTACTATGCATAGAATGGATAAGAAGCGTTTCTGGGATATAGTTAGTACTGGAGCTATCAGAAAGGTACAATAAAATCCCAGAAAAGGCTTTAGTTGTGTCAAGAAATCCATGCAAATTGCAATGGGAGTATTGGATTTGATAAGAAATGAATATATCAAGTAGAATATAAAAATTCCGGCAACTATTCCTATGGGTATCAACTCTTTCCATTTTTTGCGTTCCATTACCACCATCCCGGTAAAGACAACTAGAAAGAGAGCCATTAACTCATCTACATAGTCGAATCCGATGAAGTCATAGAAGATAACTCCGAATAAATAGCCAAATATGAGAAAGGCAAAAAATAAGTTGTTTTTAGAGAACACTAACCGGGATAGCATGGCTTATTTTGTTTTAGTGAAAACAAACACCCGAAAACTAATAATGATCAGTGAGAGAATGAAAGTTGCAGCAAGTGCTATTGCCAGTACAAACACTTTGCGTGGATATACAGGCTTTGCCGAACTATATGCTGCGTCTACCACCCTACCCGCCTGCTCGTCCGGAGAGTTTACCAACTCTTTCTCCTGCAATTTTTGCATAAGGAACAAATAGACACTCTCTTTTATTTTTTGTTGACGCTTCATTTCGATGTATTCCCTTTCTTGGGTGGGTAGAGCACTAAGCTGGCTGCTGAACACCTGATTTTTCTTATTTATTTCCTTCAGGCTTGCACGTATGCTTTGTCGAGCTGCATCTATAGCCTCCAGCAGCATTTTGCGCTGTTCGGCCAATTGTTTGTCGGCAAGTATCAAAGCTGGATTCTCTTTCTCGGAAGAAAGAAGCAGGCGCTGTCGGTCAAGTACCAATTGATTATAAAGGGCAATAGATTTTTCACCGATTCCTTCTATAGCAGGCACTGAAGCATACTCATTCAGGGGATTTTTCATATAATCCACTACATAATCCAGAATTTTCAGACGAGTTTCCGTTTCTAAAATAATACTTTCCAATTCTTGATATCCTGTAACGGTCGCTTTAGCATATAAAGCAGGCTCCGGTATGTTATTCCGTTTCTTATAAGTTTCGATCTGATGTTCCAGATATGCAAGTTCCGTAGTAATGGTATCCAAACGTTCTTTCACAAACTTCGCATTGATAGTGGCTTCCTTTACTTTTACATTTCGGCTATATCGGTTGTAAGTGGACATGATAGTATTTAAGAAATCATATCCCCGCTGTTTATTCTCGTTTTCAAACAGGAGTATTATTATGTCTGAAATTGTTTCTTGTGCACCTGCGTATAAATCATCATACAAATCTTCATAGGTTTGCTGCAATGGAGTAATCCGAATAGTCAGTGTTTTTTCTCCGGGAACGGAAACGTCTGCATTCGGGGTAATCATAATGGTGCCAATAGGTAATTGCAATCGACAAGGCAGCGGCTGTTCTTTTACTTTCACCGTCTTAAATAAAGTTGATTTTATTTGGGCTGATTGTATGATTCCATTCGATAATGTTAGTTTTATTTTTACTGGTTTACTTAAGGTATCTAAAAACTGTTCGGGAAAGAGAAATGTTACTGGATTGTCTTTTCCATAAAGCAGTACATTTTTTAGGCCTCGCCGTTCACGCGTTTCCACTTGGTATCCGGTTTCACGAATCGCTTCAGTCATATTGGTACGTGACATCAGTACTATTACTTCATCTTCCACACTGCTTCCTGAACTACTTCCGCCCAACATTGCACCTATACCTGTGCTTTTCAACATTTTCAGTTCAGACATCATCCCTTGATTATCTCTGATTAGTTGTATACGTGCTGTAAACTGATATTCTTGAGGTGTGGCTATTAAGAAACAGACGGCGGCAATCAGGCAGATAATGCCAATAGGTGTATATATTTTCCAGTAAGCTAGGAATTGCTTTAAAAGCGCTCCTATATGTATGTTTTCGTCATTCATAACTAAGTGATTTATTTAACCAATAATGCGATCCCTAACGATGCCAACACCGATAAAGCGCTGATTATAGTTGATGCCAAAGATACGTTAAATTGCCCGTTCTGGCTATATTTGGCATTTCCTTTCCTTGCTTTATTAGGCTCCACATAGAGAACGTCATTCTGCCGTAGATAATAGAAGGGTGAAGTCAGAGTTTCTGCGGATGTCAGATCAAAACGGTGATATTCTTTTTTTCCGTTGTTATCACGGATTAGAAGCACATTAGTACGGTTGCCATATATTGTTAAATCTCCTGCCATACCAAGGGCATCAAGTACGGACAGGCGTTCATTAGGTACATTTACCGTTCCGGGTTTATTAACTTCACCCAGTACTGAAACTTTGAAATTCCTTATCTGTATCGTAACAATTGGAGACTTGACGTAAGCGGAAATCTTTTCAGTCATCATGTCTGTCAATTCGCTACGTGTCATATTAGCAACTTGTATTTTACCAAGTACTGGGAAATCAATCTCTCCGCGTGAATTTACTAAATAAGTATGAAGTACAGGTGTAGAGGTAACATTTGTTTCCCCTGGGGCCAAATAGCTGGCAAGTGGCATATTGAATGCAGCTACAGCATTCGGATCTGTCCCAGATACAGTTATTGATAATTGATCATCAGGAGCAATCCGAGGGGTATAATTAACAGATTGCTCGATAACAGCTGGCATCTGGTTGTCTAAATCCTGAAAATAGGTAATAGTATTAGTCGTTGTTTTGCACGACATTAATATTAGTAACGAAAAAGCAGGAATCAGCATTCTTATTTTCATCGTATATCTTATCTTTTATTAATTTGACTATCGTAAAAGCAATAGTTCTATAGTCAATAAACGTTGGTTAGGCGGGTTTATTGTTAGGTTGTCTATAATTTGTTTGGCGGTATGAATAGTTGAATTTACCATTTTGTCTTTGAATATATTATTATCATTTACAAACTTATCAAACATTCCAATTTTATTAGGTTATAACTATTCATTTTTCGCTTCAAAATCTTTTAATAATATTGTATTTACTCAAAAAATAGAAGTGTTATTCTTGTGTGTAATTCAGCAAATGAATATGAATAGAGAAATTAAAAGTGAAATATTCCATAGACAAAGATTAAGATGTTGTATATAAATAAATTATTTAATGGTTTAGTTGCATTATATCACATATGTGTTTCTTAACATATCAATATTTTTATGTTCTGAAATTTAATTGGCTAATTTTCATACATATTTATTAACCTCTAAAAAATATTATTATGAAAAAGATTTATGCATTATGTTCACTCCTATTGATTTGCATAGGAGTTTTTTCTCAAACAGAGATCATTGATAAAGATTTGCAATTGGGAGCTTCTGGTGTAGAATATTTAGGATATGGAAAAAAGTTGTTCTTTGGAGATTTTTCTGATAACCTTGACGATATATTCTTTGTTAGAAATAATATTAGATTTGATCAAACGGATTTTATTCTAAATGTTGGCGATGACTATAGCGATAGGTTCATTATTGGGAGACAACATTGGAATGAAGACTTTTTTACCCCTCAATTTATATTCAAAACAAATGGAAAAATGGGAATTGGAATTCCTGATCCAACGGTTTCATTGGATGTAAATGGTACTATAAGAGCTGACAGTTTATTAATAACGAATGGTAATGTAGGTATCGGTACTGATAAACCTCAAAACAAACTTGATGTAAATGGAATCATCAGGGCTAAAGAAATCTTGGTAGAATCAAATTGGGCTGATTTTGTCTTTAAACAAAATTATAAATTACCTACATTGAGAGAAGTCGAAGAATACATAAAAGAAAAGGGTACATTGCCAAATGTTCCTTCTGAGGAAGAAATTAAAGCTAATGGTATTAGTTTAGGCAAAACCAATGCGCTATTACTTCAGAAAATAGAGGAATTGACTTTGTATGTGATTCAACAACAAAAAGAAATAGAAGAATTGAAATTAAAAAAACTCGATAAAAATAGGTAATATGCTTTTCTCCATGGATATTTTATTTAAGTAATTAATTCTCATACCTATATATTAACTTCTAAAAAAATATTATTATGAAAAAAAATTATATGCTATGTTTGCTTCTTCTGATTTGTATGGCAGCTTTCTCTCAAACGAAGAGTAATAATGATGGCTATGTTTCCCCGTTTGAAATTATCGAAAAAGATCTGCAGTTAGGTGCTACCGAATCTGAATTTTACGTTGGATATGGAAAGAAACTTAATTTTGGTCATAATGGAGATAATATGGATGATATACACTTTGTACGGTATAATATTACATTAGATCAGACCGATTTCCTACTAAATGTTGGCGATGATAATAATGATAGATTCATGATTGGAAGACAACATTGGAGCGAGGATTTTTTTACCCCTCAATTTATATTCAAAACAAATGGAAAGATGGGAATTGGAATTTCAGATCCAACGACTTCATTAGACATAAATGGTACAATAAGGGCTGATAGCCTATTAATTACAAGCGGAAATGTAGGTATTGGTACTGAAAATCCTCAAAACAAACTTGATGTAAATGGAACTATCAGGGCAAAAGAAATCTTGGTAGAATCAAATTGGGCTGATTTTGTCTTTGAGCAAAATTATAAATTACCTACATTGAGAGAAGTTGAAGAACATATAAAAGAGAAAGGTAGATTGCCGAATGTGCCTTCTGAACAAGAGGTTAAAACCAATGGTATCAATGTAGGAGAAACTAATGCGCTTCTACTCCAGAAAATAGAAGAACTGACTTTGTACGTGATTCAACAACAAAAAGCGATGGAACAACAACAAAAAGAAATAGAAGAATTGAAATCAAAAATTACCCAATAAAAATAAATACTATGATGAAAAAATATATTATTTTCATATTCTTATTATTAAATAGTCTGAGTTCCTTCTCCGTAGGGAATTCTCTTGTAGGACCTACAACTGTTGATCCAGGAACATACTACTCATATAGAGCTAATTTGGATGGGTGGGATATCAATACGGTAGTTCGGTGGAAAATTACCAATGGTCGTTTTAACAATGTGAATGGTCCAACTGAACTGAGGCAGGCAATTGCCGTGCTCTATGCTGATGTTGTGTGGGATGATACCACAAATAAAGGAACTATAACCGTAGATATCAATGGCCCTGTTTTGCTCCGCATCGAAGTAAATATAAACAGTATCAAGAATATGTATATTACAGATTTCAGATACAATGGGAGTAAAGTTACCAATGATATAATAAAACTTCCGCTTGGGCAAACAGGTATATTGGAATGCACTGTTCCAGAAATGGCATATCCGTTAAGCAAAAATAAAATCACGGAGTTTAAGTGGGAAACTCCAAAGTCTTGGGGTGGAAAAACATTCTATAGCGGCCGGACCATTAAAGTTAATTATAATGCAACATCCGGTAATGGTGAAACTATAAAGGTTACTCCTCTTGGTTTTAGAAGTGTTTTGGGTAATACTAAAACAATAACGATTAAACGAGAGGCGCCAACATTTGATGGCAATATTAAGAATGTAACCATCACGTCCAATAAAACATATAAACATTCTAAGTTGTATGCTGAAAATGTAACTATAAGGAGCGGTGCAAATGTCATTATGAATGGCTATAATTCCGTGAGGATAGTGCCAGGTTTTACAGCAGAGTTAGGTAGTACTGTTAGAATATATAATGGTACAGCTTCAAATTCGATGACCAGAGGTATTATGGATGAGAACAATAATATAGACGATAAAATGGTAAAAGACAAAAAAGATGCCAGAATGGAACAAAATAATCCTAATCCGGCTAAAGGAAGTACTGCTATAAACTGTTATATCCCTTTAGAGACGGTCAATGCTTATATCCAAATATACAACACTATGGGAGGAATGGTTCTAAAATTGCCAATAGGAACAAAAGGACAAAATGAGATATATGTAGATACTTATAAATTGCCTAATGGAATTTATATTTATTCATTGGTAACAGATGGTCGTTTGATTGATACAAAAAGAATGATCATAGCTAATTAACGAAAATACAGGTCCGAAATTAATAAAAGCTGGCTGATTCATTAACGAATCAGTCGGCTTTTATTCAAAGAAAGCATTGTACCATTCTGCATTGTTTATAAATTGTTGAAAAGAAAAATGCCCTGAAACTGGCTTATATCCGAGATTTGCGTTACTTTTGCAGCATGATTGAATTGGCACAACATATAGAAGCTTTGTTATTGGAAAATGACTGCGTCATTGTTCCGGGTTTGGGAGGATTTGTTGCTCATTACGCTTCGGCTACAAGAGTGAAAGAAGAAAATATTTTCCTGCCCCCTACCCGTATTATCGGCTTTAATCCGCAATTGAAGATGAATGATGGTTTGCTGGTACAGTCTTATATGTCTGTGTATGGAACCAATTTCTCTGATGCTACCAAGATGGTAGAACGTAAAGTGGACGAATTAATAGCCACGTTGCACGAAGACGGTAAGGTTGATTTGCCGAATGTTGGCGAAGTACGTTACACTATTCATAACACCTTCGACTTCGCACCTTATGATAATAAGATCACAACTCCTTATTTATATGGGCTGGATGCATTTGAGATGCAGGAATTGTCTGCTTTGGAAAAACCGTCGACCGAGAACGTTGCCGCTTATTCAGTGCCTGCCGCTATCAAAAAGGAAAAACGTACTTTCTCCATTAAATTTAACCGTGCATATCTGACTAATGCTGCCGCAGTGGTAGCTGCAATTGTGCTTTCTTTCTTCTTTTCCACTCCGATAGAGAATACGGAAGTGGTGGAAGAAAATTATGCAAAGCTATTACCGGATGAGCTGTTTGAGAAAATAGAAAAGCAATCTTTGGCTATTACACCGATTGTTGTAAAGCAGAATACTCCCACCCGCAAATCAGCTAACAAGCAAAAAGGGACACAAAAGAAAGTGGTAGTCCCTGTTGCGGTTAGAGAAGTCAAAGTTGGTAAAACACCGGCTGTATCTACAGAAGCTCAAGCTAAGGCTGAGACTTCTAAAGCAGTTGTAACTTCTGAGACTCCTAAACAAAATGTGCAACCTGTTGCTGCTAAACAGTCCGTTGCCACTCCTAAAAGACCCTATCATATTATCATTGCTAGCGTGGGCACAGAACAAGATGCAGAAGCAATGGCAGCCCAGCTGGTTGCAAAAGGTTTCTCCACTGCAAAAGCGATTGTTGGAGACGGCAAAATGCGTGTCAGCATTGAATCTTGCGGAACAGAAGTGGAAGCTTATCAGGCTTTGGCAAGAATTCGCCAAAATGAGATGTACAAAAATGCTTGGGTGCTGAAGAAGTGATAATTCTTAAATTTTTAATCTTATGAAGCGTATCCGTTGTCCTAAATGTGAGAATTATCTTTTGTTCGATGAAACAAAATACAGCGAAGGTCAGTCATTGGTCTTCGTTTGTGAGCATTGTGGCAAGCAGTTTAGTATTCGTCTGGGAAAGACAAAGATGCGTGCTCCGCAAAAGGAAGAACGCCCTGATGAAGAAGAATTTAAAGATGCTTTTGGCAGTATTACAGTGATTGAGAATGTGTTTGGATTCAAACAAGTGCTTCCTTTGCAGGAAGGTGACAATGTAATTGGCCGTCGCTGTGTGGGAACCAATATCAATACTCCTATTGAAACGTCGGACATGAGTATGGATCGCCGTCACTGCATTATTAATGTGAAGCGAAATAAACAAGGCAAACTTGTTTATACTCTGCAAGATGCCCCCAGTCTGACCGGAACTTTTCTGAATAATGAAATACTGGGAGATAAAGACCGTATCCGTATTGAGGACGGGGCTATCGTTACTATCGGGGCCACAACATTCATATTACGGGGAGCAGAATAAAAAGAAAATTCTCATAACACTATTTTCTAAAAGGAACCTACATCATACACCGAAACGATTAAGTCGTTAATTTACAAGTTGATATATGATGTAGGAAAGTATATAGAAAGGTGTAGGAAGCCTGCCTTCCTACACCACAATTTTACTGAAATCACAACTTTATCACTTCGTATATCATCCCTTTCTTAGTTCGTTTGGACTGAATCTGGTTTCTTTTCAAAATACGTCCAAATGTAGTTATACTGCTTTGAGACAGATTAATAGCCTTGTTCTTCTCTTGTAGATATTCAATAATCTGCATGGCGGACAATTGTTCTCCCGTCTCTCCTTCTTCCGGTGAACGAAAATGACAATGGAAAAGTTGCTCCAGCGGACTGATTTGTTCGAATTCCCGGTTAGATTCCTTCAGAATTGCTTCGTCTGTGTCATCAAACCAGTAACGTTCTCCTTTCGTGATAGCCTCTATTGCTTGTGCATACAGTTGACGGTAGTTGATGGTAACGTTTGTATTGATGGGTGCCGTTACCTCGATACAGATAAAACGGCGGCTACCACTCGGATCGGTCAGCAAATCTTTTTGGTTACTGGTACCTATGAATGAAGCATAACGCCGCATCTCCTGAATACTACTGCCATAAGGTTTGCGCAGATTGGCTACAGGCTTCTGTAACAGATGTTTTAGAAAACCTTGCTGATTCATGCTGACCTGGTCAAACTCATCAATGTTGATCAGCATAAAACGCCCCAGATACATTTCGGCATCCCGTTTATTTCTGAAATCCAGGCTGTCCGTATAGCCGAAACGAAGTTCGGGCGGAAGAATGATCCGGCAGTAGGTTGATTTTCGAAAACCTTGAGCACCGACTAAAAGAGGCGATGTGCTGTTGGCATACTGCTTGTTGAGCCCCCGCCAGTGAGCCACCATGTTCAGAAACCAACGGTAGAAGAGTTGACGCCAGTGTGGATTATTGCAAGGCACGAGGTCGGCAAGCGCATGAATACGATCTTTACCGTCCCAACGCCCTACGCTGCACAGATAATCTTCTACCGGATTGTATAGTGGCACACGGTTGGACGCCAGATAGCGGTTTACATCCCGGTCCCACACTTTGATGCCTTCTTGCAGGGCATCCATTGATATGCTGTTCCGTGCCCGTTGGTCAACAGGCTGGAAGTAGAAGTGAATGGAGTCCTTTTGACGAAATTCCAGATCATTGCTGACGGTATTAAAACGGAATTCATATCTACGTCCCATGAATTCCTCCAATTGCAGTGAGATTTTTTGTTCCGGTGTCAGGGCTGACTTCTTACCGAATCCTTTGCATTCACGATACAGATTGTGGATGGTTATCCTGACATCCTGTTCGTCTGCCTGTCTGTAATAGTGTATCATAACCTGACGTACGGTTTCTTCTTCCGGTATCCCTGCTTTGAAGCAATTTTCGGCCAGGCACACCAGCAACGGATGCAAGGTATCTCCCCGCTTCCAGTTCTGCATTTCATCCAATGCCTTGCCGAGGGTTGTTTCAAACAGTATGGTGAAGGTTTCTGATGTCTCAAATCCGGGTTTCAGTCTCAGCAACGGATTCTTTTCCGTCAATTTCCGTTGGTGGAAAGTCTGTTCACCGGGCATGCTGAACGGCTGCTCCTGGCAGAAAGCTATGGCGTCAGGATTGAAATAAGGGTCAGTGTCCAGCGTCATGCGGCAGCTTTGTGCGGGGTTAGGTTCTTTCAAGGTTATGGGAAACGGCAGTATGGGTTGATAGCACTGCACAGCCATACGATAAGCGCAGGCATGAAAGAGAGTGATATTCTCCTCTTTTACAGGGAGGTTTCCGTCGGGAAGCACGAATTTCACCCATATCTTTACGCTCCGTCCGCTGCTTCCGGTAATAGCTGCCCACGTTTGCGGTAATAATCTTGCCTGCTCTTTCACTAGTTCTACTTCTGACAATCCGGCCAGGCCATTTACTTCGAGCATTACTATGCCGTTGTAGCGCTTCAGCTTTCTGCCTCCATCGCGGCTTCTTCCATATTCTACAGCCGGATAAATGCGTGGCAATTTATCAATGTGCTCGTAGTGACCACGAGCATCAGGGGTGGTATATAGTAGCATGGTCCGTAGTGCGGTGACGTGTGCTGCTTTAGTTTCTGTCTTTATCCGTTCCAAAAATACATCTGCCTCGCAGGTGCTGACGGCTTCTCTCCCACTCTCTTTTTCTTCTCTGACAAGGGTTATTTTCATTTGTGTGTTTATTTAAAAAATAATTTATTCCTAAGAACCTTTTCCTAAGAGACTGCAAGGTAGGTATAAAATGCGTTTGAAACAAATAAATCAAGGCTTTTGTTAAGCGGCAACACCCCTTTTCTGTTCATCATAAAGCAATCATAAAAATTGAAATATAGTTGGTAGAAAACTTGACTTTCCCTTATTGTTTTTGTATCTTTGTCAGTAGCAAAACTTCGTCCCGCAATTGCGGGACGAACAGTTCTCGGCTGTGGGCTGTGCATCTTACAATTGCAGGATGCACAGCCCACAATTGGAAAACAAAGTTTTGCCTATAGCTTACTGATATTTTCTTTAATGCAAAAGAGGAAAAGGAAAGGGGCAAATGATGATTTAGTAACTTAATAACATAGCATTATGGCAGCAGAATATGATTTTCGGAGACGCCCGAACCCGAAGGGTGACGGTGAATTACAACCTTTGTACCCACGTATCGTAAATAAGGGTACTATTGAAATGGAGCGCTTGGTTCAGGATATAGCCGATATGTCCAGCTTCACTCCCGGTGATGTGAAGGGCGTGGTGGCTTTGCTTGAGGACCGTATTTCCTATTACCTGTCCGAAGGACATCATGTACAGTTAGGTGATATCGGATATTTTTCGGCAAGCTTGCAAGCCCGTCCGATAATGGATCCCAAAGAGATTCATTCGCAAACTATTTTCTTTGGCAAAGTACACCTGCGTGTGTCTCCCGATTTCCGGAAACGCTGTGCGGGCTATGTAGAACGTGCCAAATATGGTTTCCGAAAAAGCGCGGAACTTAGCGGTGCGGAGCGTTATCGCCGTTTGCTGGCTTTTTTGGAGACACATCCTTTCATTACCCGTCATGATTATAGCGGAATTACAGGACTTTTGAAGAATAAAGCATTGAATGACCTCAATTTGCTTGTAGAAAAGGGGTATTTGAATACAGTGGGGCAAGGTTCGCACAAAGTGTATGTGCGGGCTGATAATAAGGAGGTTACAGAATAAAAAACGTGTTTTTTATGAATTTCGGGGTGTAGGAAGAGGTTTTTATACATCTGCCTACACCCTTTTATACACCATATATTTACCTGATATTCAACGGAGTATAATCATGGGTGTAGGATGTAGGAAACAACGTCTAAAAAACGTTGTTACTTATCAACGCGTTTCCATTTGCGTACTTCCTCCACGGTACTGGTTTTGGTAGGACTTTCATCTACTTTTTCTGTGTGATCTATTTCATAATGATAATCACAGTGTCCGCAGTTCGTTTCCTGATGATAAGTAATAGTACCTGTCCAATACTCATGGCTTGACACTATGTCCTTGCTTTCATAGCGAGTTTCCCATTCTACAAAATCAAAGCCTTTGTCCTTGATTTTCCCTTCTTTCCGTGAAGTATACTCATGGCGTTTCACATTTGAATCTTTTACCAGCGAAGTAGCTTTTAAAGCATGCTGTCCGCACTTAGGGCATGCAAACTCTTTGAGAGGCTTCCAGTCATTCACCGAATCAGTCTCACTATCCGTATGTGTGTGGTGATGACAAACGGCACACTCTGTATCGGTTTCCACCAAGTGATGTTCCCGTCTACGTGCTTTTTCCACATCAACAAGTGTATTCTTTATCCAACTTGTCCCCCATACAGGCTCCACGTCCACACCTGTCAAATAAGTGATTTCAACTACATTTAATTTATTAAGTGCCGCGCATGACGGGCAACGGGCGTCACGAATGGAGAGTTTTTCTACAGCAGCGCACATCCATATCAGTAGCAATACGCCTCCCGGCAAAAGAATTATCCAAAGAGAATTGAATAAGTAGAGACAGGAAAGCAACAAGATATACATCCAAGGGATCATGTATACATATTCCAGTTTGGCGATAAACGAATTTTTCACTCCCGGCATGCGCCCCAGTGCAACAAACAGGAGACTTGCGGCTCCATACACTATCAGCGTCAATCCGCCCAATATCAATAAGAACAGTATCAGCTTCATGAGAAACCAGAAAATGGAGGAGAAAATCCCCTTAAACCACGAACCGAATTTACTGCTTAAGGATTTGTGGTGCAGCGGCTGACTATTAGCGTCTACCGTAAAGGGCTGGAAGTTCGTGACAAGATTCCAACTAATTATATAATAAAAGAAGGGTGCACTCGTGTATAAGTTATATTTTAACTCCGAGGTGCGTTCTGTATGTATCACAAGTCCCTGTTCATCTACCGTGAGTAACACTCCTTTCGTTCTTCCTTCCCCTTTGGCCAGCACAACTTGCGGAAAATAATAACTGCGTGTCGATACATCGGCCATCAAATAGTCTCCGGCTTCTTTGCGTATACGTTCTAATGAGAAACCGGTCAATGAATCGGCTCGATAAACATAGCGGAAATCGGGATTCATAGCTCGTAGCTCCTTTACTTCACCTTCGACAGCCAATTTGGGCACGCCAAAGCGGTTGCCGTTTTCATCTTCCACAATCCATGTCCAACGTCCATCTTCGGCAATGCCTTTCAGGCTTGTACCGGCTTTTAATGTTTCGTTGGTTTCTTCAAGTTTTCCACTCTCACCAGACCATACATATATCCATTTATTACAGTCTTCCTTCAACACAATCTTCACATCTTTTTTTGCCAGTTCTCGTGAAGGACTCCAGAAAAGAAAAAAAACAAAACATACCAGGCATACTACAAAAGCAATAAGACTTTTCGTTAAAGAAGTCGTCTTACAATACTCTCTTCTTTTTAATTCTTCTTTCATATAAGTACTCGTTATTAATTAGTCTGTACGATCTCAATTCCCCTCCTCCTGGGAATTGAGATAGTATAAGTTATTTCTTGCTTATTACTTAGTCTATTTTATTTATCGTTATAACCTCTTGGGGGAATTAATATCTTTCTTTTCAGTTATGAATCAGTTACAAGAAACGAGCTACAGGCTACGAGCTACAAGTGCCTTTCGGAATATAGCACAGCTACTTGTAGCCGGTAGCTTGCAACCATACCTCGTGAGCTTGAAAATGTTATTTATTGCAAAGAAAATCTTTTTTTTATGGAAAGCAAAGGGATAATAGAAAAAAATAGGGCGAAGCCTCCGCCCCGCCCTATCTCCTTTGTGATACTTGTAGATTAATTAAAGAATTCCCTTTACTGTTTCCAGCATACCTTTTTCTTGGATAGAATCCAGATCAGCTTTCACAGCAGCGGTAAGTCCCGGGATATTATTCAAATCTTCGCCCCAGATAGAAGTTGCAGCAAGTACACCTTCGGTTACTTTCTGAGTATCGCCTGTTGCCCACAGGTCTTTCAGTAATTGCATGATTTCCGGAGCATCGTTCGGGGTGATCTCAGCACCGTCTTCACGAACACCGCCTTTATAATAAGTAATAATAGCGGCCAAACCGAGAACCAGTCCCTTAGGCAATTCACCTTTGCGTTGCAGATAAGTCTTCAAGCCAGGCAGGTCACGAGTTTCATATTTCGGGAAAGAGTTCAGCATAATGCTGGTAACAGCATGGTCAACAAACGGGTTGTTGAAACGCTCCAATACATCTTCCGCAAACTTCTTCAACTCATCTTTCGGCAAGTTCAATGTTTCCATCAACTCATCGAACATTACCTTGTTGATGTACTGACCAATAACCGGATGTTGACAAGCATCACGCACAATGTTTACGCCCGACAAGTAAGCTACCGGAGAAAGAACAGTGTGAGGGCCATTCAGCAACGTTACTTTTCTTTCATGATACGGTGCTTCAGAAGGAACGAACAATACATTCAAACCAGCCTTGTCAGCAGGGAATTCTTTGGCAATCTCCTGCGGGGCTTCGATGACCCAGAGGTGGAAGATTTCAGCCTGTACCACCAAATTATCATCATACTGCAATTTTTCCTTGATTGCTGCAATATCCTTGCGCGGGAATCCCGGAACAATACGGTCAACAAGCGTAGCGTACACACCACATGCTTCTTCAAACCAAGTCTTGAATTCATCCCCCAATTGCCACAATTCGATATATTGGTAGATGGTTTCTTTCAGTTTGTGACCGTTCAGGAAGATAAGTTCGCAAGGGAAAATAATCAGACCTTTGCTCTTATCACCGTTGAATGTCTTGAAACGATGATACAGTAGTTGGGTCAGTTTGCCCGGATAAGAAGAAGCCGGAGCGTCAGTCAGTTTGCAGGAGGGATCGAAAGCGATACCGGCTTCCGTTGTGTTGGAGATTACAAAACGCATTTCCGGTTGCTCAGCCAACTTCATGAATTCATTGTTCTGAGTGTAAGGATTCAGTGCACGGCTGATAACGTCGATCATTGTCAGACTATTGACAGTTTCTCCTTTATCCAATCCTTGCAGGTTTACGTGATAAAGGTCATCCTGTGCATTCAGCATGTCTACCATACCTTTGTCGATGGGTTGAACTACTACAACACTGCTATTGAAGTCAGTTTTTTCGTTCATGTTATAAATAATCCAGTCGATAAATGCACGTAAGAAGTTTCCTTCACCGAATTGAATGATACGTTCCGGGCGCTGAGCCTTGGGAGCGGTCTGTTTGTTTAATGCTTTCATGCTTAAAAATCGTTTTTAAAGTGATTGATATTATGATGTTTATTCAAATTCAAAATAGAAATTGATGTTTTCTTTCATCAGGATGTCGATAGGCATATACTTTACACCGGTCACCGGACGTTTGAATACGACATGGTCGCATAGAGCTTTTACGCCACAGTATCCTTGCAGTCCCGGTCGTTGTCCGATGAGATAATTTACTTCGCCGGATTTCAGGTACTCCACGTTCTTGGGCAGAAGGTCGTATCCAACTAGTCCTTCCAAATGGTGTCCTGTCTCCTGTAGATATCCTGCCACCTGGTAGACACGTGAGTTAAAAACGGCTCCTAATACTGCCTTGGGATGTGCGGCAAAGAAATCTTCCAATGTCCGGCGGTTGGCTTCATCATCTTCTTTATTCAGTACTACATCATGAACCACCAGATTCTCATGTTCCTGTGCAATAAAATTCATGAAACCGTCCATGCGTCGTTGCATCTGTATTTCTGCCGGACTATTCTTTTTATTATTAAGAAATAGTATCAGTTCCTGCCCTTCCTTATACTTGCGCATCAGGATTTTAGCAGCCATATACCCGCTTGTTTGGGAGTCCTGGCCGATGTAGCAGAGTGCATGGGTGTCTTCTATATTAAAGTCGACAAATGCGTAAGGTATCTTTTTCCCTTCCAGATAAGATGTCAGCGACATTGTCTCTTCACGGAAATTGGGGGCGATCAATACGGCATCCACTATTTCTTTGCGGAGCTTCGCGCAGGCTTTTTCATAAGAAAGCCGGTCGGCATGATGGTAGCACAAAAAGTCCACGCTTACATTAAAAGGACGCAACTCTTGTGCGGCACGGTTGATGCCTTCTGCAACGGAATGCCAATAGTCATGTTCCACATAATAAGGTATAATACACAGAACACGGTAGCGCTTCTTGGCTGCCAGACCAATGGCAAACATATTAGGATGATAGTCTATCTCATCAAGCACTTTTTGAACCTTCTCCCTGCTGGCAGCAGAAACATCTCCCCGATTGTGTAACACGCGGTCCACAGTTCCAGCAGAAACACCCGCCATGCGGGCGATGTCTTTAATGGTGTAGTTCTTGTTTTCCATATTCTTTGTCTCATTCGTTTTAAGGCACTAAAGGTTCAATGTCTAAAACTTAAATATTATAAATATTTGCGGCAAAGATACGAATTATTTTGTTTCTCCAAGTAAATTTTCTACTTTTGTGTTCGATAACGGTTAATAAAAGCAAAAACCAATATCTTGCCTATTAGCTTTACAATCAATACTATATAGGTATAGAAAAGAGAAAGTAATATTTTTATATACTTAAAACACAGTAGAATGAAAAAATTTATGGATGAAAACTTCCTGTTGCAGACAGAAACCGCACAGAAGTTGTATCATGAACATGCGGCCAAGATGCCGATTATCGATTATCACTGTCACTTAATCCCTAAAATGGTAGCAGACGACTATCAGTTTAAGTCATTGACTGAAATCTGGTTGGGCGGCGACCATTACAAATGGCGTGCTATGCGTACCAATGGTGTAGACGAACGTTTCTGCACAGGTAAGGATACTTCCGACTGGGAAAAATTTGAAAAGTGGGCTGAAACCGTTCCTTATACTTTCCGTAATCCTTTGTACCACTGGACACACCTGGAGTTGAAGACAGCGTTTGGTATCGATAAGATCCTGAGTCCGAAGACTGCCCGTGAGATTTATGACGAGTGTAATGAGAAGCTGGCTCAACTGGAATACTCTGCTCGTGGTATGATGCGCCGTTATCATGTGGAAGCTGTTTGTACTACGGATGATCCTATTGATTCTCTGGAATATCATATTCAAACACGCGAAAGTGGTTTTGAAATCAAAATGTTGCCGACATGGCGTCCTGACAAGGCAATGGCTGTAGAAGTTCCTGCTGACTTCCGTGCATACGTTGAGAAACTGGCTGAAGTAAGCGGTGTTGCTATCTCTAATTTCGATGATATGGTAGCTGCCCTGCGCAAGCGTCACGACTTCTTTGCTGAACAAGGCTGTAAATTGTCTGATCACGGTATTGAAGAATTCTACGCAGAAGACTATACAGATGCTGAAATCAAAGCTATATTTAATAAGGTATATGGTGGAGCAGAACTGACCAAGGAAGAAATCCTGAAATTCAAATCAGCTATGCTGGTTATCTTCGGTGAAATGGACTGGGAAAAAGGCTGGACACAACAATTCCACTATGGCGCTATCCGTAACAATAACAGTAAGATGTTCAAGTTGCTCGGTGCTGATACTGGTTTCGATTCTATCGGTGAATTTACTACTGCTAAGGCAATGTCTAAATTCCTCGACCGCTTGAATTCCAAAGGCAAGTTGACGAAGACTATTCTTTATAACCTCAATCCGTGCGCTAATGAAGTTATTGCTACTATGTTGGGCAACTTCCAGGATGGCACGATTCCGGGTAAGATACAGTTTGGTTCCGGCTGGTGGTTCCTTGATCAGAAGGACGGTATGGAGAAACAGATGAATGCTCTTTCCGTACTGGGTCTGCTGAGCCGTTTCGTAGGTATGTTGACGGACTCTCGTTCATTCCTCTCCTATCCGCGTCATGAATATTTCCGCCGTACATTGTGTAATCTTGTTGGCCGTGATATTGAAAATGGTGAAATTCCGGTTTCTGAAATGGACCGAGTGAACCAGATGATTGAAGATATCAGCTACTATAACGCTAAGAATTTCTTCAAGTTCTAAAAGAAGAATTACTTTTTACTCATAGCAAGGAGTGCATCAAAGTTATATTGATGCGCTCCTTTTCTTTAATACGCATCCATCGCTTCGCTTCTTTTAAAGATAAAATGCGTCCAAATTGGATACCAATTTCCTTTTTACTATATTTGCATATAAATCCCATAAAACAGAAGATTATGATAATAATTAGCACAAGAGATTTCAGAGCCAATCAATCTAAATTCATGGATATGGCTAACAATGGAGAGGACATTATTTTGAAGTCCCGTAAAAACGGAAGTTTTAAACTTGTTCCGGTAAGTGAAAGTGATATGCTGATAAGCAAAGAATATATTCTTGAGCCAGATGCAGATCTTGATCGGGCTATAACAATGGATGAACTTCTTCAAGGTGTAAAAGCAGACATTCATGAATTGTTCAGGGATAAAAGGAAGCAAGAATAATGAAAGTAATAGCATTACCAGAGGTGAGAGAATACCTCATGGAGTTGATTCAGATTCTCTATAAAAAAGAATATTTCGGAGAAGATGTTATACGCTACGTTCCGGAAAAATAAGGCTACACAATGGTATGTATTTTTCAATGTCTATCAGAAAGACGGTGAAATGATTTTTATTATACGCTATATCAGCAATAACCATGTAACAGCGCAATATTTATAAAGCACTCTAAAACTATCGCATCACTCCCCTGACTTCTACTACGGCAGAATGACATTGTTTCTTCTTAATTCTGGTTTATAAAGATGTTGCCTTGAGCATAAACATCCCGGAAAGAAAAGTTACTTTTTACCCATAGCAATGTATCAAAGTTATATTGATGCGCTCCTTTTCTTTTATATATATACAACGCTTCTTTAAAGAATGATGTTACTTACATGTACATGTTGGCACTATCAACACCCGGATGTTAGCATCATCAACATGTACATATCAATAGCACTAACATGTGCATGTAAGTAATACTATTTTTTAATAATAATCGGGTATATCCTTTAACCTTGCATGAGATATTATATATATGAAAGAGAAATTTTCTCTATGTTATTGGCTTTTATAAATTATTCATTAACTTTGCGACATCTTTAGGAATATTCTGATATACTCCTAAAAGGTTGCATATTAAATAGTTAGAAGCGTTTACCATATTATTCTTGTCAAGGAAATCGCCAAATTTCAAATGGGTATAAGAATAATAGGCAACAAAACGCTCATGCTCGCTGTATATCCAAATGTATAGTAGAGCGTGGGCTGTTGTCTTTATTATCTATATCCGGGTGTTTGGCGATACCTCTTGACAGATAATGGCAGCAGTTCCCACGCTTTCATTTTATTTATAGGTGTCGTATGGGGACTTTCGGCACCGGATATACACGATGAGAAATACTATATCTGTCTTATGTGCGGCAACTTTTCTGTGCCTGCTCTGTTCTTCCTGTTCATCAAGCAGGCAAGTGTCCTATTTGCAAAAGCTGAATGAGGGATTCCGGGACACTCTTATAGAATATGATGCCCGCATCATGCCTAAAGATTTGCTTACCATCTCCGTCAGTTGTTCTGAACCGGAAGCCGCCTTGCCTTTCAATTTAGTGGTACCTGCTTCGCAAACAGGAATCAATTCCACTAATTTAGTTTCACAACCTACCCTGCAAAACTATCTGGTGAACAATCAGGGCGAGATCGTTTTCCCTGTACTCGGCACCTTGAAAGTAGGTGGAATGACCACTCAGGAAACCTCTGAACTGATTGTGGGGAAATTGGAACGCTACTTGAAAGAGTGTCCCATCGTGACTGTCCGGTTGGTAAACTATAAGATTTCCGTAATTGGAGAAGTAAGCCGCCCGGGAGTCTATACCGTAAATAACGAACAGGTGAATGTCTTTGAAGCTGTAGCAATGGCGGGTGATCTGACCATATACGGGAAGCGGGATAATGTACGTATCATCCGCACCGTAGACGGTAAACAAAAACTTATCACCATCAACCTGAATGATGAAAACATCATTTATTCCCCCGACTTCTATCTACGGCAAAACGACATCGTCTACGTGGAGCCGAACAAGGCAAAGAAACAGAGTGCCAACATTGGTTCTTCCACCAATCTTCTGATTTCCATAACCTCTATACTTATATCCCTGGCGGGGTTAATGGTCAATATTTTACGATAAAAAGTATAATTCACTAACTAACACAATCTATATATATGAACACCAATCATACAGACACTAATCAAATGCAGGAACAAGAAATAGACCTGATTGAACTATTCTACAAATTGTTAGCACACTGGCGGTGGTTTCTGCTGGCTGCTGTGGTAGCACTTGCCGGCGCATACATTTATGTACATGTAGCTACTCCCATCTATCAGGCGACGGCTTCTGTTGTCATCAAGGATTCGGAAGGAAGCAATAAGGCCATTGATGAGCTATTTCAGAAAGTCGCTCCTTCTTCCCTCACCTCTGCAAATACGCAGATTGAAGATGAAATGGAGATATTGCGTTCACGCTCTATCCTGCTGCAAGTGATTAATGAGCTGAATCTGCATACGAAGTACAAGGTGAAAGATGGACTTTTCTATAATGAAACCACTACACCTCCCATCATTGCTTCTATGGATAAAGCATCCATGGATACATTGAGTGGGACATTGCTGATACAAGTAGAGAAAACAGGTGAACGTTATACCGTGAGCAGTGCCTTGGACGATATTTGTGTAACGGAGACTTTCACAGGTTTCCCCGCTTTTATAGAAACTCCTGCCGGACGATGCACTTTAAGATTACTGCCCGGACATCAGTTTTCCGAAGCTATAAAGATAAGTATTTGTCGTCCTATTGATGCCGTAAACGATTATTCCGGTCAGCTGGTGGTCACCACTACCTCTAAGAAAACTTCTATCATCAGTCTGACCTTCAAGGATACGGATAAGGATCGTGCGGAAGCTTTTCTTGCCAAGTTGATCGAAGTCTACAACCGGGATGCAATGGATGACAAGAATAAGGTAACAGGAAATACACTCATCTTTTTGGAAGAACGTTTGGACAGTATCAGCAACGAACTGGGATTTGTAGAAAAGCATCTGGAGCAATACAAACAAAAAGAACGTCTGAGCGATTTGAAAACCAACATGACTCTGGATCTGAATACAAACAATGAGTACGAAAAGAAGTTGCTGGATGTGGAGATGCAACTAAATATGACTAACTATATTTATAACTATTTGTCGGATGATAAACACCGTTTTTCGCTATTACCGGTGAATACGGGGATTGCCGATACGGAACTGGTGCAACTGATTAACGAATATAACAAGGAACTGCTGGAACGTGAACGGCTGATGAACACCATGAAAGCAGATAATCCGACGGTGGTAAATCAGGATATTCGCATTGATGCATTGAGAAGAAATGTAGTAAGTTCTGTGGTCGGTGTGAAAGACGGACTGAGCATAGCACGCACTGATATTCTGCGTAAAACCGATTATTTCAACTCCCGTATCGGAAATATGCCGAAGCAGGAAAGGGAGTTCAATAACATAGACCGTCAACAGCAAATTAAGGCAAACCTATATCTGATGTTGCTTGAACGGCGTGAACAGGCAGCTATTTCTTTGGCAGCCACAATGAACAAAGCAAGAGTGATTGATGCTCCCCTATCTGCTGACAGACCGATAGCTCCGCGAAGTATGATGATCTATGCCGGAAGTCTGTTTCTGGCATGTGCAATGACGGCAGGAGTGATTTTGTTCGGAGGCATTTTCCGCACTAAAATAATGTCGGTAGCAGAAGTAGAGAGTACACAAATTTCTGTAATGGGAATCATTCCGTATACCAAAGAAGGTGGTGGTGTTGAAGAAGGACAAAACGGCATCATGGAAGAATCTTTTCGCCGCATGAGAAGCAATCTGCGTTTTCTTACTGAAGAGGGTGACAAAAAATGTATTCTGATGACCTCCACCATTAGCGGAGAAGGAAAGAGTTTCATCAGCATCAACCTGGCTCTGACCTTTGCTTTTCTGGGATGCCGGGTACTGGTAGTGGGTCTGGATATCCGCCGTCCCAGACTGGCGGAGTATTTCAGAATAAAGAGTCATGTAGGTATGACCAGCTACCTTTCGGACAATGAGATAAAACCGGAAGATATAATCTTCCCGTCAGGAGTACATGAGCAATTATTCGTTGCACCTGCCGGACCTATCCCTCCTAATCCGGCAGAATTATTGGAAAGAGCCCGATTGAAAGAGGCATTCGCGTATTTCCGTGAACAGTTTGATTATATCATTGTGGACTCGGCTCCGGTGGGATTGATTAGTGATACATTGAGCTTGAGTAAAGTGACTGATTTCACACTCTATGTGTGCCGCATGAATTATACGCACAAGAATGTGTTGTCTGAAATTGTCGAGATACAACGATCAGGGCAACTAAACCAAATATCTTTAGTAGTGAATGGTGGTAATCTGGCGGAAAAGAAATATGGTTACGGATATGGCTACGGATATAGTTATGGTTACAGAGATACTCATAAAAAGCATAAGTAATATACACTCATTTTTTTCATCTCACTTTTTTTTCTTCTCAATGAAGATACTGCTCCGGACTTTCATAAGTTAGGTAAAGTCCGGACGGTATTTTCTAAAACCACCACTTCTTCTTTTTATTCTGTTCCGCAGGGATATTGCCTTGCGTATAGATATCCCGGAAGGTTTTACGTTCTTTAATCATCTGATAGATAAGTCCCCAATCGGGCAATCCGCCCAGATTACGGTCGTCAATGAAAAGGTCTACTTTCAATTTACGGGAGAATCCACAGTCCTGCTGCTTTTCTTCGGGATAATCACGATTGACAGCATAGAATTCCACTCCTCTTTCTTTGCACCAGGCAACGGCTTCTTCCAGAAGTTCACCTTCGCGCACACTCCACAAAATAAGCCTGTGCTGATCTTGCTGCAACAGTTTTAAAGTGTCTGTTGCAAAAGGAATTTCTCTACCGATACGGGGATAGCGATGTTCTACTATAGTTCCGTCGAAATCAACTGCTATTGTCATAGTTTTATGCTGAAAAATTACAGAACAAAGATACGAATCTTATTGAAAAAACAAAGCGTTCTCTCCCTTTTACAATAGGCAAATATGAAAGAAATTTGCATATAATTTCATAAAAATGTATTTTTGCGCTTAATTTTTCACTAACAACATAATATTAGGATGACTCAATCACCCAAAAATGTATCTAAAGGGTTCACTAAAGCCTTTTGGGTAAGCAACACGGTCGAACTGTTCGAACGTATGGCGTATTATGCCGTTTTTATCGTTCTCACTATTTATCTTTCTTCTATTTTAGGCTTCAACGACCTTGAAGCGAGTATGATTTCCGGCTTATTTTCCGGTGGTCTTTATCTTTTGCCTATCTTCACGGGTGCTTATGCCGATAAGATAGGTTTCCGGAAATCCATGATTGTTGCTTTTTCGCTGCTGTCTGTCGGATATCTGGGTTTAGGAATTCTCCCTACCTTGCTGGAAGCTGCCGGTTTGGTGGAATATGGCAAAGCAACCCGTTTCACCGGATTGCCGGATAGCGATAGCCGCTGGATGATCGTTCCTGTGTTGTTTGTTATCATGGTGGGCGGATCGTTTATCAAATCTATTATTTCAGCTTCAGTGGCAAAAGAAACTACGGAAGCAAACCGTGCACGCGGTTATTCCATCTTTTATATGATGGTGAATATTGGTGCATTTACCGGAAAAACTGTGATTGATCCGTTGCGGAATGTTATTGGAGATCAGGCGTATATCTATATCAACTATTTCTCGGCTACGATGACCATATTGGCATTGCTTTCCGTTGTTCTGCTCTATAAATCTACTCATACGGCAGGCGAAGGAAAAAGTATGCGTGAAATCGGTCAGGGCTTCCTGCGCATCATAACAAACTGGCGTCTGCTGATTCTTATCCTGATTATAACGGGATTCTGGATGGTACAGCAACAGTTATACGCTACGATGCCTAAATATGTAATCCGTATGGCGGGTGAAACTGCCAAGCCGGGTTGGATAGCCAATGTAAATCCGTTTGTAGTGGTTTGTTGCGTTAGTTTCGTGACGCGTTTGATGGCGAAACGGTCGGCTATTACTTCCATGAATATCGGTATGTTCCTTATCCCCTTTTCGGCTCTGCTGATGGCATGCGGTAACCTGCTTGGAAATGACGTGATAAGCGGAATGAGCAATATCACATTAATGATGATAGCCGGTATTGTGATACAGGCTTTGGCTGAATGTTTCATTTCACCGCGTTATCTGGAGTACTTCTCCCTGCAAGCGCCTAAGGGTGAAGAAGGTATGTATCTTGGATTTAGCCATCTCCATTCCTTCCTCTCTTCCATCTTCGGTTTTGGTATCGCGGGAGTATTGTTGACAAAATACTGTCCCGATCCTGTCCTCTTTGAGACTCGTGAAGCATGGGAGGCTGCCAGCGCAAATGCGCATTATATCTGGTACTATTTCGCCGCTATCGGTCTGATATCTGCACTGGCACTGTTAGTATTTGCCAAAATCACCCAATCCATCGACAAAAAGAAGAAAGCCAAGGTCTGAATATCTCATTTTTTATGTATATTTGCCGTCACTTTGCCATAAAAGTGGCGGCTTTTTCTAAATTGAGGAGAACATAATGAAAGTAAAATTTATAAGCCTTGCGAGCGGAAGTAGTGGCAACTGCTATTATATAGGCACTGAAAAATACGGAATACTTATTGACGCTGGTATAGCGGTACGTACTATTAAGAAATCATTGAAGGAGGTGGGTGTCGGCATGGAGACGATACGCGCGGTATTCGTAACACATGACCACGCAGACCATATCAAAGCTGTAGGCGGACTGGGTGAGAAACTGCACATCCCTGTCTACACAACTGCACGTATCCACGAAGGAATCAACAAAAGTTATTGCATGACGGAGAAGCTACACTCTTCCGTTCATTACCTGGAGAAAGAAGAACCGATGGTACTGGAAGATTTTCACATTGAGTCTTTCGAAGTTCCCCACGACGGTACGGACAATGTGGGTTATTGCATTGAAATCGACGGAAAAGTATTCTCGTTCCTTACCGACCTTGGTGAAATCACCCCTACTGCTGCCAAGTTTATCCGTAAAGCGAACTACCTGATACTGGAAGCTAACTATGATGATGAAATGCTGCGTATGGGTACATATCCGCAGTATTTAAAGGAGCGCATCACCAGCCGTACAGGACACATGAGCAATATTGCAACTGCCGAGTTCCTGGCTGAAAATATCACGGAAGACTTGAAATATATCTGGCTTTGTCATTTGAGCAAAGACAATAATCACCCGGAACTTGCTTACAAGACGGTGGAATGGAAATTAAAGAGTAAAGGTATATTGGTAGGTAAAGATGTGCAACTCTGCGCTTTAAAGCGTAGCACTCCTTCCGACTTGTACGAGTTTGATTAAAAAAAGCCGCTTTCATCGAAAAAAGATTTTATTTTGCTTGGATGAATAAAATAAAAGGACTACTTTTGCACCCGCAAATAAGAAAAACGATGCACTCTTAGCTCAGCTGGTAGAGCAATTGACTCTTAATCAATGGGTCCAGGGTTCGAGTCCCTGAGGGTGTACAAAGGTAAGGTTCTGAAAACAATTGAGTTTCAGAACCTTTTTTAATCTCACCTTGTTTCACTCTCATCATGAATAATTGGAAGAAAAAATTTATCATAATATGGAGCGGGCAACTATTTTCTATATTAAGTAGTTCCATCGCTCAATTCTCTATCGTCTTATGGATTAGTCTCAAAACGGGTTCTGCGGAAGTTTTGTCCTTTGCCATGATTGCCGCCTTGTTGCCGCAAGCCTTGTTAGGGGCATTTGCAGGCGTATATGTGGATCGCTGGAACCGGAAATGGACTATGATAGGTGCAGATAGTTTCGTTGCACTCTGTTCCGGTATCATCGCTTTGTTATTTTACCTGGATATCGTGGAATTGTGGCACATCTATATATTATTGGCGCTTCGTTCCATTGGTGGTTCGTTCCATTCACCAGCAATGAAATCATCCATTCCATTGCTGGCTCCGGAAAAGGAACTGACCCGTATTGCGGGGATTAACCAGGCTATCCAGTCTATTTGTAATATCGGTGGCCCTGCGTTGGGAGCAGTTCTGCTTCTGGCATTCGATATGAGTGTAGTCATGTTATTGGATGTGGCAGGCGCAATCATTGCCTGCACTTCCCTACTTTTTGTTTACATTCCGAATCCGAAGAAGGAAAATATTTCTGCTAAGAGTGTCTTGAACGATATGCGCGACGGTTTTCATGTGATTATGCGCAACCGAGGAGTTAGTTGGGTGATGGTTACAGAAATCCTGATTACTTTCTTTGTGTTGCCGATAGTCGCCCTGATGCCGCTGATGACTCTGCATACTTTCTCCGGAACAGCTTATCAGATTAGTTTGATAGAAACACTTTTCGGGGCGGGTATGTTGGCCGGAGGGGCTTTACTGGGGATTTGGAATCCTAAGATCAGGAAGATACTGATGATTGCGTTCTCCTATGCAGTACTTGGTCTGGCATTGGCTATATGTGGTATGTTGCCCGGCAATGGGTATGTCTTTTTTGCCATACTGACGGTGGTACAAGGGCTTATCGTGCCATTTTTATCCGGTCCCTTTACCGCTCTATTGCAGACGCAGTTCAAACCGATTTATCTGGGACGTGTATTCTCGCTTTTCGACAGTATAAGTTTATTCCCTTCTATTATCGGTTTGCTTGTGACAAGCTTTGTAGCCGACTCTTTGGGAATAGGCAACATATTTATATACTGTGGTTTTGCCATTGTACTGACTGCAATTCTGATGATGTGTATTCCTTCTGTTAGAAATTTGGAGAAAGAGGAAATCAGGAAGAAAAAGTAAATAGTATTATTGCACGTCTATACCTCTTTTTTTCAGCATCTCAAAGTCTTCATTTCTCATTCCTATATCATCCAGTGGACGCGGTTCATTATGATCGTTCAGATAAACCCTCGATTTCTCTGTATAGAGAGGGCTGGTGACAGATAGACTGTCATTGCGATACGGAGTTTCTATTCCGGCCAGTTCCATCATGGTCTGGAAAAAAGAAATGCTGGAAGATATATTTTTCTGTCGGTTCATCGAAGCAGCTTTCTCTATCCCGGGATACTCTTCCCTATAACTGTCGGATGTCCACAGCAGGAAAGGTACGTGTAGCTGATAGTAGGACGGAACGGGGGATGCATGAAGAAACAGGTGTCGACCATCGTCGAAGATATCTTCCCCATGGTCGGACGTGTAAAGCATACTGGCATCTACTTGCTGCTCCTCCAATAGGTGGATGATACGTGCCAGGAAATTATCCGTATACCGAATGGAATTATCGTAGGCATTCATCAGATTATCTTTGTATTTCACTTCTGCATCTACGGGGAAATCCGGTAAGAAGAAAGCAGCAGCTTCCGGATAACGTTCCCGGTAATTGAAGTGAGATCCATAGGTATGCAATACAATAAACTGTTTCCGATTTCCTTTCTCAAGTTCTTTTTCTATCAACATTAACAGGTCGTCATCTGAAGGGTTATATTGCGAATCCTGGGAATCTTCCTTGATAAAATCATAAGTATCCGCTTCCATTCCGAAGAAGTCGATGAAAGAATGGTTATACCGCTGATTTGAGAAGAAAGCTGTCTGGAAACCGGCTTCTTTGAAAGCGGTAATGATGCTTTTCCGATAATAAATGGAATCGAAATTCTGTGCAGATACAGGAGAAAGCAACATTGGTACACTCTTGTGCGTAGTATTCGATTCCGTCAGAACATGGCAGAAAGAGGTCACTCCTTCTATTTTAGAAAGTTCAGGGTTCGTATCCCGATCATAGTCGTAAAGACTCCAGTTCAGGGCGCGGGATGTCTCGCCCACTACCATAATATAAATTTCGCGCCTGTCTTCCGGATGGGAAGGCTGGGCGTTAAAAGTAAAGTTCTCTGATGTGCGGTGATACGTCCTTGTTTGGGCATTACGCTGGAATGCGAGTGCTACATTGTAACACACGTTAGCCGGATACAAATCCGATTTTAGCTCGTAACGTTTATCCAGTCCATAAGCGGCGCCCAGTGAAATAAAACCGATGAGCAAGGCAATCCATGCCTTTTTCCGTTCCCGACGGATAAATTCCAGAGATAATTTCCGCTTCTTTATAATGGAGATTACAGCCAGAATCAATGCCGGTATATAAAGAATAATCACGCTCACTAATGCCGGAACAAGATTATCCAGCAACTCCATAGCTTCACTCGAATTAGTGGTTACCAGGTTCAGGAACATATCCACAGCAATAATGGACTGTCCGAAGAGATAAAGCAGTACTATCTGGAAAGCTCCGAAGAAGATAAATAGGAAAAGGATCCAGAACATCTTTCCACAGTTTCTCGACAAAGTCATTAATAGATAATAGAAAGCAAATGGCAACAGAACATTGCACACTTTTGCCACTACAGGCATCGGCTCTGTAAAACAGAGGATGATATTGGGTACTATCAGGATCAACAGGAACAGATAGAACAAATGCTCCTGATTTTCCAACCATTTCTTTATGTTTTTAAAAAGCTTCATTGATGTTGAATATAAATCCGGTCTGGCCTTTTCCAAACCCTAAATCTAACCTTACGTTTACTCTCTTTTTGAACTCCCACCGATAACCAAAACCATAATTAGGGAGGATATGTTTAACTTCGAAGCCGGAGAATTTAGGAAACACTGTTCCCGCTCCTGCCCATACAGCTACGCCATTTCGCCTCCAGACGTGCTGACGAAGCTCTATCTGCGCATCCATGGCACATTTATCACGGTAACGTCCTTCGTAATAGCCACGCATGGAATAAGAACTTCCCAATGTTGCCATCAATCCCCAAGGCGGATTACCGTAATTCAGCAACGTATGAAATTGCCCTGCTAATACTCCTCCTTTCCATACTGGATGATAATAGCTGGTTGTCAGTTCTGTGCTGCTGAAAGCATATTTGTTACCGAGGAATGCGGGACTGAACCGTTGGTCTATTCTCAGGTAATAACCGCTATAGGCATTTGTGAGGAAATCCCGTGAATCATAGAGTAATGAGAATCCGAGGCTTATATTGGTAGTCCGTGCTTTCATTCCTTCCCACAGTTCGGGCTTTTCAAAATCGTGGCCGTAGACATAATCAAAGACAGCCATCGGACCGATATAGAAGTTGCGCGCTACACGAGTCATGAAGTCTACCTTTACTTGTGCCTGGAAGCGGTCGTAATCACTTTCATTATCGTCATTAGAACCGTTTTCATATCCTTTTCCCCAATATAGGCTGGGGAACGAATAGAAATAAAGATTGTAATTCAGACGGTATTTGTCTTGTGGAAAGAGATGATTTCCACGTACCCCCAACAAATAGAAACCTACCGTAGATACATCACCGTATAAAGATACATTAGATGGCGGAAGGATGGTGTCATTCAAGTCTGTACGATATAATCCGGCGGCTACCAGGCCGATACCGAACTTGGTGTCACTGGAATAATGAGGCCCTCCGATAACGCTGAAGTCAAACTTCTTGTTTTTTTTCTCTTTATTGGCATCATTAAAATAGTCCAGGAATTTCTTGAAGAAACTTTTCTTTTGTGGTAAAGTATCAGTTACGGATACAGAAGATTCGACTGAAACATCTGTTCCTGTGGGGCCTTGTGCCCATATATCGGTGGCTATTATCAATAACAGCACCGGTAATACCCATTTCGTTAGTTTAGCGTCCATGATTATACCTGTAGAAAACTACGTCGGCAAATTTAGTTTTATTTTAACCATATAACAACAATTTTGTGAAGTGTTTTGTTCAAACTTCTTCCATTAAGAAAAAAGGGGGAAGAAATAAGAATTTCAGAACTTTATTCCAGTTTTAACGTTATTCTTTTAGAACGAATAACGAACTTCATTATGAAAACAAAAATGGATATTCCCGATAAAGAGGGGCGAAAACGACTTGTGATTGTGGGTGGCGGCTTCGGTGGATTGAAGTTGGCACGAAAATTGAGAAGTGATAAATTCCAGATAGTGTTATTGGACAAGAATAATCATCATATTTTCCAACCTCTACTCTATCAGGTAGCAACCGCCGGTATTGAACCGAGTGCAATTTCTTTTCCTTACCGCAAGATATTTAAAAAGAGAAAACATTTCCATATACGTATTTGTGAGGCGCAACGGGTAATTCCCGAAGATAATATTCTGGAGACTTCCATCGGAGCTCTTTCATATGATTATCTGGTTGTCTCTACCGGATGCCGTACCAACTATTTTGGTAACGATGGGCTATCTCAACGGACAATGGCCCTGAAGAACACTGCGGAAGCTTTGTTTAATCGCAACCAGATACTGGAAAGTTTTGAAAAAGCGCAGAATACCAGCAATCTGGAGAAAAGAAAACGTCTCATGACATTTGTCATCGTAGGTGGTGGCGCTACGGGTATAGAACTTTCCGGTGCATTGGCAGAAATGAAAAAATTTGTGCTTCCGCAAGACTATCCCGATCTTGATATGAACCTGATGCGCATTGTTCTTGTGGATGGTGCTCCCCGCCTGCTTTCCGCTTTCTCTGAAAAATCTTCGGAAGAAGTGGCAAATTACTTATTAAAACGTGACGTGGAGATCATAACCAGTGTGCAGGTTACTAATTATGAGAATGGAACGATGACTCTGAGTGATAACAGTACTCTGGAAACGATGAATGTCTTTTGGGTTGCAGGTGTACGCGCCAACAGCATAGAGGGACTTGCAAAGGAAGCCTATGGCCCCGGTAACCGCCTCCTTGTTGATCTCTACAACTGTGTTCAGGGTTATAACAATATTTTTGCCATCGGTGATACTGCACTTATGATTTCCAAGGAATACCCGAAGGGACATCCACAAGTAGTTCAGCCAGCCATTCAGCAAGCCCATAATCTGATCCAGAATCTGGATAGAAAGGAACGGGGGCTTGAAATGCAACCTTTTGTTTATCACAACAAAGGTTCCATGGCTACCATAGGACGCAATCACGCAGTGGTGGAACTGAAAAACCTTCGTTTCGGTGGTTTCCCCGCGTGGGCAGTATGGTTATTCATCCACTTAATGAGTATTGTCGGTGTAAAGAACCGTCTGTTTATCTTTGTAGACTGGATGTGGAGTTACTTTACATACGATCCTTCTTTGCGGGTAATTATAAAACCTTTGCGTAGAGATAAACCATAATGCCTTATTTTTCGTTATATTAAATATAAATGTTTAAACGAACGACTATGCTTTACAAATTTTTATTCCCGTCTAAACCGGATGGAGCAGCAACGTCTGCTATATTATTAATAGTGAGAATTATATTTGGTGTGTTACTAATGAACCATGGTATCGAGAAGTGGTCCAATTATCAGGAGTTATCCGCTGTATTTCCCGATCCGCTGGGTGTGGGCAGTCCCCTTTCTCTGGGATTAGCCATATTCGGTGAATTGGCTTGTTCTATGGCATTTATCATTGGTTTCCTTTACCGTCTGGCTATGCTGCCGATGATATTTACAATGGGGATGGCATTCTTTGTCATTCACGGAAACGATCCGTTTGCGGTCAAAGAACTGGCTTTCATATATCTGGCGGTATACGTACTGATGTATATTATCGGTCCTGGAAAGTTTGCTGTAGACCACTGGCTGGGTAAGGCTTTAACTCCCAAAAAGCCTTAATTTTACCGGGGCTGTTTAACTGAAAAATTGTTTTTGTCTCTTATTTAAGTGTATTTTTCACAAAAAGCACTTATATTTGCCCGAAGAAAAAGAGCAAAGAGTTAAATCAATAAACTCAGTAAAACAAAAGAAAGTAATTATGAAAAAGAGTAATTTGAATTTGGCTGCAACCGTGATGATTTGTGGCGCATTTCTTTTCAGTTCTTGTATCGGTTCTTTCGGCCTGCACAGTAAATTGGTAAATTGGAACCAAAGTATCGGTACAAAGTTTGTTAATGAGCTTGTTTATCTGGCTTGCAACATTATCCCTGTATATCCTGTTTGCTATCTGGCAGATGCGTTGGTAATCAACTCCATTGAATTCTGGAGCGGTTCCAATCCGATGGCTAACGTGGGTGATGTGAAGAAAGTAAAAGGTGAAAACGGAAACTATCTCGTAAAAACATTGGAGAACGGCTACTCTATCACAAAAGAAGGTGAAACCACTGCTATGGAGCTGGTTTACGACAAAGAATTGAACACTTGGAATGTTGTAGCAGAAGGTGTTAGTACTGAATTGCTGCAAATGAACGGTGATGGTACTGCACAGATGTATCTGCCGAATGGTGAAGCAATGAATGTGACATTGGATGCACAAGGCGTAGCTGCTGCTCGTCAGGCAACGATGATCAACACTTATTACGCTGCACGCTAATTAAGAAAAGAATTTGAATATGCGGGCGGATGAGCAATCATTCGTCCGTTGCTTTTTGTACCCCTCTCGATTTTTTAGAATGGGTAACCTACTGCAAAGTGGAAAGCAAAGTCACGTCCGAAGTCAGGACGCAGAATGGGATAACGATCCTTTCCCTTTTCAGGGTTAATAGCCTTCATACCACCATCAAAGCGAAGTACAAAGAAATCCAGATCCAGACGTAATCCCACACCGTAAGCTACGGCTATTTGCTTATAAAACTGGTCGAATTTGAATTTACCCCCCGGTTGATCCTGATATTCGCGAATCGTCCAAATATTTCCCGCATCTACAAACAAAGCACCTCTGAACTTCCAGAATAAACGTGTGCGGTATTCTATACTGGCATCCAGCTTAATGTCACCCGACTGGTTCATGAAGTTACCTTTTTCATCGGAGAAAGTACCGGGACCGAGACTACGTACCGACCATCCGCGTACACTGTTTGCTCCACCCGAGAAATAACGTTTCTCGAAAGGAATCATCCGTGCGTTTCCGTAAGGAATGGCAATACCTCCCCCAATATGAAATGCAATGGAGTTACGGTTATCGATGACGATATTTTTGGCAAAGTCCAGGTCACCTTTTATATATTGTGCATACGGAATATTCAAGATAGTGTATTCATCCTGATCATTTTTCTTTAAGTTGCTCATTTTAGAAAGCACATACAGGAGATTTCCCGCAGACTCAAAGTTAAAACGTATACTATAAGAATTACCAATCACTGCATTGTTCATCAGTGCTTGTCCTGCGCTGTTATAGATATAGCTGTACCCGGTACGAACAATCAAACGGTCTTTATAGTTATACTCCAGCAGATAGTTCTTCTCATCGTTCAGGAAATTGTTTTTAAACTCGGGTTCTATCCACGGCATATACAAATAGTTGATGTCCAGCAAGTCTATACGATGCTGCGAACGCTGTCGCTGCAAACCCCATTTATAACTCCATGAACCGGATGCAACGATGCGTGTAAACTCGGGACGCATCTGATAATTATATTGCAGCCCGAATTCTGTGGTTGCCCTTATCTTCCGCTTAAAGTCATTGGATATGAACGGAAACATGAAGCGGGGAAAGTTTATACTGGTTTCCACACCGAGTTCCGTATAGTTGTCATTCTTATACCCTAAACCGGAAACAGCTTCGTAAGCTCCGCGAAGCTTAACCAGAAAAGTTTCGGAACCTCTGAATACATTGCGATTCTGAAAAGATACAGATGCTGCGGCACCCAAATCACCCGCAGAGTTCGTTCCTTCCAGTTCGAAAGATACAGACTGATGTTTGTTCTTCGTCAGCATAACATAGGCATTCAGCTTTGCGCTATCATTTACCTGTGTTTCGAAGAAACGTACATTGGTATATTTCAATACCGGCAAACGTCCGAAGTTGGAGTAAGTGCGTTGCACATCCTGTTCATTGTAAAGTTCTCCCGGAGTTATCCGCAGATTATCAGTCAAAACTTTAGGACGCAGGTACAATTTATCTTTATAATATATGGGAACCCCTTTATAGTGTATTGAATCATTGATTTCCACACTACTGAGAGCTGAAGATTGCAGCACGTCATAGTCCGCAATGAAATTCACTTTATTAATCGTATACTGTGGATGATCCTGCAATTCAGCACCGGAATGCTGTCTGTATCGTGCCAGATGCAAGGTTAGATCCACCTGATAAGTGCCACGTACCGTATCCGCCGTATAAGAAATATAATCTTTATTGAATTTATAATAACCGTTGCGAAGCAGGTTACCCGTGATCCGTTGGCGTTCACTGTCCAGTATGTTGGCATTGAAGTACATACCTTCGGATAAATAGGTCGATGCAGAATCTTTCTGCATATATTCCCAGATTTTTTCATCCTGAACATCATATTTCAGGCTACGGACAATATACGGCTCTCCGGTATTTACTTTATAAGCCAGTTTTACCTTTTTCTTCTTGATTTTGGGAATGTACTCTACGGTAGCACCCATGTACCCCATATTCTGAACGGCTTTCGTCATTTCCTCCCGTGAACGTTCAGTTTCTTCTTTACTATAAATAACAGGGGCATCTCCCAGCCTGCGTAAAGCCCGGTTCACCCAGCGGGTAGAATCACGTCCCGACCAGTTGTAAACATACAGCTGGGTTTTAATCAGACTGAACCATTTGGAGTTCGGATTTTGCCGCACATATATGGACAAATTAGAAGGCTTCACATTTTTATTATCAGTATGTATGCGCACTTCATCCAGCAAGTATGAACCATCCGGCACATATTTGGTGGTCGAGCAGGAAGCTAATGTAAGTATGGCAGCAGTAAGTAGTGCGTAGTGGAAGCCTTTCTTCATACCAGAATTAATAAATTGCGCATAATTGACTACAAATATAAATCTATTTTTTCTTTTCCGAAATAAAAAACCGGATGAAGTGTGTTCCGTTTTTTGATTATATAGAAATAATCACGTACTTTTGCCAAACGATAACATTTAAGCTATGGCACTGAGCAAAAACCGCATCAAATATATCCACTCGTTGGAGCTGAAGAAGAATCGTAAAACAGAAAAAGTCTTTCTGGCAGAGGGTCCTAAACTGGTAGGCGATTTGTTAGGACATTTTCCCTGCCGCTTTCTGGCAGCTACGCCCGAATGGTTATCGCAACATTCCAAGCTTCCGGTAGAAGACGTTTCGGAAGTGTCTGATGAAGACCTTTCCCGTGCCAGCTTATTGAAAACTCCCCAGCAAGTACTTGCCGTATTCGAGCAGCCGGAATATGAAACGGATGCTTCCGTCATCAGTCATTCGCTTTGCCTGGCGCTGGACGATGTACAAGATCCGGGAAATCTGGGCACTATCATTCGCTTGGCAGACTGGTTTGGTATAGAGCATATCTTCTGTTCCCCGAACACCGTAGATGTATATAATCCAAAGACGGTTCAAGCCACCATGGGAGGCATTGCCCGTGTGAAACTGCACTATACTCCCTTGCCGGACCTCATTCAAAGCCTGAAGGATATACCAGTTTACGGCACTTTCCTCGATGGAGAAAATATGTACACACAGAAATTATCATCCAACGGATTGATTGTGATGGGTAATGAAGGCAACGGAATCGGGAAAGAAGTGGAGCAACTCATAAACCGCAAACTTTATATTCCCAATTATCCCGCAGAGAGGGAAACGTCCGAGTCACTGAATGTGGCAATTGCTACCGCAGTAGTTTGTGCCGAGTTCCGCCGACAGGCAGCATCGTTGTAAAATCGAAAGGATAAAGTAGATAAGCACTTATTCCGGAAGGAAACGTTTCTTGGCAGAAAACTTCCGGAAGTTCCTGTAATACTTCATTTGCTTTCTGAAATATACCGGAGTACCCTTTGGAAATATCTTCTTCATTATTCAATAAAGCAATGACTCCGGGAAACCATTCTACTCCTTCAATTTCCTCTGTCAAGGGAAAGGCGGACACGACTTGTCCTTCTTCCACCCCTACTACATATTGTTTGAGATAACCATGTCCGGGCAGAAAAATAAAGTGTGAAGCAAATCGTTTGATCATCAGGGGTTATCTTTACGGAATTGAACGTGCTCCGGATTATCCAACTTCTTCAGTGTAGGTTCCGAAGACGGGCGAGGACGGGCAGCATCACGTCTGCGCGGATTGTCATTTATCTTCTCTTCCACAGGTTTCAGTTCCTCTTTCTTGAGTTCCTGAGGTTCTATTTTCTCTGTCTTAACAGAATCTTTCTGAATAGAATCATTCTTAGCAAACGACAGTGTATCCGTAGCATGATAACGCATCAGTGAAATGCGGTCGGCCAGCAATGTACGGGTAGCCTGTGCTGCGGGATAATAGATATACCCGCGTATTTCCCGGATTTCTCCCAACGTATCGGCAAAGAGGGAAACCGTTTCCACACCTGATTTATATACTTTCTGAATATCACTGATTATGCTGTCCTTATAGACAATCTGCATAGCCATGACGGGAGCATATAAGGAATCTGGCGCACCGTTGTGGAAGCGGAAACGAACGTTCCACCGCAAAGTATCGCGGTCTTTAAAGTTGGTATCTGAAGGTAAAACGAAAGTAATCTTGTTGTCCATCGGCATACCTGTCAGCTGATAGATACGTTGCCATGCCCATACATCAATGCTGTCACCCGGAAGACTTTCCTTCGGCTTATTGTCACGTATGGCAATTAAATGATTGACAGCATCCCGCTCCGCTTTCAGCCTTGCGTTTACTTTCTCATAAATCTTGGTGAGTACTTCCGGATTACGCGTGAACCAAACCATTGAAGAGTCAAATTCGGCTTGCGTAATGCCATGTTTTTTAAACACCGATTCAATGTACAACACCCTTTTATAGCCATCGGTATAAGGAACTTCTTCCCCCATAGCCTTTGCTATATGGTAGTCATAAAGCATATTTTCCATCTTAGCATCCGATATGACCACCTTCGGTCTTTTCACCTGACAGGCTGTCAAACAAGATGCTAACAGGAATATGCTAAACCATTGAATTCGATGCAGACCTTTCATGATTTCTTTATTGCATGATAAGAGTCATTCAAATATTTGCTGTAAAATAATAACAGGGCAATAATACCACAACTGATAGCGGCATCGGCAAGGTTGAATATCGGGCTGAAGAATATGAAATGATCCCCACCTACCAACGGCATCCATTGAGGCCAGTTCGTATCAATGATAGGGAAATAGAACATATCCACCACCTTTCCGTAGAACAAAGGAGCATATCCTCCGCCTTCCGGCAGGAATGAAGCTATCTGCGAATGTGTACTCTCATTGAACAACACACCATAGAACACACTATCGATGATGTTACCCAACGCTCCTGTAAGAATAAGAGATACACATACGATATAGCCTGTCTTCAAGCCCTGCTTGATTATTCTCGTTAAATACCACCCTATCGCTCCTACTGCAACAATACGGAACAAGGTAAGGAATAACTTACCGAATATTTCCATACCGAACGCCATACCGTTATTCTCGGTAAAGTAAATATAAAACCATGTAGGCGGTTCTGCATCTACCATGCCCAGCTTCTCATAAAGCCATTTTATGGCGTTTTCGCTCTGATGCCAATACATGTGAGTCTTGACATAGATCTTGATTATCTGGTCAGCAATTAATACCGAGAAAATAACGAGCAGCGCAATGCGACCTTTCGTGAGGTATTTGTTCATCCTTACTTCTTACCGTTATTTTTGGCCTCAATGCTCAGTGTAGCATGGGGCACAGCACGTAAACGTTCGGCAGGAATCAACTTACCTGTTTCACGGCAAATACCATACGTTTTGTTCTCGATGCGTACCAATGCGGCCTGCAAACCCTGGATAAACTTCAACTGACGTTGAGCCAGGCGTGTCGTTTCTTCTTTGGACAAGGTGTTGGCACCTTCTTCCAAAACTTTGTACGTAGGAGACGTATCGTCGGTATCATTACCATCGGCTCCGGTTAAACTGGCTTTCAGCAATTCATAATCGCGTTGTGCCAATTCTAACTTCTCATTAATAATGGCGCGGAATTCTTCCAATTCAGCATCCGAGTATCTTGTTTTTTCTGCCATAACTTTACGTGTTAAATCGTTAGTATTATTATTCTTTTACAACGCTTACGTACAGGGAGAAATCGTCAAAGTTAAGTTCCGTGCCGTTTTCCACCTCATCGGTCAGCGTCAGTGAGGTTCCTAAAACCTGGTTACAAATATAGTCTTTATATTCGTTTACCGCATCATCTGTTTGCTGATTTTTTGATAATGTAATCTTTATTTTGTCCGTTATCTCCAAACCGCTTGACTTGCGGATATTCTGAATACGGTTAACCAGCTCACGGGCAACGCCTTCCCGGCGAAGCTCTTCTGTTACGGTTACATCCAGGGCAACAGTCAGCTTTCCTTCGTTGGCAACCAGCCATCCCGGAATGTCTTCGCTGAAGATTTCTACGTCAGTAGTTTCCACAAGCACATCCGTACCATCCAGTTGTAAAGTATAAGAACCGTTCTTTTCCAGTTCGGCGATAGCTTCCTGTGACATTTCTGCTACAGCGGCAGCTACGGCTTTCATCTGTTTGCCGAATTTCGGTCCCATCTTCTTGAAGTCACATTTCACTTTCTTCACCAGCACACCAGCGGCACCGTCTACGAACTTGATATCCTTCACGTTCACTTCGCTCATGATAAGTGCCTTTACAGCTTCGATGTGGGCACGTTGTTCCTCGTCCACTACCGGTATCATGATACATTGCAGCGGTTGGCGTACTTTGATGTTCACCTTGCGGCGCAAAGCCAATACCATGGAAGTTACGTCTTGTGCCATTTGCATGCGGACTTCCAGTTCCTTGTCTATCATTTCCTCCTTATATTCGGGGAATTTAGCCAGGTGTACGGATACCACATTGTCGCGTCCCGTTGCAGTAACCAAGTCCATATAGAGTTTATCGGCATAGAACGGAGCGATGGGCGACATCAATTTGGCAACGGTTTCCAGACAAGTGTACAGAGTCTGGTATGCGGATAACTTATCCTGCGTAAATTCACCACCCCAGAAACGTTTACGGTTCAGACGAACGTACCAGTTGGAGAGGTTGTCGTTTACGAAGTCGGATATCAAACGTCCGGCCTTTGTCGGTTCATATTCGCTATAGCAAGTATCCACTTCTTTCACCAGTGTATTCAGTACAGAGAGTATCCAACGGTCGATTTCAGGGCGTTCAGCCATCGGCACGTCAGCTTCCTTGTATTCGAATCCGTCTACATTGGCGTAGAGGGAGAAGAAAGAATACGTATTATATAATGTACCGAAGAATTTACGACGAACTTCTTCGATGCCGTCTACGTCGAATTTCAGGTTATCCCACGGAGAAGAATTGGTGATCATGTACCAACGTAAGGGGTCGGACCCGTATTTCTCGATAGTTGAGAAAGGATCTACACCATTGCCCAGACGCTTGGACATCTTGTTACCATTCTTGTCAAGTACCAATCCGTTAGAGATAACAGCCTTGTAAGAGATGGTATCGAATACCATTGAAGCGATGGCATGGAGCGTAAAGAACCAACCGCGAGTCTGGTCCACACCTTCGGCGATAAAGTCGGCAGGGTAAACCTGATGGCTATCCAGCAATTCTTTGTTCTCGAACGGATAGTGGATTTGTGCATACGGCATGGCACCGGAATCGAACCATACGTCTATCAGGTCCGCTTCACGCTTCATGGGCTTGCCGTCTTTGGATACGAGGATGATATCATCCACATACGGACGGTGCAAGTCTATCTTATCATAATTTTCTCCATTGTATTCACCGGGTACGAAACCTTTATCCTTATAAGGATTGGACTTCATGAATCCGGCAGCTACGGATTTCTCTATTTCATTATAAAGCTCTTCAACCGAACCGATGCAGATTTCCTCGCTGTTGTCTTCCGTGCGCCAGATAGGCAGCGGAGTACCCCAGTAGCGTGAACGGCTCAGGTTCCAGTCATTCAAATTTTCCAGCCACTTGCCAAAACGTCCCGTACCGGTGCTTTCCGGTTTCCAGTTGATCGTCTTGTTCAGCTCTATCATGCGGTCTTTGCAAGCGGTAGAGCGGATGAACCAGCTATCCAACGGATAATACAATACCGGTTTGTCCGTACGCCAGCAGTGCGGATAATTGTGTACATGCTTCTCTATCTTGAACGCCTGGTTGTTAGCTTTCATCATCATGCAGAGACTTACGTCCAGACTTTCGTCCTGATCTGTCAGATTCGGGTCGTAAGCGTTCTTCACGAAACGGCCTGCATATTCCTTATACAGGTCTACATTTACGCGCTCTTTCACGAAGCTTTCGTCCAGTTCGTCCAATTTATAGAACTTACCGGTCAGGTCCACCATCGGGCGGAGTTCACCTTTCTTATTGATGAGTTGCAACGGCGGAACACCGGCGGCTTTCGCTACCTGGGCATCGTCGGCACCGAATGTCGGAGCGATATGTACGATACCTGTACCGTCTTCCGTAGTCACATAGTCACCTGAGATTACGCGGAATGCACCTTCACCCGGATTCACCCAAGGTATCAGTTGCTCATATTCCATACCTACAAGTTCCGGACCTTTATATTCTCCTACAATTTTGAACGGTATCAGCTTATCTCCCGGTTTGTAATCTTCCAGGGCGATGTCTTCCGCTTTTTTATTGAAGTGCGTGTAGAGCAAAGCTTTGGCAAGTACAACGGTGATTTTCTCTCCGGTGTATCCGTTGTAGCTTTGTACGGCTATATAATCTATCTTCGGGCCTACGCAAAGCGCGGTATTTGAAGGCAATGTCCACGGAGTCGTGGTCCATGCTAAAAAGTACGGAGTTCCCCACTCTGCCATTTCCGGCTTCGGGTTCTTCATCTTAAATTGTGCCACACAGGTCACATCCTTCACGTCGCGGTAGCAACCGGGCTGGTTCAATTCGTGTGAGCTCAGTCCTGTTCCGGCAGCGGGAGAATACGGCTGTATGGTGTATCCTTTATAAAGATACCCTTTTGTATAGAGTTGCTTCAACAGCCACCACAAAGTTTCGATGTAGCGGTTGTCGTAGGTGATATAAGGATCGGTCATGTCTACCCAATACCCCATCTTGTGAGTCAGATCTTCCCATTCTTTGGTGAACTTCATCACATCTTTGCGGCAGGCAGCGTTATAGTCGGCTACGGAGATCGTTTTACCGATATCTTCCTTGGTGATACCCATGGCTTTTTCCACACCCAGTTCCACAGGAAGTCCGTGTGTGTCCCAGCCGGCTTTACGTTTCACCAGGAAACCCTTCATGGTTTTGTAACGGCAGAAAATATCTTTGATGGAGCGAGCCATTACGTGGTGAATGCCCGGCATACCGTTGGCAGAGGGCGGTCCTTCATAAAAAACGAAAGAAGGACAGCCTTCACGTTCTGTCATACTCTTGGCGAAAACCTGGTTCTCGTCCCATTTCTTCAACACTTCCGCGTTTACCTTTGAGAGGTCGAACTGCGAATATTCGGCAAACTTCTTACCCATCTTATTTGCAATTTAACTATTTACAATTTAACGATTAAGGAGGCGCTTTGAGACGTGTTAAAGCGACCCTCCTTATTTTAAGGGTGCAAAGTTACAAAAAAGTTAGAGAAAAGATATTATTGAATAGAAAAAAACATATCTAATTGGAATACGGCTCTTCAGAAAGGTCTCTTATAAAAGAACGGATTGCTTCTAAAAGTGGAGTTAATTCTTTACTAATAATCCACCAGATTTCATCAGCATCGATGTTGAAATAGTGATGAGTATAATGTCACGAACCCCCATTACATCATTCCAAGGAATAGAGGTATTAGTAGGTAACAGTTTCTTTTCTGTCACTTTATCAAGGCTTTTAAGGCTTTCACCGATAGCTATCAATAGCATACAAGCAGCGTCCAGCTTTTCCATACCTCCTGACGTCAATAAGAAATCGTCTGCATGATGTATAACAGAAGTACGCTCCTGTATTTTTACAATAGCTTCCTCTATCTGTTTCAGAATATTTAGTGCTATTATTCTTCTATTAGAAGACGTGTATTCCATCTTTTTCTATTTGTTGCTTTAAAAAAGCATTCATATTTTTATGAGCGCGAATGACATCAACAGAACATCCTAAAAGTTTTTCCAGATATGCTTTCATTCTTACTATTAGAAAAGGGTTAGGTGTTTCTGTCTCTACGTAAATATCAATATCACTTGTTTCTTTTTGCTCATTACGGGCGACCGATCCAAACAAATGTAAAGAACGCACACCGAACTGTTGTTTCAATTCGCTACCGCATGATTTCAACAAACTGATATAATCGTTCTTTGTTTTCATATCTCATTAAATCTTTAGAACAAAGATAGACAAAAAGAGTATTATTCACAAATCTTTTTGTTATTTTTGCCTGTCATAATTGATTATTCACCCAAACAAAACATCAAAAACAATAGTATGGACAAAGATCTAAAAAAGGTTGTGGTGCTTCTGGCACACCCCAACATGGAAAACTCACAAGCCAATAAAGCCCTGCTTGATGCCATAAAGGATATAGAAGATGTGGCTATATTTAATCTATATGAGATGTTAGAGCAAGATATCCTCAATATGGATGCATGGAGCCGGATTATATCTCATGCCAATGCAGTGGTATATCAGTTTCCATTTTATTGGATGTCGGCACCATCTTTATTAAAGAAATGGCAGGACGGGATATTTACCTATTTGGCAAAAACTCCGGCAGTAGCCGGTAAACCTTTGTTGGTGGTTACCACTACCGGTTCTGAATTTGATGCGTACCGGAGTGGAGGGAGAAATCGCTTCACGGTGGATGAACTTTTGCGTCCTTATCAGGGTGGTGCTGTGCATGCAGGGATGGTGTGGCAGACTCCTTTCGTGGTGTATGGTATGGGAACACCCGATGCGGAAAAGAATATTGCTCTGGCAGCGGATCTTTATAAAAAACGGGTGATGGCACTTATCGGGAAAGATAAATCGGAAGATAGCTGGTAAAGTGTAAAGTATCAGCCAAAACACTTGATTTTGCCTTTACGATGTTGTATCTTTGTAGGAGCTTTAAACTGAGTTTTATTGTAAACCTAAACCTTTAGTAAAATGGCAAAAGTTAGTCTTTCTTTTTCAGAAGCCTTTAAACGGTGCATTAATTTGACAGATATTTTATGTGAGACAGGCTGTCTGCCGGATAAACATGGGTGGTTCGCTCGTCGGCAAATTAAATAAATTATAGTTATTTCAGATGTTCGGTATCTGGAATAAAAATAGGCAGAAAAGAAGATAAGGTGGTATTTCCTCACAAGGATTTGCCACCTTTTTTGTTGATATATATTCAAGTTAGAGTTTAAAGCTCATTTTTGTGCTGTTAATAAACGCTGGATACGTTCTTAAAAAACATTCTGGTTATTCTTTAAAAACGTTGTTTGCAGTTATTAGTGAATTGGTTTAAATGTTACTATTTTAGAATATTGCCACAACTCAATCAAGTCATTCAAAAGCAGTCATCAAATCACGAAATATTTTAAAGGATACAAAATTTCTCTTTCCTACAATATAGCAACGGGATTAAATATATAGCAACCTCTTATTGCAGACTTATTCTTTCACGAGCATTACAAAAAAGATAAGACATATAACAAGAGATTATTATGGAAAGGTATCAATATAGAATGTACACGACATTCAAATATAGCTTTTATGATTATCTATCGCTTGATGGAAAGAGCTTTTGTTGATCTACCATAATTCATTTCCCACCGTTTTTGAACGTTCCAACTCCAACAATCCTTTTTTTGCATCAAGACCGCCCCCATAACCTGTTAATTTATGGTTACTACCGATCACACGATGGCAAGGTACGAATATAGAGATGGGATTAGTAGCATTTGCTGATGCTACGGCACGCACCGCTTTCGGATTACGGATGCGACGGGCAAGTTCACCGTAGGATATGGTTGTTCCGTATGGTATTTTCATCAGCTCTCCCCATACAGTACATTGAAATTCCGACCCGGTAAAAACAACCGGAATATCAAATATTTTGCGATAGCCAGCAAAATATGCATCGAGTTCTTCAATCGCCCGTTGGATGATTTCGGAAGTTCCCTCTTCGTACTTCGCATTCAGATGTCGCTGTATGCGCCGGTCTATTGTATAACGACGTTTCTCTACCGCCCAATCGCAAATACACAGTTTGTCACCGTAAGAACCTACAATCATGTCACCCACAGGCGACTGATAACGTGTAATTTTTATAGTTTCCATATTATTGTTTTTATAGTCATGATATTCTTCTTTCATACATATTTTGCACGGTCTATACCCGGTTTGCAAGGCATCCTTGAGCGTATCATAAAAAACGAAAAATTTATAACGATAACTTTTATTGCGATTTCTTACCGCTTTTATTTTCTCTTCTATTTCCATTATTTTTATTGCTAACCGATGTATAGTCTTTCATTCCATCTATCGCGCCTCCTGCCACAGCCCAAAAATAAAGACTTGCTACGGAAGCGTAAGGCGAAAAGCGTTTTTTATACCGGGTGAACAACTGTTCATTTATTACTCTGTGGTGATAGACCATGCGCATGCCTCGTAAGAGTGCAAGATCTCCAAAACTGAATATATTGCGGCGTTGCATGGAAAATAACATAAGCATTTTGGCAGTCCATACACCTATACCATCGAGTTCTACAAGTTTGGTACAAACATCTTCATCCGGCATTGTCCTAAGAGCTTCGATTTCGAATTCACCCGATAATACTTTTTGCGCTGCCGATTTGATGTAAGCCGCCTTTTTGAACGTAATGCCGAACCGCTGTAGCTCTTCATCGCTGAGACTGTCAATAACATGGGGAGTTATCTCGCCGAGAGCAGTCACCATCTTTTCCCAGATTGTTTTGTGCGCCTTTGTCGAAATCTGTTGCCCCACGATGGAGTTGATCAAAGCCGCAAACAAGTCGGGAATGACTTTCCGTTCTATTGGACCAACTTTGTCTATCACTTCAGCAAGCCTCTTATCTCGTTTTTTCAGATAAGAAATTTCCGCTTCGCCATAGATGAAAATATTATAATCTACCATTCCCCAGCTTATGACGAAAATATTCGTTAGAATCTACTGGAGCCTCATTGCGGTAGCAGTCGTCATATTCCCTTATGACAGATGCAACGGTTATCCGATAACTCTCGAAGAGTTTCTCACGTCCTTCTAACTGGCTCATGCGATGGTTAAGTTCATTACGCCATTTTTCAACGGCTTCTTCACTTTCCCATACATTCAATGACAACAACTTGCTTTCTGCATTCAAACTGCTGAATCGTTCGGAACGGATAAAGCCCTTCGCGTTTGAAAGCAATGGTTTTAATTGAGAGGCAAGTTCAAGATAACGTTCTTTACCCTCTGCGGTGGGCGTTACTTCGAAAAGTACGACCACTTTCTGTTTGCGGCTTTCTATGTTTTCTATCATTTGATTTCTATATCTTTAGTTGTTGTTATCTTATGGTTCTTCTACGATTATTGTTGCTGTTTTTCTGGCGTTCTTCAAATCACCGGCAATAATGTGTTTCAATAGTTTTTCATGAGAAGTCTGTGAATTTATAAAACAATCTGTGCCGTCGTAAATGCGATTGAACTCCGAAAGCAGATGAGTGGCTGCGGAACGATAAATGTCAGCCAGTATTCGGTTGTGAGCGGCATCGGCAATGGCAATATGAAAATTCAAGTCGGCTTCGATGCATTCTTCCAACAAGCCTTTTTCCGCATTTACTTTTCTTTTTTCAAGTGAAGCTCGCATTCGTTCTATATCTTTTTCTGTTCTTCGCGCCACAGCTTTCTCCACGATTGCAATATCCAGTATTTTTCTAACTTCGTCCAGTTCCGTTCGATCTGCGGTACTCATTTTTATGTTGACATCGTCATTATTCGATGGAACAGCTACAAACGTTCCTGAACCTTGTTGGACTCGGACAACTCCCATGTTTACCAACAGTTTTACCGCTTCCCGAACGCTTGACCTGCCAACTCCGAAAGTTTTCATCAACTCCGGTTCGGTTGGAAGTTTATCCCCAACCCTATAGGTCCCTTCCGTAATCTGTTGCTTCAATGTCTCGGCAATCATATCTGCCAAAGACTTCTTTTGTATAATCATAATGCTTGTTTTATTAGTCATATCATCTGATGATTTGCAAAAGTAGATATTTTTATATAGAGAGCAAAATAATTAATGATAAATTGTTTGGCAATTGGTATTTGATTAAAATCTAAAATAAATCCTCCTCTCCTTGGATAGTATCTGAAATATGCACTACCTTTGTCGCCAAAGCAAAAACATTGCATGTGAAAAGGTTACTTTCCAACATCGTAAAGTATGTACTGATAGTAGTATTTGTTTATTACTACGTAGGAAACACAGCCTTTGTCCATACACATGTAGTCGATCATTTCCTCGTAACTCACTCCCACCCCTACCTTCCAGGTATGCACCATTCGCACACGGAGGCACAGTGGGAAACCGTCTCTTGGTTCAATTTATTATGCCTGGATAGTTCGCATGAGTTACCGATAGTTCCCTTTATTTTATTTTTCCTAAGTTTCATCTTCCTGTTGCATGGAGCAAACCGGATTGTTCGCACGGCCCGGTCTTTCCATTTACGTTCTCCACCCTGTCATGTATGCTGAGAACAGATTTTGTTATTTAAGTTTCGTATGTAGCCTGAAAGGCAGAGCATATGCGAAACCTTAATCTGTTATTCCCAAAATACATGAAGAAAAACGAGTTCTTATCATAACGACAAAGAAATGAAATACATATATTTATTGTGCCTGACCGGCATGATGTGCTATGCCTGTACCGGTCAGCAAAAAGAACAGGAAAACCAGGAATTTTCTGTCTCAGGAGATACTATTGTGGTATCTTCGGAATCCCCCATCGCCAAGAAACTGAAAATAAGCGAAGTTCAGAAAGAATTGCATGAAACGACATTTACAGTTTCGGGCATCGTGAAAGCCATCCCCAATCATTATGCAGAAATAGCCTCTCCGTTTGCAGGACGGGTGACGCGTTCCTTTATCCGTCTGGGACAAAAAGTGGATAAAGGCAGTCCCTTGTTTGAAATCAGTTCGCCCGATTTCTTTGAAACCGGAAAAGTCTACTACCAGGCAAAGCAGGAAATGGAACTGGCTTCCAAGAATCTGCGCCGCGAACAGGACTTGTATGCACACAAAGTAAGTGCGCAAAAAGAAGTGGAAGAAGCCGAAGTGAACTATGAATTGAAAAAGAAAGATTATGAAAATGCGTTGGCTGCCCTGAAAGTATTCCAGATAGAACCGGACCAGTTAGTACTGGGTCAGCCTATGATTGTCCGCTCACCCATTTCCGGTGAAATAGTGAAGAATAATATTGTAATCGGACAATTCATGAAAGACGATGCCGATCCGGTGGCCGTGGTAGCCGATCTGAATGAAGTATGGGTAGCTGCCAATGTGAAAGAAAAGGATATGTCCCTGCTCTCTTCACTGAAAAAGGTGGAAATATCCCTGGTATCGCAATCAAATCAGACCTTCAGCGGCACAATCTACCATATCAACGAAATGCTGGATGAAGATACGCGTTCGGTAGAAGTATTAGTGGCATGCGATAATAAAGAGCGACTGATGAAGCCTGCCATGTATGCCACAGTGAAACTGACTGACGAACCTGCTGAAAGCATTCTGATCCCGACTTCCGCCATTTTGCAGGAAGAAGAACAGGCGTATGTACTGGTCTCTTCGGGCAACAATAAATTCCTGAAACGGAAAGTGGAAACTTCTGCTACGGATGGTGACAAGAGTGTCATCACTTCCGGCCTGCAATCCGGAGAAAAGTATGTTTCGAACGGTGCTTTCTATCTGCTGAACGCCAACTAAACACCGGGGTTACATAGTATGAAGAAGTTGATTTTTCTGGCGATACATCGTCGAGGACTGATGTTCGTATTGTTTGCCTTCATTGCCGTGGTGGGTTACTATTCATGGACAAGACTGGCAATAGATGCTTATCCAGATATTGCGGATACCACCGTACAGATTGTGACACAAGTGCCGGGACTGGCTGCCGAAGAGATAGAACAGCAAATCACAATTCCCATTGAACGGGCCGTAAACGGTCTGCCGGGACTGAACGTGATGCGAAGCAAAAACACCTTCGGACTGAGCACCGTGGTACTGGTGTTTGATGACGGAATTGATGACTACTGGGCACGCCAGCGTGTGCAGGAGCGCCTGGTAGATGTAGAATTACCTTATGGTGCCGTACCGGGGCTGAATCCCCTGACCTCACCTACCGGAGAGATATTCCGCTACGTCATTGAAAGCGATAATCTGGACCTGCGTGAGATCACCGATTTGCATAAATGGGTGATTATCCCCCGGTTGAAGCAAGTGACAGGCGTAGCCGATGTAAGCAACTACGGCGGCATCACTACCCAGTATCAGATCGAACTGAATCCACGTAAGATGGAAGAGTACGATATTTCCCTTTCTGACGTGACCGAAAAAGTTGAAATGAACAATGTGAACGCCGGAGGAAGTATGTTGAGCCGGGGTGATCTGAGTTACGTGATTCGCGGTATCGGTCTGGTGAAGGATTTGAAAGATTTAGGACGTATCGTTATCAAAACGGATAATGGAGTACCTGTGTATCTGGATGATATCGGAAAGTTGAAATATGGCAGCCTGGAGCGCAAGGGTGTACTGGGATTTTATGATGGCAAACGTAATTTTTCTGACGGCGTAGAAGGCATCGTGCAAATGTTGCGCGGTCAGAATCCCTCGCAAGTGCTCGAAGGAGTACATGCCGCTATTGACGAACTGAATAACGAAGTACTGCCCAAGGGTACACACATCCATCCTTTTATGGATCGCACGAACCTGGTAAATATGACCTTACACACAGTTTCGCATACACTGTTTATGGGTATGATTCTGGTGATAGTGGTACTGATTCTCTTTTTAGGAAGCTGGCGGGGGGCATTGCTCGTTGCCGTCACCATTCCCCTATCGCTGCTGATAGCTTTTATCCTGATGCACGTGACGGATATACCTGCCAACCTGCTTTCATTGGGAGCCATTGACTTCGGTATCCTTGTAGACGGTTCTATCGTGATGATGGAAACGATTCTGAAGAAGCGTGAGCGGCATCCCGATGAAGTATTGGAAGAAGATTCCATCTTACGGCGTACAACGGAAGTCGCCCGCCCTATCTTCTTCTCTATCCTTATTATTATAACCGCTTATTTGCCCCTGTTTGCCTTCGAACATATCGAGAAGAAATTGTTTACACCGATGGCATATACAGTGGGATATGCACTGATAGGCGCTCTGTGTGTAGCATTGTTTCTAATTCCGGGACTGGCATATATGGCTTACCGTAAGCCTCGGAAAGTATATCATAACCGTTGGTTGGAAAAATTGCAGATGCTGTATCATGCACAAGTGGTTCGTGTAATTGACTTCCCGAAAGCCGTATTGGGAGTATTGGCAGGAATTCTGGTTTTAGCAGGTGTTTTGAGCTACACGGTGGGAAAAGATTTCCTCCCTCCCCTGGACGAAGGGGCTATCTGGATTCAGGTACAATTGCCTCCGGGTATCTCTATCGAGCGTTCCAAAGAGATGGGAGCTGAATTAAGAAATAAGTTGGGGCAGTTTCCGGAAGTGTCGTACGTAATGACACAGGTGGGACGTGATGATGAAGGTGCAGAAGCCTTTTCCCTTTCGCACATCGAGTGTGGTGTAGGATTGAAACCTTACGATAGCTGGACTACAGGACGCAATAAAGCCAAGCTGATTGAAGCGATGAATGATACGCTCATGACCATGCCGGGATATTCGGTAGGTTTCTCCCAGCCGATTATTGACATGGTGATGGACCAGATAGCAGGTGCGCACAGTGATCTTGCACTGAAGATATACGGGGAAGATATCACGGAAACGCGTCATATTGCCGATAAGGTTGTCAATGTCATCAAGCAGATACCAGGCGCGACGGATGTTGCCGTAGATCAGGAACCTCCCCTTCCCCAACTTCAGATTATAGCAGACCGTGACCGTATTGCACAATACGGATTGAATGTCTCGGACGTGGCCGATCTGATAGAACTCGCCATTGGCGGCAAGGCTATTTCGCAAATCTTTGTGGGTAGCAAGTCGTATGACGTTATCTGCCGTTTCAGCGAAGAGACGCGCAATACACCGGAACGCATCGGAAACCTGATGCTGACTTCGGGCACAGGTGCCAAGATACCATTGAGCCAGGTTGCGGAAATCAAACTGACCACAGGGGCAAGCACCATTTCACGCGAGATGAATAAGCGGCACCTTACAATCCGTGTCAACCTGCGTGGTATCGACCTGACTTCTTTCTTGCAGAAAGCGAACAGGATGATTGATGACCAGGTGAAATACAACCATGAAGATTTTCATCTGAAATGGGCGGGACAGTTTGAAAACCAGCATCGTGCATACAATCGTTTGGGCGTGGTAGTTCCGTTGGCATTGGGCATTATGTTACTGCTATTGTTTGCCGCCCTCGGCAAATTCCGGCAAGCGGCTTTATTGATGTGTATCATTCCGTTGGCACTCTTCGGAGGCATGCTTGCACTGAATGTACGGGGAATGACGCTGAATGTATCTTCTGCCGTAGGCTTCATCGCTCTGATTGGTGTAGCTATTCAGAATGGAGTGATTATGATTTCGCATATCAATAATTTGCGCGAACGGGGGCGCGACTTGCGCGATGCCGTGGTTACCGGTGTGCGCCATCGTTTCCGTCCCATTCTGATGACGGCTACCGTTGCTGTGCTGGGTTTGCTTCCGGCATCTCTGAGTACGGGAATTGGTTCCGATGTACAGCGTCCGCTGGCAACGGTTATTGTATACGGATTGCTGTTTGCTACTGTGGTGACACTGTATATTCTCCCCACTTTATATTATATGATGGAAAAAAAGGAAGATAAAAAGGATGAAAATGAAAAGATATAATATTGTGTTGTTTACCCTTATCGTCTGTGCCTGTTCTGTGCAGGCACAGACTGTAGAACCGATTACTTATAAGCAGTATATGCATAAAGTAAGTGCCGACAATCTGGAATATGCAGCGGAGAAAATGAATGTCAGTGCCGCACATGCAGATGTGATAGCTGCCAAGGTATTTGATGATCCGTCGCTCTCTTTTACTTATTCCAACAATGAAGACCATACTTTGCAAATGGGGCAAAGCTATGAACTGGAACTTTCGCAGAACGTAACTTTAGGAAGACGTACAGCCGGCATCAAGTTGGCACGCAACCAGAATGAACTGGCGGAGATTGTGCTGGATGATTATTTCCGGAATTTACAGGCGGACGCCACCATTGCTTATCTGGAAGTAATGAAGCAAAAACAACTCAGTGACATCAAGAGAAGTGCATGGAGCAATATGTACGACCTGGCGAAATCCGATAGTATTCGTCTGGCATCCGGCAAGATCATGGAAGTGGAAGCGATACAAAGCAAGTTGGAAGCAGACATCATGTATAACGAGGTGCTGCAAGCTGAAACGGACTTAAAGCAGGCATATATGCAACTGTCCCTCTTTGTCGGAACCACAGTTACGGATACGCTGTTTCATCCGGTGGAAGAACTGAAAAAGCCGGAACAGGTATTTGTGCTGAACGGATTGATTGAGGAAGCTATAGAACATCGTTCTGATTTACTGGCAGCTTTGAAGAATACGGAGGTTGCACGCCGTGAACTGATTCTGGCTAAGCGTGAAAAGCGTCCTGATGTGGAGTTTTCATTAGGGTGGAGCCATAATAAGCGTGTACGCAATGAAGAAGCACCTGCTCCGGCATTCAATGGAGTCAGTGCGGGGATTGCAATTCCTCTAAACTTCTCTTCTCTGAACAGAGGTGCGGTCAATGCTGCCCGTTTCCGTGCTCGCCAGGCAGAATTGCAATATGAGCAAATGTGCTTGCAGGTACAACGGGAAGTTATGGGAGCCTATCAGCAATTCCAATCGCAGGCCCTTCAAGTGAAACATTACGAAGGCGGAATTCTGAAACAGGCGCAGGATGTGCTTGAAGGGAAAATATACAGTTATAACCGGGGCGAAGTTTCCCTGTTGGAAATACTGAATGCACAACGCACGTATGATGAAGTTCAGGCGCAATATATAGAAACGCTGTTTAATTATAATGCGGCACTCGTTGAGTTGGAACGCAGCTGCGGAATTTGGGATATAAAGGGATAAATTGTTGATAATATAAAAATGAGGGTATGTAAACTTTTACAATATCCTCATTTTTTGTATCATTGCAAATATAATTCTCTAAAGAACATACTATTATGAAAACTAGATTTTTATTATTTGCCGTATTTCTATTGGTGTGCAGCACTGCATTCGGTCAAGACAGTGATAATGCGAAGTTTATTGAAGTTATCGGAACTTCGGAAATAACCCTTGTGCCTGATGAGATTCATTATCTTATTGAGATTAAAGAATATTGGGAAGAGGAATTTGACGGAAAGTCCAAACCGGAGAATTATCGGACCAAAGTACCACTGACCGGAATAGAGCGAAATTTGAGGGCTGCCTTGCGAAAGATCGGGATTCCAGAAGACGCCATCCGTACACAAGAAGTAGGTGACTATTGGCGTGAACGCGGACTTGAATTCCTGGTATCCAAACGGTTTGATATCACATTGACCGATTTTAGTCAGATAGATGAGATTCTAAAGGTTATTGACACGAAAGGTATCAACTACATGCGTATCGGAGAACTGAAAAACAAGGATATGCAGGTCTATCGGCAACAAGGCAAAATAGAGGCACTGAAAGCCGCACAAAAGAAAGCTGAATATTTGGTGGAAGCATTAGGCAAACGCCTGGGAGATGTCATTCGCATTGTCGAACCGCAGGAAAGTGCAGGTTATTCCCGGTATTTTGCAGCCCAGAGCAATGTAAGTTCATCACAGGCAGAAGCTTACGATGCTTTCCGTACGATAAAACTGAATTATTCGATGCTGGTGAGGTTCGAGATAAAGTAGAATCGTACGGAAAGCAACGAAAGACTCTATTTCTTCATCCTCACCTCATACAAGTCATTCCTCCTGTCTTTCAGATTGCGCACACTACCGTAAGTATGCAATTCATTCAATAAATCCAGATCCACATCGGATACCAGTATCATTTCTGTATTCGGTGTGGCTTCTGCACGCTTGCCATCCGTCGGGAATGCAAAGTCGCAGGGAGTAAATACACCTGACTGTGCATACTGAATATCCATATTGTGCACACGCGGAAGATTACCTACACTACCGGCAATGACAACGAAACATTCATTTTCGATGGCACGGGCATGGGCGCATACTTTTACACGTGAGTAAGCATTTTGCGTATCCGTCAGGAAAGGAACGAATAAAATCTGCATACCTTGGTCTGCCATAATACGGGATAGTTCCGGAAATTCCACATCATAGCAAATCAGCACGCCGATCTTAGCACAGTCCGTATCGAATGTCTGCAAAGCCTTTCCGCCACTTAATCCCCAGCTTTTTATTTCATCGGGTGTGACGTGCAACTTCTCATACATCTCAAAACTACCATCGCGACGACAAAGGAAACCGACATTATACAAAAGTCCATCTTCTTTAATAAGCGGCATGCTACCCGTAATGATATTGATATTGTAACTGATAGCCAACTTTACAAATCGTTCTCTAATCTCCTCAGTATAAGCCGCCAGTCCGCGAATGGCCTGTGACTCCCCTTCATTATTGAATTTTGCCATCAGCGGGGCATTGAAGTATTCGGGGAAAAGAATGAAGTCACTCTTATAATCGGATACGGCATCCACAAAGAATTCTACCTGTTCAAACAGGTCATCCAGCGTTTGATAACTACGCATTTGCCACTGCACCAATCCTACGCGCACGGTGGTTTTCGGTGCAATATATTCTTCCGTAGGTTCCTGATAGTAAATGTTATCCCATTGCAACAGACAAGCATAATGCTTGGACTCTTCATCATTAGGCAGGTAATTGCGCATCACCTTGCGTACGTGGAAATCATTGGAAAGCTGAAAGGTCAATACGGGGTCGAAAATTTCTTTCTGCTTTACCTTATCTATATACTCTTTCGGGCGGAGTTGATCCGAGTATTTATAATAGTTGGGAATACGTCCACCGAACATAATAGCTTTCAGGTTCAGAGTTTCGCAAAGCTCCTTGCGGTATTCGTACATACGGCGTGCCAGGCGAAGCCCACGGTATTGGGGATGAATAAAGACCTCAATGCCATATAATATATTGCCTTTAGGATTATGGGTATTGAAGGTTTCTTTACCCGTCACCTGTGCATAAGTATGATCGTTCTTCACATCATCGTAATTCACAATGATGGAAAGTGCGCAACCGACAATCTTTTCGTCTACCACGGTTACAATCTGTCCTTCGGGGAAAATTCGGATGAGTTTTTCAATTTGTTTGTGTGTCCAAAACACATCGCTGCCATCCGTATATACACGGGTGAATGATTGCGCCAGTTGCTCGTAGTCTTCTATCTGTAAATTACGCAACTGTACTTTGTTGATTTTCAATGAGTCCATAATGTCTCTTTTTTATACCAAAAGTTAAATCCGCTGCAAAGGTACGGTTTAAACTTATACATTGTCTCCCGGAATGCATATTTTTGTGAGAGACTGATTTTGCAATAAAAAAGAAATGAGGATTTAACACTTTAGGAATAAGAGTATTTTGCTTTTTTTATACTTTTGCATCGTTTTCTACAACTTTCTGTTTATTTCTTATTTAATTTTTTTAAAATCATGGCTAAAAAGATGTTATTCCTGTTTGTGCTTTTGCTTTCCCTTACAGGAATGCTCAAGGCACAGGTAACTACTGCCGGAATGAGTGGTAAAGTGATGGCTGACGAAGAATCTGTCATCGGCGCTACGGTTGTAGCTGTACACGAACCTTCCGGAACCAGTTACGGTACTGTTATCAATGTAGACGGACGTTTCAGTCTGCAAGGTATGCGCTCCGGTGGTCCTTACAAGGTGACGGTATCTTACATCGGTTATCAAACGGCAATCTATACAGATATCCAGTTGCAACTGGGTGAAACTTATTCATTGAATGTAACCCTGCACGACGCTTCGGAATTATTGGGAGAAATCACTATTACGGCCAGTAAGTCAAAGTTCAGTGCTGAAAAGACGGGAGCTACTACCAATATTTCTTCTGAACAACTCACCACATTGCCCAGCATTAACCGCAGTATCAGCGACTTTACCCGCATCTCTCCATATGCGTCAGGAAACAGTTTTGGAGGCCGCGACGGACGCTCCAATACGTTCACGGTAGACGGTGCGAACCTGAATAACAACTTCGGTCTGTCGTCCGGTTTGCCAGGCGGTGGAAATCCAATTTCACTGGATGCCATTGATGAAGTACAGGTTGTGATTGCCCCATACGACGTGCGTCAGGCAAACTTTATCGGTGCAGGCATCAATGCCATTACGAAATCGGGTACAAACGCTTACAGAGGTAGCGCTTATATGTACTTCAACAATGAAGTGATGCGCGGTAACAAAATTGGTGATACTGATTTCGGTGTGCGTGCCGAAGAGTCCAAGACTGTTTACGGTGCTACATTTGGCGGTCCTATCATTAAAGACAAGCTGTTCTTCTTTGCAAATGTAGAGTATGAGAAGAGTCCGCAGCAAGTGATTACATGGCGTGCGGCAAAAGAAGGAGAAACTCCGAATAACTCTACGATTTCACGAACTACGGAAGCTGATCTGGCGGAATTTTCACAGATTCTGAAAGACAAATACGGATATAATACCGGTTCGTTCACAGATTTCCCTGCCGATATCACCAACCTGAAATTGCTGGGACGTATTGACTGGAATATCAATCAGGGAAATAAGTTGAGTGTACGCTATAACTTTACCAATAACAAAACCTGGGAAGCACCCAATGGAAGTTCGGGAAATACCGGGTATCGTTTGGCATACAACCGTGTTTCGGCATATTCCATGTCCTATGCAAACTCTTGCTATTCTTTGCAGAACATTGTGAACTCGGCTACTGCCGAATTGAACAGCCGTTTCTCTTCCAACGTTTCCAATCAGCTGTTGTTTACATACAGTGACATGAAGGATGAACGCGGTACGAACTCCAGCCCCTTCCCTTTCATTGATATTATGGCCGGATACTACGAAAACGGTAATCAGATATTAGAGCCTTACATGACTGCCGGTTACGAGTTGTTTACCTATAACAACCTGGTGAAAAATACGGTTATGACTATTGTGGATAACTTCACCTATTATCTGGGAGCTCACAAACTGACGGCAGGTGTCAGCTACGAACGTCAGAAAGCCGGGAACTCGTATATGCGTAACGGAACCGGATATTATCGCTATTCCAGCTTCGAGGATTTCAAGAATGGAGCTGCACCTGAGTCATTTGCCTTGGCTTACGGGTACAATGGTAATACAAAACCTTCTGCGGACGTGAAATTCGGCCAGTTGGGTGTTTATCTGCAAGATGAATGGAACATACGCGATAACTTTAAATTGACCGCCGGTATACGTATGGATAATCTCAGTTTCCTGAATGATATTATGCGCAATCAGGCTATCTACGATCTGGACTTCAACGGTATGCATATTGATACGGGGGCATGGCCTGATAGCAAACTGCAATTCTCACCGCGTGTGGGTTTCACCTGGGATGTGTTCAGTGATAAGACTTTAAAAGTGCGTGGTGGATCAGGATTCTTCACCGGACGTATTCCTCTGGTATTCTTTACAAATATGCCTACCAACTCGGGTATGATTCAAAATCTGGTAAGTATTACGACCAGATATAAGGATGGTGTTGTAACCAGTCGCGATCCCCGCCTGGAATTACTGAAAGGTAATATGATAACAGACGTAAACCAGATGATTTCCACATTAGGACTTCCTACCTCTATCAGTCCGGAAGAAGGTGTGTTGCCAAGCTCCGTAGTGGGTATAGATCCGGACTTCAAAATGCCGCAAGTCTGGAAAACCTCATTAGCTTTGGATTACCAGCTGCCTGTATCTTTCCCGCTGACGGTTACACTGGAAGGAATGTTCTCTAAAGATATCAATGCGGTGCGCCAATACAACTACAACGTACAGGCTCCGGATAAAGATACATGGTCACGTTTTAACGGACCGGATGATCGTTACATTTATCCCGAAAACTTCCTGCAACACACGAATATCAGTAATGCAAATGTATTGACCAACACTTCCAAAGGTTGGGGATGGACAGGCAACATCACCGTAATGGCAGAACCCGCTAAGAATGTGAACATTATGGCAACCTATACTCATACCGAGTCAAAGGAAATCAGTGGTATGCCCGGTTCGGACGCTAACTCTGCCTGGACAAATGTTCCATCCATCAACGGACCGAACAGCTCGGGACTCATGCGTTCGCAATATGTCACTCCCAACCGTGTAGTTGCTTCCATTAACTGGCGCGTACATTTGAATAAGAAGACATCTTCAAACTTCAGTCTCTTTTATAGCGGATATTCATCCAGTGGTTATAGTTTTATGTACTCTAATGATATGAATGGCGATGGTGTAACCAATGATCTTATTTATATCCCGAAGACTAAAGATGAAATCAAGTTCACGAGTGCCGAAGATGCAGATGCTTTCTGGAAGTTTGTGAATCAAGACCCTTATCTGAAGAAGCATAAAGGCGAATATGCCGAAGCTTATTCGGCACGTGCTCCTTGGGTACACCGCTTTGATTTCCGTTGGAGTCGTGACTTCTTCGTGAAGATTGGCAAAACTAAGAATACGCTGCAACTCAGCCTGGATATCCTGAATATAGGTAACTTGCTGAACAGCAAATGGGGTGTAACGAAAAACATGTCCGGTGCTAATGGTGGACGGATTCTGACCTATAAGGGTAAGGATGAGAGCAACACTCCTATTTTCTCGATGTACAAAGACAGTGATGGTAATTATCCTACCGGAAGCTTCACCCGAAACCTGAATTACAGCGAATGTTGGAAGCTTCAGATCGGTCTGCGATACGTATTCAATTAAAGCTTCAGAACGTATATTTATCAAAAAAAGAAAAGGTGCAACCGATATGTTTCGGTTGCACCTTTTTGCATTTATAAGATCTTAAAGGAGAGAGAATTTTATTTGTTTTTTCTCCAGAGTTTACTCATATCTTCCAGAGTCTTACCCTTCGTTTCGGGTACCCAACGCCAAACGAAGAAGGCAGCTGCAACACAGATGATGCCATACAAACTGTATGCGAACATCGGACTGAAGTCGTACAGTGCCGGGAATGTAGAGGATATGATATAGTTGAAAATCCATTGGAAAGCTACTGCAATAGCTACGGCTTTGCCACGGATGGTATTCGGGAAGATTTCTGAAATCAATACCCAGCAAATCGGTCCCCACGACATCATGAAGAATGCTGCGTATACAATTACGGAAAGTACCGGAACGATACCCTTGATACCCATGCTGTCGCACATTGCCACTGCAAATGCACCTACTGCCATACCGATAGAACCGATAATCAGCAAAGGCTTGCGTCCGAAACGGTCTACAGTAAAGATAGCTACAAGCGTAAATACAATGTTTACAATACCCATGATAACAGTTTGCATCATACCACCACCTTCAGCACCTGCGTTTTCAAAAATGCGCGGAGCATAGTAGAGTACGGCATTGATACCGATGGCTTGCTGGAATACGGAAAGCAAAATACCGATAACGATAACTGCCACACCATAAGAGAACAGTTTCTCTGTCTTTTCCTTGGAAGTAGCCTTGATTTCTGCCAGAATTTCTTTTGCTTTGTTTGCACCATTCACCTTCTCCAGGATAGAGTATGCCTTTTCGTCCTGATGTACCAGCACCAGATAACGCGGAGTCTTCGGTACGAAGAAAAGAAGGAAGCCGAATAATGCAGCCGGGAATGCTTCCGAACCGAACATATAACGCCAGCCGGTTTGTACACTCCACATATCCGAAGCGGCATTCACTGACAATATACCTTCAGCACTCTTGTCGATAATAGGATTTGTGTGGTCGCCCATAATCAGGAAGTTGACGAAGTAAACCACCAACATACCGAAGATAATGGCAAACTGGTTACAAGATACCAGTGTTCCACGAATATTAGAGGGTGCAATTTCTGCGATGTACATCGGACATACGGCAGAGGCAAGACCTACACCGATACCGCCCAATACGCGATACAAATTGAATGCGATGAGCAATTCCATGTTTGGCTCACCGTAGTTGAAGAATAAAAATTCGGGATAGTAAGATCCCAATGCAGACAGGAAGAACAGCACGGATGCCAGTCTCAGCGAATTGCGTCGTCCCAAGCGGGAAGCGAAGAAACCGGAAAGAGCACCACCGATCACACAGCCGATAAGTGCACTGGAAGAAGTGATACCGTGCATCACCTTGTCATATTGGAAATCCGTAGCCATCAGGAAGAAAGCTTCCAAGCCCTTCTCCGCACCCGAGATTACCGCCGTATCGTAACCGAACAGCAAGCCTCCCAGAATGGCAACGGTTGTAATAGAATACAGGTAGAGTTTACTACCATTGTTAGCATCATTCATGATAAAAAAGATTAGGTTGATAAATGAGTAAAAAGTGATAAAGAGATAAGGTGGTAGAGTGCCCTCACCCTACCACCTTATTATATTAGCAATACATATTCACGATTGCTTCATACAATTCCTGCTTACCGCTGGTTTGTTTCGGTTCGCCATTAGCTTTCGCATAAGCTACAACATCTTCCAAAGACAATTTGCCTTCTTCGAATTCCTTACCCTTGCCACCGTCGAATGATGCGTAACGGTCAGCCAACATCTTCTTGTAAGGAGATTCTTCCAGTAATTTAGCTGCACTTTCCAGAGCACGTGCCATAGCATCCATACCTGCAATGTGAGCGATGAAGATATCTTCCAGATCGGTAGAGTTGCGACGAGTTTTGGCGTCGAAGTTAGTACCGCCATTGCCCAAACCACCGTTGCGGATGATCTGCATCATAGCCTGAGTCAATTCGTAGTTATCGATAGGGAATTGGTCAGTATCCCAACCGTTCTGGTAGTCACCACGGTTAGCATCGATAGAACCCAACATGCCGTTGTCAACAGCTACAGCCAATTCGTGTTCGAAAGTATGGCCGGCCAAAGTTGCGTGGTTAACCTCGATGTTTACTTTGAAATCCTTATCCAGACCGTGAGCTTTCAGAAAGCCGATCACTGTTTCAGTATCTACGTCATACTGATGTTTTGTCGGTTCCATCGGTTTCGGTTCAATCAGGAAAGTACCTTTGAAGCCACGAGCACGCGCATAGTCACGAGCGATAGTCAACATCTTTGCAAGGTGCTCTTTTTCACGTTTCTGGTCAGTGTTCAGCAAAGACATGTAACCTTCGCGACCGCCCCAGAACACATAGTTTGAACCACCCAGTTCGATAGTAGCGTCAATAGCGTTCTTGATCTGAACAGCAGCGCGTGCTACAACGTCGAAATCAGGATTGGTAGCAGCACCGTTCATATAACGTGCATGACCGAATACGTTAGCAGTACCCCATAACAACTTGATACCGGTTTCAGCCTGTTTTTCTTTTGCATAAGCTACGATAGCTTTCAAGTTAGCTTCGTATTCTTCGATGCTTGCACCTTCAGAAATCAGGTCTACATCGTGGAAGCAATAGTATTCGATACCCATCTTCTGCATGAATTCGAAACCTGCATCCAATTTATTTTTAGCTGCTTGCAAAGCGTCAGAGTCACCATTCCAAGGGAATTGTTTCGTTCCGCCACCGAATTGGTCACCACCTTCTGCGCAGAGAGTGTGCCACCAAGCCATAGCAAACTTCAACCAATCTTTCATCTTCTTACCCATGATTACCTTCTCAGCATCGTAGTAACGATATGCCATCGGGTTCATACTCTCTTTACCTTCGAATTTAATCTTTCCTATTCCGGGAAAATACTCTTTTGTTGCCATAATTTTAATTGAATTTTAAAGGGTTAATTATGTTTTGATTGTTAACTGTACTATTTTAATTCCCCTCGTTTTCAGAGGAGAGTTAAGTTAGCATTATTTTGCCATTGATTTTTCCAAACGATGTTTCCAGCGTGCATAAGCATCTGCATATTCCTGGCGCTTAGCCTGATTAGGCTCGATAACATCCAGTTTTTCCAGCGTTGCGAATGCTTCGTTATTATCTTTATAGATACCTGCACCGATACCTGCTCCCTTGGCTGCACCTACCGAACCATCCGTATCGTACAATTCGATTACAGCTCCCGTCACACCTGCCAGCGTATCGCGGAAGATGGAGCTAAGGAACATATTTGCATGACCTGCATGGATTTTCTGTACGGGGATGCCCATACCTTCCATAATATCTATACCATACTTGAATGAGAATACAATGCCTTCCTGAGCTGCACGCACAATGTGTTGTTTGCCATGCAGATTGAAGTTCAAGCCACGGATGGAGCAGTTGATCTCTTTATTTTCGAGCATGCGTTCCGCACCGTTACCGAAGGGCAGGATACTGATACCTGCACTGCCGATAGGAGCTTGTGATGCCAGTACATTCATTTCATTGTAAGAGATGCCTTCGGGAGCAATCGTACGTTTCACCCAAGAATTAAGAATACCCGTACCATTGATGCAAAGCAATACCCCCAGACGGGTTTGTTCGTCCGTATGGTTTACGTGAGCGAATGTATTTACGCGTGATTTCGGATCATAGTTCACTTCACCGTTCACACCATATACAACGCCCGAAGTGCCTGCTGTAGAGGCGATCTCTCCCGGATTGAATACATTCAGTGAAAGAGCGTTATTCGGTTGGTCACCTGCACGATATGTGATCGGTGTACCTTCTTTTAATCCCAATTCTTTTGCTGCGGCAGCATTCACACGGCCTTGTTCGGAGAATGTGGGTTTGATGTCCGCAATCAGAGAGTTATCGAAACCATAATAATCCATCAGGAAGTCGGCTACACGATTGTTCTTGAAATCCCAGAACATACCTTCCGAAAGTCCGGAAACAGTGGTACAGATTTCACCGCTCAACTTCATGGCGATGTAATCACCCGGCAACATAATCTTATAAATCCGTTCGTAGATGGCCGGTTCGTTTTCCTTTATCCATGCCAGTTTAGAGGCAGTGAAGTTACCCGGAGAGTTCAACAGATGTGAGAGACATTTCTCTTCTCCCAGTGTTTCGAAAGCTTTCTGTCCGTAAGGCACAGCACGCGAGTCACACCAGATAATGGAAGGACGCAGCACATTCTGGTCTTTGTCCACACATACCAATCCATGCATCTGATAAGAGATACCGATTGCCTTGATTTCACCTGCGTTTGCACCCGATTCATTCATGACAGCCTGTGTGGCAAGTTTTAGATTTTCCCACCAGCTTTCGGGATTTTGTTCCGCCCAGCCCGGTTTAACTGCAATGATTGCCGCCTCTGTCTTCGGGAAGAAAGCAGAAGATACACATTTGCCGGTTTCGGCGTTTACCAGGCTCGCTTTTACGGACGAGCTTCCAATGTCATAGCCTAATAAATACATGGTATTAATTATGAGTTTTGATTTATGAATTATTTTATTAATACTTATCTTCTTACCTTATTATATATCTTCTTATCGAATCGATAATAGCGTGCGGCACGGTGGGCAACTCCCTGTTGTTTTTCCTCCAATGGAACAACGTATTCCATCATCGCTATTTTCTTATGGAAGTTCCGCACGTCAATAGGCTTGCTATATATCAATTCATATAAAGTACGCAGTTGTGATGCTGTAAACTTACGGGGAAGCAGATCGAACAAGGCTGACGGATTAATCTCCACGTACTGGCGGATATATACCAATGCTTCTTTAATAATCAGATTATGGTCGAAAGCCAATGCCTTAATATCTTGCAGTGCCACCCAATATGCTTCGAAATCAGCCAGATTCCGACTCAGTGCCCGGTCTATCTTCACCAATGACAGGTAAGCAATTGTAACGATACGCTCCACTCTCGATTGCATGGCACGTTCCAGCCAATGAATGTCTTTCGGGTCCTTCGTCCTATTCTTAGAACCGAATGCCTTGAATTGCATCAGATTGACGTTCTTCAAACCCGTTAGTTCGTTCAACACACGCTGGGCAGCTTCGTCCAAATCTTCATCCATATAGATCAGACTTCCGGGAAGCTTCATATCGTGGAAAATTTCACCTTGCTCCTCACCTACACGTTTTATCAACAGAACTTTTAATTGTTCTCCGTCAAAGCCAATCACCACACAGTCTACTGATATATGATTGTTCGCTAATGGGGTTTTATGTTCCATGTTTTGCATAATATCCATGTTTAAGCGCTGCAAATATAAACAGGTTTTTTGAATATACAAGCGCATAAAACTTAATTTCTATTATGTTATAAAGCACTATTTTTCAATATGATAGATATCGTACATTTTACAATATCAAAATACGACCTTATCGTTGAAAGTACAATATGTATTGTTAATAAACGGAAGAATCAGGTAATTGTAGGAAGTACAATAAGAGTGAAGTGCTTTATTTTTAAGGATTTTAGTATACCGGAAGATTAAAAAGACAAGTACCTCTTATTGTATTTTAGTTGAAGTGCTATAAAAAGATTTTTTTCTCATCTATCCCTCTGCTTCTCAATTCCCTCCCTTCTCCGAACGGAGGGAATTAAAATAGCTTATTGCACAAAAATCCTTCGTTTGTGCGGTCAATATCAGAAAAAGCTATACCTTTGCACCACTTTTTTAATTAACTACTAAAACAAGAACAGTATGAAAGCATTTGTATTTCCGGGTCAAGGCGCCCAATTCGTAGGAATGGGAAAAGACTTGTATGAAAACTCCGCTTTAGCAAAAGAATTGTTTGAAAAAGCCAATGATATCCTGGGATATCGCATTACGGATATTATGTTCAACGGTACAGACGAAGACTTGCGTCAAACGAAGGTAACTCAGCCTGCTGTATTCCTCCACTCCGTTATCTCCGCACTTTGTATGGGTGATGATTTTAAACCTGAGATGACTGCCGGTCACTCATTGGGCGAATTCTCTGCTCTGGTTGCTGCCGGTGCATTGAGTTTCGAAGATGGGTTGAAGCTGGTTTATGCCCGTGCCATGGCTATGCAGAAAGCTTGCGAAGCACAGCCCTCTACAATGGCGGCTATCATTGCCCTCTCCGATGAAAAAGTAGAAGAAATCTGCGAGCAAGTAACCGCTGAAGGCGAAGTTTGCGTTGCAGCCAACTATAACTGCCCGGGACAGATCGTAATTTCCGGTTCTATCGAAGGCATCAATAAGGCATGCGAACTGATGAAAGCTGCTGGAGCAAAACGTGCTTTGCCATTGAAGGTAGGCGGCGCTTTCCACTCTCCGCTGATGAATCCTGCAAAAGTTGAATTGGAAGCAGCTATCAACGCTACTGAAATCCACACTCCCAAATGCCCGGTTTATCAGAATGTAGATGCATTGCCTCACACTGATCCGGAAGAGATCAAGAAGAATCTCGTAGCTCAGCTGACAGCTTCTGTACGCTGGACACAGACTGTTAAGAATATGGTTGCTGATGGTGCTACCGACTTCACAGAATGTGGACCAGGTGCTGTACTGCAAGGTCTGATCAAGAAGATTGCACCGGAGGTATCTGCTCACGGTATTGCATAATCCTTAAATACAATATATTTGTAAGGGCTGTCTTTGATTAAAAAGACAGCCCTTTATTTTGTAATCGTACTATCCGCATTCAGAATAGGAAGATAAACAGCATCTCAACAAAACTTTTTCATGTAAGTATGAAAGTTCTACATTCAACTTGCATTATCTTTGCAAAAACATGCATGATATGGAGAAAATCGACGAATACAGAAACATCCTTGCAATGCCTCTTTGCAAACTATCAATAGATAAACTGGTGCAGGAAATATGCCTGCATCCGGAATACCTTAAAGATATATATCGGTTGATTTCCGACGATAAAATTGTCGTTTCATGGCGGGCTATATGGGCATGTGAGAAAGTGAGTGAGAAACATCCCGGTTGGTTTGTTCCATTGCTGGATGATATTATTCAGCGATTATTAGTCTGCAAACATGATGGTTCCAAACGGTTGTTGCTGTCTATATTATATAATGTACCTGCATCTGATCCTGTCTCTGTCGATTTGCTAAATTATTGCCTGGATCATATGTTAGCCCCACAAGAAAGTATCGGTGTGCAGGCGTTGTCTATCAGAATGGCTTACCAGCTTTGCAAGTCTGAGCCGGAACTTTTGAAAGAGCTGCAACTCATATTAGAGAATGCAGATACCGAATATTATTCCACGGGCGTTAAAACTACCATACGGAATATCCTGAAAAAGATAAATAAATAAGTTCTCGTTTCTACATCCTTTTTTCACTCCTGATTTGATGAGCAACACATTTACTGGGTATGCACTATTTTTCTGTAATCCCCATCACTTTTCTTCTTAAACCCATTACTTAGCAATACCTTTATTGAAGCTGCGTTTTCTTCCGAAGGGTCTGCTGCTATTTCACGTCCTCCCAATTCAATGATCTTTTCTTCCAACTTCCGGATAATCATTTTACCGATGCCTCTATTCAGATACTCTTCTTCACCAATCAAATATCCGATTTCGTAAGTATGGTTCTTTTCGGGAATGTCTCCATACAAACTCTCAAAGTCGTGCCCTTCTTCCTCCAAGTCTTTCAAGAAAAAACAATCGGCAAAAAGACAATACCCAATCCTCTTATCTTTATAGTAAACAATAAAATGTCTTATGAAGTCATACTTACCATTTCTGTTGTTTACCTCATCCAGCCAGACCTCTCTTTGTTCTTCCCCATCCGGACACAGCCACTTATAGATATAATCTTTATTCAACCACCTGTCAAACAACGGTCTATCTTCGTCAAGCAAAGGTATTAATGCAATTTCATTCTTATTGATCATAAGCTTATTGAAGTCATTTTCATGTTTATTCAACCCTATTTCCTTTCACATCTATAAAGAAAGTTTCGCCGTTCAGTTTCACCTTTGCTTTACCATCTTTATTAAAATAGCGGGCGTCATCATATATAAAAGGAATAACCTCTTTCCCTGTCTGATCTATAAAGCCGCATTTGCCCTCCATGCATACTGCTGCCAGCCCTGTTTTGGTAAAAGACCATGCAGGATTATATATACATGGAATCACTTCCTTCCCCGTTTTATCCACATAACCCCACCAACCATTCTGCCTGACTAATGCCAATCCTACAGAAAAGGCATGGGCATAGTCATAGATAAACGGCACGACTTCTTCGCCTGTTGCTGCATCTATAAAGCCCCATTTACCATTATATTCCGTTGGTACTAATTTTTGTACTTTCATTTTTTGAGTATCCATAATTGCTGTAATCCGTTAAACTTTGAATTGATAAACAAGAAATAGTTCAGAGGAATGAACTTACCCATATTGCGGAACATTCAGAATCAGCATACAGAGTATGCTCAGTGACAAAGATAAAGATAAAAAGCGAGAATACAACATCGGTTAAGAAGAAGGCTTGCGAAATGAGACGCAATCAGAAAGAAAAAACAGATTTCAAAAGAATAATTCTCCGCTTTATGCTATTTTTGCAGAAAGCGCTTAAAAAGTATTCTTATGGATTATAAAATAAATGCCCCGACCGATGGAGATGAGATGATATTCAGACATGCGGATATATTTTTCAGTTGTTTCTTCAATGACGAAAATCATTGTGTACATCAATCCCGCGAGCACGCCATGAACTATGTTTATTCAGGCGAAATGCTCATTGATGACGGGAACAAAATCACCCATGTACAGAAAGGCGAGTGTGTGTTTATCCGGCGCGACCACCGGGTTACGCTGACTAAGAAACCACTCGACGGCGAGCAGTATTGCGGTATTTTCCTGATGTTTACACGGCGTTTCCTGCGCGATATGTTTCAGCGACTTCCTTCGGATAAAGCGCTGGACAATGTGCCCAAAGTCCGTTCAAGCGTGATTAAATTGCCTATCAGCATGGAAATTGATAGTTTGTTCACTTCGATGACTCCTTACTTCAACCAGAAGCTCCGGGCACAAGACGATTTCATGAATCTGAAATTGCAGGAGGGACTGCTGGCGTTGCTACATATCGACGAACGCTTTTATCCCACACTCTTTGATTTCAACGAACCCTGGAAAATTGACATCCTGGAATTCATGGAACAAAATTACATGTACGATTTCAGTATGGAAGATTTAGCCACGTTTACGGGACGCAGTCTGGCTACATTCAAACGGGATTTCAAGAAGATTAGCACCCTTACTCCGCAAAAATGGCTGATTCACAAACGCCTTGAAGCGGCCTACGAGAAAATGAAAACCGGCACACGGAAAGTACAGGACGTTTATCTGGAAGTAGGATTCAAGAATCCATCCCACTTTGCTACGGCTTTTAAAAAGCAATTCGGCGTCTCTCCCACCGCTATCTCCCAATAAATTTCCGCGAGTTGCGATTGATATAGTAAAATGAGCTTCTGAGAAAGAATCTTTGAGCCTCGCAGCAAATCCTCTGCGGGGCTTTTGCGTTAACTTTGCATTGTTGAATCAAAAGACAAAAAACAATGAAAAAAGTAATAATGCTAATCATGCCTCTGATGCTGACAGTTGTTAGTGTTCAGGCACAAAATCAAAAAGAAATGAAAGGTAGTAATATTAAAGCACAGGAGTTAGTTCTCACGCAGGAATGGGACAAGACTTTCCCACAGTCCAACAAAGTGAATCACCGTAAAGTGACGTTTGTCAACCGCTATGGAATTACATTGGCGGCAGATCTCTATGAGCCGAAAGATGCGAAAGGCGCATTGGCAGCCATTGCAGTAAGCGGTCCTTTCGGTGCCGTAAAGGAGCAGTCCAGCGGATTATATGCGCAAACAATGGCTGAACAAGGTTTCCTTACTATCGCCTTCGATCCCTCATTTACAGGTGAGAGTGGTGGCGAACCTCGCAGGGTTGCTTCACCGGACATCAATACGGAAGATTTTCAGGCTGCCGTCGATTTTCTCTCCACCCAGCCGAATGTTGACCCGGAACGTATCGGTATTATCGGCATTTGCGGATGGGGCGGTCTGGCACTTAATGCAGCTGCTATCGACACACGCATCAAGGCTACTGTTGCCTCTACAATGTACAACATGAACCGCGTAAATGCAAATGGCTATTTTGATGCCGACAACAATGAAAACGCCCGTTACGAGAAACGCAAGCAACTCAATGCACAGCGTACCAAAGAGTATGCCCAGGGTTATTATGAACAAGGCGGTGGCGTGGTCGATCCGTTGCCAGCCGATGCACCTCAGTTTGTGAAGGATTATTACGATTATTATAAGACACAGCGCGGATATCACAAGCGTTCGGGCAATTCCAATGATGGATGGACAGTTACCGGCCCAATGTCATTCCTGAATCAGCCCATTCTTGCTTATAGCAAAGAAATCCGCTCTGCCGTACTGATTATGCATGGTGAAAAAGCACATTCCCGCTATTTCAGTGAAGACGCCTACCGCGATATGACCTCTTACACCAACTATCGTGACAATAAGGAACTTCTTATCATTCCAGGTGCCTCACACACCGACCTTTACGACGGTGGAGGAAAAAATGCCATTCCATTCGATAAATTGGCGGCATTCTTCAACGAGAATCTGAAATAAGAAAACCCGGGAAACGTGGAAAATGATTTCCATCGTAAAATAGCTTACTGAAATTTGGCACGCCGTTGTGAATCAAGTATATTTGTACATTCATTATAAGTACTGTAATTATGCAAGATTTTGTAAACGGACGCTGTGGTTGGTGCGGAACTGACGAACTGTATGTGAAATACCATGATCAAGAGTGGGGAAATTTAGTGACCGACGACAAGACGCTGTTCGAGTTTCTTGTGCTGGAGAGTGCCCAGGCCGGATTAAGTTGGATAACCATCCTCAAAAAACGTGAGGGATATCGCAAAGCCTTTTGTGGTTTCGATGCCGGACAGGTAGCACAAATGACCGATGAAGATGTAGAACGGTTGATGCACTTTGATGGCATTGTAAAGAACCGTCTGAAAATCAAATCGACCATTACAAATGCAAGGTTATTCCTTGCCATACAAAAGGAGTTCGGTAGCTTCTATGAATATACACTGTCGTTCTTTCCCGGCAGAAAGCCGATTATCAATACCTTTCAATCCTTGAGTGAGATTCCGGTATCATCTCCCGAATCCGATGCCATGAGCAAGGATATGAAAAAACGAGGATTCAAGTTTTTCGGATCTACGATCTGCTACGCCCACTTGCAGGCTGCGGGATTCGTCAACGATCATCTGGCGGACTGTATCTGTCGAAAAGGATAAATGACAGTATAACTTCATATAAAGTAAAAGGCGGTATTTCCTCGCATGGATTTACCGCCTTTTCGTTTTACTTCTTTATTCCCAAAATACTTCTTGCTTTCTCTTCACTGGAGATAAAATCGAGTGCATTGATTATCTCGTCATAATTCTCCCGGTCGGAGATATTCGGAGCTAAAATTTTCAGGACTTCCAGTTTGTCATCATCAAACCGGTATATCGACATCATCCGCACACACTGTTTGCAACTTAACCCCCTGTTACCGATTCCGGCTTCCAGCAAATCCAGTTGATCGTCTTTGAAAGGTTTGCTCTTCACTTTGTTGTAAAGAGACAGGAAATCCCTTTCGTTCATCCCTCTTCCACCACTAACATGCGGACGGGAAGGGGCTTCTCCACCAATTTCCACAGACGGATAAACTGCTACAGGAGGATTGGTATACTTCTCGTAAGAATCCATATAAGTCACTTTTCCATCCACAAATCCAAGGTCGATGATCGTTATACCGGGAGCTCCGGAAATACTTTTCTCATACCTCCATCCTTCCACTTCGTGATCGAAGCTACGGTGCATCGGCTGTCCCAATATGGATGTGATCTCCTCTTTAGTCATCCCTTTCTGAATTTTCATCAGGGTATTACTGTCAATCCCTAAAATCATGGCACAACTACCCATACAGATTGCAAATGTCAGTAGTGCTAATGTCAGTTTTATTGTTTTCATTGTATATATTGTTTTTAGTTTTTATGTTGCTACAAATATAAGTGGAGAAAAACATATAATATTATCTTTTTCCCTATTATTTAGGGAGATTTCCCTATTATACCAGTATTCTTTTTTTCGTTAGCATCAGCTTTGCCACCTTGTTTGTATTCACAGGGGGAGACGCCTTTATGACGCTTAAAAGTCCGGTTAAAATATGGCACATTATTAAAACCAACATTATAACAGATTTCTGAAACCGTCATCCTCTTCTGCCTCAAAAGCTGGCAGGCTAAACCTATACGATACTCGTTCAGATAAGTGACAAAAGTCTTTCCGGTAGCTTTCTTGAAGAATATACAGAAAGAAGCCCGGTTCATGCCTACATACCGTGCCACATCATCGAGCGTAATGTTCCGCTTTGCATTGCAGATAACGTATGTCTGGATCTGATTCATACGCTTCGTTTCTTTGTCAATCCTCTGATATTTACCTACCACGTGCTCACTGCCGCTATCTGCCATTATCAGGATGAGCTTTATCATGGACGCAACTTTTTCAGCTTCACTTTGATTACACATCTCTTCCAGAAGGTCAATGATTGCCTCCGACTTTTCCTTATCGAATTTCACCGCATCATACTTCTTCTTCAACTTATCTATATGTCCGCACAGTTCCGGAAAAGTACCGGAACACCTATCGAGGAAATCATTGTCAAACGTCACGGTAATGTTCGCAATCCTGCCCTGCTCATCCGTATCATCGTCCTCAAAATACCAGCAATGTGGAATTTCCGGCGGTATCATAACTACCTCTCCACCAAGAAAAGGCTCCGTCATGTCGCCTATCAACCTCATGCCGGAACCTACGATCACATACGAAAGCTCCCAGGTAGATTGCTGATGCAAACCTATTTGTTCATCGGGCGCAAGATGAACATTCTCGAAAGTAAAAGAACGTCTTTCTGATTGGGGCATTATACTATAATTTAATATTCTCTATTATTTTTCTCCTTATACAGGGAAATATGCAAATATAAGACAATTCTAATAAACGATAAGATAAATGCATAAACTAATTGAGGGATAACTTTGCACGCGATATAAAACTGATAATATCAGATATCTGGATAACTTAGGTCCTGCCAGGTTTGCGAAAATATGGCAGGTTATTTTTTAGTGTGAAAATGAATTTAATATCAAAATAATGAATACAACAACTTATTTGGCATCGAAGCCGCGCTATGAAATACTGGACGGGCTCCGCGGCGTTGCCGCAATGATTGTGGTAGCTTACCACTTGTTTGAAACTTATTCTGCGGGCCCTGTCCATCAGATTTTGAATCATGGTTATCTGGCTGTGGATTTCTTTTTTGTTCTTTCCGGTTTTGTAATAGGATATGCCTATGATGACCGCTGGGACAGGATGTCCATAAAAGATTTCTTTAAGCGACGCTTGGTACGTCTGCATCCTATGGTGATTATGGGCACGTTAATAGGAGCTGTCTTTTTCTATCTGGGCGACTGTTCCGCTTTCCCTCTGATTATGGAAACACCTTGGTGGAAAGTCCTCCTGATGGTTCTGTTGGGTTGTCTGATGATTCCCACACCAGTTTCATGGGACATACGGGGCTGGTGGGAAGTAAACTCCCTGAACGGTCCTACCTGGTCGCTAATGTGGGAGTATATAGCAAACATTCTTTATGCTTTGTTTATCCGCCATTTCTCTAAAATCACCTTGGGAATCTTTGTTGCACTGGCAGCGTTGCTGACTATCGACATAGCATTCAATATAGATACTTTTGGTCTGTTGGCCACAAGAGAAGCGGCTGCATATACCTTTATCGGCGGATGGAGCCTTACTCCCGATCAACTCTACATCGGTATATCCCGACTGCTTTATCCTTTCTTCGTGGGGCTACTGCTTTCGCGCGTCAACAAACTGATAAAGATAAAAAGAGGATTTTACTGGTGCTCATTGCTGATAGCTGCCATTTTAGTTATGCCCCGCATCGGCGGTACGGAAGCCATGTGGATGAACGGTGCCTACGAAGCTTTTTGTGTACTTATTATGTTCCCTTTAATAGTAGCGATGGGAGCAGGCAGCAATGTGACGGGAAAACGTTCCGTAGCCATCTGCCAATTTCTAGGAGAGATCTCCTACCCTCTTTATATCACGCATTTTCCGCTGATTTATATGCAGATAGCCTGGGCACGGAATCATCCGGACGCACCTTTAGGCATGCATGTTTTGCTTGCAGTTTCCATCTTCATTTTATCCATCGCTATCGCGTATGCCTGCCTTAAACTGTATGACGAACCGGTACGTGAATGGCTGAAAAGGCGTTTTTTGATGAAAAGAAGATAAAATACCTCTATGCTAAGTAGCATTTTCTTGTAATTTGCAAAATCAGTAATCGGGATTTATAAGTAATGCGGATAGGAAACACCTATCCGCATTATCCAATATCAACTTCCAATAGCTGAAGAATATCTTATGTTGTAACTTCATGTACTTTTTTATGTGGCTATCTTCCTCCCACAGCATGGTATAAATCAATTACTCCTTGTATTTCCTCAAATTTATCTTGAGCCTGCGTTAATTCCGCTTCCAGTAGTCTCTGACGTGCAGTCAATACTTCAAGATAATTAGTGGAAGTATGTTGCATCAGTAATTCGGTTTTGCGCACGGCTTCTTGCAAGGTCATGATTTGTTGATTGACATAATCCATCCGAATGCGGGCAGATTGCCAACGTGTCAAAGCATTGTTTACTTCTTTTCCAGCATCTAACAGGGATTGCTGGAATAGAAGAAGAGCTTCTTCCTGGCGAGCTTTTGCCTGACGCAGGTTAGCTATATTCGTTCCCTTGTTGAACAGAGGTTGCATAAGCGAGCCTACCGCACTGAACAACCAACTTCCGGGATTGACTACAACACCGCCGACATTGTTCGTCCATCCGATAGAGCCGGAAAGAGTAAGGCTCGGATAAAAAGCGGAACGGGCGGCATTGGTAGCATAATATGCTTGTGCCAAATTCCATTCCGCTTGTCTCACATCAGGACGGTTGGCAAGCAGCTGTACGGGAAGTCCGGCAGAAAGTGTGTCGGGAAACTGTTGCTTTTGCAGTGCTCCCCGCATGATGTCATGTGATGTATCGGCCAGTAATGCTGAAAGTCCGTTCTCTGTTTCACGTATACTTTTCCGTATGGACACCACAGACGCTTCCAATGCCAAACGGTTCGCTTTGGCCTGAAGTACCGCTGCATCGTTGGATTTTCCAGCCCGTTTCAACGCCTCGATAGAGTGTTCTGTCTCTTTCCAAGTAATCAACGTCTGTTCACTGATGATGAGTTGGCGGTCGAGCATCAGCAACATATAATAACTATTGGCGATTGTGGCTATAAGCTGTGTCTTTACCGCCTGCCTGTAAGCCCGACTTCCTTCGAGAGCGGCAAGCGCCTCTCGTTTGGCATTGGTTACTTTTCCAAACAAATCTATTTCCCAGCTTGCGGAAGCGGCAAGATTATATGTCTTTATCGCTTTCGCTCCCTCTGTACCACTGATACTGCCATCCGGAGCCAGTACTACCGATGGCAGATAAGAAAGTCGTGCATTCATTAACACCGCTTCTGCAGCTTTCACCCGTGTATGGGCTACACGCAAATCCGTATTTCGTTCCAACCCTTTATCGATCAAGGCTTGCAAATTTTTGTCCGAGAATAAATTCCGCCAGCCGAGAGTAGCTATTGAAGCAGTGTCTTTTGTTTCCTCCAAGTCTCGGTATAATCCTTCGGTCTGAACTTCAGGACGGGAATAAGGTTTATATATGGAGCATCCCGTCATCAGACAAACTGCCCATAACAATATGAATGTATAATATGCAAATTTCATCTTCATTCTTTTATCTTAAGGTTCTCCAATTCCGTTTGTATCGCCCAATCCGCATCTTTACATGAAGTCTGTGCAGGTCTGATTTTTTCTTGCAAATACTGAAAGACAATGAAAAGGACGGGAACAAATAGCAGCAGTGCCAATGTTCCTATCAACATACCTCCCACTACACCGGAAGCCAGAGAACGGCAACCGTTTGCACCCACACCATGTGCCATCATCAGAGGCAGCAATCCAAATATCATAGCCATGACCGTCATCAAAATCGGACGTAAACGGTCTTTTGCTGCCACATAAGCAGCTTGTATGAGCGACATGCCCGCTTTTCGGCGTTGTACTGCATATTCAGTCTGCAAAATGGCGGTTTTGGCGAGCAATCCTATCAGCATGATGAGTCCGGTCTGCATATAGATATTATTTTCCAGACCTAAAATCTGAGCAAACAGGAAGCTTCCTAAGAATCCGCACGGAACGGACAAAATGATCGAGAAAGGAATGAGCAAACTCTCGTAAAGCGCACACAATATCAAATATATCAACACCATACAGATGGCAAAGATAATAGCCACATTATTAGTCGTCTGACTTTCCTCACGGGAAATACCTCCAAACTCGTACGCATAATTAGCCGGAAGCAGCTTTTCTGCTGTTTCCTGTACCGCTTTCAATGCGTCTCCCGAACTGTATCCGGATGCGGGTGTTCCATTGACAGAAATGGAATTATAAAGGTTGAATCGTGACATGTCCTGTGGCCCATAGGTTTTGGTAAGCTGTACGAATTGTGCGAGAGGCGCCATTCCCTCACCCGTTCGAACGTAAATATGGTTCAAGGATTCAGGAGTAACCCGGTATGTCGGATCTGCTTGTATCTGCACACGGTACAATTTGGAGAAACGATTAAAGTTCGACACATAACCTCCTCCGTAATAACCGGAAAGAGTTTCCAGAATCTCAATAGTGGAAATACCTGCTTGTTCGCATTTGGCAGCATCTATATCAACCCAATATTGCGGGTAGTTCGTTTCAAAAGAAGAATATGCCATCTCTATCTCCGGACGTTCATTGAGAGCTGCTACGAAGTTGTCCGCCACTTCCTTGAACTTGTTCAGATCGCCTGAAACCTTGTCTTGCAGATAAAGTTCGAAACCGCTTCCCATCCCGTAGCCCGGTATCATTGGAGGAGTCACGGCAAAAAGTTGCATATCCGGTACACCGGGAGCGAAAGCATAGATACTGTCTATGATTTCCCTTGCCGATTGTCCTTTTCCCTTTCTCTCGTCCCAGTGTTTAAGAGAAAGAAATGACATTCCCATAGATGAACCTGCGCCACTGAAGGAATATCCCACGATGTTGGCGTTATAGTCAATGCCGGATATCCGGTTTATGTTCCGGTTTACTTCTTGCATGATACGCCGGTTTTCAGCCATCGAAGTTCCGGGCTTGGCATTCATACTAATCATTACCGAACCTGTGTCCTCATCGGGAACAAGTCCGGTTTTGGTGGTACGCACCAAAAAGACAAGCAATATCATCGACACCGCCAGCGTTCCCCACATCAGCCATTTACGCTTGACAAGGAACAGAACAGAGCGCATATATCGAGAAGTTATCGCATCGAAAGCCGCATTGAACGCTGTACGGAAACGAGCGGCAAAATTGTTCTTCGTATTCCCTTGCTCATCCTTGTAAGGATGAAGCAGCAAAGCGCACAAGGCAGGTGAAAGGGTAAATGCATTGATCGCTGAAATACCCACAGCTACGGCCATCGTGATGCCGAATTGCTTGTAGAATTCTCCGGATGTACCTCCCATCATGGAAACGGGAATAAACACGGCCATGAATATCAGCGTAGAGGTCAGGATAGCCGATGCGACACTCCGCATAGCATCGTTGGTGGCCATATAGGAAGAACGATAACCTATATCGAAACGTGCTTGTACCGCTTCGACCACGATAATGGCATCATCCACTACCGTACCGATAGCAAGAACCAGTGCAAAGAGCGTGATTAAATTGACAGAAAATCCAACCACTGCCATAAAAGCAAATGTGCCAACAATGGATACCACAATGCCTATCGTCGGAATAAGGGTGGAACGAATGTCATGCAAAAACACATATACCACCAGCACTACCAGTAAGATAGCTTCCAACAATGTTTTCAATACAACCTTGATGGATGCTTTCAGAAAAATGTTCGTGTCGTTCAGAGTTACGAATTCCAGTCCTTTAGGTAAATCCTTGCCGAGCTCGTCCAGTACGGCATCTATTTCATTGATAGTTTCCGAAGCATTGGAGCCGGCCTTTTGGTAAATCATTGCCATAGCAGCCGGATGACCATTCATCTCAGTCGAATAGTTGTAGGCTTCATCGCCCAACTCTACATCTGCCACTTCATTGAGTCGGAGAACCTCACCGCTAGGGAGGGAACGAACGACAAGTTCACCGAACTCTTCCGGAGTGGAATATCGGCCTCGGTATTTCATTGTGTACTGATAAGCGTTATCATGATTTTCCCCAAAGGCTCCCGTAGCAGCTTCAATGTTCTGCCGTTCCAGCATAGCGGTGATGTCCGAAGGGATAAGACCGTATTGCGCCATCTTATCGGGTTTCATCCAGATACGCATACTGTAATTGGAACCGAACAGCATCATATTACCCACACCCCCGATACGCTTGATACGCGGTTCCACGTTTATCTTCATGTAGTTGTTCAAGAACTGCAAATCATATTTCCCGGTAGGGTCAAAGAGCGAGAATGTTTTCAGTTCGGCATTCTGTTGCTTCATGGTGGTAACACCGACTTTTGTCACTTCGGCAGGAAGCAAACTCAAGGCAGTGGATACACGGTTCTGTACGTTTACCGCCGCCATATCAGCATTACTTCCCTGCTTGAAATAAACATTTATCATGGCATCACCGTTATTAGAGGCCGTGGAGGTGATATAAGTCATATCTTCCACCCCGTTGATGGACTCCTCCAGAGGAACTACAACCGATTTCTGTACCGTTTCGGCGTTGGCTCCCGGATAGTTGGCAAATACTTGAATAGTAGGCGGTGCAATATCAGGATACTGTTCCACAGGCAGATTAGATAAGGCGATGAATCCCATTAGTACGATCACGACAGATATGACGCCAGAAAAAACTGGGCGGTCTATAAAAAATCTTAGGTTCATAGTTTTTTATTATTTGGAGGGTTCATCTTTTCTTATATCTATCTGAATACCGTCCTGCAGAAGTCCCGTTCCTTCGGTTACAATTACGTCACCTACGGCAAGACCGGATCTGACAATATAATCTTTGCCATCATTGAGTTTTTCCACAGTCAGTTCACAGGAGTGAACACAACCGTCTTCAGCTACCTTATATGCCAGAATCTTATTCTGCAATTCGGTGGTAGCCGTCTGCGGAATGACAATGACAGAATCTTCACGATGCGGAATAATGACGTTACCGATTCCCCCACTTAATAATGTACGGTTGGTATTATCAAAAATACTGCGGACGGATACCGTACCGGTCTTCCGGTTGATAATGCCGCTAATGCTCTCTACGTGTCCTTGTCCATCATACAGGCTACCGTCATTCAGTTGTAATCTGACCGGAGGCATTTGGCGGATTACTTCATCATGGGATCCGTATTGTCGGAGTAAGGAATGAACCCGCTTCTCGGTTATTGAAAAATAGACATACATCTCTGAATTGTCGGAAACGGAAGTTAACGGAATAGCCATCGAAGCGCTGACCAATGCGCCCTCCCGGTAAGGTAGTGTGCCGACAACTCCATTCGACGGACTTTTTACCTCCGTATAAGACAGGCTGTTCTGTGCATCCTCTTCCAAAGCCTTTGCCTGTTCCAATGTCGCTTCGGCAATGGCAAGGGCATTCTTCGCAGTGGACAGATCGTATTCTGAAACGACTTTTTCCGCAAAAAGCTGTTGCTTGCTGCGATATTCCAGACGAGCCGTCTCCACCTGTGCTTCAGCTGCATGTACATCAGCCATTGTTTTGCGCCATGCTGCACGGTAAGGCACTTGATCTATGACGAACATTACTTCACCTTTCCGAACCGTTTTCCCTTCATACACACGAAGCTCTGTTATCGTACCCGATATTTGTGGATAGATGTCAATATCCTGCCGCCCTTGTATGGAAGCTGAATAAGACTCGTTTATTTCCACCGCCTTTGCGGCAACAGTCATCACCCGGCACAATGGCAGTGTTTCTTTCACTTCCCTGTTCTTGCACGAAGACAGGCACATTGTACATGCTAAAAGTATAACTCCAATAATTCTTTTCATTCTTTCTTCTCTTTTTTGGCGCAAAGGAAAGAATTACGGAACTGTACCGCAATAAGCAAATGCGTGAAGCGTAGAAAACAGTTTCGGAAACGTAATAAATGGATTACGACATGTGGATAATGAAATATACTCTCTTTTTCATTTCCTGTATTCGATTCACACTCAATTTATATCATTTCGAGAACTATTTATGAAGCTTCATCTCCACTTTGTTTGGAGGAAGAGGTGAAAGTCACTTATTTTGCAAATAAAAACGGATGGCAAAAACCAAGTTCGACAATATAAAAAATCGCGTGCTACTGGTAGTGATTGTATTTCTTCTCAGTTATCTGCTGACAGCATTGATCGACAAAGAATATACTACGTGGTTTTTCGGCGGCGAACTGTCGTTTGTAGATTATATGATCGATTTCGGCGTGTCGTTGCTGATAAGTTTCGTATTCGTGGAACTATCTGTCTTTTATAGCAGTTGGTCGTTTCGTCTCGTTTCATTTACGGATAAGCCGTATCTACGACTGTTTATCTGTGCTTTCCTGCTACTCTTATTTAACAACCTGACCGTTTGGTGCTTTTCTCTGTTGATAAATATATGTTTTGATGAGGGGCTTGCTTTTTTTCATCAGGGGTTGTACATATTCAGTGTAATGGCGACATTCGTGTCTTATATCTATGCTGATGCCCAATATATGGAATCATCCATATTAGCCGAAAGACAGAAAAAGGAGTTGGAAATAACCCTTCTGAAAGAAAAGGAACATGCCGCACAGATGCAATTGGAAGTATTGAAATCGCAAATAGACCCTCATTTCATGTTCAACAACTTCAGCATTCTTTCTGAATTGATAGTGGAAGACACTGCATTGGCTGAAAAGTTTCTGGACAACTTGTCAAAGGTGTACCGGTACGTCATCCAGAATCTGAAACGAGATACGGTAAGCATCGAAGAAGAAATCGCTTTCCTCCATTCTTATATTTACTTGATAAAAATGCGCTACGAGGACGCTGTCTGCATAGATATAGATGAAGCATTGAAGCAAATCGACGGGCAGATACCTCCCGTTTGCCTACAATTATTGGTGGAAAACGCCATTAAGCACAACCGTGCATCGGCTCGACACCCTCTCTCGATACGCGTTTTCCGTGAAGAAAATGATATTGTAGTAGAAAACGACTTACGCCCGATAGCATCCGATTTTGAATCGACGGGGATCGGCAATAAAAATATCATCGGGCGTTATCTCTTACTTTGCAAGAAAAAACCTTTTATCGAACAACGAGAAAATACCTATATTGTCAAACTGCCTATTATAAATAATACTTAATATGAATATCTTAATTCTTGAAGATGAACAGCGAAACTTCAATCGCCTGAGACGTCAATTGGAGGAGATAGATACGACTTTTCATGTGGAAGGACCACTGGCCAATATTCAGGAATCGGTGGAATGGCTACGAACCCATCCGACTCCGGATCTTATACTTGCGGACATACGCCTGTCCGATGGACTAAGTTTTGACGTATTGCGTCAGACGGCCATACCATCCCCAATCATCTTCACCACTGCCTATGATGAATATGCAATCCAAGCTTTTAAATATAACAGCTTCGACTACCTGCTCAAACCCATTAATTCCGAAGAATTGGCTGAAGCCATCAATAAGGTGCGTCGCCGGACTTTGTCCGACACGCATGGAGAAGATATGCGTCGGTTAGTGGAATATATGTACCGCAATAATTACCGTTATCGCGAGCGTTTCCTGTTGCCCTACCGGGATGGGTACATCTCCGTACAAGTGAAAAACATCAGCCATATCGCCTTGAAAGAACGGACGACGCTTATATTCCTGAACGATGGAGCATCCATGAACATATCTTATTCATTGGATGAACTGGAAAGCCAACTCAATCCCGATATTTTTTTCAGGGCAAACAGGCAATATCTTTTGCACATTGACAGCATACGGAATGTCAGCAACTACTTTAACTCCAGATTAAAAATACATATGAAAAAATATCCTGATACAGAGATTATTGTAAGCAGAGAACGAGCTTCTGCTTTGAAAGAGTGGTTGGATAAATAATCATTAATGGTTGTTTTTAATCTGGTATTTGAAAAGTATAGTTGTTCATATTTTCGTTTTTTATCCTTATCTTTATCACATTAATGTGGTGAATAAGTCATCTCCGTAATGACCTGAATGCTCTAAAAATTAGTAGATCTCAATATATGAAAACAGAATTGGAAAAGTGCTTAGCCGGAGAACCGTTCAATGGCGGTGACAAAGTATTGGCAGATATGACGCTGAATGCTAAAAGATTATTGAAACGGCTAAATGAAACGGATTATGCCGACACGGAACAGAGAAAGCGAATCTTTCATGATTTGTTCGGCAAGATGGGAGAACATGTTCACATCGATATTGATCTCCATTGCGAATACGGGAAGCACATTTTCATCGGTGATCAGGTTATCATCAACATGAACTGTACGTTTGTAGACAACAATATCATCGAGATAGGCGATAATGTGTTGATAGCATCCAATGTACAGATATACACAGCCACCCACTCTACCAAATTGCATGAAAGAGTCGTGGCGGATTGGGAAGCAGGAGAAGGTATTTGCAAAACCTATGCACTCCCCGTGAGAATAAATGATGGAGCGTGGATTGGTGGTGGTGCGATAATCCTACCGGGAGTGACAATTGGGAAAAACAGTGTCATAGGTGCCGGCAGTATAGTAACCCACTCTATTCCTGATAATTGCGTAGCTGTGGGAAATCCTTGCAGGGTGATTAAACAAATTGATAATGAAGTAGTTTAACAGAACTATCACAATGTATCATTGATCTGTATTCCTCAAAGTATTTAAGCTATACTTTGAGGAATATTTTTTTGTGAAGACCTGATTTTAGAATCATTTCAACGCCTTACCATCCGAAAAAGCCTTACCCACCTTTTCGCCCACCTTCAGATAGTCGTTGTTAAACGGATCGAAGATGATGGGAGCTACTTTGGAAGCATCTACTTTTCCATTTTCATCAAGTACACGCTCGTCTACACTTACATTTACGATCTCTCCACGCAAGATGCAGGTTTCGGGATTGTAATCTTTCAGTTTGCACTCCACCGCTACGGACAGTTCGTCAATCAGCGGGGCGTCCACGAACTCCGAACGGGTGGCATGGAAACCTGCACGGGCGAATTTGTCCGTTACCTTATTGCCGGAAACGATACCTACGTAATCGCAGGCAACAACTTGCCCCACTTCTGCCATACTTACTGTAAATGCTTTGCGTTTCAGGATATTCGCAGTGGTCTTGTGTCCTTCGCTGATGCAAATACTGATCTCTTTCATTTCACTGATACCGCCCCAAGCCGCATTCATAGCGTTTGGGAGTCCATTTTCATCATAAGCAGCGATGATAAACACCGGCTGCGGATAGGAAAAGGGTTTTGCTCCGTAATTCTTTCTCATACTAATTTATTTTTTAGTCCATTGTTTAATGTCTTCTTTGGTTGCACCGTTCAGCAGTTTGCCTTTCTGCCACTTCAGATTGGAATAAGTTTTCTGCAACTCTTTTTCGGAATTGGAGATACTGCTTCCGCCCGACGTGGCAAACAGAATCACTGTCTTACCTGAAAAATCACCACTTTCTATAAAAGTATTGATGATTCTCGGAGCTAAATTCCACCAGATGGGAAAACCGATATAAACAGTATCATAGTCCGCTAGGTTCTCCGCTTTGGAGCTTAAAGTAGGACGTGATTTGGCATCCGCCATCTCCACACTGCTGCGTGAGGACTTGTCGTGCCAGTCCAGATCGGCAGAGGTGTACTTCTTCGCAGGCTGTATTTCGTAGAGAGTGCCACCTGTGACTTCAGCAACTACCTTGGCTGCTTTTTCTGTTGTTCCCGTTGCCGAGAAATAGGCAACCAATGTCTTAGAACTTTGTTTCTGTGCGATTGCCGTCAAACATAACGCCATAATCGCTACCATAAAGAATGTAAGTCTTTTCATACGATATATTATTTAGTTCAAACATAGATTACTTTTCCGTAGCAAACGCTTCGGTTCGGGAAGCATATTGCAATGATACAAAATTACGGAGTATTATCCAGTATGCAGGTATATAAATTACGGAATATATAACCAATATTACGGATAAAAGAAAAGGTAAGTATGTAAAATGCAAAAGCAGATTGTCCTTTCGATTTATTTTGTAATTTTACGAGCATTCTTTCAAAAGAAGTGTAATCTATAAATTCTACTGCTATGAATCAGTATCTAAAGAAATTCTGGGGCAATCATTTTCAATTTAATTGGAAATTAGGCGTATTTCTCATATTGTTATTCGGAATACCCCGTTTTGTAATCGTGCTACAATCTTATGTGGACAGAAGTTACGGCACTGTCATGTTCGTATTTTTAAGCATGTGGATTGTCCCGTTCATTCTTCTTACAAAGTATGGTCGGAAAGGCATAGGGCTTAAACGTCCCGCGCATTGGTGGAGAATAGGAGTTTCTTTCCTGTCTGGCGGGGTTATTTGCTTGGCCATATTCGGTTTATTTTCTTTTCTGTATGGACAATCTGTCGAAAACGCATTTGTATATATCGGGGGAAATAATCCCAGCAGTGGTATAACAGAAGATGATAAATTGTTGTACTTCACAATCGCTGTTATTCCAAGCATGATATTTAGTCCGATAGGCGAAGAATTCCTGTATCGAGGCATTATTCACGGGTGCTTTGTCCCTAAGTTTGGAGAGACAAAGGCTTCATACTTTGATTCACTGGCTTTTGCATTAACGCATGTAGCCCATTTCGGGATCGTTTATACACTGGGGACATGGTGCTTCTTACCGATTCCTGCCTTGCTTTGGGTGTTTTCAATGTTTATAGTCAGCCAGGTGTTTTTCAGATGTAAGCTGTATTGTGATTCACTTTGGGGAGCAATTGCGGCACATTCGGGATTTAATTTCGTAATGATGTATGGTATATTCTATTTGTTATAATCATACTATAAAATTCCGCTGAGTGTAAAGCATGTATCTGGTATTGCAGAGATTATCCGATAAAAAGAATAGTCTCTGCATTTTTTTAATGTTAAAAACACAAATGACTGTCACAATCCTCTTCGGCCCATGTCTAAATATATAAAACAGAAATCATGGAAATAGAAATCTATCATGTGGACCAAGCGATAAATGGCTCTAAAGAGGCATTAGAAGCAATCATTGAAAATATTGAAGGCCCGGTGTTTAATTTGTCATTGCGCATGCTCGGGCGGATTGAAGATGCCGAAGACGCAAAGCAAGACATTCTGATAAAGGTCATCACAAGCCTTTCTTCTTATAAAGGAAAAAGTTTATTTTCGACATGGGTGTATAAAATAGCCGTAAACCATTTAATCAATGAGAAGAATAAAGACTTCGTAAATCATCCTTTGTCTTTTGAAATCTTCGGGAGTGATATAGACAGATATGTCTCCTCTTCAGTTGACCAAACGAATCCGGCTGAGAAAAAGATTTTCTCGGAAGAGCTGAAACTGTCATGCACCAACGTTTTGCTTCAATGCTTAAATCCATTTGACAGATTAATCTTCATTCTGGGAACCATGTTTGATGTAGACAGCCGACTGGGAAGTGAGATTACAGGATTGTCGGCTGACAACTTCAGGCAACGGCTGTCACGCTCCAGAAAAGTAATGAGTACTTTCCTGTCAGAATATTGCGAGCACGCAGGAGGCAAGAAATGTAACTGTATGAACCGGGTAAATTATGCCCTCAGCCAACACCGTATCGATCCTGCCCTGCCTTACTCATCATCATTGATACCGGAGAGAATCTCCACATCGAAGTCTGCCATGGAAAACATTGATGCCGCGACAGCCCTGTATTCAAACTTACTCAGACACTCTTCTAAACAGCAAGCCAAAGAATATCTTTTCAATTTGCTTAAAACAGATGATTTTTCATCATTAACTAAATAATATCTGACATGGACAAATTACTTTTCTCGGCAATTATCGGATTGGTTGCCGGAGTCATAGACATCATTCCTATGATTATGCAAAAACTTCCCCGCTACTCCACCGTTTCGGCGTTTTTCCATTACTTTTTCGTTTCAATTATTATTCTCAATGTAGACATACCTCATATTTCCTGGTGGTTGGAAGGAGGCGTTGTAGGCTTGGCACTAACTATCCCGATGCTTATTCAGGTAGGACATTCGGATAAAAAATCTTTGCCAATAATAGCATTCAATGCCATATTATTGGGAACATTGGTTGGGCTTGCAGGACACTATATTTCAGTTCCCTAAATCCACACAGAGCAATGTAGGATTCGAGTCATCCTCCTCACTGGCTAAGCCATATTGAGCCAACTTATCAGCAGAAAGCAATGTATATGCCTTGTTGTTCCGGATAAGGGAAACGGGAGTATTTACAATTGCTTTCTCATTATAAGGCATGGCGTATCCTTTTTCCGAATGAGTCAACAATTCCCCGCTATTTGTATCCCATAGTGTATAATGCCTGCTCTCATTCCAGAAGAAATCATAAAACAACAGGTCATTCACCAATAAAGCATTTTCCGCCTTAATACAATATTTCCCTTCCGTAAGCATACGTTCAAGATCACCATTCAAATCTGTCGGCATCTTTAGTTTGCCCTGATTAATGGCTACAGCGGGAATGAGTTTTTCCTTTCTGCTGGCATACAACGTATCATTAATCACGATACACACTTGGTCGTTTCCGGCTCTGAATCTGGGCACGATGTAGCCACCCGAAAAGCCCGTCACCGATTCAGCATCGAAAGGAAAGAAAGATTGTTTCATGTTCCAGTCCTTATCAAAGAAGGCTACTAAGTGCGATTTCTGATATTCTCTTTTGTAGGTTCCCCAATATCCGTTGGATACACCTATAAAGTTGGATATACTATCTTTGGGGTATTCGCTGACGAAAGTCCCGTCCGGCTTATATAATTTAGTCTTATTAGGAGTTGCAACATAAATCAACTCTTTTTCTTCATCAAAAAAGCGGGAAAAGATGTCGGCATATTCTTCAGGTCCATTTCCCTTCCTGTCCATCACAGAAAGAAAAGAACCGTTTTCGGCATTAAAGAAATAAAAACTCGTCTTATCTCCGATAACTATGTACTTTGGAGTCACATTAAGCAGGTACGCATTAGCACTCAACAGGCATTTATCATTCGTTTCCAGCCGGATCGTTTTCGGATTTTTGAAAAGAGATTGATATTGTGCCGAAGTGTAGTCCGCATCAAAGTGTTCGACGCCTTTATCTATACTGACTGTAGAAACCTGATCATGTGAACCTTTTTCTCCGGAACAAGCCGTGAGAAGAAAAAGAGAGATGCTGAGAAAGGAAATACAAGAGTGTCGCATATTGTTTTTTGTTATGTTGTAAGTTGGGCAAATTTATAAAAAAAACGAATATACAAGATGTTATCTTAGAAAAATGAGAAGAATAAAAAAAAGAAAAAATAAAAGTCGGAAAAACCAACCCAAATACTTGACTTCGCCTTTCTGATGTAGTATCTTTGTAGAGCTTTAAAAAACAGAATTTTAATATTAAACCTAAAACCTTAGCAAATGGCAAAACTGATTCTTTCTTTCTCCGAATTGGCCGGTATGTATTTCCCCGGTTGTTCCACTCCGAAAAATGCGGTAAGATCTTTACAACGAAGCATTAAAAGGTGTACAAGTCTGGCGACTGCTTTAGTTGAAACGGGCTATCAGCCTTATAATCATCGCTGGCTCTCTCCCAAGCAATACGGACTGATTATAGAGAATCTGGGTGATCCATTCCCGGAATAATAATAGACAAAAAGCAGGAAAGGCGGTAATTCTTCATAAGAATCACCGCCTTTTTTGTTGATATTTATCGAATTTAGGCCTAAAAGAGGCTTTTTACGTTTTTAATAAACGTTGATCACGTTCTTAAAAACATTCCCGTTATTCTTTAAAAACGAATAACAGGAAGCTGAACAAGGCAGAAAAACGCCTATAATTTGTCTATATTTGAGACTATAGTATGTTTTATTTCACTTAGTACAAACGAACTTTACATTTTCACAATACCTGACATATAGCATGAACTGATAATCAAAAAACGACTTTAAATTCTACGATAAACTTCATCAAACGGTACTCTGCACCGTTCTCCCCAGATTCCTTTATTTCCGTCCCGTATTCCACAGGGGATAACCATATTTATTTCAGCACCATGAGGCAATTTCAGTATCCTTTTTAGCCGACGGCTATCCAAACCTTCCAGAGGACAAGTGTCATACCCTTCGTTTGCCATAGCAATCATAAACGTTTGGGCAGCAAGTGCACAAGATTTATGGGCAGTCACGCGCATATCATTTTCGGAGACTTCGAGCATCATCGGGCGGAAAATGCTGATGATGTTAACCAGTAGTTTTCTGAATAATCCCAAAATTCCAAAGAAACGGGCATAAACAAACGGCATCAATTTGCCATAGTATAATTCCCGGTCTTTGATGCGTTTGGCCTGACGCTCTTTCGGACTGTAACGCCGGATATTCTCCCGCTCGAAGTCAAGTACAAACCGCGCATGTTTCCTGTACCAATCACGCCGCACCACGAAAACAACTATTTGTGAAGCTGTAGAAGTGGCTTTCTGATCGAGACAAGCTCTTGAAACCTTTGCCAGTAATTCGGGCTGAGTGATATGATAGAACTCCCACAACTGCATATCCGAGCTGTTGGGAGCTAATGTAGCCAATTCCAGATAATGTTTTATTCTTTCCGGATCTATCAGTTTTGTTCTGTCATACGCTCGCACAGAGCGACGATAATGGAGGACTTCGTTTAAATTCATAATGCTGTAAATGTTATAATACTATTATACTTTTCCTTAGAGCTAAAAAACTTCAGGATATTCATAGAATTAATTCTATCGTAGTATAAGATTAAAACAGCCCCATAAGCTAATTGTTCCTCAACTAACCGGACTTTTCGTGTAATCAGAATGAACAATGTGCTGTATATCACTAATTCGTGATGAGATATTTGATTACGATGTCCTATATTCATTCGGTGAACATCCTATAATGCGCTTAAACGCTTTACTGAAATATTGTGGATATTGATATCCCAAAGCGTAGGCTACATCACTGACTGATTTGTTTGGGTCTGCAAGCAATTCTTTTGCTGTATCCATTGTTTTTGTCAGAATATATTCCTGAGCAGAAGAACCAGTCTCCTTCTTAATCATATCTCCAAAATAATTTGCAGACAGATGCAGTTGGTCTGCACAATAAGCCACGGTCGGCGTACCAAATTTCGAGGGTTTGTCCGACGTGAAATAGTCGTTCAGCAACGCTTCGAAAGAACTAAGTGCATCTTTGTTCTCCTTTTTACGGGTAATGAACTGCCGGTCATAGAAACGGATGCAGTAGTTTAACAGCAATTCAATGGCTGAAGCGATAATCAGCCTGCTGTGTTTGTCCGTTGCTCCCTTGATCTCCTCGTCGATTTTCATCATACAATCTATCACGGTCTGCCGTTCCTGTTTAGAGAGATGCAATGCCTCATTAACGGCATAGGAAAAGAACGTGTAATCCTGCATGTGGCGGCCAAGCGGTGTACCGTGTAACAATTCGGGCTGAAATGTCAGCCACCAACCTTTGGGTTGGAATGGCTCTCCTGTATCATCGTTGCCGATAATCTGTCCCGGAGCGGCGAATACCAGTGTCTCTTCCTGAAAATCATAGAATTTACGGCCATACTTTATCACATCGGCGCACTTGATGTCCTTCAGATAAATGACATAGAAGCCAATGTTTTTACAGACATGGTGCAACGGTTTGATTTTGGAAGCGTCGATTACGCTTACCAACGAATGGGGAGTTTCTATACCCAGAAAATCATTGTAATCCTTGATCGTATTCAGCTTTATAATCTTCTCCATGACAGTGGATTTCATTGTTTTTACGCAAATATATAAAATATCTTCGGGCAATCTGTTTCAACCTGTAATAATTATACGTGAAACCGTAATTTATACCCTATGGAACTTTCGGATAGCCCGTAATTTTGCATCATGGAAAAATAAATAGAAAAAAAGAACAGTGATACAAATGAATAATTCCGTACTTATGACTATTGATATGTTCAATAAATTGACGGGACATGAAACGCTGCATCCGCAGATTTGCATGATTGATCTGTCGAAAACAAATTTGAGTGAGGATATTCGGATAATGTGTGATTTTTACGGGTTACTGTACTACAACTCTCCGAAGCAGAGCAAAGCGTCGGAAAAGGAATGGTTACGGCTGATTTATCCCGGTGAGGTGGTCGAGATACCCTCGAAGCAACACCGGCATGCCGACTACTATTCGGGTGTGCTTTTCCATCCCAACCTGTTGTGCGACACATCGCTTGAAAACCGTATCGAAACCTATCCGAAACGCTGCCGTTGCCGGGGTGCACTGACAGAGCACGAACAACAAATTATAACCGATAACCTGCGGGAGATCGGTGAAGAGTTGCACCATGCCATCGACCGTTATAGTGCATCGATCATCGCCTCACACATCGAACTGCTACTTAACTACTGCGTACGCTTTTGTAGTCAATAAAATAAAGAAGATGCAGCAAATCCGTAAAAATTATCCTTCAAACCGTAATTCATGACCGGTCGAAGCGAAAATTCCAGCCTAATTTTGCATCAGATAAAAACAGGAAATATAAAATGATAGAGATTATGAAAATAAAAACGAGAATTAGGATGACGCTGATCTGTATCCTTTTCGGATATGGAATCGCAGTCGCCCAAAATTCCAAAATGGAACAAGTTATGAACAGTAAACGGAAACACATTGCAGAGGTCGCCGCCCTTACGGGTAAGGGAGACCTCGATAAACTGAAACCCGCTCTTACCAACGGATTAAATGACGGAATGACCGTGGGTGAACTCAAGGAAGTAATGGTGCACGCCTACGCCTATTGTGGTTTTCCACGTGCCTTGCGCGGACTACAAACCCTTGTTGCGGTACTCGATGAACGGAAAGCGAAAGGTATCGAGGATAACCAGGGTCGTGAAGCATCGCCGATAACTGATACCCGCAGCAAGTACGAACGCGGACGTGATATTCTTGCCGAAATTTCGGGTGTTCCGGCAGATGCGCCGAAAGCCAATTATGCTGTACTGGCTCCGGAAATCGAAGTATTCCTCAAAGAGCACCTCTTTGCTGACCTTTTTGAGCGGGATATCCTGACATACGCCGAACGGGAACTGGCGACCGTTGCCGTGATCGCCTCTTTGGGCAAAGGCGTAGAGCCGATGCTAAAAGGGCACATGGGTATCGCACTGAATGTGGGCGTAACACCGGATGAATTACGTGGTGTGCTGGCCATCATCGAAAAAAATATCGGTCGCAGGGAGGCTGATGCCGACAAACTAATATTGAACGAATTGCTACAAAGTAAAAGATTAATCGCTGATTCCCAAGCCCCGGCCATGGCAGTGGATAATGGCGTGAAGAAGCAAAAGGTAACGTTCCACAACCGTTTCCTGATTGATGTGGTTGGCGATCTTTATTTCCCTGCAAACTACGACCCTGCAAATAAATATGCCGCCATCATCGTCGGTCATCCTTTCGGTGGTGTCAAGGAACAGACTTCGGGACTACATGCCCGTAAGTTGGCGGAACTCGGTTATGTGACATTGGCTTTTGATGCTTCCTATTATGGTGAGAGCGGCGGTTATCCGCGTCGTATCGAGTCGCCCGAGATACGGGTGGAAGATTTCAGCGCAGCGGTCGATTTCCTAACGAACCATCCGGCTGTCGATGCCGATAAGATTGGTGTCATTGGTATCTGTGGCGGAGGATGTTATTCCGTCAGCGCAGCGCAGGTAGACCATCGCATCAAGGCGCTGGCAACTATCAGTATGTACGACATGGGACGTGCTCGCCGTCAGGGTGTGGGCGATTCCCAGACGTATGAACAACGTATGGCAATTCTCGATGAGATCGGTCGCCAGCGCACGGCAGAATATGGCGGAGTTGCACGTAAGGACATCCGTGCCCTACCCGAAAAAGTAGATGAAAACACACCGAAGTTTGCCATCGACTTCCTCGATTACTATGACAATCCGGAGCGTGGCCAGCATCCCAACTCTACGGGCTATTACTCCTACACGAGTCTTGCACCGATGATGAACTTCTTCCCGTTCGCACAGATCGAGACCATATCGCCGCAACCGGTACTATTCATCGTGGGAGAAAACGCTGTATCAGCTTACTTCTCGGAAGACGCATACGCAAAAGCAGCCGAACCGAAAGAGCTGTTTGTCGTACCCGGAGCAACGCACGTAGATTTGTACGACCAGCCGGAGTATCTGAAAATCACGCTGCCCAAACTGGACACATTCTTTAAACAACATCTTAAATAACCATTTGAATATGAGAAAATTATTTTTTATCCCATTTTTGTTCCTTCCGTTGACGACTATGGCAGCTTGTTCTTCAGATGACACTCCTGCACCGCAGACGGAACAGTCGACAACTCCCGATGATACTGACAACCCATCCGGTAACAGTAAAACTCTCGTAGCCTACTTTTCCGCACAGGGGCACACGCAAGCCGTAGCCAAACGAATTGTGGAACTTACCGGTGCTGACATATATCGCATTGAAGCGGCCGATCCGTATGCCGAAAATCCATACGATGACAGCGACCGTATTCAGAATGAGGCTTACAACGACCTGCGTCCCGGAGTGGCGAATCTACCCGATAAGGAAATTATTGCGCAATATGATACGATTTTCGTTGGCTCACCTTGCTGGTGGCATCAGCCTGCTATGGTGGTTTGCACATTCCTCGAAGCATACGATCTGAAAGATAAGGTCGTTATCCCGTTCTTCACTTATGGAGCTACAACCTATTTAAACGAATCAATGCAGAAGATTTATAAAGTAACCCCTGAGTCAAAGCATCTTCCGGAAACGCTTCCCGAAGACCTCAATCCGGATGACATTACTATTCCCGGCCCGCCCGACGATGCAGGTATTGATATGCCAGGCAGTGCTAATGGCACGGAGGCTTGGCTTCGGCGAATCGGAATCATCAAATAAAAAACATAAAATAAGGAAAAGATGAAAAAAGGAAATCTTCATGTACGGACTCCGGTTTTGATATCCTAAGAATACAGAAAATAAAATCTAAAGAGGGTATCAAAATAAAGCTTAGAACACAAATTACACGAATTACGCAAATAATTCATTTTTTATACTTCTGATAATCAGAGCTTATCTGATTTGTTATTTACGTAATTCGTAGAAGTGGCTTTCTGATCGAGTTCCGAATCTAGCTCCAAATAGTTTATTGTCTCGTTATGAATTTGGTTATTTTTCACCATTGTGTGAATGGCCGAAACAGACTATTTTTGCAAAAAAATAATCATTCATAATCAATTAAGCAATGAAAAGTAATACTATTTGTCAAGTAATTCTTGCAGGAAGCATCATATTGGCTTCTTGCCAATTTAACAATTCTGCTAAGCAAGATGAGTCTCAACAAACAATGAACGAAACAGTTATGAACAAAGTTACAGATTGCAAAATCAGTGCGGGAAACATCACTTTCACTAATGCCATCAATGGAGCTGAAAATTGCGTGAAACTGCTTGATGATGGCGCGTTGGAATTCCATTGTACCGAAGGACTGGATTTCTTCAGTGACCCGAATGGAAAACTGTCAAATACAACACTTCCCATTCTGCTTGTCCCCGTTGAGAACACGAAGCCTTTTACGTTAATAGCCAAGGTTACTCCGGAGTTTACAACAGAGGGATTGTATAATGCAGCCGACCTTTTTGTCTATTCTTGTGATTCACTTTGGCAGAAATTGGCATTTGAACAGGATGAATACGGTAACCACCGTATTGTTACAGTAAGAACACAAGGAACATCCGATGATAATAATCATGATAAATTAGATGTTTCATCTGTTTACCTGAAGATCTCATCTGATACAAAAAACATTGCCAGCTATTATTCCATCGACAAGAAAAGATGGAACATGGTTCGTCTATACAAGAATTATTATCCAAAGAACATTTATTTGGGCATCAGCAGCCAATGTCCTCAAAAAGGCAGCTGCACAAGTCGTTTTGAAGAAATTTCTTTGTCTCACGATAATGTTAGCGATTTCCGCTTGGGAGAATAAGCCATTATATATTGAAGGTGTAATTCTTAAAATGGCATGACAAAAGCCGCAGAATATTTCTACTTTCTGAAAAAGCTTATGATTTAAGTATAGTTTTGGAATCAATTGATAACAAAGAAAAGAATCTTGCTCTTATCTTTAAAAGTTATAAGAAAGAGCAAGTTCTATCGATTTTCACAAAGCGCTTTAAATCATCCATTTACAACTTTTCTCAGAAAAACCCACTCCAAGACATCAAAAGAGTACAATACTTCCCGCACTACATCCTATCTTTGCAATGTCATCAGAAATAAATGATGGCAAGTAAACCCTATTTTTTTTAACCAATTAAACTTTAATTATTATGGCTTTAGAGTATGTAGTGACCAAAAGAGTGTTTGGCTTTGACGACACAAAGACAGAGAAGTATGTAGCGAAATCTGTACGTTCGGGACAGATGAGTTTTAGTAAAACGTGTGCAAAGGTTAGTCGACTTTGCGGAATCCACCGAAAGGTAGTAGATTTAGTAGTCAGCGGTCTGGTTGATATGATGGCGGAGGATATTGATGACGGAAAGAGTGTTCAATTAGGAGAATTCGGCATCTTCCGCCCCACCATTAAAGCTAAAAGTGCGGATACAGCGGAAGGTGTAACGGCAAGTAATATAGTGCGCAAACGTATTGTATTTACTCCGGGAAAGATTTTCCAACGTACTTTGGGAGAAATGAGTGTGACACGTTCTATTCCCGTTGATACGGATTATACGGACGGAAGCAGTTCCGGTGGTAACGGCAGTGGTGGAAATCAGGGCGGTGGCAACCAAGGTGGTGACGGCGGTTTGGATGAAAATCCGTTAGGATAAATCTCCTTGTCAGAGTGAAAAAGTGAGTAGTGAAGTTCTTTCGCTACTCACTTTTCTGCTACTATAAAAATTTCACTGCTCGACGTAAAATCATTCTTGCCGAGTAGTTTTTTATAAATAGATATTTTACGAAATCCTACCTTTTTCAATATACTTGTTATTTCTTCCTCCGAATAATACCTTTCCCAAATGATGAAATGTTTGGCTGTGTCTTCAAGTATCAGGTTATATTGATATGCAAAAACTTTGTTCTCCGGATAATGGAATGTCTGGCTTAGAAGTAAATATTCACTTTCATTCCAGAACCCACCGCAAGGGGCATATTCCCAATCCCGGCTTTCCTGTCTGTCATCAATAATCCCTTCCGAGAAAACATCAAAAATGAGAACGCCTCCATCAGCCAGCGAAAGATATATATTGTCCAGCAATCGGTCGCGATCACTATCCGGATGGGTTCCCATATCACAATAGATCATGGTGATTGTATCATACTTACCCATAGGATAATTATTGATGTAGTCACCCAAAATATAGTTGATTTCCTCCCGTTTTCCAATGGCATATTCTATAGAAGCTTTATTAAAATCAATGCCCGTCACCACATAATCCTTATCTGCTAAAAGCGATGTGTACAGCCCCGGACCGCAACCTAAATCAAGCAAATGACTTTTGGGCTTTGTGTGTTGGAGTATGAAATCCACTATCTTCAGAACTGATTCCTGCTTCCGGCTTGCACCATCAGATTGCGGATCAAGGTGATCTTTTAATATCTGCTGCTGAATGTAAGGGTCGGTCCAAATGTTATGACCGGACTTTTCAAATAAAGCAGGTTTATGATCTATGATTCTCATGTCTTCTTGTAGATAGTTCTTTCATATTATTTATTAATAGCTCATTGGCAAACAAAAATTTGTTTTTCCGAATAATCACAAAATGCTTTTTCTTCAAAACTGCCAAACTTATGAAGAATTTCAAAACCGTTCCATTCCAGGTATGAATCTAACTCTTGAGGAAAGAATAGCCTCATATCCAAATTCTGAACCGAATCAAACTCACCATTAATGAAATAGTGCCATTCTATGCGATTTATCTGAGTTTTGCTCTCGTATCGCATGATCTGCTTTATCAATACCTCTCTCCCATCTTTGGTGGTATATTCAGCAATTTCTATTGGTTCTTTTTCATGTTCTACAATGTATTGGATATTGGGATTAAAACAATCTAACAGAAATATGCCTCCTGCTTTGAGATGATTTTTAACCACACGTAATGCTTTAAACAAATCCTCATTTTGATATAAATGATGGATCGAATTGAAAGGAATAAAAACAAGGTCGTATTTCTTCTGTAAATCGAGAGTTCTGATGTCAGCCTCAATAAATTCTATTTCTAATCCTGCTCCGGCAGCTTTTACTTTCGCTTGTTCAAGCATAGAAGCAGTGTAGTCTACCCCGCTGATATCATATCCTTCCTGTGCTATCGGAATGGTAAGTCTGCCTGTACCGCAACAAAGTTCAAGTATACAGGTATCCTTGTTTTTAGGCAGCCATCGCTTGTAAAATAGCAAATCATCTATGTGGGTATTCATACCATCATAAATATTCGCATCATAAATTAAATCCCCAACTTTATAATTGCTATTCATCTGATTCTTCAATATCTGGTGAGTACTAATATTTACTTAACCATACAAAGGTAGTACTATTTGCTTTCATAACGAGCACTATTTCAACTAATTCACTCTACTCTGTCTGGATTTGATCGTTAGCCGAAAAAAATATTTTTATATTTTTCTCAAAATTATTTGTTTAAAGGTACCGAAAGGGGACAATCTCTCTTGTACCGTATAGTACCTTTGCAAAGTCATCTGAAACAAATGACAACAGTAAACCTTATTTTTTTTAACCTATTAAACTTTAATTATTATGGCTTTAGAGTATGTAGTGACCAAGAGAGTGTTTGGCTTTGACGACACAAAAACGGAGAAGTATGTAGCAAAATCTGTACGTTCGGGACAGATGAGTTTTAGTAAAACGTGTGCAAAGGTCAGCCGACTTTGCGGAGTCCATCGAAAAGTGGTAGACTTGGTAGTCAGCGGTCTGGTTGATATGATGGCAGAGGATATTGATGACGGAAAAAGTGTTCAATTGGGAGAGTTCGGCATCTTTCGCCCCACCATTAAGGCCAAAAGTGCGGATACCGCAGAAGGTGTTACGGCAAGCAATATAGTACGTAAGCGTATTGTATTCACTCCGGGGAAGATTTTCCAACGTACTTTGGGAGAAATGAGCGTAACCCGCGCCATTCCCATCGATACTGATTATACGGATGGAAGCAGTTCCAGTGGTAACGGTAGCGGCGGCAACCAAGGAGGTGACGGTGGTATAGAGGATGATCCGTTAGGATAATGCCAAATTAAAGTAGCGAAAGAACTTCGCTACTTTTTTTGTTTCCATACCTATTTATATGGATAATATCTCTTATTTTTGCACATATTATAACTATAAATAGGTAATATGGAAACATCAAAAGTCTACTACACAGACCTGCGTACCTCTCCTACTTCCAATCTTCTGGATAAGATGGAGCGCCTGGTAAAGCGGGCAGGTATTGAACAACTACCCTTAAAAGACAGTTTTGTCGCTATCAAGATTCACTTCGGTGAGCCAGGAAACCTTGCTTATCTTCGGCCGAACTACGCGGCTCGCATGGCAAACCTATTGCGCAACAATGGTGCAAAACCTTTCTTGACGGACTGTAACACACTATATTCAGGCCGTCGTGCCAATGCCGTCGATCACCTGCAAAGTGCAATGGAAAACGGTTATAATCCTATATCCGCCCAATGCCAGGTCATCATCGAAGATGGATTGAAAGGTACGGATTGCCGGGAAATTCCTTTGAACGGTGAGTATTGTGCCGCCCCTAAGATTGGTACTGCCATAGCCGATGCGGATATTATCATCAGCATGAATCACTTTAAAGGGCACGAACAGGCCGGCTTTGGCGGAGCTTTAAAGAATTTAGGCATGGGCTGTGCCAGCGTAGCCGGAAAACTGGAACTGCATTCGGCCTCTCAACCCAAAATAGATACGGAAAGTTGCATCGGCTGCAATATCTGCGTGAAGCACTGTGCACACGACGCCGTACACCTGAATGCAGGACGCAAAGCAGAAATAGATTACGCGAAATGCGTAGGTTGCGGGCAGTGTGTCGCCTTGTGCCAATATGACGGCGCCATTATGGGCGATGAAGATACGTCCGAGCGCTTAAACTATAAGATTGCCGAATATTCACTGGCCGTAGTGAAAGATAAGCCCAACTTCCACATCAGTTTTATAATGAATGTATCTCCGGAATGTGACTGTTGGAATCATAATGATGCCGCCATTGTCCCCGACCTCGGTATTCTGGCTTCTACAGACCCGGTGGCTCTGGATAAAGCATGCGCGGATATGGTCATCCAGGCTCCTATACTGCACACGGGTAACCGCCTTTCTGCCGGACATGAGCACGATGATTTGTGCGGCCATGATAAGTTCCACATGATGCACCCGGATACGGACTGGTTGGCTGGATTGCGCCATGCGGAAAAGATCGGATTGGGCAATATGCAATATGAATTAGTGAAGATTTAAACCTTTTCCGTCCGAAAGAGTCTTAATATAAATGTACCGATACAAAACCTGTAAGGATTGAGACAAATCTTCAAACAAAATGAGCGTTCATCTCCTACTTTTGTATCTTGAAGAAACATAATAATAACAAATTAAAATCTAATCATTGAATAATGGAAACATCTGCTAAACTCTACTCTTTGTCGTTCAGTAACGTGAAGACCTATTTGTTTGCATTCTTATTTGTTGCAGGAAATATAGCACTGCCGCAGCTTTGCCATCTGGTTCCCATGGGCGGACCGACTTTGTTGCCTATCTATTTCTTTACACTGATTGCCGCCTATAAATTCGGCTTCCGTGTAGGACTGCTTACGGCTTTACTTTCTCCGGTGATTAATCATTTACTGTTTGGTATGCCCGCTGCCGCTGCATTGCCTGTGTTGCTGATAAAATCTGGTTTGCTTGCAGGAGCCGCTGCATTTGCCGCACGATATACAAAGAAGATATCCTTAGTTGCATTGCTTGGTGTGATTCTTGCTTACCAGGTGATAGGCACTGCTTTTGAATGGGCTATATGTGGTAACTTCTTCCTGGCCGTACAAGATTTCCGTATCGGTATTCCGGGTATGCTGATCCAATGGTTCGGTGGTTACGCTCTGCTGAAAGCTATTTCCAAACTTTAATAATAGACTATCTCCCATAACAATATGGCAAAAACAATGGAAGAAGTGCTGGAACGCTTCCGCACAATTGAATTCCACGATGATTTTGATATGATCGTGGCTATTGCTAATGGCGGTATCGTTCCGGCAGGTATCATCAACCAGCGATTGCAAAAAGAAGTGCATCTGCTACGTATCAATTTGCGGGATGAATATCAGCATCCAAAGTACGATGCACCCCAGTTGCTCGCTCCGGTTGACTTTGATTTTAAAGATAAAAGCATCTTATTGGTAGATGACCGTATTAAGACAGGCTCTACCATTCGTCTGGCGTGCGAATTACTAAAAGAGGCACGTATGATAAAAACATTCGCAGTCAATGGTACGGCAGATTATGCCTTGTTTGACGAGACGTGTTTTAAGTTCCCGTGGATCATATAAGTAATTCATAATTAGCAATTAATAATTAATAATTCGAGAAGGGCCTATGGATAGAAGGGATTTCTTAAAGACTCTGGCGGTGACGGGTGCGGTGATGACCGTGCAACGTTCCGAAGCAATGGACATACTGGCGCAAAAGCTGACAAATGCTGGCGGCGGTAAGGTGGATCTGGTAGCTGTGATGGGTGGAGAACCGGAAGCGATGTTCAGGCGTGCTATTACTGAAATGGGTGGCATGAAACAGTTTATAAAACCGGGACAAAAGGTAGTGGTTAAACCGAATATCGGTTGGGATAAAGTACCCGAACTGGCCGGTAATACGAATCCGAAGCTGGTTGCAGAAATTGTGAAGCAATGTCTTGCCGCAGGTGCCAAGGAGGTTACGGTTTTTGATCATACTTGTGATGACTGGCAGAAATGCTACAAGAACAGCGGCATTGAAGAAGCTGCCAAAGCTGCGGGTGCCAAGGTTATGCCGGCTCATCTGGAAAGCTACTACAAACCAGTCTCATTGCCCAAAGGCGTACGCATGAAAAGTGCCAAGGTACACGAAGCTATTCTGAACAGTGATGTATGGATCAATGTGCCCATCCTGAAAAACCATGGCGGCGCCAACCTGACGATTTCCATGAAGAACCACATGGGTATTGTCTGGGATCGCGGTTTCTTCCATTCCAACGACTTGCAGCAATGTATTGCCGATATCTGCACAATGGATAAGAAAGCAGTGCTGAATGTGGTGGATGCCTATCGCGTTTTGAAAACGAACGGTCCGCGCGGACGTTCTGCTTCGGATGTGGTATTGACCAAGGGATTATTTATTTCACAGGATATTGTGGCCGTAGATACGGCTGCCACCAAATTCTTTAACCAGGTTCGCGAAATGCCGCTTGAAAGCGTAGCTCACCTTGCTAACGGGCAGGCATTGAAGATTGGAACAATGGATTTGGATAAGCTGAATGTGAAGCGTATCAAGCTTTAATTCAAGCGATATAAAGTATACACACTTATGTTGAGAAAAGCACGTATTATATTGTCCGTTGTTATCTTCGGGCTGATAACCTTTTATTTTCTGGATTTTGCGGAAATATTGCCAAATAGTTTCCACAGACTGGCACATATACAGTTTGTGCCGGCATTGATGTCACTCAGTTTTATTATCCTGGCAGTGCTGATACTGATTACCTTGTTATTGGGACGTATCTATTGCTCTACAATTTGTCCGATGGGTATCTTTCAGGATATAGTGACCTGGATTTCTAAAAAAACGGCAAAGAAAAAGAAACGTTTCCGCTACTCGCCTGCCAGGAATATACTGCGCTGGGGAGTATTGGGTGTAACGGCGATAGCTTTTCTTTTTGGATTTACGGTCATTTTAGGTCTGCTCGATCCTTACAGCGCTTTCGGACGTATGACGGTCAATGTGTTTAAACCTGTGTATATGTTAGGGAACAATTTGCTGGAAAGCATATTTTCAAGTTTCAATAACTATACTTTCTATCAGGTGGACGCTTCTCTCCTGAGTATCTCGTCCTTTATTATCGGATTGTTGACGTTCTTGGTGATTGGCTTTCTGGCATGGAAATACGGACGTACCTGGTGCAACACAATATGCCCGGTAGGTACGCTGCTTGGCTTTCTGAGTCGCTTCTCACTGTTTAAAGTACGCATCGATACAGAAAAATGCAATCATTGCGGACTGTGTGCCACTAAATGCAAAGCCTCATGTATTAATAGTCCGGAGCAGACTATTGATTACAGTCGTTGCGTAGATTGTTTCGATTGTCTGGGTGAATGTCGCCAGAACGCACTTAGTTATACCACTCCCCTCAAAACAGAGAAACAGGTGACTGACGCTTCCAAACGCCGTTTTTTACTTGCCGGGCTGACAACTGCCGCCGCAACTCCCAAAGTAATGGCACAAGCCCAGAATGTAGCGGCTGTGGCAGCCGGAATGAAAAGTGACAAACGTCAGACGCCTATAACACCGCCGGGATCTATCAGTCTGGAGCATTTTCAGGCACATTGCACCTCGTGTCACCTGTGTGTCAGCAAATGTCCCTCTCATGTACTGAAGCCTGCTTTTATAGAGTATGGTTTAGGAGGAATGATGCAGCCGACCGTTTTCTTTGAAAAGGGTTTCTGTAATTTCGATTGTACCGTATGCGGGGATGTTTGTCCGAATGGAGCTATCCTGCCACTGACGAAAGAGCAGAAACACCTGACACAGATGGGTAAAGTTGTCTTCATCGAGGAGAACTGCATCGTCTACCGTGACGGAACCAGTTGTGGGGCTTGTTCAGAACATTGTCCTACGCAAGCTCTGTCGATGATTCCTTTCAAGGACGGATTGACAATTCCTCATATAGATACGGAAATTTGTGTAGGTTGTGGCGGTTGTGAATACGTCTGCCCTGCCCGCCCCTTCCGCGCCGTATACATCGAAGGAAATGCCGTACAGCAAGAGGCTAAACCCTTCACCGATAATCATCAGGAAGAAATTCAGGTAGATGATTTCGGCTTTTGATTAAATATTTTCCCGATTCCCACTGACGCCTGTCTTCGATTGTATAAATTGGGGGCAGGCGTTGCTTTTTCTCTATACTTAGCACATTTTTCTCCCTTTTTACTTTCAACCTACGATAAAATCACTAATTTCGTGGCGAACAAATATATGGTAGATTTTTTACATGGAGGCAACATCAAATAATTGGTTTACGAACAAATATCCTATAGGATATGCTTTGAGCGGTGGTTTTATCAAGGGTTTCGCGCATCTGGGCGTGATGCAGTCATTGTTGGAACATGACATCAAACCTAATATCCTTTCGGGAGTAAGCGCAGGGGCTTTGGCAGGCGTGTTTTATGCAGACGGCAACGAACCGCATAAAGTGCTGGATTACTTTTCCGGGCATAAGTTCCAGGATCTGACCAAATTAGTCATACCCAAAGTGGGATTGTTCGAGTTAGGCGAATTTATTGATTTCCTGAAAACCAATCTGAAAGCAAAGACGATGGAAGAATTGCAAATACCTCTCATCATCACTGCAACCGACCTCGATCACGGACGTGTGGTGCATTTTCACAAAGGGAATATTGCCGAACGTGTGGCGGCTTCCTGCTGTATGCCCGTCCTCTTCTCTCCTGTAAAAATAGAAGGAACGCATTATGTAGATGGTGGGGTGTTTATGAACTTACCTGTATCTACCATCCGACGTGTTTGTAGCAAAGTGGTGGCAGTAAATGTTAGTCCGCTACTGGCGAACAAATATAAGATGAATATTGTAAGTATTGCCATGCGTTCCTACCACTTCATGTTCCGTGCCAATACGTTCCCCGAACGGGAAAAAGCGGATTTATTAATAGAACCGTATAACCTGGATGGATACAGCAATACCGAACTGGAAAAAGCAGAAGAAATATTTATGCAGGGATACAATGCCGCTAACACTCTTCTGGATCAGTTGAAAGCGGATCAGGGAACCATCTGGAAAGATGAAAGTAATTATCAAATCATAAAATAAAAAAGAGAATGGGGAAAGATGAAAAAATGATTATCTATCAAGTGTTTACGCGCTTGTTTGGTAACAATCATAATCACTGCATCAATAACGGAAACATAACAGAAAACGGATGCGGTAAAATGGCGGACTTTACAGCCAAGGCACTCAATGAAATAAAGAAGTTGGGAGCCACCCATATTTGGTATACCGGTATCATAGAGCATGCCACGCAAACGGATTATCGCCGTTACAACATACGTCCCGATCATCCGGCTATTGTTAAGGGTAAAGCAGGCTCTCCTTATGCCATCAAGGATTATTATGACGTGGATCCGGACTTGGCAAACGATGTACAGGAGCGTATGAAGGAATTTGAAAATCTGGTACAACGTACTCATCGCAGCGGTCTGAAAGTCATTATTGATTTTGTTCCGAATCACGTTGCCCGCCAATATCATTCGGATGCACAACCTGACGGAACTTCACAGTTGGGTGCAAATGATGATCCTAATTACGCTTTCAGCCCATATAATAATTTTTACTATATCCCTCAATCCGAATTGCACGGTCAGTTCGATATGAAAGGATCGGCTGCTGAACCTTATAAAGAATGTCCTGCCAAGGCTACAGGGAACAATCGTTTTGATGCTTATCCCAACATCACCGACTGGTACGAAACCGTGAAACTGAATTATGGAGTGGACTATCAGAATGGTGGAACCTGTCACTTCAATCCCACTCCGGACACCTGGACAAAGATGCTGGATATCCTTCTTTTCTGGGCAGACAAGAATATCGACGGTTTTCGTTGTGACATGGCGGAAATGGTTCCGGTTGAGTTCTGGGAATGGGTGATTCCGCAAGTGAAAGAAAAGCATCCTGACTTGTTATTCATTGCAGAGGTTTATAATCCGGCAGAATATCAGAATTACATATTCCGCGGAAAATTTGATTATCTATATGACAAGGTAGGTCTTTATGATACACTTCGCAATGTGATTTGCGGCTATGATTCGGCTACGGCCATTACCCGTTCCTGGCAAAGTCTGGGTGGCATCGAGAAACGGATGCTGAATTTCCTGGAGAACCATGACGAACAGCGCATTGCTTCTGATTTCTTCGCCGGCAATCCGCGTAAAGCCATTCCGGGATTGATTGTTTCAGCTTGTATGAATACCAATCCGATGATGATTTATTTCGGGCAGGAATTCGGTGAACTGGGCATGGATAGCGAAGGTTTCAGTGGCAGAGACGGGCGTACCACTATTTTTGATTATTGGAGCGTAGATACTATTCGTCGCTGGCGGAATGGTGGGAAGTTCGATGGCAAGATGCTGACGGAAGACCAAAAACACATCTATAGTATCTACCAACGCATCCTGACGCTTTGCAACAAAGAAAAAGCAATCACTGAAGGAGAATTTTTCGATCTGATGTATGCCAACGCAAATGGCTGGCGCTTCAATGAGCATAAACAATACACATTCTTGCGCAAAGCCGGAAAAGAGTTATTGTTCATTATCGTGAACTTTGACCACATTTCAGTAGATGTAGCTATCAATGTACCTTCTCACGCTTTTGATTTCCTGCAAATACCGCAAATGGATGTTTATCCGGCAGTAGATTTGTTAACCGGAAAGACGGAAAGTATTAGTTTGCTGCCTTATAAGGCTACGGAAATTTCAGTAGAAGGATATAGTGGAAAGATATTGAAAATCAAGTTATAATAAGATTTTCACCACGGAGTAACACAGAGTTCCACAGAGTAATCTTTATTCGAAAGAATCCTTATTACTCTGTGGAACTCTGTGTTACTCCGTGGTGCTTTCTCCTTCCAGTTTTTCCTTCAGTCTGTACAGACGCGTAATGGCCGGATTGTAAAACTCATCCGGATAATGCGCTTTGATATCGTTTATATTTGCCACTATGTATTGTCTAAGATTCACAATCTTTTCGGCCTCACTTAGTTGTAACTCTTTGGGTAACTGTGCGTTCTCAGCCCACTTCATCAAGGCATTCACACTTTCCTCATCATACTTATATTCCATATGTTCGTATAATTTTTCTACAAAGATATAAACAAATGATAAAAACACACATACCCCTTCGAACTTTTTCTGTGGAGACGTGTTATATTATTGTGTTTTTCATAGTATTAGATATAAGATTAATTAAAGGAGACTGTACCCGCTTGTGATAAGTAAGTACATCAAAAACAGAAGCGTCTGTTTGATTGATAAATGTGTAAGGAGCATCGGTTTACCAGAGCCGATGCTTTTTTTGTCCCTGTTTGTAGCATGTTAGGAAAATTATGCGTAATTTTGTCAGATAATAAGGAAAATACCAATATGAACATCCCTGTTATTTTTCAATTCTTGAAAGAAGTGTCCGCTAACAATAACCGCGAATGGTTCAATGCTCACAAGGACTTGTATGAAGAAGCCCGTGGGGAATTTGAGAACCTGTTATCGGCTATAATTACCCGTATCTCGCTTTTCGATGAAAGTATTCGTGGCGTTCAAGTCAAAGACTGTACTTACCGGATTTATCGTGATACGCGCTTTTCGCAGGACAAGCCCCCGTATAAAACTCATTTGGGCGGATACATCAACGCCCGCGGTAAGAAATCAGACCACTGCGGTTACTATGTTCACATTGAACCGGGCAACTGTCTGTTGGCAGGTGGTAGCTATTGCCTGCCTCCTAAGACGCTGAAAGCCGTGCGACAGGCAGTGTATGATAACATAGACGAATTTCGCGGTATAGTTGAAAATCCGGATTTCAAGCAATACTTCCCGGTAATAGGCGAAGACTTCCTGAAAACAGCTCCCAAAGGATTTCCAAAGGATTTTGAATATGTACAATATCTGAAATGCAAGGAATATACCTGTTATTGTAATCAACCGGACAGCTTCTTTCTGGCATCCGATTGCGTGGATCGTACGGCGGAAATCTTCAAGCAAATGAAACCTTTTGCTGATTTCCTGAACTACACGATTGACGACTTTGAATAAAATTTGATAATAATATAACTAACTTAAAACATTAAAGCTATGGTAGTAGATAGATTAGAAAATTTAGAAAAATATGCATCGTTGAACCCCTTGTTCGCCCAAGCTATTGAATTCTTGCAATCACATGACTTGAACGCAATGGAAGTTGGCAAAACCGAACTGAAAGGTAAAGACCTGGTTGTAAACGTAGCTCAAACTACCCCTAAAGCTAAAGAACAAGCCAAACTGGAAACACACAATGAATTTATAGATATCCAGATTCCACTCTCCGGTGCGGAAGTAATGGGCTATACCGCAGGAAAAGATTGCGTACCCGCTGATGCTCCCTACAATGCAGAGAAAGATATTACTTTCTTTGAAGGACTGGCTGAAACTTATATAACTGTAAAACCTGGAATGTTTGCTATATTCTTCCCTCAAGACGGACATGCTCCCGGCATTTCTCCTGACGGTGTGAAGAAAGTCATTGTGAAAGTGAAAGCATAATAATCCAATCAATCAAAAACTCATCCTTTATGGAAACATTGAATTTGATCAAAAACGACCCCTGGCTGGAACCTTTCGAAGATGCCATCAAAGGCCGTCATCAGCATGTATTAGACAAAGAGGCTGAACTGACGAACAAAGGGAAACAGACTTTGTCTGATTTTGCCTCGGGATATTTATATTTCGGACTTCACCGTACTGCTGACGGCTGGATTTTCCGTGAATGGGCACCCAACGCCACAGAAATATTTATTGTGGGCACATTCAATGAATGGAAAGAACTGAAAAAGTACAGTCTGAAACGTAAGGATTATGGTGTTTGGGAAATCAAACTTCCGGCAGATGCCATGAGACACGGTGATTTATACAAACTCATTGTACATTGGGAAGGCGGTTGCGGAGAACGTATTCCTGCCTGGGCAACACGGGTGGTACAAGACGAGCAAACCAAGATTTTCAGTGCGCAGGTCTGGTCACCGGAAAAGCCATATAAAGTAAAGAAGCGTACATTTAAACCTAATACGGATCCTTTGCTTATCTACGAATGCCATATTGGTATGGCGCAACAGGAAGATAAAGTAGGAACTTACAACGAGTTCCGTGAAAAAACTCTTCCGCGCATAGCTAAAGCCGGATACAATTGCATTCAAATCATGGCAATTCAGGAACATCCCTACTACGGTAGTTTCGGTTACCATGTATCCAGTTTCTTTGCCGCTTCTTCCCGTTTCGGTACTCCGGAAGAACTGAAGGAGTTGATCGATACCGCACACGGATTGGGTATTGCAGTGATTATGGACATCGTTCATTCTCATGCAGTAAAGAATGAAGTGGAAGGCTTGGGCAATTTTGCTGGTGATCCGAATCAATACTTCTACCCCGGCGCACGACGTGAACATCCGGCTTGGGACTCACTTTGTTTCGACTATGGAAAGAATGAAGTTATCCATTTTCTTCTTTCTAATTGTAAGTACTGGCTTGAGGAATACGGATTCGACGGCTTCCGGTTCGATGGTGTAACATCTATGCTCTATTATAGTCACGGACTGGGTGAAGCTTTCTGTAACTATGGAGACTATTTCAATGGCCATCAGGATGACAATGCCATTTGCTACCTGACACTTGCCAACAAACTTATCCACGAAGTAAATTCCAAAGCAATAACGATTGCTGAGGAAGTATCGGGAATGCCCGGTCTTGCAGCTAAAGTTGAAGACGGCGGCTATGGTTTCGACTACCGTATGGCGATGAATATCCCCGATTATTGGATCAAGACCATCAAGGAAAAAATAGACGAAGACTGGAAACCGTCCAGCATGTTCTGGGAAGTAACCAATCGTCGTAAAGATGAAAAGACCATATCTTATGCAGAAAGTCACGACCAGGCATTAGTGGGCGATAAGACGATTATCTTCCGTCTGATAGATGCCGATATGTACTGGCACATGCAGAAAGGTGATGAAAACTACACAGTAAATCGTGGTATTGCTCTTCACAAGATGATACGTTTACTGACTTCAAGTACTATCAATGGTGGTTACCTTAACTTCATGGGCAACGAATTCGGTCATCCCGAATGGATTGATTTTCCACGTGAAGGTAATGGATGGTCATGCAAGTATGCCCGCCGTCAGTGGGATTTGGTAGATAACAAGAATCTTACTTACCATTATATGGCCGACTTTGATGCTGATATGCTCAAAACCATTAAGAGCGTGAAAGCTTTCCAGGCAACACCTGTTCAGGAAATCTGGCACAATGACGGCGATCAGGTATTGGCATATATGCGTAAAGATTATGTCTTTGTGTTCAATTTCAATCCCAAACAGTCATTTACCGATTATGGCTTCCTGGTTTCTCCGGGTACGTATGAAGTAGTATTGAATACGGATAATCCTGCTTATGGCGGTAACGGATTGACTGATGACACTGTAAAACATTTCACTATTGCTGATCCTCTTTATGAAAAAGAGAAGAAGGAATGGTTGAAGTTATATATTCCTGCCCGTACAGCAGTAGTATTGAAGAAAACGAAATAAATAACATACTATAAATAAGAAAGCCGTGTCGGGAAATTCCAACGCGGCTTTTTTATTCTTCTTTTCGATAGATTATTTCAATTGCGCTTCAATTTGCGGCAATAGTTTCTTAATATTATCTATCATACTTTTTTCACGAGGTTTGTCTGCCGAGAGTAAGGGGAGTGCACGTTCCAGATACGTTTTAGCATTCTGGAAGTTTTTGTCAGCGATTTCTTTCTGTGCATCGTACTTAGCTTTATCTGAATTAGCCAATGGTGCTGCATTCTTCAGAACTAAAGCTGCCTTATTATAAGAAAGTGTACCCAAGCTGTACAATGCGTTGGTATTCTTTTCATCGTCAGCAAGTACTTGTTTGAAAGCTTCCTCAGCATCATCCAGTTTATTAGCCTTTTGTGCTTTAATACCGGCGTTCAGATAATAATTAGCATGAAGTCTTTTCAATGTCTTATTTTCCGGAGCTGCTTCTATACCCTCTTTCAAAGTGGCAAGATACTCCCTGTCTTTTTTCAAATCCTTCAATGCACCAGCTTTACCTACATATGCATTTCCCAGATTATATTTCTTTTGAATAGCAATATCAAAATACTTGAGAGCTTCTTCCGGTTTTTTGATTTTATCGGCACAAACGCCGCAGTTGTAAGCGATAACAGAGTCCTGATTGTTTGTCTGTGTCAGGTAGGTACTGAATTTTGTAAATGCTTCCTGGTAATTTTTGGCTTCGAGTGCTGCCTTTCCTTCGTTAATTAGATTTCCAGGTTCTGTAGTTTGCGCAAAAAAGTTAGTTGCTGCACAACACAGCGCAATGGATAACAAAAATTTTTTCATGTGCTTTAAATTTTAAAAGTTGATATCCCAAAATTAGTGTTCATAGCTATAGAAGCAAAACCATTTTAACTTTTTTGTAGTTTTTAGGACAGCTGTAACAAATGTTATTTTACGTAAATTTCAAGGGGGACTATCTAGAGACCAACAGCATGAGAAAAACAAATTGTGCACATGATCAAAATAGATTATATTTAGAATGAAAATAAATCATACAGAAAAATCCCCGTATTCTACAGAATTACCCTAATTAATGAAACAGAAAAGTCGCAAATGCCTATTTATTAGCGATTTGCGACTTTTCTTCTGTGATTCCGTTGCGATTCGAACGCAAGACCCACGCCTTAGAAGGGCGTTGCTCTATCCAGCTGAGCTACGGAACCATCCTTAATTGCGGTGCAAAGGTACGCTTTTCTGTGAAATTTGCAAAGATTTTACGCAGAAAATATTTTGTAAATAGATGCTTTTATATCCGATTAGATGTTATAATCCTAATGGTAAACCAGTTACATACCATAAAATAAATAACAAAGTCCAGGCTAATAATATATATAGAGAGTATCTCCATGTATATTTCAGTAATGAACCATAGGTCGCTTGCTTATCATATTGCTGCATGTAAGTAAGGATAAGAGGCATGTAGAACATGAAAGGAGTGATGGCATTGGTGGCACTGTCGCCAATACGAAAAGCGCATTGCACCATATCCGGAGAAATCCCCATATTGGCAAAGAACGGAACAAAGATGAAGGACATGAAAGTCCACTTGGCAGTGGCAGAGACCATAATAAGGTTCACAAGTGCTGTAAAGAGAATAAATAGAATGAGTATCCATAAACTCCCAAGATGGATGGACGAAAGCATGTCCGCTCCCATAATAGCTATACATTTATCCAAATGAGAATACTCGAAACACGCAAACATCTGAGCAGCAAAGAAAGCGATAACAAAGTAAACACCCAACAATTTCATAGGTTGAGTAAGCCCCTCAATCACATCTCCATCTGTACGATAACGGCCGGAAGCAAAGCCATAAACCATCCCCATAAGCCCGATACCAAAAGAAAGCAGAAACAGAATGCCCTCTATAAAAGGAGAACGGATCAGGCCACCATTCACACTACGCAAAATACCCCATGAAGAGAAAGTAGCCCAAAGAATCACGGTTGTATAAATCACCCCGATAGATACTGCACCTATCATAGCACGACGTTCTTTACGGGATAATTGCTTATAACCATTGAAACGAATATGACCGGCATATTCTCCCAAAGCCGGAAGAAGATTACGGCGGGTTACCTGATAAATAATAAAAGCCAGCAAAAAAGTAGATGCAAACAAGAAATAGTAATTGCATAAAGGCCCTGTATTCCCAGGTGACACATTTGCCATGTCCGCAGCTTCCTGGGTAGTGGCAGCAAGCATAGGATCCAAAGTACTCAGCATCAGGTTAGCACTATACCCACACGAAACAGAAACGTATGCCGTAATAATACCTGCAACCGGATGCAACCCGACCGAATGGAATAAAGTTGCTGCAATCGGTAAAAGAATTATGTATCCGGCATCACCTACTACATTGGAAAGCAATCCCAAGAAAATAACCAGTATCACCATGCGCCATGGATTATGCTTACGACGTGCCCCACCGCGGATACAAGCATCTATAAAACCTGAATGTTGTGCTACCCCGATACCAAACATAGCCACAATTACTAAGCCCAGCGGAGCAAACCCCGTGAAATTAGTAACCACATGCCGCAACAGCCAACGAACACCTTCCGGACTAAGCAAACTTTGTACCCGTATCTCCTCCCCTGTTTGCGGTTGAAACACGCTCAGGCCGTAAATGTCAAATATCCATGATAGGACAATGACAGCCAGCGTCAACAAGAGAAACATTGTTGCCGGATGCGGTAAACGCCATTTGCTATTCATCATCTGCTTCCAGATTATCTATATCAAGAATACGGAGTTCCAAAGCACGCACAACCAGACGGGTTGCATTCACTCCTACCCGCTCTCCTTGTGGAAACAGACGGTTTACCAAATCATTCTGACGCTTTTCCAGAGATTTAACTCCAAAAGGCATACCTTTCAGGTTAGCAATCATATCTTTGGTATACCCCAATGCCAGATGGCGTAGGAAACGTTCGTCATACTCATCAATATCATAACTAATAACCGCTTCCTGACGTTTGGCATCATTCGCAACAGATTGCTTGAAACGGTCTACAATTTTTTCCAGAATAGGATAATTAAAAACCAGCTTCTTTCCATCCATTACTGCCTGTACATCTGTTTTCGTAAGCAGCTCACCTGTTTTCAAAATAATACCGTCAGCACCCGCATTCAGAACATCCACCCAAAGCTTTTCATTCAGAATTTCTCCGGTAAATATGAGTACGTGTACTCCCGGATAGCGCTTAAATATATTCCGGCAGATATCCACACCAATAGTAGTAGAACCACCCAGCCCTAAATCCAGCAATACCAAGTCAGGAACTCCGGCCTTTATCAATGTCCAGAATTCACTTTCGGTCATGGCCGTACCGATAACTTCTGCGTTAGGTATTTCATGGCGGAAGATTTCTTCCGTTCCTTTCAGTTCAAGCTTGACATCTTCTACAATAATTACTTTGAATTTCTTGTCTTCCATATTCTTTAATTTTATTTTCTTCTCGGTATCGTGAAATAAACTGTAAATCCACCATTCTCAGCCGGTTCAGCATTGATGCGACAGCCACGTTTTCCGGCAAACTCGTCATGGTCGCGAATAATCTGCTTGCAGACGAGATACTCCGTACCTCGCAACTCTCCTTTTTCTCCTGTTGCCGTCATACGTTCCAGGTTTGGATAGAAAAGTTGATTTAATTCCTCACGGGTTTTCGTCCTTCGCATATCAGTGAAAAGGAAACGAATATATTCTCCGTCTACTGCTGCTGCCAAATGTATTTCTCCACCCAGAGGAACAGACAAAGCTTCATCTATCAGATTCTCCAATAAGAAGCGGAGTTGGATAAAATCTCCGACCACTCTTTCATCAATAGCTCTTGTAGAGAAAGATACAGCAACCCCTTTTCCCTTATTTGCTTTACGGAAATACTTTTCTGCCAGAGCAAACAACTCCGGTACAGAAATTATCCCGCGACGGAACGTAACTTCTTCCAACTGTCGCGATGCGCACGAACTCAATATGGTAAATATACCTTTATAATATTCTATCAATTCGCTGATAGCTGAAACCGTCTCTTTTTCTTCCGTTTCTGAGAGAATACCTGAACGGAGTTTACCAATGAGTTGCTTGATCTTATTCGGATAATAAATTGTCTCATGCTTGATGGTGGAAAGACAATTATCAAGCACCATATTCTGCACATGCAACATACCGTCCTCCCATGACGCCCGGTGTGCTTCTTCATGCGCAGCTTCGATGTCGCGGTATTTTGTTGCCAGTTTCACTACTGCATTGAAGACCACAATCGCTATATACCGCGCAATCAATTCCAGCAATAGATGAGCCGTCTCCTGATCGACGCTCTCCTGCCGTTCAAGATATAACACACCCACACAGCGCGAATCACCCGCAGCATCCACCACCAAAGGCAAAGCTTCAAATCCTGGTGCGGACAGTTGAGTATGTTGTTCAAAACAGCGTTGAACTACTTCCTTCCAAAGTTCATCTTCTGCCGTAGATGTTCCATTATCTCCCGCAGAGGACAAGTCATTTTCTATAGAATTTGACGCATATTCCAGTTGATGTGTCGTTTCATTATAAACGGCGATTCCCAACCGATCAATACTTAGCAACTCATTTACGGCATCAAAGCCTTCGTCAACGATACGTTGAGGAATAGCTTTCAGGGTATCTTCTTCCCGTTGCAATGCCTCTTCTGTTTCGGGAACTTGTATCAGGGAGGCAGCAAATATCTGTCTATTGATTTCCAAAACCTGTTCCAGATTCCAACGGTTTACAAGACGTTTGCGAATATACAGAATGTAATATCCCAAGAGCAACATAGCTATAAGTCCGATAAACAGGATAACCCCCACCATCTTATTATTGGTGGAACGTTCCAGTTGACGACAATATTCCTCCAAAGACTGATCTTCACCCAGCAATTTGTACAAAGTCGTATAAGCGGCATTATTATAACTGTATGCATCCCATTGTTTCAACGCAAGAAAAGCGACAGCCGCCTCATTCCGGATATCCAGAATGACATGAAAGTCTGAATTAAAAAGATCATTCCACCAGGATAATTCCCCCGGTTCCCCTTCTCCTCTCAATGACATATAGCGCTGCGGTTCTTGGGCATACCTTTTATAATGCGCATTCAGGCAAGACATGGCAGAGTCTACATATTCCAAAGCCTGTTCAAAATTTCCTTCCACATTACTATAATAGGCATCATTGGCATAGTCGGACGCCTCATTCAACAGAGCTTCAAACTCATTTTCCGCAGCTAATGACAAAGAATCCTGAGCCGTTTGCGCATAGATTTCATCCGGTTGCATCACCGCTTCCTCCACTGCTTTATTGCACGAACTCATGCCTATAGAAAAGAATATGCACAGAAATACCATCAAAGTTTTACGCACTCCTGTAGGCAAACGGAAATAAAAACGGCTGCCCTTCCCTAAAGTACTTTCTACATTGAACAAACAGACTCTGAATACTTCGTTCGTCTTCCGGTATTTCTCAATGATACCTTTACAATTCATCAGACCGAAGCCGCTCCCTTTGTTTTTCAGCAGCTCTTCCCGGTCGGCAGCATCCAGTATGCCTATTTCCTGCGAATTATACAATTTCTCACCGACAATACGCATCACATCTTCTTCAGAAAGGCCATAACCAGTATCTTCTACTGAGATTTCCACATATTCTTCTGTCGGATTTGCATAGACCTTTACCTTACCTCCCTTTGGAGTATATTTACGGGCATTTTCTGCAAGTGTGTTTATCATAAACAGCGTCAACGCCTTGTCAGCTTTCACATAGGTATCCGTTGGTGTCACTTCCAGTTGTTGCTGTTTCATTTCGAAAGCACGGCTTCCTTTCCGTATCAGATCGAAAAGCTCGTTCAACCCGAATGTTTCTATATTCAAGCTCAGGCTACCTTGTTTCATTTTAATCCATAAAGCAAGGATATCATTGTATTCATTGATGGTTGTCACCAATTCGTCCATATATTGATACTTCTCGGCTTTGATGTGTTCGTCATGGATAAAACCCTTTTCCGTCAGTTTATGCACTTCATTAATAATACGGTCTATGTACGGATGAATACCGTTCACAATGGCCATACACGCTTTCTTTATAAGATTCTGACGTTTATTTCCGGCTATATGCTGTTCGTACACATACCGTTCTTTTTCCAACCGGCGGCGTTCGTCACCCAGCGAAATGGAAGTCATGCCATTATCAAGCGCCCATGTAATATAAGGAGCAATCACATGTAGTATTGCTTTCTCATCCTTCGTAAGACGTTTGGGTAATACCAACTGCCCATCTTCTATTCGAATGTCTTTTACATTGAAAAGTTCCTCTATATCTGTCTGCACAGCAGAAAGAATGGCATCTACAATTTCTTCTTCCGTCTGCGCGTCCGTGGGAATAGAAGCGGTTATTTTCTGACAAATGTCCAACATCTGCCTCAAACGGTGCAAATGGACATGATTACGTTCTTTAGACCGCTTATTGAATATCCAAAAAAATAAAACCACCAGTATAAAACCGACAATCACGAAGAAGAGTAAAATATTGAGTTGCCGGGCTTCACTTTCCAAAGCCTGATAACGGCTTTCCAACTCCTTATCCTGCCGGGTATCTTCCAGAATATCCAGATAAATATTGCGATTATAATCAGAGTGTTGCTTCATTTCCAGTCCGGCATACGTAACACTCAGTTGTTCGCGAATACGTGAAATCCATTCCGGAACGGTTCGTAACTTACGCTCTATCCATGCTTTTTCTGAAGAAATGGTATCCCGTATATCATAGGTTTTCAACCAATCCAAGCTATCGTGGCAATCATAAAAACGGCGATGATGACTGTTCACGCACTCCAAGGCAAGCGTCAATGTATCCAATGCTTCGGCGTAGTTATCATGTGCATTCAAATATTTACCAATAGAAACATAGGCACCGGCAATCTGATACACATCATTATATTGCTTGAATTTCTTCAAAGCCAATTGTCCTAAACGCATGGGCAACAAAGAATCCACGGGAACATCAAACTGTTTCAATGCATGAGAACGCCTGACCTGGAAAAAGTCATAATTATCGGGAGATGCCATCAGGTTAGCAAGCCCCTGTACTCCATTACCTTCAAAATACAAGTATCCTCCGCGAGATGCCATTTTCCAAGTTGTATACAGTTCGTCGAATTCACGCAAACGACGTTCATCCGCCGTTTCACCATCACAAAGTGCTGCCGATCCTTTTATATAATGATAATACAGTAACTGGTTCGTATCCGCTGCAAGTTCTTCCTGCGGATATATTTCGTTGATGGAAGCCACCGCTTCCGGACGTTGTTGCAGATAGTAGTAATAAACTGCGGAAACGATATAAAATTCGGAGCGTGCATAGTTCAGTCTCAACCGTTCGTGCTTATCTACGAAAAGCTTGTTATCTTCATCTATTCGTTTCATGCGGCGGAGGGCACTGTTCCGATAGTCATAAAATTCTTTGTTCATGGCCGTCCGCTGATAGATTTTCATCAATCCGATATCGGCAACCAGCAATTCCAGTTCATTTTTCGTGAGACTATACACATCTTTATGAAACTTCTCCGCTTTCTCAAAATCCATGCGCATAAAAGCACAAAAACCCAGATTATTGGATGCTTCCGCTTTCCCTTGACTATACAGATTCACTTTTCCATAAGCTTGTGTGGCAGCATGACAAGAAGAGTCCAGGTCTTTATACCGATAAGAATAAGCCACTTGGTTGAGCGAATCGATAAGATGTACTTCCTTGGTGGGAGCAGTACCCACACAAGAAATCATTACTATGCAAAAACACAGTAAGCCCACCAATCGTATATGAGGAAACCGTTTCACTTAGCAAAGCTACAAATAAATCCGGGAAAGAAAAAAGATTTTTCTACAATAAGTCTTGTAGAATGTAGCGGGAAATTCATAACTTTGCAGCCGTATTAAACAAATAGGTAACATCTATTACAAAATGAGCGAAAAAGCACCCGTAATGGTATTCTCCGGAACTAACTCGAGATACCTTGCAGAGAAAATCTGCGCAAGCCTTGATTGCCCTCTGGGAAAGATGAACATCACCCACTTTGCTGATGGTGAGTTTGCTGTTTCCTATGAAGAGTCAATTCGTGGCGCACATGTATTCCTGGTTCAATCCACCTTCCCTAATTCCGACAATTTAATGGAACTTCTGCTGATGATCGACGCAGCTAAAAGAGCGTCTGCTAAAAGCGTTGTTGCAGTCATTCCATATTTCGGTTGGGCACGACAGGACAGAAAAGACAAACCTCGCGTTTCTATCGGCGCAAAGTTAGTAGCCGATTTACTTTCAGTAGCAGGTATCGATCGTTTGATTACGATGGATCTCCATGCTGATCAAATCCAAGGTTTCTTCAACATTCCGGTAGATCACTTGTATGCTTCGGCAGTGTTCCTCCCCTATATTGAGTCCTTGAAATTGAAAGATCTTGTAATCGCTACGCCGGATGTGGGTGGTTCCAAACGTGCCAGCACATTCTCAAAGTATTTGGGAGTTCCCCTGGTATTGTGCAACAAATCACGTGAGAAAGCAAACGAAGTTGCATCCATGCAGATTATCGGTGATGTAACCGATAAGAATGTAGTATTGGTAGATGACATCGTAGATACAGCCGGTACTATCACCAAAGCAGCTAACATTATGTTGGATGCCGGTGCTAAATCAGTACGCGCTATTGCAAGCCACTGTGTAATGTCCGACCCGGCGTCTTTCCGTGTACAGGAATCCAGTCTGACTGAAATCGTATTTACCGATAGTATCCCCTACTCTAAGAAATGCGCGAAAGTGAAACAACTCAGTATTGCTGATATGTTTGCAGAAACCATTAAGAGAGTGGTGAATAATGAGTCTATCAGTTCACAATACATTATCTAAATTGCCTTTGGCAATTTAAAAATTAATAATTAAAAATTAAAAATTAAAGGCTGCGCAGTTAATGTAACATCGCGCAGCCTTTAATTTTTAATTATTAATTTTTAATTTAATTCCAGTCTTCCCATTTTATACGTGCCCTTTTTTATTACTTTTCCATTTTTATCCGTTTCAACAAAAGGACCGTGTTTTTTGCCTTGCTTGAAGAAGCCTTCGTAACGATTACCGTTTTTATCCTCCTGTATACCGTTACCTTCTTCCATACCATTCACAAAACCACCTTTATACTTAGTTCCGTCTGTCATAATCAGGGTTCCCTGACCATTGAACTGGTTGTTTTTCCATTCGCCTTCGTAGGAATCACCTACATTCCATTTATACGTTCCGCGGCCGTCACGTTGGTTATCTTTCCAGTCGCCGTCATAGACTGCACCATTTGCCCAGGTGAATACACCTTTTCCATGTTGCATGCCGTCTTTGAAGTTTCCTACATATTTATTACCGTTGGCGTGATAATAAATACCGGCTCCAGTACGTTCACCCTGCACATACGCACCTTCATAGCGGTCGCCGGTGTGGAAGAAGTAAATACCTTTGCCATGTTGCATATCATCTTTCCAGTCGCCTACATATTTATCTCCATTGGCATATTCGAAAGTTCCTTTTCCATCACGCACATCGTTCTTCCAGTCACCTTCGTATTTACAGCCATCATTCCAGACAAAAGTACCTTTACCCTCTTTCTTATCATTCTTCCAGGAACCTTCATATTTGGAACCGTTTTTCCAGGTGTATGTACCTTGACCTTCACGTTTATCATTTACCCAGTCTCCTTCGTAAATGTCACCGGTATAGTAGTACATTGTACCTTTGCCTTGCTGATAATCCTGAAACCACATGCCATCATAGCGGTTGTTGTTCATGAAATAGTAGATACCCTTACCGTGTTGCTGGTCCTGAAACCATTGTCCTTCGTACTTCTCTCCGTCAGGAAATGCATAAGTACCATATCCTTCACGCTTTCCTTTCACATATTCACCTTCGTAGACATTGCCATTCTTGAAAACCGTCTTACCCTTTCCGTTGGGTTTACGTCCTTTCATTTCACCCGTATATACGGAACCGTCTTTAAAGGTATGAGTTCCTATCTTTATTTCAGAAGAGAAAGTTGTTTTTACTTTGTCGAAGAAACCGGATTTCTTTTCCTGGGCCGTCGCCCCGCCTTGGGACATGAATACCAGAATGAGTGCAGTATATAGATATTTCATTGAAAATTATAAATTAGCGATTTTAATAATAAGACGTGTAAACGCAGCAACTTGTTACACGCCTTATATAGTATTTGCACAAAGATACAATTAATCTGCTAAAAGGAAGGGGTATCACACCTTTTTTATGACATTTTTTTGCCGGATACGATTTCTTTTAATGTCTCTTTGCACAAATAGCGTGAGGCAAGTTCGCGTATCTCGACAGGAGTAATTGTCTTCACTGCTTCTACGGCATCCCTCACATACGAATCGGGAAGGCCGGAAGTATGAATAAAGATCCAAGCGTCCGCCAGTGAGAAGGCAGACTCATAGCTGCGACACATATCGCCCAACATATAGTTTTTCACCATAGCAAGTTCTTCGGCAGGTACGAGGTCATTTTGCAGGCGATCTATTTCATGGTAAACTTCTTTGATAAGCGGCTCTACAAATTCATTGGCAGTCTCTGCATTGACAACCAACAATCCACTATCGGGATAAGGCATGATACCGGCAGATATACCATACGTATATCCTTTATCTTCACGAATATTAGACATCAAACGGCTACCGAAATAGCCTCCGAACAAGGTAACCAGAACGCGAACTTTCAAATAATCAGGATGGCGTCGATCCAAAGAAAGCATTCCCATGCGAACAGCACTTTGCATTGCATCGGCACGCTCGATAAAAATACGTTTCTCAGAAGAAGTTACCGGAACATAAGACAGTTTTTCCGGTTTGCGGAAATCTTTACCGAAAGGTTCACTTCCAAAAAGAGTTTCAATACGACGGATAGCGTCTTCGCTGACCTTCCCCGCAAGATAGATACTGCAATTTCCGGAATGATAATATCGGTCGTAAAACGATTGCAAGACAGAAGGGTTAATCAAATGATAATCTTCCTTCTGCACTAATTGCCCGCACGGATGCGTATCGCCATATACGGCATTTATCAAAGTGCGATGGGCCAGAAAGTCCACCTTGGAGCTGTTCACAAGAAATTGCTGGATATTGCTGTCGATAATCACTCCCAGCTCTTTTTCAGGGAAAAGAGGCTCTTTTACGATAGATTCAAAAATATCTAAAGTTTCGGGCAGATATTTATTTAAAGAATAGAGTGTGATATAAGCATACTCGGACGAACTGGAAAGTTCCAGCCAAGCACCATAGTAATCCAACTTCTCGGCAATGGCCGCGGCTGAATAACGTCGGGTACCTTCGCGCAGCATCCGATTAGTAAACAAAGCCTGCAAGCGTTGATCCTGTTGCCATCGCCCACCTTCTATCAACAGGTCAATTCGGACTACTTCATTATCTCCAGCATTGAGTATATATAAGGGGATACCATTTTTCATCACCCTACATTCGGGAGATGGCACTGCCAGTTGTTCCGGTTCACAAATGAGGGGTTGGATAGTTCTGTCTAACATGTTTTCAGAAATTCTTCAGCCTTTTTCAAATCTTGCGGAGTATCAATGCCGATGGTCTCAACTTCGGTAATGCCGGCTTTAATGGTATAGCCATTTTCCAGCCAACGAAGTTGTTCCAGCGATTCTGCCAGTTCCAGAGAAGATTGCGGCAATGAAGTAATCTCTTTTAAAACTTCGGCACGATAAGCGTACAAACCTATATGTTTATAATAAGTATGATTTTTCAGCCAATCCTGTTTTTCTGCATTCCGTTGATAAGGAATAATGGAGCGGCTGAAATAGAGTGCATTCATATTCTTATTCAGCACTACTTTCGGAGAATTGATATTCTCCAAAGCTTCAAATCCATTCTCAGGAGTAAAAGGTTTCACCAGTGTAGCAATCTGAGTCGTAATGTCGTCGAAGCAAGCTTTTACAGTTTCCAGTTGGGAGGGTTGAATAAAAGGTTCGTCACCCTGAATATTGACTACGACATCAAAGTCTCCGCCTATTTTAGTATATGCTTCATAGCAACGATCCGTACCGCTTTTATGATTAACGGAAGTCATCACTACTTTGCCTCCGAAAGCTTTTACAGCTTCTTCGATCCGTTCGTCATCTGTGGCCACATAAGCATCATCCAGAATACCTGCCACTTGTTCATATACTCGCTGTATTACAGTTTTACCTCCCAGCATGGCCAACGGTTTTGCAGGAAAACGCGTGGATGCGTAACGGGCGGGAATGATTCCTAAAAACTTCAACATATTTATATTTACTATTTTATAGATCCGCGTTCGTCCGCTTTATCCGCGTCGTCCGCGTACCCATTTTAAATTACTCTATTTCTTTCAATCCCCGGCAAATATAGTCCCTTTTTAAATCGTCGGGTTTATAGACTGTATCATCACATGATAATAAGTCCAGATCCAACCGGACTATTTCTTGTTTCTTCTCTTCAGGCATCCGCCCCGCTTCCCGTTCAATAGCTTTCAAACAAGAAGTTATTTCCGCCGCATCGCCACTGGAAATAAAACGTGCCACCTGATTGGAAAATAAGGATGAACGCCGGAAATAAAGCGGTTTAGTCTCTTCTTCCGTAGAAAAACGAATACCAGGAAACAGTTCTTTCAACCGCTTCCGCGCCAACGAAAGATTCTCTTTCTGTTGCTCGTTACTACCGATGCTGATTGTATAAACCACTTTCGAAATCAAGAATTTAGACCGACACTTGAATTTTAATCAAAGAAGTCATCCAAACCAGTTTCTGATGCCGATTCAAAATTAACGTCCCCATTATCCTTACAAGGATCGAAACCTTCCGGAAGTTGGAATGTCTCATTTTCATCATATCCCAGTGTCTTGTCTCCAAGCACTTTTACCATATATTTAGACCAGATAGGCAATGCCATAGAAGCACCTTGCCCATGCAGCATAGTATCGAAATGAATATCGCGCTCTTCTCCACCAACCCAGCATCCGGATACCAGTGAAGGAGTAAAGCCCATAAACCAACCATCTGCATTATAGTTAGTTGTTCCGGTCTTACCACCCATATCAGCTTTCACACCTAAGCGACGAACACGTCCACCTGTTCCCTCATTAATAACGGCACGAAGCATAACCAACATCTTATAAGCGCTGGAAACACTGATAACCTCTTCCATTTCCGGAGAGAACGTAGCTAATACATTTCCGTCATTATCTTCAATGCGAGTTACAAACAGTGGAGCTACACGGATACCTTTATTGGGGAATGCAGTATAAGCACTGACCATTTCTCCTACCGAAATTTCGCAAGGACCAAGACATAAAGAAACTGACGGCACAATTTCACGATTACGTACACCAAAACTTTCAATCAAGCGTTTCAGAGAATATGGGTTGAGCTTACTCATCAGATACGCTGTGATCCAGTTGTCAGAGTTAGCCAATCCCCACTTCACAGTTACCATTTCTCCATAACGTTTAGTATTGGCATTACGGGGCGTCCACGGTTTGCCGTTTTCATCAATTAAAGTATATTCCACATGACGCGCTTCATCACAAGGAGAATAGCCATTCTCCATAGCTAATGTGTAGACATAAGGCTTAATGGTGGACCCCACCTGACGGCGACCTACCATTGCCATATCATATTTAAAATAATGATGATTAGGCCCTCCGACATATGCTTTCACATGCCCATTATGCGGATTCATAGACATAAAACCTGCACGGAGGAAGTGTTTGTAATAGCGGATAGAATCCATAGGTGTCATGATTGTATCCTTTTCACCATTCCAGGTAAATACCGACATTTCTTCAGGTGTATTGAAAGCTTTTTCAATTTGGGCATCCGATGCCCCGGCTTTCTTCATGATACGATAACGGTCGGACTGTTTCATGGTGCGGGTAAGAATTTCATCTACCTGCTCCTGCGTAATTCTGTTACTGTAAGGCGCTTTTTTACGTCCTTTCTTTTCTTTGAAGAAATAGCCTTGCAATTCTTTCAGGTGCTCTTCTACCGCCTCTTCTGCATATTGCTGCATACGAGAGTCAATAGTGGTATAAATTTTCAGACCGTCTGTATAAAGATTATATTTAGAGCCATCTTTCTTAGTATTCTTTTCACACCAACCAAATAAAGGATTATTTTCCCAGTCAAGAGAATCTTCATAGAATTTTTGCATCTGCCAACCACGATAATCTCCCTTTACAGGTTTCTTTGCATTCAATACACCACGCAGATATTCGCGGAAGTAAGTTGCCATTCCTTCATTATGATCAACGCGAGTATATTTCAGAACAAGCGGAAGGGCCTGCAAAGAATCACATTCTTCTGCTGTGATATATCCGGCTTTACGCATCTGATCAAGCACCACGTTACGACGCCCGCGTGAACGTTCATTATATCGTACAGGATTAAAATAAGATGGATTCTTGCACATTCCTACAAGCATAGCGGCTTCTTCTATCTTTAAATCATTTGGATCGCAACCGAAATAAGTATTGGCAGCAGTTTTAATACCTACTGCATTGTTCAAGAAATCAAATTTATTAAGATACATGGTAAGTATCTCTTCTTTAGTGTAATAACGTTCCAATTTCACGGCAATCACCCACTCAATGGGTTTCTGAAACAAACGTTCCATTACATTATCCGCACTGGGCGAATAAAGCTGTTTGGACAATTGTTGTGTAATCGTACTACCTCCACCTGCATTCGTCTGAAATAACAAACCACGCTTCACGATAGCGCGGAACAATGCGATGGCATCAATTCCGGAGTGTTTGGCAAAACGCACATCTTCCGTTGCAATCAAAGCATTGATAATATTAGGAGACAGATCATTATAGCCTACATACACACGATTCTCTTTACTAAAAGAGTAAGTTCCGAGCACCTTCCCGTCTTCTGAGAAAATTTGTGTAGCAAACTTATAATTGGGGTTTTCCAGATCTTCGACAGGAGGCATATAGCCTATCCAACCTTTTGCAATGGAGAAGAAAACAGTGACGCAAGCCAATACTATGACGGCTAAGAATATCCAAAGGATTTTTATGATGTTCTTTATCATGTTTATTACTGTAAATTCACTAAATCAATAAAATAGATTACCTGTAAAAATAACAAGGCAAAGGTACGGAATTATATTGGAACACCCTTATAAATTCTATAGAAAACTCTTAAAACGCCACACTTTATCATCGGAAATGCCACATCTTAATGGGTAAAATGCCACACTTCAGCAAGCACAAAGTGTGGCATTTCGGAGAATGAAATGTAGCATTTCCGATGATAAAGTGTGGCGTTTGGGGGGATGAAACCTGGCATTTTGGAGGCGTTTTTTGTTTAGGAAACGGCCGATTCCAAGCTGTTTTTTGCAAAAAAACGCATTTTTTTGCTTAGGAACAAAGTGTGATCAAGAAGGGCAAAATGCTATTATTCAACACTTTCACTAAAACAGACAATGCATTTTTCTTTCTTATATATTCTTTATATAACAACAACAGCAGAAAAGAAAAAGAAAAGCTACTGCTGATGCTGGTAATGATCCAAACAAATTCCGGCATTCATCTCACCGCATAAGAAACTTCATCCCATAAGATTGTTTTTTCGCCCCACGAGATATTTTTTTCAGCTCATAGGGCAAAACTCTTTGTCCCATAAACTGAAGATCACCGGCTATGGAGACGAAAAAAACTTCTAAATTTTCTCCCGTCTTTCTTCCGTACTCCGCATCTTTTCCGTACCTTTGAACTCTCGAAAAGAAATAAAATAACGAACGATATGGAAAACAGAAGTTTAGTCACCATTGCCGAGCATAGCAAGGAAAAAATCCTCTACATGATCGAGATGGCGAAGCAGTTTGAAGCCCGTCCCAACCGTAGGCTGCTGGAAGGGAAAGTGGTTGCCACCCTCTTTTTCGAGCCGTCTACCCGCACAAGACTCAGTTTTGAAACAGCAGCCAACCGCTTGGGAGCCCGTGTAATCGGGTTTAGTGACCCCAAAGCAACGAGTTCTTCGAAAGGCGAAACCCTGAAAGATACCATCAAAATGGTGAGCAACTACGCCGATATCATCGTGATGCGGCATCATCTGGAAGGAGCCGCCCGCTATGCCAGCGAAGTAACCACAGTGCCTATCGTCAATGCCGGAGACGGAGCCAACCAGCATCCTTCACAAACGATGCTCGACCTCTACTCCATCTACAAAACCCAGGGTACACTGGAGAACCTGAATATTTTCCTCGTTGGTGACCTCAAATATGGCCGCACCGTACACTCACTGCTGATGGCAATGCGCCACTTCAACCCAACTTTCCACTTCATAGCTCCTGATGAATTGAGAATGCCCGAAGAATACAAAATTTACTGCCGTGATCATGGCATCAAATACGTGGAACATACGGACTTTACGGAAGAAACCATAGCAGATGCCGACATCCTCTACATGACCCGTGTACAGCGTGAACGCTTCACTGACCTCATGGAGTACGAACGGGTGAAGAACGTTTACATCCTGCGCAACAAGATGCTGGAACATACTCGTCCCAATTTATGCATTCTGCATCCCCTGCCCCGCGTCAATGAAATCGCTTATGACGTAGACGATAATCCGAAAGCTTACTACTTCCAGCAAGCTCAAAACGGTCTGTATGCTCGTGAGGCTATCCTCTGCGATGTATTAGGCATTACACTGGATGAGGTGAAAGCCTAAATTGTACTTTGTAAATTGCTAAATTGTAAATTGAAAGATGAGCGAAAAAAAACAAGAATTACAGGTTGCCGCATTAGAAAACGGTACAGTTATCGACCATATCCCCTCTGAAAATCTGTTCACAGTAGTCTCTTTGCTGGGACTTGAACACATGAATAACAATATCACCATTGGCTTTAATCTCAAAAGCGGAAAGCTGGGTACTAAAGGCATTATTAAAATTGCGGATAAATTTTTCTGCGATGACGAAATTAATCGTATCGCCGTGGTAGCACCTAATGTGAAGCTGAATATTATTCGGGATTATGAAGTGGTGGAAAAACGTGAAGTTAGCCTTCCTGAAGAACTTCGCGGCATTGTAAAGTGTGCTAATCCCAAATGTATTACGAACAACGAGCCCATGGCGACGTTATTCCATGTAGTGGATAAGGAGAATTGTGTGATCCGATGCCATTATTGCGAGAAAGAACAAAACAGGAACGAAATTGAAATAATATAAGAGCTCGTAACTCTTTAGTCATGAAACAAGACTGGAAGCCCGGAACAATGATTTACCCGCTTCCTGCCGTATTGGTAAGCTGCGGAAGCATTCCGGAAGAATATAACATATTAACAATTGCATGGACGGGAACGATTTGTACGAACCCGCCCATGTGCTATATTTCAGTACGTCCCGAACGCCACTCCTACGAAATCCTGAAACGGAATATGGAGTTTGTCATCAATCTCACTACCAAAGATATGGCGCGTGCAACGGATTGGTGTGGCGTACGTTCCGGGAAAAACTACAATAAGTTTGAAGAAATGCATCTGACACCGGGAAAAAGCACTGTGGTCAATGCCCCTCTTATTGAAGAATCCCCTTTGTGTATAGAATGTCGTGTAAAGGAAATCATGTCACTCGGCTCGCATGATATGTTTATTGCCGATGTGGTAAACGTGCGTGCCGACGACCGGAACCTGAACCCGGAAACCGGGAAACTGGAGCTGGCGGAAGCTAATCCACTGGTTTATGTACATGGAGGATACTATGAATTGGGTGAAAAGATCGGTAAATTTGGCTGGTCTGTTGAGAAGAAAAGATAGTGATTAACGGTTAGTGGTAAGTGATGAACAAAGTTTTGAAAATATTTATCCTGTGCCTTTTGTTTTTCCCCGCTACAACGTGGGGGCAATCTCATCTTGTGCCCGGTACAGCGGTTGAAGAACCACTGAAGAAACATCACCATGATCGTCCGGTGAACTTCGGTATTAAAGGTGGTTTCACCTCTTCCCTCTTCCTTGTATCTAATCTTACATTAAACGGAATCACCATAGACGAGGTGCAGAATAACTACAAGATAGGCTATTTCGGCTCTGTCTTTATGCGTATCAACTTTGAACGTCATTTCCTGCAACCGGAAATATCCTACAATATCAACCGCTGCAATATTACTTTCGAAAAACCTGCCGCAGAGGATGCTCCTTTGGAAATGGCATCTATAACTTCTGAAATCCACAGTGTAGACATTCCTGTGATCTACGGATATAATGTTATTAAGGAGGGGCCTTATAGTCTGGCTGTATTCGGCGGTCCTAAATTTCGTTATATCTGGAATAAAAAGAGCGAAGTTACTTTTGAGAATTTCGACCAGCAGGGAATCAAAGAAAGGCTGCGTCCGCTGAACCTCAGCTTCACCCTTGGAGTAGCCGTCACTATCTCCCGCATTTTCTTCGATTTCCGCTATGACATAGGAGTACATAATATATCCCGCAAAGTGACTTATGATGACGGCGTCGTCGAAGGTGATCCACCCGCTGACGAAATACGTTTCCACCGACGAGACAATGTTCTCAGCTTTTCCTTTGGAGTATTCTTTTAGAAAGTAAATTTCTGTCTTTTCTGACAGTTTATTCATTTTTTTACCGTAAATTTGTGCGCTTAATAAGAGAACACAGATTTATCAAACTTATCTAAGTAAGCAAAATGAAAAGAGACGATTTAATTTTCGATATCATCGAAAAAGAACATCAACGTCAGCTCAAAGGTATTGAACTGATTGCATCAGAGAATTTTGTAAGTGACCAAGTAATGGAGGCAATGGGCTCCTGTCTCACTAACAAGTATGCAGAAGGTTATCCCGGCAAACGTTACTACGGAGGTTGCGAAGTAGTAGACCAGAGCGAACAAATTGCTATCGACCGCATAAAGGAAATCTTTGGTGCAGAATGGGCTAACGTGCAACCCCACTCAGGCGCACAAGCTAATGCAGCTGTATTCCTCGCTGTATTGAATCCGGGTGACAAATTCATGGGATTGAATCTGGCTCACGGCGGTCACCTCTCACACGGTTCTTTAGTAAATACTTCCGGTATCATCTATACTCCCTGTGAATATAATCTGAATAAGGAAACCGGTCGCGTAGACTATGACCAGATGGAAGAAGTTGCTTTGCGCGAAAAACCCAAAATGATCATCGGTGGTGGTTCAGCATATTCCCGCGAATGGGACTACAAGCGTATGCGCGAAATCGCAGACAAAGTAGGTGCTATCCTGATGATCGATATGGCTCACCCTGCCGGACTGATTGCAGCCGGATTGCTGGAAAACCCTGTGAAGTATGCTCATATCGTTACTTCTACCACACATAAGACTTTGCGTGGTCCTCGCGGAGGTATCATCCTGATTGGCAAAGACTTCCCTAATCCTTGGGGCAAAACGACACCGAAGGGTGAAATCAAGATGATGTCTCAGTTGATCGACTCAGCTGTATTCCCGGGTATCCAAGGTGGTCCGTTGGAACACGTCATTGCATCAAAAGCTGTTGCATTCGGTGAAATCCTGCAACCCGAATTCAAAGAATATGCTGCCCAAGTGAAGAAAAATGCGGCCGTACTGGCACAAGCATTAATCGACCGTGGCTTTACAATCGTTTCCGGTGGTACGGATAATCACTCTATGCTGGTTGACCTGCGTAGCAAATATCCTGATCTCACAGGTAAAGTGGCTGAAAAGGCATTGGTATCTGCCGATATCACTGTAAACAAGAATATGGTTCCGTTCGATAGCCGTTCTGCATTCCAGACTTCCGGTATCCGTTTGGGTACTCCTGCCATCACTACTCGTGGCGCCAAAGAAGATCTGATGCTGGAAATTGCAGAAATGATTGAAACGGTTCTGTCCAATGTAGAAAACGAAGCGGTTATTGCCGAAGTTCGCGCACGCGTAAATAAGACAATGGAGAAATATCCGCTGTTCGCATATTAAGAAATTTGTTTTTACGAGTCAGCCGGTTTTGTTTTTTCCGGCCGACAGGTATATACATTTTTGAGAAAAAATGTATGTATATAAATGATTAAATATATAGTTAAATTGTAAAATGGTCCGTAGCCTTTGTGATAAAGGCTACGGACCTCTTTTTTTTACGCATTGACACTATTTTTGTTGTATTGAAAGGATACTCCTGCTTGCATTTCCCTATTTTTGGAAACTACATTTATTATTCACTTTAAAACTTTAATTACTATGTCAGAAAACATTGGAGTAGCTACAGGTAAGATTATGCTGAAAATTGTTATCGCTCTTTTTAAAGGTGTATGGAATGTACTGACCTTCGGGTTTAGAGCTTACAAAGGTCACCGGGACAAAAAAGACGCCGAAATGCGTGAACAGTTAAGACAGGTACAAGCAAACAACAATTCCCAAACTATTTAATTCTGCAATACTATGAGCTCAGCAAACAAGAAACACATGCAGGGTGGTATGAACACCACATACAGCAATGTAAATACTGAAGACGAAAGAAACAAAAAAGCGGAAGAACTATTGTTCCAGGCATGGGAAACAGCCGGATATCATGGACAGCCGGATGAAGATTATTATCCTCGAACAGCCCAGGAAACAAGGGATATGGAAGATCTGCTGACACAAGCGGAAGCAGCCATTGATGACCCGTCGGATACCGAACTAATGGAGGTAATGGCTGATACGCGCGAAGTGCTGGAATGGTCCAAACAGCGGCATTGGACATTCGCATGGTGGATCATCATCTGTGTAGCCATTATGGGATGTTATTATTTCTATCAGGCCGGAAGCGAACAGGATTATGTAGCAAAGAGACAGGCGCTGACTGATGAGCAAGTGCAGACTGAACTTAGCGAAGCCATCACCCGGCAACAAAGTTACATTGATACTTATAGCCAAAAGTTGGCAGTAGATACCATTTCTGAAGAAACACGCAGTCTTTATGAAAAATATATGGAAAATGCCACTGAAGAAATAAAAGAACTGAAAGCATATAATGTGGAAACTTATAAAAAGCACCTGGTAGATCGTGCCGATGCCGGAGTATGGCGTGAAAGATGGGAAGCGATCTGGTGTTTTATCTGGATCGTGCTTTATATTTTCGCCTGCCGTCCACGTGGATATATGATTACTAAACGTCGCCGTGAAGACAAAATGGCTACCGGTCTCAAAAAGATATTATTCGGCATTGCAGGAGCTTTAGTGGGTGCTGCCGGCGCTTTATATGTGACCACCACCATAACTAAATGGAGCGATGGAAGTAAAACCCGTGATGATGATAGCATGATTATCTATGCCATGAAGTTCGGTCTTATTGCACTGGCTGTTATCATCGTTCTTTGGGCAGCACGTATTGTTATCGTGATTGCTACACTTCTGGGACTATTGAGAAACTACGACTGGAAACAGTTGGCCAAAGACCCGAAAGCCATGTTGAATGATTTGAAATAAATGGAAAGGGGATGCAAGTATATACCGGCATCCCCTATTTCTATATTTATTTCCGATGGTTAGCTCAATCCTTCTATATTTCCATCTACAATGTCGATGTGCATAGCTTGTGGCTCTTTGGGAAGCCCCGGCATGCGCAGAATTTCTCCGGCGATGGCAACAATCATTTCCGCACCGTTATTGATTACAATATCCTTGATATGAAATTCAAAGTTGTTCACCGCACCGTATATTTTCGGATCGGCAGAGAAAGAATATTGTGTTTTGGCAATGCAAACGGGATAATGACCAATGCCCATCTTCTCTATCAATTTGATGATTTTACGTGAATGGATACTGTAAGTCACCACACTGGCACCGTAAAGATTGCAAGCTATCTTCTCTATCTTTTGTTCTACACTGTCATTTTCACTATAACTGAAGTTCAAGGGTTCAGAAGGTTTCTTCTCAATAGTATCCACTACCAGATTAGCGAGCTCCACAGCCCCCTCTCCTCCTTCTGCAAAGGCATTATTGACAGCGAACCCTACACCTAACTTCTCTTCGCAATGCCGGCGGATTGTTTCTACTTCCTCGTCCGTATCACTGGCAAAACGATTGAAGGCAACCAGCACCGTCTGACTGAATGAACGTAGATTGCGTATATGTTTATCGAGATTACCGAAGCCTTGTTGCAATCCTTCCATATTGGGTTCTTTAATACGATCCAGACTGACACCGCCATGCATCTTCAAGCCTTGTGCAGTAGCCACAATCACTGTCAGTTTAGGTTGCAACCCGCTTTTGCGACATTTGATATTATAAAATTTCTCCGCACCAAGATCGGCACCGAAACCAGCTTCCGTTACAACATAATCTCCGAAAGTCATTGCCATTTTCGTTGCAAGAATAGAGTTACAACCATGCGCAATATTTGCGAAGGGACCGCCATGAACAAAAGCTGCCGATCCTTCGGTTGTCTGAACCAAGTTCGGATTGATAGCATCTTTCAGCAAGACAGTGATGGCTCCTGCTACTCCTAACTCCTTCACAGTGAACGGGCAACCATCAAAACGGAAACCAAGGACGATATTCTCGATCCGTCGTTTCAGGTCGTCTATGTCCTTTGCCAGACAGAGAATAGCCATAATTTCGGATGCAGGGGTAATATCGAAGCCGGATTCTTCGGTAATACCGTTCGTACTGGGGCCTAAACCGGTGACAATGCTACGCAAAGAGCGGTCGTTCACATCGAGCACGCGCTGCCAGATGATTTCTTTCAGCCCGAATCCATCCGCCTGATGCTGATAAAGATAATTGTCGAGCAATGCGGATATCATATTGTGCGCCGAAGTGATGGCATGAAAATCTCCTGTAAAGTGCAGATTTATCTTTTCCATAGGAAGCACCTGGGCATAACCGCCACCTGCCGCTCCACCCTTCATGCCGAAACAAGGTCCTAACGAAGGTTCACGCAAAGCAACGATGGCTTTCTTGCCGATCTTATTCAACCCCAATGCCAGACCGATGGAAACCGTAGTCTTACCAATACCTGCTTTGGTAGCAGTAATGGCAGTTACCAAAATCAGGTTACTTTTCTTCACTTTTTCTTCATCAATCAGATGTGTAGGGATCTTAGCAATATACCGTCCGTAGTTTTCTACTTCTTCGCGTGGAATACCTACATTCTCGGCTACCTGCTTAATCTTCTTCAGCTCTATGCTGCGGGCTATTTCAATGTCTGATTTCATACAGAGAACTTCTTTAAATAAAACTTTCTTTTTGAAAGCTACAAAAGTACGAAAAAGAGTGCAGATAGCAAGATTTTAGGGAAAGAAAGCCTCTGTTATCTTATTCAAGTGTCAAAGCGATACCTTCTACACGATCCGAGTTTGAACCTTCCGGCTCAACCATATCGAAAGAACGTGTTCCGGCAGGCAGTGGAGCGAAATAAAGAGTATAATCGGCCTCTCCACTTTCCGGCATATAGAATTTCTCCCCTAAAGGAATACCTTCCGAACGAAGAACCGGACATACAGTTCCATTGTCCGCTACTAACTGGATATTCTTCATAATTTGTATCCAATATTTGGGTATATAATAGGCACGAATCCGCAAGACCGTAGCAGTATCCGTCAATACTACCTGGCGGATTTCAGGAATATCGTTATTGCTTTTCTTCACCGTCGGGAAATTCACCACTTTATGTCCATTCTCTTCCCCTAAGCTCATCACATATTCGTCTGCATTCAGTAGGCGGCGAAGTTTTCGTTTCAAGCTGTGTGCACTATATCCGAACCATTTTTCTACAATGCGTCCTTCAGGTGAAATAAGGACATAATTTGGAATTCCACGTACTCCATATTTGGCAAATAATCCATTACTTCCTTTCAATTCATTCAGATTCTGCCAAGTCATTTCATGCGTTTTAGAGGCAGTTTCCCAACCTTTCTTGGTATCGATGCTCAGACTTACTATTGTCAGGCGATCTTTGTACATCTCAGCCACTTCCTTCATTTCGGGTAGAGCCATAAGGCACGGACCGCAACCACGACTCCAGAAATCCAACATGATATATTTACCTTTAAAATCAGCCAGGCGGTGTACATTTCCCTCCAAGTCGTACAAATCAGCATCTGCCATTTCATCACCCACTTCCACTACTTGGGGAGGAAAGAGATATGTATATGTATTCATTGCCAAATCGGTCTGTTTTTCTTCATCGGTCAGCCCTTCATAAAGAGCAATCACTTCTTCTTTATAAGGATAATTTTCAGTATACTTTGCTGACATTGCCAACTTCTCCAATTGCTCCAGCCAAATATCGTCAACAGGAATCTGCTTCATACGTTTTATAGTGTTGGCATCAATACGGATCGTAATTTCATCTTCCAGCTTCCGTAAACTATCAGCTTGTGCACGTATCGCCTGTCTTTCTTCGTCCACCGCACTTCCTGCATACTTCCGGCGATATGCACGCTGCAACAAAGAATTACGCTGATATTCATTCCACAATTCGCGTGAGTCGTTTATAAAAGCCTGATTAGCCACTTGTTCCGGAACAGTGCTTTTCACATCCCAAGTTCGTATCAGTGTATTTTCACCGCTTATCCGTATATTATCTCCCGGACGCACCCAAAGCCTTAAACTCATGGAAGGAAACTTGTCACTTCTTCCCATCATATCCACTATTTCTGTTTCGTTCCCCAATGTTTCTGCCTGAAAACGAAAATGTCCGTTACGAATCGTATCAACACCGATACTGCTACCCACATTTCCATCTAAACGAAACAAAGTGATTAAAGCTCCGTCTTCTACATTCTTTACTTGCCCTTCTATTGTAAAAGTCCCTTGAGCTTGTGCCGCCCAAACACTTGTCATTAAGAACAGCGTTACAATCTCTTTCTTCATATACGTGCTGTTTAGTTATAAAATTATATATCTACGCACAAAACTATATGATTTCTCCGAGATCAGCAAATAAAATTACGATTATTTCGTAATTACCTGTTTTCTTTAATATTAAGCATCTATCACCGAGTATTTTTACTTTCAGTCAATATATATCCGTCCATCATCCGTATGATTCTTTCTGCTTCACGGGCGTTCTCTTCGGAGTGCGTTACCATAACAACAGTAGCTCCATCACGATTCAGCTCTTTCAGAAGATTCATCACTTCATTACCATTCGTAGAATCCAGATTTCCCGTAGGCTCATCGGCAAGGATAATGCGGGGATTGGTAACAATGGCACGCGCTATAGCCACACGTTGCTGCTGTCCACCGGAAAGTTGTTGCGGATAATGTTCGGTACGGTGAGCTATCTGCATGCGCTCCAAAGCCTCATTGACACGCTTCACTCGTTCACGGGTAGAAACTCCGGCATAGAGCAAAGGAAGTTCCACGTTTTCAAAGACTGTAAGTTCGTCTATCAGGTTGAAACTCTGAAATACAAAACCAAGATTTCCGTTACGCAGGTCTGTACGGTCGTTTTCAGAATAGCGGGAAACTTCCTGATCCATAAACCAAAGCTCGCCGGAAGTGGGGTTATCAAGCAAACCTATCATATTCAGCAAAGTAGATTTACCGCAACCGGAAGGTCCCATAATGGCAACAAACTCTCCCTGACTGATTTCTAAACTTACTTCATTCAATGCAGTGGTCTGTACGCTTTCCGTACGGAATATTTTGGTAAGGTTAATTATCTTAATCATAATCGTATATTGTATTGTTATTATCTTAAACATTTATTTATTCATATCTCAAGGACACTACCGGATTTTGCGAAGCCTTCCGCCAGGTTTGCCCAATGACCGTAAGCAAAGTAACTCCTGTAATGACTGCTCCTGCCAATATGAACAACCACCAACTTATGGCAGTCTGATAAGCAAATTCGCTCAGCCAACGGTACATAAGGTAATATCCAATGGGAGATGCCACAACAAAAGCAATTCCCACCCATTTCAGATATTCCATACAGAACATCTTTACAATCCGGTTGGAATGGGCACCGTTCACTTTACGCACACCGATTTCTTTTGTCCGCTGTTCCGTGGAGAGGGCAACCAGTCCAAATACACCCAGCATAGCTATAACGATGGCCAATACAGTGAAGAATAGTAACATCCGGCTTTGTTGATGTTCCTTGGTATAGTTCTTATTCAATGCATCGGAAAAGAACTGATAACTGAAATCCTTTACGAACAAATCATCCTGTACAGCCATCTCTTCGTATTTTCTCTGAATGAATTTCAGAGTCTCCTGCCGATGTTCGGGAGCTATCTTTATATGCATATACGATAATGCTTCCGGAGAATAATAAAGAATAGCAGGCTTTATCTTTTCGCGCAGAGACTGGAAATTGAAATCTTTCACCACTCCTACAATATGCATCTTGCCCCAGGTATTCATTTGTAACTCCATACCGATAGGATCAGCTACCTTCATACCCTTCCAGGCAGCCTCATTAATTACAATACCGGGATTCCTGTCTCCCCAGTATTTTCCAAAATCAGATTCCAGCAATTTCCCTTTTATCAACTCCAAACCAAATGTCTTACTAAAATCCCCATCGGCAAATACTATTACCATTTTTAGTGAATCTTCCTGCCCGTCTATATTTGTCCAACGGAATAGGCTACCGTCTCCATGGGCTTCACCTTCTCCAAGGCTCTCGATAGGTGCTCCCATAGATATACTTTTCACATTTGGATTTCTCAATAATTCTTGCTTGAATCCAGCCACATTATACCACAAACTGGTATAGACGGATACCACATTTTCCTTATCAAGTCCCAAATCTTTGTTTTGCATATAGTGGAGCTGTTTAAAAACGATAGCAGTCAGCAACATCAGCGTAAGAGCTATAAAAAACTGTATGCACACCAATCCTTTGATAAGTCCTCCTTTCTTTCCTGTTTTCTGTCCACCTTTAAAAGCAAGTAATGGATTGATGGAAGAAAGATAAAAAGCCGGATAACTTCCTGCCAGACAGCCTATTCCCACTATGCCGAACAATATATAAAAGAAGACAGCCCAACTCAGCCGCAGTGAGATTTCCGTATCCATGAACTTATTGAATAACGGCAACATCAATTCTGTCAAAGCTAAAGCCAATATCAGAGATATAAATGCCTGTACCAGACTTTCCGAAAGAAACTGTGAGATCAGAGTCTTTCGCTTAGCGCCTGTTATTTTGCGTACCCCTATTTCTTTATAACGCAGGGAAGCCCGTGCCGTAGAAAGTGTTGTAAAGTTGAAGGCTCCCATAAAGATAACTAATATAGCCAGAGCTGTAAACAGATAAATAGTGGCCATGTTACCATGATTCTTTACGCAAGGATCGGGAAAAGTAGTATTCAGATGAATATCTTTGACTGATTGAAAACGCAACAAAGTTCGCTTTTCCCCAAACTTACTAAGCGCCCGACTCATGCTTTTCAATTCCTGCTGATACATTTTTCCTTCGTCACCAGCCTTCATCTTTACATATACATGGATACTCTCACGAAAATGATCCCAATTATGCCCCATCATCCCCATGCCATAAGCCTCCATCGGATAAACAATATCAAACCGGATATGGCTCTTTGAAGGTATCTTCACCACTGCAACTACATTATAGATTCTTTCTCTTCCATATCCGCTATAAGTTAATTTCTGTCCTACTGCCGGTTTCTTACCAAACATTTTCCGTGCCGTCGATTCCGACAAAACGACATTATCAGGATTATTACTTATATACTCCGGATTTCCTTCCAACACCGGAAAAGGAAATATTCGAAAGAATGCAGAATCAACATATAGCCCATGTCCGCTGATTTTTTTATGACTTTCCGTCTCAAATGTATGCAACTCTCCATACTTAATAGCTGTAGCTTCCTCTACTTGTGGAAAGTCTTCACGAAAGACTTTAGTAAGCGAACGTACCGTCGAAGGAGACTCCTTTATTTCCCCACTCGGCTCCCGTTTCACCTCGATAGTCCGGTAAACGCGATTCACCTCGGGAAAGCAGTCATCATACGTCAGTTCGTCTACTACCCAAAGGTAGATGAGGAACGCCGCCGCCATGCCGAATACAAAACCCAGCATATTGATGGAAGAAAACAAGAAACTCCGCTTTATAAGCCGAAGCGCAACTTTCACATAATGCTTTATCATCTGTTATTCTCCTATTTTAATTATTCTATGGTTAACACTATTAATTCATCATCCGGCACGTCCTGCCCTTTCAGAGCATCCGGATATTTGTCTTTCATATTCATTGCATCGAGACAGGTGAAAAGTATATTTCCTACTGCTCCTTTGGGATAGAACGACACATTCTGCTCGCCATCGGCTGGAAAACACGGAAAATCGAGTTCTACCTTATCAGCTTCATGAGGCAGGGAAAAGAAGTTTCCGGATGTTTTATCATATATCAGCGAATAAAGAGAAACCGATTTCGCTTTTCGTGCGTTAGGCGAATCGTATCCTTTCGTAAGCCTGATAAACAGGTAGCGATCTGTCTCCAACCACTGATCTACAAAATAAAAATCATCCACATTACTGCCACCTATAACCTTCTGTCCAACGGCACGCTGCAAAGAGCCAAAATCCAATCGATAAATAGCCTTCAGCGTGGAAGCGTTTTCCAATTGGTAAAGCGTATTATCATAAGCCAGGCGTATCCGCGTTTTGCCTTGATAATCATAAATATTCCATGGTTCTCCGCTCCGTACCGAACCGGATCTTCCCGAGGGGGCATAGTCAGGCAAATGGGTAGGATCAAAATAGCACAAGGTATCTCCTTTTAGTTCATTGGTGTAAAAACGACTGGAGTAAGGTATGCCACGCATGAAACCCTCCGTCGTAAACTTAAACAAAACCCTATGGCCCAGATTCCCCTGTAGAGGGACACTGTTTGTTATATCTTTCTCTATCAAAGGCTCTGTGGCAGCTGTTAAAACATCCCAGGGAAGAAAGGCCAGAAAAGTCCGGGAACTATTCCTCTCATGCTTATATGCTGTATACGCCCCCTGAACTTGCTTGTGAGTTGCATTATAATAGACACTCTGCAACAGGGCGTTCAATTGAAAAAAGAATCTTTTCCCATTGCGTTGAAATTCAACATCATTTTTGAACAACTGCTTGATAAGCTTAAAGTCCTTATCCAACAAGTAAATTCCTTGATAACTATTCAATAAGTAACCCTCGTCCACTGATATCAAACTACCGCCCATTGGTACCAATGCTCCTGTACGGTGGATACGAAGTGTACCGAGCTCACTAACTTTCATAGAACGTACATTCTTCAACGCAGCCTGTACATCAAGGGTTTTCACTCCGGCAGTTTCTATTTTAGCCCGATATTTTATTCCGGCAGGAGGTGTATAATCTTCCGTAACTTCCGGCATTGCAGCAGAAGCCGCCTTCACGGCGGTTTCATGTTGCATGGCTTGCTCGTCCAAAGTCCGGATAATTTCATCCTTATTCATACCCGGATTCTTAGAGCTACAAGCTATAAAAGAAACAATTAATACAATATAAATCAGTTTTTTGTGTAGCATATGTTTTTCGTATTCGTTTACTTTAAATATAGATGGCAACAACCATACCAAATGGTTAGATAGTTAATATACAAAGATTTATCTAAATACTTTCTACACAAAATTGCACGATATCGTACACCGAATGCACGCTTTCGTACACTACTATCTCGAAAACTTTCTATATCTTTGCAATGGGTATGCGTACCAATCTTCACCAACAAGTCAAACCAATCCTTTCGAATTATGATGAAACGAGGTAAAATCTTAATCGTAGATGATAATGAAGACATCCTCTTCACCCTGAAAATGCTGCTGCGCCCTATTGCAGAAAGCATAACCACTCTAAATGACCCAAGAGAACTGTTACCTATCATTTCACGAACCCGTTTCGATGTTATCTTGCTCGACATGAATTTCCGTCAGGATGCTGTCAGTGGCAAAGAAGGATTTCATTGGTTGGAAGAGATACTGAAGCTGGATGCAAAAGCAGTCGTTATCTTTATCACAGCCTATGCAGATACAGAGAAGGCTGTACAAGCTATAAAACAAGGTGCCACAGATTTTATTCCCAAGCCCTGGCAAAACGAGAAACTGATAGCCACCGTCTCCTCCGCACTGCAACTCAGTTTCAGCCGGACGGAAGTAGAAACCCTGAAACAACAGAAGGAGACTTTGAAAAAACAAACAGAAGCTTTGACTCTTCCCCCTGAGCCAGCGCGCGTCATCGGTGAATCTGCCGCCATGCAAACTATTTTTCAAACGATAAGAAAGTTCTCCGAAACAGATGCGAACCTTTTGCTCCTGGGAGAAAACGGAACGGGAAAAGACTTGATTGCCCGCTACGTGTACGAACAGTCCCCCCGCAAGAATGAGATATACGTACCTATCGATTTAGGAAGTATTCCGGACACATTGTTCGAAAGCGAATTGTTCGGATATGAAAAGGGTGCATTTACCGACGCCCGCAAGAATAAGCCGGGACGTGTGGAAGTGGCTTCAGGCGGAACGTTGTTCTTGAATGAAATCGGTAACCTGAGTCTTCCACTCCAAGCGAAGTTGCTTTCAGTCATTGAACAGAGAAAGAGTTCACGGCTCGGCTCTACAACTTCATATCCTGTAGATGTAAGGTTGATTTGCGCCACGAATACGGATTTATATACCGCTATCGACAACGGACAATTCCGTCAGGATTTATTGTATCGCATCAATACGATTGAAATCCGTATTCCGCCTCTGCGTGAACGTGGAAATGACTTGTTCCTCTTGGCTGATTTCTTCCTGCAACGCTATCGGAAGAAGTATAAGAAAGAACTTCGGGGAATTTCCAGAGAAGCACGAAAGATGCTGCAACTTTACCGCTGGCCGGGCAATGTGCGCGAACTGGAACATGCCATCGAACGTGCCGTCATCCTCTCCACCGGAACCATGCTGACTCCGGATGATTTCATGTTACGCAGCCCCCGATCTTCCAATACTGTTTCTGAGAAAGATAAGTATAATCTGGAACGAATGGAAAAGGATGCAATCAATGAGGTAATGAGAATGTGTGGTGGTAATATTACATTGGCGGCAGAAATGCTGGGAATCACAAGAACTTCACTTTATAGAAGGATTGAAAAGTTCAGATTATGAAAAGACAAACTTGGGTAAGAACGCCACTTTGGCTCACTGTCGCATTACTGATATGCTGCCTCATTACGGCCTGGCTGGCTGTGTATGGGTTTTATTATAGCCTGTTCGTGGCGCTCTGCCTCACAGCATTCGTTGCTTATGCCATATATAGGTATATCTTACGCTCAGCCCGCGCCATGGCTCAGTTTATCTGGTCTGTGCGCTACTCTGAGTTCCTGTCTTCTCCTACTTCCAATCCGAATGCCACACCACCCCTTCCCGAAGAATTGCTGACCGAGATGCAGGATGCTCTTGAATATTATCGGAGCAATCTACAAAAGAAGGAAAGCGAATTGCAGTATTTCCAGGCTCTTGCCAATCATATAGATATGGCCATCCTTGTTTATACGCCCGACGGTCAAATAGAGTGGATCAATGATGCGACCAAACGCCTGATACATATCAATCGTCCGCATACGGTAAATGATCTTATAGATTTTCATCCGGAGCTCCCGGCAAAGTTACGTACACTGAAAGCTGGCGATTTGTCTGTATGGCAAATCAAACAGGAAGAAGAGACCGTACAATTCGCCCTTTCCAGTATGGAATTTATTATCCAGGGCAGGAAGCTTTTGATTGCGGGAATGAAAAATATCCATTCCGCCTTGGATAACCGTGAAACGGAAGCCTGGCAAAAGCTAATCCGTGTGCTGACACATGAAATTATGAATTCCATCACTCCCATTATTTCGCTGACAGAGCTTCTTACCAAATATGCCGACAACCTGGAAGGTGACGAAGATACCAAAACGGAAATCAGGCAGATGCTGCAAACCATTGGTCGCAGAGGGAACGGGCTAGTACGCTTTATGAATAGCTACCGGGAAGTATCGCATCTGCCCCACCCTTTATTGAAACTTTATAATGCCGGAGAATTACTGAAAGAAGTTGTTCAGTTAATGCAAAATGATACAAATGATCTACACCTCTCTCTTCCCAACATTCCGTTGCGCTTGATTGCAGATAAAGAGCAAGTAGAACAAGTTCTTATCAACCTGATACGGAATGCCCGCGAAAACGAAGCGACACAAATCACTCTTTCCGCGGGCATCACCCCAGGAGATCACCTTTTCCTGCGTGTTACTGATAATGGAACCGGTATTGATCCGGAAGTTCAGGAACGTATTTTCATTCCATTCTTCACCACAAAACCTACTGGTTCAGGTATCGGGTTAACCATCTCCCGCCAAATCATGCACCAGCATCATGGCAGCATTACAGTACAATCAAAAGTGGGAGAAGGAAGTATGTTCACACTTCTGTTCCCGATAGTTTAATAAATGATGCGAATCAGGAGTTACCCTTTATAAGGAAAAGTAATAAATAAAATGATGAAATACTATCTCAATTTACTTAATATTGGAATTAGCATTTAATTCATAACCCGTCCTAAAGACGTTAATTCAACTACTGATTCGCATAAATAATTAATTCCTAATCACTCTACAACGCTTTTTTATATAAATCCAGAATAATCTCCTTCGTCACCTCGCGAGGATTACCCGGTGTACAAACATCGGCAATAGCAGCCGTAGCCAGCTTGTCGAGATCGCTTTCCTTGATACCCAATTCAGAAAGGTGTTGCGGAATACCTACTCTTACTGACAGTGCTCTCACCGCATCCACGGCAGCACGTGCAGCCTCTTCCTGGCTCATTCCTTCTTTATATACTTTCATCGCCTTAGCAATTTCCACATACTTATCAAGCGCAGCAGGAGCATTGAATTCCATAATGATAGGCAGCAACAACGCATTAGCCACACCATGAGGTATATCGAAAATAGCACCCAACGGATGTGCCATGCCGTGAACAACGCCCAAACCTACATTAGAGAATGCCATACCTGCAATATATTGTGCTACCGCCATACCATTACGTGCCTCTGCATTTGTCGGCTCAAACACAGCCGTTTCCAGATAACGGGTAATCATCTCGATAGCTTTAATTTCAAACATATCGCTCATTTCCCAAGCTCCCTTAGTAATCAGGCCTTCAATAGCATGTGTCAATGCATCCAGTCCCGTAGAAGCGGTCAGCCCTTTAGGCAAAGTGTACATCAGTTCGGCATCTACAATGGCGATGGCAGGAATATCATTCGGATCTACACATACCATCTTCTTTTCATTCACTTCGTCAGTAATCACGTAGTTGATAGTCACTTCGGCAGCCGTTCCTGCTGTAGTAGGCAGAGCAATGATAGGCACGGATTTCTTCTGAGTCGGCGCCACTCCTTCCAGAGAAACCACATCACTGAATTCCGGGTTATTAGTGATAATGCCGATAGCTTTTGATGTATCGATGGAAGAACCACCACCAATAGCCAGAATAAAATCGGCACCGGATTCTGCAAACGCTTTCACACCTGCATTTACATTACTAACCGTAGGATTTGGTTTAATATCGCTGAATACAACATAGGGTATGCCTGCCTTATCCAGTACGGAAAGCACCTTGTCGGCTACACCAAATTTAATCAGATCTTTGTCGGTAGATACAAAGGCTTTTTTCAAGCCGAGACGTTTAATTTCCTGTGGGAGCACTTCGCGGGCACCCGGTCCGAAGTAGGATACTTCGTTCAAGACGAATCTGTTAATCATAATACGATAATTTAGGTTCCGCAGTGTCATTTTGAGATTGAGTGTGCGGAAGGTTGATACTTCATTTTGTTCCGACAAAATTAAGAAATATAGAGGAGGAAGGGACAAAAGATTCTGATTTTTATAGTATGCGGAATGTTTTTTAGTAATCATAAAAAAATAAGTTCTTCATTTAAATGACAGCAAATCATTGAAAGATAAAGCAAACATGCTATATTTGTACTATCATTGAAACGATTATTAAAAACGATAGATATGGGAAAGAAAGAGACCAAAAAATATTCTGATATTCCGGTGCAACAAACGAACGCTTCCGAACCGTTAGGTATCTACGGAGATATTATTGCACAAAAAGATAAATTTGAACAGGAATGGGAACAGGGACTAACCGTTGAGGATTTCCGCATGCAGTGTAAACGCAAATTAAAAGAAATGTATGCTCGCAACTAAAATCCTTATACACCCTTCTGTTTCAGATTTTTTTAGAGGAACTTCCAACAGCAGTTCATTACCACCTCAGCCCTTCAGCCGAAAGCTATTTTTCCCGTTACGGAGAAAATATGCAATACACTTTTTTCAAAAGAAGCAAGTCACCCCGTACAACATGGTATATCTTTTTCATTAAACAAGACGAACGTATTCTGGTTAAGTATATAACAAACAATCACAAGGAAGGACAATACATACGTTAAAATTTGCTACGAGCTACCAGTAACGAATTGCTGCGCTGTACTCGTAGGCTAATAATTATTCGCCCAGCTATCACACTGAAAGGTACTTGTCACTGGTAGCTTGTAGCTCGTCACTATTTAAACCTCGACGTATCCACCTCCTCTCTCTTCTTCTCCCTGTATCCTCCGAATTTATACGTAAACGACACCCCGATTTCCCTGAAACAAGCATAATCATTCGTCACGTTCTGTGTACCAAAGCGGATACGTGGTTTTATCTGTCCCGTCTCAAAAATATCATTGCAATAAAGATTCAGAATAGCCTTTCCTTTGGCAAAGGCATACCGCAAAGCAGCATTTACATACCCTGAAGACGGTAAATCATAAATTCCCTGAGTCGCTTTACTACGAGCCATTCCCGTCAGTGTCAGTTTCAGATCAGGCTTCTTAGAGAGAGTGAAAGTATTTGTCAGTACGGCAATACCATAACAAATATTCCGGTTAAAAGGAATATCCCAGAAATCATCATCCTTCTCATGATGCCACACACCAATCAAAGTTAAACGAGAGTTTAACCATTGCTTTATATCAAATGGTATAGAAGCTTGTACTCCTGCTTGTTGCTGGTAATTAAAATTCAAATGCTTATAGATTTCCACCAGACGTTCAGAAGATTGATAAAGAGTCTGGGTAGAATAATCTTTCGTATGGGCAAACCATGCGCTAAAGATGTATTTACTCTTCAAAATATGTGTCAACTGAAGTTGATATTCCTGAGCCGGTTTCAGGAACGGGTTCCCATGTATTTCAGAATATCCACCGCCCAGATATGAGATAGCGTCCTGTACCGCCCAATAATCAGGATAGTCCTTATCGCTGCTCAAAGCCAATTGCCAGACATAGCCGGGGGCAGGCATATAACTCAGGTTAATGGTAGGATACCAATCCCACTGATTCCATACCGGTGTCTTGTAATGTTCCACGGCAAGCGAAGCGTCCAGGGAAAGTTTATCACCGAAACTTTTATTGAAACCCGCATAGAAGTTCAAAGTTTGTTCGCGACGGCGGGATTGCATATTATCGGGAATACCTGTACTCACACCTGTCTTTGTTCCCGCATCCTTCTCCGTATCATAATAATATTGATAACTGTGGTCGATACTGGTCGTATAAACGGCACCATAATTCAATCCCCATCCACGACCCAGATTATGCTCTTGGGCAAGGAAAAATTTCCAGCGATTGATGCGCTGACAGTCTTCGGTATAAAAGGCAAGCTCTTCATCTTGCATGCTGCTATGCAATAACTGATCGGACGGAGAACGGTAATAAGTCAGTTCAGCACCGGCTTTCAATCCGAAAGGTGTACGGTAATCCAGACGCCCGTTGTGCAGCCAATCGGTACTGTTGCTACGGGTATTGGACTGCTGCGTACCGTAAATATCCATCAGGCTATGATGAGTCGAATAACTTCCATTATAAACAAAGCTCAGCTGATGGTCCTTGGCAATATTATAATCCGTTCCTACCCGGAAACTATGAGTATGTGAACGGCTTCGGCCCATCTCATCGGTTGTGATGTGATGAACCGAACCGTCCGCCAGAGAGTGCATAGCTTCTTTATCGGTTAAAGAATATCCCCGTCCGTGGTTGTGTGAGTAAAGAAAATCTGCTGAGAATTTATTTCCGTTATAGATCAGGCTGGCACGTTCGTTGAAGCCCTCGTAATGTTTCTGATTATATTTGCCATAAAGCTCTCCCTGCCAGGAAGACGGGCCTCCGGTGCTTTGTTTCAGTGTGATATTGATGAGTGCACCCCGCACCTGATAGCGTGCCGGAGCATTGTACATCACTTCCGCCTTCTCAATGCGACTGGACGGGATGCTTTTCAATAAAGAATAAAGCTGTTCGGTACTCATGGTGGTAACTTTGCCATCCAATATTACAGTTACCCCCTGCCCTGCCAACATCAACCCGCCATTCATCTCGGTTACGCCCGGCAATTCCTTCACAGCGTCATAAGCATTATCTACGGGTAGATTACCGATAAGACGCGGAAGATCGTACACCAGTTTGCCTTGCTCCGCTTTCACGATGGGACGTTGTCCGGTAATCATTACTTCAGGAAGAGATTGGTAAAGACTGTCCAGCTGCTTGTCTTGTGTTATAATACTGTCCGCACTGAGCGTCCGTTCGCTCTCTACATCTGTACTCTTCGTTATTTCCTGAGCGGAAACTCCTGCACTCAATGCACATAGCATCAGGGAAAGATAGTAATAAGACTTCATGTTCATTTGTTTTAGATACGACATAAATGTGTTCAGACTTAGAGATGATTGGGTGTCAACCTTGGTTGACAGGTCGATTAAGCTTGGTTGACAGATCCATTAACCTTAGTTGACAGGCCGGTTGACCAAGGTTGACACCCAATTATGCAAGGGACTGCACAAGATTCTCCCTATACCTTTTGCAAAAGATGCCTTGTGCAAAACCGAATCACCCCTTAAGCTCTTGCACTGCAAAGTACGGTGAAATCTTCCGGACTTTGTGTTATCCGGAACTTACGTAGTCTTATCTAGTGTTATCTGAAGTGTTATTTAGTCTTACCGTCCATACATGTACCGGTTATCTTTCCTATCTTTGTCCATATAAATACAAGAGCTACATGAAACTGCCATTCAAACCTATTGCCATATTAGTCATAATCTCTCTGCTGGGTATCTTTATTTACCAGGCATACTGGATCACGGGACTATACAAAACGATGAAGCACGAACTGGAACAAAGCATCGTAGAAGCCATGCGCATGAGCGACTATAATGAGATGATGCTTCGTGTAAAGGCAATGCAAAAAGAAAATAAAGCCCACGGTTCCGTAGAGGTTTCAGCAGGGTACAATTCCGATTCCGGAAAATCATTTGTCCGCAGCAGTACAACTGTTAACCAAACAGACAGTGCCGGAAGTCTTTCACTTTTAAAAGACGGTATCCCTATGAAGTATGATAGCGTCTCAGTGAGTTACCCGAATGACTCGACAAGAGATATCCTTTTCACACGGGGACAGGAAGGCACAAATATTTCAGTCTGGGCAGAAAGAGATTCAGTAAAAGAGGTCCTGGAAGATACAGTGATTAATGAGGATGAACCTCAAGCTTCTTTAAGAGCCGAAGGTGGAATAGACATGATGTTGCGCGATCAAAGCAGTATGGTGGAACTTGCCACTTTCATCCAGCGTGGAATGCACTCGGGACTGGATATTTTTATAGAACCTGATATAGCCGTTTATGACAGTCTGCTGAATGCCTATCTGCAAGAACGGGGGCTTAAACTTCCCTACCGATTGGAGCGTCTTCATTCCGGTGCCGATCCGGACTCAACGCTGGTTTACACTGATACGCTCGCCATTGTCGGAACTCCCGGATACATGCCCAGTGAAAAAGCAAAACAATATAATTATGCTTTCGACATTCACTCCAATCAAAGTTACCGCCTCACAATAGAACCTATTTATAAGATTGTATTGCGACAGATGAGCGGTATTCTTACCACATCATTCGTTATTCTTATTATATTAGGTTTCTCCTTTTGGTTTCTTATCCGCACCATTTTACGGCAGAAAACACTGGAAGAGATGAAGAGCGACTTTACCAACAACATCACCCACGAGTTGAAAACACCTATTGCCGTGGCGTATGCCGCCAACGATGCTTTGCTTAATTTCAATCTGGCAGAAGACAAGCAACAACGGGATAAGTATCTGGGTATCTGCCAGGAACAGTTACAGCGATTAAGCGGACTGGTGGAACAAATTCTCTCTATGAGTATGGAACGCCGTAAAACCTTCCGTCTGCATCCGGAGACGCTCAGTTTGCACGATCTGTTCCCGACACTCATCGAACAGCATAAACTGAAAGCGGGCAAGCCTGTAGAAATCAATCTCGACATTGCACCGGAAGACCTGACAATCATTGCCGACCGTACACACTTCAGTAATATCCTGAGTAACCTGATAGATAATGCCATCAAATACTCTCCGGATAAAGCCGACATAATGATCTGTTGCCGGAAAAAGGAAACGGAACAAGTGGAAATCTCAGTTACAGACCACGGTATTGGTATCCCTACGGATAAACAGCCTCACATTTTCGATAAATTCTACCGGGTTCCGACAGGAAATATCCACAATACCAAAGGCTACGGACTGGGGCTTTTCTATGTAAAGACAATGGTAGAAAAACACGGTGGCATGGTAACCGTACGAAGTGAAGCGGGAAAAGGAAGTACTTTTACAATAAGAATCTGAATAACATTGCTTATTATGAAAATGAATCAAGATATGGACAAAATCAAGGTACTGCTGGTTGAGGATGAACAAACCCTCGCCATGATTATCAAAGATACGCTGGAAGGCCAGAACTTCATCATCCATACTGCTGCCGATGGCGAGGAAGGCCTGCGTATGTTCTTCGACTTACGCCCTGATGTACTGGTAGCCGATGTTATGATGCCTCGTATGGATGGTTTTGAAATGGTACGCCACATCCGTCAAACCGACAAACGAACTCCGGTACTTTTTCTCACCGCTCGTTCTTCCATCAATGATGTGGTAGAAGGCTTTGAACTCGGGGCCAACGACTATCTGAAAAAGCCTTTCGGCATGCAGGAACTTATCGTACGCATTAAAGCGCTGGTGGGCAAAGCATTTACATTCAGAGAGGAACCGAAGAAGGAAGAGACCTGTTTCGAAATAGGCGATTACCATTTCAACTCTGTCACACAGACATTATCCCATACCGGAATAGAGCAGGAACTCTCCCACCGCGAGGCCGAAATTCTGAAACGCCTGTGCGAAAATCGTAATCAGGTAGTGAATACCCAGAATATCCTGCTCGATCTTTGGGGGGACGACAGCTTCTTCAATTCGCGCAGCCTGCACGTGTTCATCACTAAATTACGACATAAACTTTCCAAGGACGAACGTATCCGCATTGTCAATGTCCGAGGTATCGGATACAAACTTATCATCAACTGAAACTTCCGTTAACACATAACGACTTATGAAAAAACTATTCATCATTCTGTTCCTTCTCACTGTTTCCTTTCGCGTTGCTGCACAAAACGAGCAAACAAAGGACAGCACATTATTGAATCGTTTTCCCACGGAAATGGGAAAAGAGCCGTTGTTTCCTCCACCCGGAACAGCTGCCGCTCCTAATCGGGATATGCCGGTAAAGACTTCTCTCAGCATGGATAGCACGGACTTACACATCACTCTTCCGACTTATTATCCCAACTTTCCGTGGATGGATATCAGAATGGGAAAGATGGTCAGCAGTTACGATCCTTTCGTGATGGATTACGAGCATTACGGTGCTTTTCAGCTTTCCCCCAATAGTATATTGAGCACATTCAGCACCTACAATACCTACCCTACTATGGGAACAATTATCCAGTCAGGCGCCGATTTTATATATCGCCCTAATGAACGCTGGGAATTGACAGGGGGTATGTATACCGCCAAGTACACCATCCCTTCGCGCATGCATGGTTCTCAATTCGACATTGGCTTGGATGCTTCTGCCGCCTATCGCATCAACAATTTCCTTCGTATCCGCTTTTTCGGGCAATATTCAGGCTTTGGCAAACAAAACTCTCTGAACGGATATATGAATCCGATGTATCCACAAAGCCACTACGGTGTAGTCATGGAAGTGAAAATCAATGATTATCTGGAAATACAGGGAGGCGTGGAACGAGCGTACAATGCTTCGAAAATGAAGTGGGAAACAGTACCGATACTTGCTCCGGTGATTCATCTCAATAGAAAAAAGAAATAGAAAAACGGGCTGCATTTCCACACGAGATACAGCCCGTTCATTTACCGGTTAGAGAGGAACAAATAGATTGCTTATAAAACCAATTCAATTATTTACGCTCCAAAGATAACAATAATACTCAAATATCAGCATATAATATACAAGTTTTATTTTAATAAATGCTATATATTTCCATAATTCATACTTATTTCTTATATTCGCCATTAAATAAAGACCATTAAGTGATGAAATATATAGGACTAATCATACTTTTCTGTCTTCTTTCTTTCAGGGTAAATGCCCAGAATGAAGTACCCGCTGACAGTGTTCGCAGTATGAATATGCCGGCAACAAAGAATTTTGATGGATTCCTTTTGGATATGAACCTGATGAAAATGGCAGCTCCCCAAATGCCCAAAATGACTTTAGACATTCCCGATGCCAGCAAAGATTATAGTTTTCTGTTTCGCTTGGACCCGAATGTGACCTACTCACAAGGCTACTCACACTTATTCAGTTTAGGTAGCTCCACCATATACAGTATGAACCCTTTCGGACTGACAGGTTTCGGATCATCTCCCCAAAACCTGCAAATGGGAAGTTTCCGGTTGAAGAATGGAATGCGCATCAATACTTATGGAGAGTATGACAAGGACGGACGGAAAGTCCCTAATCCTTCTGCCCTGCCGTGGGAACGGAATAACTTCAAAGGCGCTTTCGAACTGAAGTCGGCAAACGGATCATTCGGAATTAGAATCGAAGTACAACAAGGAAGGAATGGACCTTACTAAAAAAGACTACAGTCAAGGGATTATATACTGAAATAATATGAATATGAAGAAAAAAGTATTGGTAATAGGTGCCAATGGCTTCACAGGACGCCGGATCTTGAATGATTTGTCACGCAATGACGAGTACATAGTAACAGGTTGTTCTCTGCATGACGACATTGCTCCCGATTCCGGGAATTATCGTTTCATCAGTGCAGACATCTGCCAGATGGGGGAACAAAGCGCATTGTTCCGGGAAGTACGCCCGAATATAGTGATCAACACGTCCGCATTATCCGTTCCTGATTATTGCGAAGCACACCGTGAGGAGGCAGACAGTATCAATGTCAATGCTGTGGGACAATTGGCATTCCGATGCGAAGCATCCGCTGCACGCTTTATACATCTATCTACTGACTTTGTATTTAATGGAGATACAGGGCAGCTTTATACAGAAGAAGATACTCCTGACCCCGTCAACTATTATGGGGCAACCAAACTGAAAGGTGAAAAACGGGTAGCTGAGCTCTGTAGCAATTATGCCATCGCACGTGTGGTAGTGGTCTATGGTGCCGCCTTGCCGGGGCAACACGGGAATATTCTGCAATTGGTAGCCAATCGTTTAAGAAATAATGAAGAAATACGGGTGGTTTCCGACCAGTGGCGCACGCCAACCTATGTAGGCGATGTTTCTCAAGGAATAGAGAAACTGATAAATCATCCCAATAATGGTATTTATCACATCTGTGGCTCGGAATGTCTGACTATAGCCGATATTGCTTATCGCGTAGCAGATACTTTGAATCTGGATTATTCATTAATTCTGCCAGTCACTACCAAGCAAATGGGAGAAACAACTCCCCGTCCCCGTTTCAGCGGATTAAGCATTGAAAAAGCACGCAGAGAACTGGGATACCAACCACATACTCTGGAAGAAGGAATAAAACTAATGTTCAATCTTTAAATAAGTGATTAGTGGTGAGTGCCACTAATCACTAAACAACGTTTCTGCAATTCCACTCTCCTTTTTATACACCCGCACCATCTCCAGCAATTCATCCCCATACTTTTCCACTCCTTTTTTACCAAAATAAGGGATTCGGAGAAGAGCGGATTTATCTTCCGGTAATAAATTGGTGATACCTAAAATAGCTTTCTGTTGGATTACGGTATATACCGGTAATCCTAATTGAGACGCTTCCGCATTACGCCATGCTACCAGACGCCTGTATAATTCGGGATGCAGAATATCCGAAGGAACTTCCACTGCTGCCGTTTTTTTCCGTGCAGGGGTATTTCCACTTTCTTCGGTTCCGCCTTTCCGTTTTCTTCTTTCGGTAGAATTACCGGAACGCTTTTCCCCTTTGCCTTTAGTCGATGCCGTATCGTCAATGGAAAGTACCGCCTTTTGTTTCAGATATTCTCCTACATGAAAGCCTTTACTGATAACAAATTCCAACAAGTCAACTTTTAACAGAAGTAGATCATCCAATTCCTCACTGGCAGTCTTCAACTGTTTCTTTAGTTCTTTATTATCTGTTTCCACAATGGTACTACTCCTGATAGCATCCAAAGGTTCTAACTGTTCTTTAAAATATTCCGCCCCCAAATGAATACGTTCCTGCAAGCTTTTATCCGTTGCATAATCTTCGGCACCATCAACCAGGCGTGTGTATTGAAGGCTGAACTTCTGGGCAACTTTCGTTACCTTCTCATGAAAACGTTCCGTTTCTGATTTATATTCAGTCAATAGTTTGGGGTAGAGCTTATACAAGTGTTCATCCACCAATCTCACAAAACGCTTCAATGCCAACTCTAACGGTAAGAAATCAAACAATCCCGATAGCAATTCCAGAAAGTATGCTTGTTGCAATCTCCTATAACGCGTTTCATCAGGTTCGTTTCTACGCGCATCTTCCGTAAAAGTATCTACAGCACTGTCACTGATGACCGCTCTTGCCGACAGTGGAGCGCTCAATACCAACCCTTCCAATGTTTTACAACGACTTAATGCTACATAAGTCTGTCCGTGTGCAAAAGAAGCACTGGCATCGATTATTGCACGTTCAAATGTCAGTCCCTGACTTTTATGGATAGTAATAGCCCATGCCAGCTTCAGAGGGAATTGTTTGAAGACTCCTTCTATATCTTCGGTGATTTCCTTAGTCTCTTCATCCAACACGTATTTTGCATTCGTCCATTCTTCTTCTTGCAGCATAAAAGCATCCTCACTTCCTTTACTGCGTACTTCTATACCCAAAGCTGAGACATTGACCACTTCACCGATCATACCATTGTAATAACGGTGCTCACCGGATGAATCATTCTTCACAAACATGACTTGGGCACCACGTTTCAGTTCAAGCACTTCATCTGTGGGATAAGAATATTCAGGAAACTTTCCATCTATCTGGGCACGAAAGGTGAAGGAACGACCGGGTAATTGTGCCAGTTCATGTTCATTGATGCGTTGCGCCTGATAGTTATGGGTAGTCAACTGGATATATCCTTCCTCCTTCGAAGGGTTGAAATTCGGAATGTACCTACGGTTCAATTCATCCAGCAAAGTTTTATCACAACGGTTCTCCCGAATACGGTTCAGCATATCCAGAAAGTGAGTATCACTCTGACGATACACTGTTTTCAATTCAAGCGTACAATATTCAGACTGTCTCAGTGCACGACTGGAAAAGAAATAAGGAGTATCATAGTAGCTGTTCAGCATCTGCCACTCTTCATCTTTTATCACTGGGGCAAGCTGCTGCAAATCGCCAATCATCAGCAATTGCACACCACCGAAGGGTTTACTGCGATCACGAAAACGTCTCAGCACATCGTCTATCGCATCCAGAAGATCAGCACGCACCATACTGATTTCATCAATCACCAGCAGGTCTATACTACGCATAATGTTGAGTTTATCTTTTCCGAAACGGAAACGATATTGTGCTTTGCCATCCGCACTGAATGAAGTATCAGGTACGTAAGGGGCAAAAGGTAACTGAAAGAAAGAGTGAATGGTTACGCCGCCTGCATTGATAGCTGCAATACCTGTTGGGGCAAGAACAACCATACGCTTTGGACTTTCGGACTTCAACCGCCGCAGGAATGTAGTTTTTCCGGTCCCTGCTTTACCGGTCAGAAAGAGATGTGTGCCTGTATTTTCTATAAATTGCCACGCTAATGCCAATTCAGGATTCTGTTCCATTATTTCATCAATGTTGGTTGGAGGTGTAAAGGTAGCACAAATAAAAGAGCTAAAGCCTCCATTGGCACATCTTTTTGCAAAAAAAAAGAAAAAGCTATAAGAGTGACAAGCTACGAGCTACAAGTTACGAGCGGCTGCGCTATGTTCCGAAAGCCGCTCGTAACTTGTAGCTCGTAGCTTTTAGCTTTATCACTTCAGACTTCCTGCTATAATATCCAGCAATTCATTTGTAATTGCCTGTTGTCTGCTTTTGTTATATTGCTTCGTCAAATCCTGTATCAGTTCATTCGCATTATCTGTTGCAGTCTGCATGGCAAGTGTACGCGCAGCATGTTCAGAAGCATTAGAATCCTGAAGCACAGTAAATAGTTTCTGACTCAACACCTTCGGCAATAAATCAGCAATCAGCTGTCCGACAGATGGTTCTACAATATAATCATTCTGGAAACCACGTTTTCCCGATCCTTCTGTTGCAGCTGTTGCTGCCACCTTACTCAAATCAATAGGAAGATATTCTTCACGCATCAATATCTGCGAACCCATTGATTTAAAGTGATGATAAATCAGTTCCACACGGTCGATTTGCTTTTCCATAAACTCTTGCATCAACAATGCAGCAAGTTCATACGCTTGCATATATGATGGTTTATCCGCCATCCCTTGATAACTTCCCTGCGATGTATAGCCCAACTTTTTCACTGCCTGCTCTACTTTCTTTCCTACAGGATATATCAGAATATTCTCTTTACCAAGTGATTTATATTCTTCCAGCGTTTCTCCAAGCTTTTTTACCACATTCGCGTTGAAAGCTCCGCACAGCGAACTGTTGGATGAGAAAACCACAATCGCCACCCGTGTTACGGAACGTACCTCGGTATAAGGTGACTCAAACGTGGCATCTGTAGACAAGAAGTTAGTCAGAATTTCATTCAGTTTCTGTTGGTAAGGCAGCATATTCTCAATCCGTGTCTGTGCCTTGTGCAACTTAGCGGATGCCACCATCTTCATCGCCGATGTTATCTGACGCGTACTCTTGACGGAGTTTATTCTGTTTTTTACTTCTTTTAAAGAACCCATAGCATTTTTTTTAGTGGTAAGTGATTAATGATTAGTGATAAGTGGCAAATGAACGCATGCCACTTATCACTTGTCACTCAACGTTAATCACTACTCCAAGTATTGTTTCGACATCAGATCTGCTGTTTCCTCTATCTTCTTGCAGACATCATCGTCAATGACACCACTCTTCAGTACATCGAGCACATCAGTACGGTGGTTCATTTCAAGCGCTTCAAGGAAACTCTTTTCGAAATCTGTTACTTTATCCAACGGAACATTACGCAGTAAGCCATGTGTACCACAATACAGAATGGCAATCTGCTTTTCTACCGGCATCGGACTGTATTGCGGCTGAACCAATAAACGGGTATTCTTTTGTCCCTTATCAATGGTCAGTGCAGTAACGGGGTCCATATCACCGCTGAACTTCGTAAATGCTTCCAGCTCGCGATACTGTGCCTGGTCTATCTTCAATGTACCGGCCACTTTCTTCATCGCCTTAATCTGAGCATTACCACCTACACGACTCACAGAGATACCTACATTGATGGCCGGACGGTTACCTTGGTTAAACAAGTCCGTATCAAGGAAAATCTGTCCGTCAGTGATAGAAATCACATTCGTTGGGATGTATGCAGATACGTCTCCTGCCTGTGTCTCTATAATAGGCAGTGCAGTCAGCGAACCACCACCTTTTACTTTGCCTTTCAGACTTTCCGGCAAATCATTCATTTCACGTGCTACTTCTTCCTGATTGATAATACGTGCTGCACGTTCCAGCAAACGGGAATGCAGATAGAAGATATCACCCGGATAGGCTTCACGCCCTGAAGGACGACGCAAAATCAGTGATACCTCACGATAAGCTACCGCCTGCTTGGAAAGGTCATCATAAACCACCAGTGCATGACGACCGGTATCACGGAAATATTCACCAATGGCAGCACCTGCAAACGGAGCATAATACTGCAATGCCGCAGGATCACCTGCCGTAGCGGCAACCACAATTGTATAATCCATCGCACCATTCTCACGCAAGGTATTCACAATAGTAGCTACAGTAGAACCTTTCTGCCCAATGGCCACATAAATACAATATACAGGATCACCTGCCTCATAATTGGCACGCTGGTTGATGATCGTATCGACGGCAATAGCTGTCTTTCCCGTCTGACGGTCACCGATAATTAACTCACGCTGTCCACGACCGATAGGTATCATGGCATCCACAGCTTTTAGTCCAGTCTGTAACGGCTGGTTCACAGGCTGACGAAAGATAACGCCCGGTGCTTTACGTTCCAAAGGCATTTCGCACAGCTCTCCACCAATGAGTCCCTTACCATCCAGTGGTGCTCCCAAGGGATCGATAACACGTCCCAGCATACCCTCTCCCACCATAATGGAAGCAATTCGCTTGGTACGCTTTACGACGTAGCCTTCTTTGATTTTATCTGTAGGACCCAGCAAAACAGCTCCTACGTTGTCCTCTTCCAGATTCATCACAATCGCCTTGATACCGTTGTCAAACTCCAACAGTTCGTTTGCTTCAGCATTACGCAGTCCGTAGATACGTGCCACACCGTCACTGACTTGCAGCACCGTACCGATCTCATCCAACTGCACGCGGGTATCAATTCCCTCTAACTGGTGACGGAGAATATCGGAGACTTCGCTTACTTTTATATTTTCAGACATGTTTCTATTTACGATTTAGTTATTTACAATTTACGATTGAGATTACCATCATTAAGTCCGATTCACTACTTACAATGTAGAGTAACTCTAATCGTAAATCGTAAATCGTCCAATCGTAAATCACACTATTCTTCTGTTCTTATCAATGAACTGTTGTTTCACTCTCTTTAGTTGCGTGGCGATGCTGGCATCCAGCCGGAAATCGTTGATATCAAATATAAAGCCCCCTTCAATCGAAGGATCAACTTCAGTTTGTAACTCCATCTGTGCATGTAGCAAAGTAGAAGCACTATTTCGAATGCGCTCCCAAACTTCCCGGCTCACAGGTACAGACGTAATCAGCTTTCCTACGCCGATATGCTTCAATTTCCTGTATAGATCAAGATAAGTCAGGCAGATGTACTGCAAATAATACTCCCGGCGGTTTCTCAACACAAGTGTCATGAAGCGGGAAAATTCCCGGCTCACCTCTCCATTACCTACGGCAGCAGTACAAATCAGAGCAAATTTCTCCTTGATCTTCAAAATAGGGTTATCCAACGCCTCCCGTAAATCAGGATGCTTACGGAAGCTTCGTTCCAGCATACGCAATTCATGGTATACGCGGTCTTCAGCCCCCGTACCTTTTGCGTATTCTATCAACGCTTTGGCATATCGCATCGAAACAATTCCTATATCCATTTCCTTTAATTATTAGTGATTAGCGACTCATGACCAACATTTCGCCAATCATTCATCACTAATCGCTTATCGCTACTTAATTGCTTCTTGAGGCTGCCAGCACTTCGTCCAGCATCCGGTCTATCATCTCCATTTGTTCGTGCTCTTCATCCAGATTCTTACGGATTACTTTCTCCGCAATATCCACAGAAAGCACGGCAACCTGGCGACGGATATCGCGTATCGCCTCTTCCTTTTCTTGCTGTATCTGCTTCTTCACATCGTCCAGCTCTTTCTGCGCGGCGACTTCCGCCTGCTTGCGTGCTTCGACGATAATCTTGTCACGCTCGTGCATCGCCTCCCGCAGGATGCGTCCTTGCTCCTTGTTGGCAGCAGCAACCAATGCTTCGCTCTCAGCTTTTAGTCTTTGAAGTTGCGCATTAGCTTCTTTTGCCACTTCCAGCGATTGGTCTATGTAGGTTCTACGGCCTTCTACCATCTTAGTAATGACAGGAAAGCCATACTTCGCCAACACCACAAACACCACACCGAACGACAAAAGCATCCAGAACAGCAGACCACTATCGGGTAATAACAATGACATAATCTTAATTATAAATTAATAATTATAAATTAAAAGCAAGTATAGGCCTATTATAAGAAGAACACTAACAGACACACAACTACTGCCAACAGAGCAACACCTTCAATCAATGCAGCAGCGATAATCATGTTCATACGAATGTCTCCCGATGCTTCCGGCTGACGGGCAATAGCCTCCATAGCTGAACCACCAATTTTACCAATACCCAAACCTGCGCCAATAACGGCAAGTCCGGCGCCGATTGCTGCACCTAATTTACTAATTCCGGCTGCAGCCGCAGTAGCTTGCAATAATACAGATAGTAACATAATCTTTTGTTTTTAAATGGTTTATTATTAATTGTTGTTTTCTTTCACTTTTACTTCTTTATGCTCCTCCTGAGCCAGTCCAATAAATACGGCAGACAACATAGTGAATACGTACGCCTGGATAAATGCCACCAATAGTTCCAATGCATTCATAAAAATATTGAACAGCACAGATGCCACGGTAAGCGTACCGTTAAGCGCAGGTCCCATACTGGCGGAAATAAAGATCAGACATGTTAACACCAACATTGCCATGTGTCCGGCCAGCATATTGGCAAAAAGACGAATCATTAAGGCAAATGGTTTGGTGAAGATACCGAAGAATTCAATAAAAGGCATCATCGGTACAGGAACCTTCAACCACCAAGGCACATCCGGCCAAAAAATATCTTTCCAATAGGTTTTCGTTCCGAACAGGTTGACGGCAACAAATGTAAAAAGCGCCAGAACCATCGTAATAGCAATATTACCCGTCACATTAGCTCCACCCGGGAAAATGGGAATCAACCCCATGATATTATTTATAAAGATGAAGAAGAACGCTGTCAGCAGGTAAGGAGCAAACTTCCGATACTTCGGCCCTACACAACTCTTAATGATATCGTCGTTCACCATCATGATAAACATCTCCATAAATCCGATGAAGCCGCCCGGAGCCGCACTACCTTGCGGATGTTTACGATACCACTGGGCAACGGCCAGAATAATGACAAGTAGCAATACACTGTTAATCAACAGTGACAGTGTCACTTTTGTGATAGAAATATCCCAAGGACGTATTTCGTTTCCGGTTGCATCATGCTCAACCAACTTACCTTCGTACCTGCTACCTGCCGGAGCTATGAAGAATCCTTCATAAGATCCTCCATTTTCTTCCAACCGTGAAGAGAGGAAAGCGTGCCAACCAGTCTGCGAGCTATATACAATAATAGGTAATGGGATAGTGACGTGCGTTTTTCCCCATGTGGTAATATGCCACTCGTAAGCATCGCCAATGTGACCGAAGACGATCTCTTTCACATCCACCGTGTTTTCTTTCTGTTCGGTAGAGGTGACATCATCCCGTTTGGCTACGCTGTCAAGTTCCGCTTCAATCCCCTGTGCCACAACAGGCAGGGTAGTAAGCAGCATTCCCAGCATCAGGAATATTCCGGTCAATAGATTACGCATTTGTTTCATTTTTCTTTTCTTTTTTCTGTTTCTTTCCTACTTCATAAGTAAAAAAGAACCAAGTCTCATATATCAGATAGACTATATAGTAAAGGATGAATGTCAGCAGGAATAACTTAGCTTCTTCCCGCACTGCAAAGCAGTACACTACCAAGAGTATCACAGAGAGCAACATCTTCATCACCTTCATCGCCATGTAAAGCAGCAACATCTTTTGCGGGGCATGCTTACGGCAAGCATCAAACATAGATATTTCAAAAAGCCCGAACAAGAAGAAATATACCGGAATGAAAGGATATCCTCCAAAATAATGTCCAGGCAATAAATAATGTAAAATCCCTGCGCCTACCCATCCTGCTATTAATGTCAACAAGGTGATCTGGTATAAAAAATTGCGCTTTGTCAAGCTGATACTCATAGTATTATTCAAAATTAAGAATAAAAGAATTAAGGATGAAAAGACTATTGTCAGTCTACGCAGGCAGAAACCACTCCACCACTTAACTCAATGAAACCACCCTCTATGTCAAGAGTCTGTTCTTCTCCTTCTGTCGGTACATACATCACCTTACCTTCACGAAGCGAAGACACAATGGGTGCATGTTGCGGAAGGATGGTAAACGTTCCTATTGTGCCAGGTAGCGTTACACTTTCCACTTCTCCATTATAAATTTCCTTTTCAGGAGACACTATGTTCAAATACAACTTCTTCATAGCCTCTTTCCTTCTTTTATTTTTTAATTATTTACCTGATCCAGCAATTTCTTACCTTTCTCTATCGCTTCTTCAATCGTACCGACATTCAAGAAAGCAGGTTCGGGTAGATAGTCCACCTCACCATCCAGAATCATCTTAAAGCCTTTGATAGTGTCTTCTATGGGCACCATCGTTCCCGGTACACCTGTAAATTGTTCGGCAACGGCAAAAGGCTGAGATAAGAAACGTTGCACGCGACGTGCACGATTCACCAATGTACGGTCGGCATCCGAAAGTTCTTCCATACCAAGGATAGAAATAATATCCTGTAATTCCTTGTTACGTTGCAGAATTTGTTTCACCCGTTGCGCCACTTCATAATGCTCTTCTCCCACAACATGCGGGTCGAGGATACGTGAAGTAGATTCCAGCGGATCAACGGCAGGATAAATACCTAACTCAGTAATTTTACGACTCAATACCGTCGTGGCATCCAAGTGTGTAAATGTAGTAGCAGGTGCCGGGTCAGTCAAGTCATCGGCAGGCACATATACAGCCTGTACAGAGGTGATAGATCCATTTCGGGTAGAAGTAATACGTTCCTGCATAGCACCCATTTCAGTAGCCAGCGTCGGTTGGTAACCTACAGCCGAAGGCATACGTCCCAACAAAGCGGATACTTCGGAACCTGCTTGTGTGAAACGGAAAATATTATCGATAAAGAACAGGATATCACGTGAGCCACCAGTTTCAGCACCTTGGTCACGGAAAGATTCTGCTACCGTCAGCCCGGACAATGCTACTGATTGACGCGCACCGGGAGGTTCGTTCATCTGGCCGAATATCAAGGATACCTGTGATTTCTCCACTTCACTGTAATCTACCTTAGATAAATCCCAGTTTCCTTCTTCCATACTTTTCTTGAACTCTTCACCATAACGGATAACACCGGATTCAATCATTTCACGCAGCAAGTCGTTACCTTCACGGGTACGCTCTCCTACTCCTGCAAACACAGAAAAACCATGTTGTTTCTTAGCAATGTTATTAATGAGTTCCTGGATAAGCACTGTTTTACCTACACCAGCACCACCGAACAAGCCAATCTTACCACCCTTACTGTAAGGTTCCAGCAAGTCGATAACCTTGATACCTGTATAGAGCACCTCTTGTACGGTAGTCAAATCTTCAAACTTAGGAGGATCACGGTGGATGGGATAAGCACCGGCACGGTCTAACTCTTTCATACCATCGATGGAATCACCCACTACATTCATCAACCGACCTTTAATCTGGTCGCCCACCGGCATGGTAATAGGACCACCTGTGGGATACACTTTCATACCTCTTTGTAAACCGTCCGTACTATCCATTGCTACAGTTCTCACTGTATTTTCGCCAATGTGTTGCTGCACTTCTACGATTAATGTTTTTCCGTTTGATCTTTTTATCTCCAGTGCGTCGTGGATACTTGGAAGCATCAGTTCGGCATCCGTACCTTCAAAATAGACGTCTACTACCGGTCCGATGACCTGAGAGATATGTCCGATAATTTGTGACATAAGCAATCTTTTTATATAATTTCTCTTTTTCTAAACTCTACAAGTCGCGTTCTTGTCATTCCGCTGCTATGAGCTTAACACCTATTGAATAGTTTTTGTTCAAAGCTTCAAATCTTAATTTTTACGGAATAGTTACATAAGCAACCTTGCAAATGTAAACACAAAAACTTTCAGGTTGTACTCTATGAAAACGTTTTTTCTATAAATTATACCCTTTTGAACTATTATTACTACAATCAGAACAAAAAAGCGACATCCATTTAACGTTGCTTAAACATTCATCAACAGATACTAAGAAGGAATTCCACTATTTTTGTGTGAACAAAACATCATTTGGTAAGTTATATTTTGAAGTATAAATTTAATGAAAGGAAAAAAGTATGAATCCACATCAAAATCCATTCGCAGGAAACACCCCACAGGATGTAACCGAAAGACAAGGTGAAAATGCCATTTTCATCGTTTACGGATTAAATCAATCTCCTGATGCCGTCGACAAAGTAAAAGATGTATGTGCCAATTTCTCAGCGTTGATACGTAGTATGCGTAATCGCTTTCCCGATGCACAGTTCAGTAGCACGATAAGTTTCAGTGCTAATGTATGGGATCGTATTTTCCCTGGCAAGGGGAAACCTAAAGAATTGGAAACTTTCAAAGAAATAAGGGGAAGTAAATATACAGCTGTATCCACTCCCGGTGATATACTGTTTCATATCCGGGCACGGCAAATGGGGCTATGTTACGAATTTGCTTCCATCATCGATGAAAAACTAAAGGGGGCTGTCGAAGCTATTGATGAAACTCACGGTTTCAGGTATATAGATGGTAAAGCAATCATTGGCTTCGTAGATGGAACAGAATCTCCAGCCGTGGACGAGAATCCTTATCACTTTGCCGTAGTTGGTGAAGAAGATCCGGATTTTGCGGGTGGAAGTTATGTATTTGTACAGAAGTATATTCACGATATGAATGCTTGGAATGCGCTTCCGGTAGAAGAGCAGGAAAAGGTGATAGGACGAAGAAAGTTCAATGATGTGGAATTGTCGGATGAAGAAAAGCCTGCAAATGCACATAATGCTGTAACAAATATTGGAGATGATTTAAAAATAGTACGTGCCAATATGCCATTTGCCAATACTTCAAAAGGAGAATACGGTACTTATTTCATTGGATATGCAAGTACATTCAGTACTACGCACCAGATGTTGGAAAGTATGTTTATCGGGAATCCTGTAGGCAACACCGACCGCTTGCTTGATTTTAGTACTGCGGTTACCGGGACCCTGTTCTTTGCACCGTCTTACGATCTACTTGGAGAAGATTAGCAGTTCGCCCCATGCGGGGCAAACATAAAAAAAGGCTATCTATCCCAGACAGCCAATCTTTTGTTAACCTTAAATCTAATACTATGAAAAACACATTGCAAAGGTACGGCTTTTCTTGATTTCTCCAAATTTCAGAGCCTTTACAGGGCATTTTACAACAAGGTTTAATAATTCTATCGACCTTGTTAACAATTTGACAAAGAAAAGAGAGTATTACACTATATTTTTAAACAGGAATTAAGAAGATGCCGGATTTCCAGAGAAGAATATCTATTCAACTATAGTGGGCCTCTGCATATAATATACAGAAGTCCCGTTATGATAATAGTTCTCTTTTATGGAAGTACATTTAAAACCATTTTTTTCATATAAATGAATAGCCGGGGAATTAGAAACATTCACCTCCAAAGTAATTCTCTTTAAGCCTTGTTTTTGGGCAATAGCAGCTATCTGATCTATTAGTAATTGCCCCACTTTTTTGCCACGAAAATCAGGATGAACAGCTATCGAATAGATACGTAGACTACAAGCACGTTGATTTATCAACACACTAAAATAGCCCCCCACCCTTTGCTGATATTCTGCTACACAAAAGTATCCTTTTGCTTGAGAAATAAGATAAACAAACTGACGTTTTGAAAAACTATCTTTATCAAAACAAATTTGTTCTATCTCCATAATTGACGGAATATCATCAATTTCAGCCAAACGAAGTATAAATCGCTGTTCCATACGAATTAGAAACGTTTTACATCCAACATACGCCAAAAGTTATTCAGCAACCGATAGTAGAGTTCGTCTCCCAGAATGGCATCTTCTAACCCATGGTCAATGCTGGGATTATCATTTATCTCAATAACAATAGCACGGTCATTTACCATTTTCAAATCTACTCCATACAGGCCTTTCCCAATAAAAGAAGCCGCACGCAGCGCTGTATCCAATACCTTACGCGGCACTTGATAAATAGGAATAGTCTCCACCAGCCCGCAGCGGCTCCGTCCGGAAGCATAATGGCAATAGATTTGCCAATGTCCCTTAGCCATATAATACTTACACGCATAGAGAGGCTCTCCATTCAAAATGCCGATACGCCAGTCAAAATCTGTTGGAGTGAATTCCTGAGCCAGCAGTATAGACGACTTATCAAACAATACTTTCAACGCTTCATCCAACTCGATCTCATTATTGACTTTCTTCATACCGATAGAGAAAGAACCATCTGGGATTTTCAGAATAAAAGGACTACCAAGTTGTTCCGTAATCTCCTCATAAGAGTTGACATTCGATTTGAATAGTAACATGGAAAGCGGTGCCGGAATCTTTTCCTTCTCAAACAATTCTTTCAGATAAACCTTATTGGTACAGCGGATAATAGATTGAGGATCATCTATAACAGCCAACCCATTTTGTGTGGCCAATTGTGAAAGCCGGAACGTGTAATGGTTTAACGAAGTAGTGGTACGAATAAATAAGGCATCAAACTCCATCAGTCGTGTGGCATCTTCTTCAGTTAGCAATTCGGCATGAATATCCATCTTCTTAGCCAGTTCAAGTAGCTTGTGAAGTGCCTTTTTATCGCTTGGCGGAAATTTCTCATCCGGATCATACAATATAGCCAGGTTGTATCTTGCCGATTTCGAAGCCTGAGGATTGCGCCACACTTTTCTGTTAAACAAATCCAGAGCATTAGCGAAATAATCCTCTTCCTCATTATTCAATGAGCTCAAAGGTAAAAACTGAATATTTTCTATCTGATTCTTATGTCGCGTATTTAATGTAACCCGCAATAAAGGAGCCGGATAATTCTCAAAAATAAAACGGGCTATACGCTCCAATCCTTTCTCTTTGCAAGTGCCAAAGTATACATTCAGAGACCAAAGATCATCGGTTATTTCATTTTTCTGAATCCATTGATAACAAAGCTTTTGAAGACTGCTATCCATACGGATACCTGCACCAGCTTCCACCTTATTAATTATATCTACTCCGGGAATAACTTTATGCCCCCTCGTCTGGGCTAATAACGAGCAATAATAGCCTTCGGAGTTATAGCTATAATCATTACTCAGGTTGATTACTAATTTACGATCCTTTCCCGGTGATTTATACTTCAGGTAGTCAGATACTGTTAAAATGCTGTTTGTTTTGGAATATGGTTTCCAATCATCCAAGCTGTCTACAAGGATCAATACATTGTTCATTTCGTCTTTTTAAAAAAGTGCCCGAAAGTAGTGAATTAAATAATACAAAATATCGCAGACTCAATAATTATTTTCAAGAGATGAAAACAACTCTGTTTTTGCTCAAAAATGCAATAAACAAAAGTCTCTCAGGGTTGTTTCTAATAGCAACTAAAAACAGACCTTGATTATGAAAAAGTTTAATTTCAGTTTATTGGCAGGCTTGTTGTTGCTGATATCTGCTTCCGTATGCGCAGAAAATACTCCGGAAAAAGTACAGGAAACTTTCAAAAAGATGTATCCTAAAGTGACGACCGTGGAATGGATGCATAAAAGTGATTACCACATTGCCGGATTCGTTTCAGATAGCCACGAAATGAACGCCTGGTTCGGAAACAATGCCCAATGGATAATGACGGAGACAAACGTCGAAAGTCTGGAAGATGTCCCTGCTCCCGTAGCTAAAGCATTTATGCAGACAGAGACCCCTCCTATACAAATCAGATATATAAAGATAATTACCTTCCCCAAAATGCCTGCTGTAGTAATCATCGATATAGAAGAGTATAACTCTGACAGAGAAATTCAGCTTTTCTATGCTCCTGACGGTAAACTACTACAGAGCCTCGATGTATCCGGTGGTGATGGAGAAATCTATCCCGAGTTATTCGGGTAATACAAAATTCTTACCAAATATAAGAACAATTGAGCAAAACAGAATGTTATCTATAAAAACAACTATAAATAGCAAGACTTATGAGTAGACGTTCACAGCTGGAGCATGAAGTATCATTAGCTCAAAAACGTATTAAGGAAGCTCCCCAAAATACGCCGGCAAACATCAGAAAAATTTGGGAACAAGAGTTGGTTGAACTTGAAGTAGAACTGAACAACCTGACTGACGACGAAGAAGATAATAACGATTAGCAACCTCTGACAATGAAATGGGATAATCAACTGATAAATCATTTGCAATGGTCGAATACGATCATTAATCGTAAGAGCAAAGAAATCGTAGCACAGGAAATTGCTGCAATAGCAAAGGATGGTGATGTGATCGGAGCCGGCTCCGGTTCTACCGTTTATCTGACGCTATTCGCATTAGCGGAACGTATTCGCAAAGAATCTCTACACATAGAAGTTATCCCTGCCTCTGCAGAAATTTCCATGACCTGTATACAATTGGGTATACCACAAACGACCCTTTGGAATAAGCGTCCAGACTGGGTTTTTGATGGTGCTGATGAAGTAGATCCGGAGAAAAGTCTGATTAAGGGACGTGGTGGAGCCATGTTCAAAGAAAAACTTCTGATAAAAAGCAGTAGTAAGAGCTTCATTATCATTGATGATACAAAACTGGTAGATCATTTGGGAAGTCATTTTCCAATACCTGTAGAAGTGTTTCCAGGTGCATTAACTTTTGTAGAAAGCGAAATGCAACGGTTAGGAGCTTCTGACGTGAAATTGCGTCTTGCCGGTGGAAAAGACGGACCTGTTCTCACCGAAAACGGCAACTTTATTTTTGATACCCGCTTCAGTTATGTTGACCCTTCTTTGGAACAAAACCTGAAAGCAATTACCGGGGTAATTGAAAGCGGGCTTTTTATCGGATATGATGTTGAAATAGTAGTTGCGAAATAAAAAAGCAGCTGCCACTCAATCTGTGACAACTGCTTTTCTTTTATCTAATAAGTAAGCCTTAATGCACTTCAACCTTTTCTGCAATTCGCTTAGCCTTATCTCTCAATGCATCCAGATCTGACTTTAATGGTGCATAGCATAACACCACGCCCATACGCCGATTGACGCGCGTCGTCGGCTTACCGAAAATGCGGAGATAAGTGTCTTCTTCTTTCGTCACCTCTTCAATACCGCGATAATCAGGACGCTCCTGGCTGGCAATAGTTGAAAGAATCACAGCACTGGCACCAATACGCTCTTGCTTAATGTTTGGAATAGGCAAACCTAGTACAGCACGTAAATGAAGTTCAAATTCATTCAAATTTTGTGTTCCTGCCAATGTCACCATACCCGTATCATGCGGACGCGGAGAAAGTTCCGAGAAATAAACTCCATTTTCATGACTCAAGAAAAATTCAACTCCCCACAGGCCGGCACCGGTCAGAGCCCGAGTCACCTTCTCAGCCATTTCCTGCGCTTCCTTCAAATGAGCCGGATCAATGTGCGCCGGCTGAAAACTTTCACGATAATCTCCCCCTTTCTGCACATGTCCGATGGGCGGACAAAACAAGGTAGGCCCATTCTTTTGCGTCACCGTAAGTAATGTTATCTCACTATCAAACTTGATAAATTCTTCAATAATCAATTCTTTTATATCACCACGGCTACCATTGCAGCCATATTCCCAGGCATGTTCCAATTCATCCGCACTCTTCACAAGAGACTGCCCTTTACCCGAAGAAGACATCAGCGGCTTCACTACGCAAGGAAAACCGATCTTTTCAGAAGCAGCTTTCAACTCATCCAGAGTTTTTGCATAAAAATATTTAGCAGTTTTCAGTCCCAACTCCTGTGCGGCCAAATCACGAATAGCCTTGCGGTTCATAGTAAAGTTTACAGCACGGGCACTGGGTACCACCTGAATACCTTCCTTCTCAAAATCGTAAAGGCGTTCTGTACGGATGGCCTCGATTTCCGGAACAATGATATCCGGCTGGTGTTTGCGTACTACACGTTCCAATGCATCGCCGTCAAGCATGCTAAATACCTCATATTCATCAGCCACCTGCATGGCAGGTGCTCCGGCATATGAATCACAGGCAATAATATATTGACCTTTTCGTTGGGCAGAAATAACAAACTCTTTGCCCAGTTCACCGGAACCTAACAATAAAATCTTCTTCATTTTTGCTATGTGTTTATATTAAGAAGCACAAATGTACATAAAAAAATAAGTAGCTACCGCTTTAAATAATTTAAAAAACGAATGGATAGCTCATTTTTATCTGTATCTTTGTAGCATAAACAATAGGGTTTATTCTGAAATCTTCTTTGTGCATGTTTGCTTTTGCGGTATTCCGCAAATTATTCCATCCCAAAATGACCTCATAATCAGCTCCTTTGTTCATCACAAGATTAAATTGTTGTATGGATCCTGAACGGATTAGGTGCAGCCATTAGTCAGAAAAACTAAGTGCAGTATATAAACTGCATAATATATAATAATTAAAGAATGGCAGTAAAAAGAGTAACATCAAGTAAAAGAGACAGAGAAAAAGCGAAACAGAGTAAGCGAGAAGAAAAACAAAAGAGAAAAGAAGAACGCTTGAGCAGCGGTAGCCGTAGCTTCGAAGAGATGCTGGCTTATGTGGACGAAAACGGTATTCTTCACTCCACACCAGAAGGTGTAAAGCCTAAAGAAGAAATAGATGCTTCTGAAATAGAAATATCAATTCCGAAAAAAGGTGAAGCAGAAGAAGTTCTGCCATTAAACGGACGTATTGAACATTTTAATGTGTCCAGAGGTTATGGTTTTATTAAAGATTTAGGAAGTGGTGAGAAATATTTTTTCCACGTTACTTCCGCTCCCGAAGGGATAACCGAAGGGGATAACGTAACATTTGAAATTGAACGTGGTACGCGAGGTATGAACGCCGTGCGGATCTCAATCATTAATAAATAACAATTTTAACTTACAAAAAGAAATGAACATTTATGTTGCAAACCTAAGCTGGAACACAAACAGTGACAGCTTACAGGAATTATTTTCACAGTATGGCGAAGTAACTTCAGCCTACATTATTAACGACAGAGAGACGGGACGTTCACGCGGTTTCGGCTTCGTAGAAATGCCGAATGATGAAGAAGGTCAGAAGGCTATTGACGCTCTTAACGAAACAGAATTCGAAGGCAAGAACATCGCTATTAGCGTAGCTCGCCCCAGAACAGAAAGACCTGCAGGTGGTAACCGTGGTGGTGGCTATGGCGGCGGTGGCAACCGTGGTGGTGGCTATGGCGGCGGCAATCGTGGCGGTGGCTACGGCGGCGGCAATCGTGGCGGTGGCTATGGCGGCGGAGATCGCGGTGGAAGATATTAATCTTACAACTTAACAAAGAAATGAAAACTGTTCGGGATGATTTCCGAACAGTTTTTTTATGTCCCTGTTTCACTTATTATATATCAATAATATCTATATTTGCATATATGATAACGAGCAAACATATTCTACTGACACTTTCACTGCTACTGTGCAATGTTTGTATCTACGCTGCTGCGGTCAACTACTCCGTACGCGGAAAAGTTATTGATAAACAATCACGCCAACCGGTGGCTTATGTCAACGTTGTGGTTGCAGGTATTCCCGGTAAAGGAGCATCGACAGATTCTCTAGGCATATTTCGTATAGAACAGATACCCCCTGGCATTTATCGCTTCGAAGCAACACTGATAGGTTATAAAAGCGCAGTGACCTCCGAGTATTTGGTTTCCGCCTCTACGCCTTTCATCGAGATAGAGATAGAAGAAGATGAAAATATGCTATCAGCAATAGTGGTCACCCCCTCTCCTTTCCGGAAAACGGTAGAAAGTCCGGTAAGTATGAGGATTATCGGCTTGCAGGAGATAGAAAAAAGTCCGGGAGGAAACCGCGATATCTCACGTATCGTGCGAGCCTATCCGGGTGTCTCTTTCTCTCCCATTGGTTATAGAAACGACTTGATTGTACGAGGCGGATCACCTTCCGAGAATCGCTTCTATATGGATGGAATAGAAATACCTAATATCAACCACTTTGCCACACAGGGAGCATCGGGTGGCCCGGTCAGTATAGTCAATGCAGATTTGATACGGGAAATCAGTTTCTACACCGGAGCATTTCCGGCCAATCGTTCCGGAGCCATGAGTTCAGTATTAGATTTTCGTCTGCGCGATGGTAACCCGGACAAACAGACATTTAAGGCAACCCTGGGAGCGTCCGAAGTTTCTTTCAGTGGTAACGGACATTTGAGCGATAAGACAACCTATCTGTTTTCTATACGGCAATCTTATCTGCAACTACTGTTCAAGGCTTTAGGACTTCCTTTTCTGCCAAACTTCATTGACGGTCAATTCAAATTGAAGACCAAACTATCAGTACATGATGAACTGATCCTACTTGGCTTAGTCGGCATTGATAAGATGAAACTGAATACAGACGAGAAAGGAGAAGACGCGGAATACATATTAAGTTATCTGCCTACCATTCACCAGGAGACATTCACAGTGGGAGCTTCATACCGCCATTATGCAGGGAAACATGTACAATCGGTCACCTTAAGCCATAACTACCTGAACAATCGTAATATAAAATATCTGAATAATGATGAATCTTCCGAAGACAATCTGACACTCCGGCTTCGTTCAGTAGAGCAAAAGACCATCCTGCGCTTTGAAAACCAAACGAGATTAGGGCAATGGACATTGAAGGAAGGTGCAGAAATGAATTATTCCAACTATACGAATCAAACGAATCAGCGAATATTCGGTATAACCTCTACACTCTCTGATTACCGGACGGATTTGAACATATTCAGTTGGGGCGGTTTCTTCTCAACAGATTATACCACCGCCAATAAACGTTTTTCCGCATCCGCAGGCATCCGTACAGATGGTAACAACTACAATAAGGAGATGAAAGAATTATGGAAACAGCTCTCTCCCCGCCTCTCCTTATCTTACGAACTAACCCAGCAATGGACATTAAGCGGAAATGCAGGTCTATATTACCAGCTACCACCTTATACAGCATTAGGTTTCAAGGACAACGACGGTCTTTATGCAAATAAGAATTTAAAGTATATGCAAGTGATGGAGACCAGCCTCGGACTCGACTGGCATTTACAAGATAGGTTGATGATTTCGGCAGAAGGTTTCTTTAAGCGATACAGCCGTATGCCTCTTTCTCTCCGTGACGACATCCCTCTGGCATGTAAGGGAGACGATTATGGCACAGTAGGTAATGAGGCATTGATACCGACTGCACAAGGGCGTGCTTATGGTGTAGAAACCATGTTGCGTTGGCAGATACCGGAGCGCTTCAACTTTGTATCTTCCCTTACTGTCTTCCGCAGTGAATATAACAGCATCGCTTCTGCTTGGGACAATCGTTTCATTCTGAATGTGAGTGGTACGTACAACCCCACGCCGTTGGAGTATCGGAGGAAAGCTAAGTTATATAGGTGGTGCTCCTTACACTCCTTACGATGAAGAAAAATCCTCACTGGTTGAAGCTTGGAATGCACAGGGGCGTCCGTATTATGATTACTCAAAGTACAATACGGAGCGTCTACCCAATTTCGCCCAACTTGATATTCGTGTAGATAAATCTTTCTATTTTCATCGCTGCATGGTAGGTTTTTATCTCGATTTGCAGAATATCACAGGAAGTAAGTTGAAGCAGCAGGATGTGATTATGAGTACAGGAGTTATTGAAAACCCGTCTGCGCCTGTAGGAGAACAAAGATATAAGATGAAATATCTGAAACAGGAAAGTGGAACGATATTACCGTCGATTGGAATTACCGTAGAATTCTAATGCCAGGCCTTTGTTATTGACCTACAAAAAGTAAAAAGCCGGAATGATCTCAAATAAATCATTCCGGCTATTATAATAAAACTATGGCACTTTTCTTTTTATTGAAATATCATTTATTGATGTTGTTCTCTCAGCAAATCATTCACCGTCTTTACCGGATTGAACGTACTCAGAGAAACTTCTACAAACACCGTATTCCAATCGCTCATGGCACCGTTCCACAGACCGGGAAGTTCAAGTGCTTTAAGATCCTTGCCATTCTTCGATTTATAAGAGATGAAACCGGTAGCCTTATCTACGAAATTAACAAGATCAAACTTATGGCCCTTATAATCGCGCACAGCACAAACCAAATCTACAGGATTAAAGTGCGTACCCTTTTCGAACATCTCTTTTTTCTCCGGATCGTCCATATCAATTTGAGAACTTTCAAGAATTTGCAGAGAAATAGTACCGTCACTATTATATGCCAGGAACGGACCGCCACCCGGCTCGCCTACATTTTTCACCATACCGCATACACGCATCGGACGATTCAGTTTCTCTTTCAGATAAAGTACGAGTTCAGCATCTTCCAGATTCTTGGTCTCAGGATTTTTACAGAACAATTTCTTTTGCAGGAATTGCAGAATTTCAAGCACTTGTTCGTGAGTATATCTGCCGCTATCCAAAAGTTCCAAATAAGCAAATGCTTTTTGTTGCAGCGCCACTAATACTCCGGCAATCAACTTCTTATACAACACGGTGTCACCTTTCAGTTTATCAGGCACTACATTGTCGATATTCTTGATAAAGATAATATCTGCATCAAGATCATTCAGATTCTCGATCAGCGCACCATGACCACCCGGACGGAACAACAACTTGCCGTTATCACGGAAAGGCTGATTATTCATATCGGCAGCAATAGTGTCCGTACAGGGCTTCTGTTCAGAAAAAGTTACATTGTAATCTACACCGTATTTCTTGGCGTAGACAGCTGCTTTGTCTGCCACCAGATTTTCGAACAAGCGGCGATGTTCAGGAGAAACGGTAAAATGCACATTGACTTTTCCATTCTTGTTAGCAGCATAGAGAGCACCTTCCACAAGATGTTCTTCCAATGGAGTACGGCTTCCATCTTCATATCTGTGGAACTTCAGCAAACCTTTCGGAAGCGCACCATAATTCAGTCCTGCCGCCTCAAGCAATGCAGCCACTACAGCTTTATAATCACCCTCAGCCATCAATGTGGGAATGTTCTTCTCGAATGCTTTCTCACAGGCGGCATTCAAGTCATTATAGAAAGCAAACTTTTCAATCTGCTCAAAGAATGTTTTTTCGAATTTAGTTTCGGGCACATCATAATCAGCCCCAAGAAATTCGAATAAATTCTTGAACATACGGCTTGCCGCACCTGAAGCAGGAACAAACTTCACTACTACTTTATCTGTCCGCGTATATGCATCCCATGCATCGAGATAGAGCTTCTGCTCTTCTGCTGCAGGTGCCAGAATACCTTTTTCCAATGAAGCGGCAGCAGCCAGCTTTAAGTACGGGAAACCTTTCTCAAAACAGGTCAGCTGTTCAGCTATCTGCTCTTCTGAAATACCTTTTTGCCTAAGCAACTCTTTGTCTTGCGGTGTTATCATACTATCTATTTTTTATTAATTGATTGCCAAAAATACAAAAAAAGCACAAGCCTTATAATAGAAAGGAAGAAAAAAACTACCTTTGGGCAACAAAAATGGACAATTATGGAAAGAGATGAATTTTTCACTACTGAAGAGAAGGAATTGCTCTTCTCTCTCTACAGAAAATTATTGCAGTTGACCGGTGAGACATTACAGAAAGGTGACTGTAGAAAACTGAAAACACATCTTATCAACTCTATAAAGGATAACCGCGTTCAGCGTGACACCTTCGGACTGAATCCACTGGTTAAAGATATGCAGACTGCCGTTATCGTGGCCGAAGAAATCGGAATGAAACGGGCGTCTATTCTGGGCATCATGCTGCACGAAAGCGTGAGAAACGGAGCTTGTACCCCCGAAGAAGTGCAAGCCGCTTTCGGTGAAGACGTGGCAGGCATCATCCGCGGGCTCATCCGTGTCAATGAGCTTTACTCCAAAAGCCCGACTATCGAATCGGAAAACTTCCGCAACCTGTTGCTTTCTTTTGCGGAAGATATGCGTGTGATCCTGATAATGATTGCCGACCGTGTGAACATCATGCGGCAAATCAAAGACAGTAAGAATGACGAAGCCCGTCGGCAAGTGGCAAATGAAGCGGCCTACCTGTACGCCCCCCTTGCCCACAAGCTGGGTTTATATAAGCTGAAATCGGAACTGGAAGACCTTTCGCTGAAATATACGGAGAAAGAGGTTTACTATCATATCAAGGATAAGCTGAACGAGACAAAAGCGTCCCGTGACAAATATATTGCCGCCTTCATCGCTCCGATGCAAAAGAAACTGGAAGAAGCCGGATTGCATTTCCATATCAAAGGGCGTACAAAATCCATTCACTCCATCTATCAGAAGATGAAGAAGCAAAAATGTCCGTTCGAAGGGGTATATGACTTGTTTGCCATCCGCATTATCCTGGATTCGCCTGTAGATAAAGAAAAGCAGGAGTGCTGGCAAGCATATTCCATTGTAACAGATATGTACCAACCCAACCCGAAGCGCTTGCGTGACTGGCTATCTGTACCAAAAAGTAACGGTTACGAGTCATTACACATTACTGTAATGGGTCCCGAAAGCAAATGGGTGGAAGTACAGATACGTACCGAACGCATGGACGATATCGCCGAACGGGGGCTCGCTGCTCACTGGCGTTACAAAGGTGTAAAGGGAGAAACGGGATTGGATGAATGGCTGACCACTGTCCGTGAAGCATTAGAAAACTCGGATAGTAACGGGTTGGAAGCTATGGACCAGTTCAAACTGGATTTATACGAGGATGAGGTCTTCGTATTCACTCCGAAAGGCGATCTGTTTAAGTTAGGTAAGGGAGCTACGGTACTGGATTTTGCTTTCCACATCCATAGCAAATTAGGATGTAAGTGTATCGGTGCGAAAGTAAACGGCAAGAATGCCCAATTGCGGCAAGTGCTGAATAGTGGTGATCAAGTGGAAATTATGACCTCGAACACACAGACACCCAAACAGGATTGGCTGAATATTGTAACCAGTTCCAAGGCACGTACCAAGATACGCCAGGCATTGAAGGAGATGGTTGCCCGCCAGCATGCCTTTGCCAAAGAAACGATAGAGCGTAAATTCAAGAACCGGAAAATAGAATATGATGAAGCCGTAATGATGCGCCTGATCAAACGTCTCGGCTTCAAGACAGTGACAGACTTTTATCAAAGCATCGCAGATGAAACACTGGATGTGAATGAAATCATCGATAAATATCTGGAACAACAGAGGAGGGAAAGTGATACGCATGACGACATCACATACCGCAGTGCCGAGGGATATAATCTGCAACAGACACAGAACGACGAAATCACCCGTTCGAAAGAGGATGTACTGGTAATTGATCAGAATCTGAAAGGACTGGACTTCAAGCTGGCACGCTGCTGTAGTCCGATTTATGGAGATGATGTTTTCGGTTTTGTTAGTGTGACCGGCGGCATCAAGATACATCGTAGTGACTGCCCTAACGCCACACAGTTACGTGAACGATTCGGATACCGGATTGTAAAAGCACGCTGGGCCGGTAAATCGCAAGGTACGCAGTATCCGATTACGCTGCGCGTTGTGGGACATGATGATATAGGCATTGTTACAAATATAACTTCGATCATATCCAAAGAAAATGATATCTCATTGCGCTCTATCGGTATTGACTCCCATGATGGTTTATTCTCCGGAACGATGACGATTATGGTAGGTGATACAGGACGACTGGAGACACTGCTCAAAAAGCTGAGGACGGTGAAGGGAGTGAAACAAGTTTCAAGAAGCTGAGTTAGCTACGAGTGACAAGAGTTTACCCCGGACTGAAGACCCATCTACCCGCAGACTAACGTTTAGTCTACCCTAGACTAGACGTTAGTCTAATAGTTAACAGATACTAACAAAAAAGAGGTAAAGTGAAATATAGTTTAAAAAAGCAGATCCGCAGTTTCGGATATGCCTGGAAAGGTATCCGGCAATGTGTAGGGAAAGAACAGAACTTAAGTTTTCATCTCATTACTACAGCAGTGGTGATAGCTGCCGGTTTTTTCTTTGGCATAACACGTACGGAATGGATAGTCATTATCTTATGTATTGGCGTGGTAATAGCCGCAGAATTGTTTAATACAGCCATTGAGAAATTGGTGGATCTGGTTTCTCCCGAGCGTCACCCCATTGCAGGGCAGGTAAAAGACATTGCCGCCGGAGCAGTGCTGGTGTGCGCTGTTGCGGCGGCAATTATCGGGATTATTATTTTTCTCCCGTATTTAAGTTAAGAGGGAGGGGAAAGAGGAGTTAGCATGAATCCGATAGATTGGCGGATTTACAAGTTTCATCTTACTTTTTTCCTCTTATAATAAGGATACGTCAGCAAAAAGAAAAAAGCCAAAGCTACCAGGATTCCAATACCGATTACCTTATAAATCAACTGAAAATCAGTATATAGATAAATATCTGCAATACCGGTCCCATCTGCAAATTCAGAATACATTTCTCCATGATCCGATAGAAAACAACAAACTGCAAGACCAATCAGAATACCGGTTTCCATAGCCAAATGGCAAGTTGTATTCGCTGTTCCCCGTTGACAATGTTGCGAGAGCTTAACAAATATCTTCGTAAAAGGTATCGTAAGCACTACTAGAACAACGAGAAAAAACAGTGCAGCATAATCCCCTTGTTTGATTAACAATAATGCAATCCCGGGAATAAAAGCAATCAGTACCAAATTGAGGGCGGGAAGCCAACCCCGCAACAACAAGAAACGGTCAAGATTGCAATACCCCACTCCTATCGGTGCACGGAAAGCTACATATACCCGCAATGCAAATAGAATACTGAATATACTGCATAATATAGAAAAATATGCCGTCATACTAAAACCTTTGAACTGGAACATCCATATTCCCGCTGCCACTCCTACCAGCATACCCAAGCGGGCTGCCAGTGCAAAGCCCAGATTTCCGGCACTACGGCGCGAAGCAGTAGTGATATCGATGGCCACCGTAATGCCTGCCGTCGCAGCCAATCCGAATGCTCCACCCTGCACAGCAACAAGCATCAGCAACCTCGGAAAAGTATCAACAAAGATATAGCCTAAAGTCGTTCCCAAAATCACAAATATGGAATAGACAAGTACACGTTTCCGCTTATACTCATCTCCCAGATATGCATGGAACGGCCCCACCAGGAACATCGCCGCTGCAAATACCAGAAACATGCTGCCAGCCTGCCCTGTGGAAATACCCAATCGGGACATCATCACAGAGGGAAGCACCGGGAAAAGCATGTAGATGGATGCAAAAAGCAGGAAATTGGCAAAGCATATCCTCATAAAGCCCAGTGACCAAAGATTATCAGTATTGCTCTTTCTCATTCGGGAAATCTAAGTTCTTGACATCAGATACATAACGGCTGATAGCATCAGTCATCACAGTATGCAGATCGGCATAACGACGCAGGAAACGAGGACGGAAACCATTGTTCATTCCCAGCATATCCTGAATCACCAACACCTGGCCATCTACTCCACCACCGGCACCGATACCGATAATAGGAATGGTCAGTTCACTTGCCACACGTTCGGCTAAAGCGGCAGGGATTTTCTCCAGTACGATAGCAAAACAACCGGCTTCTTCCAGCATGTGAGCGTCACTGATCAGTTTTTCAGCTTCCGTATCATCTTTCGCACGAACCGTATAAGTACCATATTTATTGATAGATTGCGGCATCAGTCCGAGATGTCCCATAATAGGAATACCGGCACTGAGGATACGCTTCACCGTACCTATAATTTCTTCACCACCCTCCAGTTTCAGAGCGTCTGCATGACTCTCTTTCATAATACGGATAGCCGAAGCAAGACCTTCCATCTCATTACCTTGGTAAGATCCAAAAGGCATATCTACCACCACCATAGCACGTTTCACACCACGAACTACGGATTTTGCATGATATATCATCTGGTCGAGGGTAATCGGAAGCGTAGTCACATTACCTGCCATCACATTACTGGCAGAATCGCCTACCAGGATTACATCCATGCCTGCACCGTCTACAATCTGTGCCATAGTATAGTCATAAGACGTCAACATAGATATCTTTTCGCCTCTCTGCTTCATCTCTACAAGGCGATGAGTAGTCACTTTTCGAGTGTCATCTGAAATATAACCAGCCATAATTTTAATTATTTAGTTATTGATTGCTTTTTCACCACAGATTACACAGATTGGCACAGAGCAATATCATCCTCAGCATATTATCTGTGTAAATCAGTGTAATCTGTGGTGAAATCGCCGCAAAGGTAATGCTTTTTCCCTTTACTTATGCAATTCTGTTAATTTATCGTAAGTGAACCCTTGGAAATCATCTAAAACATAATGACACAACGGAACTATTTCTTCGCGTGAATTGGTAGTGGCCAAACCTATTACTGTAGCTCCGGAAGCCATACCCGCTTTCAGTCCGTTGAAAGAGTCTTCGAAAACGTAAGTTGTTTCCGGTGTGGTGCCAAATACTTTCATGCCAAGCAAGAAGCAATCCGGTGCAGGTTTGGAAGCTGTGAACATTTCAGCCGTAAGAATACGGTCGAACATAGTTTTGATTTCGGGTTTGGCACGATATACAGCTTCCATCTTTTTATCATTGGAACTGGTGACCACAGCCATCTTTACACCATTGCGACGGAGATCGGCAATAAAAGATTCTACACCGGGAATAAATTCGAATGTCATTTCCTGCTCAAAGCGGTCGAGGCCGGCGGTAATTTCTTCTTGTTCTTTAATCATACCGGGAAAGAAGGTGTTATAGATATACACCAAAGTTTGTCCCTTTACGCGGCTTTCAAGGTCTTCCATACCCAAGTAATCTACTCCCATTTTGTGCCAGAAGATGCTATACTGCGTCTCTGTGTCGACAACGACACCGTCGAAGTCGAAAAGAACGGCGATGTTTTTTGTTTCAGTCATATAAACTTCCTTTTACCTTATAATGTTAATACCTTATCAATTACGATACAAAGGTCTGAATAATCCTTGAACAGAGCAAATAAATGAGTAACTTTGCTGCAAATACAGATACGCGGACGGCACGGACCAGAGCGGACGAACGCGGATTCATTACTTTCTTTAGATTAATAGTTATGGATAATAACCCTCACATATTAGGTACCGAACGTATAGGTAAACTGCTGCTACAATATTCTATACCCGCCATCATCGGTATGACGATTACTTCACTGTACAACATCATCGACAGCATTTTCATCGGTCACGGTGTGGGTGCAATGGGTATTGCCGGATTGGCCATTACTTTTCCGCTGATGAATCTTGTGGTAGCATTCTGTACATTGGTGTCGGCAGGTGGATCTACAATCTCATCCATCCGTTTGGGGCAGAAAGATTTGGATGGAGCTACCGAGGTATTGGGAAATACGCTGATGTTTTGTCTGATCAATGCTGTTGTTTTCGGCGGACTCGCCTTTTTGTTTTTGGATGAAATATTAAGGTTCTTCGGTGCCAGCCAGGATACACTGCCCTATGCCCGGGATTTCATGCAAATTATTCTTGCAGGAACACCTATTACTTACACGATGATCGGACTGAACAATATCATGCGTGCCACGGGATATCCTAAAAAGGCAATGTTGACTTCCATGGTAACCGTGGTTTGTAACATCATCCTTGCTCCTATCTTTATCTTCCATTTTGACTGGGGTATTCGCGGAGCTGCCACGGCAACCGTTATTTCGCAGTTTATCGGTATGGTGTGGGTAGTGAAACATTTCCTTGATAAAGACAGCTTTGTGCGCTTCCGCCCGGACTTCTGGAAACTAAAGAAGCGCATCATCAGCAGTATTTTCTCGATCGGAATGTCACCTTTCTTGATGAATGTGTGCGCCTGTGTCATTGTGATTATCATCAACAACTCTCTGCAACGCCACGGAGGTGATATGGCCATCGGAGCTTACGGCATCATCAATCGCCTGCTCACTCTCTATATAATGATTGTATTAGGATTAACCATGGGTATGCAGCCCATTGTGGGATATAATTTCGGGGCACAGAAGCATGACCGTGTGAAGCAAACCTTGAAACTGAGTATCCTGACCGGTGTGTGCATCACGAGCAGTGGTTTCCTCATTTGCGAGCTTTTCCCGCATGCTGTGTCCGCTATCTTCACAAACGATCAGGAACTGATTGACATTGCTTCACGCGGTGTTCGCATTTGCGTGTTGATGTTCCCGTTGGTGGGTGCGCAGATTGTTATCGGTAACTTCTTCCAAAGTATCGGAAAGGCTAAAATCAGTATTTTCCTTTCACTTACCCGGCAACTCTTATATTTACTTCCCGGTCTGATCTTCTTCCCCCGCTTTATAGGATTGGATGGTATCTGGACCAGTATGCCAGTGGCTGACTTTTTCGCTTTCCTAACAGCACTTGCAGTGTTATGGACGTATATTCGAAAGAAAAACAAAGAGAGTATCGCGTAAGTAATTTGTACCACTCAAACAGAAGGTATAACCTTCAACTAAAAAGGGTGTAGCCCTAAGCACCAAAGGACTACACCATCCTTATCAAAGGGTGTAGCCATCCGATCTGAAAGGCTACACCCTTTTTATTCAGCTTTACAGATAGCTGTAGGCAAGGTTAAAGCATTAAATTACCTCTATTCGCTCTTGATGCTCTGTACTGGATTTTCATTGGCAATGCGCCAGGCTTTAAGAATCACCAGAAGTACAATAAGCACCAATAAGCCCACTGCCAGCAGAACAAACCACACCGGTGAAGGCAGTGTACTATCGGCAAACTGTTCCAGCCAGACACCGGAAACATACCAGGCAAAGCCGGTGCCGAGGATCACCGCACCAATAGCCACTTTTAGTATGTCCATTGCCAGTAAGCTAAGAATAGAAGGAGCTTCGGCACCATTCACCTTACGAATTGCAATTTCTTTGGAACGACGTTGAGTCTCATCGTTCACATAGCCAATAAGTCCCATGAGTACAATAAAGAAAATGCAAAGAGAAGTGATCCATACAGTATTACGGAAACGATACACATTGCTGTAATTTTCCCGTTGGATATCCATATAGGTTATAAACTCCAATGCAGCTTTCGGATATGCTTCTTTGACAAACTCATTCAGTCGCGCAAGATTTTCATCTACAGGTTCTTTTAAGCGGACGTTGTAAGAACCGTTACGTTTATCCGAAAGGATGAAAGCCGTACAAGTCTGTTCCATAAAAAAGCCCATATTACGCACATCTTCTACGATACCCACCACCGTAGGTTGGCTATCAAGACCCACCCATTGTGCATTGACTGGTAAGCGTTGTCCCAAGGCTTTATCTCCCCACTTCATCGTTTCCACCACTTTACGACCTATTAATGCTTCGCCGATATGTTCAGGCCAGGCACCTTCCACCAACTGCATACCTACTGTTTGCGGAAAGTCTTTCGCAACGTTCTGGAAGTGTAGCGGACAAAGGAAATTACCTTGAATATCTGTCAGCCCTGTAGTGCTGTAATGTGAAAGCAGCGAATTACTATTACGTGCTACAGACTCCACATAAGGTTGCCTGCGAATGTCATCTTCCACTCCTTGTCCGCTCAGATTTTCCGTGGTGCGCAACTGCCCCACCGCTAATCGCTCTGTGCGAAAACCAACACTTCGTGTCATCAAATCATGATACTGCCAAATTGTAGTAACCAACACTCCCAGGATAAAAGATACGCCAATAAACTGTACGAACAACACCCCCCGTTTCCATGAACGCTTACTGTCAGTATATCTACGGAAAATCTGTGTTACAGGAATATTAGCAAACATTCTACCCGGTAGAACACCTGCGACTAAGAACAACAGAAGTACAGTCAGACCGGGAACCCACAGATTTTGCCAGGTAAAGAGTTCTGCAAGGCGGACATGCAACATATCCTCTATCCCTTCACGGAAAATATACATCAACACCAGACAGGCTATAATAGAAGTAGCAACTAGTATTCCTGTTTCCCACATGAACATACCCAACACATGCGTTCCGTCAGCACCACAACACTTATGTACTCCCACTGCTTTGGCACGACGGCTGAACGAAGCCACTGCAGCCAGCACATAATTCATGATAGAAACAAAGAAGATAGAAAAGCCCAGTACACCCAGTATTACCAGACGTCGTACATTGTCAGAAGAACTGAGATAGATATCCGACAATGGCAAGATGCTGAATTCCATTACATCCGTTCCTTCTTTAGTCTCGGTATAACGCTCTACGGCTTTCTGTATGCGATTATTCATCGCCTCTACGCTTTCAGGACTTTTCAGGCGGAAAAGAACGTTATAAATATCATTCGACTTCCATGTGCCACGTCCATAAATATATTCTTCAAGAGTAGGCAGTGAAATGACTGTGTTATGCGGATATACCGTATTGCCGGGAACATCCTGATAAATACCACGTACAGTGACATCCAGCATTTTACTCATGGAGAAAGTCTTTCCAACCGGCTCCTCGTCACCAAAAAGTTCGCGTGCTTTACTCTGTGAGAGAAAGACAGACAAAGGTGTAGTCAATTCGTGTGGGTCGCCACGTAATATTTCCAAGCCGATGGTCTGGAAAAAAAGCGTATCTGCAAACATGACCTGCATATCTTCCAGTTTCTTATCGTCAATATAGCAGTCGGGCTGATAGAAATTAACGGAAAGACTGGCAGATTCTATCAAATCCGGCAATGCCTCCCAAAGATCAGCGGCGGCAGGGCGAAAAGTGCTGTCGTCATAGTCTTTATCAGGAATTCCCTCCTTCACCCTACGGCAACGCATTAAAGCTACATTTTCCGGATCTTTATAAAAATTCTCATAACTCAATTCATAAGCTATTTGCGAGAAAAGCAAGATGCCTATCAGCAGCCCTAGTGTCAGGGACACCAGTTTAATGAAATTACTGCCCCGCCCACGAAGCAAAATCTGAACCGTATAATAAAGTTGTCTCATATCTTTCTTTTTTTACTCGCTCTTAATACTGTTTACCGGATTTTCGTTCGCTATCCGCCATGACTTCCAGATGACGCAAGCGAGGATAAGTAACAGGATAACTAATGCTATCAATATATATACCGGCCAGGAAAGCGGCACTTGTTCGGCAAACTGATCCATCCACATTCCATTGATATATGCTGCAGATATAATGCCGATAATAACAGCCGGAGCCGCTACATAAAGGACATCTTTCGAAAGCAACTCCAATATTCCCAAAGATTCTGCCCCATTCACCTTACGAATAGCGATTTCCTTGGAACGACGACGCACTTCGTCTGTAGTATAACCAATCAGGCCCATCAGCATGACAAAGAACATAGTCAATGCCGCTAATATCGTGGCGTTACTGAAGACACGAACCGGATTATACTTGTTCAAAATCTGATCTTCCATATTATAGAAGTCAACCGTCTTGTCAGGATAAGCCTCAGAGACGTCCTTGTTCAGACGACGCAAATTCTCGGCAAAGGGTTCCTTGAGACGTACATGAACAGTATTACCAAAGGTACGGGTATAGCCAAACATAATGACATCCTGTGGCTGATAGAAAGAGCCTATATGGAAATTCTTCAGCACACCTACTACTTTCAAATTTCGACCTTCGGCACGCAACGGATGATTCAGCGCTTTGTCTCCCCAACGCATCCGTTCCGCAAAAGCCTCATTCACGACTATTTCGTCCGATGCACGCGCCGGACGCCCTTCCTTCATCGTCATCCCCATCATCTTAAAGTAGTCTTCAAGTGCATAACTGAATCGGGTCGAGAAGAGCGATTGTCCACCCTCACCTTCAATCATTGAACCGCTATAGCTCCATACTGGGGTACTGACAGCAGAAGATACCTCCTCCACATAAGGCAGTCCGCGGAAGAATTGCAAGGCAGGACCACTCGCTTCTTCACCACCGAAATAAACATTTCCGATAGCAACACGCTGTGGATTGTAGCCCATATCTTTATCTTTCACATAATTGTACTGCGCCATCACCACATACATCAGTCCACAAATGAAGGCCACACCCGCAAACTGAACGAAAAGTAACGGACGTTTCCACCCCTTCTTACCTTCTGTATAGCGGCGGAACACCTGAGACACAGGTATGCGGGCAAACAGCCTGCCTGGCAGAATTCCACCTACAATGAACAGAACCAGCACCACAACAAGCGGCACCCAGATACGATCCGGTGCAAAAAGTACACTCAACTTGGCTGCGGTAGTATCTTCTATGAACTCCTGAAAATTGAGTAATATCAACCCCATCAACACCAAGGCCAGCGCAATAATAATTCCCGTTTCCAAAAGAAACATTGAGAACACCGTACCTCCACTTGCACCGCTGCACTTATGCACACCCACCGCTTTGGCACGATACGTGAGCGAAGAAATAGAAATGAGCACGTAGTTCAGTGACGCGATAAAAAGAATAGCCAGAGCTAAGATACTCATAATGCTGTCCATGCGTTTCACCTGATCTTCGTCACGATACACATCACGGATAGGTTTCACAAAAGCAGTGTAACCGTATGCTTTCTTATCTTCTTCCGGCCGATACTTCTGTATCATGGCATCCAGACGGGCATTCACCACTTCCTTGTCAGCTCCCGGACGGAAACGGATATATTCGTAATAGCTGTCGCCTCCGCGCCAGGAATAGTTACCCCAGTCACGGCTCCAAGCCGTAGGCATGGAAATAACAGCTTCCGGACGCATAGTAGCGTTCTCGGGCAAATCGACATAAGTGCCCTTTACCGTCAGTTGCAACTCCTTATTATAACTAATGACTTTTCCAATAGGATTCTCACCACCATATATTTTCTGAGCCAAATCGTCACTCAAAAATATGACATCGTTCTGCATCAGATCTTTTTCCGGATTGCCACTCAGTACCTCAATACCCATAGTCTTGAAAAAAAGTGAATCGGCTAATATTTTCCGGGCATCGATGCGTACACTGCCATTGTAAAGTGGTGAAGAAACAAAATACGCAATGCTGGCAGCCGCCTCTACCTCTTTGGGAAAATTCTCCAAAATGGCACCTGCCACAGGACCACAGTTTTGTTTTTGCGGTTCAAATTGTTCACCCTCAGCCGAAAATATGGAGTATATCTGATAAAGATCATCATAGTCCTTGTAGCAAGTATCATAGCTTTGTTCAAAAGCCACACGTGAAAACAGCAGAATACTCATCGTCAATCCCAATCCAAGGGAAATGACTTTGATTATATTCGAACCGCGCCCACGCAACAGGGTACGTATGACATAATATAGTTGTTTCATAGTTCAATCTCTTTATAAACTTATACTCCTTGTGCCGCAATACTGGCCACCACGCTACCATCAAACAAATGTATCGTACGATGTGCAAACGAAGCGTCATGCTGAGAGTGTGTTACCATAATAATCGTCGTTCCCTCCCGATTCAATTCCGTCAACAGATTCATGACTTCTGCACCATTCTTAGAATCCAGATTACCGGTCGGTTCATCGGCAAGTATTAATTTAGGATTAGTTACCACAGCACGGGCAATAGCTACACGTTGCTGCTGACCACCGGACAATTGTTGCGGGAAATGCTTGGCACGATGGCTGATATTCATTCGTTTCAATATATCCTCCACCATCCGACGACGTTCGGAAGCCTTAATGCCGAGATACGTCAAAGGCAATTCCACATTTTCATAAACATTCAGTTCGTCTATCAAGTTAAAGCTTTGGAATACGAAACCTAGTTTACCTTTCCGCACACGGGTACGTTCTTTTTCTTTTAGGTCTCCGACTTCCTGTCCCAGAAGTTTATATGAACCTTCCGTCGGATTATCCAGCAATCCCAAGATATTCAACAGGGTTGATTTACCACAACCTGACGGTCCCATGATGGCTACAAATTCTCCCTCTTTCACCTCAAGATTCACATGGTTCAATGCTACTGTTTCTACTTCCGTTGTACGGAATACTTTGCTGATGTCATTAATTTCAATCATGATGTTTATTATTAAAGTCTTATATAATATTCTGTTTATATAAATGCAGAAAGTATGCCAAAACTTAATATTCATTCATTATCAACAATTTATCTTTTTAAACGTATACAAATAGTGTCTAATAATTAGACACCTCCGTCTAAAAAATGGACAATTATGGAAATTAGTACAGCACGAAGGAACAGAAAAAAGGAAAATAAGACAATCATTTATCTAAAAGAAAACTCTATCTTTGCAATCAGTTTTCAATCAAAGAGATTATATAATATTAATATCATACACATGAAACTATCTAAACTCCTGTTCATTCCGCTTACCGGCCTGTTTATGGGCGGTTGCGATATGATAGATTACCATCCTTATGATGTCCGCATCAGTGGTCAGACAGATATAAATAATCGTAATATAGAAAAGATAGAGGCCAATTGCAAGGATAAGGCAACTATTCGTTTTGTCACTATGGGTGACTCCCAGCGTTGGTATGATGAGACCCTGGACTTTGTCAATCACCTTAATAAACGGGATGATATAGATTTTGTCATTCATGGCGGAGATTACAGCGACTTCGGTGTTACAGACGAGTTCCTGTGGCAACGTGATATCATGAATAAGCTGAAAGTTCCCTATGTCGGTCTGATCGGTAATCATGACTGCCTCGGTACAGGCGAAGAAACTTTTCGTATTGTATTCGGTGACCCCAATTTTTCTTTCATAGCCGGTCGCATCAAATTCATTTGTCTGAACACCAATGCTATCGAATTCGACTACTCCCGCCCCATCCCTGACTTTGAATTCATTAATGCCCAGTTAGATGATCGCCGCGACGAGTACGACCGTACTATCTTCTCCATGCATATACGACCGTTTTGCATGGAGTTTAACAATAATGTAGCTCAAGTGTTTCAATATACCATTAAGCAATTTCCCGGCTTACTATTCTGTACTGCTGCGCATGAACATCGCGTATTCGAAGAAGATTTTTTTGAAGATGGCGTGATGTATTACATGAGCGACTGTATGAAACACCGCAACTATTATATATTTACTGTAACCCCTGATGGATATGAGCGTGAAGTGGTCTATTATTAAAGCACTGACGTGCTTCCTTCTTGTATGCTCATCAACCGGCTATGCGCAAGAAGCCAATACAATAACCATAGAGCCACGCCGGGTATTCAGAGATACCGTTATCATCACAAAACATGATACCGTGTGGCTGGAGAAAGAAAAAGTAAAAATAGACAGTGCCGATATCAGTAATAAACGTTCCAGCCGTTATGATAAGCGTGTCCATCGCTATCGTAAACACTGGGAAAGCCTGATACCAACACATACAAAGCTGCAATTTGCCGGTAACATGGGATTGCTATCTCTGGGTACAGGATGGGATTATGGAAAACGGAATCAGTGGGAAACGGATATCTTTTTCGGTATTCTGCCTAAGTACGACTCCAAACGTACCAAAATCACCATGACTCTGAAACAGAACTATATGCCATGGAGTATAGCTCTTGGAAAAGAATTTGCTGTCGAACCACTTGCATGCGGCATGTATTTCAATACAGTATTCGGCAATGAATTTTGGACACATGAGCCCGAACGTTATCCAAAAGGTTATTACGGCTTCTCATCCAAGGTACGCATTCATGTATTCCTGGGACAACGTCTGACTTATAATATTCCCCCACGTTGGCGTCTGGGAGCAAGAGCCGTTACTTTTTATTATGAAATAAGTACCTGTGATCTGTATGTAGTAAGTGCATTCACCAACAAGTATCTGAAGCCCAAAGATTATCTCAGCTTATCGTTCGGACTGAAGACACAACTCTTTTAACCTTCTCTATAACCACAAAGTCATGTCTGCTCACGCGGACATGACCTCAAGAGAATTTATGGAATCGAACACATGTTATACAAACTCTTCAACCATGTACATATCTGTGACGAAGTCGTCAACAATGTTAGCAAGGTTCTCGCAGGCTTCATCAGGTGTTTCACCGTACGCACTGCACATGATATTACTTTTCAAATAGGCGTAATAGCCGCCATCGGTAGTTGCCTCAATAGCATAATCATTTCTATTCAGTTTCATATCTAACTCCTTTCTTTTTTATTACGATGCAAAGATGGAGATTCAGTGTTACGGAAACATGTATAGGATATGACAATGATGTAAAAATGGCAAGGGCTGCATCTTCTTTGTGCGAAGTGCAGCCCTTTACTTTAGATCTTAAGATATCCTATATTTAATAAGAACGAGCGAATAAAGCACGACAAACAGAAGGTTTGCCTGTCACCATACAGGCACCCGGTTCTTTGTCATCATCCAAAAACGTTTCGAAAGGAATACAACGGATAGTTGCTTTTGTTTCTTCTTTAATCTTCTCCTCTGTTTCAACAGTACCATCCCAGTGAGCAAGAATAAATCCACCTTCTTCAATCTTCTCCTTGAATTCATCATAACTATCCACTTTCGTGATATGAGAGTTACGGTAGTTAAGGGCTTTCTGATAGACATTAGTCTGGATTTCTTCTAACAGGTTCTTTACATATTCTTCAATGCCGTCGCAAGAAAGAGTTTCTTTCTCCAATGTATCGCGACGCATAACTTCCATTGTATTGTTCTCCAAATCACGACCACCCATAACAAGACGTACCGGCACACCTTTCAGTTCATAATCAGCAAATTTGAAACCCGGACGTTTGTTATCAGCATTGTCATACTTAACAGAAATACCCATAGACTTCAGTTTAGCAACAATGCCTGCCACTTTCTCGTTAATCTTCTGCAGCATCTCTGCGTTCTTATAGATAGGCACGATAACCACCTGTATTGGAGCCAGATGCGGAGGCAGTACAAGTCCGTTATCATCAGAGTGAGTCATGATCAGTGCACCCATCAGACGAGTAGATACCCCCCATGAAGTAGCCCAAACATATTCCATTTTGTTTTCCTTATTCACGAATTGCACGTCAAATGCCTTGGCGAAATTCTGTCCAAGGAAGTGCGACGTACCACTTTGCAAGGCTTTCCCATCCTGCATCATAGCCTCAATGGTATAAGTATCCAGTGCACCGGCAAAACGCTCATTAGCTGATTTTACACCTTTCACTACGGGAACTGCCATGTATTTTTCGGCAAATTCGGCATATACATTCAGCATACGTACAGCTTCTTCTTCAGCTTCCTCACGGGTAGCATGTGCAGTATGCCCTTCCTGCCACAAAAATTCAGCAGTACGCAGGAAAAGACGAGTACGCATTTCCCAACGCATTACGTTGGCCCATTGGTTACACAAGATAGGCAGGTCACGATAGGAATTAATCCAATTCTTATAAGTATTCCAAATGATGGTTTCTGAAGTAGGACGGATGATCAGTTCTTCTTCCAACTTAGCTTCCGGGTCCACAATAACTCCGCTACCGTCAGGAGCATTTTTCAGGCGATGATGAGTAACGACTGCACATTCCTTTGCAAAACCTTCCACATGTTCTGCCTCACGGCTGAGGAAAGATTTCGGAATCAACAATGGGAAATAAGCATTCACATGCCCTGTTTCCTTAAACATATCGTCGAGTTGACGCTGTATTTTCTCCCAAATAGCGTATCCGTAAGGTTTAATCACCATACAGCCACGCACAGCTGACTGTTCTGCCAGGTCGGCCTTTACCACCAGTTCATTATACCACTGCGAATAATTCTCGCTGCGTTTGGTCAGGTCTTTTAATTCTACTGCCATTTTATTTTGTTTTTTAAAGTTTTTCGGATTATACAAAATGAGGAAGCCACAAATCTGTAACTTCCCCATTTTTCGGCAAGAGCGGCAAACGAGGCTCGAACTCGCGACCCTCAGCTTGGGAAGCTGATGCTCTACCAACTGAGCTACTGCCGCATTGCTTTCTTAAAAAGACGGTGCAAAGGTAAAAGAAGTTTTTTTATATTCAAAAATAAAAATGTACTTTTACAGCCACTAAAGTGAAAAAAATATGAAACGGATCATACTCATTACCGGAGGTGCCCGCTCCGGTAAAAGCAGCCATGCGGAAAAACTGGCGCTAAGTCTCTCTCCTACTCCTGTTTACCTTGCTACCGCACGTATTTGGGATGAAGAATTCCGACAACGCGTAATCCGCCATCAACAAAGACGCGGACCGGAATGGACAAATATAGAGGAAGAAAAAGAGCTAAGCCGTCATCAATTAATCGGAAGGACTGTCCTGATAGACTGTGTTACTTTATGGTGTACCAACTTCTTCTTTGATGTAAATGCAGATACAGATAGTGCCCTGACAGCTGCCAAAGAAGAATTCGACCGTTTTACAGCGCAAGATGCTACCTTCATCTTTGTTACCAATGAAATAGGTATGGGAGCTACTTCAGAAAATGAAATTCAGCGTAAGTTCACAGACATGCAAGGCTGGATGAACCAGTACATCGCCGAACACGCTGATGAAGTATGGTTGATGGTATCGGGGATTCCGGTGAAAGTGAAATAGAGAGAGGAAAAGATGATAGAATGGTAAGATGATAAGATTCAAAGTTATAAATATTGCATATGAAAACATTTAAGATAATACGTCCGGACGAGAATATCCGTCCAGCATTGATTGATAAAATTAATAATCTGACTAAACCCAAAGGTTCATTAGGTACTCTTGAAGAGCTGGCCTTGCAAATAGGCTGGATACAACAAACTCTGTCTCCTACCCTGCAACATCCACAGAATATAATCTTTGCCGCTGATCATGGCATTGTAGACGAAGGTGTCAGCCTTTCGCCCAAAGAAGTTACCTGGCAACAGATTAGTAATTTCTTACATGGAGGTGCCGGAGTGAATTTCCTTTGCCGACAGCATGGGTTTACCTTGAAAATAGTAGATGCCGGTGTAGATTATAATTTACCTTATGATACAGGTATCATCGACATGAAAGTACGGAAAAGTACTCGAAATTATCTGCATGAAGCTGCAATGACAGAAGAGGAAATGGAACTATGTCTGGAGCGCGGTGCAGAAGTGGTACGCAATTGCCATAAAGAAGGTAGCAATATACTCAGTTTTGGGGAAATGGGTATTGGAAATACATCTTCCTCATCCCTGTGGATGACTTGCTTTACAAATATTCCTCTGGAACAATGTGTAGGTGCGGGAAGCGGACTGGATAATGTTGGTATCCGTCATAAATATGAAGTATTAAAACAGTCATTAGATAACTACAGAGGAGATCGTTCTCCCCATGATATCATCCGTTATTTTGGAGGCCTGGAAATGGTGATGGTAATAGGTGCTATGCTTCAAGCAGCCGAACTTGGAATAGTTATTATGGTAGATGGATTCATTATGACAAACTGTATTCTGGCTGCCAGCAAATTATATCCGGAAGTACTGCATTATGCTATTTTCGGACATTGTGGAGATGAAACAGGCCATAAACTACTACTCGATCACATGGAAGCCAGACCGCTTTTAAATTTAGGTCTGCGTTTGGGTGAAGGGACAGGTGCCATCTGTGCATATCCCATTGTGCAGTCCGCCATACGTATGATTAATGAAATGGATAACTTCGCGCATGCTTCTATAACAAAGTATTTCTAAACGTATGAAAGTCCTAGCAGCATTCATCTTCTTCACCCGGCTTCCTTTTTGGAGAATCAAAGAAGTCCCGGCTAAATACTTCAAACGTATTGTTCCATACTGGCCATTAGCCGGATGGCTGACGGGTGGTATTACAGTTGGAGTACTGTGGATAGCAGCTCAGATACTTCCCATTTCCATCGCATGGGTACTTGCCATCCTCTCCCGATTGCTTATCACAGGCTGTCTGCACGAAGACGGACTGGCTGATTTTTTTGATGGCTTTGGTGGAGGCACCACCAAAGAACGGACACTTGCCATTATGAAAGATTCCCAGATAGGAAGTTATGGTGTCATAGGATTAATAGTCTATTTCTTGCTATTATTCTTACTTCTGGAAAATCTACCTTTGAAACTGATTTGTGTTCTCGTAATTTGTGGCGACTGCTGGTCTAAATTCTGTGCTTCACAGATCATCAATTATTTGCCTTATGCACGGAAAGAAGAAGAAAGCAAGGCAAAAAATGTATATGACCGCATGACCTGGCAAGAATTACTGACGGGATTCATCTGTGGATTTTTACCTATTATATTATTCTTACCGATAGATTTCTGGCCGGTTATGATCTGCCCCATTTTAACATTCACCCTATTGTATCGGTTGATGAAACGTCGTCTTCAAGGTTATACAGGAGATTGCTGCGGAGCTACATTCCTGCTTTGTGAGCTTTCATTCTATTTGGGTGCAGTAATCTTGCTGTATGCACAGATCAAATACGGTAACCCGAATTTTATTAATGTTTATTTAAAATAATAATTATATGGAAGTTATTTTTATCAGACATACCTCGGTAGATGTCCCTCCCGGAGTGTGCTACGGACAAACAGATGTTCCTTTGCGAAACAGTTTCGAACAAGAAGCTGCCGTCACATCCGGAAATTTAAAATCTTACCGTCCAAAAGGGAGAGATTTCGATTATGTATATACTAGTCCGCTATCCCGTTGTGTACGTCTTGCTACCTACTGTGGATATCCTGATGCCGAACATGACAACCGAATTATGGAAATGAACTTCGGGGATTGGGAAATGAAGAGTTTTGATGAAATAAGTGATCCAAGACTGAAAGAATGGTATGCCGACTACATAAACGTACCTGCTACAAACGGTGAATCATTCGCCATACAGTATCAACGTGTCGCCAGTTTTTTGGATGAACTGAAAGAAAAGAATTATGAGAAAGTAGCCATATTTGCACATGGAGGCGTATTGATTTGCGCCCAACTTTATGCAGGAGCTATAAAACAGGAAGAGGCATTCAGTGCTTTGACTCCCTATGGAGGAATCATTCAGTTAAGACTTGATTAGATATCCGAATACTAAACAAGACCAATGGTCCTTCTGAAGCCCCTTCCTGCACCTTATAAGTACCATTAAAGGCATGAATGAAGTGCGCATTGATTTCATGACGGATCAATGCTGTCTTGTTTTCAAAGCGTGCTTTGGCCAAAGGCGTACCTGTCACTTTAAAGAACAACATATTCTTTTCTTTATCGTGTCTGATCCGAATAGTAATATTGTATGTATTCTCATCATTCTCCGATGGTATCAACAGACTGGACAACAAGGAAGAAAACCTGTTTTTATCTATACTTATCGCCATACTTTCTATATCCGTCTTCAAACGAATACTCACTCGCCCATTATCGGTATGTTCTGCAATGGCTATTTCTTGCCGACACAAGGCCATCACTTCACACTCCTCCTGTACATACTGTGTCTTACCAGATTCCAAACGAGAAAGTTCCAGGATACTATTGACATACTCCAACAGATTTTCCGCATTTTCCTGAATCATTTTACCATATTCCACCTTCGCTTCCGCAGTGAGTTCTTTCGACTCCGTCAAAAGTTCGGCAAATCCTACCACCACATTCAGCGGAGTACGTATGTCATGGCTGATTTCAGATTGCAAGCGATCTTTAGTAACATTATCCGCTTCTGCCTGCATAGCCGCATTTGCCGTTACTTTTTCAGCCACAGCAATCTTCCGGGACAAATAACGAGTATAAAGATAGAACAAAAGCACTAACACTAACAATGTGATAAGAAACAGGAAACCACGCTGATAATTGGTATCCTTTATTTTCTGCTTTTCCAGAAGAAGATCATCAATATGATAAATTTCCTTCATTTGTCGTAACTGATTTGCTGAAAAAACATTATCCAATGAATCCTGAGTCCGTATCAGGTAACGCCTGGTTTCAATAGCTCCGTCAATATCACCCTTATCAATCTGTGTAGATGCTTTATAATTAATGAAAGTAGCGAATATGGAAGCATCATGATTCAGCACCACGGAAGTCACCTCATCTATCAACGCAATACTTTTATCATATTCCTTCGTACGAGTATAATACTGTAACTGAACTAACTGAACATTCAGCCAAAACGCTATATCGACATGACTGTCCAGTAATGCTTTAGCCTTATCCATATGTTCCAATGCCACAGGAAAATTCCCCTGTTCCATAAAGAGGAACACATATTTAAGTTGGCAGTCGATTTCAAAGTTTGTCCAATTCTTACGGGCTTCGGGTTCATGGGAAATGATTTCCTGCAAAGTCTCATCCATCTGTTTGAGATAAATATGTTTCAGACTATCCTGCCCGGCATTGCTATACATTCGGATAATGCGTGAAAGGATATCCACACGCAAAGCAGCCTTAGTCTGTGGGGTCAAACGCTGACAAGCTTTCTGGAAGATCTTCAAGGCTTCATCTCCTCTACTGGATATTCCATAAGCACACCCCAGACTATTGTACGATGCAATTTCTCCATTATTACAATGATGTTCCAAAGATTCTTTTAATGCTTCCTTAGCTATATATACAGCCTTTTCTACCTGTCTCTTGGAAGCCAATGCGCGACTGATAGCGGCCTTCTGCTCCAGATAATAGTCATAAGTGCCTACTTCCGGAGCATACTTTTTCAGTTCATTCACCCAATAAGTCAGGCTGTCCGGATCATGTAGTTTATCATAGCAGGAAGCCAGATAATACGCTCCCAGATTTTCATACGTCACATTCTTCTGGGCACAGGCTTCCTCGTACAAAGCGGTAGAGAAAGTTTTGTTATAAGGGGGATATTGATGCCTGTAAGCCATATCACGTAAATAAGTAAGTCTGACAAGTGTATTCGGCATCGCATGTGCTATTTTCAGAATACTATCCTGATATTGCTGTGCATTGGCATCTTCTGCATACAGCACACAAGAATATAGCATACTCAGCAAACAAAACCATATTACTACGATATATCTCATCATACAGCATCCTCCCCTTTTGATTTATACTTCAACGGATGTGTAAAGCAGAAACGTGCACCTTGCGTATAGTTGCTGTCCACCCATATTCGTCCTCTCATATAGGTCACAATCAGCTGACATATAGAGAGCCCCAAACCACTACCCTGTGCAAAGTCATTCAGTTTCTCAAAACGCTCAAAAATCAAGCCCTGTTTCTCAAGCGGGATACCGCAACCGGTATCAGTTACAGAGAAGAAAGCCGTATTAGGATCGGATAATTCCAACTTCAATACGATAGAACCTTCTTTAGTAAATTTAGTGGCATTCACCAACAGATTAATCAAGACCTGGCGAAGACGGGCATCATCCGTATCTATCATCAGTTCAGAAAGTTCGGTATCATAACGTAGTTCCACTTCAAGTTTACGAGAAGCAGACACTGTTTCCGAAGCCTCTCTACAAAGTTTCACGGCATCATAAGGACGTATATTGAACGTTATATTATCATTCTCAAAATCAGAAAAATCAAGAATATCATTAATCAGTTTCAAAAGCTGAAAAGAGTTAACTTTAATGATTTCACAAAACTCTTTACGAGACTCTTCGTCGAAAGAGTCATCATCTGAAGCCAATACAGCCGAGAAGCCGACAATGGCATTAAGCGGGGTACGCACTTCATGGCTCATATTAGATAGGAACATATTCTTCTTCTGGATAGCCCGTTCCGCCTTCCGTATCATTACTTCCTGCGAATGCTTCGATTCTTGCAGACGGAATATCTTCTTCCAACTGAGATACAGGAAAAGAAATAAGACCAGCGTGCAAACAATAATACCTCCCAAGTAAAAACGATAGGAAAACAAGCGGTCACGCTCGTTCTGATAAGTCAGCCGGTCGGCTTGGAAGCGGGTGGTCAACTGATCTATCTCTTTAGGATAATTTTTCTCAAAAGACGATTTAATGTATGAAAAGACCAAACCGTATTGCTTATATGCTTCTTCCTTACGCCCCATTTTCACAAGCAGGTCAGCCTTGTCTTGCAGGACTTCCTTGTACAAGCTACTGTTGATTTCAGCATAGTCCGTATGTAAAAAAGCATCATAAGTTGTCAGAGATTTCTCATATTCACCGATACGTTCCCAATACATAGCCTCGGCTATCAAGAAATGTTGCATAATACCCGGAATCAGTTTTTCCCTCAAATGCTCCACTTCATCCAAGTGTTGGCGAGCTGTCTTCACAGAACCCTTAAACAGTTGACAATAGGCATTGAAAATATGTCGGACAGCTTGCTCCTGTTCGGAAAGACTATCAGCGGGAAAACGATTCAGGCGGGTCATGAAATATGCTGCCTCCGTAAAATTACGAATACGAAGATTGTGCTCTACTAATTCCAACAATAACATCCGGACATGTATTCCCTCACCGGACATTTGATCGAACATCTCTAATGCCTGTACATGAGCACTTCCTGCTTCCTGGTTTCGTCCGGTATAAGAATACACCTCACTAATGGCATTCAGTGCAAGAGCTGTTCCCAAAGCATGCGAGAGTGCACTTGCTTTTGAATACATCTGCTCACTCCAATCAATGGCCAGGCGTATTTCTCCACGAAAAAGATATGATTTTATAAGTATACGTTCCAGTTCAAAGTACGTATTATATTGCTTGGTAGATTCCAGATAATTGAGGATACTATCCAGATTGATAGCCGAGCTTTCTTCCTTTGTCAGATAATCAAAGCCCATACTGTTGTGAAAAGCAGATATCACTTCATCTTGAATGGTAGCACGCTCGACTTCTGCCAGGCTATCCTCCCCTGCTGATAATGGGAAAACGCATCCAAAGCATACTATATGGAGAACGAGATATTTCAGTAAGTTTCTCATGAAGTTTGTTTGTTTCGTGCTGTGTGGTGTTTGTGCTGCCATTCACCGCATACGCTGGCAAATATATTCAATATTTCCCAAGAAGCCAAAAATTGTGAATGACTAAATGAAAAAAGAAATCAAAGTAGTAGTTATTATCAGAATTACTATCATTATTCCTTCGGCACGGCGATTGATACGAACAGCTACTTTCATGTCTTCCGTGGTTAAAAGACGATCATTACTACCGATGTAAGGCTTCCAGACTTCTTCACCGAAATAATTGTGCGGACCTCCGAAACGGCAATCCAGAATACCGGCAAGAGCAGCCTCGGGATAACCGGAATTCGGGCTGGCATGTTGACTGCCATATATTCCAACGAATCTCAACAGAGCCCCAAACCGGCCTCGAGGAAGAAAAGCAAGTATCATGAGAAAAGCTGTCAAACGGGCAGGAATATAATTGGAGACATCATCCAGGCGAGCGGCAAAACAGCCGAAAGCACGGTAACGCTCGTTACGATAGCCAATCATGGAATCCAGAGTATTCACCATCTTATAGGCAAGCATACCGGGAATACCTAATAACATATACCAAAATAGGGGAGCAATTACTCCATCACTCAGATTCTCTGCAAGCGTTTCAAGTGCTGCCGTACGTACTTCCTGTGCAGAAAGTCCGGAAGTATCACGACCGACTATACGAGCTACCTGCTTCCTGCCTTCTTCCAACGAACGATCTACAGCTTCGAATACCATACGAACTTCACGGATAAGTGTGGTACCCGCCAGACAGAAAAAAATGGTAAGTATCTGTAGTGCCAGAAGTAGTCCCGGAGAAAATGACGCTATCCAGTGAAATAGATAGTATGCCGCAAAATAAACGGCAAGAACAAGAACAATAGCTACGAAAGCACCTTTTAGTCCTCGTCTTGAACCTTTATTCAACAGATGTTCGCAGAATGAAATCATCTTTCCGAATGCAACTACAGGATGAGGCAACCAAGCAGGATCTCCCAGCCAGCGATCAAGCAACCAGGCAGCAAGCAAGGGCAGGCTGAGGACAAATACGGTGTTTAAGATAAGAAGAATATTTTCCATTGTGATAACATGTAATTGGGGGCTTTTCTATACGGTTATGAATTAATTAATTCACCACAGAGTAACACAGAGTTTCACAGAGTTTAATCAATTTGAAATCAAAAGAATAGAACTCCGTGAAACTCTGTGTTACTCTGTGGTGAAAACTCATTACTATACTGTATTATCAATAAGTCGCAAACCATTGTTCTATAGCCTGTACGAGCCGATCATTTTCCTCAGCTGTCTGGGCAGCAATACGAAAGAAATGTTCATCCAGACCTTCAAAATTAGAAGCATCGCGAATTAGTATGCCGTGTTCATTGGCGAGGTAATTCTTGAGAGCGGAAGCCTTGCCAATGCGAAGACGAACCAACATAAAATGAGTTTCCGTCTCCCATACCTCAAGACCGCCCAAACTCTCCAAAGCATGACGTAAACGAGCCGTCTCCTGCAAATAAACAGAAATATTCAAGGGATTAGGCACATCGTAAGCCAGCAGATAGATCCCGGCCTCAATAGCTAACTGATTGACAGACCAAGGCATACGATGAGTACGCAAACGACTGAGCAAGCCTTCGTCAGCAGTTATATATCCCAGTCGTAAACCCGGAACAGCATAGCGTTTCGTCATGGAATGAAGCAGCAGGACATTCGGAAAGTTGACTGCTTCATCTGGCGAAAACAAAGGCTGTACAGTAAAGAACTCGTAAGACTGGTCGATAACAAAACAAACCTGCGGATTACGGGTAATCAATTCTTTCAGATAAGCTTTCTCTATGACCGTACCGGTAGGATTGTTAGGATTACAAAGCCATAGCATACGGATATCAGGCGGTAAGAGATAATTGGTTTCTGCTGTCGGAAGCTTATAGAGTGACGTCACCCGATGACCATGCATGCGGCAAGCGTCAGCATACTCACTGAATGTAGGTTGAAAAATGGCTGTATTAGTACCACGAAAAGTTTGTGCTATAAGATAAATAGCTTCTGTAGCACCATTCGTCACACAAACAGAGGCAGCAGTAAGGTGATACTTCTCTGCCAGACGACCTTCCAGAGTATAAGGTTCCGGTTCCGGATAAGAAGAAATACCGCTGATACAGCTACACAAATGAGCCTGAAGTCCGGATAAATCTACACGATTATACACATTGGAACTGAAATTGGCCGTTATAGGCCACTCGAATTTATAGGAATCATCTCCGTGTCCTTCAATCATGAGTTGTCAGTATTTTATAAATAAGTGGCAGATCAACATGACTACGCATATGGTCGGCCAGTTTATTGTATTGTTCTTCTTTGAATTGATGATAATCGAAAGATTTTCCCGCATCGGCAATCTTGTCGGCAAAAGGTTCCAGAAGGAAGTCGATGAATGAGGGATTGTCAAGAATACCGTGGATATATGTTCCTATACAGGTACGATCCAGGAAATAACCGTCTGCACCGCCATCTTCCAAAAGATTCAGAGGGGAAACCGGTGCATCATAAACAGGAACGGTGGTACCCATGTGGATTTCGTAACCTTCCAGATTTGCCTGCATTCCGTCAGTAGACAAATGGCTGTTTTCCCTTGCAGCAGCGGAAAGGCGGAATTTTATTTGCCGGGTAATCTTCTCTCCCGTCATATGTGTACTGACAGGTAAAAGCCCTAAACCGGGTAAACGTTCTATTTCTCCTTCCACATGGTCAGGATCACACACTTCCTGTCCCATAATCTGATAGCCGCCACAAATGCCCATAACGGTGGCGCCTTCACGATGGGCACGTATCACAGCTTGTGCCACACCATTACGACGCAATTCGTGCAAATCGGCAAGGGTACTCTTGCTGCCGGGTAATAAGATGATATCGGCTTTCGCCAATTCATCTACATTATTCGTATAGAAAAGATGTACCCGGGGATCGCGTTCCAACACATTAAAGTCGGTAAAGTTACTGAGATGACGCAGCAATACAACCGCTATGTTTACTTTACCCTGCTCTGTCTGCACGGATTTCGTGGCAAGGGCCAGCGAATCTTCTTCTTCAATATAAATATCTTTATAATAAGGAACAACGCCTACCACAGGGATACCACAAAGTTCTTCAAGCATCTTTACTCCGGATTCGAACAAACGGATATCACCACGAAATTTATTGATTAGTATGCCCTTGATCCGCTCCCTTTCGTAAGGACGCAGCAACATTAACGAACCATAGACACTGGCAAAAACCCCTCCCCGGTCAATGTCTCCTACGAGGATCACATCTGCTCCGGCATGTAAGGCCATAGGTAGGTTTACCAGATCCGTATCCCGAAGATTTATCTCGGAAATACTTCCGGCACCTTCCATCACAATGGGGTTATATCGGGAAGCAAGACGGTCGAAAGCTGAACAGACCTCGTGACGCAACTCTTCACGACCTTCAACACGGAAATACTCATAGGCACTACGGTTACCGATGGGACGTCCGTTAAGTACCACTTGCGAGGTATGATCAGAAGAGGGCTTCAACAACAACGGGTTCATATCTGTATGGCAGGGAACTCCTGCCGCTTCGGCCTGAACAGCCTGGGCACGACCTATTTCCAGCCCTTCAGGTGTAGCATAGGAATTAAGTGCCATATTCTGTGCCTTAAATGGTGCCGGATGATAGCCATCCTGACGGAAAATACGGCAGAAAGCCGCGGCAATAATGCTTTTACCCACATCACTGCCGGTACCGGCAAACATAATAGGATGAAGTTTCTCCATAAGAAAATGTTTTTTAGAGAGGGCAAAGATAATGCAAATCGAGTGCAGAACTTTCATGCTTGCATGAAAAAGTTATGCTGAGGTATTGGTAATAGGTATTAAACGATCCTTGTAATAGGTATTAAACAATCTATTCAATAGGTATTAAACGATCTCTTTAATAGATATTAAACGGTCTCTTTAATAGGTATTAAACGGTCTTGGTAATTATCCGAACAAAAAGAAGCTTTCATTTTCATGCCGCCATTGAACAATAGAAACGAACGAGTGTTTGAGATAAACGAACCTAAACCAACAACTTGACGTATGAAACATATTTTATTGATCGTTCTGTTGGGAGCAAGCCTATCTGTGACGGCGCAAACGAAACTCTCCCTCAGCTACGACGACGCCCTACAAATGCTGCAAAAAGGCAATCAAAGCCTGAAGATTGCGGACAAAGGTATTGAAACAGCCCGCACAGAGCGGGATAAACTGAATGCTTTGTGGTATCCGAGCCTACAGGGAGCCGGTACGTATGTCCACATGTCCGAAAAGATAGAAGTGAAACAACCCCTATCCCAATTCACAGATCCGGCAAAGGATTTTGTACACGACATCATACCGGACGATAAATTCATTAGCGGAATACTGGATCAGATAGGTAGCTACACTCTGGCTTTTCCTCTTGCTCCCCGCAATTTGACCACTGTAGGCTTAACTGCCGAATGGGTGGTCTTTTCCGGTGGAAAGCGTATACGGGCAGGCAAAATCGGAAATCGGTTGATTGACCTTGCCCGGGAAAACCGTGCACAGACAGATGCCACACAACGAACCCTATTGGCAGAAAGTTATTACGGTCTCAGCCTCGCCAAAGAAGTTGCAGCAGTCCGCCAAGACACTTATAATGGTTTGAAACAGCATTATGAAAATGCCCTTAAACTTGAAGCTGCCGGAATGATTGACAAGGCCGGACGCCTCTTTGCACAAGTGAATATGGACGAAGCCTGGCGGGCACTGGAAGCCGCACAGAAAGAAGTAACAGTCGTGGAAAGTGCTTTACGTACCTTGCTCAATCTGGAGGACACCTGCAAAATTGAACCTACGTCTCCTCTCTTTATCAATTCCACACTCCCGGCAAAAGAGGAGTTTCAGCAGACTATGCGTTCGGGAAACTATATCCTGAACCAGTTGTCACTACAACAGAGCATTGCTAAACAACAATTACGTATAGACCAAAGTGGTTATCTGCCTGACATTGCCCTGTTCGGCAAACAAACGCTTTACGCCCACGGGATACAAAGCAACCTCGTGCCACGCACGATTGTCGGAGTAGGTTTCACCTGGAACCTTTTCGACGGATTGGCAAGGGAGAAACGTATCCGCCAGTCGAAAATTACCGAGCAAACTCTTGCTTTGGGAAAAGATAAGGCACAAGATGACCTTTCAGTAGGCATAGACAAACTATACACAGGATTACAAAAGGCACAGGATAATGTACAGGCACTCAACTCAACCATTGCCCTGAGTGAAGAACTTGTACGAATTCGTAAGAAATCCTTTGCCGAAGGCATGGCAACCAGTACCGAGGTAATAGATGCTGAAACCATGCTTGCCACCGTTAAAGTAGCCCGCTTGGCGGCTTATTATGAATATGATGTAACACTAATGAACCTGTTGGCACTTTGTGGTACACCGGAACAATTCAGAAACTATACTGTTAAATGATAATTTATCGGCGAGAGAATTGTTACGCGGAAGTATCTTAAATTCTCCTCCTCCGTCGGAGGAGGAGAATTGAGATAGTCAGAATATCAATAGCTACGCCGATAAATTATCATTTAACTGTACAACAAATATATAACAATTATGGAACTATCAAAAAAAAGCATCAGCATCGCATTTGTCATCATATTGGCAATCACTATATTAGTCTCTCTCTTGGGAATGTTGCTCATGAGTCATCAGCCCCTTGTGCTCCAAGGACAGATAGAAACAACCGAAATCCGTATCAGCGGTAAACTTCCCGGGCGTGTAGATTCATTCCTTGTCCGCGAAGGCGACTGGGTGCAGGCAGGTGATACACTCGTCGTCATCAATAGTCCGACGATAGAAGCCAAATACCGGCAAGTAAATGCCTTGGAACAAGTTGCCCAGGAACAGAATAAGAAAATCGATGCCGGTACCCGCCGACAAATCATTGCCACTGCCGGGCAACTCTGGAATAAAACCAAGAGTGACCTGACTTTGGCACAAACAACCTACCAACGCATCCTGGCACTGTACAAAGACAGTGTTGTCACTTCGCAACGAAAGGACGAAGTAGAAGCCATGTACCGTGCCGCACAAGCCGCCGAACGTGCCGCCTACGAACAGTATCAGATGGCAGTAGACGGTGCACAAAGTGAGGACCGTGCATCGGCACGAAGCATGGTAGATGCAGCACGAAGCACAGTGGACGAAGTTTCCGCCCTCCTTGTCGATTCACGCCTGACAGCACCGGAAGACGGACAGATTGCAACCATATTTCCTAAACGCGGAGAGCTTGTGGCTCCGGGTACCCCTATTATGAATCTTGTCGTCATGAACGATGCACATGTTGTACTCAATATACGCGAAGATCTGATGCCCCAATTCAAAATGGACGGAACATTCCGTGCGGAAGTCCCGGCTATCGGCAAAAAAGATGTGGAATTCCGTATTTATTATATCAGTCCGTTGGGCAGTTTTGCTACCTGGAAATCAACTAAACAGACAGGAAGCTATGACATGCAGACATTTGAGATACACGCCCGTCCTACCCAAAAAGTAGAAGGATTGCGCCCAGGAATGTCAGTGCTATTGACCATAGATGATTAATATATGTAATCATTGAAATAACTTTGTAAATGATGAAACATCCATTATATAACGTACTCTGTCGCGAACTTCGCCGCATGACTTCCCGCCGACTTTATTTCGGGGTATGTCTCGTGCTGCCCCTGTTCTGCCTGTTCTTCATGGCAACCATTTTCGGCAGCGGACAAATGGAGAATATCCCTATCGGCATTGTCGACCAGGATAACACCGCCACATCCCGGCAAATAGTGCGAAACATTTCCGCTGTACCAACCTTCAAAGTAACCCGGCACTTCACCGATGAAACAGCCGCCCGACAAGCCGTGCAACGGAAAGAAATCTATGGTTACTTGTCCATCCCCACGGGCTTTACCCAACGGGCTACGACAGGAATGAATGCCACACTCTCTTATTATTATCATTATGCCCTTCTTTCCGTAGGTAGTGAACTGATGGCAGCTTTTGAAACGGCACTGGCACCTGTCGCCCTCTCTCCCATTGCTATGGAAGCCGTCTCTTTGGGAGTCAGCCAGGAGCAAATCACCACATTTCTCCTACCCGTGCAATCCAGTATGCACCCTCTTTATAACCCTGACCTCGATTACTCCATTTATCTGAGCCAGCCTTTCTTCTATGTCTTGTTCCAGATACTTATTCTATTGATAACGGTTTATATCATAGGTAGTGAATTGAAGTTCCATACGGCACAGGAATGGCTGACAACAGCGCGGGAAAATATCCTCACAGCAGTTGTCGGGAAGTTATTGCCTTATACTTTCATCTTCTCCGTAATCGGTATTTTGGCTAACTATATTCTATACGGTGTACTGCATATTCCCTTCCATGGAAGTCTGCTGATGATGAACCTTATGACAATACTCTTTATTATTGCCACACAGACACTTGCCGTATTCATCTTCTCTATTTTTCCACGGATAGCTTATATCATCAGCATTGTATCCATGGTCGGTTCACTCGGTGCCACACTCTCCGGAGTCACTTTCCCAGTGACGAGTATGTACCCTCCTGTACATGCCGCATCCTACCTGTTTCCTGTCCGTCATTTCACGGAAATAGCACAATCCATGCTCTATTTTGATTCGGGATTCGGGTATTACTGGCAATCGGCAGCCATACTTTGGCTTTTTCCGTTGGTGGCGCTACTGATACTACCTAGATTGAAACATTGGATTCTGAAGGATAAGGAAGAACTTAGTATTTGTGAGAATGAAACACCGCTTCCCCGCGTACACAACACTCCTCACTACTCAATAGCAACTGTCATTTTCCGCGAATGGCGCTCCATCAGCACCAATGCGGCTATACTGTTAGTACTAATGGGAGGTATCTTCGCTTACGGACTTTTATATAACTTGATGTATGCTCCCAACCTTGTGCGGAAAACACCGGTTGCCATCGTCGACAATTCCCATTCCGCTCTCAGCCGCGAATATATCCGTCTGCTCAATGCCACCCCACAAGCATCAGTCTATGCACTTACTCCGAACTATCTTGAAGCAAAAGAATGGCTGAAACAGAGTAAAGTAGATGGTATTCTTTACCTCCCCGCTGACTTTGATGCCCGCGTCGGTCGCGGTGAACAATCAGTCTTTACCGTTTATGCCTCCACGGATGCTTTCTTGAATTTTAAGAATCTACAAGAAGCTTCTTCCCGTGTAATGCTTGCCGTAAACGATACGCATCGTGCAGAAGGTGCTGTATTCTTACCTCCTCAGGGACTGCTGGCAGTAGCCTCATCGGCACCTGTAAACGTGTCGGGTACAGCCTTATATAATTATACCGAAGGATACGGTTCGTACCTCATCCCCGCTGTCATGATTGTCATTATTTTTCAGACATTACTGATGGTGATAGGAATGGTGACGGGAGAGGAGTACCCGAAGGGGAAGATAGTAGGTAAGCACAAAAAACTTACTTGGCTTCAAGCATTATATAACATTTCCGGAAGAACTTTCGTTTACGTTATGCTTTACTTCATCTTTGCCTTATTCCTGTTAGGCTTGCTTCCTCACTTTTTCAGCATTCCCAATATAGGAAATGGCAGGGATATTATTACGATGATGATTCCTTTTCTGTTAGGGACAAGTTTCTTTGGGTTGACGGCATCACGCTACTTCACTGATTCAGAAGCTCCCCTGCTGATGATTGCCTTCTTCTCCGTAGGATATATTTTCCTGTCCGGAGTTTCCTACCCGCTTGAACTGATGCCATGGTACTGGCAGGCAGCACACTATGTAGTTCCGGCAGCCCCTGCCGTGTTGGCCTTTGTCAAATTGAATTCAATGGGAGGAACCCTGGCGGATATTCGTCCGGAAATGATAACGCTGTGGATACAAGTTATAGTATATTTCCTGTTGAGTCTGTGGGTCTTCAAAAAGAAGGTATTCTATTTTAGGCATTAAGGCTGTTTTCTCTTTCTCTTATAAGCAAACGCTTGCCATCGTTCCTCGTCCCATCCTTGTCGCTGCATCTCCATGCGTGCCATGACAAAGAAAAGGTCAGAAAGACGATTGATAAAGCGCAAAATATCTTCCGGTACAGAGTCTTCCCGATTCAAAGTCCAGAGCCGTCGCTCGGCACGACGTGCCACAGCACGGGCAAATTGCAATTGCGCTGAAATCTGGGTTCCCCCCGGCAAGAGGAAATAATCATTATCTTCCAACTGAAGCATCATGGCGTCCATAGCCTGTTCGCACTGTACAGTCATTTCCGCTGCATGCAGTGGGTTCGGATTACCGCTCCCCGGACGTTCAGGATCTGCATCCCGCAATGCAGAAGGAGTAGCAACGTGGCTCATCACTACCATTAACTCACGTTGTATATCATGCAACAATCCCTGCCAAACATCATCTACCGGCAGCAACGACCTGACAATACCTATTACAGTGTTCAATTCATCAATACAACCGTTAGCTTCTATACGGATATCATCCTTCGGAACACGTTCTCCACCGTGGATACCTGTCATTCCCTTATCTCCCGTTCTGGTGTAAATCTTTCTCATGATACTAAAATTTTAGAATAAAAACGGATTTCCCGGGAGCGGTTCAAACAGTCTCATGAATCCAGTCTCTCCCCAATATAAATGTGTATAACTTGCAATCAGATTCTTATAGTGATAGACCGGTGTGTTCACCGGCTGTCCCTTGGCATTATATACCTGTGCTGCCGAGGTTAGTTCCTCATCCGATTCAATGACCTGCGAGTAATGGAACTCATGCCCACGTATCTTCATTCCTCTAAATTCAAAGCTCCTATACCCCAGTGACAAACGCATATCACCCTTAAATGCGGACACCTTGACGGGCAGTACACCTGCCATATTGTACTCCATACGGGTATCAGTACCTGTCATCAAAACAGATGTAAGATACATCATCCCCCCACACTCTGCCAGTGTATATCCACCTCGCTCTATATAGTCTTTGATGGAGTTCATCACATTCGTTGCCGCACTCAGTTGCCTGGCACGGTTCTCCGGATAACCTCCGGGCAGGTAGAGTATATCCACATCATCCGGTAGTACGACGCTATTATCCTCCGGATCAAAATAAGTAACTTTCCCCAAGCCATTCAACCACTCCAGATGTTCTGCATAAATAAATGAAAAACTCTCCTTATTGCGGGCAATCCATATATTCATATTGGTAAGCGCTCTCTTTCTTCTCTCCGGTTTATCAGGAACATCCACACTTCGTCTTGTCATCTCCAGCAATAACTCAATATCCAGTTGACGTTCCAGTTCTTTCATCATTGTTTGAGTGATACTTCCTTTCTCTTTCCGGCTAAAGTCCAGTCCCAAATGACGACTTTCTTCTTTCAGCACATCATACTTCCGCAAACACCCGAAACAAAGAATATTCAGATCTTCGCAGATTTCACGCAGCATCTCTTCATGCCGGTCACCGCCCACCTGGTTGAAAATGACACCTGCCACCTCCACTTGCGGATCAAAATCCACATATCCTTTTATCATTGCCGCCAATGAGTAAGCCGCCGCCTTGGCACTTACCACCAGCACCACAGGCAGACGAAGCACCTTTGCTATCTCTGCCGACGAGCCTTTACTACGGTCATATCCGTCAAACATTCCCATCATGCCTTCTACAATACAAACATCCGCATCTACTGCATGATGATTATATACCTTACATACATGATGCTCGGAAGCCATAAAAAGGTCCAGATTGTAAGACGGAATTCCGCAAGCTTTTTCATGATACTTCGTGTCGATATAATCCGGCCCGCACTTATGGGGCTGTACACGTAGTTTTTTCTGCGTCAATAACGCCATCAACAATCGGCTGACAGTGGTTTTTCCAGTGCCCGAAGTAGGCGCCGCTATCAGAAATTGGGGAATATTTCTTATCATGCATACTTGAGTTAACGAGTTAACAAGGTAACAAGATACAAGGGCAAAAGCCTTGTCAACTCGTATCTGAAATCCTTGTCAACTAAATTTCTTTCCCGCAAAGGTAGTATATATTCCCCAAAACTCTTACCTTAGCTGCCCAAATAAAAGTAAATTACTATGATTACTGAAGAACTCAAGAAATTATATTGTACGTATACCGGACACGAACCGGAAACTATTGAAGAACTTCCTTCATCCGGCTCCAACCGTCGTTACTTCCGCCTTACGGGCACCCCTACCCTTATCGGTGTCAGCGGAACTTCCCTCGAAGAGAATCAGGCTTTCCTCTATATGGCAGACCATTTCCGCAAGAAAGGACTGCCCGTGCCACAAGTCGTAGCAAAGAGTGATAACGATGCATTTTATCTGCAAGAAGACCTAGGAGACACTCTCCTATTCAATGCCATCGAAAAAGGACGCAAGACCAGTGTTTTTGATGAAGAAGAAAAGCAGCTTCTGCGCAAAACAATGCGCCTGTTGCCAGCCGTACAGTTCTCCGGTGCAGACGGAATGGACTTCTCATATTGCTATCCACAATCAGAATTCAACAGCCGCAGTATCTTATGGGACTTGAATTACTTCAAATACTGTTTTCTGAAAGCTACCGGAATGGAATTTCAGGAAGACCGCCTGGAAGATGATTTCCAGAAGATGGCGGATGTATTGATGCGCAGTAGTTCGGCTACATTCATGTATCGTGATTTCCAGAGCCGGAACGTTATGATTAAAGAAGGTGAACCATGGCTCATCGACTTCCAAGGCGGACGTAAAGGTCCAGTTTATTATGATGTAGCTTCCTTCCTGTGGCAAGCCAAGGCCAATTATCCTGAGAGCCTTCGCAAAGAACTTTTAAAGGAATATTTGGACTCTCTGTGTAAATACCAGCCTGTGGACGAGAAATATTTCTATGCTCAATTACGTCATTTCGTATTGTTCCGTACCATGCAAGTGCTGGGTGCTTATGGCTTCCGTGGCTATTTCGAGAAGAAACCCCATTTCATCCAAAGCGTCCCCTTCGCTATTGAAAACCTGCGACAACTATTGCAGGAACCCTATCCCGAATATCCGTACCTCTGCCATGTGCTGAAAGAACTTACCGAGCTGAAACAATTCACTGACGACCTCCAGAAGCGCCGCCTTGTAGTAAAGGTCACCAGTTTTGCATATAAAAAAGGTATCCCTGAGGATTCAAGTGGCAACGGTGGTGGCTTTGTATTTGACTGTCGTGCCGTAAACAACCCTGGTAAGTACGACCGTTATAAACCCTTTACCGGACTGGATGAGCCTGTTATCCGCTTTCTGGAAGACGATGGAGAAATAACCACGTTCCTCGAACATGTATACGGTCTGGTAGATGCTTCCGTGAAACGATATATGGAACGTGGATTTACGAACCTTTCCATTTGTTTCGGATGCACTGGCGGACAACACCGTTCGGTTTATTCAGCACAACATCTGGCAGAACATCTGAACCAGAAATTCGGAGTACAGGTAAATCTGATGCATCGGGAACAGAACATTGAACAGACATTTAAAGCGAAAAGCTAAAGACTATCTCCTAATAACCCGCTCCGTACCAAGTCCGTACCTGCTCCGTATCTATACGAACAGCCTTTATACGGAGATAGTACGGAGTTGATACGAACCTAATACGGAGTTGATATGGAGATGGTACGGAGATCATACAGAGATAGTACGGAGTTGAGGCATAAATCTCCTTCTTTTTCAATCCGCTTATGAAACTTACATTTAAAATCTTAATTCAATTTATCAGTAGCTCAAGAATTTAAAACAATGAAAGCAATGATATTCGCTGCAGGCCTCGGCACCCGCCTGCGCCCACTGACAGACAATATGCCCAAGGCACTTGTCTCCGTAGCAGGCAAAACGATGCTGGAGCGTGTCATCTTAAAACTAAAAGATGCCGGCTTCCATGATATCACCATAAACATCCACCATCTTGGAAGTCAGATTATAGACTTCCTTCGTGCAAACCAGAACTTCGGTGTGGATATTCATATCAGTGACGAACGGGGTGAACTGCTGGATACCGGTGGTGGTATCAAAAAAGCCCGTCCTCTGCTGGAGAGCAACGAGCCTTTTCTTATACATAATGCCGATATCCTGACAGACCTGGATCTCAATGCTTTCTACCACCACCATCTGGAAAGTGATGCAGATGCCACTCTGCTCACGAATCACCGGAAAACATCCCGTTATCTATTGATGGATCAGGACAATCGTCTTTGTGGTTGGACGAATATTTCTACAGGCGAAGTACTCCCCAAAGAACTTGATTATCCCAGCGATCATTATCAGTTGCAAGCCTTTGGTTGCGTCCATGTTCTTTCTCCCTCTATTTTCCGCTATATGGAAGATGAACGCTGGACAGGGAAATTTTCCATTATTCCGTTTTATGTGGATATCTGCCCGAAAGCACGCATTCAAGGATTTCCTATAGACAGCGAAAACTGGTTTGATGTGGGCAAGCCAGAGACACTGGCAAAGGCAGAAGCCTATTATGCGTCTTTATAAAACAGGTTTCATCTTCACCAACTGCCCTTGGGCATCAAATAAGTATTCGTAGTTGAAGGAACCGTAAATACGATACTTCCAGCGGGCACTTTTCTCAAAACGGCGACTGTCATCCAGGATGGTCGCCTGATAGACGGTCTCCAGTTCATGAATGAACTCTTTAGATTCCGGATCCGGGTATCTATAAGTGGGGACAATAATACGTATATCGGGATATTGCTCTCGCAGATTTTTGATTTCTGTACGGACAGCATCTTTTTCATTGGGCTTCAGAAAAAAGAGTAAACACACGGGATGTCCCTGCCCTGCAATGTCCGAAAAGAGCAAACTGTCTTTCTCTCCATACTCCACTTGTTTGAAGTCAATAAAATGATCTCCCGGCTTCAGGCTACGGGTAGCATCCAGCATCCGTTTCAGTCCTATCAATACAGATGTACTGTCGCGCATTTGTGAAGGTGTTTTCTGGTACAATGTCTCCAGTTCATCCGGATAGATCGCTGCCCAACGATCAAACACCATCCATCCTATTGCGTTCCGGGCATTGTCGAATACAAATTGCCGCGTAGCTTCCAGCGGAAAATCATCTTCATGCCAAAGTTTCCAAAGACGTACGTTTTGTGAATGGAGATTGGTACTCTTGTCCGATACAGGCATTGCCGGCGGAACCACATTTGTTAACGTCAGTTCCCCTCTTTCGGGATAAAAGAAATTCATGCTACCGGGATGCTCCATTCCATAGATATGCAACGTATCTTCTTTTCCGGAAAATGAAACTTCTCCGTTTCTGATAATAGCGAAGTCCAAGGGAGCTTTCCCATAATCACGGTCACCCGTCATACGGTCGGCACCATATCGCCACAGGTAGACCGTATCTCCTTCGTAAGCGCCCAGTCCGGTATAGTGCACGGTAAAAGTTTGTTCTTGCGATTGACAACTGATGAGTCCTAGAAACAAAGAGTAAAATATCCATTGATTGATTTTCATAAAGCCCAGATAGATTGAGTAAACAAACACATTGTACAAAAGAACAATCTTTTTAGTAAAGATGCAAGCAAAAAAGACAATATATAAAAGCATTTGTTAATGAAATATCCATATATTTGTGACATAACATTAAAAAGACTGACTATGAAACGACTGAGATTAGGACTATGGGCATGTTTCTGCTTTTGTGCAGCCACCACCCTTATGGGACAAAACAAGGTGAAAACAACTGCCGAAAAGGTAATGCTGTTCATTGACGGCGCCCAAGTGACGCGTACCAAACAAGTAGATATTCCGGCAGGAAATTCAACACTCATCTTTACCGGATTATCCCCCTATATGGATGCACAAAGTATGCAGGTCAGTGCCAAGGGAAAACTCACCGTTACGGCAGTCAACCGACAATACAACTATATAGACAGCCTTGCCGTCAGCGAAAAACAACAAAGCCTGCAAAAGGAACTTAAAAAAATAGAGAAACAGCAGAAAGAACAGAATGCCGAGCTTGGACTTATCAATGCCGAATATGAAATGCTGAAAACAAATTGTTCCGTCAACAATAAGAATACCACTATTTCTCTGACCACTATCAAAGAAGTGAATCAATATTACTCCGGACAATTGAAAACTCTGAAAACAAAAGAACTGGCTATCAATGAACAGATAGCCGAACTTGCCATCAAACAGGGACAACTAAACTCTGAACTGGCACAACTAAGCGGTAAATCTCTAACCCCTATGAGTGAAATTATGGTCAATGTAAATGCGCCAGCAGCTTGCAAAGCTACATTCACTCTGAACTATTATGTAAAAAATGCCGGTTGGTTCCCCTCCTATGATGTTCGTTCCGGTAGCCTAGCCGAGCCTATCTCCATCGTTTACAAAGCCAATATCTTTCAGAATACCAAGGAAGAGTGGAAGAACGTAGAATTATCCCTTTCCTCCTCTAATCCTTCCACCGGAAGCGTAGCCCCCACTCTGTCTACTTACTGGTTGGATTACGGACTTGCAGCACCACGCTACAATTTGAATCTCAATGGAAACACTGTTTCAGGAGTCGTTCTTGATAATGAACGTACGCCCGTAATAGGTGCTACCGTTACCATTCCGGGGACTACGATAGGAGCCATCACCGACATAAGCGGTAAGTATTCCATAACTATTCCCAATGGGCAAAACAAACTTCAATTTTCATATATTGGCTATCAGACTCAGACCAGAGATATACAAGGAAATATTATGAATGTTACCCTTCAGGAAGATACACAGGCATTGGATGAAGTAGTGGTAGTAGGTTACGGCGCTGAAAGGAAATCTCTTATGGCAGGTGCTGTCTCCGGTCTTAAGGTAAACCATAAAAAAGATATTCAATACGAAGAAGAAGCCAGCATGGCCCTTGACGTTGAACAAAGCCAGGGACAGATGGGCTACGAATTTGAAATAAAAGTGCCCTACACCATTCCTTCTGATAACAAGCCTGTAGTTGCTGAAATCGGTCATTACGAATTACCCGCTTCCTATACTTACCAAAGTACTCCGAAGATAGATAAAGATGCTTTCCTAATTGCCCAGGTAACCGATTGGGAAAAGCTAAACTTACTTGAAGGCGAAGCAAATGTTTACTTTGAGAATACTTTCATTGGCAAGTCCATTATGAATGTCACCCAACAGAACGACACACTATCCTTCTCTTTAGGTCGTGATAAACGTATCATGATACAACGTACGAAAGAGAACGAATATACCTCACGCAAGTTTATGGGTTCCAATCAGACGCAATCCATTGCATGGAAACTTTCTGTCCGCAATACGCGTCCCGAACCTGTCACCCTTACGCTTTACGACCAACTGCCCGTATCACGCAACAATAACATTACCGTAACAGCAGAAGAAATCAGCGGCGGCAGTCTGGATGAAGCGAAAGGTATCATCACCTGGCAAATTACCTTACAGCCCGGCGAACAACGTGATTTAGCTTTACGTTATAAAGTGAAGTACCCTAAAGGACGAAACTTAATAATAGAATAATGCTTTTCTTATGACTCTAAGACAGAAAATATCCGATATTCCCCTGTATCTGCAAATCCTGATAGGAATGATTACCGGTATTATCATCGGCCTCATCGCCTTACAAGTAGACGGTGGTGATACATTCATCCGCCACTGGATACAGCCTTGGGGACAAATCTTCATCCGCCTTCTCCAACTGATCGCCATTCCCCTGGTCTTTATATCTCTGATAAAGGGAATGACCGGACTGAAGGACATCAGTAAATTTTCCCGTATCGGCGGAAAGACCATCGGTATATATATCTGTACGACTGTAGTCGCTATCCTCATTGGTCTTGCAATGGGGCTACTGGTGCAACCGGGCAAACTGGTAAACCACGAACAAGTAGCCCATCTGCAAGAACATTACCACACCGTGGCAGAGGAGAAAAAAATAGCTGCCGAACAGAACCGGGAACAAGGTCCGTTGGCATTTCTGACTGATATCGTTCCGAATAATATCATCAAGGCTGCGTCTGACAACGGTAAGATGTTACAGATCATCTTCTTTGCCGTCCTCTTTGGACTGGCAACGTTGGCACTGCCCAGTCAGAAGGTTCAGCCCGTCATAGCCCTGTTTGACAGCCTCAACGATATCATTCTGAAAATGGTGGATTACATCATCCTATTTGCTCCCTGGGGGGTAGCGGCATTGATGTCGGGATTGGTTACAGATTTCCAGGGCGACACCAGTATATTCAGCGCTTTGGCTGTCTATGCACTGACAGTTGTCGTTGCCTTGTTTATACTGTTACTGGTTTTCTATCCCGCACTGATACACTTCTTTTCACGCATAAGTCCAAAGAAGTTCATTCGTGCTATGTACCCCGTACAACTGTTTGCCTTCACAACAAGTAGTAGTGCCGCCACTTTGCCCGTAACCCTGAAGACTGTAGAACAAAAATTAGGTATTTCAGAAGAAGTCAGTTCATTTGTCCTGCCTGTAGGCGTTACCATAAATATGGACGGCACTTCCTGTTATCAAACCATTGCCATTCTTTTCATCGCACAAGTTTTAGGGATCGATCTGAGTTTCTCCCAACTCTGTATCATCGTTGCTATGACCGTACTTTCTTCTATCGGTACCCCGGGTATCCCCGGAGGCAGTTATGTCATCCTGGCAATGGTGCTCACTTCCGTAGGTATTCCAGCAGAAGGTTTGGCATTGATATTGGGGGTAGACCGACCATTGGACATGCTGCGCACTGCAGTAAATGTAACCGGAGATGCAGCAGTATGTTCCATTATTGACAGATAATTCATCACATTAGAATAGTTGCTAAAGTATTTTCACAAATACCTTCTGATTTCTAAAAATATCTTTATCTTTGCAATCGGAATTGGCAATCGGAAAGTATATCAATGCGTCCGACTCAAGGGAATCCGGTGTAAAACCGGAGCTGTACCTGCAGCTGTAATCCTCATTAAGAAAAAGTCTGTAACTACAAAAGCCACTGACGCCGCAATGCGATGGGAAGGCGATACAGACAGGGGAAAGCCAGAATACCTACCAACTTCCGTTACTTGAGCACTTAGCTTTCAGGATTAAAAGCGATGTCACCCCTATACTATAATTATAGGCAAAACTATTTTTATTCTTCCGGGTCATTAGTATTCGCATACAGAAGCGATGTGCCGTTACGTTTTTATTAAACAGAAAATCGGCAAACGATGAAGCACAAGTATTTACTTGGAGCGGTGTTTGTGTGTGCGGTGCATTCTGCCTCCGCCCAAAGCATCCTCGAAAACAAGAATGAAGAAGAACTGTCACTTATGTTGCAGGAAGTAGTAGTGACTGGTACAGGTACCGAACATTATCTAAAAGATGCACCAGTACAAACTGAGGTTATCTCGCGTAAAATGCTGGATAGCTACGGTGCCTCCTCCCTTGAAGACATACTAAGTGGGCTATGCCCCTCTTTCGACTTCAGTTCCAGTGACATGGGGTCGAATATGCAGTTGGGCGGATTGGGAAACGGCTATATCTTGCTCCTCATCGACGGCAAAAAGATACATGGTGACGTAGGCGGGCAAAATAACCTGGGACTGATAGATCCGGCACGCATCGAACGTATCGAGATTGTAAAGGGAGCCGCTTCGGCACTCTATGGCAGCGATGCCATTGCAGGTGTAATAAACATCATCACCAAGAAACATCGTGAAAACGTTCTGGTCACAAACACCACACGTGGCGGATCATACGGCGAATTCCGACAATCCAATGCTTTCCAATTCAAGTCGGATAAATGGACCTTTGCCACCAACTTTCAGCTGAAACATTCCGACGGATGGCAGAACACTACTTACGAAGACCCAAATCGATATGAAAAGCCTGTCACCAATTCCATCAATAAAACCGTGAACCGATATACCGACTGGCAAGTTTCACAACACATCGACTATCAGGCTACCCAGACACTCAGCCTGTATGCAGACGGTAGTTTCTACCGCAAACGCGTATACCGCCCTTGCGGAATACCCGATTACAAAACATACGATTTCCTTTATCGCAATGCTTCAGCCTCAACAGGTGGTAAAATGAAGCTAAAAAATAATAATAGCATTACAGCCGATATACATTATGACAGTCATGCCTACTATTATGCCTATACCCACGAAACCTGGGACAAAGAATATGACGATAACGGCAAGGAAATCAGTTTCCCGTATTCTCCCGGTGACAAGGGTCTGCAGAGTGACCAAAGCCGTCTGCTCATCCAGACTAAAGGAATATTCAACCTCCCCTATTTCAACCGTTTGAGTGCAGGAGTTGATATGGAAATAAACTGGCTGGATGCTCCCCGCCGACTGGACGAAAAGAATGTTTCCGACAACACAGGTTCCTTTTATCTTCAGGATGAGTGGTCGCCTTTTAGTCAGCTGAACATCACAGCCGGTGCACGATTAACGCTGAACAACAATTTCGGTATGCGCGCCACGCCCAAAGTGTCGGCTCTCTACAAGCTGGGCGACTTTAACCTGCGCGCCACTTATTCCGAAGGCTTCAAGACTCCGACTCTGAAAGAACTCCACTACCGTTATATTCGCCAAATGTCTCTCGTTATCCTAAACTTAGGTAACAAAGACCTGGAACCTCAAACCAGCCGTTATGTTTCCGGTGGTGTAGAATACAACGGTACTGACTTTAGTATCAGTGCCACAGGTTACTGCAACTGGTTAGACCACATGATAACTCTTGTGACGATTCCGACCTCTCAGGCTCCAGGTGACCTCGTCGTCACCTACGACCCGGCTCGTGTTCGCCAATACCAGAATATGGATGACGCACGCACCTGCGGCATAGATATCAACGCCAAGTGGATGCCTTTCAAAACGCTTACCTTGGCGGGCGGTTACAGCTATCTGGACACAGAAGCGAATCAGTACGATGAAGAAGACGAAGTGATGAAACACATCGTCATAGATGGTATGGCTCACCATCGCGGCACCGTCAGTGCCGTCTGGAATTATGATCGGAAAAACAGCAATTATCGACTCAGCGTAGGCCTGTATGGCCGTTTCCAGAGCAAACGCTATTATCAGGATGACGGTAACGGCAAAAGCTATCACCTCTGGCGCCTGAACACACGCCACCAGTTCAACCTGGGCAAGCAATGGGATGCAGAAATCAATGCAGGCATTGACAATATACTGAATTATTATGAAACGACCTACCATGGACTGAACTACGGAACAAACACGGCAGGAAGAACCTTTTACGTCTCATTGATGGTACAATTTGGACAGAAAAAGAGAAAAACCACATAGTATTAACCCTTTTAAAAACAATTAATGACATGAAACAATTCAAGTTAATGATGATGGCGGCACTGGCTGCTCTGATGTCTTTCTCCGTAGTATCTTGCTCGGACGATGACGATGACTCGGCACAATCCAAACATGATAAGAAAATGGAAGCTGTATCTGCCGAAGTAAAAGCTAACAAAAAGCATGACATTGCTTTGCTGCTTGTTACTTTCGGAAGTACTTGGGACGCACCGCAGGAAACCTTCAAAGGCATGAAAGAACAATTCGCCAAAAAGTTCTCCAACATGGATGTCTATTTTTCTTTCACTTCAGAAATCTGTATGACCCGTTGCGCAGCCAAAGGCTGGAACTATTATGCTCCGTCTTTCTATCTGGAAGCTATCGGACTTGCAGGTTATAAAACAGTTTGCGTACAGTCTTTACACGTTATCCCGGGTGAAGAATATCTCCGGGTGCAAAATTCCGTGAAAGACTTTCACTACAGCGGTGACCACCCTGAATTTGGAGATATAAAGGTATACTTGGCCGGTCCGTTGCTGGAATCGGAAGATGATGTGAAGGAAGTGGCAACTATTCTGCACAAAAACTATAAAGCAAAAGTAGATGCAGGCAAGATTGTTACGTTCATGGGGCACGGTAACCCCGAAGGCTGGAACTACGGAAACGGTAACTCCCGCTACACCATGTTGGAAGAAGAACTTCAGAAGACTTACAGTTCCAATTATTTTGTGGCAACGGTTGATATGGAAGATAATTATGTAGATAACATGATTTCCCGCATGCAAGCAGCCGGAAAAGCATCGGGAGACGTCATCTGCCATCCATTGATGTCCATTGCCGGAGATCATGCCAACAATGACATGAAAGGCGGCGTAAGCGAAAACGATCCCGAAGAAGGAAGCTGGCGTTACGAACTAAACAAAGCCGGATATACTTGTCCACTCAGCAATTGTGATATCAAAGGACTGGCCGACTATTCTGAAATTGTAAACGTATGGATCAGCCACATGTCGGCAGCCCTACAGAGTGAACCGATGTATGACCCGGACGCAGAAGAATAAACATTAATCTCTCTCTTTAATTACTTCTTGAGAAGGTGTATGGCGGCAGTTTACTGTTCGTTATACACCTTCTCTTTATTATTAATTCAGGCACTAAATCTCATTAATAAATATTAATGCGCGCCATAATAATATAGATTACACGCATCTTTTTAATTTTCAGATTGTTTATTCAAGTGATATTGAAACAAACGGAACAAAAAAAGAATAAGTTATGAAAAAAATTATCGTATTATTGATGTTAGTTTTTATAGGTGCATCTACAACAATCTATGCACAGGAAAGTAAAAGTGAAAGTCGCCGTGCTGAACGTAAAGCCCAACGTGATGCAGAAAAAGCTCGGGAGAAAATAGAAGAAGAACGAGCATACGCTAATGCTGCACAAGCCATAAAGGATAGAAAGTTTGTATTGGAAGCGGATCGTGTGACATTCAAAAGAGGCCGTAGTGCTTTTGTTACATCCAATACCAATTTTATCCTTTTAAATGGAGATCGGGCATCCGTACAAATTGCTTTCAACGGTGCTTTTGCAGGTCCTAATGGAATTGGAGGTGTTACAGTAGATGGCACTGTAGGTGAAGTAAAAACCACCACTGACAAAAAAGGGAATGTAACTTGCAATTTCAGTGTGACAGGTGTAGGAATCTCTGCACAAGTTTCCATCAGACTTACTCATGGCAGCAACAACGTATCCGCCACAGTAAATCCGAATTTCAACTCGAATAGATTGACGCTGGATGGCAAGCTCATTCAACTGTCCGAGTCGAATATATTTAAGGGACGGTCGTTCTAATAATTGCCATTGAACACTTGCGGCTGCGATAGCCTACGCTTGTACAAGTGAGCGTTCACACTTGCACAAGCGTAGGCTATCGCAGCCGTAAGTGTTTCTTATACCTTCTTATACCCCCCCAATATAGAACTTTTTTATTTATCATTTATTCTTTTGATACCTTTTTATACACTCTTTCATTGTTTTTTCTTCTGAATTTCATATCTTTCGCTTTATAAACGTACAAATACATTACTTTTCAGCCTGTACTTCCATTTATGTTATAAAAAACATTTTCAGATATTTTCATTGTTCAGACTGACTTTTTATATATCTTTGCAGCGTTTTTGGTTTCGCATCTCCTTGGCTCTATGGGAATGCGATGAAAAGGGAATCAGGTGCAAGTCCTGAACAGACCCGCTGCTGTAAAATCCTTTCAAAATCTTGAATATACTCCAATAGCCACTGTCTGCTGGTCGGATGGGAAGGCATTCAAAGATGGATAAGTCAGAATACCTGCCAAGAACAACATAGTTTTAATGCTTTCGGGAAATGAAGCAGAAAAACATCGAGGCTGGTAATTCTTTATCTTTCATAAAGAATTCTTTTTCTCTATGCACATACTCCCGTAAAGTAAGTCATAAATGCTTTAACTAAGAGATTGAAATGAAAATTATTTCATGTGTACTATTTATGTTAACCTGTTTATCGCAGATAGGTGTAATAGCGCAAAATACGATTACTCTATCGGGAAAAATTACAGACCAACACGGTACCCCTTTATCATTAGTTACAATTGCAGTAGAAAATACCACATCCGGAACTTATACGGATGATAACGGACGGTATTCCCTGAAAGTATCACCTGGAAAATGTACACTTGTCGTATCTTTAATAGGTTATCAAACTGTAAGGTCCACATCTAATATCCAACAAAACAAAACGCTCAATTTCACATTGGAAGAAAGTGCTGTTACTTTGAACTCCGTTGAGGTTTATGGAAAGACACAGACACAGAAAGTGAAAGAAGGAGTTTTTTCCGTCAATGCTCTCGATATAAAACCTATAGTAAATTCGCTAAACAACCTCAATGACCTGGTAAACCGTACAACAGGCATTAAGGTGAGAGAAGAAGGAGGTGTCGGTTCAGACTTTGATTTGTCTATAAATGGTTTATCCGGCAATTCTATTCGCTACTTTTTAGATGGAATGCCGTTGGACACTAAAGGAAGTGGAGTTTCACTTGCTAATCTTCCGGTGAATATTATAGACCGGATTGAAATATATAAAGGTGTGGTTCCTGCCAGCTTGGGAACGGATGCATTGGGTGGTGCCATCAATATTATAACCAAACAAGAAAAGAAAAATTATCTGGATGTCTCTTATGGCATCGGTTCATTCCATACGCACAAAGCAGACTTGAATGCACAATTTGTAGAACCTAAAACAGGATTGATTATCCGACCTACTGTGGGAGTAAATTATTCAAAGAATGATTATAGGATGAAAGACGTGCAAATGCGGGATGAGAGTGGTGACAATTTCATATATGGTAATCCTAAACGCTTCCACGATGACTACTTCTCCTTACTGGGGCAGATAGAGGTAGGAGTTGCCAACAAGTCATGGGCAGATGCATTCTTCGTTTCCGCTTCCTATTCCAAGACAGATAAAGAATTACAGACGGGGGCTGTCCAGACCAAAGTATATGGAATGGCGGAAAGAAATTCAGATGCCTGGAATATTTCAGCACATTACCAGAAGCGTAATTTCATTCTGAAGAATATGCAGCTGAATACTGCCCTCTCCCATACTTGGGATCACTCATTGACCGTGGACACCACCTACCGAAAATATTACTGGGACGGTGGATACATAGATGGCCAGCGTAATGAAATTATGGGCAAAGAACGATCTATGCGTCATTATAAGCGTCCACTGACTGTGGTCCGTGCCAATCTGGATTATAAACTGAACAATCATCATAACTTTAACTTGAACTATCATCTGAGTCGTACCGGCAACGACCGTTATGATGATTTAGATACCACTTTCGAGCCATCCAACGATGTTGTGTCCAAACATATCCTGGGCTTTTCCTACAATCAGTCGTTATTAGAGGGCAAGATGGAGAATGTGTTTTTCATAAAGGATTATATCAATCACCCGAATATCCGGCAGACCGATCAGCCTAGCGTGACCGGTTCTGAAGCGGTACAAGGTTCCATAACCAAGAACTATCTAGGCTACGGTGTCGGACTTCGGTACACTGTAGCGGAAGCTTTAGCCGTGAAAGTGTCCTATGAGCATAGTGTGAGACTTCCCATCGCACGCGAACTATTGGGAAACGGTACTAATGTCTACGCCAACGTAGCACTGAAACCGGAAAACAGTGATAACTTCAATGCCGGTCTATTCGGTACGTGGCATCCGGGTACCGGACATACCTTCTACTACGAAGCAAGCGGATTCTTCCGCAAGGTTGACAACTATATTCAGAGCGAAGTTGCTGAAAAAGAAGGGACAATGAAATATACCAATGTACCCGCAGTCCACATTAAGGGTGTGGAAGGAGAGGTACGCTACGATTGGCAAGGTAAGCTGCAACTTGCCAGCAACGTCAGCTATCAAGATGCCCGCGACCAACAGAAGTACAAGAATGGCGGAAAACCATCGGCTACCTACGACAACCGTGTACCCAACCGTCCTTGGTTGTTTGGTAGTGCGGAAGCATACTATACTTTCCGTAACGTGGCATTACCAGAAAGCAAGCTACGCCTAGGTTGCACTTATCAGTGGATACACTGGTATTACCTTTTGTGGGAGGCTTATGGTGCCACTGAAGGCAAGGCACGCATTCCGGCTCAACATATCTGCAATGCTGATATTACCTACTCATGGAAACGCGGACGCTACAACATTGCTTTAGAGTGTACCAATTTCCTCGACAAGACAGCCTATGATAACTATAAGTTGCAAAAACCCGGACGTGCTTTTTTTGCCAAGTTCCGATTATTCATTAACTAATCATTAATAATTATTCAAGATGAAAAAATTCAAATTTACACTCTTGGCCTTTATGGCAGCCATGATGGCAATCTCATTTACGGCTTGTTCTGATGATGATCCTACTCCTACTCCAGATCCGGGTATCAATGAAGGTGATTATCACTTCGACCTTTTTGTAACCGTAGGTAAGCATGGCGGTATGAGCAGTAAAAACACTACTATTGTCACTAGTACCAGTACATTGACGGCTGATAGAGGTGTCATCACCGTTGAAGGAGTAGGATCGGAACTCGGAGATTACTCTATGGAGTCTATCTCAAAAGGGAAATACTATTATCAAATCCCTGGTTCCGCTGACCGCTTCGTAAAGTATCAGATCAAGAATAATAAAATCGATGTGATTGCAGAGCGCCCTTTCAAGACTAATACTTATAAAGTACGTGCCTACACACATGCCTGGATTGACGATAACACACTTGTTATCATATCTACCAACGGCGACAAGGATAAAGTTCTTTATACGAAACTGAAAGCAGACGATTTAACTATCCTTGATGAAGGTGAAGTAACTATACCCGCTCCTACCGACTGGAAAAAGCTGACAAGTTCAGGTATTCTCACTTACCGCAAGTCAGACAATAAATTATATTACTTCTACTACTGGAAAGAAAAGGCAGGCCAAACTGTTGCAAGTGAACAAGAGCCTAATTTTCATGCAGCCATCATCAACCCATCAACTATGAAGGTGGAAAAAGATATTATTTCTCCCGTTGAAGGTGAAATGGCAGGAAGTGCTTACGGAGAATTGATGCAGGACTGCGTAGCATATGACGAAGCTGGTAATCTTTATCTGGCTTGTTTCCATGAAGAAGCAAGCGGTCTTGAAAAAGGTATGTTGCTGCGTATCAAAGCGGGTGAAACAGAGTTTGATACCTCTTACAATGGTTATTCCAATGCAGATGGTAAGTTGATGACTGTTCAGTATTTAGGAAATAACAAAGCTCTGGTATATGCTCGCAACGATAATGCACCTATTAGCGACAAAGCTGCTGCTGCAGGAATAAAGAAACCTACAGTTATTGATGCATTCTCACATTACTATGCCATCATTGACCTTACTACTGGAACCAAAACTCGCCTGAGCTACAATGGCAAAGAAATTGCTTACAGCGGTGGCCGCTTCTCGCAACGTTCCGTTATCTTTAACGATAAAGCCTACATCGGTGTAGATACAGAAGAGGATGCCAATGCTATTATCTATATCTACGACATTAAGACCGGTACCGTAGAGAAGGGAGCAGAAGTGCAAGGGAAATTCTACTTCGACATGATACGTGTCATTGAAAACGATTAATCATCATATATTCAGGTACAGGTTATACGATAACAAGAACTATTAATCTCTTTCTTGTAATTTTCGTATAATCTGTACTTAAAATATAAATTGGCGCATAACCTTTTTCAAAATATTTAAAAAGCATCATTTCTACCTTATGAAAAAGCTATTTATCCTTTTATTTCTTTGCAACCTCACTTTTCTATGCTCTGCGCACGAGGGGGAAAACTTCGTAGCAAGCGATATGCTCGCAAGTATGAAACCCGGTGATAAAGCCGCCCTGCTGATGGTACACTTCGGTACTACACACGATGATACCCGTGCCCTGACTATTGACGCTATCAATGCGAAAGCCCGCGAAGCATTCCCTGATCTGGAAATGCGTGAAGCCTTTACTTCCCGTATCATTATCCGCCGTCTTAAAGCACGCGGCATCGAGAAACTAACTCCGCTGGATGCTATGCTCCGTCTGCGTAGTGAAGGTTACACACATGTTATTGTGCAAAGCTCGAACATCATTGACGGCGTAGAAATGGAGTCACTCCGTCGAGATATGGAAAGTGTACAACCTTTCTTTAAGGAAATCCGTATCGGCACTCCCCTGCTCTATTCAGTGGAAGATGCAGAAAAGGTAGTTGAAATATTGAATAATAGACTCACCGATACGCAAAATCAAAAAGTATCCGCTAAGAAAGGTGAGCATTTCGTACTTGTCGGTCATGGCACCTATACTCCCAGTACCGCCATTTACAGCCAGATGGACTATATGCTGAAAGCTAACGGACTGAGTAACTTCCACGTAGGTACCATCGAAGGATATCCTTCATTTGAGACAATGCTGGCACAGTTGAAAGCCGGAAAGGCGAAACAAGTTACCTTGGTACCATTTATGTTCGTAGCTGGAGATCATGCCAAGAATGACATCGCCGAAGATTGGAAAGAAGCACTCGAAAAAGAAGGCTACACCGTGAATGTCCGTATGGAAGGACTGGGACAAGTACCCGAAATACAGGAAATTTTCATCAACCATATCCGCTTTATGCTGAAACATCGCATGCTGAATATCATGGAAAAGAAAGCCGGATATGCTGCCGGAAAAGATGTGGAATAACAGATGAATATCATTACCAAATTAATGTACTCTTTACATAGGATACTGGGCACACTGCTTTGTATCCTATTTCTTATGTGGTTCCTCTCCGCTTTTGTGATGATGTACCACCGCTTTCCACGTGTCAGTGCAAAGGAAAAACTACAAAAGCAAGAATTACTCTCCACCTCAGGCGACTCACTGCCTGATATCACTTCTGTCCTTTCACGTCTGCCCAAAGGAGAAAAAGTGAGAAAACTCACCTTAGACCGCAGCCTGGGGCAAACAATCTTCCATATCCGTACCAACAAAGGAATATATGAACTTCACCTGGACCCATCGGACACCTTGTCGATAATCGACAATGAACGTATCCGGCAAATAGCCACCTTATGGTCCGCCTCCCCCATTGCATACATTGACACCCTACATACACTGGATCAGTGGATACCTTTCGGTGAACTGAAAAAGGAAATGCCCATTTATAAGATACATTTTGCTGATGATGCAAAAACACAGCTTTACATAAGTTCACAAAGCGGAGAAGTATTACAACTTTCCAACAGGAACGAACGCTTCTGGGCATGGCTGGGAGCTATTCCCCATTGGGTGTATTTCACTTGGCTACGGCAAGACGCCACGTTGTGGAGTAAAACCGTTATTTGGTTATCCGGCATAGGTTGCCTTATGGTAATTGCAGGGATATGGGTTACAGTCGACGTATGGCGCAGGACACGTAAGAGTCATCGCCAAGGGTTCTCACCTTACCGGAAGAAATGGTATCATTGGCACTATCTCAGTGGCATTTTTTTCGGAATATTCGTATTGACCTTTACTTTCAGTGGCATGATGTCCGTTGCCGACATTCCGGAATGGATTCATAAACCGGCTTTGAAGAGCAGTCCGCTACGTACACTGCAAGCAAAGGCGCCCCAACCAGAAGATTACACGCTGGATTATCGCACCGTGATTACCAGTTTCCCGGAAGTGCGGCAGATAGAATGGAGCAATTTCCGGAAACATCCCTACTATACCGTTAAAGATGGAAAGGGAGAACAATATATTGATGCTACGGATAGTGTACCACATACTCTGCAACTTCAGGAAAAAGAGATTCGGGAAGGTGTGGAAAGTGTATATGCTGCCGACAGTATTCCGGCACATCAACGTCCAGAGCTACACATGACACTACTGAACCATTTTGAAACTTATTACCGCGATATGAGTAGTATGTATCGTGGACGAAGTCAACTTCCCGTCTGGAAAATAACGGTGGATGATTCTGATCGGAGTGTTTTCTATATTCATCCCGAAACAGGTATCATCCGTTATGTCAATACATCTTCCCGTTGGAAATACTGGAGTTATACGGCTATGCACCGGATGCGTCTTCCGGGCTTGAATTCAAATACCACTTTACGTAAGACAGTACTATGGATATTACTACTGGGTGGAACAGTAACTTCAGTAACCGGTATAGTGTTGAGCATAAATTATGTTCGAAGAAAATGTCGCAAAAAACAAAAACGCTTACTATGAACAAGAAAAGAACAGGAATAATCCTTGGCTGCATAATCGCCGTGATCATCGTTTGCTTTGCAGCCTACAATTATTGGTGGGCACCTACCCGCATCCTCATCATCAATCCCCTGCCCGCACAAGCAGCAGACATCGCACTGAATAATGATTGCAGCCATATCCGCGTGAAGTGCATCAAGATGGAGGAAGTGAAAGACCTTTCCGGCTATGATGCCATCATGATGTACGGACGCGGATTGTTTCTGGACGAAACACAAGTAGCGGAACTGGAACGGGTAGCTGCCAAAGGTATTCCAGTTTTTACCAATGCGCTAAGACATTTCAACTTCATCGTCAACCACAATATCACCCCTGAACAACAGGAGACCCTGCAAATGTATTTCCAAAATGCCTGCAGACAGAACTACAGGAATGCTTTGCGCTATCTGCGACACATCTCCACTCCCCATCGACTGGGTGACCGTTCTTTTGAAAATCCCATAGAATTACCCAACAACCTGTTTTATCATCAGGAATACGGCCAATACTTCAAAACTCCACAAGAGTTGACTGAATATCTGAAACAAAAGCAACTCTATCACGAAGGTGGGCGCAATCTTGCTTTTATCTCAGGCATCAGTTTTCCGGTAGAAGGTACCCGCGCCCATGTAGATACCCTAATCTCCCGTCTGACACAGGCAGGTTTCAACATTTATCCCATCACCGGTAGCGGTAAGGGACGTGAAGACCTGATACGTACCCTTCATCCCGACGGATTGATTTATCTGCCTATGGGACGTTTGGGAAATGACTCGCTCATTAACTGGTTACATCAGGAAAATATTCCCCTCTTCATGCCTTTCCCACTGGTACAACCGCGTGAAGAATGGCTGAACCCCAACGTACCTGTAAGTGGAGGTACACTGACGGCACGTGTAGTAGTACCCGAAATAGACGGAGGTATGGCCCCCTTATGTATTTCCACACAAAATGAAAATGAAGAAGGATATATTCTGCACACACCGGAACCGGAACGGATGGATGCCTTAGTTGAGCATATCAGCAAATATATGTCTCTTCGCGATAAATCCAACAAGGACAAACGCGTCGCCATCTGCTACTTCAAGACACCCGGTAAAGATGCCTTGCTGGCAAGCGGCATGGAGGTGATTCCTTCTCTTTATAACTTCCTGAAACGCTTGCGCAATGAAGGATATGACGTAAGCAACCTGCCTGCCACCGTAGAAGAATTCGGAAACAGGATATATCGTGACGGCTCTGTCATGGGTTCGTATGCCAAAGGGGCACAGGAACAATTCCTGAAAACAGCACACCCTGTATGGCTGTCTACCGGACAATATGAAACCTGGGCAAAAGAAGTGATCCTGCCGGAAAAGTATAAGGAAGTGACTGACCGTTATGGAGACGCTCCCGGCAATTTATTAGCCACGGAAGACAGTATCGCCATTGCCTGCCTGCGATTCGGCAATGTGTTATTGTTTCCACAACCCCGTCCGGCATTGGGAGACGATGATTTCAAACTGGTACATGGCATGCCCGTAGCGCCGCCTCACAGTTATCTGGCACCTTATCTGTATATGCAGAAAGGTTTTAAAGCGGATGCACTGATACACTTCGGTACACATGGAAACCTGGAATATACTCCGGGAAAGAATGTGGGTTTATCACAGGCAGACTGGTCGGAAGCACTGGTAGGTAATCTACCGCATTTCTATTTCTATACTACGGGAAATGTAGGAGAAGGTATTATTGCCAAACGGCGTACACATGCTGTACTCGTCACTCATCTGACTCCGCCTTATGCGGAAAGTGGCATGAGACAGCGATATAACCAATTACTGGAAGATATTCATAAGCTTCTGGATGAAGGAACGGAAGGACATCGCATGCTGGGAATGCGCGTCAAGAAAGAGACTGTTCGCCTGGGACTTCACCGGGACCTGGAACTGGATTCCGTACCGGACAACCCCTATACTGCCGAAGAACTGGAACGTCTGGATGCCTTTACCGAAGAAATAGCTAATGAGAAGATGCTGGGTGCATACTACACGATGGGTGAACCTTATTCGGAACGTGACTTACTGCAAACCACCCTTGCCGTCAGCGCAGATGCCCTGGCTTACGAAACGGCCAAAACTGACCGGGATAAAGGCAAGATTACTACAGAACAATTGCAAGATTTTACATATATAGCCCACCATTATCTGCCAACGGCAAAGAAACGACTGACGGCTATGTTACAGAATCCGCCTCGTGATACGGCTGCCATTGCCCCGGACCTTCGCCCCGCATTGCGCTATCGCGAACAACTAATAGCTTCTACCGCCAATGAATTCAACGCAATGGTGCGCGGTCTGAATGGAGGAACAGTTCTGCCTGCCCCGGGTGGAGATCCGGTATTGAACCCTAATGTATTGCCCACAGGAAGGAATATGTATAGCGTAAATGCTGAAACAACCCCTAATCCACGTGCATGGGAAGACGGAAAACGACTGGCGGAAGCAACCCTGAAACAATACACCGGCAAACATGGAGAATATCCGCGGAAAGTGAGTTATACTTTCTGGGCGGGTGAATTTATCACAACCGAAGGAGCCACGCTGGCACAAGTCTTCTGGATGTTGGGTGTGGAGCCTGTACGCGACGGACAAGGACGTGTAGTAGATTTGAGACTTGTGCCCAGCGAAGAACTGGGGCGTCCACGTATTAATGTAGTGGTACAAGTCTCAGGACAGCTTCGCGACATAGCCGGATCACGTCTGAAGTTACTGACGGATGCGGTTCGCCTGGCGTCGGAAGCAAAGGACGAAGCATATCCCAACTATGTGGCATCGGGAACAGTGCTACAGGAAAAGTTACTGGTGGAGAAAGGGACTTCTCCAAAACGTGCACGGGAAATGTCTGTGATGCGTGTATTCGGTCCTGTCAACAGTGGATACAGCACAGGAATCATGGGATATACCGAGCATAGTGGATCATGGGAGGATGAAAAGGAAATCGCCCAAGGATATCTCAATAATATGGGTGCCGCTTATGGTGATGAGAATAACTGGGGCGAAGTTCAAAAAGATTTGTTTGCCTCCGCCCTCTCCGAAACGGATGTAGTGATTCAGCCGCGGCAGAGTAATACATGGGGACCTATTTCATTGGACCACGTATATGAATTCACCGGTGGATTATCTCTTACTGTAAAAACACTGACAGGTAAAGAACCGGATGCTTATATGGCCGATTATCGTAATCGTACCAACCGCCGTATGCAGGAGACCAAAGAGGCGATTGCTGTGGAGACGCGGGCTACGATACTGAATCCGACATTCATACAGGAACGGATGAAAGGCGGTGCAGGTTCGGCACAAATGTTCGGAGAGATTTTCCGCAATATCTTTGGCTGGCATGTAATGCGTCCGTCGGCAATGGATAAGGAGATTTTTAACGACCTGTACCGGATGTACATTCAGGATGAAAATAAACTCGGAATACAAGATTATTTTCTCCGGGTGAATCCGGCATCCTATCAGGCTATGACTGCGGTGATGCTGGAAAGTGCACGGAAAGGCTATTGGAAAGCAAGCCCTGAACAGTTGAAAGCAACAGCTGCACTACATGCACAAATAACCCATGAGAAGGGTGCCGCCTGCACGGAGTTTGTATGCGATAATGCCAAATTACAGTCGTTCGTTGCAGATAATCTGGATGCGAAAGAGAAACAGGAATTCAATCAGGATATGAAAGCAGTATATGAAGCCGCTTCGGCCAATGGAAAAGATGTAGTATTGAAAGAAAAGAAGCTGACACCGGAACAGGTAGCGCAGAAACGTACTACAAACGGATTAGTGATTGGAGGCGTGGTACTGGTGGTGTTCATTGGACTAGTTGCATTAATCAAAAGAAGAAAAAGTAAATAGCCAGCATAGTACTGGAGCAAGTTTTCCTTTCGGTATGCTATCTTAGTTCTCCTCCTCTCGGGAGGAGGAGTACCCGTAGGGGGAGGTGGTAGGTAAAACAACAAAATACCTATTAATATTAAAAATAAGGATTTTTTTTCTCACCTACCACCCCACCCTTCGGGCACCCCTCCTCCCGAGAGGAGGGGAATTAAGATAGTCTAAATATTAATGGCTACGCTGGTAACCCCATAACAAAAATATAACTATGAATTACGTCATCCCCATATTAGCAATCTTCATCGCCCTCAGCTTCCTGCTGAAGGTCGGCTTCTATCCCCGTTGGGGAACGTGGCTGACAGCGCTATGTTGTGCCCTATTTGTTTTACTCATTACCCCTTGGGTAACCGAGCAATCTAAGACAGCAATAGCAGCCTTCTTTGCTTCCCGGGAGAAAATGCTGGATGTATCTGTTTGCATCACACTGGAAGCCGCCATCCTGATAACCTTTTGCTTCGACTGCTTCTCCGGAATGCGTACAAGAGACACTGCATTCAAACGAAGCGTCACCTTTCTGCTCCACCTTTACCCCGGTTTATTGATAGGTGGCGTACTATGCTATGTACTGGCTGAATTATTATTCTCTTTTCCAGGCATTGATTTCAATATGCTCTCGTGGACAGTAGCTACCACCACATTCTTGCTTATCGGTGTCGGTGCCCGATTGCTACAAATCCTCTTGGGAGATAAAGCCTTGCGCCTCGAAATCCTTTTTATTGTAAACTTATTCATAGTCGTACTGAGCATCATAGCTACCGGCTACTAAATAAACAGTAACTACTAAAATTATAAATATCATTATGGAAACCATTTCAAACTCACTCTTCTGGATATCCAACGGACTACTTGTTCCGGTCATCGTATTATTACTCCTGTTCTTCCTCCGCGCCATTATCCTTGCCGGAGGTTTCTTCGGAGAATTCTACCAACGGATGAAACTGCAAAAACAACTCTCCGAGATGTTGGAAACCATCACTCCTGAAAACATTAACGAACAGTTGCAGAGCTTGCCCCAAGCCGGGAAACAACCTTTGCTCCGTTGCCTGAAAAAGCTTGCCGAGCACCGCGATAACGCCGCCTACTGCGAACGCCTGCTTGCCAACTTCGAAGTAGACGCCGAAAAAGAGCTGGGACGCTCGCGCACTTTCATCAAACTCGGCCCAATGCTGGGACTGATGGGAACACTGATCCCGATGGGTCCCGCCCTTGTCGGACTGGCTACAGGAGATATTTCCTCAATGGCTTACAATATGCAGGTAGCCTTTGCCACCACCGTGGTCGGTATGGTGATTGCCGCAGTCGGCGTCATCACTCTGCAAGTGAAACAACGCTGGTATGCCCGTGAAATAAATGATCTGGAATATCTGGACAAGACTCTGCGAAACAAAACCAATGAATAACTCTCAGACCCATAAAAAAATATGAAACGAAACAGACTGCTCCACAACCAAACGGACTCCGACCCAATGGGTACGGTAGCGAACCTTTTTGATGTAGCCATGGTCTTTGCCGTCGCACTGATGGTTGCCCTCGTCACCCGCTTCAATATGACGGAAATGTTTTCCAAAGAAGACTTCACTATGGTGAAGAATCCCGGAAAAGAGAATATGGAAATCATTACGAAAGAAGGACAGGAAATCAAGCGATACACTCCCAGCGAGGAACAGGAAACTTCCGGCAAGCGAGGGAAAAAAGTCGGTGTAGCCTACCAACTGGAAAGTGGAGAAATTATCTATGTTCCGGAATAATGATAGACATCCGTCACCCTTTGAATAAAAGTTAAAGAGTCCATACCTATAAACAAGGGTTTTTAACAATAGAAATACCCATCAGTGGGTATTTTCTTGCCCTCATCTTCCCCATATCTTTGCATTTCCAAACAAACGATAATTTTATGATAAAGCAAAGATTCTTAACGACTCTCTTAATGGGAAGTATCGCTGCCGGTGCATGGGCACAGGCTGATAAAGGTGAAACTTCCGTAGATAAAACTGTGGATTTGAATCCTGTAGTAGTAACCGGTACGGGTACGCATCAGCGACTGAAAAATACTCCGGCACCGGTATCTGTCATCACCGCCAACGAAATAAAACGTGCCGGAATCACGGATTTCCAACAAGCCATGACCATGATGGTTCCCTCTCTCTCCTTCTCCCCGAATGCCATGGGTTCGTATCTGATGATGAACGGACTTTCCAATAAATATGTACTGATACTGATTAATGGACGTAAAGTGACGGGGGATATCAGCGGTAATATCGACATCAGCCAGATAGACATGAGCCGTGTGAAGCGTATTGAGGTTTTAAACGGCGCAGCTTCTTCACTCTATGGTTCGGATGCGATTGCCGGTGTTATCAACATCATCACCAACCAGCCGAAAGATGAAATCTCCTTCACCACCAACAGCCGTTATACAAGAAAGAATCAGTTTTCACAAGGCCTCAACCTGGACATTGCCAAAGGAAAGCTCGCCTCTTACACTGCTTATAAATACGATCACTCGGATGGCTGGCAGAACAGTGGCCTGACCGTAGACAAGAATGATGACCTGGTTGAAACCCTCGATCAGCTTTCCATCGGCTACAGCATGAATAACTTTTCTCAGCAATTTACCTACGATGCTACGGAAAAACTCTCGTTCTATGCCAATGGCGGATATTACTGGCGTATGACCGACCGCCCTGCCAAACGCGACGGCATGACAGGCGGAAATGATTATAATACGCATTACGAAGGTTACAACTGGGGTACAGGAGCCAAGTACAGACTGAATAAACGTTCCTCCATCCAGTTGGATTATGTAGGCAACAATTATACTTCGCGCTACAAATACATGCTGGCGGCCGGTGATTACCAACCGGGGGACTACGCATTCACCAAAAGACAGAAGTTTCATGATGCCGAACTAAAAGGTATCTTCGGTTTCACCACCAACAGTACCACTGTCTTCGGAGTGGACTACCGCAAGGACATTCTTGTTCGTCCCGATGCCGATGTAGACAAGGGAGTATATACTTTGTCGGGCTACGGACAGCATGAAGTAAAACTGTGGGATCACTTCACGGGCATTGTCGGTGCACGCTATGACTATCACGAACAGGCAGGCGGACGCTTCACCCCGAAAGTGGCAGCCATGTACAATATTGGAAACTTCAACGTACGTGCCACGTATGCAGCTGGTTTCCGTGCTCCCGGCGTAGACGAATTGTATTACAGCATGTTCAAGAAAATGGGTAGCAAATACACCATCTCCATCGGTGACGCTGACCTGAAGCCTGAACACAGCAACTACTACTCCGTTAATATGGAATACCGCACCAACCGTTTCAGTGCCTCTGTTACGGGATATCTGAATTATCTGACAGATATGGTGTCTTCCAAAGTAACCGCATTCAATGATTTGTCCGCTGAGGCCCAGCAGCAACTGAAGGAAGAATTCCCCGAACTGGCAGACTTATCATCTACCAAGAATGTGAACCTGAAAGAATACATCAACTTTGAAAGGGCTACCGTCCGTGGTTTTGAGGTGAGTTTGTCAGGCAATCCGTTCGCCGGCTTTACGCTGAATGGTAACTATACCTATGCTTATGCCCGCGGTAAAGGTGAAGAAGGCTGGCAAAACATTCAACGCAGTATCCGCCACACTGCAACCATCAGCGGAAACTATGCACATTCATGGGGTGACTACACCATGAACCTCAACCTGAACGGCCGTCTGCAAAGCAAATGCTACTATCCGGGAGATGCCGACGGAGATGCTCCGGGTTACGGTATCTGGAACCTGAACACCCGCCACTCCTTCGACTGTTTCAGCAGTTTCTTCCTGGAACCCGGTATCGGTATCGACAATATCTTCAACAAGAGAGATATGAGACCTCTGACGAAGAACTTCACCCTGTACTCACCGGGACGTATGTTGGTGGTGAGTCTGACTTTAAAACTAAAGAATTAACGCATAACAACTTATTATTGATATGAAGCATCTTTTCATCACTCTTTGTTTACTGAGTGTGGCTCTCTTTTCCTCTGCACAGGGGGAGAAGACCGCCCTTCTCATTACCCATTACGGAAGTTCGGATCCTGATACGCGTGCACTGACGCTCGACGTAATCACCCGTGAGGCAAAAGAAACTTTCCCGCAGTTTGAAGTGCGCGAAGCGTATATCTCTCCCATTGTTCGGCGCAGGCTGGAGAAGCAAGGCGTTCATAAAGACAGTCCGGTAGATGCACTGCTGAAACTCAGAAGCGAAGGATATTCGCGTGTACTGATACAGAGTACAACACTGATTGAAGGAAGTGAAATGACTTCCGTCCGCCGCGATGCGGAGAGCGTGAAACCCTTCTTTAAGGAAATAAAGGTGGGTAACCCATTGCTTTATACAGTGGAAGATTGCGAAAAGGTTATCGAAATTCTGACACAGGAACAGCCCGGAAAGAAAGAGGACGTCATCTATGTGGGACACGGCAATCAATTGCCAAGTACCGCCACTTACGCCATGCTGGACTATATGATGAAAGCCCACGGACTGAAAAACTTCCACGTCAGCACCATCGAGGGTTATCCTACACTGGACGCTACACTGGCACAGTTGAAGGAGACACGCCCGAAACAAGTGACACTGATACCGTTGTTGCTGGTATGCGGTAATCATACGAAAGAAGATATCGTCGGAGTATGGAAACCGGAAATCGAAAAAGCAGGTTATCAGGCCAATGTCCGTATGCAAGGATTGGGCGAACAACCCGCTATCCGGAAATTATATATGGAACACATTGAGGCGTTGCTGAAATAGCTACACCCTTTCCCTCTTATGGCTACACCTTTTGCCCCGGATGGCTACACCATTCCAGGCAAAGGGTGTAGCCCTTTTTACACCCTTTTATACCCGAAATTTAGAGAATAGAATGTATCTTTGCATGATAGAAATATAAGCGATATGAAACAGCCAAAGATAATAGTTGCCGGCATCGGACCGGGCAGCGAACAAGACATTACGCCTGCGGTTCTGGAGGCGGTTCGCGAAGCGGATGTAGTAGTGGGATATAAATATTATTTCCGTTTTATCCAGCCTTATCTCCACCCTGAAACAGAATGTATAGATACGGGCATGAAGCGGGAACGCACTCGTGCGGAACAGGCATTTGAATTGGCGGAACAGGGAAAAACGGTTTGTGTCATCAGTTCCGGCGACGCGGGGATTTATGGAATGACTCCGCTGATTTACGAGATGAAGCGGGAACGAAACAGCAACGTTGAAGTAATTGCCTTGCCGGGTATCAGTGCTTTTCAGAAAGCGGCTTCACTGCTGGGTGCTCCTGTGGGACATGATTTCTGTGTGATTTCCCTCTCCGACTTGATGACACCGTGGGAACGGATCGAGCGTCGTATCCGTGCTGCAGCCATGGCCGATTTCGTAACGGCTGTATACAATCCGAAAAGCGAAGGGCGGTATTGGCAACTCTATCGACTGAAAGAGCTGTTTCTCGCAGAAGGACGCGCTCCGGAGACTCCGGTAGGTTATGTACGCCAGGCTGGACGGGAGGAACAGGAAGTACATCTGACGACACTCGCCGATTTCAATCCCGAAGAAGTGGATATGTTTACGGTCATCCTGATCGGTAACTCGCAGTCTTATGCGTGGAACGGCAAGTTCATTACTCCCCGGGGATATTATAACCGTCCGGATAAGGATGAACAACCGACTAAGGGGATAGGTCAGGACATCATGATACAAAGTTTCCGGACCATTGAGTCGGAACTAAAGAATAAGAATATTCCTCTGGATCATAAATGGGCTTTGCTGCATGCCATCCACACCACGGCTGATTTTGAAATGGAAAAGCTGCTGTATACGGACAAAGGTGCTGTGGAAAAGCTTTATCAGAAAATAGCGGACGGTCGGTTGAAAACGATTGTTACGGATGTGACGATGGCTGCCAGTGGTATCCGCAAAGGAGCTTTACAACGGCTGGGGGTAGAAGTGAAATGTTATCTTTCCGATGAACGGGTAGCGGCAATGGCAGCGGAAAAAGGGATCACCCGTACACAAGCCGGTATACGTCTGGCGGTGGAGGAACATCCGGATGCCTTGTTCGTATTCGGTAATGCGCCGACGGCTTTGATGGAACTTTGTGATCTGGTACGTAAAGGAAAGGCTGTACCAAGCGGTATTATTGCCGCGCCTGTGGGCTTTGTACATGTACAGGAATCCAAACACATGGTGAAGCCGTTCATGGAAATACCCAAACTGATAGTGGAGGGACGAAAAGGAGGAAGTAATTTGGCTGCAACGCTGGTAAATGCAATCTTGTGCTACAATGATGCGGAACAGTTAAGGCCGGGACGGGATGTTTAAATAGATACGCTATGATACGAAACTTTATCATCATAGGCATGGACGACAACCGGGAACCTTTCTTCCCGCCCGAAGTGTTGCGGCACATCCGAGAAGGAAAAGTTTTCTCTGGTGGCTTGCGGCATCGGGAGATTGTAGAGAAGTTACTTCCGGAAGGTGCGGAATGGATTTCCATAACAGTTCCACTGGATAACGTCTTTGCCCAATACGAAAACATTTTTGCAGACTTTGAGAAGAAGGCTTCCGATGCATCGATTGTCGTATTTGCATCCGGAGATCCCCTGTTTTTCGGCTTCGCCAATACGGTAAAACGAAAACTGCCCGATGCAGAGATACTCCTCTACCCGGCTTTCAATTCCCTGCAAACATTAGCGCACAGACTGGTGATGCCCTACGACGATATGCGTACCGTCTCTCTGACAGGACGCCCGTGGCAGGAACTGGACAAAGCACTCATAGAACGTGCCCACAAAATAGGTGTACTGACTGATCGGGAGCATACCCCTGCCACTATCGCCGCGCGAATGTTGGAATACGGATACACCGATTACACGATGTACATCGGTGAGCACCTCGGCAATCCCGAACGCGAGCGCATTCGCCGGATGAGTCTTGAAGAAGCCAGAAAAGAGACATTTGAGCATCCGAATAACTTGCTGCTCTGCTACGATACCCGTAGACGGTCAGCTACGACACCCGTAGACGATCAGCTACGGCATTCGTATACGGCCAGCTACGGCACCCATAGCAAGGAAACTCTCCTCCCTATAGATAGTCAGCCCTCCATAACTGAACAGCCCCGCCCCTTCGGTCTTCCCGACGAACAATTTGCCTACTTGGACGGACGTGCCCGCATGATTACCAAAGCTCCGATCCGCCTCCTTACTTTGCAGGCATTGGAACTGAATCGCCGCCGTGTTTTTTGGGACATAGGTTTCTGTACAGGTTCTGTCTCCATCGAAGCCCGCCTGCAATTCCCGCATCTTACGGTTGTTTCGTTCGAGATACGTCCCGAAGGAGAAGAACTGATGCGCATCAACTCCCGACGTTTCGGTGCGCCGGGAATCACAGCCTTAATCGGAGATTTCCTGCAAACTGATCTGGAAGCTCTCCCCCGCCCCGACGCTGTCTTTATCGGCGGACACGGTGGAAAATTAGAAAATATACTGGTACGCCTGAAAGAAGTATTGCAGCCCGGCGGTTGCATCGTCTTCAACTCCGTGTCCCCCAATAGCAGGGAATTGTTCCGCAAAGGGGCAGAAAACGCAGGAATGTCTCTGCAACCCTCCCTGCACATCGCACTCAATGATTATAACCCGATAGAAATAATGAAAGTAACCTTATGAATAAGAATAATGAGAGCCACCCTATGAAGGTAGCTATTATACTGATTTCCGAAAGCAGTCTGCCCATCGCGCGAACGCTGAGTAACGAGTTTCCCGACTCCGAAATAATCACCACGACTCCTGCACCCGACTGCACATACGTTTCTTTTTACGAAGAATTTATGGCTCTGTCTTTTCATCGCTACGATGCCTTTATCTTCATAGGTGCCATGGGCATCTGCGTCCGCACCATCGCCCCGCATGTGAAAGATAAACATACAGATCCCGCCGTGATCTGTGTAGACAGCACTGGCCGCTATGCCGTTTCCGTCCTCTCGGGACACATCGGAAAGGCCAACGAAATGACGGAAAACATCGCCCATATTCTCGGCGCCGAACCTGTTATCACCACCCAAAGCGACCGCACCGGACTCTGGGCACTGGACACCCTGGGTGATAAATTTGACTGGACCGCCATCCCCGGTGAGACGGAATATGGTATGATGAATAACATCATCAGCCTTTTTGTGAAGAAAGTTCCCACCGCCCTCTTCCTTGAAGTGCGTGACCAGGGAACGGAATATCTGGAAAAGACCTGCCCGCCGCACGTGGATATACATTACGGCTTATTCCGGGATATAGACCTCAGCCGTTACCAGCTGGTTATACTCGTCACTCCTTTCCTGCACAATACGCATGACACCCCTGCACTCTTTTATGTGCCCAAGGTATTGCATGTCGGCGTAGGTCTGGCACATCAGGCAGGTCCCGTGCATGACATCGTTGAAAACATCCTTGGTACGATGATTAACAGTACCTTCATGCCCCGTGCCGTAAAGTACATCGCCACCATTAACGAGAAACGCAACGAACCGGTCATTAAAGAGCTGGAACGTGCCTATCAGATACGCTATTACAGTGCGGAGGAACTGAAAGAAATCTCCGTCCCCAACCCCAGTCCGGTAGTAGAGAAACATATGGGTACTCCCAGCGTTTCCGAAGCCGCCGCCTTTCTTTCCGCGAACGGTGGTAAACTTCTGTTGGACAAGCAAAAAGGCGGAAACTACACCATGGCCATAGCCATCGAAGAAGGAGTGCTCCGTTACTACGGACATATCGAAATCGTCGGCGCAGGTCCGGGTGATCCCGACCTCATCTCCGTGCGTGGAAGGCAAATGCTGGAGAAGGCAGATCTCATCCTCTACGCCGGCAGTCTCGTTCCCCGCGAACTTACATTCTGTGCCAAACCGGGTGCTACGGTACGCAGTTCGGCTTCCATGGACTTGGAAGAACAGTTTGCACTGATGAAGAAATTCTATGATGAAGGCAAATTCATCGTCCGCCTGCATACGGGCGATCCCTGCATCTACGGTGCCATTCAGGAACAGATGAACTATTTCGACCAGCATCACATGAGTTATCACATCACCCCGGGTATTTCTTCCTTCCAGGCTGCTGCCGCTGCGCTGAAGTCTCAGTTTACCATTCCTGAGAAAGTGCAGAGTATTATCCTTACCCGCGGTGAAGGACGTACCCCCATGCCGGAACGCGAACAACTCCACCTGCTGGCACGCTCGCAAAGCACCATGTGTATCTTCCTCAGCGCCGGCATTGCCGAACAGGTGCAGGAAGAGCTCTTACAGGAATATCCCGAAACCACTCCCGTTGCCGTTTGCTACCACCTCACCTGGAAAGACGAACGCATCTATCGCGGAGAGTTGAAGGACCTTGCAAAGATTGTGAAAGAGAACAACCTGACGCTCACCACCATGATTGTCGTAGGTGAAGCCATCGACAACCGCGAAGGCCTTTCACGGCTCTACGCCCATGAGTTCAAGCATCTCTTCCGTAGATAAGAAGGGAGTGATAAGGTGATAAAGTGATAGGGTGATAAAGTAGCTGTATTATATATCACGGAGTGTCATCCCACTATCACCTTATCACCCTATCACTTTATCACTTTATCACCCTATCACTTTTTGTTCAACTAAAACCTAAAAGTAATGATATTAATATTAGGCGGAACCACCGAAGGACGCATCGCTGCCCGTACCCTTGAAGAAGCTGGAAAACCATTCTACTACTCTACTAAAGGAGACGAGCAGGAAGTAACTATGCACCACGGTATCCGCCTGCAAGGCGCCATGGACGAACTGGACCTGGAACACTGTTGCCGGGAACATAACATTCAATTACTGGTAGACGCCGCCCACCCCTTTGCCATACAACTGCACCAGACCGTAGAGAAAGTAGCCCATACCCTGAACCTGCTTGTCATCCGATTCGAACGTATTTATCCGCCACGCGATGAAGAACACATCACCTGGTGCGATGATTTTGAAGATGCCATCCGGCAAATCAGGAAAGAAGATATCTTCACCCTCCTGGCACTGACAGGCGTACAAAGCATTGCCAAGCTAAAGCCCCTCTGGCAGGAAAGTACCTGTTGCTACTTCCGTATCCTTAACCGTGAGAGCTCCCGCCGCCTGGCCGAACGTGAAGGTTTTCCCGAAAAATATCTGCATTACTACCATGCAGGCGAAGACGAACGCATCCTGTTACAGCAACTTCACCCCGAAGCCATATTGATAAAGGAAAGCGGACTTTCCGGAGGATTCAATGAAAAAGTGGAAGCTGCCCTTCAAGAAGGTATCCGCATTTTTGCAATCCGTCGTCCGCCAATGCCCGGAAGTTTTATGATAGTGAACGGTGAGCATGGTTTGCGCCGGATGATTGAAAAACATTTTCCAGATTTTTATCCTTTGCGTAGTGGTCTGACTACGGGTACTTGTGCAGCCGCAGCCGCTGTAGCTGCAACCTGGGATATTTTCAACGTTCAACGCCAGCCCCGACCCGCAGAATTCCCTGTTATTCTCCCTAACGGAGAAACCATTTATGTTCCCGTCGAAGAGCAAGAACTCTACCCGCATCCCAGCTATGTGAACGATGACTGGATGCTGGAAGCAGATGCCACTGTCATCAAAGATGCAGGTGATGACCCCGATGTAACCAATGGCATGCAGATCAAGGCCAATGTTGCCGTACCTTTCCGCTTTGACGATCCAACACCCGCAGAACTTGGAGCTGATGATTATACCGTTATCGTCTGTGGAGGCGAAGGTGTAGGCATTGTTACCCTATCGGGTTTAGGACTGGAAGTGGGAGGACCTGCCATCAACGTTACTCCCCGTAAAATGATTGAAAACAATGTAAAGGCATGCCTTCAACGACTTGGCATTTCCAAACAGCCCAATCCTTTTGCCGTCACTATTTCCGTGCCGGGTGGCGAGGAGATAGCCCGGCGGACTTTTAATCCCCGTCTGGGTATAGAAGGCGGTATTTCTATCATCGGAACTTCGGGTATCGTGAAGCCTTTCTCTTCCGAAGCATTTGTAGATTCCATCCGCAAATCCATGGAAGTAGGTCGGGCAACAGGAAGCCCGCGCATCGTCCTTAATTCCGGTGCAAAGAGTGAAAAGTATGTCCGGGGGTACTATCCCGAACTGCCTGCACAGGCATTCATTCATTACGGAAACTTCATTGGAGATACGATAAAGATTGCCGCAGATTTGGAAATCAAAGCGGTGACTTTGGGTATCATGATAGGAAAAGCCGTGAAGTTGGCAGAAGGCAATCTGGATACGCACAGCAAACAGGTGACGATGAATAAGGATTTCCTACGTGAAGTGGCCCTTTCTGCCGGATGCGGAGAGGAAACACTTGCAGTTATCGAAAAGATAACTTTAGCCCGTGAGTTATGGACATTGCTCTCTGCCGAAGATTTGCAAGCCTTTTGCTCCCGTTTGCTCGAACTGTGCCATCAATATTGTGACCCGTTGCTACCTGAAGGAGAACTGACGATTCTGCTCATTAGCGAAGAAGGGAAAATAATTACATAGAATAAAAAAACAAGTTTTACCTGTAGTCTATCAGGCTGAAAGTCCTACGCTATATAATGAAAGCCCTTCAGGCTATATGCGAAACTTAAATTAAAAACCTCAAATATGAAATACCCTCAAATAATCCTCGTCACCGGCGCTTCTTCCGGTTTTGGAAGAGTCATTGCTACGCAGTTGGCTGCACAAGGACATATCGTTTATGGCTCCAGTCGGAAAGCAGTATCCGATAATCCCGGCTTCAAAATGTTGCAATTGGATATTACTGATCCTGCATCAGTATCCAATGCCATATCGACAATTCTGAAAGAGCAAGGTAGCATTGATGTACTTGTCAACAATGCCGGGATGGGTATCAGCGGAGCTATCGAACTCACTACCGAGGAAGAGATACAACGTCAGATGAATACGAATTTCACGGGTGCTGTCCGTATGTGTGCAGCAGTACTGCCTTTCATGCGCGAAGCCGGACACGGACGAATCATAAATATCAGTTCCATTGCAGGCGTCCTTGCCGTTCCCTTTCAGGCTTTCTACAGTGCATCCAAGTTTGCGATTGAAGGGTATAGTGAAGCACTTTATCAAGAAGTTAAGCCACTGGGTATACAAGTTTGCGTAGTCGAACCGGGAGATTTCCAGACTGGTTTCACAGCGCAGCGGCAAGTGAGCCAAACTTCCCTCTCCCATGCGCAATATGGGGAGAGTTTTGCAAAAGCCATGCGAAATGTAGAGTTGTCTGAAAACAATGGTTGCCGACCGGAAAAGTTAGGCAAAGCAATCTGCAAACTGGTAAATAGCCGCCGCCCTGTTTTCCGCACAAAGGTCGGTCCATGGGAACAAGTATTCTTTGCCCGCATCAAACCTATGCTGCCATTTAGTCTGGTAGATTGGTTGATCAGGAAATTCTATTAGTTAGCTGTGTAACTCATCCCCTTTGGGCAAAACTTTATAGAATAACATTTTGTGTGTTCTTTCCAAAACACTACCTTTGTGGCATACCCATTCAAAAAGGAGGATGTATGACAACTTTTGAATTAAAACGTAGTATTTTGCAAGATATCAACGCATTAATGGATGATGAAGCGGCGATGCGCCGTATAAGTCGTTATATACGTCGTTTGCGTAATTCTACATCAACAAAAGATGTAGCACATGAAGACATGATTCCGTATACAATGAATGAATTACATGAGCGAATTGATAAAGCAGAAAAAGCGATCATCGAAGGAAATGTAATTGATTCTGAAACAGAAGACGCCAAATTAGCAGACTTCATGCGCACACTATGAAAATAAAGACTTATCCTGAAGCTACTCAGGAGCTACGCAAGATTGCCGCTTTTTGTAAACAGCAATGGGGCATTGAGATTGCACACAGGTTGATTGAAACCTATCAGAGAAACAAAAAACGTCTTTCTTCCAATCCTTATATGGCTCCAATAGAGCCTTTATTAGCAAATCGGGAGTATGTTTACCGAGGATTAGTCATTCATAAATATTGTAAGTAATATATCGCATAGATGAAACTGCGGGCATAATTTATATCGTAGATGTATGGGATACCCGTCGTGAGCCCCACAAAATATAGCGCAGCCACTCGTAGCCCGTAGCTTGTAGCTCGTAGCTTATAATATTCCCCCAACAGGAATTGTATGTAATCATATAATTTATATCTTTGCGAGCAAATAAACATCAACCCCTTACAAGGTTCAAGTAATGAAACAGACTATTCTCACTATTTTCTTTGCAATCATAGCATTGGGAGCAAGTGCCCAATCCCCTATCTCCTTTCAGGTAAAAGCCGGAGTCGGTACCTCCAACTTCTATGGAGAAAATGTAGAAAGTGACACACGCATCGCCTACAAAGTAGGTGTCGGCATGAACTATGAGCTCAACCGCACATGGGTGGTTCAACCGTCACTGAACTTCGTATCGATAGGTGCCCGTGAAGAAGTGGAATATGTAGGCAAAGTGAACATGAACGAGTTGTATATCCAGCTCCCCATCATGATGGCCGCCCGCCTCAACCTTGGAAAGAATTACAGTGCTTCCTTGAGTGCCGGTCCGTATATTGCCTATGGCGTAGGCGGAAAGACATCCGGTGAGATGGAGGAATATGATTACAGTAGTGAATACAACCCTAACAGAAGCTACAGATTCCGCATAGATACTTTCGGTAACCGGATAGATGACAAAATGGGAAACAAACGCTTTGACGCCGGCCTTATGTTCGGCCTCAACATCGAATATCACAAATTCATATTCGGAGCAGAGCTTCAATTAGGAATGATCAAGGTAAACGACCAGCTGGATAACCTATTGCAATCATCCGGCATTGAGAAATTCTCTCCCAAGAATCTCGCTTCGTTCTTCACCGTAGGATACCGGTTCTGATTTACAACTGCTCCGCCTGCTTTCGTTTCATTTCATTCAGTACACTGCATGTCAACGGTATGGCAAGAATGAACGTAAGAAGGTCAGCAACGGCCTGACACATTTCCACACCCTGCAACCCCAGATAGTGAGGCAGAATAAAAATCAGCGGAATAAAAAACAATCCTTGGCGGGCAGAAGAAATAATGGTAGCCTTTACCGGTTTACGAATCGTCTGCAACATCATATTACTCATCACAATCCATGAACCCAACGGAAAAGTAATGAACTGCCAACGCAAGGCAGCAGCACCTACTGCAATTACATCCGGGTCTCCTTTGCGGAACAAAGAAACAATCTCTTCTGCAAATCCCATACCTGCCAGCGCGCACACCAACAAGAAGATGAATCCCACCTTCACACAAAACCAGAATCCTTGACGGACACGCGCATACAATCCTGCACCGTAATTGAAACCGCATACCGGCTGGAAACCTTGCCCAAAACCTATCAGAAATGCATTAATGAACATTGCGATACGAGTAACAATAGACATGCCTGCAATAGCCGCATCTCCATAAGCCCCGGCAGCCACATTCAGCAAGATAGTAGCTACACTCGCCAGCCCCTGACGGGCAAGCGAAGGAGTACCACCACCAATAATTTCCTTTATGAAAGCCAGTGAAGGCGTGAAGTTCCTGAAACGGATACGGATATTGCCCCCCTTTCTGCACATATACAACAACAGGGAGAAACTACATATCTGACTGATGACCGTAGCCAACGCAGCACCCGATATACCCATATCGAAGACAAAAATTAGAATAGGGTCCAGTATCACATTAATCACCGCGCCCGATACGATTCCTACCATCGCATACGCTGCATTTCCCTGGAAACGAATCTGATTGTTCAGTACCAACGAAGCAGTCATGAAAGGGGCACCCAGCAATATGATGCCCAGATATTTTTCCGTATAAGGCAGGATAGTAGGTGTAGAACCCAATGCAAGCGACAACGGGGTAAGGAAGATAAGTCCCACCACTGCCAGAAATATACCCATAAACAATGCCCAGAAGAAACCGGTAGCCGCCATCTTCTCTGCATTCCCAGTCTCCTGCGCACCGAGTTTCCGCGAAATATAGTTCCCCGAACCATGCCCGAAGAAAAAGCCCACCGCCTGAATAATGGACATGACCGAGAACACAATACCTACAGCCGCCGTCGACTGGGTATCGATCTTCCCCACAAAGTACGTATCCGCCATATTATAGAATGACGTAACCAACATACTGATAATCGTAGGTACAGCCAATGATACTATCAGACGGGGCACCGGAGTGGTAGTCAGATAGAGATAATTATCTTTTGTCGAATGTCTCATAGAATTTTCACAATCTCTGCAAGCAGTTCATCAATGGTTTGCACAGTCACCGCTTCGCCGTTTACCGGGTGTAGTACAAAAGTACCGTCCCCTTTCAAATCTCCCGTTTCAATATAAACGTCCGACTCCACGTTTCGGTTTGCCAGAATACCATTTCTTTGCAAAGCTTTCCGCACCATAGCGTATTTTTGTCCATGCCCGACAATACGGATCTGGGAAGTATACTCATTGTTCACCCGGAATAATCCTGTCTCCAGATCAAACACAATTCCTTTACGGGCAAAGAAACCACTGAGCGTTCCATCCAGTGAGAGGTCTTCGGGAGTTCCGATAGTCACCCCGTTCACCTTATCCATCAACCAGATTTTATCCGCAATCTGCAAGGCAAGTTCCAGATCATGTGTAGACAGGAAAATAGTCTTATCCGTCTGCCGGCTCAGCTGATGGAGCAATTGCATCATTTCCACTTTACTCGGAAAGTCAAGGAAGGCAGTAGGTTCGTCCAGGAAAATCACCGGAGTTTCCTGTGACAGTGCCTTGGCAATCATCACCTTCTGCCGCTCACCATCACTCAGTGTATGCACCATGCGGTGTGCGAGGTGAGATATTCCGACCAGGTTAATAGCATGATCCACTACCTCTTTATCTTCTTTGGAGAGTGTTCCCCAGAAACCGGTATATGGACTGCGTCCCAGACCGATAAGTTCCACAGAAGTCATATTGCGGATGTCGCACTTTTCAGTCAGGACTACACTGATCACTTTTGAAAGCTGTTTGTCCGTATAAGAGCCAATCTCTTTTCCCTGTATACGTATTTCACCGGATAACTTCGGTTGAAATGCAGAAAGTGTACGCAACAATGTAGACTTCCCCACCCCATTGGCACCCAGCAGACAAGTCAACTCCCCGCTATTGATTCCGGCACAAATATCGCTTGCCACGACTTTCACATCTCCTTTACCGGGATAGCCAATGGATAGTTTCTCAATATGTATAGTTTCCTGTTTCAAGACCTCTTTATTTTCAATTCTCAATTATTCTTCCAGTTCCCCTTTACGCTTCCTGAAGAGCACGGATGCCACCACCGGAGCACCTACCAAAGCTGTCACCGAGTTCACTGGCAAAGCTCCTTCAAATCCCGGCATACGGGCTATGAGGTTGCACACCAACGCCAATGAAGCCCCTACCAGCAATGTGGCAGGCATCAGTATTCGATGGTCGGATGTATGGAATATAGCCCGGCAAAGATGGGGAACAGCCAGACCGATAAACATAATCGGACCGCAATATGCCGTCACAATCGCCACCAATACACCTGAACAGGAGATTACCAACAGGCGCGCCCTCTTAATGTTCAGCCCCAGGTTCCGTGCATACCCATCGCCCAGCAGCAACAGGTTCATTGTCTTTATCAGCAGAAACGAGAGTGGCAACAAGACCGCCATGATACAGACAAACAGTATCATCTGATCCCCCGACACACGGGCAAAACTACCCAGTCCCCAAATGACGTATGCACGAATATCTTCCTCCACACTGAAATATTTCAATACGCCGATAATGGCACTTGCCACATAACCGATCATCACACCGATAATCAGCAGCGTCACATTTCCCTTTACTTTCTGTGAAACGTATACGATAAGCGCCATTACGGACAGTGCTCCGATAATCGCTGCAATGGACAACGCCACTTCTCCCATATATCCGAGCTTGCTCAATGCCACACCGCCCATCGCTCCCGATAGCAATACCACACAGGCTACTCCCAGGCTGGCACCCGAACTAATACCCAACACTGACGGTCCTGCCAGCGGATTCCGGAAAACCGTCTGCATCTGTAATCCACTCACCGATAACCCCGCTCCCGCCACCAATGCTGTCAATGCCTGCGGCACACGGGATTTCCAAATGATATTCTGCCAGATAATGGACTCATCCGTATTCCCCCATAAGATGTTCCAGACGGAACGAAAAGGAATATGGACAGAGCCTAACAGCAGGTTCAGCAAGAAAAACAGGAATATGGATGCCAGTATCACCAGTATCAGGAGCAGTGTCAGTCTTTTCATTGCAAACGTGCGTAGTATTTCGGTTGGTAATCAGGTAATAAATCGGGGTGGAACGCATGGATCAGATCTTCCAGTACTATTTCCGGTTCCATCGGCATACTTTCGTAGAAAGGTTGCTCGCGCATATTGCAATAAATAACGCCTTTGTCACGGAATGCACGGAAGTCGGCATAACGGGGATCAAGGGATTTCAAAGCATCATATGAGAATGTGCCGTCGTAACTATTCACAATACGCCAGTAATCGGCACTCTCCGCCTGGCTGTATACTGTTTCAAAATCCAGTGTAACGCCACCGGAACGGGGATCGTCCTTCAAGAAGTAATCGGCTCCCGCATCACGGAACAGTTCGGCCAGGAAGCTCTTACCGCCTACTGCATACCAGTTTCCTCCACGTATCTCACCGCTGAATACTACCGGACGCTTCTTCACATCAGCAGCCAGTTGTTTCAGGTCGTTATAATGCTTCTCTATAGCAGCAAATTTTTCATTTGCCTCCTCTTCCTGTCCAATAAACAAGCCGATGAATTTAATCCATTCCGCCTGTCCCAGCGGAGTCATTTCCTTATATCCCAGGTGCGGAACCAAAGGTATTCCGATTTCACGCATCGTATCATATCCGCCACGCTTGAAAGGGGAGATAAAGATAACATCCGGATTCACACTCATGATCACTTCATTATCAAAGTTACCTTCAATTCCTATTTTAGCTGTTTTACCAGATTTCAAGCGCTCATTCATTTCTTTGTTGAACAAATGGCGTGTACTGGTTATACCCACCACTTTATCACAGGCTTCCAGTTTGATGAAATTGGATAATTGTAAAGAAGTCATGCAAATGGCACTGCGCACCGGTGTTTCAATCACGGTATAATCAGAAGGAATCCCTTCGGGTTTTGTTCCCCGGGGCACCAATGCATAATGGAAAGTATTACTACTTTCATTTTGAGGATCGCGCAAGTCCACCAAGCGGACATGATTGGGGAGATATTTCACTTCAAACCCTTGGGCATAAACCGGATAAATAGAGTCTGTGGCTGATACGGAGGCTGTGGTAGCCTGTAAATCAGTATAGTTTTGTTTGTTTTTCGGGCCACAAGCCACACATAAAATACTTAAAAGGGAGACAGTTATTGCAGTAGTTCGTTTCATGACAATAAAAAGGTATAGAATTCGAGCACAATATTCGTCATTTTTGGGGAGATACGCAAATACCCGTCCTATAATTTAACCGAATTTGTGCCCGAACACCTCTTATATAAGAACGTCTAAAAATTCATCAGATCATTCAATGCTTCGCTCATGCTGGGATGTGTAAATATATAATCACGCAAGAAAGTATATTCTTGTCCCGTTTTCATTACAATAGATACGATATTAATGATCTCACTTGTTTCCGGTCCGAACAGGGAACAGCCCAAAATCTTATTTGTATCGGCATCTACTACTACCTTAAACAATCCGTCAGTCTCGCCTAAAGTACGTGCCCGCGGAATGGCTGCTACGGGAAGTGTATTCACCCTTATATTCAGTCCTTTCTTACGAGCCTCCATTTCACTCAGTCCTACACGTGCCAAAGGAGGATCCATAAATACCGAATAACTCACAGGCTCACGGTCGTCTGTACGCCGTTCTCCTGCACCGAATAAATCCTCGCGGATAATGCGATAATCGTCCAATGAAATATAGGTGAATTGCAATCCACCTTTTACATCGCCAATGGCACGGATGGCCGGATTAGTAGTACGCAGCCACTCATCTACAATAATGGCTCCCCGTTCATTCACTTTCACGCCGGCAACTTTCAGGTTCAGTCCCGAGGTGTTCGGACGACGCCCTGTTGCCAATAAGATAGCATCTCCTTCCAAGTGATGGATTTCATGAGTTACAGCATCCTCATAAATCACTGTTGCACCGTCCACGGATTGTACCTTTGCGTTGAGATGGAAAGCAATGCCTTTCTTTTCCAATACGGTCTGTACGCTGGCGGCAATGTCCCTATCTTCGCGCCCAATCAGTTCCGGATACCCTTCGAGTACCGTCACCTTCGAACCGAAAGAGGCATACATGGAAGCAAATTCCAGGCCGATATAGCCTCCACCCACAATCACCAGCCGTTCGGGAAGTTCTTCCAGTTCCATGATGGAAGTGCTGGTGTATACGCGGGGATTCTCTTTTATTCCATCAATAGACGGTACGATGGTTTCCGCACCGGTATTTATAAATATCTGAGACGACTGCAATTCTATGACTTCTGTCTCCGTCCGTACTTCTACCACATCAGGACCGGCAAACGATCCGACACCTGTATACACCGTCACATTAGGATTATCAGCCAGATTATGATAATTCTTATTCCGCAGGAAGGAAGTCACCTCTTCTTTACGACCAATGGCCTGACGATAATAGTCCTTCTTCTCTTCCCACGTAGCCTTTACCGGAGTTTCCTTAGCCAGATGTACCAACGTCTTTGTAGGAATACAGCCGATATTGATACACGTGCCTCCATACATACGATCTGAACGTTCTACTATGGCAACCGTCTTCTGACGTTTTGCAAATTCGGCAGCCAGGGTCTTCCCGCCCTTGCCGAAACCAATGATAATGGCATCATACTTTTTCATATCTTTATTTTTTTAATTGTTCCAGTACGCTCTTCGCACTGTCTGCTAATATAACAATTGCACCGGCCAAAATGGCTGTATCTTTTATAACTAATCTTCCTGCACCGGTCAATAAAGGGAAACCGAACTCTCCACTGCCCAGGTTGGGCACCCATACTTCGGGTGTGGTGACAAGGAAAGAAAGCGTTCCGAGAGTCATGATAATAGCAAGTCCCGCACCTACCAGTCCTACTTTCGGCCAAAATATGCCAAGGAATGTAAGGATACCGATGCTCATAATAAGAATACCCAATCCGTGAGAAAAACCATACGTATTATTCTCCTTGTGCCACTCATGCTTCGCGGCATCAAATTCTCCTTCTTTCAGCTTATACTCTTTATAGTCGGGAGCATCATGTGTATAGAAGAAGCTCATAAAAGGGCTGTTTGCTACAAAAGGCACAATGCCTTCCGCTTCATAATTCCAGAACTTCAACCCACCGATCCAAACGAAAATAATAAGAATTGATACACGGATAAGATTGATACCTAATTTCTGAGTAGATGCAGCCAGTGTCAGGGCTGCTACGAACATAGATTTTAATTTTGTTTCCATACGATTATTGCATTAATTAATTGTTTTGTTTTCCTGATGCAAAAATCGGGGTTTATGTCGGAGCATGAAATGGCAATTCTGCCGTATCAGTTGGCAATATTTCCCGTTGTGTTCGATTTACGGAAATCGGATACACTTTCACCGGTCATTTTCTTGAAAAAACGGCTGAAAGTGGACAAATCTTCAAAGCCCAGCAGTTCGCTGATTTCCTTGGCACTTTTAGGGGTATATAGCAGTAATCTCTTGGCTTCCGACTCTATCCGTTCATGAATAATGCGCAGCGGGGAAGGCACTCCGCAAGAGGCAAACAGATTGGAGAGTGTCTTTGGGGAACGAAATAACAGGTCGGCATAATCCTGCACCTGCTTCTTTTCGCGGAAGTGCTGGTCAACCAGAATATAAAAACGGCGGACGATATCAAAGGCTTTTTCCTGTTCCGGCGTGACGCCACACTTTTCACGGGCAATGCGGGTACAGGTGATGATAAAACGTTTGAGAATGATACGTAACATTTCCTCTTGCAGATTATCGCGAACGGCGGACTCCTGCCGGAAGATACGAATAATGTCATTTAGGTTGGCGGATTGTTCCGGCGAAAGTTTCAGTTTCATCACCCGGGAAGAACCATGAAAAAGGAAACCGTTACAGGATACTTCGTCATCATGACCGAATATACAGTAGAAATTGCTGTTGAACAGGAAAGTGAGGTACTCTCCCTCCACCGATTTAATTTCAATATGTTGCAAAGGAGTAAGACTTATGATTTCGTCCTGTTCCAACTGTATGGGAATATGGTCTATCTCCAGAGTCAAGTTTCCACTTCGTACCCAAATGAACTTATATAAAGTAGTATCCTGTTGCAGTGCTTTATTTTCGTGGAAACAAAAGGTCATTGCCAAGTTCCCGTTCAGGCGGGTATTTAATTGATAATCTATCATGATGTTAAAAAGTTAGAGTTCTTTGTCGTATGCCGAAGTACAAATATACGCTATTCCGGAAGCTAATGCAAGTAAAAGAAGCAATCTATTTCATCATCTCCGCTTTTCGTAACGCCCTACCCCATGTAAGGTCATATTTCGTTATAACTATATTTCAGTTTATGAGTAGAATATACAATCCCGTCCCTAATAAAATAGAGCAAGCCATATTCTTAAAAAGCATTTGAATAACGACTACACAGATACCCGATAGTATTTCCGGAGTGCCGTATGAAGGTGATAGAAAATCTATATCTTTATAGCAATAAACTACCAACATACCGAATATGGCTGGAGGTAGTACTCTACCTAAATAGTTTACATATTGGGGAGTGTGCGCAGAAGACCTGAAAACCCAGAAAGGGATCCAACGGGTAAGTTGCGTGACAAGCGCCACGATGAATATAGTGACAATTTGTTCTGTGACCGTCATGCCAGTTTCTCCTTATCCTTTGTAGTCAACCAACGCACCGTAAAAATAGTAGTGATAATCAAGATGGTGGGAAGCATGAAATATGTCTTGCCAAAAAGTAGAAGACATCCCCCCGCAACCACTAATCCTAATATGGAACTGCCGTGTGTGCGTTCTTTTTGCCACTGGCTAATAAATATCACGATAAACAGGGCTGTCATTACAAAGCCCACTCCCTTGATGTCCACAACGGCTTTACAAGCAGAAACTGCACCAACAACAGTCCCCCCTATCCATGATATATAAAGATACAACGAAACAAATAACATGAACCAATTCCGGTCTGTTCCCGGAGGCACATCTGTCATATAGTTTAACGAAAACGCTTCGTCTATCAATCCGGAAACAGCCCATAGTTTCTTTCTTCCCATTCCCCTATACTTTTCCAACATGGATATTCCATAAAACAGATGTCTTCCGTTCACTATCAGCGTCAGCAACAAGGCATAACCGGGATTGAACGTACTAAGCAATAAGCTGACGGTAACAAACTCCATTGAACCGGCAAATATAGTAGCCGCCATGCAGATAGGCCATATCATGTCAAAACCGCAGGAACGCATATACACCCCATATCCGACACCAAGAAAAGCTATACCAAGCATTACCGGAAATGCTTTTGTCAGTGCCAGTTTACGTGCATTATGAAAATCTTGATTTTTATTATTCAGCATATATATCGTATCTATAACTTCGTATTTGTTTTTTATTCATATACATTTGTAACAGTTTGCAAATATACAAAAAGTGCCATTCATGGGAGATGATGAGCCCACTTTTTATTGTTTTTCAGTGAAATAAGACGGTCTGCCCGGCGCTGAACCCGACAAATCGGCAAAGGTTTTCCATGTACAGCATTTCACGGAAACAGGGAAACCGCGCAACTGCCTTTGATCCGCATTAATTTAAAAACACTCTATTGTAAAATCATAGGAATTGTATACAAAAACAGCTTATTATTCTCTTTTTTTTCGTCGCTTTTTATTTACCATTCCCGTGAAAACAGAAGAGATGAACAAATTGTAATCATCAAAAATAAATCACAACAAAACCAACAACCCTATTAATAACGATAAACAGCGTTTTTAAAGAATAACAGGAACATTTTTAAAGAATGTATCCAACGTTTATTAAAAACGTAAAAGGGGTACTTAAAAGCAAAAAGCGATAAATACAAACAAAAAAGGCGATAATCCTTATGAGGAAGTATCGCCTTTATCGTTTTTCGTATGTAATTATTCCAAGAACGGATATCCCAATTCTAAACAATAAAATTATATTACTAAAAACAAGAAAACCGGCAGTAATAATACATATCCGCCAAAGTCCGGAAAAGAAAGATTAGATTTTATCATTTGCTAAGTTTTTTAGGTTTACTATTAAAGTTATGTTCTCTCCAACGCCCTACAAATATACTACATCAGGAAGGCGAAATCAAGTCTTTCAACCGTTTTTTCCAACAGTTTTCAGACTTTACACGCTAATCTTTTCTCGTACAGGCCTTTGCTTCATTGAACGGCAGACAAGTATATTGATAGCATCAAGTTGGTAAGCAAGCTATTATTGCATTCGGTTCATTAAAAAGTACCGTTGCATCAGAGCGTTTGACTTTAGTAAGCAAGAAAAGATAGATAAACAAGAAATCGGGTTTTATTTTGTTTTATATTCAGAAAATCCCCAATTTTGCACTCCCCATAAGAGTTATTATGGGGGTGCTTATCACTAAACACTAACCATTAATCGCTAACAAAATGTCCAACCCCGTCTTATTCGTATCCCTCGGTCCCGGAGAACCGGACCTTATCACCCTGAAGGGTTTGAAAGCCCTGCAAAATGCCGATTGTATCTTTTGTCCTGAAACTCGCACCACAAGCGGACAGATATTTTCGCGTGCTGCCGACATACTGCATGCGCTGGACATTCCGGATACTGCCCTCTCCCGCTTTGCATTGCCTATGAGTAAGAACCGGGAACAGGCTTTCGCAGCTTACGATAAAGTGTATAACGAAGCTTCCCTGCTTCATAAAGAAAATAAAAAAGTCTGTATCGTTGCCGAAGGAGACGCAGGTTTCTATTCTTCCATACACTATATCTTTGAGAAACTACAAGCCGACAATATTCCTGTGCAACACATTGCCGGTATCCCCGCCTTCATTGCAGCAGGTGCCTGTGCAGGACTTCACATTGCCAGCCAGGAGGAACGTCTGACCGTCATTCCCGGTATCATTACCGCCGAAGAAATAGAGAAATATATGGAGGAAGAGACTACCATTGTCATCATGAAACTTTCTCAATGTACCGAAGAAGTTCACCGTTGCATCCATCTCCATCCCGGATATGACTATCATTATTTCGAGAACGTAGGCACGGAAAAAGAGAAATATCTGCATGATATAGAGCTGATTTCGACACTCTCTTTCCCTTATTTTTCATTATTAATCATACGCCACAGTGCCTTCTGAGGCCTATTTAATACAATTTCGCACATCGTTGGATTAATTTTCACAAAAATGCCTTACCTTTGCCCACTGTGTAATACAAAAGATTTATAGACATGAAAAAACTTACATTGTATATGTTTATGCTCGTACTGAGCATTGGTTATGTTTCAGCACAGGGGAAAGCTGATATTAAGTTTGATAAGACCTCACATAACTTTGGTACATTTTCTGAAAATGATCCGGTAGTAAGTTGTGTATTCACATTCACCAATGTGGGCGACGCTCCGCTGGTTATACATCAAGCCGTAGCTTCCTGTGGATGTACAGTTCCCGAATATACCCAGGAACCCGTATTACCGGGCAAAACCGGAACCGTTAAGATTACTTACAACGGAACAGGCAAGTATCCGGGACACTTCAAAAAGTCCATCACTTTGCGCACGAATGCCAAAACAGAAATGATGAGACTCTTTGTAGAAGGAGATATGACACCGAAAGATGCAAAATAAGCATCTTTATGTATAAGAATAAAGGAGAATTTTTCAATTCTCCTTTTTTTTTGCTTTCTTTGAAGCTGATTTGGATAAAATAAACAATTAATTGACGACATAATAACTATAAAACATAAAAGCAATTAAGAAACTATGAAACAAGAAGAAGAGAAATTGACCGGTCTGCCGGAAAATGCATTCCGTGAACTGAAACCGGGCGAGGTCTACAACCCATTAATGAGCCCTGACAAGAAGTATCCGGAAGTTAACCTCTGGTCTGTGTTATGGGGTATCGCTATGGCTATCCTCTTTTCGGCTGCGGCAGCCTATCTGGGATTGAAAGTAGGACAAGTGTTCGAAGCAGCCATTCCTATTGCAATTATTGCCGTGGGCGTATCAGGCGCAGCCAAACGTAAGAATGCGTTAGGTGAAAATGTTATTATCCAATCTATCGGCGCCAGTTCCGGCGTTATCGTAGCAGGTGCCATCTTTACCCTGCCCGCCTTATACATTCTACAAGAAACTTATCCGGAAGAAATCACAGTTACTTTCACCCAGGTATTCATCAGCTCTCTGCTGGGAGGTGTGTTGGGTATTCTCTTCCTCATTCCGTTCCGTAAATATTTTGTAAGTGATATGCATGGTAAGTATCCTTTCCCCGAAGCAACAGCTACCACACAGGTACTGGTATCGGGCGAAAAAGGCGGAAGCCAGGCCAAACCGTTGTTGCTGGCAGGTATTATCGGAGGTTTATATGACTTCATCGTTGCCACATTCGGCTGGTGGAACGAAAATTTCACCACACGTGTATGCGGCTTTGGTGAGATGTTGGCTGATAAAGCAAAACTGGTATTCAAAGTGAATACAGGTGCGGCCGTACTTGGTTTGGGCTATATTGTAGGTCTGAAATATGCTTCTATCATCTGTGCCGGTTCACTGGCTGTATGGTGGATTATCATTCCGGGAATGTCCATGATCTGGGGTGACAGCGTGCTGAACCAGTGGAATCCGTCAATTGTGGCTACCGTAGGCAGCATGGCTCCCGAAGAAATTTTCAATTATTATGCCAAGAGCATCGGTATCGGCGGTATCGCTATGGCAGGTATCATCGGTATTATCAAGTCGTGGGGCATTATCAAGAGTGCTGTAGGACTGGCAGCTAAGGAGATGGGTGGAAAATCCAATGTAGAAGCCAGCATGAAGCGTACTCAGCGCGATATTTCTATGAAGATTATTGCTATCGGTTCTATTATAACGCTGTTACTGGTATTCTTATTCTTCTACTTCGATGTGATGCAAGGCAGTTTGCTGCATACTGTGGTAGCTATTCTGCTGGTGGCAGGTATCGCTTTCCTGTTTACGACTGTGGCTGCCAATGCCATTGCAATCGTAGGTACGAACCCGGTTTCCGGTATGACGCTGATGACATTGATTCTGGCATCGGTAGTGATGGTATCTGTTGGCTTGAAAGGTCCGGAGGGAATGGTAGCCGCATTGGTAATGGGTGGCGTTGTGTGTACAGCACTGTCTATGGCAGGTGGTTTCATTACTGACTTGAAAATCGGTTATTGGTTAGGTAGTACACCCGCCAAACAGGAAGCCTGGAAGTTCCTCGGAACGATTGTTTCAGCTGCAACCGTAGGTGGTGTAATGATTATCCTGAATAAGACATACGGATTTACCAGCGGACAACTGGCTGCTCCACAAGCTAATGCGATGGCGGCAGTGATCGAACCGCTAATGAATGGCGTGGGTGCTCCTTGGTTGCTTTACGGCATTGGTGCAGTACTTGCTATCGTACTGAATGCATTCAAAATTCCCGCATTGGCATTTGCATTGGGTATGTTTATTCCGTTACAACTGAACATTCCTCTCGTTGTGGGTGGTGCTGTGAACTGGTACGTAACCAGCCGTAGCAAAGATGCTGCTCTTAATGCAGAACGTGGCGAAAAAGGTACGTTGCTGGCATCCGGTTTCATTGCCGGTGGTGCGCTTATGGGCGTAGTCAGTGCAGCAATGCGTTTCGGAGGTATCAACCTGGTGAATGATGCCTGGGTAAACAATACGTGGTCCGAAGTACTGGCATTGGGTGCTTATGCATTGCTGATAATTTACTTTATCAAGGCTTCGATGAAAACCAAATAATAGAAATACAATGAGAACGATTTTATTTATCACAGCACTGTTTATGTCAACTCTGCTATCTGCTCAGAAGCCCGTTGAGATACCCTTGTGGCCCAACGGTGCTCCTAATACAAATGGCCTGACAGGAGATCAGGAAGATTTGAACGGCGGCCGTGTGGCCAATGTCGTTAATCCCACCATCACGGTTTATCGTCCGGCAAAGCCGAACGGCATGACTATCTTGATGTGTCCGGGCGGCGGATATGCCCGCCTGGCCATGAATCACGAAGGCCATGACATGGCATCCTGGTTCAACACACAGGGAATCACGTATGCCGTCCTGAAATATCGTATGCCGAACGGGAACCGCGAAGTACCCCTCTCAGATGCAGAACAGGCTATCCGCATTATTCGCCAGCATGCCAAAGAATGGGGTATCAACCCGAATCAGGTAGGCGTTATGGGAGCATCGGCAGGCGGACACCTGGCTGCTTCTCTCTCTACACTTTACAGTAGTGATGAAACGCGTCCGGACTTTCAGATATTACTTTATCCGGTAATCTCGATGGTACCGGGTATTACTCATGGAGGTTCGCGCAAGAACCTTCTTGGTGATAATCCGACCAAAGAACTGGAAGATGCGTATTCTCTGGAACGTCGTGTATCTCCCCGCTCTCCACAAGCTTTCATCGTACTTTCTGCTGATGATGGCGCTGTACCGCCCATGAATAGTATCGGCTACTTCCTTGCTCTCAACCAACAGAAAGTTCCCGTTTCCATGCACATCTACCCCATTGGCGGACATGGCTGGGGCTTCCGCGATAACTTCACTTACAAACGCCAGTGGACAGAAGAACTGGAGAAGTGGTTGCGTGACGGGGTGAAATTCGAGAAAAATAATTAATATATCAACTCATGAAAAAATTGACTTTTATCACCTGTCTCGTATTACTACCCCTCGCCCTTCAGGCACAGGAAGACCGTTACGACCAGTTGACCAATCCGAAGTTGACCAGTATCAACAAGGAGGCTCCCCGGAGTACATTCACTTCTTATGCCACCGAAGAAGATGCTATCGTCAACGACCGGACGAACGGAGCCAGCCGCCTATCCCTCAACGGGAAATGGAAGTTCAACTATGTGGAAAACTTTGCCGACCGTCCCACAGACTTCATGAACGTGCGTACTGAGGTGAACCGTTGGCCGGACATCAATGTGCCGGGTAACTGGGAATTGCAGGGCTTCGGTACTCCGATCTACGTCAACCAGCCTTACGAGTTCTGTTCTAAGGGTTACGAACCTTATTGGGACAAGCCTAATCCACCTTATGTACCCAAAGAGTGGAATCCGACAGGTACGTATCGCCGCGATTTCGTCGTAGGTAATGACTGGGATGGAAAAGAAATCTTCCTCAGTGCAGACGGTGTGCGCGGTGCTGCTTTCTATTACATGAATGGCAAGTTTGTAGGTATGAGCAAGGATGCTAAAACTCCTGCCCGCTTCAACGTTACCGCCATGGTCAAAAAAGGCAAGAATATGATTGCCATTCAGGTACACCGTTTCTCGGATGCCAATTATCTGGAATGTCAGGACTTTTGGCGCATCAGCGGTATAGAGCGCGATATCTATCTCTATGCCACGCCCAAAATCCATATTGCAGACTTCAAGGTAGAGACTCCGCTGGATCCTTATTACAAGGATGGTATCCTGCAACTGAAAGTGAAGCTTACGAACGAAAGTGATATAAAGTCTCCTTATGTAGTTTCCTATCGTTTACTCGATGATCAGGATCAGCAAGTAACCCAATCCTCTACCCGTGTGGAAGGTGATCAGAATGAAGTAGAATTCACGAAGAAAACCCTCCGTGGTGTAAAGCATTGGACAGCTGAAACGCCTAATCTTTATACACTCGTCATCAGCCTCAAGCGCACCAATGGCGAAGTAATAGAAGCTACCAGTTGCAAGGTAGGTTTCCGTACGATAGAGATTAAGGACAAGCAACTGCTTGTAAATGGCGTGCCTATTCTTGTAAAAGGCGTGAATGTACATGAGCATAATGAATACACGGGACATTACGTTCCGGAAGATCTTATGATTAAGGATTTCGAACTCTGGAAAAAGTATAATGTGAACACCGTACGCACTTGCCACTACCCGCAACAGGAACGCTTCTACGAACTTTGCGACCAATATGGTATGTACGTAATTGATGAAGCAAATATTGAAAGCCACGGTATGGGTTATAACCTCAATGTAGGTGGTACTTTGGGTAACAATCCGTTATTCATGAATGCTCACCTCGACCGTACCATGAACATGTACGAACGCGACAAGAATCATCCGTCTGTAATCATCTGGTCATTGGGTAACGAAGCCGGAAACGGACTGAACTTCTACGTTACCTATAATACGCTGAAGATGCTCGATAGCCGTCCTATCCAGTACGAACGTGCCGGATTAGAATGGAATACGGATATTTACTGTCCGATGTACTCTTCTCCGCAATCTATTGAAAAGTATGCTCAGAATAAGGAAATGACTCGTCCGCTTATCCTGTGTGAATATGCTCATGCTATGGGTAACAGTCTTGGCAACTTCCAGGACTATTGGGATGTGATTGAGAAATATCCGATATTGCAGGGTGGTTGCATCTGGGACTGGGTAGATCAAGGCTTTGCCGCCAAGACCAGTGACGGACGCAAATACTGGAATTATGGTGGTGACTACGGCGATACCGGAACTCCTTCCGATGGCAACTTCTGCATCAATGGTGTAGTTTATCCCGATCGCAGTATAAAGCCCCAGACTATTGAAATGGGTAAGGTTTATCAGAACATTAAATTCATTAAGTTCGATCCGCAAACCTGCACGGTGCAGATACGCAATGACTTCTCATTTACTGATCTGAATAAATATGATTTCCACTATGTCGTTCGCGATCATGGAAAAGAGATTTATAAAGGTCAGATGGACAATATCAATGCTGCTCCGGGCAAGACGGCTACCAGTGCATTCCTGCAAGGTATTCCTAAAGAAAAGAATACTACGGGAGATGTACGCATCGAGTTCTATGCAACCATACGTAATGCAGAACCTTTCTTACCGGTTGGTACGGTAATCGCACGTGAACAAACTTATGTTCATCCGTTCTTTAAGAAAGAAGTGGTACGCATGGATCCCGCGAAAGTAGATGAAGTATTTTCACAGGTTGTTTTCAGCGGTGATGATTTCAAGGCTACATTTGATAAACAAAGCGGCTTGCTGACCTCTTATATCTATAAGAAACAAGAGTATATCCATAACGGCCAGGGTCCGCAACCTTTCTTCTGGCGTGCACCTACCGATAATGATTACGGAGCAAAGCTTCCCACTCGCCTGAAAGCATGGCGCGAGACCAGTTACCAGACACCTAAGGCAGAATCGTTCAATGTTTCTAAAGATGGTGACAAGTCCATTGTAAAGGTTACCTATCGTTTTCCGCAGGTAGATGCGCAGTGGGAAATTACCTATAAGGTATTTGCCAATGGTATTATCAAAGTGGATAATCGCTTTGTAGCCGAAGGTACGGAAACTCCGATGATACCCCGTGTAGGTTTGCGCATGCAATTATCGGAAATATTAAACGACCTTACTTACTACGGCCGTGGTCCGGAAGAGAACTACCGTGACCGTCGCACTTCCCAGTTTATCGGAGAATATACTACTCCGATAAAGGACTTGTACGAACCGTACATCCGTCCGCAAGAAAATGAGCATCGTACGGATATTTACTGGTGTGCACTCACCACTAAACAAAAAGCCGGTTTACTCTTCATTGCCGATCGTACGTTTGAACTGAATGCTTCCAACTATCTGCTTGGAAGTCTGGATAGCGGCGAAACGATCGACAATGGTGCTCCACGTACCAACGAAACGAATCATCGTCACCTCACCGACCCACAACCTGTAAAACAGGTAGATATGTTTATCGACTATCGTATGATGGGTGTAGGTGGTGATAACAGTTGGGGAGCTATAGCACACGAACCGTATCTGATTCGTCCCGGTGTAGAAAATGCCATTGAATACGGCTTCTCCATCGTACCATTTGATAAAAAGGCGGATTACAAAAATTTAATCTATCAATATTAAATTTAATCTGTCCAAATTAAGGATTTATGAAAAGGATGTCGTACTTTTGCGACATCCTTTTTTATTTATATTAATAAACGAAAGAACAATGAAAACAATGATTACCCTCCTGTTCAGTGCGCTTTGTGTAGCTACTGTCAGTGCTCAGACAGATGAAAAAGACAACGCCATGCTGAACAATGGAATAAATTTTCTGGATATTCCTTACGTAGCACATACGTTGGAAGTTACCGATGGCGAAGAAGAACTTATCATCAATTGTGATGAAGTAGATTGCACCACCTTTGTAGAATATACTCTTGCTATGGCCCTCTCTCCTACCGAAGACGGACAGGTAGCTGAAGGCGATTTTGCTACCAATCTGCAAAAGATTCGCTACCGTGATGGAAAAATCAACGGTTATCCTTCACGCCTGCATTACATTGCAGACTGGGTAAACAATGGTGTTCGTAACGGTTTCCTAGAAGACGTAACAACAGCTTACAGCCCATATACCCAGAAAATGTCTCTTTCTTACATGTCTTCTCATCCGGAACTGTACAAGCAGCTGAGTAAATCTCCGGAGAATGTAGCAAAAATGAAAGAGATCGAGAAGTCATTGAATGGTCAGGAATTTCATTATGTTCCCAAAGATAAGCTACCGTTTAATGGTCTGCCTTGGATAAAGAATGGTGATATCATTGCTATTACAACGAATACTCCGGGATTGGATGTGGCTCATATGGGTATTGCTTTCTATATTGATGGTAAACTTTGTTTATTGCATGCTTCTTCTAAAGAGAAGAAAGTGGTAGTTTCCAAGGTTGCTCTGGGACAGATGTTGCAAAGTAATGATAATTGGACAGGAATCAGAGTGTTGAGAATGAAGAAGTAAAAATTCTAATATGATATTATAAGAAAGGCGATGAAGATTTGATCTTCATCGCCTTTCTTTATTCTATTCCTCTACGATAATATATTCATCAATATTCCGTGTTTCTTTGCTGAAATTCACCCCAACTTTCACCAGCCTCTTGCCGTCCAGCATGTAAGGTATCAAATATCCCTTTTCTTCAATTTGTTTCAATGCAGCTTCAGCTGTACCGTCCAATTTGAACTCAAAAACATAGATGGCGTGAGGGGTATGAACCACAGCATCGGCACGGCCGCGACTACTACGCACTTCTGATTGGATGAATTGCCCCAGCAAAGTAAACACTACATGAAAAATAGCCTGATAATGACGTTCTGTATCATCACTCAACTCATACGGAATCCCTGCAAAGAATATCTTCAGACGTTCTATGAATGCCCCCACATCACCACTCTTCAAATCACGCATAAACTTAGCAATATGAAAACCGGATTCATCATTAGATACATTTGTATAGTAGGGCACCAGAAAATTCAGAAAACCATAACGGACTTCATCATTAGGAAAACCTAAAGTATATAATTTCACGTCATCATCATACCCCTTAATAGTCAAATAACCACTTTGGTAAATCATTGGAAGAGGATTTTGCGATTCTGCACGATATTCAGAAAAAGCGGAAGCTAACACTTCTACCCCATCTATCAATAGACGTATATCATAATCGCTTTTTTTCAGCAAGTCAACCAGATAAGTCGGAGTTCCGGTCTGAAACCAATAGTAACCCAATTCTTCTGCATCGAATGCATTCAACACACTGAACGGATTGAACATCCCTGCACCTTCCGGATGAAAATGATAACCATCGTATTGGCATTCCATTAAATCAATCACTTCTTGCAACGATTTCCCTCTCCGTTTGGCAAGACGCTCCAGTTCCGGAAGAAAGGTCTGCTGCAGCTCTTCTCGGGTAATACCACACAGTGCTGCATAGGGAGATTTCATACTGATATCATTCAGTTGATTCAAGTCACTGAACACGCTTACTTGGGCAAACTTAGTTACTCCGGTGAGGAAAACAAAACGAAGATAACGGTCTGCACTTTTCAAAACGCCATAGAACGCTTTTAATATTTTCCGATACTCATCCAGCAAACTCTCATCCAAGATAGCTTGAAGCAATGGTTTGTCATATTCATCAATCAAGACAACCACTTGTTTTCCTGTCTGTATACATGCCTGCTCTATTATATAAGCAAAACGTTCTTCCGGACTACGATCTTTTTTCTCTGAACCATAGAGTAATTCCCACTTTTCTAAATACTGATTAAGCATAGCTACCAAATCAGCAGCGGTCTCATATTTCCGGGCATTCAAGTCAAGATGTAGCACAGGATATTGTTCCCATTTGGTTTCTAGCTTTTCAATGACCAAACCTTGGAACAAGTCTTTACGCCCTTGAAAATAAGCTTCAAAGGTAGAAAGAAGCAGGCTTTTGCCAAATCGACGCGGACGACTCAGGAAATAAGGTTTACCCGCATTTGCAATTTGATGAACCATAGCTGTCTTATCTACATAAAGATAGCCATCCTTACGTATCTCTTCAAAAGTCTGTATGCCTATCGGCAATTTACGCATCTGTTCCATTCACTAAAGCCTAATTGGTGTATGACAAAGGTACAATTTATATTTCAAAAATTAGATGAATGACGATGAAGATTTCGCCATATACAATGTAAGCAGTCATTTTAGACGTTTCTATGATACTTCAAGCCCACGTTCCCTTGCCCAAGTATTTATATTACAATATAAATTGGTGGAAAAAAAATCTTCCTGTGAATAGGCATTGAGCATACATTGAAAAATAGCTTTATTGTTATATTCTTGATAAATCATCATATTAGGAAGTAAGCGAATGACATCATGCCCGCGGCAAACATAAAAATAAGGTTCTTCCTCCAACCGTTTCGTTCGAATAAAATTATTGAAATCGTCCTCTTCTACAAGCACCGGACACGTGTTTTTGTATTTATTAAACAGGCATTCTTTGTAATCCGTTTTTATGGAATGCGTATCGAAATTCCACACCAATGAAACCTTTGTCAGATTATCATGGAATATGCAAGACGTTTGATAGATTTCATTATAAATGCGTATGTATCCTAAATACCTTACAACACCGGCACACACTTCTATTTTTTCAAGAAACGCCTTATTCCAAGCCTCCAATGCCATCTGAACAGAAGGAGCATTGAACATCATCATTTCGATGTCACGGCAATCAGTTAGAAACACATTAGCAGGGCAGCTATAATCAGTAGTATATCGGGTATAGTCACAATCACGTATGCCAAATACCCGTGGATTTTCCTCTTCCGCATGAAGGTCTGTTACTATTTGCTCTACATTACGACACCCCTTCTTACCTTCTTCATCTTCAGAAGAGATAACTTTAACCGCATCAACATTAAACATACGTTCATAAATAGCAATATCATCAGCACCTTCGACTACGCACCATACCCGCCTTGAACCTTCTGGCGAGCGCAAAGCTAACTTAATTATTCCCTTAGTAAAGGTAGGTTGGTTTATAGTGCTTCTTAAAGATTGCGGCATGTTTACTTAGAGATTAGCCTGAGATTGTTCATACAAATCGACACTCAAGTCCCAATTCATATTAAAAATTTGTGGAGAATGAGTACTTACAACACATTGCAAATTTCTCAATGCCATGATTGATTGCAGATTAGCTAAATAATCCACTTGCCACATCTGATGAAATGAAATTTCCGGTTCATCTATCAACACCAATGAGTCATCAGGAGCCATAAACAGCAATTCAAAAGCCATGATAAGCATTTGTTGCTCTCCGGAAGAGAGCTTGTCTACAGCAAGAATAGTACGTTCTTCATTATCGGCTATAAAACGATAACCATAACGTGGATCAATTTGCATTGTTTTATGGGCAAAAGCAGACTTTTTAATAATATCACTGAATACTTTCAAGCGTTCGCGAAACGACTGATTCTCCGTTTCCCTCAACAACACTTTTAGTATATCCACATGCTTCTTCACAGTAGGTACACCATCTGGGGTTTGCACACGACCATCCCGAATGTAATAAAGAGGATGGGAAGTAAAATATAGAGATAATCCTAAATTTCCCAAATCTTCTTCACTGTCAACTTCCTTTTGACTATTCCACTTTATGGAATAGACAAACTGCTCATTTCCGCTCTTTCTGAATTCTATATCTAAATGTACATTGGTTAACGATGATTCATCAGCGTCCTCGTCAATAGTATAATCACGCAGCTGTGCTACAGTAACTTCATAACCATCATCAAACGTAAGCTGTAAATGCTTAAAAGGAATAACCGCCAGTTCACGTATTTTACTCGTGTATAACGCATTCAGAATGTTCAGAATAGTTGTTTTTCCATATCCGTTAGGTCCTGTTATAAAACGAAGAGGCACCTCATCTGGCTTTATATCCAATGTATAGGAATAAATATCAAACAATGATTCTATAGAGATGGTTTTCAGCATATTCAAGCATTTTTATAAAGTTGCTTTAGTTTTTCACGCAGTTTCTTATTAACAGTAAGATTTCGTTCATCCATAACGTTTTCCCGTCCATCATATTTCACAGACGCAGTATACGAAGGGTAATCACTGGCTTTACTTAGATTATTTTTATAGTGCAGTGCCCTTAGATTCAGCAAATTATCATCACCGCCTAATGACATTGGTAGTATATGATCAATAACCCATCCGAAAGGATTATTTTTCCCAAATTTATCCCACATAATCAATGCTCCGCAAGCATCTTTGCGAAACATGGAATCATCCAATCCATCCACAGAACGGGCCTTCTTCCACACCAATAACTTTATATCTTCATCCATTGCAGAACCTTCATGTTTGTGCAAAGATAGAATAATTTGTATACAAGAACAAGTTTCTCAATCAGAAATCCGCAAGCATATAACAATCAAACAGCATCCATTATTGATTTTTCATGCTGATTGATGTAATCCAAAATATTTATTCATAAAACAGATATAAAGAAGACTTAGCAGCAGAATCGTACCGGACAGATACCAATAACCATAATTCAAACACATTATATAGCCCACAATTACAATTGCTTGTACAGCCATATAAATCAGTGATACCACCACATGTGGCATCTTCAATTCATTCGCCATCAATTGATACATGTGTTTACGATGAGGTAAACCGATATTCTCATGAAGCATCAGACGATGAATAATGGTCAGAACACTATCGACACCATAAACGGATAACAAGACTATCCAACTAAAATCTTCTGTTTCAATAATGAGTCTCCCTATCAGAAAAAGAAGGATAAAAGCGATACTCACAGAACCTACATCACCGGCAAAACACTTAGCTTTCTTACGGAAATTAAAAAAGCAAAAGACCAGTACCGAACATAAAACCGTATAAATCAAAGCAGGTTCCACGAACTTCGTTATTTCAGCATTGATATAAACCAACGCCCCCAAAATAACCAATGAATAGCCACCGGTTATTCCATTGATACCATCCATGAAATTATAGGCATTGATAATACCCGTACAAACAATTAATGCAACGACTATCCACCACCACGAAAGGGAAAACAATCCCCATTGATAGAACATCAAGGCCATAGCGGAAAAGTGAAACACCAGCCGTAAGCCTTGAGAAGTAGAACGAATATCATCTACAAAGCTGATAAATGTTATTAGGCTCAATGCCAATATAAACCAGGAATACTCCCAATGATTCGTCAGGAAATAAGCCAGCGCACCGAAATAGAAGATAATTCCACCGCCACGCAAAGTGATCCGGGTATGAGAACTACGCTTATTAGGCTTATCAATAATATTGCATTTATCAGCTACCTTAAAATAAAAAAGTTCTACTAAAAATAGCAGAACCAAAACTAGTACATAATACATAAAATTAAGATTATATGCTATCCTCAAATGAATTTTCTCATCTTTTTCCAAATATTTTTTGGTAGAAATGCAAAAATACAAACTCCCCATGCTTTCACAAGATTGAATCCAAGTACCATTTTATACATATCTACTACAGACTTCATCTGTTTCCACTTATTGGATGTTTCCGATTCTGGAATATGGCGATATTTCCATAAAGCTTTCGGATAGGTATATATATAATCAACTTCTTTAAGGTAAGTCATCCACAATCCCCAATCCTCAGCTCTTCTGAGAGCTGGCATATATCTTTTACCTAGAATCTGTGTATCAATTATCACACCAGGAGTTCCTATATTACACCCCAAAATCATACTCTGATAATTCTGTTTAGAAGGTTGTTTCATCATATAGTAAGGCTTCAAATTTTCATTTACATCCTCATAATACGTGCAGGTAAAAGCATAATTATTTTTCTTCATAAACTTCAATTGCTCCTCCAACTTGGTGGGATACCACCAATCATCACTGTCACAGAATGCCAAATATCTGCCTAGAGCAGCCTCTATGCCAATATTACGTGCTAAACCCGCCCCCCCATTCTTCTTAGTTTTCAATATCTTAATACGCGAGTCCATAGCAGCAATACTTTTCAGTATATCATTGGTTCCGGGAGCAGGGCTACAGTCGTCTACTATGATCAACTCCCAGCTTTTATAAGTCTGAGCTATGATAGCATCAACTGTCTCATTGATGTATTTTGCCGCATTGTAATACGGCATAATAATGCTTACTTGCATTTACTGTTTAAACAAAAAGTTTTTTAATTGTATGTAATTAGCGCCCAAAATCGATTTGATTATCTTCAACGCAATACGCTTACAAGAAAGGATTAATCTCTTTTTTTTGCTCAATATAATAGACATTACATATTCGTTTGTCGAGTCTGAAAGAAGAACGTATCTACCTATTACTTCCATCCCATCGAACATCTTTACTTGCGTAGTTGGTTCTGAAGTATATATATGTTTAATTCCATTTTTTGAGGCAAACTCTAAAACTCTCTTAGATGTATCTCCATTGGGAATAGAAGCATAAACAATTTTCTCACCAATAATCTTACTTAATGCGGTTATAGAAATTCTCCACTCATTATCGACCTGAGCATCCGTTAGTTTATATAAATGTTTGTGTGAATATGCATGAGATCCAATGATATGTCCATGATTATGTAATTCAATAATATCATCCTCAGATAGAAAATTTTCTAGTCCTATGAATTTACTAGAAATAAAAAATAAACCTTTGAAACCATATTTTTCTAGAATAGGAGCTACAACTGTAGAGAATGATTTTCCACCATCATCAAACGTAAATACCACATGCTCTTGCGAAACTCTGTTATTTTCACAATAATATTTGATAGTTTTTACATGTTCTTCAAAAGACAGAGCACTAATCTTGTATGGAAGATCCCTCTTTCTTTGGAATCCTGATTCTGTTGTATCACAAGTATAGATATCATGATACATCAAAACAATCCGAATCATTTAGTCAATCCTAATTTATCTAAAACAAAGACTATATACAATCTGAATTTTTTAATTATGATATCGCGAAAAATTTTTATCCAACGTTTTTTTTGGGCAATCAGATAGGGTTGCATATCTTCTTCATCATAGAATTTAAATGCCTTTACTTGTTTTTTCTGTCTCTTCCAGTCTGACAAACTAACATTTCCCTGCACGACATTACTAATATCAAAAATTTCATCCATATAGTAACATTCATTGGTTACTACTGTTCGAACATTAGAATAATCCATATCATAACAACTCATTACAAATGCCAAAGGAATATTAGCACCTGCTTGGAAAAACATATGTGAAGTACCATCATTTCGTAGATTTACTTCGAAAAAATAAGCTATATCATCACATAGTCCATACTCAAAGCTAAACAAACCTACATAATCAATTGTATCTAAAAAATATCTTACTTTATTTACATCTATACTTTGATGAATTTCCTTTTTTATTATGCCATACGAACTACCATTTCCTGTAGCAAAGCGTTCAGTTATAAGATTACCTGCAATGATGACTTCACCCTGCTTTGTTCTGCACCCATATATTAGCAAATCTTTTTCCTTTTTAATAAATTGCTGAACTATAAAAACAGAATCATGGCGTACAAGACTCAATGCATGTTTCAATGCATGTTTATCTTTGCAATACTTGAATTTAAATTCATTATAATGTCCTTCTTTTTGATGGCTAGGTTTTATAAAACATGGATATTCTACATCACTGATAGATGTATCCCATTTCACAAATTTAGACTTAGGAACATCAATGCCGATATTTTCAGCCAGACACGTCATATTATACTTATCAATGTATTTTTCCAGATTCCCTTGTTTCAAAGTTCCAGATAGTATGTATCTCCCTTCTAATGAAAGTTTATTTTTATCTATATAAGTAATAATGCCATCACTGGATGTTAATATTACAGGCTTTGAAGTTTGATCCTTAAAATTATTCAACAAATACTCAAAACCCGCAGGAACACAATCTGTTTCTTTATACTTTTTACAATATTTACTTTTTGCTGCATAGCCAACATTCCCATGAATCAAAAAGAAGATATTATTAAATTTTTGCCCTACTTGTCGCATCAAGGCAAGAGCATTATAATCATCAGGAGCCCAAATAATTATTAAATTATCTATCATATTCAATAAATCTTAGAATTTATATGTCATAATATGTATCTTGGCATATTCATTCCAAGAATACCTATTTCTCAACTTTTCTAATATGTTTTCTTGCCTTTCTAAATCAATCTTACGATCAAGGTATAAAGCTATTAACCTTGCAAGATCCTGAGGCTCATTAGACTTAAAAAACCAATCATCTTTAAAGCCATCCAAAGTTTCTTTAAAGGAAGGCAAATCAGAGGTTATTATTATTTTCCTATAATATAATGCCGTTAATAGAACTCCGCTTTGTGAAATACTTCTATAAGGGAGTATAATAATATTTGAATTATTGATACTATTCTGAAGTTCTTTTACTTGTATATAATTGGGATTAATATCTATATTTAGTTTTTTTGACTTATTCTTCAAAACCTCATAATAATCCATTGCCATTTTTCCCATTATTCTGACTTCCAAATGATCTTGATATTCATGGGACAGCAAACCAACAGCATCTACCAATATATCAGCACCTTTATATGGTGTCTGTATACCGTACATAATAATTTTAAATTTATCATCCTCAGTAACATTTTCCTTTGTAACTATATGCTTAGGTTCAAACATTGGATGATATCCTATATTAATCGTACATGCATCAATTCCAAAGTCCTTTATTAACTGCCTCTTACAGCTCGCTGTATGAACTATAAACTTATTTACTGGGTAGCAAACCTTAGAAAATCTTTTTCGATATGTGGGAATTACTTCCTCAGAGATATTATGTGGATATACATCATGAACCGTAAGAACTATTCTAAGTTTTGGTTTGAAAAACTTTATAGCTTTAAGAAAGTAATATTCAATGGAAGAATAATCAATGTAAGGAAGCCAAGCTAAATGTAACACATCAACCTCATGAAATACAACATATAAATATATGTATATATAGTTCAACACTCCTTCCAAGGCTTTCAATATCCGTTTCCATCTACCAACAGACATTTTGGCTTGTATCGGCACCAAGTTAATAAGATGTTTTATCTTGCATTCACCGCATTTAAAGTTTTGATGAATAGTATCAATTTCACTTTGGTTATAAGGAGCAAACAATAATATACTGTCATTCTTTTCCAATTGACTTGTTATGGCAGCACACGCCATATAATCAAAGTTAGTGACCTTGCCGGAAATATCCGCAAAAACAAAATTCATGATAAATTTATTATTTTCTTATGCCTATTTTTCTTGCTGGTATACCGGCCCATATCTCATAATCCCCTGTTGATTGAGTTAATACAGCATTAGCACCAATAACAGTTCCCTTTCCGACAATTAGTGTTTTATCTGAAAACAACAGTTTTGCACCAGCACAAATAATAGCATCATCCATTATATAACAACCACCCTCTTTCTGAGTAGCATCCCATGGTCTAGATTTACCTATTGTGACATTTTGGTATATATGTACATTTTTCCCTAACCGCGTCATAGGATGAAGAATTGTGCCTGGAGAACGATGTACAAATTTTACTCCTCCCAAGTTTTTATCATTAAATATCACTTGCTTAGGAATTTCCAGTCCCAATAACGCCAACATAAAATGAGGAATTCTATACCAACCTCGCAACTGTAGAGAAAGCAATAATTCTATAATATTCATTTAAGTAAAATAATAATGAAATCCAAGTTTATATTCCATACAATCCTGCCGATATTTTATTATCCTCGCGGGTACCCCTCCAACAATAGCTAACGGTGGTACATCTTTTGTTACTACAGCTCCTGTAGCTATAACAGCCCCCCGCCCTATATGAACATTAGGTAAAATAGTAGCCCGAGAAGCAATCCATACATAATCGTCAATTACTATATTACCACCTTTATTAGAATAATTAGGGCTATCATAATCATGTTGTTCTGTCCATATATAAACTTCTTGTGCTATATCTACATTATTTCCAATAATCAACTCCCCCCCTCTACCGTCTAAAAGTACCCGCTTATTGATAACCGAGTTACTTCCAATAGTAATTCTATACGGGCTGCGTAACTCCACATTTCTACAAATAGCAGTATGATTTCCCTTCTTTTTCAAAACTAATGATAGAATCAATTGCCTTACAATATGACAGGGGAAAGACATTATTATATTTAATAAAGAATGGAATAGACCACTTAAAAATATTTTCATTTAATCAAAATTCTAACATTATAAATTATATACGATATTATTTTTACTAAGTTATAGTATAACGTAAACAATCCAGAATTCGATGTCTTTTGAAAAAAATGGTATCTCCTATAAAATTTAACACCAAACATATTACATTTCAACAAGACCTCTTTTACTCCAGGTACTTTGCAGACTTTGTTATCCATTAACGAAAGCTTTTCTAAATAGGTATTTGTTTTTTCATAACATAAGATAGTTGAAAAACACAAGTTAATAATATCACAGAAAACCTTACGTTGTTTAATCGTTGAAGGTATTGAAAAATCTCTATTTTTAATATCGTTATACATCCTATCTATAATTCTAAACATATGAGAAATAGACTTTATTTGTGAAGATAAGTTTACTGTTTGTCCAAATCTGCCCAACTGATAACAATAAATAGTAAGATCATAGGCAATATATGTTTTTATAAATGGTAATGGGTAAAAACAATATTCAGAATCTGTATATGAAATGCCTGTAGACAGTTCTATTGCATTATTTTTAAGTATACTTGTTTTATAGGCAATACCATGCATCGCAAAATTTACAACATTACTTAAATTTAAAGTATCAAATGAAGATATTTTATCATAATTGATCTGGCTTGGTCGAAATAAAACACTAATCTTTCCCTTATCTCTCCTATAATTAGTAAAGACAAGATCAGCGTTTGTTCCTTTTAATTTTTCTACTAGTTTTATTAGATTTGAATTTACGTAAAAATCATCCGAATCCAAAATTTTAAAATACTTGCCACTTGCCACCTCAATACCCTTATTTATAGTTGATCCATAGTTACCATTTGGCTTATCAATCACTTTTACTATATTAGGGTATTTTTCCTCATAAGCTTTGGCTATTTTCAAAGAATTATCCTTACTTCCATCGTTAACAACCAAAATCTCCAAAGAATCTGTTTTTTGAGGTTCCAGCAATGAATTAAGACATCTAGGTAAAAGCCCCTCCATATTATATGTAGGTATGACTACACTTAAAATCTTATCATTCATATTAGTTACTTTAATCATATTTTTTAAACGGTAATACTGCTATTAAAATAAGTGGAGCATAAACTAAAGGTTCACCTATACAAAGAAATAGTACTACCATAATATACAACATTTTACTAATCGGTAAATGCCGTTTTTCATATTCTCGTGAAAGTGACCAAAAGAAAGAAATGCCAAAAAGCAAGCCAAATTGGGCAATTTGAAGTAAAATACCATTACTTGCTGCTCCTGTAAGCCCATATTTGTCGCCTAAAGAGAAGAAAGTCTTCGAGTATACGCCAGACCCAAAGAATGGATTTTCTGTAATAATATTAATCAAACATATAGTATCATTTGCACGTACCAAAAATGATCCACTATCATCAGAAAACTTTCCAGCAACAACTTTACTATTTTTTATCACAAGAATAAAAACAAGAATGGATAGTATCAACATGATTCCCCAGACTATATTTTTCTTTGATTTTTTCAGCAAAATTCCTATTATTATTACTCCAAGAGTCAAATACCCTGTAGTACTCATAGTCAAAACAACAGCCAAAACAATGACTGCATATTTTGTTAAGTCAGTTTTTCCAATGAATCGAACTGGCAAAGAAAGTATATGGCAGTTCATTATTAATGCCATGTTTAGAGCCATTTGATAAACACCTGGTTCCCAAAACAAGCCACTCAAGTGTTGATTTAATCCCCATTTTCCACCTCCAAAAGTATGAAAAGCAAACAAATAAAACCCATATAGATTACTATCAGATTTATTCACTAAGGCAGGTTGAATAAAATCAAGCCAATATGCTATTTGAAAAGAGAAACTGATTATTGCAAGCACAAATATTACGTTAAAAAAAGCATACCTGAAAGTTCTAAATGATATAGACGATGTGACCAAATAGGTTGATACCAATAAAATTACATCTCCTAGCAGATTCATGTCACCTCCATATCGTAAATAGCAAATAACTATCAAAATTGAGTATATTACCAAAAATGAGTTAGTAGGTCTAGTTACACTCCCTCTCCTTAATGCATATATAAAAGAAAGTCCAAGAACACTTAATAGTGTAACTCCAGCATGCAACATATAAAAGTATGTAGTACCACTAGCTAGCAACAATCCCAGTATAACAAGATAATCAAATAAATTAATGCATGTCTCTGTCTTAATCATTGAATACATACAATCAATTAAATCTCGTTAATGCAAAGAATTTCTTCAACGATTGGTGCCATGTCAAAATATTTATACCGTCCAAGGCGACCACCAAAAATTATATTCTTTTCTTTCTCTGCCAATTTTGTATAAGCATCAGCAAGAGCATTATTTCTATTATCATTTACTGGGTAATATGGTTCCATGCCATCTGTGTACTCTGTTGAATATTCTTCAGAAATCACTGTCTTAGAGCAGTTATAAACATCTTGTCCAAACATCTCAAAATGCTTATGCTCAATAATACGGGTATAAGGTACATCCTGAGAAGTGTAGTTAATCACTGCATTACCTTGATAGTTTGGAATATCTTCAATACGAGTCTCAAAATTTACAGTACGCCAATCAAGCTTACCAAGCTTATATTCAAAGAATTTATCGATGGCACCAGTATATATAAGCCTGTCTGCTATTTCTTTCCAACAATCCTTCAAAAAAACCTTTTTACCCGAATCCCATTCTATTATTTCTGTAAAGAAGTCAACATTTGTTCTACACTCAATCCCTTCAAGAAGCCCATCAATTAGTTTATTGTAGCCACCCACAGGAATTCCTTGATATTTGTCGTTGAAATAGTTGTTATCAAAAACAAAGCGTACAGGAAGGCGCTTGATAATAAAAGCTGGCAGCTCCTTACAACTACGTCCCCATTGCTTCTCAGTATACTCCTTAATCAATTTTTCAAAAATATCTTTTCCCACGAGGATTAAAGCTTGCTCTTCCAGATTAGCAGGCTCACGACCATTTAGACCCGCTATAGCTTTTGCCTTCTGTTCATCAATTTTAGCTTGAGCTTGTTCAGGTGTAGTTACACCCCACATCTGATAAAAGGTATTCATATTAAAAGGAAGATTGTAGAGTTCTCCCTTGTAGTTAGCCATTGGACAATTGGTATAACGATTAAACTCCACAATGGAGTTAACAAAATCCCACACTTCTTTGTTATTCGTATGGAATATATGTGCACCATATTTATGCACATTAATACCCTCAATATTTTCGCAATATACATTACCTCCCAAATGAGAACGTCTATCTATTACCAAACATTTCTTTCCTGCCAGTAGAGCTTTATAAGCAAAAGTGGCTCCATAAAGGCCAGAGCCAACTATTAGATAATCATATTTTTTATCTTTCATAATTTATGTAAGGGATATTATACAAAGAATCAATTCACGACAAAGATTTCACCACAATACATTACCACAACATCAATGCTAAATATCATATTAAGGAGATCAACATAGCATACTCTATTTACAACTATATACGTTTGGTTATAATTAGGACAAATGTCTTTACTATTTTGAAACAAATCTCCAATTTACTATATCCAAGATCAGAGAGTATTTTCACACACTCTCTAAACAAAAACAGTTTACCATATACTAGTAGTCTTACCAATTGAACATAATGGGTGTATAATGGGACTTTAATATCATTTTTTTTAAAAAAAAGTTCAGCTCTTCCAAACACACTTATTCTAGAAAGTACTCTGTCATTACTGATGATTCTGGAAACAGAATCTTGCCTAGTAGTTACACAATATAATGCCCTTTTATCTACAAGAATATATCTGGCATAGAAACCTATCAAATACGCAAATGTTGTATCATTATGTATCTTTGTTTCATCATACTTTATATTGTTAACAACAATAAGCTCTCTTTTTATAATTTTACACCAAGGTTCTCCAAATAGATATCTCAATTTATCAGCATACTTATCTTTACCAGAGCAATATAAGTCAATGTAATTGTTAAGATGAGCAACTCTGTTTGAAGGTAAATAAGAGTTTGTATCAAGAGAGTTCCCTTTAAAGTAAGCGATATCAAACTCTTTATCTTTATATTCGTTCAAAACAGAATCAACACAGTAATTAAAGAAATCATCAGCATCAGCAAATATGACATATTTCCCAAATGCATGCTCAAGACCAATGTTTCTTGCTTGTCCTCCACCTACGCACTCTTTACTAAAAATAAACTCTATATAGTTGAATTTCCTCTCTAATTTATGTAATTGATTACAATATTTCTCTGAACTACAATCATCAACAACTATTATCTGAACATCCTCTCTTTGTGGAATTGAACTCAAACATCGATCTAAAAGCAAAGGAATGTTATGATGAGGAATGATGATTGAATATACTGGATTATTTGTCATGCCTAAAGTATAAATTAGAAAACTATTTAAAACACATCCAGACGTTGTATTTCCGATAATAAGCACAAGAAATATCACATATGGAATTTAAAAAAAATTCAGCTACAGAATTGACGCAAAGAGTATGATTTAATTGTAAGTATCTCTATTTGTTCAACAACTCCTCTCCTATTATCAATAGTCATAATTTCAATATTTACATAAAATTGCTTATATTAATGCACTTTCAACTATCCAATAATATAGCATATGTGTTAGGATTAATCTAGCAATAAATTGCATAACTAACATTCTATTTTCCTATAGAAAGTAATGGAATTTGCTCCTGCTCCAATTCCCGCTTATCATAGATATTTCTTCCATCTACCACTAGTACATTTCTCATTGCCTTTTTTATTACCTTCCAACTCGGAATGCGGAACTGCTTCCATTCAGTAATCAGAGCAAGCACATCTGCATCAATCACTGCCTCATACATATCCTTGCAGTATACAACAACATCACCAATTCTCCGTTTACATTCATCCATTGCCACCGGATCATAAACATTTACTTTCGCACCTGCTTTTATCAACCTATCTATGATAACTAAAGCAGGTGCTTCACGCATATCATCCGTTTCCGGCTTAAAAGCCAATCCCCACAAAGCAATTGTTTTATCTTCCAGATTGCCATCAAAAACTTTAAGAATTTTCTCAAATACAATATTCTTCTGGTACTCATTCACTTCTTCCACAGCTTCAATCACTCTCATATCATAACCATACTCTTTCCCTGTATGAATCAACGCTTTCACATCTTTCGGAAAACAACTTCCTCCATATCCACAACCCGGATAAAGAAATTTTGTCCCAATACGCGCATCCGCGCCAATCCCCCGACGCACCATGTCCACATCGGCTCCGACAAGTTCACAAAGATTAGCTATATCATTCATAAAACTAATTCGAGTAGCAAGCATAGAGTTAGCAGCATATTTAGTCATCTCCGCAGAAGGAATATCCATAAAAATAATACGGTAATTATTAAGGACGAAGGGCTTATAAAGTTTATTCATTATATCTTTAGCGCGTTCAGTCTCCACTCCGATAACTACACGATCTGGACTCATAAAATCTTTCAGAGCAGCACCCTCTTTCAAAAATTCAGGATTAGAAGCCACATCAAATTCAATATGTGAATTTCTTCTCAGCAATTCCTCTTTGATTACAGCTTTTATTTTCATTGCTGTACCTACTGGTACAGTACTTTTAGTAACTAATAACGTATACTTTTTTATATTTTGTCCAAAGGTACGGGCTACATCAAGCACATACTTCAAATCAGCACTACCATCTTCATCGGGTGGGGTACCTACAGCACTAAAAACTATTTCTACATTATCTATACATGAAGTTAAATCAGTAGCAAATTTTAAACGCCCCGCTTCTACATTACGCTTCACCATACTATCTAACCCCGGTTCATATATAGGAATCTCGCTTGACTGAAGTTTCAATATCTTTCCTTCATCAATATCTATACAAGTGACATCCGCTCCCATTTCTGCGAAGCATGTACCCGATACTAATCCTACATAACCTGTACCTACAATTGCAATATTCATAAAAACATTTTTATTATTGGATTAATTTATATGCTCCATACACATTTCCACATATCTTGTGTTTGTGACTGAATTTTAGGAAGTTGCAGTCGCAGATGTTCACGTATTTCCTGACTTTTGTTAGTAGATAGAAATTCACTAACTTTATCAATACATGAAACTAAATTTGTTACATCAAGAATACAGTCAGTCATTCCATAACCTTTAAAAAGCTCTGCATACTTATGACTCCAGCTTGTTGCCAAACATGGCACACAGGAATTTAAAGCAGATACGGCCCCATGGAATCGGGAAGTTATACATAATATAGACGTAGCAATAAGTCCTTTTACCTCCAATGCATTCAAGCCTGTTACAACTTCTATACGTTTACACAATTTATTCCTACACATATAAGCCAACTCTTCATCCTCTCTACCTTCGTGGTTCAACAGATAAACTTTATGCCCACCAGCAATAGCTTTATCAATCACCTTATTTAATATCTCAAGATAATCTTCTAGAGATATTGCTCCTTTATCAATCATACGAAGATTAGGAATTATGCAAACGCCATTTTTTAGATGATCATACCTCTTCGGACATTGCCCATACACTATAGAAGTAAAGTCTAAAAATAAATGAACTTTTTTCATATTCACATTACATTGTTGTAAATATCCCAAAGACACTTCCTCACGAGGCATAATTATATCAGCATACTGATTTAAAAGAGCTAATTCCTTTTTTGTGTTAGGTAAATTAGCCGGACCAAAAGCTTGAGGTAAAAAGATAATTTTAGTTCCTTGTTTGTGGTATCCCATAAGTTGTTTCTCCCAAACTTTCACAATATAATCTGTCGGTTTCCACTGATCAGAAAAAGCAAAACCACTTGCATCAATAAAATAGTCAGCATCATTAACCGCACTGGAATCATCAATAAAATAATAAGGCAAATGAAGTCTTCGCAAAATTCCCGGAATATAAAGTTTCCTCGCAGCTTTCTTTATTTTCGCAAAAGGTTTGTTCCGCAGCTTCAAATTTGTATGAATATAACTTAAACCCTGTCCGATCGCATATATAGGTACATATACCCATGCATCAGGATACTTACGTTCTATCTCTTGCAGAATAGCATATAGCATCAATTCAGCTCCTTTATTGTTTGTTTCTATTCCAGATAACACTATTTTCATATAACCTCAATCTTTTTTAATTAAAACTTAAATCTTACATCCTCTTTGTTTATTTTCATCTTATCTTTATATCACTTTTCATAAATCCGCTATCTTCTCTCTATGAACTTTACCTTGACATAAGATAATTTTCATCAACCGATTGATTATATTGCTAAATAAAGGCAAACAACAAATTGTAGGAATTATTATTAGTGCAATTTTTTCAAACCATGTTGCTTCTCCAAATGAGGGAAATACTAAATAAATGAAAGGAAGAACGACAAGTGCATGCAGAAGATAAACATTCATAGTATTACTCCCATATTTTGTATAAAAAGTCTCCTTATTAGGGCATATTTTCATTACACAAAAACCTGTTATCACAATCGTTACCTGTAAAGCAATGCGCACAAATAAACCTTTTATGCTCAAACCAAATTCATTTGTAAATCCTGTAGCATAAGTAACACCAGGATATCTTTCTATAACAAAGAACCAGAACAGAAAAAGTACTATAAATACCAAATACCCTCTCCAATTTAACTTTGTAAATATTGCATCTTTAATAATACTAAATCTATTTTCATGGGCAACAAAATACCCTAAAAGAAAATATGGCAAAAAACAGAATATTCTAGAAAGAGAGTAGTCATTGCCAATAAATGGGATAAAGCCAACCAGCCAAGACAGTAAGAAGCTAAGTGTAATAACATACTTAATTCTCAATAAATAAGGAAAAGTACACGATATATAAACAATGCCAATAAATACCACATTGCAAAACCTGGTTGTTTCCAAGAAAATACATAATTTGGAGTAACCAGCATCTGAAGTATATCATTCACCACAGTAAACAAAAGACACGGATACAGTAGATATTTTACATTCTTCCAAAACGCCTGTTCTTTTTTCGTCAAATAACCTGATATAAAAGTAAAAAGAGGCATAGTGAAACATCTACAAATAAAACGAATATATTCTATACCATCATCACCATAAGAATTCAATAATGTATGTCCAATAATCACCAACAATATCAAAATAACTTTAACATTATCAAGGTTGTAAATTCTTTTCTCCATCATCAAAAAAAATATTAGTAAACCTTCAAATTATTGTCAATTTTTAAAAGTTTTTCTCACCTGCTCAATGGCTTTCTCTCCCAATGTTTGCTTAACCGCATTTTTTAAAGCTTTCTTTATGACCATAGAGCTATCACTTTCAATGCTCCGAACCATTTTCAAAGCTTTTTTTTCCTCTTCTGTATTCGTAAATACCTCAAACAAGATAGGTTTATCAGTAATTTCCGGAGTTAAGTAACGAGAAACAACTTGTTCAAATTCCTCCTTTGTTGATGCACACAAGTATTCATATCCTAAATCTTGAGCATAATGTTTTATAAGCTCTGGAGACTGATTACCATAATGACCAGCTGCAGCAATAAATGCATCTGCCGCTTCCTCAAACTGCGCAGCCTGATGATTGTAATTTCTAAATTCAACTCCCTTTCCATTATTGATAAGAAGTATTCGTAAATTAGCCCCCACATGACGGTTACTTACTACATTCATGTCATAGAAAAAAGCCAAATCACCAAATAATCCAAAATAGAGTTTATCTTTATGGACCAAAGATGCACCTATCAAAGTAGAAAGGCAACCATCAATGCCAAAGCCACCGACATTGGAGTATGAAAGTACAGAATCTGGTATTTCAAAGAAATTCCATGATCGTAATGTATTCAAAATTCCCAAATGTAACACTGAACTCTCAGGCAATCGAGGAGCCAGCTGCTTAGCTACCCAAATATTCGAAAAAGGTATTTCAGGCATTTTATTTAGTATCCTCCTATATTCTTCCTTATAACTTGTCAGAAAACTATCCGACATAGGCGTATCCCACTTTATATAATGTTCAAAAAAGTTAGATTCCGACATATCAAAGACATGGGTTAATTGATGAAAAGTATCACGAATTTCTCCATCTTCGTTCACACGCCAAACCTCTTTCACTTGTAAACAATTTAAGCCAGAATATTCGCCAGAAACTTCACCTATATGAATAAGCAAATCAAACTGAGATAATTTAGGAATATAATTATCTTGAGATAGTGGCAAAGAAAAAAGTACTCTATATTTACCCTTATAATTGCTCGTATGATCACATAAAGCCACAGCATTATTGGAAGCACAGAATCTATCAAGCAGCTCGCTTTCCTCATCCGTCCAGCGATTATGAGAACCTATAAACACTCCTATTCTGCCACTGGGTATCTGAGGAAATTTATCATATCCTGTAATACATTTAATAATGCGAGCCTTCGGAAGTTTCTCGACAGAAAAGTCATCACTATGAGTAGTTTCCAAATTTATATGAATAGGACCTCCTCCATTCTGCTTCAGAGTACTCAAAGCTTGATTTATCTTAATCATACAATCCCATTCATCATCTTCGTCTTTTACAATACCAGCCAAGACACTACGCTTTACAACATCACTAGGGGGGGATGTTCTATCCGTTACCTGTGCAACCAATTGAGCTATCATGGATGAACTTTTAGAGGAAGTTATTGCTATTAAAGGCAATTTTCTGTAGAATGCTTCCGTCAATCCAGGCATATAATTTCGAGAGGCAGTAGCACCAGTACATGATAAAACAACCGGTTCCCCAGATTCTGCCGCCAATCCACAAGCAATATAAGCAGCCGAACGTTCATCAGCCGCAGAATACATCTCAAAAAAAGAATCATTCTGCATACTAGCAACAACTGTAATATTGGTTGCCCCGGGAGAGGCAACTACCTTTTTAATACCATTAGCTTTCAACAAAAATAATACTATTTGAACATTGCGTTCATTCGTATAAAAGTTACCCATATTTATATTGCAAATTAAAATTTATAATCCATATCATCAAACGTTATTATTCCAGCTCCTCCTGTCATATAAACAATGTCACCAACTACAGTTCTTCCCATGCCACTAGTCAGTACAACGGCCATATTTGCTATTTCCTCCGGCATTGCATATCTTCCTAAAGGATTACTTGTGTGTCCGATTTCTTCACTACCATCTTTCATGAGCATTGGAGTTGCCGTAGGCCCCGGAGCCAATCCATTTACTACTATATCATAAGGAATAAGAGATTTTGCCAATCCAAGAGTTAATCCTCTCACACCCCATTTAGACAACGTATAGGCGGAGGCCGCAGGGCGAAGACCCGATGAAGAAATTATATTCAAAATATTACCAGTAATTTTATTTTCTTTCATATATTTTCCGACAAGTCGTGAAAGAAAGAATACTGCTTTCAAATTTGTATCAAGTATCATGTCATAGTCAGCCTCAGTAACAGTAGCGATGTGCCCTCCCCGTATGCCTGCATTATTAATTAAAATATCAACATTTCGTCCATCCAAAAGAGACAATATTTTTTGAAAGCATGTTTCAAATTCAGCTACATCAGTATTATCCATTACAACACCAAATATTCTATTCTGAAAATCTTTATTCTGTAATAGTTTCTTACAACTATCCTGAATTCGGCTTTCATTCCTTCCTGTAATCACAACGCTTGCACCACTCTTTAGAAAAGCATTAGCTATCGCAAAACCAATTCCACTCGTACCTCCTGTTAATAATGCAACTCGGCCCTTCAATAGTTCATTGGGAGCAATTTGAACGATAGATGTTGTGACTTTTTTTATTGGTACACCTTTTACAATATAAATTACAGCTCTTTTCAAACACTCTTTTACAGACATGACTATACTTTATTAAATTTCAACATTATATTTTTTAATTTAGAAATAAAATAAGCCCTTTCATCTTGTTCTAAACCCAATAAGCAGATGGACACACAAGTAGATAAAAAGCTAACAGCAAATACAATACATAAACGTAAAATAGAAGAATTCATACTATATATTATTCCGCAAGGAATTATAAAAGCTACTATTGAGGTAAATACAAGCCTACATATCACCTGCCTGATAAATGGCATTACGGGAAAATCAAGTAACCCCTTAAGTATGTGTAAACGAACAAATATAAGTAACATATAAATAGCAATATAAATTACATAAGTTATAATAGCTGGATATCCTAATTTAAATGCCATCCATGTCAATGGAAACACAAGGCAGCCAACCATAGTTACCCATAATTGATATTTTCTTATCTTCCCTGTAGCAGACGCTGCAGTCATCATAGAATTACCTAATAATGTTGCTAATGAACCAAACATTGCCAGTTTCATGAAGATTGGTGTATACTCAGGAACAACCTTTAACCACATAGTAAGAATTGCCTCTGTTTCCAACACAAACGGCACAACGAACAAAAACAATAGAAAATAAGAATATTTAGCTCCGCGACAAACTAACATAAACATATATTTCCGATCACCAGATGCATAAGATTTTGTTATTTGAGGATTTATGGCTATAGTAAAGTTATTTACAAATTGCATGACAGCTGCATTTAATTGTGTAGCTATTCCACGCGCAGCATTAACTGTTACTCCAAAAAATAAATTAATTAAAATATTAACTCCTTGTGTATTGAAGATATAGGCACAGTTTCCAAAAAAGCTCCAACCTGCGAAACTTGTCATTTCCCTTATGATTAATTTATCATAAACATATCTATAATTGCATTCATAGAAATGGCGTTTACAATAAATACCGTAAGTAATTCGAATGACAACAGCCACTATAACAAGTAATACGGCATAGGTAGACAGCTTATCAAAAGGTGATGACAACAGTGCATACACAACTGCAAGTTTTAATACAGCCTCCAGAATGCTGACATAAGCAAAAGCTTTCATATGCTCATGTGCTATAATGCAAGCATTGTAGGGAATACTAATCAAATTAATAACAAACGTAAGAAGAGAACAATGCAATACCCAGTTAGCTGCCACAAGACGATCAGAAGGTATATTCATCTCATAATTGAGAAACCAAATTCCTACACTCTCACCAACAATAAAAACAATCAAAGATATAGCAATTTGAATATTGATACTTGTCGAGAATACACTTTTCAGTCTCTCAATATTACCACACCCTAACTCAAAAGTTATAAATCTACTAATAGCCGATGATAGCGAACCTGAAATGACAGAAAACATAGCGACAACACCACCCACCACATTATAAATACCATAATTCTCCACTCCCAATACATTTAAGACTACACGGCTCGTATAAAGAGTAATAGCCATAATCATAAAAGTACGAATATAAAGAAGTAAGGTATTTTTCGCTATACGCTTACTATTATGCAACATATAAAGTTATCGTTAGAGTTGTAGTACTTTGGTTAGTGTCCAATTTTGACGTGTAGCCCAAGGAAAACCGCCATAAGGCGATTTCCCAATAAACAACGTCAAAAAGGATATCGATTTTTAATATTTATTATTAATTCAGTCCGATTGTCAAGGGCAATAAATATTCATAATCCCTACGACCTTTAACTATTTCGCTGAAAAATCTCTTGAAATAATCCAGTACTGACACACCCTGCATCTAGGAGAATGACATCCCGCCAATTGATTAAATAAATCTTTTCATCACCATTATAGCTTACATGCATAAACTTGTAGCTAGGTCTGAAACGTCTCTCAAACATGCTGTAAGAACGTTGATCATAACTGAACAAGCGAACCAGACGTAAATCTTTGGACATCACGATAAAAACATCGCCGGCTTCCGGTTCACGATCCAACTGCTGATGGATGTTATCATATTTACAGCGCATATCATGGAAATCACGGACAAAGAAAAAGCGGTTGAGCCCTGTTATATTCAACATAAGCCCTACAGTTTCTCTACTAAGATTTTCAAACCTGCGTAGCTTAAATTTTTCTGACAGAGATGAACACCATTGCTCATGCGGATATCTACCAAGATTCGAAGTTCGGCAAGCGAAGAAAACCGAATATCCACTTCCGGATCTTGTTCAGGGAGTGGTGAAGGAGTTTCCTGAATTTCTGCTTCCGGGGAGGGAGAACCCAAAAAATGAACAGGAATTATCGGCTTTCGGCTATCCTTGTACCATTTGGCAAACAGGTTATAAGGGACTTTGTTAGAAAGACAGAATTGCTCTATCGAAACACCAGAAGGGACGCCTTCTAATTTATAGCGCAAAAAAAGACGCTCAAAATCATTGTAACTATACATAAACTTTGCTTGGGATTTAACGGAAGCAAAGCTCGCTCTTTTAGAGTATTTATCCTATACGGCATTTTTGGACGCTAACATAAGGATTATCCACTACATTATGAAATTGGAAGCGCAGGCCACGGATTACGCCGTACCCTATAAACTATGCAAAAAGACGAAATTGATTTCTTAGTATATGCTATGCTATTCTATCACCCAACTCTCCAACGTACCACGCCCGCTGTCAAAGTTTACAGCGACTTTCACCACAGGAAAGCCGCAGAGTGCGAAACGTTCAGGATAGTTTTTCAGATTGATCTGGTTCAGTGCGGATTCAGCGGTTTTGTCCAGCTTCAGCTCCATAACGTAGAGGGTGGTCTTGGTGCGGAGCACCACATCCACACGCCCCACTGGGGTACGGACTTCCACATCAACGTAATAGCCGAGAAGACTGAATATAATGTAAAGCACTTGCTGGAAATGGCCTTCGGAACGAGCGTTGTCACAGTAAGGTACCGTAGAGAGGAACGTCTGCAACAGGCGCAGGGCGCCGTCCATGTCGTCGCGGCTCAAGAAACGGGCCAAGTTCACCACAGTGGTGTTGGCGGTCAATGTATCTTTGGTGATGTACGAAGGTATCAAACTTTCCATCAAGCCCACACGCACTTCACGGTTGGGGATGTCGAGGGAATAAACACCGAAATCCCGGTCACAGTCTTTTATCGTGAGATAACCGCTCTGATAGAGCAAGGGGACGACACTGGTCATGCGTTCGGTGGGAGCGTCGAAATCAGATGCCACAGCTTCAACTCCGCCTATCCGCGAGGGAAGGACACCGAACTTGTTCAACATCTCGATCAAGTAAGTGGGGGTGCCGCTACCGAACCAATAAGATTCTATCCGCCCATCCGCAAGGGCATTCAGCAGACTGTACGGATTGAAGATGTCGGAAGAAGGCCAAGTGAAATGATAGCCGTCATAATGATCCGTCAGTTTGGAGACAGCATCTTCATACGTCAGATCCAACTTGTCCGCCAGTAGGGCAATGTCATCGGACATCTGCGTGAGCATCTCCTCTTTTGTGATGCCGCAAATGCCGCCATACTTCTCATCCATGCTGATGTTCTTGATGTTGTTCAGCTCGCTGAAGATACTCAGTTGGGAGAATTTCGTAATGCCCGTCAGGAACACATAACGCAGGTATGGGTCGCAGGCCTTCAAAGGACTATAGAAGTTTCGCATCACGTTGCGGAGGGCAGGCAGGTTCTTTTCCTCGTGAACCACATCCAAGAGAGGAGCGTCGTACTCGTCTATCAGGACTACCACCTGCTTGCCGGTCTGACGACAAGCACGCTCGATGACTCCCTGCAATCGCTGGTTGACTTTCTTCTCCCCTTCACCACGACCGTAAACCTCCTCATACTTCAATAGTTTCCCTTCCAACTCGTCAAGAAGGGACTCCTTGTCCATGTGCTTGGCTGTACTCATATCGAAGTGAAGCACCGGATGTTCCATCCACTCCGTTTCAAGACGGTCGATGGCAAGTCCTGCGAACAAGTCCTTACAACCCACAAAATAAGAATGGAGGGTAGAGACCAGAAGGCTCTTGCCAAAACGACGGGGACGACTCAAGAACATATACTTGGCACCGGAATGCGTCATGCGATAGACGTATTCGGTCTTGTCTATATACAGATAGTTCTTGGTAATCAACTCCGAGAAGGTCTGTATCCCGATGGGGTAAAGGCGTTGTTGCTGGTTCATTCTATTATCCTCCGTCATTTTGTAGGGCAAATATAAGATTTTAAACAGAGACTACACAGTGTTTCACGGATTATTTGCGAGTTTTCAATCCTCGATATACTCCCACGGATAGGCATTATCCACTACATTCTGAAACTCCTCGGCAGCTTCCATTTGTTCAGCTGTGAGCGATGACGAATCCCAAGAAGCGATAATGGCACGCCCCTCGTCAGCCAAAGGCTCGTCGAACACTTCACCATAGCAGGCGGTAAGCAGACGAAGCTTCAATAACGAAGCGGGAAGAGTTTCGAGAATATCCCAACAGTAATCCAATATCTTCTGGACATGTTTCTGTTTTTCACCATGATCTACGAATGAGGCATTGTAGCCCATCAGCAAAGCAAGACAGATATTCGCCCGCTCTTCAACTGTGGAGCCTTTTACACCGGAATTATACAATGCCGTGGTCAGGCGATAAACTTCGCCATTACGACGGGAAAGATCGTCGCTATAGACAGGACTACCGTCCATACCCAAATACATCAGTTCGTGCGCAGCACGCTGAAGGGCAAGAGTTTCTTCGGAAAGAGACATAATGATTTATGATTTATAATTTATGATTTATCAGCCGTTCAAAAGCAACGACCGACCGTCAACTATTTGATAACTTCTATAAGATCGGGGTGGATAGTAGCCATGGCAACAGCGATGACGCCTTGTATCTCGACAACCACACGGCGATCACGCGCACCTTTCACTTTCAGGAAAATTCCTTCCTGACCCTCGAAATCACCACCTGTGACACGAACTTTAGTACCTTTAGACAGGTTCAGTTCATCAGGCTGGAAGTACAGAAGATGGTCATTATAGGTACCGGCAACGGCAATGAAACGTTGCATCTCGCTGTCCGAGATGATAATCTTCTGACCGCTACGGGTATCGGTGATATATTGCAAATAAGTTACCTGAGATTTTACACGCTTCACATCAGAAGGGCGGGCATGAACAAAAAGCAAGTTATGGATCACCGGAACCAAGGCACGAACCTTCTTCCCTTTCTTTATGCTGATCTTGTATTGCATGGGAACAAAACAGCCCATCCCCTCTTTTTCAAGTAGACGCATAGCATCTGGCTCTCTACGGTAGGTGGCGCGCATCGCATACCATATTTCGGTTTCTTTATCCACTTCCATTTTAGGGGTTATTTCAGAAAAGGGTGTTCTCTCGGGGCTTTGAAACCCTTACACATTCCTGAGTTTCAATCACTTGCGAACGCTTTATGTAAAATACAACAAGCTTTGCGTCCCTCTTGCCAACAGATTTTATGAAGTAGTTCATTACCTTGAAGGTAAAAAGCTATAAACGAATCAGTTAAATAGAAATATTATCTTTTAATCGTTCGTTTTTTATGCGTAAAGATTTTTAAAATCCTCAGGATTGAGATAGGTATAAAAAGAATTGATATTAACTAATATTTTTATAAAATCTTTATCACTTATATTCAATAACTTAGATAGATAAAACAGACATTACTAAAATATTTTTCATCAAACATTTTGTCAGTTAAAAAAACACATTTATCTTTGTGCACATTAAACGAACGTTTTTTGTACACCCATCAAATATTACTACAGTAATCTATATATCAAACACTTATCATCCAACAAACATCTTATTTTTCACTTATTACGCGTTCTATTTTCACTCTTCATATTTATCTTATACTTTTGCACCTTTTTTAACACTGCAAATATCAGTTAACAAACAATCAACATGTAAACAAAATGGAAAGTAATAAAAAAGCGAAGAATCTAAAGATTCTAACCAGAGAAGTAAGAACTATCGTATTGTAAAACAGAGAAATCTAAAGAGAAAAGGAGTGAGTGACGTCAGCATTATTAAAGAAGAATGGCTGGCAGAGCGCAAATATTTCGGAAAAAACACCCACATATATGTAGGTGCACTCAGAGCCTTCAAATTAGGGGCTTATAGAGGAATCGGAATCAAGACAATCAATGATTTAGCAACACATTTATTCGCAAATGGAGATATGTTAAAGCACAACAAAGAAGAAGGTATTCCGCTGAAATTAAACAGTTTAACTACAGAACTAAGAAAAGTGTGGGCAGTGATAAAAGTGGAAGATACGGAAAACATAGATCCTTATGGATATGACGTGACATTAAATCCATAATAGTTCATTCAAAAAAAAGAGGCGACCTTTGCACAAAATAAAAAAAACGCAATGGAAAACTCTTTTAGAATGTCGCTATTCATGCCCCCTATCTCTCCGATAAAGGACAAAGCAACCGGAAGGATCGTGAAAAACGCCACGCTGACTCCACTACGCACAGTGGAACTCAACGAAGTATACAAGTTGGTCACTGCAAACGCGAAACTTGCCGCGCTCACGCTTGCTGTACGAAACGCCGTACAGCAGGGTGACGACAGTGTCTGCCGCCTATTGAAGCAGCAGACACTGCCCTACGTGACCCCGTGCGGAGTCTTCACCCGACGCAGAAGCGACTGTATAGAAGAGACGTCAGGACTCGTGGTAGTGGACGTAGACCATCTCGAATCTAACGAAGAAGCAAAAAAACTGCGCCAACTACTATTCGAAGATCCCTATCTACACCCCGCGTTAGTGTTCATCAGTCCCACCGGAAAGGGCGTGAAAGCCTTCGTGCCCTGCGCACCCGGACAAAGCGCCACAGATGGAATCCGCTGGGCGATGAGCTATGTACACTGCATGTACGACACCGACCACCGGAATTCGGGTAAAGGAGTGGATACCTCAGGAAAAGACCTCGTACGCTCCTGTTTCCTGTGCCATGACCCGGAAGCGTTGATAAGAACTGAAAAGGACGAGTTATAAATTACGAATTACAACAATCAATGGAACCACTATCTTCATTGCACCTACTGACCGAAGCCGTCAGAAATGCGGGAGCAGACATCGCACCTACCTATCAAGAGTATATACAACTGGCCTTTGCCATCGCCACCGACTGCGGCGAGGCAGGGCGTCAGGATTTTCTCGCCCTGTGCAGCCTCTCATCAAAGTATGACCATCGGGCAGCAGAACAACTATTCAGCAATGCGCTGAAGACCGGACATAACGACGTACACATAGGCACCGCCTTCCATCTGGCCGAGCTGTGCGGCGTGAAAATCGAATATGAAAATCCAGGCACCGTTGGTACAGTTGGTACAGAAGTTCGCCCACCTTCTGGCACACACACACGCACACGCGTAAAAGAGGTGTACTCACAAGAGAAAAATGACTTCTCTTGTGAAGAAGAGACTTCGTCAGGCAGCGCTCCGCTGTCTCCTCTGCCCACTTTCGACAAGAACATCCGATGGCCTTATCCCCTGGAACACATCATGAGTTGCGCCACCTCCGATGCCCAGAGCGACGTCCTGCTGCTGGGAGCACTCAACGTTTTGGGCGCCACCATGGGGCCGCACGTCCGGTGCGCATACGGAGGAAAGATGGTATCGCCCTGCATGCAGACTTTCACTTCGGCCAACTCCGCATCCGGAAAAGGAGTCCTGTCGCTGGTACGCCTGCTGGTAGAACCTTTTCACGATGAGATACGCAAGCAGGTGGCAGAAAGAATGGTATGCTACCAACGCGACAAGGCAAAGTACGATGCACTGGGAAAAGAACGGGCAAAAGCCGAGATTCCGACACTGCCGCCCAACAAAATGTTCCTCATCTCAGGAAACAACACGGGAACGGGCATCCTGCAAAATCTGATGGACTCCGATGGCATCGGACTGATATGCGAAAGCGAAGCCGACACCATATCCTCCGCCATCGGCTCGGACTACGGACACTGGAGCGATACCTTGCGAAAGGCTTTCGACCACGACAGGGTGGCCTACAACCGGCGCACCGACAGGGAATACCGTGAAGTAAAGAAAACGTATCTTTCAGTACTCATATCCGGCACTCCCTCACAAGTGAAGTCACTGATACCTACTGCCGAAAACGGGCTTTTCTCACGACAGATTTTCTACTACATGCCCTCCATACGACAATGGCAAAACCAGTTCGACCGGAACGACCGGAATCTGGAAGAGCCCTTCACCAAAATGGGGACGGAATGGAAAGAAAAGCTGAAGATCATCTATATGGGAGGAATTTTCACCCTACACCTCTCCGACGGCCAGAAAGAGGAATTCAACCGGCTGTTCTCCCAACTCTTCACCCGCTCCGAATTGACAAACGGCAGCGAAATGTCGGGCAGCGTGGCACGTCTGGCTATCAACATCTGCCGCATCATGGAAGTGGTGGCCATGCTGCGTATGCTTGAAAGTGAAGATATAGCCACGTCACCACATCTTTCGCCCGACCCCGGCACTTCTGCCGATAATCTGAAAGACCACATCGTAAGCTTATGGAACCTTGACATCACTGAAGATGATTTCCACGCCGTGCTGTCGATGGCCGAATGTCTATATCGCCACGCCACCCATATCCTTTCCTTCCTGCCCGCCACCGAAGTAACCCGTCGGGGCAATGCCGACCGGGACGCACTGGTACAGTGTATGAAAAAGAGATTCACACGGATTGAATTCCTGCAAAAGGCTGAAGAGATGGGCATAAAAACCACCACCGCTTCAACCTGGCTGAAACGGATGCTGAAAAACGGGCTGGTGGAGAATATGGATGGAAAAGGAACTTATCAAAAGCCCTGATAGATCTTATCAAAAACCTTGATATAACAACGTGCACTATAATATAAAACGCGTACGTGCGCACGTGTGTGTGTGCCAGAAGACCAGTGAACTTCTGTACCAACTGTACCAATCCCCCGTTCCCCTTTGCGCTGCCAAACCTCACCTTTACACCGCTCAAGTCAACCTTTACGCCGCTCAAGCTCACCTTTACGATGTCCAAACGTAACCTCAGGGTTCCCCCAGTGCACCCACTATCAGGCTCACCTGGGCGGGCGTATAGGAGCGTGAACGGGGAGAAAGCCCCAGGGCGGACAGACCGGCACGCAGACCGGGATAAAGATCAATCCAATGTTTCAACTTACGGTAAGCAGCCTCCGGACAAAGATCGGGGCAATAGAGTTGGGCAAGTTCAGTACGCCCATAGGTACGGATTTCAAAAGAGTTCATATCTGATATTCATGTGTTATATTTCATCAAAGATAGACATAAATCATGACATTATCAAAGATATATATGTAAATAACAGACTAAAACAGACCTCAATCGACTCTAACAGTCCGAAAGTGACAAACGCCTATACCGACAATATTACCTTTGCATTGTTGAGTTCAACATCGTGAATCTTTTAAATTATAATTGTTTAATCTTTTAAATTATTTATCAAATTATGATTCGTTACAAAAAGTATCAAGTGACAGGCGAAAACAGCCTACTGAAAGGTCTCTGGTATGCGCGTCCCGTAATTGAAGAGACGTTCGACATTGAGAGACTTGCCAAACACATGTCCAACCACAATACTCCCTACTCAAGTGGCGTCATCAAGGGAGTGTTGACAGACATGGTTTCCTGCACCAAGGAACTTATTCTGGATGGCAAGAATGTAAAAATGGACGACCTGGCAATTTTCTCCGTAGGGATTGTCAGTAAAAAAGGCGCAAAATCTGCCGCCGACTTCTCATTGGCTAATAACGTAAAGGGGTTGAAACTCCGCGCCCGTGCCACGGGTGAGCTGAGCAATGCTCAGATTAACCTGGAAGGGCAAATGAAGGAGGCTTCCATGTACACCGTGGGAGGAGGCAGCTCATCCGGTGACACTTCCGGTGGCGGTTCCGGAGGAGATGGCGGACTCGATGAAAACCCGTTGGGATAACTCCTGATTCGCATAAATTATAAATCATCAATCATTATGAATGAAGAAAAGAAGTCAAAAAACGTGTGGGGCATTGTCCTCAAAGTAATCATCACCGTAGCCACCGCCATTGCGGGAGCTTTAGGGTTAGGTGCCTGCAAGTAGCTATGCGCACGATTACCCTACTCATTATTCACTGCTCGGCCACGCCTCAGGGCGTGGGCCTGAGCTTCGAAGATTGCCGCCGCGATCACATTCGCCACCGCGGCTTCAGTGACATCGGTTACCATTTCTACGTGACTCGTGACGGTGAGATCCACCGAGGCCGCCCACCGGAAAAAATCGGAGCGCATTGCCTCAATCATAACCGGCACTCCATCGGCATCTGTTATGAAGGAGGTTTGGATGCCGGCAGTCAGCCATCCGACACTCGCACCTTAGAGCAAAAAGCTTCGCTGCTTGCACTGCTGCGCGAACTGAAGCGCATCTTTCCACACGCTCTGATTGTGGGTCATCATGACCTGAATTCCATGAAACCTTGCCCTTGCTTCAATGCGGAAAGGGAATATAGGGGGCTGTAAAGTCCCCTATATACTTATTTCTGAAAAATGAGTTCTACAGAAAACAACCCATTTCTTTGGCTTTGAACTTGATAGTTGTTACCTTTGTTCACAAGAATCCATAGTGATAAAATGAAAGAGCAAGAAGAACTGTTAGAAAGTGAATCCGGGTTGGACATGGAAGAAAACAACTCGTCGACTATTTATCCCAACGCGGAAGTACGGGTGGAAAAAGCACAATTTAGCATTTTGCACCTGCGACGCCTATGTGTGGAACGAAAAGAAATCATCATTTCCCCCGATTTTCAAAGAAACGACGTCTGGAAAGGAAGACAAACATCCGAATTAATAGAATCAATATTAATGGGAATACCCATTCCCATTATGTACCTATTTGAAACCAGAGAAGGAAAGAAACAAGTGGTAGACGGGCGACAACGCATTGACACAATATTAAGGTTCTTGGACAATGGATTCAGACTGAAAGATTTAAAAATATTGCATAGTCTAAACGGCTCCCTTTTCAAAGAACTGGATCCCAAACTACAAGGCATATTTGAAGACTACCAGTTGTTTTTTTATATCATACAGCCCCCAACCCCGGAACGCGTAAAATATGATATCTTTGATAGAGTGAACCGAGGTGGGACGCGATTGAACAATCAAGAAATGCGCAATGCCCTATATAGGGGTAACGCCACATTCCTCATTGATGAGATCTGCATATCAGACGAATTCAAAAAAGCAACGGGAGAAGGCGTAAGTTCCATCCGAATGCGGGACAGATATATCGTGCTGCGGGCTATAGCTTTTTATTTACTCATGACCAACCAATTACAAACAGCAGATTTAGGTAAACCAATCGAGTATAGAAGTGATATTGATGATTTTCTCGCCAAAGTGATGATATTTATGAATCAACGTATGTCGCAGGAAGAAATAGAGAAACTAAAAGAGAAATTCCTGACTGCATTAAAGAAAATCTATTCATTATTGGGTGAGGACGCATTCCGGTTTGCCGGCATAAACAAACGTCGACCGATAAACATGCCGCTGTTTGAATGCCTTACTTATCTATTTTTGCTTGAATGGGATTGGAATGATGATAAGGAAATCTATCTGAGTATAGAAAATCTGAAAGACTCACTGGATAAAAGTGGCTCTTTTCAGGGAAATGTGGATTCTATTACCAGTTTAGGCTATAGGTACTCACGCATAAATCAATTCTTTAAAAGTCTACAACAATGATACAGAAAGTAATAATTAGCGGGTTAAAAAATATCAAGCATGAAGAAATGACGTTGAAACCATTAACGCTATTAACCGGCTTAAACTCAACAGGAAAATCAAGCGTGCTGCAAGCTATCTTATTAGTAAACAAGGCTACCACGAAGAATGGACAAATCTATTTGGATCATATACTTTCTTCTTTCCCCACCCTTAGAAACATATATGAGAATGCAAAAGAAGTTTCCATCAGTTTGGAAATAAATGAAAACTACATCAACTATAAACTATCAGAAGAAACAGAAGAAATAGAAGAGAATGGTGAGGGATATACCGGATTGGAAATAGAAAAAAATCTCTATTATCTGTCAGCTAATCGTGTTGGTGCAGAAAACTTAGCAAAAATCTCTTCTGTAATTTTCTGCGGTATTAACGGAGACTATTTATTAGGTACTTTTGAGAAAGAAAAGTCAAAACCTTTGCCTGAACCTTTGATAAAAGATGAAAGCTCCTTTACGTTAGCAGCCCAACTCAACTACTGGCAAAGTTATATATTAGGTTTGAAACTTGAGTTGAAAACAGAAAAGCGTAACGATCAGATAGTTGAAGTGAAATATAATAGCGACAATATTCCGGGAATTCTTCCAACACAATTAGGAGCCGGTGTAAGTTATCTGACTAAAGTACTTATTCTTTGTTTAAGAGCTGCCCCAGGAGATGTAGTAATGATTGAGAACCCAGAAATACATCTTCATCCTGCCGCTCAATCACGTTTAGGAGAATTTTTCGCTTTTATAACTAATGCCGATATTCAGCTGATTATAGAAACTCATTGTGATCATTTAATAAATAAATTGCAGTATCTGGTGTTCAAGAAGAAATTTGAATCTGACAAGGCAATTATATATTATAAAAAAGGAATTGTAGACCCGTTTGAGAAAATTCAGTTGAACAAATATGGACGTTTTGAACCAGAATTTCCTGATGGTTTCTTTGATGCCACATTAGCCGAACTTATAGAGATGGAATAAAATGGGAAACTACAGTTTTGTATTGAGTGATGAATTGCAGAAAGAATTTTGCAATTTCAAAGAAGGAAAAGCGTATGACAGAAATTTGATTGAGAATCTTCTGCATTATTACAAACCTTCTATATTGACAAATACCAGTCAGTTAAAAAGAATAGGTAAGGATATCAGCAAACAATTGGAAACGACATTAAGGAAAAGTGGTTTTACAACACAGTCACTCGAAGATTTAGCTCAAAATACAACCTATAAAATAATATTGTGCAAGGATAAAGACCATTATCCTTACGTAAACATCAATGGAGATAAAATAGAAAATAACCTAACAGCTTGTTTTTTCAAAAGAGAAAATAGGCAAAAAGCAATAGAACATATTACCGCTTTATGCAGAAAAGCGAAGAATATTTCTATTTATGATAAATATTCCTTTCTGAATGGAGCAAACATCGAACTACTAAAAAGCATTCTTCCTTTAAAAGAATTGTCCATAACCTATGATTCACAATATATAAATGTAGTGGCATTACAGGAATATTGTGCAAAATGGACATTTATAGACCGCACATTGCCCGAATATCACGATCGCTATTTGGTAGTAGACGATAAAATAGAAATTATATTAACCAGCGGATTTGATTATCTGATTAGAAATGAAAAAGAATTCACTTATATCGTTCGCCCTGTTTCAAGACAACGTTTTCTGATGTAAGGAGGAAAGATAGTTTAGTACTACATTTTTACGCCCACCTTTCCCAACATTAACCGGACTACTCTTGCTGCAACGAAGCAGCACGGAATACCCACTGCACAAACCAGTGCCAATCTCATCAAAGGAGAAACCGGCAAAAGCTCCATAATAAACACACAACCCACTACAATTACCGGATGAATAAAATAAGCCGCGTAACTATCAGTGGACAATTTCTGAACCAAAGGCATCGGTTTGTTCCAATGAGCCTTCCCGTATGCTAACAGAAAATAGCAAATACCCACACACATAACTGGTTCCCAAAGGGCATAAAATAAAGCCTGCAAATTCCATCCACCCGAGAATAAATCCATCTGTTCTGAAAAACTACTCATTACAATCAATAAAGAAGGAATGCCACAAAGAATTGCTATAAGAAACCAGGGAAGTGCATTCTTCACACAGATTTTATCCAGCCAATGATTACGATGCGCCACAATTCCCAACAAATACATACTTATATATAAAGGAAAGAACCCCAGCTGCAATCCTAAAACTTCACTTCCTACAGGAACATAAAGCCGAATGAGGAATGCTGCGGCACCCGTCATTAGCATAAATAGAAGAATACCCATTATTGCAGGATATTTCCAATTCAGTACCAACCTCTTTGTACAGAAATGGCGATAAACAGCATAACTCAATTCAAAAATCAACAGTGTAAATACAAACCACATCGGTCCAAAACCCGGTCTACCCCATACACCATATATCCAATATATTAATAGAGGATTGACTAGAAAACTATAAATCAAAAGAGGAATACCCAAACGGTTGAGACGATCACATATAAAAGATTTCATTCCTTTACGATCAAAAGAAAAGGGCATCAGATAGGCAGAGATAAAAAAGAAAAGACTCATAAAATAGGATTGGTCAATGCCCATAGATGCTGAGAGCAATCCTTGAGTTAGGCCGGTAGTTGTTTCCTTCGATATGTAATACCATCCACCGGAAGCTCCGAAAGCAACCGCAGAATGATGATAGAACACCAGCATAGTAAGGAAAACCCGTAATAAGTCAAGATAATAAAAACGCGTCCGATTCATAGTATTTATATTTATGGTTAATTAAAATAGCTTGGAGATATTTTAAAGAATATCTCCAAGCCCCCAGAAAAACTAAAATAACAATCTGTTACCCTCGCATCAGCAATTCCGGGAATGTAAATCCTTGCATGGTATAGCAGATAAAGAAGATGGTAGCACTAACAATCCACAGAATGAGTAATGTCCACTTCAACCCAGATACCATAGGTTGCCAATTGAACACCGGACGGAAGATTGCGAAAACAAGGCTAACCAGAGGAATACCCACTACGAGGATACCTGCAATATATAGTACGATGGCTGACAAAGGAGATGTAGGTAATACAAAATCAATAGCCGGGAACCAAGACATCAACGCTGCACCACCACCAATAGCAACTGCAATAGCAGCAAAGAGCAAAGCCACAAATACAATACCGAAAACAAACAGTACCGGGCTGCAAATGATAGCCACAATAATCAGACAAATCTTCAGGAACCAACCGACAATCATTAACAACGTATCACCGGTCCTTTGCATAGAAGTACGAGGTTTATCAGACTTCATATAATCGTTTACATTATTTGTAACTCTCTCAAAACCATCAGTTACAGTCTTTCCAATGTTCTCTACCGTAACAGCTTCACCACGCATGTTCAACTTCTCAGCCGCCGTACGAGCTTCGGGAATCACTATCCAGCAAATGATATAGATAGGGATCAAGAACTTGAAACCAAAAATTGCGCAAAAAACAAGAACCAAACGGAACCAAGTGGAATCCCAGCCTAAATAAACACTAAGCCCCCCTATCACGCCACCCAGCATTTTATCGTCCGGATTGCGATACAAACGGCGACGGGTTGAAGTATAAGAAGAATTATTATCACCATTCCAGGAGCCGGAACCATAGCCTTCACCAGAGGCGCCCTTCGTATTTCCGGAACCGGAAGCAGTATTCTCTTCCGTCCCTGTTTCCATCTCTTCAGGTTTCCCCATACGATTGATTACTTCTTCTACATCGGTTATAGTGATCACCTGAGAGCCAGCAGTCAGCTTCTCTAAAAAAAGTTCAGAGATGCGAAGTTCGATGTCATTTACAATCTCGTCAGCACCGGCTTGTCTTCTAAAGTGCAGTTTCAGATTGCATAGATAGTTATCCAAAAGGCGATAGGCGTCTTCATCAATGTGGAAAACAGTTCCGCCCAAATTTACTGTTAATGTCTTTTTCATTGCTATTTGTTTTTAAAATTTATACTGATACGAGGTTTTTAATATCTTGAATCTAATAGTTGGCTATATGATTCACTGTTTCATTCAACTCACGCCAGGAGACTTCCAACTCTCCAAGAAAAACTCCCCCTTTTGGGGTGAGCTTGTAATATTTACGTGGTGGTCCTTGTGTGGACTCTATCCATTCGTAACTTAACAGATCGTCATTCTTCAGACGAGTGAGCAGCGGGTAAAGCGTTCCTTCCACTACTATCAGCTTGGCTTCCTTTAGTTTCTGGATGATATCCGAAGCGTAGGCCGGTTCTTTGTGAAGCAGCAGCATGATGCAATACTCTAACATGCCCTTACGCATTTGCGACTTTACATTATTTACGTCCATCTCTTATTGGTTTACGATTCGACAATTTTCTATTTTAAAGCAAAGATAGCAACTGATTGAAATAGAGCTTTTCTTTGTATGACACAAATATATGCATTATCTTAGTACTATGCAATACAAAGTACCTTGTATTTTATTTAATTAACACTATTATCTATTCACACCTTATTAATAAAGCACCAAGGGAGAGAATAACATATAAGAGAAAAATGTATCTTTGCGGCCAAACTGTAAATACAACGAACTATGTTAACTATCAGAAAAGCAACCACAGCCGATTGTGAGCTGATTCATAAACTTGCATGGCAGATATTTCCGGAAACTTACAAGGACATACTTTCACCGGAACAAAACGATTACATGATGGAATGGATGTACTCCATAGAGAACATCCGCAAGCAAATGGAAGAAGAAGGACATGTATATTTCATTGGATACAAGGACAAAGAAGTGTGTGGTTATGTATCTGTGCAACAACAAGGTGAAGATCTATTTCACTTACAGAAAATATATGTACTCCCCTCCTTTCAAGGATTACATTGCGGTAGCTTCTTATTCCATGAAGCCGTCAAATATATCAAGGAAGTACATCCCGGTCCATGCCTGATGGAGTTGAATGTGAACCGTAACAATAAAGCGCTGAATTTCTATGAACGTATGGGAATGAAGAAATTGAGGGAAGGGGATTTTCCGATAGGAAACGGATATTATATGAATGACTTTATAATGGGGCTGGAGATCAATTAGAAATTGAAAATTAAAGGCTGCGCAGTTCAAAAGAGAACCTTGCGCAGCCTTTAATTTTTAATTTTTAATTTTCAACTTCTAATTATTCCGTTACTCGTTCTAACCATTTTACCATGCCAAACATAACGCCCATTGACACAAGACAAATAACAAAGAACACAGTCCAGCACTGCCAGATAGGAATCTTATTATACATCATAGGGCCAAGGAATAAGAAGAGATTTCCTATCGCTGTTGCACCCAGCCACAAGCCTTGGCACAAGCCCTGAATATGCTTGGGAGCTACCTTAGAAACAAATGAAAGACCAAGCGGCGAAATGAAAAGCTCAGCTACAGTCAAGAAGAAATAAACCACAATCAGCACCCACGGACCAGCCTTCAACCCTGCTTTGGCAGAGTCAGCCATCGCCTTAAACTCAGTGCCTGAAGGATAACCTTGCATTGCCGAATAAATAGTAAGGAATAAGAAGGCAAGTCCTGCAATACCCATACCAATGGCAATCTTCTTAGGAGTAGAAATTTGCTGACCACGACGGGCAAGTGTACCAAAGAAGAGCATTATGAGCGGGGTAAGTACTATCACAAAGAATGGATTGACAGCTTGCCAAATTTCGGGTGCAATACTATCGGTTACTACGAAGTCGCGGGCAAAAAGTGAAAGCGACTGTCCGTTCTGATGGAATGAGAACCAGAAGAAAATCACGATACCCAATACAGCAAACAGTGCATACAAACGTTGCTTTATCTCCTTTGCCATGGCTGCTTTCTCGGCAGGTGTATAAGTCACTGATTCTTGTTTTTCCTTCTTGCCCGGTGTAGGGAATACCTTCCGACATGCAATGAAGATGAAAAGAGAAATAAGCATAGCTACTACCGAAGCTATGAATGAATAGTGGATACCTGTATTAAATACATCAAGATATTGGGTACAGAAAACGCTCAAATCAGTTGTTAACGTACCTCCCACTTTGACAACCAGTTCATTTAAATTAGAGAGATTATCGGAAGCCATATCTCCACCTTCCTTAATATATTGATGGCACAATGCAGGCAGATCAGCATTATACATCATGCTATGAACCTTCAGCCACCATTCTCTAAGCAGAGGAGCAACAAAAGGTGCAATCAAACCACCAATATTGATAAATACATAGAATATCTGAAAACCAGAATCACGACGACTCTTAGCCAGCTTCAAGGCTTCAGGTCCTTTTTTCTCAGCTTCTTTTTCGAGATTGTCGTACATCTGACCTACGATAGCCTGTAAATTTCCTTTAAAAAGTCCGTTACCGAAAGCAATGAAAAACAAAGAGACACAAGTCAAAGGAAGCAACCAACCAATATTTTCAGTAGTAGACAGTACAGGAATAGATAGAATGACATAACCCAATGACATCACTATCAATCCTGACATGATTGTTCCTTTATAGTTTTGCGTCCTATCGGCAATAATACCGCCTACCAAACTCAGTACATAGATACCACAATAAAAGACCGAGTAGATAATGGAACTGGTTTCGTCACTCAGGCCGAATTTGGAGCAGAGGAACAGTACCAGTACGGCATTCATGATGTAGTAGCCGAACCTTTCGCCCATATTGGAGATAGCAGCTGCCAACAGACCTTTAGGATGATTCTTGAACATAGATATAAGTTTTTAAATTAGTAATTAGATTGATTTTCGTTTATTAAATGCAAATATATACATTTTGCTGAAATAACCTGTAAAAAAGTGAAATTAGTCATGAAAAAGGATGCAAACTTCAGCATGAACCTCCTTAATTAAATCATTTGGATCAAGTTTAAGCTGCAGGCCACGCTGACCTGCACTTATGTAGATATAAGGATAATTGAGACAAGATTCATGAATGTATGTAGGAAAAGGTTTCTTCATGCCGATAGGAGTACACCCCCCACGAATATATCCCGTCAAAGGAAGTAATTCTTTCATCGGAATAAGATCACACTTCTTATTACCGGAAGCCTTAGCAGCCAGCTTCAGGTCCACTTCATGTTCGCCAGGAATGACACAAACAAAATGACCATTCTTGTCACCATGCAGTACAAGGGTTTTGAAAACCTGCTCAATATTCTCCCCCAAGCTATCAGCCACATGAATAGTACTCAAATCATTTTCATCCACTTCATAGGGAATCAGTTCGTATGCAATTTTGGCCTTGTCCAAAAGCCTTGCCGCATTTGTTTTATTAATCTTCATAATTTATCCTTTTAATTCTTCTTTCAGGAATTTAGGAGTATATCCCTTCTTACTTTTCGCCACTTCTTCCGGTGTGCCGCAACTGAGGAGTTGCCCCCCACCCTTACCACCGTCAGGACCCATATCGATGATATAATCAGCCATCTTGATAACATCCAGATTGTGCTCGATGACAATCACTGTGTTACCTTTGTCCACCAATTTATTAAGTACATTCATCAGTACACGAATGTCCTCGAAGTGAAGTCCGGTAGTAGGCTCATCAAGGATATAAAGGGTTTTTCCCGTATCTCGCTTGGAAAGTTCCGTAGCCAATTTCACACGTTGGCTTTCACCACCGGAAAGTGTGGTGGAAGATTGTCCTAACTTTATATATCCCAGACCGACTTCCTGTATCACCTTAATCTTATTCAGAATCTGCGGCACATTTTCAAAGAACTCCACCGCACGGTTAATGGTCATATCCAGTACATCAGCAATAGATTTTCCCTTGAAGCGCACTTCCAATGTCTCACGATTATAGCGTTTGCCATGACAGACTTCACAGGGTACATATACATCGGGCAGGAAGTTCATTTCAATAGTTTTGTAACCATTTCCCTGGCACGCTTCACAACGTCCGCCACTCACATTGAAGGAGAAGCGCCCCGGTTTATACCCGCGTATTTTGGCTTCCGGTAATCCTACAAACAAATTACGAATATCAGAAAAGACTCCCGTATAAGTGGCCGGATTAGAACGCGGTGTACGTCCCAACGGAGACTGATCCACATTTACCACCTTATCGATGTTTTCCAATCCTTCGATGCTATCGTATTCCAGAGGATCCTGAAGCGAGCGATAGAACTTCTGCGAAAGAATAGGTTGCAATGTTTCGTTGATAAGCGTAGATTTTCCGCTACCGGATACACCGGTGACACAGATCAACTTACCAAGAGGAAATTCCACATCCACCCCTTTCAGGTTATTCCCCCGTGCACCACGCAACCAGAGGCTATGCCCATTACCTTCACGACGTTTTTTGGGTATTTCTATCTCACGTTCACCATTAAGATATTGTGATGTCAATGTATGCGTCTCCAACATTTCCTTCGGAGTTCCTGCAAAAACAACCTCACCACCCAAGCGTCCGGCTTTCGGCCCCATATCAATCACATAATCGGCAGCCATCATCATATCCTTATCATGCTCCACAACAATGACGGAGTTACCGATATCCCTCAGCTCCTTCAGAGAATGAATTAGCCGCTGATTATCCCGCTGATGCAAGCCAATACTCGGCTCATCAAGAATATAAAGTACATTTACCAATTGCGAACCGATTTGGGTAGCCAAACGAATACGCTGGCTCTCACCGCCGGAAAGGGTTACAGAACCACGGTCAAGAGCAAGGTAATCCAGTCCCACATCCAACAGGAATTTCAAACGGGTGCGGATTTCTTTCAATATTTCGACAGCAATTTGTTTCTGTTTATTATCCAGATACTGATCGACATTCATCAGCCAGTCGTAAAGCTCATTGATATCCATACAAGACAGTTCATAGATATTCTTATCATGGATACGGAAATGAAGGGCTTCTTTATTCAATCTTGCTCCTTTACATTCAGGGCATACAGTAGTTTTAGCAAACTGTTCCGCCCACTTTTGCGCAGTAGCGGAAGCATCCTTTTCCTGTAACATCTGAATATACTTCACTACTCCCTCAAACGTTACAAAGTAATCGGAGGAAGTGCCGATAAGAGAGCTTTTAATCTTAATACGCTCATCCGAACCGTAGAGAATTTCATCAATGGCTTCATCTGGCAACTCCTTAACAGGAGTCTTCAAGGTAGCTTCATATTTTTCCAATAAAGCGGCAATCTGCCAGAAAATCATGCTATTCTTGTACTTACCTAATGGAATGACAGCTCCTTCGTATATAGAAAGTTCCCGATCCGGAATCACTTTTTCCACATCAATCTGATTCACAACTCCCAATCCCTTACATTTAGGGCAAGCACCTTGCGGAGAGTTGAATGAAAAATTGTGGGGTGCCGGCTCACGGTAGGACAAGCCTGTAACGGGACACATCAACCGCTTGCTATAATGGCGCACATTTTCGGACTGTAAATCAAGTATCATTAACAAACCGTCACCTTGCTGCATAGCGGTAGCCACACTATTTTTTAAACGGACATCATCTTTGTCCGTCACAATCAGTTTATCAATAACTACCTCGATATCATGGTTCTTATAACGGTCCAACTTCATGCCGGGTAATGCCTCCCTGATTTCACCGTCTACACGAACATAGAGATACCCTTTCTTACGCACCTGTTCGAACAGTTCTTTATAATGTCCCTTACGAGTACGGACTAATGGAGCCAGAATATAAATTTTCTTTCCTTTATAATCATTCAGGATCAAATCAAGGATTTGCTCTTCAGTATATTTTACCATTCTCTCACCCGAAAGATAAGAATAAGCTATACCGGCACGTGCATAAAGCAAACGCAAATAATCATAAATTTCCGTTGTAGTGCCGACTGTAGAACGGGGATTCTTATTCGTCGTTTTTTGTTCAATAGAAATAACCGGACTCAATCCCGTAATCTTATCGACATCGGGACGCTCCAGATTTCCCAGGAAATTACGGGCATACGCAGAAAAGGTTTCGATATACCGACGTTGTCCTTCGGCAAAAATCGTGTCGAATGCCAAGGACGACTTACCGCTTCCGCTCAGTCCCGTAATAACGGTAAGACTGTTACGGGGAATTTCCGCATCGATATTTTTTAGATTGTGCACGCGCGCACCATATACATTGATGTATTCTGTTTCTTCTGTCATTTATCTTAATATATTAATATCACTTTTAATCTTGTAATTAACTCCATCTGCTCCCTCTGCTTCTACCACTATAAAATAAACACCTTCAGGAACATTCTTTCCATGCGCAGTACCGTCCCATCCTGCATCAATATTCTGCAATCCCCAGCGGTAAAGTTCTTGTCCCCAACGATTGAAAATATACGCATTGAAGCGAACCAGCGACTTGTGCTTTACACGAAACACATCATTCACTCCGTCGCCATTAGGCGAAAAAGCATTCGGCACTTTAAGTTCCGATTCAGTAATGCGGATCATAAAAGTACCGGAAATATTCGTTTCTTCCGTCTCAACATCCGTTATAATCAGACGAACATAAAACATACCTGACTCCTGAAAACTATAAATGGTTTCAGCATCAAAACGTGTCAGAAAGATATCGTTGAAAGCAGCGTCGCGAGAAAAATTCCACTCATAACGCAGATTTACCGTTTCGTCCGATTCTCCTCCGGAATCTTCGTCTCTCCACACGAATCGGAATTCAAGAGGAGCAGCACCGGTATATGTATCATCTGGCGAAATGGTAACTTTCTCTTCAGGAATTGCTCCGTTTTCAGAAAGCAAGATTGCCACGGGAGACATATCCAACAGTTCTGTCTTTCCCCCGTCAGCCCACACCGGTAAATATCCAAGCAGCAACATTGCTGCACAACCGATATATGAAAACAATCCGCATCGCATAATACCTGCAAAAATAACGGTTTCCAAGCGAATATCAGCGGATACATGGGATTTTTCAGTTTTAAAATGCACAATATTATTTCTTAACGCATTCCTTTCGTTAATTTTAGGCAAAATTCTTACCTTTGCAGCTACTTTGGGAAATTGTAAACGTAAACCAACGATATCGAATGAGAACGATTAACCGGATTTTCTGCTCCTTGCTGCTTGCCGGCGCATGCAGTCTCGGTGCAATTGCGCAAGAGAACCAGTCATATTTTCTGCATACCATTGAAAAAGGCCAGAGCCTTTATTCCATATCCAGTATGTATGGTGTCACACAGTCGGACATCGTAAAGTTAAATCCAGGAAGTGATGAAAAAATATTCGTAGGACGCACTCTTCGTATTCCACGGACAGCTGCCAATACTCAGACAGAGACCTTTCACACCATAGCACAAGGCGAAACGCTCTATCGGCTAACCGTCAAGTACGGTGTGTCTGCCAAAGCCATTTGTGATGCCAATCCCGGACTGAGTGCGGAAAACTTCCGCATCGGACAGGTAATACGCATACCTTCTGCCAGCGAAGCCGATGTAGTCACCACTGAAAATGTTACAGAAGTTGCCATCCCCACTATCCAAGGCCCCGTACAATCACGTTGCCGGGATATGCACAAGGTAAAACGGAAAGAAACCGTATACAGCATCAGTCGTGAATATGGCATCTCAGAGGCAGAATTAATAGCCGCCAACCCTGAATTGCAAGGTGAAGATAAGATTAAAAAAGGTACTTTCTTATGTATTCCTTATCCTACCGCACAAGTAGAGAAACCCGCGCAACCACAGGTAGCACCCAGCAACAGTGAATTATTCAGCGAAAATAAAAAAGAAACAGAACGCTTCAGCACTATCAAAGCCGCTCTTATCCTTCCTTTCCTGGATGTTTCCAAAAGTGAAGCGGCACGCATGGTAGAGTACTACGAAGGATTCCTCATGGCTGTAGACAGTTTGAAACGCAGTGGAGTTTCCATTGATCTATACACTTACAACTCAGGTCCTGAGAATGCGTCTCTGAACCCCATTCTTTCCAAAAAAGAAATGAAAGATATGGATATTATCTTTGGTCCGTTACACCAGCAGCAAGTCAAACCTTTGGCAGATTTTGCACAGAAGAATGATATCCGCCTGGTAGTACCATTTACCTCCAAAGACAACAACGTATTCCGCAACCCATCCATTTATCAGATTAATACTCCTCAATCATACCTTTATTCTGAAGTGTACGATCACTTTGTACGTCAGTTCCCAAATGCTAACGTAATCTTTATAGAAGCCAGCACGGGCACAAAAGATAAAGTAGAATTTATCAAAGGGCTGAAAGACGAACTGAAAAACCGTTCCATTCCTATGAAATCATTGAAAGAGGATGCAACGGTAGAATCTCTGAAAACTGTATTACGTACCGACCGGGAAAATATATTCATTCCCACTTCGGGAAACAACATGACTTTGATAAAGATACTTCCCCAATTGACTTTGTTGGTTCGCGATAATCCGGAAAGCAATATTCATTTGTTCGGTTATCCGGAATGGCAAACTTATACAAAAGATCACTTGGAAGCATTCTTCGAACTGGATACTTACTTCTATTCATCATTCTATACCAACAACTTGTTACCTGCCGCCATCAATTTCACAAAGAGTTATCGCAGATGGTATGGTAAGGAAATGGACGAACGCTATCCCAAATTCGGAATGTTGGGCTTCGATACCGGCTATTTCTTCCTGAAAGGTCTGTCGCGTTATGGTTCTGAATTAGAAAAGAACATGCAACGCATGGATCTGGTACCTATCCAGACCGGATTCAAATTCCAACGTGTAAACAATTGGGGTGGATTCATCAACAAGAAAGTATTCTTTGTACATTTCACCAAGAATTATGAGTTGGTAAAACTGGATTATGATTGATTACAGAAGTTTTAAATCCAAAGACAATGAAGATAAAAAATAGTATAGGGGCTGCCTTGTTGCTTGCCGCATGGGCTTTGCCCAGTCATGCACAGATTGGCGAACAACGCCAGAACTTTGCAGTAGGCTTCAACGGCGGTATCAATATCAATAGCGTCAGCTTCTCTCCTACGGTCCGGCAAAAAAGCCTGATGGGTATCAATGGAGGCTTGACAGCACGCTATATCTCCGAGAAATACTTCAGCATGATTTGTGGCGCACAAGTCGAACTGAACTTTTCTCAACATGGTTGGAGTGAATTTGATGAAGATCACCCCGAACTGGAATATATACGCAAGATGAATTATGTAGAAATACCGCTTCTGGCACATCTGGCATTCGGCAGAGACCGTGGAGTGCAGTTTTTCGTCCATGCAGGTCCGCAGATAGGCTTTTTTATCAGTGATACCAGGAAGAAGAATGACGCATGGAACAACTATACCTCTACTCCTGAGCAACACGATAAGAATGTAGAAAACAAATTCGATTATGGTATTACCGGTGGTGCCGGATTGGAACTACGTACCAAAGCCGGTAATTTCCTAGTAGAGGGCAGATACTACTATGCCCTGTCCGATTTTTACAAAAGCACCAAGAAAGACTATTTCTCCCGTTCAGCACACGGCACTATAGTAGCGAAAATAACCTATCTGTTTGATCTCAAAAAATAAATTCCCTAATACAGAAGAATAAATTCCCTAATACAGAAGAATAAATTACTCAATACAGAAAAAAGAAATTCCCCAATACAAGATAAAAGAAAGCGTCCCGAGACTTCTGTACGAAATCCCGGGACGTTTCTCTTTTATCTGCTTTCTCTTATTTTCTCAATCTGAAACTATCCGCTGCTTTCACCATTACTTCATCACGATAAATAGCACGGAAAGACAAATAATTCAAAACAATAGAAATTGCGGGGAGACACAGTGCCCAACCTAATTGAAAAGACATTGCCTCCAAATCATCTTTCAACATAAACATAAATACGAAAAATGCCGCATAATATCCAATCAATAAAATACTGTTGAATACCGTCATACGAACTTGCAACATCCGGTTACGAAACAGGAAAATAGTACAGAATGCCACAACAGTACTCAAAAACAAAATTCCAAATAATCCCCACGTAGATTGAAAGGCATCACTTGCCAGCGTCACACCCAATGGCTTAAAAACAAATGCAGTAACTCCATCCGAAGCTATAAATTGCCCTACCGGCAAACACATAGCTGCTATCAGCAAGCCTGTCACAATTAATAAATAGACAGATTGAATTCGTTGTATCATAGTTCTTTTTCTTTGTTAAAGCAACAAAGGTGTGCCCAAGCAAACTTTACTCGGGCACACCTTTGCAGTAATTTCATTTACTGTAATTTTTCTTTTTCTTTAGCCGGGTTACGATAGTAGATCTTACCTTCAACGTACTCTTGCGTTGCGATCAATGTCGGCTTCGGCAATTTCTCATAATAGCGTGAAATTTCAATCTGCTCCCGATTTTCGAATACCTCTTCCAGGTTGTCATTATAGGAAGCAAACTCTGACAGTTTCTTGGAAAGATCACTTTTGATTTCCACACTGATCTGATTTGCACGCTTGCCTATAATAGATACGGTTTCGTACACGTTACCGGTATCTGCACACAACTCCATCATGTCACGGGTAACCGTGCTGCTGGGAGCATTAGTTTTCTTGTAATCCATAAATATCTAAATTAATATTATCCTAACTCTGTTTATCTTCATTCAATATCTTCTCTGAATCTTTAAAGATTCTATCGGCTTCCTTCATATATTTACTTTCAGGAAACTCGTTCTTGAAAGCGTAATATTCATCCACCGTTTCACGATAACGCTCTGCCCTCTTATCTTCCACACTATATATGGCCATTTCATATTTGGCACGCAAAATAAGAATAGACAGGTCTTCGCGAAGGTTTGTATAAGGATAGTCCTTCAAAGCGTTTTGCGCAGTAATTACACAAGACTGATAATTGTTTCCTAGGTAATTACCCAAGTTATAGTACAATTTGGCTGAAAGATATTCTTTCATCACCAATTTATCCTGCAACTTAAATATCATATCCTGAGCTTCTTCCTTCTTTGAACTTTGCGGGAAGTACTCCATAAACATTTGTAATTGCTGAATAGCGGCATAAGTACCAGACTGGTCAAGACGGGGTTCAGGGGTATCCAGATACAATGCTTTTCCTGCATGGAAACGTGCCAGTTCGGTAAACGTACCACGAGGATATACATTAAAATATTGAACGAATGTTTGGGCGGCTGTCTGATAGTCTTTCTGATTATAATAGCTCATACCCAGCATATAGAGGGATTCCTCTGCCTTGTCCGTACCCTTAAGGATAGCAATTAACTCATTAAGCAATGTTGCAGCACGATTATACTGTCCTTTTGCGAAGTAGTTCTTTGCCGCCTCATACTTATACTCATAGTCGGTGCTCTTTAACAGCTTATTGTATTCTCCACACGAGGAGAGCAACACTGCCGCAAGCAAAGTTATTAAGATATTCTTCTTCATTCTTAGCTTTTCAAATAATGTGCAAAGATAAAGGTTCGCACCGAATAAACCAATGATACGAACCTTAATTTTTCAAAAACCAGGAAATGACCGACAAACGCCAATCAATTCACGACGAACCGGGATAATGAACAGTCTGAAAAAAACAGTCATTATAATTTATACAAATCGCTCGCCGCAAGCAAATCTACTTTCTTTTCAGTCAGTACACGAATACAGTTTTCCATATCGTTGGGACGAATAATGACATTCGCCGTTTCACCATTGGCAAATGAATACATATATTCAATGAAAACACCCTCATCGGACAAAAAACGCAGGACTTTTGACAACGAGCCCGGAATATTAGGACAATTAATGCCCACCACATCCGTCACATTCACAGCAAAATGATTATCTTTTAAAGCTTTATATGCCTTATCCGGTTCAGACACAATGCCACGAAGAATACCAAAATCAGCATTCTCGGCAATACAGAGAGCGGAAAGATTGACACCTTCTTTCGCAAGCACTTCAGTCACTTCTGTCAGACGACCGGACTTATTCTCAAGGAAAATAGAAAGTTGTTTTGCTACCATAATAAATGAATTACAAATTACTAATTATGAATTACAAATCGCGAATTACCAATTATGAATTACAAAATCGCTGTAATTAGTAATCGGTAATTCGTAATTATTAAAGTTTCCGATTATCAATCACACGTTTAGCTTTACCCACACTACGTTCGATGCTGCGAGGTTCTACCAAACGAACATCCACACCCAGTCCCAGGACACTTTGAAGACGACCGGCCAATTTTTTCTTTAATGCCAGCATTTTATTGATTTCATCAGAGTAGTATTCCGGACGCACTTCAACCTGTAATTCCATGGTATCGGTATTATTCTTACGATCCACGATCAAAAGATAATGCGGTTCAAATTCCTCCATTTCAAGGATGACAGACTCTATCTGAGTCGGGAATACATTGACACCACGGATAATGAGCATATCGTCACTACGGCCAAGAATACGATCCATACGAACCAGCGTACGTCCACAAGTACATTTGTCATAATGCAAGGCAGTAAGATCCTTGGTACGGTAACGCAACAGAGGCATACCTTCTTTGGTCAGATGGGTGAATACAAGTTCGCCTGTCTCACCGGGAGCAGCCGGTTCCAAGGTATTCGGATTGATAATTTCAGGGAAGTAATGGTCTTCGTTAAGGTGAGTACCATGCTGACATTCACACTCATAACCTACACCGGGACCAGCAATCTCACTCAATCCATAGATGTCATAGGCTTTAATGCCCAGTTTTTCTTCAATCTCATTACGCATATTCTCTGTCCAGGGTTCTGCACCGAAAGCCCCTATTTTCAGTTTGAATTCTTCGCGGGGCAAACCGGAATCTTTAATGGCATCAGCCAGATAGAGAGCATAAGAAGGCGTACAACAAAGTACCGTAGAACCAAAATCATGCATTAAAGTAATTTGCTTTTCCGTGTTTCCGCTTGACATCGGAATTACGGAAGCACCTATATTTTCAGCGCCTGCATGAGCACCCAGCCCGCCTGTAAACAAGCCATACCCGTAGGCTACATGAAAAAAGTCGGAACTATCCGCACCATAAGCTGTAAAAGCACGCGAAAGACATTCTGCCCAAGACGAAAGGTCCTTGCGGGTGTATCCTACTACGGTGGGCTTACCTGTAGTACCGGACGAGGCATGAATACGTACGATCTGGCTCATAGGCACGGCACAAAGTCCGAAAGGATAATTATCGCGCAAGTCATATTTGGTAGTAAAAGGAAGTTTTACGATATCATCTATACTATTAATATCGTCCGGAGTGATCCCTAGTTCCTGCATTTTCTTACGGTAGAAAGGAGTGTTGTGATAAACATGCTCCACGATCTTTTTGAGGCGAATGCTTTGGATTTTACGGAGACTTTCACGATCCATACATTCGATGCTTTCATTCCAAATCATGTCTTTGTTGTATTACATTGATGGTTATTATTAATTCTTATTTCCTGCAAAGGAATAAAAAAATTTTGTTTATCTCAAGTATTTTCCCGAATATTGCCGACCATAAGGAGAGAAAATGAATAAATTTGAATTAACATCCGCCTATAAGCCCACCGGTGATCAGCCGGAAGCTATTGCAGAGCTCACTGAGGGCGTACTTCAGGGAGTTCCGGCACAAACGTTACTTGGTGTCACCGGTTCGGGAAAGACGTTCACCATAGCTAATGTTATTGCTAACATCAATAAACCAACGTTAATATTAAGCCATAATAAAACGTTGGCCGCACAACTTTACAGTGAGTTTAAGTCTTTCTTCCCCAATAACGCCGTAGAATACTACGTTTCTTATTATGATTATTATCAGCCGGAAGCTTATCTTCCGTCTTCTGATACATATATAGAAAAGGACCTTGCCATCAATGATGAAATAGACAAACTGCGCCTTGCTGCTACTTCTTCCCTACTCTCGGGCCGGAAAGACGTAGTGGTCGTGTCTTCTGTATCCTGCATCTATGGTATGGGAAATCCGTCCGACTTCTATAACAATGTGATAGAAGTACAGCAAGGAAAAGCATTCAGCCGGAACGTTTTTCTACGTCGTTTGGTGGACAGTCTTTATGTACGCAATGACATTGACCTGAATCGTGGTAACTTCCGTGTGAAAGGAGATACGGTAGACATTTATCTGGCGTATGCCGATAATCTGCTGCGTATCATTTTCTGGGGAGATGACGTAGACAGCATCGAAGAAGTCGATCCGATAAGCGGTGTTACCATCGCCCGCTTTGATGCATATAAGATATATCCCGCTAATCTGTTCATGACCACTAAGGAAGCCACTCTGCGAGCCATTCACGAGATTGAAGACGACTTGCACAAGCAAGTGCAATGGTTTGAAAATGAGGGACGTCCCTTTGAAGCGAAACGTCTTCAGGAGCGGGTTACCTATGATATGGAAATGATACGCGAATTAGGGCACTGTTCAGGCATAGAAAACTATTCGCGCTATTTCGATGGGCGTAAAGCTGGCAGTCGTCCTTACTGTTTATTGGATTTCTTCCCGGAAGATTTTCTGATTGTCATTGATGAAAGCCATGTAAGTGTACCGCAGATTCGAGCCATGTATGGGGGTGACCGCGCACGTAAAATAAACCTTGTGGAATATGGTTTCCGTCTTCCGGCTGCCATGGACAATCGTCCGTTGAAGTTCGAAGAATTTGCGGAAATGGCAAAACAAGTGATTTATGTGAGTGCAACACCTGCCGACTATGAACTTATCCAGTCGGAAGGTATAGTTGTGGAACAAGTGATTCGTCCTACCGGATTGTTAGATCCTATAATCGAAGTACGTCCCAGCCATAATCAGATAGATGATCTCATGGAGGAAATCCAGATACGGATCGAGAAGAACGAACGCACGCTGGTAACAACGCTTACTAAGAGAATGGCGGAAGAGTTAACAGAATTCTTACTGAATAACGATGTGAAGTGTAACTACATCCACAGCGATGTAGATACCTTGGAGCGCGTAAAGATTATGAGTGATTTGCGTGAAGGCATCTATGATGTCCTTATTGGTGTCAACCTGCTGCGTGAAGGGCTGGATTTACCGGAAGTGTCACTTGTAGCCATTCTTGATGCAGATAAGGAAGGTTTCCTACGTTCTCACCGCTCGCTGACTCAGACTGCCGGACGTGCCGCCCGAAATGTAAACGGAATGGTCATCATGTATGCCGACCGTATCACCGATAGTATGCGACTGACAATTGATGAAACGAACCGTCGCCGCGAAAAGCAGCTGAAATATAATGAAGAACATGGCATTACGCCTCAACAAATCAAGAAAGGGAAGAATCTGAATGTATTTGCATCAAATGCTCCAACAGAAGACAGTTATATCGAAAAAGGAGCGACGATCACTCCCCGCCCCTACATCGAACAAGAAAGCTCTGCTCATATTGCCGCCGACCCAATTGTACAATACATGTCTCGCCCGCAATTGGAAAAGAGCATCGAACGTACCAGAAAGCTTATGCAGGAAGCTGCCAAGAAACTTGACTTCATTGAAGCGGCACAATATCGTGACGAATTACTGAAAATGGAAGATATGCTGAAAGAAAAAGTCTAATACCACTTTTCTTAAAATAATCTCCGCCTTTTCTTAAAATAAATAGAGAAAGCGGGGATTTTCACTAATAAGTGTTATTAAACATACTTTTTTTCTTGGATAATTTGTAGTTATCCTGAAAGTACGTATCTTTGCACTGTGTTTTTCATAGTATTAGATTTAAGGTTAACAAAGGTTGGAGTACAGCGGTACTCCTTTTTTTATGCCCATATACTTGGTATGCACAAAATCGGCCGATACTCAAAGTACCTGATAGGAAGATTTCGGCCAGTTCTGCCTGATGTAATCAACTTTACTATCTTCCGTCACCAGATAATCAATGTCTCCTAAAGAAGCAACGCTATAAGCTTCAGCCGTATTCAACTTATGGCTGTCTGCCAGTATAATCCTTTTTTGCGCACGTTCCATCATGAGGCGTTTCATCATAGCCTCTTCCCTATCCGGTCCGGTAAGTCCTTGATGGGGATGTACATTACTGATACCCAGCACCAACCAATCCGGCCGTATAGTCTGTAATGCCTGGAAAACAGAAACTCCGACTGTCACTTGAGAAGAAGGAAATACTTTTCCGCCAAGGAAAATCAATTCCAGATTAGGATGATGCATCAAGACATTTACAATAGGAAAACTATTGGTATAAATGCTTAATTCTGCATCTACAGGAATCTGTCGGGCTACTTCCAGATTGGATGTACCACCATCCATCAACACAATATCTCCGGGACTGAACAATGGAATCACCTTGGTTGCCATCTGCTGCTTTCCTGCTATCCCCGTATTCAGCCTATCGGTAAATTCTACCGGAATACCTGATCGGGCAATGGCACCTCCATGTACTTTAGTCAATAAACCAAGCTCATCCAATTCTGCCAAATCTCGCCGTAAAGTATCATCTGACACTCCCAGTTCTGAACTTAATGCGGTAATGTAAATCCGATAATTCTGATTAATACGGTTTAAAATGTACTGATGTCTTTCTTCTTTAAGCATATCTCCATGTGTTTAAACATTGCATATTACCGCAAATATACTTATATTTAAGCATGAAAACAATAAATACTGAGCGATTATTTGAAATTATGCGGAGTTTTGCAATTTACAAAATAGATAATATATAAAAACCGCAAGTACAAGAAAACCCCGCATAGTAGTAAAATAAGTAATAGCTCGCTTTTTATAAGAAAAACGAATGTTTAATTATTAATAAAACTTAAAAGTATGAGACAACAGATCTTGGTAGACATGGATGGAGTATTGGCAGATGTATATGCCCAGTTGATCATTTTCGAATACAGGGATTCAGGGATCAAACTGAACATTGAAAACATGTATGGAAAAACCGAACTGGAAGCTTTTCCTTCTTTCGAGAAACATGTGAGAAGTAAAGGCTTCTTCAGAACAGCTCCTCTTATTCCCGGAAGCATAGAGGGATTGAAATATCTGAATGAGAAATACAACGTGTTGATTGTATCTTCGGCCACCGAGTTTCCACAAAGTCTGAATGAAAAGGAAGAATGGCTGAGCGAGCATTTTCCATTCATCACGTGGGAACAAATGATATTTTGCGGCCGTAAGGATAGCATCAGAGGAAACATCATGATCGATGATCATCCCAAGAATCTTTCTACATTCGATGGAGAACGGTATTTATTTGCACAACCACATAATATGTGTGTGCCGGACCGTAACTATCACAGAGTATCGGGCTGGCAAGATATTATCAGGCTGTTATAGGCAGACTATCAGAATAAGATAAAACACTATCAATTCATCTTATCGGAATTGCCTATCTTTGCCGCACTTATCAATATTCAGAAATCTAAAAAGAAGAAAAACATGAGCATCAGAAAACGAATGAATGTGTTGTTTGGAACGTTACTGCTGACCGGCAGTCTGTTTTCACAAAATGTATGCGTATCTACCCCTGAAACCTCCCTGGTACTCTCGGCACCTGTCGGTGGTGAGCTAAAACATGTATATTATGGAGATAAACTCTCGGAGGTAGATTTGCAGAATATAAATCTTACAGGAACTCCGGACATGCCCGCTTATCCTGTGTATGGACTTAACTGTCCCGGAGAATCCGCTTTAGCCGTAAAACATGCCGACGGCAACATGACTTTGCAGATGGAAATCGTACAGGTAAAAACGAGCAAAGAAGAAAATGCGGAAATCACTGCCATCGAACTGAAAGACAAGGTATATCCTTTCTATGTAAACGTGTATTATAAAGCCTATCAAGATGCAGATGTCATCGAGATATGGACAGAAATCCGACATCAGGAAAAGAAACCGGTTATACTCAATCAGTTTGCCTCTGCTTTCTTACCTATTCGCCGGGGCAATGTCTGGCTATCTCATCTTTACGGATCATGGGCGAACGAAGGGCGTTTGTGTCAAGAGGCATTGGAACCCGGCATGAAGGTAATAAAGAATAAGGACGGGGTACGAAACTCGCACACCTCACATGCCGAAGTCATGTTCTCACTGGATGGAAAGCCACAGGAAAATGCGGGTTGTGTCATTGGCGCCGCCCTCTGTTACAGTGGTAACTACAAACTGCGCATTGATACGCACGACGATGAATATCACCGGTTCTTTGCCGGAATCAATGAGGAAAATTCAGCTTACTCATTAAAGAAAGATGAGATTTTCCGTACTCCCGAACTTGCTTTAACTTACAGTAATGAGGGATTAAGCGGAAGTAGCCGGAACTTCCATCGCTGGGCACGCCTGCACAAGCTTGCTCATGGCACTGTTCCCCGCAAGATTTTACTGAATAGCTGGGAAGGTGTCTACTTCGACGTTAACCAGGCGGGTATGGATCAGATGATGAGTGATATCGCTTCCATGGGTGGTGAATTGTTCGTGATGGATGATGGTTGGTTTGGCGACAAATATCCGCGTAAAAATGACAGTTCTTCTCTTGGAGATTGGGTAGTGGATAAGAATAAGTTACCCAATGGCATTGAAGGTCTGCTGAAAGATGCACAAAAGAACGGTGTCAAGTTCGGCATCTGGATAGAGCCGGAAATGGCCAATACAACCAGTGAATTTTATGAGAAACATCCGGACTGGGTGATTAAGGCTCCCGAACGTGACGTGGTGCAGGGACGTGGTGGTACACAAGTAGTGCTGGATCTTGCCAATCCGCAGGTACAGGAATTTATCTTCAAGATTGTAGATGATCTTATGAGTAACTACCCGGAAATCGACTACATCAAATGGGATGCCAATATGTCCATCTTAAATCATGGTTCCAATTATCTGACGAAAGACAATCAAAGCCACATGTATATTGAATTCCACCGTGGCTTTGAGAAAATATGCCAGCAAATACGCGCTAAATATCCGGACCTCACCATACAGGCTTGCGCCAGCGGCGGCGGTCGTGTCAACTATGGCATCCTGCCCTACTTCGATGAGTTTTGGGTAAGTGATAATACGGATGCTCTGCAACGTATCTATATGCAATGGGGAACTTCATATTTCTTCCCTGCCATTGCCATGGCATCGCATATCAGTGCCGCTCCCAACCACCAGACTTTCCGCACCATTCCTTTAAAATATCGCACTGACGTAGCGATGAGTGGTCGCCTGGGTATGGAAATACAACCAAAGAATATGACAGAAGAAGAGAAGACACTTTGCAAGAATGCCATCGCTGAATATAAAACTATCCGTCCGGTAGTGCAACTGGGTGATATCTATCGTTTAATGTCTCCGTATGATAAATTGGGAGTAGCTTCTATGATGTATGTAACGCCCGAAAAAGATAAGTCGGTGTTCTATTGGTGGAAGACAGAACACTTTGTCAACCAGCATCTGCCACGAGTGAAAATGGCAGGACTCTCTCCCGATAAACTTTACAAAGTGCATGAACTGAACCGGATAGATAATGATCCGCTGAGTTTTGAGGGAAAGACATTTAGTGGTGCTTATCTGATGGCGAATGGGTTGGAGATACCTTATAATCATAAGGTAGATTACCATAAGCAGAATGATTATTCAAGCAGGGTGCTTTGGCTGGAAGAGGTGAAATAGCAAAAAGTGATTAGGGTTTAGCGAATAGTGCCATTCGGTATATTATTTTTTAGACGCGGATGACGCAGATAACGCGGATTTAAAAGGCTACGCTATAGAAGTATTTTATTTAAAATCCGCGTCATCTGCGTCATCCGCGTCTAAAAGATTATTTATTATTTAACTCATAACCTTATAGAAACAAATTAATTCCCCCACCAATCCCAATAATTTCACATTTTTGCGTATGTTTGTACAAAAGTTCAATCCAGCAAATCTACATGGAATTATTAGTATATAAAGCCTCAGCCGGCTCAGGAAAGACATTCACCCTTGCTGTAGAGTATATCAAGCACCTGATACTGAATCCAAGGGCCTATCGGCAAATACTGGCCGTAACTTTTACCAATAAAGCTACGGCAGAAATGAAAGAACGTATTCTGCAACAACTTTACGGTATCTGGTTAAGTGATCCGGCATCAGAGCCCTACCTGAACCGCATCCGGGAAGATTTACGACAGAAAAACTTATCTGACTCTGACATCCGTCGGGCAGCAGGAACAGCATTGCAATACATGCTGCATGATTACAGCCGTTTTCGCGTAGAAACTATCGACTCCTTCTTCCAGTCCGTAATGCGCAATCTGGCACGGGAACTGGAACTGAGTCCGAACCTGAATATAGAACTGAACAACGCCGACGTACTGAGCGATGCCGTGGACAGCCTCATTGAAAAACTGACACCTTCCTCCCCTGTCTTGGCTTGGTTGCTGGATTATATCAACGAACGCATTGCCGATGACAAACGTTGGAATGTATCCGATGAGATCAAGCGATTCGGCTGGAACATCTTCGACGAAGGTTACATAGAACGCGGTGAAGGACTCCGGCAACAACTGAAAGAACCAGATATAATCAAACTGTACCGTAATGTGTTGCGGGAAATGGAGACCGAGGCTCTGGAACAAATGAAAAGCTTCTACGACCAGTTCATCGGAGAATTGGAATCACATGCACTCACCGCCGAAGACCTGAAAGGCGGAACGCGAGGCATAGGCAGTTATTTCCGTAAATTGCGTGACGGACGGCTATCAGACAAAGATGTGCTGAACGCCACTCTGAAGAATAGCTTGGATGACGCAAAGAATTGGGCCACCAAGACTTCGCCCCGAAAGAACGATATCATCCATCTGGCAGAAACAAGTCTGCTCCCTTTATTGCAGGATGCAGAAACATTCAGACCCCGCAACAACAAGACCGTAAACAGTTGCCGGTTATCACTGCAACACCTGAACAAATTGCAATTGCTTGCCCACATTGACGAAGAAGTACGGGAGCTGAACCGCGAACACAACCGTTTCCTGTTGTCAGACACCAATGCCTTGCTCCATAACCTGGTACGAGATGGAGACTCTTCATTCGTATTCGAGAAAATCGGTGCCAATATCCGGAACGTAATGATCGATGAATTCCAGGACACCAGCCGTATGCAATGGGATAACTTCAAAATCTTATTGCTTGAAGGTCTTTCACAAGGAGCCGACAGCTTGATTGTAGGTGACGTGAAACAATCCATTTACCGTTGGCGAAATGGAGACTGGGGAATATTGAATGCGCTGGGTACCAAAGAAACGCCTATTCCCTACCCTGTACGTGTAGAAACTTTAAAAACAAACCGTCGAAGCGAAACAAATATCATCCGTTTTAACAACAGTTTGTTTACGGCCGCAGTGGAGTACCTGAATATGCTCCATCTGAAAGAATTACAGGAAGATTGCCGCCCGTTGCAGCAAGCTTATGCCGACGTGGCACAGGAATCTCCACGAACCGAAGCCAAAGGATACATCAAGGCTACTTTCCTGGAACCGGACGAAGAACACGATTATACGGAACTGACCATCATCTCTTTAGGCGAAGAAGTACAGAGACTACTGGCTGCCGGTGTAAAACTAAACGATATCACCATCCTCGTTCGCAAGAATAAAAACATTCCTCCCATTGCCGATTATTTCGACAAAACAATGCATCTGCCTATTGTTTCAGACGAAGCTTTCCGACTGAATGCTTCACAAGCATTGTGCATGTTGATGGATGCTTTACGTTACCTTTCCAATCCTGATGATAAAGTAGCAAGAGCCTCATTAATTATAAATTACAAATTACAAATTACAAACGAAAACAAAGAAGGGCGAATGGAGAAGGAAGGAGCAAATGCGCCTGAAACGAGGTGGGATGATATACTAACTTCCCGACCGGAGGATGTATTGCCCGAAGCATTTGTCAACCGCATAGAGCCTCTTCGTCTAATGCCGCTATACGAATTACTGGAAGAACTTTTCAGTCTGTTTGAGATGAACCGGATCAAAGAACAGGATGCGTATCTCTTTTCTTTTTTCGATGCCGTAACGGAGTACCTGCAAAACAACTCATCGGATCTGGATGTATTTATCCGCTATTGGGACGAAACCTTATGCAACAAAACAATCCCCAGCGGAGAAATGGATGGTATTCGTATCCTTTCCATTCACAAGTCAAAAGGGTTGGAATTCCATACCGTCTTAATCCCCTTCTGCGACTGGAAGTTGGAGAATGAGACCAATAATCAATTAATATGGTGTTCACCTTCCGAATCACCTTTCAGCGCGCTCGACATTGTTCCGGTCAATTATTCCTCTACCATGGCAGAATCAGTATACAGGCAAGAGTATCTTAACGAGCGTCTGCAACTTTGGGTGGATAACCTGAATCTGCTTTATGTAGCATTTACCCGTGCCGGAAAGAATCTCATCCTTTGGAGTAAAAAAGGCCAGAAAGGAACAATGTCCGAACTGCTTGCCAATGCACTGCCACATGTAGCCGCCCAGGAAGGTAATGAAAACTGGGACGAGGAAGAACCTTACGAAAGCGGAATACTCTGCCCATCGGAAGATAGCAAGCCGACGACGACCGCCAAAACCTCAGTCAACCGCCTTGCTCAAAAGCCTGACAAGCTCCCGGTACACATGGAGAGCATGAGGCATGAAATCGAATTCCGGCAATCAAACCGTTCAGCCGATTTCATTCAGGGAGTTGACGAAGATGAATCAGACAATCGCTTCATAAACCGGGGACGCTTACTGCATACTCTTTTTTCAGCCATTGAAACAGAAAAGGACATCGACAATGCCATCGACCAACTTATATTCGAAGGCATCATCGGCAAACCGGAAACAGAAGATGAAATCCGAGAACTGACCCGGCATGCCTTTTCCATCCCCCTAGTGCAGGATTGGTATTCGGGAGACTGGCAATTGTTCAACGAGTGCGACATCATCTGGCAAGAAAAAGGGGAACTCCGAACCCGCCGACCGGACCGCGTCATGATGCGCGACAACGAAATTGTTGTCGTGGACTTCAAATTCGGAAAACAGAATAAAAAATATAATAAGCAAGTGCAGGGATATATGCAACTGCTCACACGCATGGGATACCCGAAAGAAAACATAAAAGGATACCTGTGGTACGTAGAAGAAGATTTAATAGAAAAAGTATAAAGAATCATGGTACGAGGAAAGCAAACTTGCAAAATCTTAAAAGACATCCGCCGGCAAATTGCCGAAGCAAATGATATCGAATATATCACTTCCGAATGTCAATACAAAGGGGATTGTACGGGTACATGTCCCAAATGCGAGGCAGAAGTGCAGTATCTGGAGCAACAACTGGCACGTAAACACATGGCAGGAAAAGCGATTACCATACTTGGAGTATCCGCAGGATTGGCAACAATGATGCCACAACCTGCCTGTGCGGAGCCGATCCATTCCGAAGCTCCGCATGGTTACTATATAGTAACTCCGGAAATACAGGAGAAACCGGTAATAAGAGTCCTCCCGCCGGACTCTCTCGTACAGGAGGTTATTCCGCAAGATACTACCATATATGGCACAAATCAGTACGATGCACCGGATACAATGCCCGAATTTCCCGGGGGCATGATCGAACTGATGAAATTCATAAGCAAAAAATTAGATCTGAAACTCCCCGTTTATCAAGGTAACGGAACCCAAGGACGAACCACAGTCAGATTTGTCATCGAAAAGGATGGGAGTATCACAAATGCCAGAATCCTCAGAGGCGTTGATCCGTATTTAGATAAAGAGGCTCTGCGCGTAGTCAGAGAATTCCCTAAATGGAAACCCGGTACGGTAGCGGGACAACCTGTACGTGTGGAATATACTGTCCCGGTCATGTTTCGATTGCAGTAGATATAAGGCAATTATAAATCAGAATAATCATGGTACGAGGAAAGCAAACATGCAAGATATTAAAAGACATTCGCCGGCAAATTGCCGAAGCAAATGATATCGAATATATCACTTCCGAATGTCAATACAAAGGAGATTGTACAGGCACATGTCCCAAATGTGAATCAGAAGTACGATATCTGGAACATCAACTGGAACGACGACGCATAGCGGGAAAAGCGATCACCCTATTAGGATTGTCCGCAGGGATTATCACAATGAATGCCTGCGCCAACTCACCAGGCCAGTCAGCAAAGAACACCTCAGAGATCAAACTTGAGTGTCAGAGCGTGCCGGCGGATAAGGACTCACTCTTTTTAATCAAAGGTACAGTTACAGACAGTCTGACTCAAAAACCAATTGTCGGGGTCAATGTCTCTGAAAAAGAAACTACAAACGGTACTCTAACAGATGCGAATGGTGAGTTTACACTAAAAGTTTCCGGTAAATATCCGCTAATCATCCAATACGTTGGAATGGAAACACAGGAAATTGAAATAAATAAGAAGGGAGCAACTTACATTCAGGTTGCACTGCGTGAAAGCAATATGACAATGGGAGAATCAACAATAATATCCGGAGAAATACTGGAAGGAGATGTTGATTACGAAACAATAGAAACAACACTACCGGAATTTCCCGGAGGCACACAAGCTTTATTCAATTTCATACGTGAGAATCTGCAACATCCCAATAACGATACATGCGTGACAGGGCGCGTTGTAGCACAGTTCACTGTCAAAGAAGACGGCAGCATCGCAAATGCCCGAGTAATCCGTGGCATCCATCCTGATTTTGACAAGGAGGCTCTGCGGGTGATTAATATGATGCCCAAATGGAAACCTGGTACCAAACAAGGGGAAGTGGTTGACACAGAGTACACCGTGCCCATAATGTTCAGTGCAGAATAGTTATCAAAAACAAAAGATTAAGATGCAAACTTTTCTTCAATTAGTTGCCCAAGACTTACACCAAAAGATAGGAAACGATCTTTCACGGGTCGCCATTGTTTTTCCGAACAAACGTGCCAGCCTTTTCTTCAACGAGCATTTGGCGGCACAAAGTGACCGCCCTTTATGGTCTCCCGCTTACGTCAGCATCAGTGAACTGTTCCGACAGCTTTCTCCATGGAAGCTGGGTGACCCCATCCGCTTGGTTTGTGAGCTCTATAAAGTATTTCGTGAAGAAACCCATAGTGAAGAAACACTTGATGATTTCTATTTCTGGGGAGAACTTCTTATCAGCGATTTCGATGATGTCGATAAAAATCTTGTTGATGCCGACCGTCTATTCTCCAATCTGCAAGACCTGAAAAATATCATGGATGATTATGACTTCCTTGACTCCGAACAGGAAGAAGCCATCCGTCAGTTCTTTCAAAACTTCTCCATCGAGCGACGCACGCAACTGAAAGAGAAGTTCATCTCCTTGTGGGATAAATTAGGCGATATTTATCACGGCTACCGCGACAATCTCGCAGAACTCGGCATTGCTTATGAGGGTATGATGTATCGCTACGTCATGGAAGAACTGCAACCGGAAAAGCTGAAATATGACCGGTATGTTTTCGTTGGTTTCAATGTATTGAATAAAGTGGAAACCCGTTTTTTTGAGCGTCTGCGTGATGCCGGCAGAGCATTGTTCTATTGGGATTATGACTTGTTTTACACCCGTCTGCCTCGTGAAAAGACTCCGCCTTACACACATGAAGCCGGCGAATTCATTCTCCGCAACCTGAAAATCTTCCCCAACGAACTACCCGAAACCGCATTCGATGTATTAAGACATCCTAAAAATGTACGTTTCATCTCCGCCCCTACCGAAAATGCACAGGCACGCTATTTGCCGGAGTGGATACACTCCGTAATGAAAAATGATCCATCAGGTACACCAACCCAGGAAAAAGAGAATGCTGTGGTACTTTGTAATGAATCTCTTTTATTACCCGTACTCCACTCCATACCATCAGAAGTAAAGAATGTCAATATCACGATGGGATTTCCGCTGGCACAGACTCCTGTATACAGTTTCATCAGCGCACTCATAGAACTGCAAACCAATGGCTATCGCAGAGACACAGGACGTTATTCATACGAAGCCGTCCAGGCTGTATTGAAACATCCCTATACACGCCAATTGTCCCCCTCCGCAGAAAAACTGGAGAAACAGCTGACGAAAGACAATCGCTTCTACCCTCTGCCTTCCGAATTAAAGCAAGATGAGTTTCTGGAACAGGTATTCACTCCGCAGACCGGCATTTCAGCCCTCTGCCAATATCTGACGGATACACTTCGCGAAGTCTCCATCCTCTACCGGCAAGAACAGGAAACAGATGATATTTTCAATCAGCTTTACCGGGAGTCCTTATTCAAGAGCTATACCCTCATCAACCGTCTGCTCAGTCTTATTGACAGTGGCGAACTAAATCTGCAAACTGACACTTTGAAACGTCTTCTTTGCCGCTTGCTTGCAACCTCAAATATTCCGTTCCACGGTGAACCTGCCATCGGTATGCAAGTAATGGGAGTGCTGGAAACACGTAACCTCGATTTCCGAAACCTCATCATGCTCTCCCTCAACGAAGGTCAGTTACCCAAAGCCGGTGGAGAATCATCCTTCATCCCTTACAATCTGCGAAAAGCTTTCGGCATGACTACTATCGAACATAAGAATGCGGTCTATGCATACTACTTTTACCGACTGATACAACGCGCTGAAAATATCACCTTATTATATAATACATCTTCTGATGGACTGAACCGTGGAGAAATGTCCCGTTTCATGCTGCAATTTCTTGTTGAATCACCGCACGATATTTCACGCGAATACCTGGAAGCCGGACAGTCTCCTCAAAGCGGCAGAGAAATCCGTATAGAGAAAACACCGGAAATCATTGCGAGAATGTATGAGAAATACAATCTCGTCCGCCATCCCAAAGCACTGTTCTCTCCTTCCGCACTCAATGCTTATCTGGATTGCCGTTTGAAATTCTACTATCGTTATGTGGCCGGATTAAAAGCTCCCGATGAAGTGAGTGCTGAAATAGACTCTGCACTGTTCGGTACTATCTTCCACCGTTCAGCCGAATTGGCATATAAGGATCTGACTGCAAATGGAAAAGAAATACGAAAAGAAGACCTGGAGCAACTGTTACGCAATGACGTGAAGCTACAGAATTATGTAGATACAGCTTTCAAAGAAGAGTTCTTCCACGTTCTCCCCACAGAAAGGCCTGAATATAATGGTACGCAACTTATCAATGCCAAAGTGATTGCATCCTATCTCCGCCAATTGTTGCGCAACGACCTGCAATATGCTCCTTTCACCATGGAAGGTATGGAAGAACCTGTAAACGAGATCATGGAAATAGAAACTCCGCAAGGAAAACTGGCACTGAATATCGGTGGCACCATCGACCGTATGGACAGTAAGGGCGATACCTTGCGTATTGTAGACTATAAAACCGGTGGCAGCCCCAAAACTCCCGAGAATATAGAGCAACTGTTCACTCCTGCCGACGGACGTCCGAATTATATTTTCCAGACTTTCCTGTACGCTTCCATCATGTGCCGCAAACAATCGTTGAAGGTTGCCCCTTCCTTGCTCTACATTCACCGTGCAGCATCAGAAACTTATTCTCCTGTAATTGAAATGGGAGAAGCCCGCCAACCCAAAATACCGGTCAACAACTTCGCTTTTTATGAAGATGAGTTTCGCAAACGCCTGCAAAACCTATTACAAGAAATATACAATCCGGAAGAACCCTTCACACAAACTGAAGATAAAAGGAAATGTGAGTTCTGTGATTTCAGAGACCTGTGCAGGCGCTAATAACAAAACAGACCGTCCGTTCACCTGGAACAGACGGTCTGTTTTGTTTTTCTTTATTGTATCATTTATTTTTTCAACGGAACTGAAAAACTGAATATAGAACCTTCACCCTTCTTCGAAGTAAACCACAACTTACCACCATTCTTCACCACAAAGTCCTGGCACAACAACAATCCCAAGCCGGAACCTTCTTCGTTGTTAGTACCGAATGTACTGAAGTGAGTATCTGTATGCAGCAATTTCTTTTGTCCTTCTTCGTCAATACCGCAACCGTGGTCTTGCACGCTGACTACTGCCATGCCATCCTTCGCTTCCAGCTTCACCAGCACCTCAGAGTTTTCGTTACTGAACTTAATAGCATTGCTTATCAGATTGCGTACTACGGTCTTCAGCATATCGATGTCGGCAGATACAGCTAACTTCTCCGGTTTCTCTTCACGGATTGTAATCTTCTTCATACCGGCTACCATATTGAAAATGTCGATCACTCCATCTACAACCTCCACTACATCAATGTCCTGATATACTACATTCAACTTACCAATCTGGCTCTTGGTCCACTTCAGCAAGTTATCCAGCAAAGAGAACACATCTTCTGTCGTCTGGTTTGCCATTGTCAGCAGTTCATACATCTCATCACCGATTTTCTCGGACGGCAGATTCAATATCAACATATTCAGCACCATCTTGATAGAGCCCATAGGAGAACGTAAATCATGAGCAATCACCGAATAAAGTTTGTCACGTCCGGCAATAGTACGTTGCAGTTCTTCGGTCTTATTCAAAATAATACGTTTGGCAGCTACCAACGAAATTTGGTGGGTTACACGGATAATCAGCTCTTCCTTGTTAAAAGGTTTGGAGATAAAGTCATTTGCTCCCACCTGGAAACCTTTTACAATATCCGTTGTGCTGTTCAGTGCAGTCAGGAAGATGATAGGAATATCTGCGGTTTTGGGATTTGCTTTCAAATGTTGTGCCACCTCAAAACCACTCATATCCGGCATCATCACGTCCAGCAACACCAAATCCGGGTTTTCCTTATCTACCTGCTCTAATGCTTGCCGACCGTTACTTGCCGTAGCGATTGCAAATTTTTCATTTGTCAAGAGTACCTTCAACAATAATACGTTGGACATCACATCGTCGACGATGAGAATTTTGTACTCAGAAGGATTAATTTCCATATTCATCTTATACAATATTGTTTTCCCGTTTATCTATATAATCTATTTACGATATTCCTTAAAATATTCCACAATCCGCTTCAAACCGTCTTCCAGTTCAATGGCAGGCTTCCAGTTCAGCTTCTCTTTTGCCAGCGTGATATCCGGCTGACGTTGTTTAGGATCATCATGCGGAAGTGGTTTGAACACCAACTTCGACTTCGATCCTGTCAACTGAATCACTTTTTCCGCTAACTCGAGGATGGAAAATTCATTCGGATTTCCAAGGTTCACCGGACCTATAAATTCATCCTCCGTGTTCATCATTCTCACCATTCCCTCTATGAGGTCATCGATATATTGAAAGCTTCGCGTCTGATCTCCTGTTCCATAGATAGTTATATCATGATCCTGCAATGCCTGAACCACAAAATTGGAAACCACTCTTCCATCATTCGGCAGCATTCGTGGGCCATACGTGTTAAAGATACGAATAATTTTAATACGAATGTTGTTTTGCCGGTGATAATCCATAAACAAAGTTTCAGAACAACGCTTCCCTTCATCATAACAAGAACGGATGCCTATTGGATTTACGTTTCCCCAATAACTTTCTACTTGAGGATGCACTACCGGATCACCATATATTTCACTGGTAGAAGCTTGTAGAATCTTGGCATTCGTCTTCTTTGCCAATCCCAGCATATTAATGGCTCCCAATACAGAAGTCTTTATCGTTTTGATCGCATCATATTGGTAATGTATCGGTGATGCCGGACAAGCTAAATTGTATATTTCATCAAGAGTTTCGGTATGATAGGGAAATTCCACATCGTGATGCACAAACTCAAAAAGAGGATTGCTTTTCAGATGCTCGATATTTGCTTCCGCGCCGGTAAATAGATTGTCAAGACATATCACATGATGTCCTTCATTTATCAACCGTGTGCATAAGTGCGACCCTATAAAACCAGCACCACCGCTAACCAATATATTTTTCATGTAAGTTTTTTATAATGTCCGAAGGCTTATGAAACCTGTTCGTTTGTTTATGATGGCAAAAGTAGGAGATTTGGTTAACTTATGCAAGTTTGTAACAAGATATTTCACTTGTTAATGATAACAAAAGAACATAATAGAAACAAAAATGCCCCAAACGGGCATTTTATTCTTCGGGAACCGGCGTTTCAACCGGATTTGGAATACTAAAACTTTTGTCCGAGAACAAATCCGCCAAGCCGGAAATCTGTTTCAAACGAAGAAGTTCATCACGATCCATGCCTATATTTTTCATAATCCATTGGTCGGACATACCCGCTTTATCCAGTTCGGCCACGATGTGGCACATCAGTTCGATATTGTGCGAACCTCGTGCACGGTTATGCCGGATGGTAGATGCCATTCGATTGGATAATTCTTTATCAATCACCACTACAGGCAACAAACCGTTTTCCCGCTGATAAATTCGCTTGGAGCTTCTCAATACACTATAACGATGATACCCGTCTACCAGTATATAACGGTCGGTTTCGTTATCATAATAACATACGCAAGGCATCGTAAAACCATCCTCCCAAATAGAAAGTTCCAGTAATTTCATTTCAGGTGGTGCCACTATGTTGGGATTATAATCATTCGCCACTATTTTCTCCAACGGCACAGCTTTTACAGCATATACCGGACTTTGATCTACACTCATAACATCATATTTTTGAATTGTTCCATTATTTTATCTCGTTTGTATGCTTCCTCCTTATTTAAGGCAAAACCCATATATTTGCAGGCATGATCATTCTTCAGAATACATACACACATTCTCTTATACGTGGGGATCTCACGAAACTCAGAAATGTCTATGTCATCCAGATAATCCATTTTAACGGGCTTTTTATTCGTTTTATAATTGGTCGTATTCACCACTTCCAATGACACACCGGCTTTTCTTAGTTTCTCAATGGTCTCCTCTGCAAGACACCCGCCTTTCGTACGCCAGAATTCAATGCTGACAGTCAGTTTCTTCAAATAATTGCGTCGGGTAGTTTCGGGCAAAGTAGAAAGCAGGAATTGCATGAATTCTTTCCAGGTATATCCCTTCGGTAAACGGACGGTTTGCCAGCCCATAGCATGGGTTCCGCCATAAATTCCGGTAAAGTTCACCCCATTAACACGGCCTACCATCTTGCCCCATGTACTTGGATCAATCACTTTATAAAGGCGAAGACTTTCCTGAGCTTCACAAAGGAAGGGGCTTGCTACGCGCTGGCGCTCAATGTTTACACCTGCTTTATAATATAAATCATATAAATGATTATAGTCCCAGCCAAACCTTCCATTGGCTACCCAGATATCTGTCGTTTTCCAGTCGAAAACAGGATAAGCATTGAATATATCATTTCCAATTTTAGAAGTCCATCGGTAATTATGATACATCTGATATTTCCGGGCAAGGTGAATACTGCGCCAGCGATTGAAACTTTCCTGCGTACGAATACCTATGAGAAAGCAGGACCGAACCGCATCTTTCCTTGCATGCAACCATTTGGCAAAATGCATCTGAAATTCATAATCCCACATTGCATCCGTATAAAAAGGGAAGTTCTCTACGGTCATGCTACCTTCCGGTATGTTCCGCACCCATATATCACGCATTTCCGGATCCCAAGGACGCCAATAATTCTGATACATAGACGTACAGGTGGTTACTTTAAAAGGTACGCACACGCGATATACTTCCAGAATATCCTTATTAGCTTCCAAAATACGGTCCACGTAATCGATAGTCATGCTATACTGAATTTCATAATCCATGTGGTAAACAGAAAGTTTACGCTTCAGATTATTGCGACGGATGTAATCAATGCATAAATTCAATAACACACCACTATCTTTCCCTCCCGAAAAGGATACACAGATATTATCAAATTCTTTAAATATAATGTGTAACCGTTCTTGTGCTAATTCATATACATTCTTCTGAACCTCCCCCATTCTATTTCTCCTTATTCATTTTTACATAGCGTTTCCATTCTTTCTCCACAGAAAAGCCTAATTCCTGGAATATTTTTTGATGCTCAATAAATGTAACCGAGCTCAACTGCTTATCTTCATCCGTGCTGTCTATAACTTTCTCCAAAAGAGCTTTTAATACTTCTGCATTATTCTCCTTTATATAATAGTTATTAATAATTGCTTCCGATTTCTTATGTTCCAGTGGTATAAAGCCAACTATTTCTTTTCCTTCCACCGCAACAAACCATATAAAGTTTTCTGAAGTGCGAAAAGGATAATTATAGTTCTGTTTCAATACTACAGGATTCATAACCAATGGAGCGACCAGTTGATACAACCGTTTCTCCGTGCCTTTTAATTCAACTATTTGTGTCATTATCGATTTGTTATTTATTATGGTTTGAGTTTACATTCCCACATAAAATAGTGCAGACAAAATTAAATAAAAAAAGAATAGAGACAATAAAGAATGGAGAAAATTAATAAAATTATATTTATTAAACATATGAATCTTAAACTACAGTATATTTCTATAAAATTGCTTATTGAGTTAGCCGGTAAAATCGTTGCCACAACCTAACGCATTGCCCGGCGATACCGTGGTTCACATCTGTGCCGCTTCGCTCCGTATCAATTATATGAAAATAGAAAATTTCATTTTCAACCGATTACCCAAAAGAGTAAATAGAAGTAATGTATTTTCATAACATTAGTATGGAAATATTCAGCTCTGTTTTTGATATAAAACCATTTATTGACAAATCCTGAATGGAAGGATTAAGGCAAGCATTATTTACTGATATTCAAGATATTAAGCAAGAGAAAAAACATCATATTGGTGTCATTTTGGTGTCAGTGTCACCTATACACACATTTGGAAGCAAAAAACAGAAAAAGGAAGTATCGATATGTTTATATTTAAGATAAAAAGAGAACAAGCTCAATTTACGGCAAAAAATTCCGCACAGACGGTACATGTATACATATTTCACAATCTAAGTATCTACTCTTGCAGTGCAGAAGAAAGAGAATGGAAGAACATGCTAAAAGACATAAAAAAGTATAAACACAAAATACAAATTAAAAATAATACACTATAAATCAACAAGTTGCCAATAAATTCAAACCACACACTCTCCAAAATACGTGTATAGGTGACACTGACACCAAAAATGACACCTATTCACTCGCCAGAACCTTGCCGATCAGGATTGATTTAGTAAATATATTTCCAATACTATATCAATAGTATTAGAAGAAGCAATGTTCTGTCCTGAAAGAAGCAATGTTCTATTCAAAAGCATTGCTTTATATGCGACATAACATTGCTTCATATTCTATCTCATGAAATCAACTTTAGAGCCTATTTATCAAACAGCCCAGTTGCGTAATACAACATCCTATAACGGAGCTCACGCTCTCCAACATGGTTAACAGAAGTTGTAATCGATACAATTTTGGATAAAATTCATAAAAATATCATTGTTTTGATTATTTCCTGTAGAAAATACTACCTGCACTCAAAACTTTCCTATGCAACTGTTGTTGTTATGATCCCAACAGGACGTACGCAACCAAAATTAGTATTGGGAATTTTATAAACAATTATTTTTATAAGACATGAAAATTAAACAGTTATTATTAGCAGGAGTCGTAAGTATAGCATTATTCTCTTGCAGTGACAAAGACGATGTTTCTGTTTCACAGGACGAAATAAAATCCATTTCAGTATCATTAGGCGGGATCAAGACAAGAGCTTCTTCTCCAACAGATATCATCACATCGGATATTAAGAATGTGAACAGTGTATTAATCAATCTGACTGACGTAAATGGAAAAATCATAACTTCCAAAGCCGTCACCAAAGATGAAGTGCTTAACTCCGACTGGAATAAATTGACCGATCCAGCAAAAGGATTGAAGTTCATAAACATTCCCGAATCCGTTTCTAAAGTGTATATTTATGGAAATCCCGGGAATGCCGTAACTAACAATGTAGTTAATACCAAGTTAGCCAATCAACAGGGTAGCGAAGTGCTTTACTATGGTATGGACGATGATCTAAAACCTATCGTTAATGAACCGATAGATCCGACTCCGACAGCAGGTAAGACTTATACGGCACAAGTGACCATAGCCCCTATTGTAGCCCGACTGCAAATTACCAAGATTTCATTCAAGAATTCAGGTAACTTCGATTTTACGCGAACCATTGACGGAACAGATAAGAAAGCAACAGTTAGTTGGACAGGATTCTCAGGAAATGTAAAAGGCTTCTATATGAATAACTTCTATAACACTTACAAAAATCCGGGAACAATGGACAACCTGCTTCTGAACTCAACTTTCGAAGGACATATCCATGATGGTATGTGGACTTTTGACACGACTCCGATAATAGACGCAGCTCCGTTTGCCAGCTACATTATATATAATGAAGACGGAACCTACGGTAACCTGCCACTGGATTTAGCCGGCAAATGTTATGCTTTCAATTTCTTCCCGGGCACAGCCATACCGCAATTGCATTTAGATCTTTCTGATTTGAACATTACCGGCCTGAAGTCATCCGATACGGAAGTATTTAACCCGGACTTAGCAAATGGCGCACGCTTTGCCAACCTGGTGAAGTATTATAAAGAAGTAAACACTGAACTGACAGCAGCCGACTTCAAACCCGGTACCCTTTATAATATGGAGATAGAGTTAGTTCCAATGCTCGACAATGACTTAGGAAATGTACAATACAACGTACTGGTACACGTCACAGTCGCTCCGTGGAATGAAGAAACAATCACTCCGGGATTTGATCTGGAACAATAAGTTTCAGACTCAACAAACCCTGAAATATGAAAAAGGCAATAATTCTATACATCCTGCTACTGGTAACAGTGACAGGGTGTATAAAAGAAAACCTTGATGATTGTGAGACAACTTTGTACTTCAGCTACCTGGGTGATGGAACAAAGGAAATCTTTCCTCAGAAAATAGAAAAGGTAGATATGTATATATACAATCAGAACAATGTATTTGTACAGAAAACAGTTCTCAACCGGAAAGAGCTCAACCGCCAACGCGGCACTACCTTGAATTTGCCAAGCGGTCAATATCACATTATATGCTGGGGAAACTCCCTCAACGACACACGGATAAACGAAGGTTCATCCTTGCAAAACAACCTTGTCGGAGCCCCGCATTATTTTACGAAAGAGTTGATATCGACCAATGACAGTCTGTATTTTGGAGAAAGAGAGATTACAATTGTCAATGAAAGCTATAAGGTTGACACCGTTTATTTCAGCAGTGCGCATATAAAAATGCAAATAGAGCTGGAAGGACTGGATGTTGGCAGTACACGTGCAGCCACTTCCCCCGTCAGTATAGAAATGGGGAAATTAAGTTCAACAGTGGACTTCACCAAAACGTTTTCAAACGAACGCGTCTCTTATTTCCCGTTGGTAACTTTTGACTCCAACGTACAAAAGTTTGGTTCAAAATTCAACGTATTACGATTTAATGATGATAATGAAGTATATCTGCGATTGCGCGACCTTCAGAGCAATGAAGAATTATACACCATGCAATTAAAGGACTTCATGAAAGATAATAATATTACTGTAAATGGCATCAATGAAGCTGCGGTAGGCATCCGCATCTATTTCAATGGAACCGCCATCACAGTAAAACCCTGGGACGAGGAAGTGATCAGACCGGGGATATAACCCCCAATGTATATGAAGCTAAAATTAAAATACCGGTTCTGTTTGCAGTTGTTTGCCATGGCGCTGCTACTGTACTCTTGCAGTGAAAACGAGACGCCGATATCCGATACAACCGATAATCAGGCCCGGCTAAACTTTCTGATCAAAACGGCTCCTACAAACAAAGCTTTGATTCATGGAGACGATGGCAGCTTTTCCAGTCTGGCACTCTATATTTTCAATAAAGCAGACCAGCACTGTGAATATTCGGAACTGATTCCGGAATTCACCCCGCAGAGACTGGAAGAGTTTTCACGCTCTGTCAATGTGTCGCCACAGACAAAAGTAATTTATGCGATCGCTAATTATAACGATCCCGATAAGACCTTTTCTGTTCCGGTGTCTCCCGACCTTACATTGCAGCAATTGGAAAGCCTGACGGTATCCGGCAACGCTTTTACTGACAGCAATATCCTGATGGTCGGAAAAAAGGAAGTTGCAATCAATAGTGAATATGTAGTAGCGGAAGTTCCTATGGAACGCCTGGTAGCACGGCTGGACATCTATATGTTCAAGAATCAGGGATTGGAGAGTTCGAGTGTAGTTGTCAACTCCATAGAATTTGTCAATCAGATACTTAATACAAATAGTAGTCCGGAGGTAACATCAATGCCGACGCCCATTAGCAAGAAGAATGTTTCGGAGGTATTTCTTGGAGGAACAACTCTGCAACTTATGCCGTCTGATTTATCTGAAATAGTACCGGAGAATGCACATGCTTCATTCTATACATATCGAAATATAGTTCCTGACGCTACACCTGACGCTAACACTCCCTATATCCGCATAAAGGCGCTGTTCAACGGGATCAGTTATACGTACAGGGGATATCTTACCGATCAGGGGCAGACAACCCATAAGTACAGTCTGCTGCATAATACAGTTTACCGCGTCATGGCTATGCTCGATCATCCGGATAACCAGCTGATAATTAAAACAACTCCTTATCCGTGGGAACTGACCTCATCCGAAATAGGACAAGATATCACGGAGGATGACTATCAGCTTCAACCGTACAATGGAGATGACGCCGGTGCCACTACAGGCATCGTGCAATTTCCCTACATAGCGAACGGAGAAGCCCATAATGAGACTTCCTACGCCAACTACAGTTTTAGTCTGACAGCCCCTGCCGGTGCCATCTGGACCGCTACTCTGACCAATGGACTTGACTTTACGTTCGGCATGAACGACGGTCTCAACGTTTCCAAAGGAATAGCCCGTGATGAAGCATATACGATACAGGTAGGAGCCACCAAACGCTGGAGTGGGAATCCTAAGAGCACTTACTTCTACATAACCGCAGGAGGCGTGAAACTCAAGATCAATCCGAAGCAAAGCAATGGCAACCGCCAGTTTCCGGGCGACAACGACACGGATATTTTAATCCGCCAAACCGAATATAAATAAGATGAATTATGAAACGAAATAAACTATATATCCTCCCGCTGATACTCTCATTATTCTGGGGACTCACCTCTTGCGAGGATGATTCCTCCATCGAATCAGCAGGAACAGGATCGGTAAGCGGAATTACCCTGAAACTGTCTATGCCCAGCTCCGTGGCTTCGCGTGCCGTAGAAGAGCCGGGCGAAGAAGCGCTCAATGAAAATACGATAAAATCATTAGATGTTTTCGTTTACCGTGAAGGAGCAGACGAATGCCTGTTCTACCAGCATTTTGCGTTCTCTCCCGAGCTGACCGGAACCGGGGAACATACAGCTACTCTGGATGCCGCACAGGAGAAATTCGATCAGAATATCAACCACACCATTTATGTAGTAGCCAACCATACGGCAAGCATCCCGGCTGCGGGATTATCCCTTCCGGAACTGAAGGCACTCACCGCCCCTATTCTGGATGCTGATAAGAAACAAGATGCCTTCCTGATGGACGGAAAGCATACAATGGTACTGAATGACGGAATCATCGTCAATAAAGAGGTTCCCGTTATTCTTAAACGTGCTGCCGCCAAGATCAGAATAAGTCTGAATTATGTAAACGGTTTCACCCCCATAGACAATAATATACCTTCAAAAAAGATAATCAATTATGCCGCCAGTGGCTCATCCATTGCAGACGGTAGTGTAAATGTTCCCACTCTGCAAAGCATGAACTCATTTACGGAACAAAATACAGGTGCAGGCAATAGCAATCAATTCATCCTCTATTCGTATGCCAATGATTGGACCAAAGATACGAGTAGGGAAAGTTATGTACTCATCAATGTCCCTGTAAAGGACGCTGATGGTAACACTACTACTCAGAACTATTACAAAATACCGGTAAACTACCGGCTATCGGACGGAAGCACGGGCCAGACTGAAAATCTCTATAAACTGGAACGTAACCGCCTGTATGATATCCGCGTGAACATAGACAAGAAAGGTGATACCAACCCGCATTCCGCAGTTCCGCTGAATGCCGGATACACCATACAGGATTGGAGCACCCACGAAGTACTTGTTTCCGTAGAAGGAATCAACTTCATCTATGTAAAAGATACCAAGATTTCGATGCCCAACAGTACACAGTTCACCACTACCTTCCAGTCATCCACACCGGATGTAGAAATACAGAAGATTACTGTAAATGGTGTATCGGTTTCCAACGGTGGAAAAGAGATAACCATCACCGCTACCCCGAATGTAAAGTCCGGCAACATAACCATAACGAGTCCTCTTCCTGAAAACTTCCTAGCCAAAGATATCACCTTTCAGGTAGTCAATGGTGCCGGACTTACACAACCTGTCACTGTCTCCCAATATCCGGCCCTCTACATCGGTTCTGACATTTCAGCCGATGTCCCCGGAGGAAGCCAGGGGCAAAATAATACGAAGATGTATATAATGAATTCCTTCGTCGCCGACTTCTCTACTCTTCCCAATCCGGACGAGTTTGACGAAGACTTCGGTAGCGGATATTCCCATTATGCAGCCAATCCCGCATTAGGCGCATCTTACGCTTCGTACATACGTGACAATGCCGTACTCGGTTATCCGCTGACAGATAGCGAACACGCAGCCATAGATACGGAAGAAAACAACCGGAGAATCTCTCCGCACTTCATGCTTGCCTCACAACATGGTACGACAACGGCGGATACATACACCGCATCCAGAATCAAATGCCGGGATTATGTAGAGCGGGATGCCACTACCGGAGAAACCTATTCCGACTGGCGTATGCCCACGCAAGCGGAAATCTACCTGATAGATGTCTTACAGAACATACGGATATGCGAAGTAAAAGGCATCCTTGAAGGAAATTATTATTGGAGTTCGAATGCTTCCGGTGCTGTTAACTTCATGGACCCTCGCGTTGGAGAAGGTGGTAAATTCAGTCCGCTGAATGCATCCGTCCGATGCGTCCGCGACATCCGGTAAACAGTATTGATGGATTAAAATTAGAAAAGTATGAAACGATTAACCTACCTTATAACACTCCTCGGTCTTCTTCTGGCTTCGTGTACAGATGAAGATACTCTCGGCACTCCCTCGACTGGAAATGACGATAAGACTGCCTTTCAGTTCTCGGTAAACATGCCTGAATATACGCCGGCACTCACCCGTGCCGCCACGGATGAGAATGCTGTTAACGACCTGTGGTTGATGACCTTCGATGCCAACGGACTATTCATAGGGCGGGCTCATGCCTCGCTCCTAAGCAGTAACAGTAATGGTACCGGGACATTCCAGGCAAATATACCCGATGACGCAAGAATCATCCACCTCATTGCCAACTATTCCCAATGGGATAGTTTTGACGAACGTGCCGCCATGCAGAAAGATGAAAGGGAGATCATACCTTCATTGAACAGCACCAATTTAGTATTCTGGGGAAGACAAACAATCTCTTCCGCCAATGACACTCCCAATGTCACACTTTACCGCAACCTGGCCAAAGTGACTGTAGAAACCGAAGCTACGAACTTCGAAGTAACAGGATATGCGCTCTGTAACTATGCAAGTAACGGAACGGTGGCTCCATTCAACCCGAATGCCCCCGCTACCCCGTTCACCTTGATAGACGGCACGCCGACCTTGCCTCGCAGTCCCGTCTCCAAAATCGATCAGACAGAAACAGACTGTAATATGGACGCCAAATATATGTTCGAGAATGAGAACTATTCCAACGATCAGACCTATATCATCATTAAGGGAAAGCTGACAGGAAAGACCGAAGAACTTTATTACAAGATACAGCTTCTTGATACGGACAAGAAGCCCTACCCCGTCATGAGGAATTACCACTACAAGGTTGTGATAAAATCCTTCAGCGAGAGTGCAAACGGAAGTACTGAATTTGCCGATGCTAAAACTTCAGAACCTTCCAATAATATCTATGCCGAGATATTCAAGGAATCTCCTTCTATCTCCGACAATAACAACAATGTGCTGACAGTAAGCAGACTGCACTTCCTGTTCACCCAGGCAGGCACCTTGAAGGTATCAGCCCAATATACGGCCAACGGCGTGACTGATAACTCTAAAATCAGCGTATCCATAGCCGAAGATCAGGGAAGCATACTTCATAATCTCTCTTATGACGGAAATGGGAATATTTCTGCCGATGTATCCCGCATCATTACAGGACAATATGAGGCTACAATTACCGTTAAGGCAGGTGTACTTTCACGTACCATCACGGTCATATCCAGTGCGTTATATCTGTTTGATCCCGCCGGCTTATCACCCGAAATATACACTGCCCGTGACCAGGACGTAGCACTGAGCTTCACTATTCCATCGGCAATACCCTACTATTTGTATCCGTTGAAGTGTACCATTACCACAGGCAACCTCTATCCGGTAGAGCCTAACAAAAACCTGCAACTGGAGTACACTAACGGAGGGTATCAGTATGTCTATTGGGCCACCGGTCCCGGAACCAAAGTATTGAACTTCCGTACCAGTCTTGAAAACAGCGATGAAACCGTTCTGATAGCCAATGAAATCTTCCAGACCAAGAGCGTGGAAGTAAAATCGCGCCACTTTACCAATGTTTCCGTCAACGGAGACAATACGGTAAATTACGGTGTGAACAATACAGCCAGCTTTATGTTTACCATTCCATCATACCCGGATTATCCGCCCACATACCCGTTAACGGTGTTTATTGCAACCCAAAACCTGCAAACCACCCAAAGCGGTTGGACAGCAGCTGCAGGTGGTTATCAACGGACTTACGCTTCGCAGCCTTCAGGAGGACAAACCGTCACGTTTACCTCCAAAAAAGCTTTAAGCAGTGAAAAGCTGATTATATCCGCTCCCGGATTCAGTCCTACGACCATTGGCTTTGAGAATATTCTGGCGCAGTCAATAACGGTGGGTAATACGATAAAGGTTTATCAGAATAACGGCTTGCTCAATATCCCCCGCTATACGGTAACCTCATCAGATACCGGCATTGCATCCGGTTTTACTGTCAGTCGCACCAGCACTTATTCAACTACTATATACGCCGGAGCCAAATTGAATGATGTGGTTACTTTCACTCTGAGGAATTATAACTATTCCGCCACATATAAAGTGGAAGAGTTACTGCAAAATCCGGCTATTGTTTTACGATAATATAATGTAATGAAAATATGAAAACGATTAAATTCCTTTTATTGGCAGCCCTAATGCTCACATACACCATCAGTACGTACGGACAGGACAAAAGCCACTACATGCCTAAATTTGCAATAAAGACCAATGCATTGTATTGGGCTACCACTACAGCTAACCTTGGATTTGAGGTCGGACTCTCCAAGAAGCTGACCCTCGATGTATCCGGTAACTACAATCCCTGGAAATTCTCGGATCACAAACAAATCAAGCACTGGCTGGTACAGCCTGAACTTCGTTACTGGCTGTGCGAGCGCTTCTACGGACATTTCTTCGGCCTGCACGCCCATTATGCAGAAGTGAATGTAAGCAACCTGAATATATTAGGTTTGGGACACGAACGCTATCAGGGCAATATCTATGGAGCCGGCATTTCTTATGGATATCAATGGATACTGAACAAGCACTGGAGCATGGAAGCGGAAATCGGTGTAGGCTACGCCCGCATAGACTACGATAAGTACAACTGCGGCAAGTGCGGCAGCAAACTCGACAGCGGACACAAAAACTACATTGGTCCTACCAAGGTAGCATTAAACATCATATACGTCATAAAATAATATAGTCATGAAGAAAATACTGATATACTCTGTTTTGTGCCTCATAGCCGCACTTCCGGTCAGCGCACAAAAATTCTATAAAGATGCCATCAACATCACCAATGCCTCCCTATGGCAACAGGGAGAGTCGCTCTACATAAATATGCAGATGGATGTGCGGAACCTGAAAGTCAGCAATGACCGCACCCTAACGCTAACTCCCGTACTGACAGGTCCGGACAATAATGTCGTATTGCCAGAAATCGTTATCAACGGACGCAGAAGGCAAAAGGCCTATCTCCGCGCCATGGCTTTGGATAAAGCAACTAATATGGAGATACCTTACAATACTCAGGAAGTTCTGAACTACACACAAGTCATCCCTTACGAACCATGGATGGAAAATGCTTATCTGAATCTGGAAGAAGATTTATGCGGATGCGGAGGACACCAGGAGGTACTGACACAGGAAATGATTATGAACGGAGTTTCTACGGAGACCAAACGTCTGGCTGCACTGCAACCTGTCCCCTCTTACATTCAGCCGAAAGCAGAAGTAGTAAAAGCACGTAGCGAACAATATGAAGCTCATCTCGATTTCCCCGTAGGCAAGTCCGTTATTCTACCGGATTTCATGAACAATCAGACGGAGTTGCGGAATATCCGGGAGATGTTCAATAAGATACAGAATGACAAGAAGTTGACCATTACCGGTGTTTACATTGAAGGATTTGCTTCCCCCGAAGGACCGCTTAAACTCAATGAGCAACTCTCTAAGAGCCGTGCCGAAGCGTTGAAGAAATATCTGTCCGTACACGAACAGATTCCTGCCAATCTCTACAATGTCTCCTTTGGCGGTGAAAATTGGGAAGGACTGGTAAAAGTTCTGGAAGCCTCTAACACGAAAGAGAAAACCGAATTCCTCAATATCATCCGAAACACCAGCGATATAGCCCGCCGGAAAGAGGAAATAAAACGTGTAGGTGGTGGCGCTCCCTATCGTACAATGCTGAAGGAATTATACCCTGCACTCCGTAAAGTGAATTGCCGCATAGACTATACGATTGCCAATTTCAAAGTAGACGAAGGAAAAGAGATTATCAAGACACAGCCCCAATATCTCAGTTTGAACGAGATGTATCTGGTGGCCAACAGCTATCCCAAAGGTGGCGACGACTTTATCAAGGTTTTCGACATCGCTGTACGTATGTATCCTGATGACGAAGTAGCCAACTTGAATGCTGCCGCTGTAGCCTTGTCTAAAAAAGATTTGCCCGATGCCCGGAAGTATCTGGATAAATCCAATAAACAGACAGCCGAATATGCAAATAATAACGGCATCTACTACCTGCTGAGTGGCAATAAGGATCAAGCTATTGTTGAATTTACCAAAGCTGCCCGGAATGGTAACGAAGCAGCCCGGTATAATTTGGAAGAAATAGAAAAAGTGATAAAGAAGTAACAGAGAGAATAGAATAGAGAATCCCCGGAATTTTAATCAGTTCCGGGGATTTTCTATTTTTATGTACCTCATTCAATTACGATGTAAAAGTAAATCACACACTGTTTACTTCAAAGAGAGCTATGACTTTGTCTCATTAGCCAAACATCAGGATAGCTACACCCTTTGGTCAGGATGGTGTAGCCCTAAGCACAAAAGGGTGTAGCCATTCCGAGCAAAGGGTGTAGCCTTATTATACGATTGAAATAGAACCGATTACAAACGACTTATTCGTCAAAAAGAAAAAGTCTGAATTGGGGTAATGGCAGAAGCTTGTAACAAAAGAAGAAAGAGATAGAGATTTATGACCAACTTTGGCGAATAATCCTACCCAAAATACCCACAAGTAGGGATTGATAAAACCAATATTTTCTTCCAACTTTGTAACAAGAATCAGATAAAATGAAAAGTTTTTATATAGTATTGCTTATTACGATAGCTTGGACGTCTTCTCTACCGGTACAAGGGCAGGACTCTATTAATATAGGAACCCGCCATTCTTTATTCTCCAACATACTGAATGAAGAAAGGATGTACTGGATTTATAAACCGGAAAAACAACCGGGTGAAGAAGAAAAAGACTACCCGGTTCTCTACTTATTGGATGGAGATGTATTTTTCCATTCCGTAGTAGGTTTTACCCGTTTCTTTGCTTCTTCAAGGGTTTCTTCATTACCCCCTTGTGTTGTAGTCGCTGTTTTGAATACAGACCGTACCAGAGATTTCACCCCTACCAGTTCGGCTGCACGACGGGATGGCAGTATTCAGCCTGGAGATACTCCAAAAGGTGGAGGGATGAAGGCTTTCTATCGTTTCTTAACTGAAGAACTGCGCCCGGAAATAGAAAAAAAAGTTTCTGCCAACGGCCGCAATTTCTTAGTAGGACATTCATACGCAGGTTTATTTACCCTACAGGTTCTACTCGACTATCCTGAGTCGTTTGATACCTTCATGGCAATAGATCCCAGCTTATGGTGGGACCGGGGAGTTTTCCTGAAGCAAGCCGAGAAAGAAGTTGGTCAGAAGGACTTTTCGGGAAAACAACTCTATGTTGCCTTTGCTACCCGCCAACGTCCTAATGTGAAGTTGGACCAGTTCGCATTGGCTGACAGTTTAGGAGAAAGAATCATTCCAGAGATGAAGAGCCAACATCTGCGTGCTATATACAAAAAGTTCCCGGACGAAGTGCATGGTACAATAGCCCTTCCAGGTATGTTTGATGGCTTGAAGTCCTTGTTCATGCGTTAGTATTGAGACACATAGCATTTTGTTATGTTCTCTTTTATACTGTTAATAATCTGAATAGTTTCAACTCTTGAAAAAACAGTAGAGCGGGAAGTTTGTTTTAAATATAGGGAAAATAAGTTCCGATTGATCGTACCATATAATATAGACCTAAATAAATAAATAGATTATCATGAAAAAAGAAGTTTCTGAAGTATTTGAAAAAGAACAATCTAATGAAAGCTGCATCCATCTGTATCTGGAAGAATGCGGTTGGTGTGCTTACGAAGTTTCAGCTTATCTACTAATGAACCTTTTAGGAGGAAAATGTATAGTCGAAAAAATAGAGAAATGCGGCTTGAAGCTTGTCCGCGCATTTCTGAACATAGATTTGCTGGGTGGCATCAATTATGGCGAATACCGCTATGCGGGCTTAAACTCCTACAACCTGCAATTAATAGGAAAAGATAAAGTCGACAAGAATTCATTTCTTCATTGGAAAAAGAATATATAAAACATCATACAACAGACTTTATCAATAGGATTTTTATATATCTCCCATATTATTGTAATGATAATATGGGAGATATATTTTAATATAACATCAATTGTATTACGCAATTCTCTTGCAAAGGATTCTGAGATTGTTTAATATCCCAATTATGCTTCCTTCTTTTCAAAGAATAAAAAAAGTCCTAATTCTTAACAGAATTAGGACTTCTAATTTAGAACTGAGCGGTGCGTACGGCTCTAAGCCCAAGATATTCAAATATAATCAACTGTTATCACATTTTCATAAATAGCCGAATATTCAGGATTTTACGCTATTGATTGAGTACGACCGTACCCAAATAGTAAAGCCATTTTCGGGTACTTTTTCGGGTTTTCTATTTTTTACTATTGCTTCTTCTTTCTTCGGAAAAGGTGTCAAATTTAGACATATTTTCCTCTTTAACCGCATCCACTATTTTTATATACGGCTTCATTGCCTTGTAATCACTATGCCCTGTCCATTCCATAATAACGTTAGTAGGAATGCCCAGCCTTATAGCGTTGCAGATAAACGTCTTTCTTCCGCTATGCGTGGTAAGAAGTTCGCACTTCGGCAAAACATTTTCATAACGTTTGTTTCCCTTGAAAAACACTATTCTAACGGGTTCTTTTATTCCAGCTATTTCGGCGGCTTCTTTAAGGTATTCGTTCATTTTCGCATTACTGATAACCGGAAGAGCTAACCCTTTGGGGAAATGAATGTTTTTGTATTTGTCAAGTATTTGAAGTGCGTATTTGTTAAGCTCTATATGCAAACGGTCTTCGGTTTTCATAGTAACGATAGATATAAAAGGCTTGTTTGTCGTCCGTTTGACATCGCAGGGACGTAACCGAGCTACATCGGAATATCGCAACCCGGTAAAGCAGCAGAAGCAAAATACATCACGTACGCATGACAAAGAACTGCGGTTTTCCGGAAATTGATAGTTTAGAAAGTGTTGCAGTTCTTCCCATGAAAGGAAAATAACTTCTTTGCAGTCTATCCCCTTAAAACGCGGTTTATATTGTTCATGCAAAAGCCCATTATAGTAACCGTTGTTACAAGCCCAACGGAGAAACCAACGTACATAACTCATATACTTGCTTACGGTCGTATTCATTTGTCCCGCGTCTTGCAGGTATTTAACAAAGCCTTGTAGCTTTTCCTTTGTCAGTTGGTTAAGTATTTGCTGGGGCATATAAGCGTACAGATGTTTACGCAAACTGCTAAATTTCGTATAGGTAGCCGGAACCCAGTTATTAGCCGTACCAGCTTCTACTACAAATTTGTCGAAAACAGTAAAGAAGTCCGGCGTTACTTCCTTCTTCTTCCTTCCGGCGGCTTCATCGAAAGCCGCCTTAAACTCTTTCGCCGTTGGCGTTCTGCGGTTGTCGAGTTCAAACCGGGTTAAGACTTCTTCAACAATAGATGAAAGGTTTGTAAGAGCGCGATTTATTTCGCCTGCCGTTTGGTTGAAACTATTCTTTGCGCCGACTTTCACGCAGGCGTTATTATTATCCCACTTTTCCGCGTCTATTACATAGCCGGAACGTAAATCTACACGAATACCAGCAAAAGACACCCGTAAGCGTATAGGCACGTTTTCCGTAAGCCTATCCCCTTCCGTTCGCGGCGATAATTGGTACTTAATAGAAAACTTCATTATTCGATAAGCATTTTACCGCGCCCGGTTATAAGCCAGCGTGAGGAAATAGGATAATTAACGACCAGCGAATAAATCGCTTCTACTTCTATATTCTTGTAGCGTGATTGGTAGCCGGGCTTCGGAGAAACGCCATAAGTAAGCCGCATTTCCCTATAACGTGGCGCACTCAAATCGTAAAGCGTGCAAAACGCCTCCAACGCGCTAACCTTACCCAAACTAACAATCGCTTCAATAGCTTCAAAGAAACGACGGTTTATCCCATCGCTTATAGGCGAAGGTTTAGCTATTGTACGGGGCATAAATTCGCACGTTTAAGGTCAGACATCATTTTACTATATTCCCCTTCCGGTATTCGGGTACATTCATTCCCGGACAAATAGGCAGCTTCCAACGCGTCAAACACGACTGCTGGAATAAACGGGTACAAAGCCCGGTTACTATAAAACTTATCTACATTTACTTCTACCATATAGCTAATAGTTATTTTTGTTGATTTTTCAATTTAAGCGCGTTTCGTTCCAAAATGGTATAGTTGTAAGGCGAAAATAAAATAACGCGAAAATGGGCTTAAAATAGCCTTATTTTCGTATCACTTTAATACGGCGATTGTATGATATTATTATCATATAAGTACGTGCGTGTGATACTATGTTATGGAAGCCTTTTTAGAATTTCGGAACTTTACGACCAAATACTAAACGGCATTTGCACATCCAGCACGTTCCACCGTCTGGGCATTGGCTTTTTTGTTTAATTCCGTAAGGCTTTCTATTGTACGCTGCTGGCTTTCTATAATTGAAAGCAAACGCGCCTTTTCGCTATTGGCTTCTTCCAGCAACTTAGCCAACAGTTCGGAAGAAGGCAACCCGCCCGTATTTTGCCGTTGTTCGCCTTCCTTCTTTCCGTCAGACAACAACATTTCCCCCTGACCCAGCAAAAGCCAAAGCGGATTAAGTTCCGGGAAGTGTATGCTAATAGCTTGCATTTTATCCGGTTGAATAGACTTTTTTATAGACATAACATAAGAGGAAGACACGCCAATGCGCCTGCAAAATTCCCTTTCGCTAATATTCAGCGTATCTATAAATTGTTTAAGTCGCTCTTTTACACTTGTTTCCATAAACATAACTGTTTCTAAAAGTTAAAAATCGGCTTTCAGCTAAAAATATGAACACTTTTAGTTTGCATATTGTATGCTTTTACTATACATTTGCATTGTGTTAGTTGTTCAGTTGCAAAGGTAAGCAAAAAGCGAACACTTAGCAATGACAAAAACACGCTAATTTACAGAAATTTATAAAAGCTATATGATACATACAAGCAAATTCATTAACAAGAACTTCCGCATTAAAGTAAGCGGAATAGACAACGAAGGCAACCGCATTAACAAGCTGGTAGGCGTTAGCGGACTTCTGAAATTGATTGGCGAAACTTTAGCCGATAAGTTTGTAACACGTGCTTTAAAAGCAGGATTAGATAAAGTTAAGTGCTGCCTGCGTAGAGGGCTTCGCGTCACTTTCTATGTAAAATAACATAACATTCAGCTATATGGAGAAAGATTTTGAAAGCATTAGAAGCAAGGTTCAGAAACTACAAGCCCTTGCGGAACGCGGCGAGAAAGGCGAAGCCCTGAACGCAAAGCGTTTGTTAGACCAACTATTAGCTAAATACGGCGTTTCGTTGGAAGAAATAGTAGAAGCACAGGAAGAAAAACAGCAGTACACCTTCAACGTAAAGGAAAACGGGTACGGATTTACTTTGTTTACCCAGTGCTATTTCAACGTTACAAACGAAAAACGGATGAGCTACCGCCAGCGCAGAAGATACGTTACCGTTGAATTAACCAAAATGCAGTACGTAGAATTGCAGGCTTTGTACGATTGGCACTACAAACAGCTTACAAAGGACATGAAGCGGATGCAAAAGGAGTTTACGGAAGCGTACATACAAAAGCATAGGCTATTTGGCAAGCATAGTGACGACAACAACGAAGAAGAACGGGAATTAAGCCCGGAAGACATGCAAAGACTTTTGCGTATGCTTAACTACATGGATAGCATGGAAGATACCAGCTATTACAAGCAGATAGGTAACGCTTCTTCTTCCGATTAACGTATTACCTTAATACAAATCAGAGGAACTATATATAAGCCAGCGGAAAAGGAATCCCCTTTGTAAAGGCTATAAACCGATGACTGCGGAAACAGACCGCGCGCGGGACGCTACGGGCGTACGAAGGGCGAACCTTCCCCCGCGCACTATGAATTTTAAATTTTACAATTATGGTAGTAACAACAGAAAATAAGAAAAAAAGCAGGGGCTTCCTTAGCGGGTTGAACCAATTACGAGTAGGCGATTACAAAATAGCGGTAACGGAAATAAAAGCTGCTTTGGGCATAAATAACCGGAATAGCTTCTACGCATACCGGGACGGAAAGATAGAGCCTAAAGTAACGCAGGCTAAAGCCGTAGAAGGCGTATTCAACAAATACGGTATAACAGCCAATATTTGGGACGTATGAGGTTAAAGGTAGAACTAAGCAGACGGGAAACCGAGGTAGCGCACTTGCTGGCGTGGGGAGCTTCCAAGAAAGAAGTAGCGGACATGCTGTTTATTTCGACCCGCACAGTAGAGAACACAGCCCGGAACATCTACGCGAAAGTAGGCATACAGAAGGCTACAGAACTTTGCGTTTGGTGGTTCTGCACAAAACATAATGTTCCGGTAAGCCTTGACCCGTTGAAACGTACATTCGTAGCGGTAGCCCTTCTTCTAATTATACTCCCGAAGGAACTTACCGGAAACGGCGATTTTTTCAGAGTAGGAAGACGTGCGCAGATAACACGGATTGCCAAAACGACGGGAAGACGCAAAGGCGAAAACGATTATAACCCTTTTGAAGTTTGCAGTTATGACTAAGATTTTTAAAGCCCTCGGCATAGAATTTACGAAGCCGCTAAAGTGGTATAACTGGCTTACCCTTGCTTGGGTCGCCGTTTCCTTTGTCCTTCTAAGCATTGACACCGAAACCGCGCCTATATGGGCGGTATTCCTTGTAGTAGCGAATTTCGCCCTTTCGATAAAGGTAGCGGCAAAGACAGTGCCGGACATTAAAGACGACGAAAACAGTTAGACTATGGATGCTAAGAAAAGAATTATAGACCTTACGCTCGGCGAATTTCTGGACGCGATAGGCGAACGTATGGAAGTTTCAGCACAGAAACCGGAAAAGCCCAAATCGGCAAAGCGTTACGTGTACGGCTTGAAAGGGCTTGCAATGCTGTTGGGTTGTTCCAAGACAACCGCAGCGCGGTTGAAGGCTTCCGGACGGATTGATGAAGCGATAACGCAAGTAGGCGCGCTACTGATTATTGACGCTGATTTAGCGTTAAAGCTGGCAGCGGACAACAAAAAGAAATAACTTTTTAAAACACAGCTATATGATTAATAATATTTGGATTAACATTCCCGGCTTTTCTAAATACGAAATAAATAGGGAAAGCAGGCAGATACGAAGCTACTGCCGGGGAGTAGAACCGCGTATATTGAAACCATGCAATAATGCATTGATATTAAAGGCGGATAACGGGGAAAAATACACCGGAAGCCTTAAACGTTTCCTCTATTCGGCGGAAAAGAACATAGACCCGCGCGAGATTAGCCGAAAATACTGTATAGTTGAAACAGCCAGCGGGCAGATAGAACTAATAGACCGTAATACATTCCAAGAACGGATTAGGGAACGTTTGAGAAAGAAAAAAAGCGTTTCCAACATACAAGAAGAATATTTGAATGCCATCCAATTTTGCGCGATTGTGTTACAGGCATACCGAACGGGTGATTTTTCAATAGTAATAACCGAGATTGAAAGCCGTAAAGCAAAAGTTACGGAATACATCATCCGGCACAGAATAGCGGTACAGCCGGAACGCGTACGGGAAGTTTGGGAAGCCGTCTTAGACGTAGCCCTAAACTGCATCATAGAGAAGCGCACCTACATAGTAAACCTTACGGGCTACCTGAACAGCATAGCGCGCTCGTATGCAGCCCAAAAGAAGAAATTAGAGAAAATAACCGTAAGTCTTGACGCGGGATTTTATTCACTTCAAAAATATCAGTAATATGAGCAAAAAAGCAATCATCAAACGTTTAAGCCTTGCTAATTTCAAAGGCTTGCGTAACGTCGTTATAGACTTTAACGACACAGTTACAACCATCAGCGGACGGAACGGTACGGGAAAAACTACCATTATGGACGCTTTTACATGGCTTCTTTGGGGCAAAGACAGCGAAGGGAATGTAGATAGCAAATTCGGAATTAAGACCAACGACGCGGAAGGCAATTTTATTCCCGACCTTGAACACGAAGTAGCCGGAACGTTAGAAATAATAGATACCGAAACGGGAAGCGTTGAAACCGTAGAACTTCGCCGCGTATTGGTTGAAGAATGGAAAACAGAGAAGGGAAAGACGGAAAGGAAGTTAAAGGGACACCATACCGACTACTTCTATAACGGAGTCCCATTAAAAACAAAAAGCGAATACGACGAACGTATAAACGCGATTATACCCGAAGCCGTTTTCAAGATGATTACCAACCCCTACTATTTTCTTTCCCTTCATTGGACGGCACAACGTGAAATGCTTTTGCAGATTGCCGGGGGAGTAAGCTACGAAGACATAGCAAAGGGCAATACAGCCTTTGCCACTTTGATAGAACAGCTTAGCGGGAAAACCGTAGAAGACTATAAACGCGAGATTTCAGCGCAAAAGGAGAAGATAACGAAGGAACTGGAAAAGATACCTACACGTATTGACGAAATAACGCGCGCTACCCCGCTGACACCGGATTATGCCGCCCTTAATACCGAGAAGGAACAGCTTACAAAAGAATTGAACGACATAGACGAAGCCGCCGCATCAGCAGCGGAAGCCAACCGTATCGCCTATGAAGCTGCCGCTAAGGTACAAACCGCCATAAATGACAAACGTAGCAGCCAGCACGCTTTAGTATTTAATGCAAAGGAAACGGCAAGGAACGAAGCGTTCAAAAAGAACGAAACCTACAATAATGCCGACCGCAAGTTACAGCAGGTTATAAACGACGAACGCAGCGAAGCCAGCCGTTACCGTAGCGAATACGACCGTTTGACGAACGAGAAGAAACGGACGCAAAGCACGATAGAAGGCTACAAGCAAATGCAGAACGAACTACGCAAAAGATGGTACAAAGTAAACGCCGAAGAATTTACCGCTACGGAAAGCCTTGTTTGCCCGTTGTTCAAGCACGCTTGTGCCGACCCGGTAGCATTAGCAAAATATAATACCGACCGGGAAGCCGCTCGCGAAAAATTCTATGCAGACCGGGAAGAACGCCTTAACAAGATTAATACGGACGGTCAGCGATTAAACGAAATGATAACATCGCAGGAAGAAGAAGCCAACCGGATAGACAAAGCGTTAGCTGAATTGGAAGCCAGCCACACTACCGCCGTAACAAAGGCGAAAGAAGACCGCGAAGCGTTGCAAAAGGTTTTGAATGATAATCCACGCGTAAATACCGAACCGGATATTAACGGAGAAGACCTCCCGGAATGGGTTGCACTTGAAAAAGAAATAAAGGAACTTTCCGAACAGCTTCCAGCCTTCAACGCAGAAGACGCGGCAAGCAGAACAGAGATACGCCAACGGAAAGCCAACCTTACCGCCCGGCTTGATGAAGTAAAGCGTAAGCTAAACCTTCGCACCATTATAGAAGCCAACGAAAAGCGCATAGCCGAACTAAACGGGGAAGCCGCAAAATTGGCGCAGGAACGCGCCGAAATACAAGGATGCGAAATAGTAATAGCCGATTTGATAAAAGCCCGTATGACGGAAGTAGAACGCCGCGTAAACGGATTGTTTAGCCGGGTTCAGTTCAAGATGTACAAAACGCTCGTAAACGGCGAAAAAGAACCGGATTGCATTTGCCTTATTGACGGGGTAAAATACGCGGATAAGAACCAAGCCGGGAAAGTTAATGCCGGGCTTGACATAATAAACACCCTTTGTACATTCCACAACGTTAGCGCGCCTATTTTCGTGGATAACGCAGAAAGTATTAACGAGTTTATCCCGGTTGTTAGCCAGCTTATAAAGTTGGTAGTAACTACCGAAGACTTCAAAGTAGAATAACAGAACATTATTAACCATTTTAATAAACAAATTTATGGATACATCAAAGAAAATCACGTCCTACGAAGACGCTTGTAAAGTTTTGAACATTCAACCGATTAACGAAGAAGTGTTTAACGCTTTCCCGAAGGAAGACCAAAGAAGTATGTTAGCCTACCACAAGCTGACTGTAATAACCCGCGCGCTTAATAACGGCTGGAAACCGAATTGGGACGACCAAAACGAATGGAAGTATTACCCGCTATTCCGCTATGTAAATGCCGGGCTTTCGTTCGCGAATACTTATAACTCGGCTACGTCTGCGTCTGCGAATATCGGCTCTCGGCTTTGCTTTCCCACGTCCGCGCTCGCGAAATACGCAGCCGAACACTTTGCGGACTTGTACCGTGACTATTATTGCTTTGCTTCGGAAAACGGAGAAACGCAACAAGCGGAAAGCAGCCAAGAAGAACCCCAAAGCGACTTTTTGAAGACCACCACAGAAGTAATGCAAAAGCATTTAGTACCATTCTGTAACGGAAGCAGTTCACGCGGTCTTATCGTAGTAGGTTGCGACACTGATACGAAGGATAAAAATGGCGAAGGAAGTACCGGAGTAATGGTAGGTTTTTGCGGAAATTATGGAGCCATAATAAAGGGATTGAAAGAACTTCTTACCGGAAAGCAGTCCGCGCCGATAGTAGAACGAGCAACCCGCGAAATAGCTTTTGAAAAGATGATTAAAGGTGGCGGAATAGACGACTTTTTAAAGGACATAATGAACAATAATTAACTAACGATAGTATGAATACCAACACTTTACCCGCTACCGTATTGGCAGCAAAAGAAAAGTTTGAATTAGCATGCAAAGACGCTTCGGCTTTGCAGATAGTAAGCAACTTCGGTGCGGCATTTACAGCCGTAAACGTAATAGCACTTCTTCGCGAAGCCATGACCGATGAAGTAATGGATAAGGTTTTCATGCCTTTGATGAACACGAAAATAGGATTTCTTACAGACCGAAACGGGCGTGCAAGAAGCGGCGGGCGCGCCCCGCTTCCTCTTTACACCCGTGACATAGTGCGCGATTGCATCATAGACGCGGTTACTATCGGCTTGCTTCCGACCGGAAACCAGTTCAATATAATAGCCGAAAGGATGTACCCCACTAAGGAAGGTTATACTTCGCTTCTTCGCAAGCTGGGCGTAAAATACTTCATTGATACCTCATACGACAAGGGGCAAACGCAGAACTTTGCCGAAATACCCTGCAAAATAAACTATGAGTATAACGGGGAGAAAAACGGCTTTAGCATTATTGCAACCGTAAAGAAGGATGATTACAGCAGCCACGACCAACTGCGCGGAAAAGCCGAAAGAAAGGCTAAGAAAGCCCTATACGAGTACATTACGGGGTGCGACTTCGGCGATGCAGACGAACAAAGCAGCGTACCGATAGTGGATGCGGTAGCCGAAGAAATAAAGGAAGAAGCGAATGCCGCGCCTACTATTGGGGTTATCGATGGGCAACCCATACAAGCCCAGCAGGGACAAACGGGCGGACAAACGGCGCAAAGCGAGCCAGCCAACCCGCCGCAAGCACGGGAAGGTCGCGGAAGTAATAACGCTAAACCATTGTTCTAAATATGGAATTAACCGTGCTTGGTTCGGGTTCAGAGGGTAACGCCTACGTTTTGCAAAATGCGGGCGAAGCCCTTCTGCTTGAAGCTGGAATACCATTCAAAAAGGTATTAGCAGCATTGGGCAACAACGTAAAGAAAGTAGTAGGCTGCCTCATTACTCACGAACACGGCGACCATGCCGGGCGTATTAATGAGGTTTTAAACTACGTTGTTCCGGTTTACGCTTCCAAAGGCACGATAGAAACCGCTAAGGTTAATTCTTGCTGGCGACCTACCCCCATAAGGATGGAAAACGGAAGTTACCAGCATTTACGGCTGGGCGGTTTTACTATCATTCCCTTTCCCACGAAGCATGACAGCCGCGAACCGTTGGGCTTCTACGTCTGGCATGAAGAAACGGGCGGCGTATTGTTTGCTACCGATACTTTCTATTTGCCTTGCACATTTGCCGGGTTGAACAACATATTAATTGAATGCAACTACGACCCGGATATATTGGAACGCAATGTAACAGAAGGTTATATACCGGAAGTATTGAAAGAACGAGTACGGAGAAGCCATTTAAGCTACTATACTTGTTTGGACGCGTTGAAGGCTAACGACCTAACACGGGTTAATAACATAGTATTGATACATATAAGCGAAGGGAACGGCGACGCGGTAGCCTTCCGGGACGGAATAGCAAAAGCCACCGGAAAAACGGTACACGTTGCAAAACCCGGATTACGGATTAGTTTCAACAAAACACCTTTTTAATTGCAAGCACTATGATTAAAGGGTTTTCAGAAGAAACGCAACCGCTGACAGAATACGAAAGGAAAGTAATCCTTCCGATTATTCTTGAAGGCTTGAAAACCAAGATAGGCAAAGCCAACGCGGTAACGAATAAGTATATTATTTCCCGGTTACGTGACGGCTACAAGATAGACGCGGCACGACTAAGGAAGATAATAAACCACATTCGTACAAATGACCTTCTACCGGGACTTATAGCGACTTCCGAAGGCTATTTCTTGGCTACGACCGAAAGCGAACTTTTGGAGTACGAAGAAAGCCTAAAAGGACGTGAGGAAGCTATAAAAGCGGTACGGTTGAGCATAGCAAGACAAAGGCGCATCCTTTATGAAGATGCGCACAAGCCCAAGCAGGGAACATTATTTTAACATTTATTTTTAACGACATGAAAAAGATTTGTTTATACAGAAAAGAAAACGAAAACGATAGTTTGCGTTTGCAAGGTAGATATGACGGTATAGAAGAAGCGCAGGACGCTGTAAAGGAACTTACCGAAAGCGAAGGAAACGGTACTATTTTCGATTACTTCTACAAGGAAGAAGATTACGAGGAAATAACCGACCGGGTAAAGACCTACGAGGACGCATGTAAAGTATTGGGAGTAGAGCCGATAAACGAACAAAACGCGAAGGCGCAAGGGTTCAGACCGGACGAAATAGCACGCCGCAAATTGGAAACTATTGCCGCAGCACTTAACGAAGGCTGGAAACCGGATTGGAACAATACCGACCAATACAAATACTACCCTTACTTCTATATACAAGAAAACGCGAAAGGCAAAGGTTCTGCCGGGCTTTCGTGCGCGTATACGGATGACGCGGCTACGTTTACGTCTGCGGCTATCGGCTCTCGGCTTTGCTTTTACGCTTCACGTTTGGCACGGTACGCGGGCAACCAATTTACAGACTTATACGAACAAATTTTAATTGAGAAGCTATGACAAAGCAGGAATTAGTGAACTCGGTAGCGGAACAGACCGGATTAAACGGCTACCAAGTAAAGGAAGTATTAGAACGTACATTTGATGTTATTCGGGACGAAGTGACGGGCGGCGATGCGGTAACTATTCGCGGCTTCGGTACTTTTCAAACGAAGCAACGCAAGGCGAAACCAGCCCGGAACATAAATACGGGCGAAACCATATTAGTTCCAGCCCGCAAGGTTGTTGTTTTCAAACCGTCAAAGGACTTTAACGCGGATAAGCTATGAAGCAGAACGAAAAAATACAGACCCGGAAAGACGAAGTACGCTTCAAAACTTCGGACATACGCCGGATAATAGGGAAATACTTGGCAGCAAACGTTTTGCGTACATGGAACGAGGATTTTGTGGACGACGAAACGGGCGAAGTTGTAACCATTGAACGCAACGAAATTTTGTTTGAGCGCGGGAAGTATATAGATAACGATTTGGCGACCGAAATAAATTTCTACTTGCAAAGCAATGACGTAAAGGAAGTAGAAGTAAGTAACCAGCGAAGGCTCGCTTACGAAAACAAGCGAACCAGTCTTTACCCGTTCAAGATTTCCGCTACCATTGGCGGCAAGCGGCATAACTTTATATTGCAGGCGCAAAACATAGTCAAAGCCTATGAGGTTGCGACCGACTATATAGAGCTGAATTTTACCCAACCGTTCGACATCGTTGGCATAAAGTTGATGGATAGGGTTATAATCCTTAACGACCGACTGCGGAAGCACGTGGAAGCGCAGGAAGGAGCAAACGAGGAAGGCGAAGAAAGCAACGACGGGGAAGAACAGCGCAATGACACGAAGTATTATAAGGTTGAAGCCGACGTAGCAATACAATCGGAAGACGAAGAAGAACCGAATAAGCAGAACTACGATTTTGTTGTAAAGACGCGCGACGTAGATACGGCTAAGGTAGTCATTACCGCATGGATAAACAGCAGGATAAAAGAACGCATAGAGAAAGAAAACGACGAATGCAAAGTAGTGGATATTTCCATACTTGCGGCTTCGCCTTTCGCTTGCAATGCGATTGTAGAAAAAGCCTTCTGTTTGGCATATAAAGACCAAGAAGAAAGTTATTAACTAACCGGGGCGCGCCTTCGGGCGTGTCCCCTTAAATATATCTATCATGGGCGATAAAAATTCATTCGTATTATATATGGATTTGCTTTCAGTGCTTGATGAACTCGATGATGAAGAAACGGCTATGTTGTTCCGCGCGATTAGAGCCTACAACCAATTAGAAAGCGAAAACGAGGCTATACGGACGAAGGCGGTGGAAGATTTGGAAGCAATGACGGCAAACAAAACCGTTAGGATAGCATTTGCACCCATCCGAAAACGTCTTGAAGCTGATAACAAGCGTTACGCGGAAACAGTGCAGTTGAATAAAGCTAACGGCAAATTAGGGGGTGCACCTAAAGGTAATCAGAACGCACGAAAGAAGAAAAAGAATACGGAAACCGAGGAAACAAGCCAAAACAACCCAAACAACCGGGCGGTTGATTTTTCAACCGAAACAACCGAAGGGTTGAAAAAACAAGCGCAAACAACCGAAAACAACATTGATATGATATGTAATGATATTGATATGATTAATAAATATCCTTCTCCTGCTCTTCTTGATGGTGTGCGCGAGAGAGAAAGCACAAACGGCAAGGAAACCGAAAACCGTAAGTTCCTAACCGAATTTTTCAGCGAAAACAAAAGGGCGCAGATAGAAACCATTTGCATGCAACTTTATGTCACTCCCGAACGATTGCGCAAGGAAGCCGAAGAAGTTATAGATGAATGGGAACTAACCGGAGATACCCACATAAATTATACCGAATGGGCGCGGCATTTGATTAATCATCTAAGAATTAAAATAAGGAAAGACAATGGGAACAACAGAGAACAAAAAGCAGGAGCAACCGATACAACGAATAGATATAGCGGCATTTGCGAACCTACTACGCAAAAGAAGCCCCGCCGTAGCACGCTTTAGGATTGACCGTTATACGCAGGACGTACCCGCCATGCTACGCGAATGTTACCGTTTCCAAGTTGAAAACCGGGGTTATACCTACCAAGAAGACGAAGCGACAAGGCAACACCTTACAATGGCGGCGCGTTGGCTTGTTGGCGAAAGCATGAAACCGGGGTTATTCATGTACGGAACACCCGGATGCGGAAAGACAACATTAGCGCGTGCAATTTCCCAGCTAATAAACACGATTTACCACAGCGATATATCGTTTGAGCGTAAAGGTGTTTCCTTTATTCCAGCTTCCGCACTTACAGAAGCAGCAAAAGGCGAAAAGCAGGAACTTTTAGCGGATTTGAAGAATACCGAGCTTCTTTGCATTGATGACGTAGGGACAGAACCAGCAAGCCTAAAGGTTTGGGGAAACGAGGTTAGCCCGTTGGTAGATTTGCTATACCATCGTTACGACCGCCAGCTATTTACGATTATAACCTCAAACTTGGAAGGCGACGAAGATATAGCCAAGCGTTACGGGGTTCGCGTAGCCGACCGATTTATAGAGATGTTCGACCTTATAGGCTTCGATAATTCAAGTTACCGACCAAGACTAACAAGGCTAACATCGCGATAGGCGTACAAATGAACCACGATTTTCAACTATCGTATTTCAGACAGTAAGATGTAAGGGAAACAATATAATAACGCCTTAACGGGCAAAAAAACATAGAAGACATGAAGAAGCACAAAGTTTATATTTCGGGACAGATAACCGGACTTCCGGTAGCTGAATACGTGGAAAGGTTCAGCAAGGCGGAAGCGGAACTTATGGCAAAGGGTTACGAGGTTGTAAACCCATTGCGGTACGAATTAAAGCCGGGTTCGCGCTGGCACGAACAAATGAAGGTGGATATTCGCCTTTTGCTTGATTGCGACGCGATTTATATGCTTTCTAATTGGGAACGCAGCACGGGCGCAGGGCTGGAACTGTACATAGCCGAAGGTTTGGGACTGATTATAAACTATGAGAAACCACCCAAACACCGGGATATAAAGACGGCTATACTTACAGCTATGGGGGTTAGCTTCGCTTCCATTTCAGAAGACAGCCGTAACCGCTGGCACGTTTACGCCCGGATGATTTACGCGCATCATTGCAAAAAACGCGGCGAGAATACCCAACGTATAGCGGAAGAAACCTTACACGACCAAAGTACGATATGTTATTACCTTCGGCGGTACGATAGCGAATACAAGTATAACAAAGAGTTTCGCGCAGCAGCCGAAAAGGTTGCTACCCTATTGAGTAAAAAGTTAAGTGTTCCAAAAGACGTATTAAAATAAGACGGTTTTTCGCTATGAGATTTGCACTAAGAAATAAAAGCAAGCTAATAAAGGCTTTCGGGGAAGACTACTATAAGCTATTGATGAGTAGCTTAACAGCCTTCGCTAAAAGCAACCGGGAAATAGCCGCCTATACCGTTGAAGGGTACACTTACGAATTTATAAACATTCCCAACGTTCAACCGAACGCAGATAGTAATTTTCAATTTGCGATAGTAGGAAAGATGTACGACGTGATACACGTAGCCTATTATAGCGCAATAGGATAAGAAAGACGGCATGGAGCAACTGACATTTGATTTTATTGAGGAAATAGTACCTATACCGGATTGTAGCTTTTTGATGGACGTAACCGGGTTAAGAACCCCTACCGAGGTTGCAAACGAAATGGTAAGGGAAGCACAAGTTTGGCAAGAAAATAATCCGGGAAAAGACGTGATGGACGTTATAACCCCGGAATGGCAAGAATATATTAACCATAAAATTAAACATTTATGTTAGCAGTAACAGTAATAGGAAACATCGGCAACGATGCAGAAATTAAAGAGTTCAACGGGCAAAAGTTTATTGCTTTCAACGTTGCGAGTACAGAACGCTATAAAGACGGACAGGGCAACCAGCACAGCCGGACAACGTGGGTTAGCTGCCTAAAGCCCGGCGAAAGTTCCGTAGTAAGTTATTTGAAGAAGGGAACGCAGGTATATGTACGCGGTAGCCTTTCCGTTAAAACATTCAATTCCGGGAACGGAGTACAAGCGGGTGTTAATTGCCTTGTGCGTGAACTTCAACTATTAGGCAGTAAGCAGGAAACACAAAACGAGCAGCAACAGCCAGCTACTACCAGCACGCCGCCAACCTATACCCCGGCGGGAAGTGCGTCGCCGTTTCCACCAGAAAACGAAAAAGATGATCTTCCTTTTTAAAAATATTCAGCTAACAGAAAAATGAATAGAAAAGAAGAAATAAAAAGATTGCCTTTTGTCGTTTCAGCCTATAAGCAAATTTACCGTTCTGAAAGTTGTTGCGGGATTTGTAATTTGCCTTGGTCGGTTTGCAGTCATGAACATATAGACATTACCGATAAATACGGGGTGTTCTACGTTTGCCCATATTGTTGGGAAAACAACGATTTACAGACTATTTTAAAAGCGACGACACAAGGTTATTTAAGTCAGTTCCATTCATGCTCTACAGATGAAGATAAGGCGCATTTTCTTGAAGAACATAAGCTGGTTGATATATTGATGAAAACAGAACAGAAATATATATCAACCCATTCTGAAAAACAAGAAAAATAAAGAACTATACAAACTTTAAAAGTAGTAAGACAATGAAACCAAAAAAATTTCAAGAAGCAAACGTAGTTTACGGCGAGGGACAACCCGAATACAAGCCATTGCCAGCACATAAAACGAAAGAAGGGCAGGCTATTTTCTGTTTTGAATTAGACGAAGCGGAACGAAAAAAATAGCCAAAACGGGCGAATTATGGGTAAGCCTTCTAACCTTCAACCAACCGCTGCAACCCATTTTTATAACTATAAACAAGTCGGATTTATTCATACAGCCCGACGCAACCCAACAGACCGATAATGAAAGCAGTAGTATTATTAAGTAAGAAGTTCTTCCCGGCACATTTCCGGGCAGGCGAAGCAACCGATTTTAAGGCGAAGGTTCTTAACGGTCAAAAGCGGCACACATGCCGATGCAATTATGAGTATTGGAAGAAAAAAATAACCGCCTTGCAGGAAAAAAGCGGTACGTTATGCCTACGACAATGGGCAGACAAACCGTATAGAAGCCCGCAGGAAAGTATTTTAGAAGTTCCGGCTAACATGTGCATAGTTCAGCCTTTGATATTACGAAGGAACGGTTTAAACTTTACCGCAGAAGTTGAAGGACACCCGGTTAAGTTGGAAGATTTGGCGCGTAACGACGGGCTGACACCTTCGGAATTTGCAGCATGGTTTATCCCGGTATTCGATAAGGCGCAGGAAAACGCGCTAACCTTTGCTATTATTCAATTTACAACGTTCAGATATTAGCTTATGGCACAAGAAAAAGGTATCGGCGAAAGTTGGGAGGAAATTGTAAAAGCATACGCAAAGGCAGAACGGGAATTAGGCATAAAAGTGTATTGTGTACTTTGTATTTGCAAGAAGGTAAACGGCAAAAAAGTTGTATTACACCGTTACGACCTACCCCGCGAAATCTTACAGCGGCGACGGTGGGTTATAAATTGGCGCATGGCTAAATTAACGTGTACAGACCCGCGAGCACATATATATGAGACATTGTCTTTTTATGATAAAACAAGCGGAGAAACATACGGCTTTAATTCCGATTTATCAAGACTAACCGCATTGAAGGGGCGAATAACCTTACAAGAAAATAGGATAAAAGACTACATCGAAGCAAACAAAGGTAATTTGTTCTTTGACGAAACCAACGACCCGCAGTTAGTTAAAGTTCGGAGAAAGCTGGAGCGTGCGAGAAAGAACGTAGCCGATGCAGAAGCGAGATTAAGAACAAAGGTGGAACAAAAAATAGCAGGGAAATGAAAGTAAACGGTAACGGTTTGGTAGAGATATACGGCGAAAAGACCAAAGAACGCGGCTTTTTCTGCATGAAGTTGTTAGCCTTCCTAAACACAGAAGCAGAACCGGGAACGGAAGCCTATGCGGAACTTTGGGAGCAACGATTTGACGAAGCCAAGTTAGGGGCTTGCGCCTATCGGAACAAATGCCCGATTTACGCAAGAACCGCGAAGAAGGGAATACAACAAAATTTATTTGCACAGTTATGACCCCAAAGGAGTTTTACGACAAAGTTGTAGAGATGCGGAAGGCACAAAAAGAATACTTCCGTTTCCGCGCACCTTCCGCGCTAAGCAAATCGAAGCAATTAGAAGCCGAAATAGACACGGAAATAAAGCGGGTAGAACAACTTCTAAGCGAGAAGGAAAAAGCCCGGCAAACTTCGCTTTTCGGGGCTTTTGACGAAGATTTATTAAACCGTAGTAGTAACGATTAAAGGCTATTCGATGAAAAGTTACCAATTTGAGGAAATAACATTCTGGCTTTCGCTTATTACGTGCTTGTTGGCTCACGAAGCAAAAATAGATTGGCTTACAAGAATACTTATAGTAGTCAGCATAGCAAATTTTGCCAGCGCAATAGTGACGGCTTGGATTGATGTAAAACGTAAAAATAAAAATTAGCATTATGGTTAATGTAGAGATTGACGCGCGTATATTGGAAGATAAGAAGTTCAATACGCAGGTAGAAAACATTATAACAGAAACAAGAGAAGCCCGCAGAAATGTACAGATAGGCGGGGCACAGTTAAAATCTTCCCCGGTTATTCGGTTGATGGACGAAGGCAACCTTTCGCTTTCCTTCATCCTTTCGGAGTTCCCGAAGATAGCCAACAAGGAAAGCCAACTATCACGCGGGCAACGCGATGTAGTGGCGAACATTGTTTTTGAAGCCGCCCGACGGGTTGTTTTCCTTAACCAGCAGGAACGCGCCCGAAAAGCAGCGGAAAAGGCTAACGAAAAAGCGGCGGGAAATGACATTTGAGGAAATGAAGGCGATAGCCAATAAGACTACTACCCGGAAAAAGTCCAGGCATATAGAAAGCCAAATACAACAAAGTTGCGTTAAGTGGTTCCGTTTGCAGTTCCCGGAAATTGGATTACTACTTTTTGCAGTACCCAACGGCGGAGCGCGGAACAAACGGGAAGCCGGGATATTGAAGGGCGAAGGTGTTACAGCCGGGGTAGCCGACATGATACTGTTAAAACCTTCGGGCGGCTTTGCTTCCCTTTGTATTGAGTTCAAGACCGAAGAAAAGGGCAGTACACAGCGCGAAACACAAAAGCAATGGCAGAAGGCAGCGGAAGCCGCCGGAAACAAGTATGTTATTTGCCGTTCTTTCGATGATTTCAGAAAAGAAGTAATAAGTTACTTATTCCCGAAAAAGTAGGGAGCGTGAAGTTTTGGCGAAGTATTTTAGGGTTTAGCGTATCACTTTAATACGCTAAACCTTTTATTTTTGCAGCAAAACCAAAACGAGGGCAATAACGGGGATTGTTCGCCGGGTCGCGTTACCGCCGTTGTTGGTTTGTTTATTCAGGCTTTACAAAAGCATCATATAGCTGATAGCAACGGCTAAGAGCCGAAGCGGGGCGCGGCGTAAAAGACCACGCCCTTTTTTATTAAAAACGATTTAATATGGCAAAGATTAAAAAGACAAAAATAGAAGACCTTATACCGGACGACTTGAATTTCAACAAGGGTACGCAGTTCGGGCAAAGCATGATAGAAAAAAGCCTGCGCACATTCGGCGCGGGGCGTTCAATCCTGCTCGACAAAAACAACAAGATTATAGCCGGAAACAAGACTACCGAAGGCTTTGCAAGTGCAGGCATGGAAGATGTTATTATAGTCGAAACAACCGGAAACGAACTTGTAGCCGTAAAGCGCAACGATATAGACTTAGATACAAAGGAAGGGCGCGAACTTGCGTTAGCAGACAACGCGACAGCCGCCGCTAATCTTGATTGGGACGAAGAAGCCATAGCTAAGGCAAAAGAAGAGTTCGGTATAGATAACGAAGCATGGGGCGTTCCGGTAGATTTTGGGGAAGACAGCGAAGGGGATGAAAATCCGGAAAAACAACTTAAACGCCTTAAAGACGACTTTATTTTGCCGCCGTTTTCTGTATTGAATACCCGTACCGCCGAATGGCAGGAACGCCGCCGGGCATGGCTGGAAATAGGCATAAAAAGCGACGAAGGTAGAAGCGAAGATTTGACTTTTGCAAAGACAGCGCAACCGCCAATATTTTACGATACCAAGAACGCATTACGCGAAACTTTAGGCAGAGAACCACAGACGGAAGAAGTGATAGCGGAAATGGAGCGTTTAGGGCTTAAAACAATGACTACTACAAGCATATTCGACCCGGTATTAACCGAACTTTCTTACCGTTGGTTCAACATTGAAGGCGGACGGATATTAGACCCGTTCGCAGGCGGAAGCGTTCGCGGCATAGTAGCGGCAAAGTTGAACATGCCTTACGTCGGCAATGATTTGAGCGAAGCCCAAATTAGAGCCAACAGAACAAACGCGGAAGAAGTATTAGGTGTAAGTTGCCCATTCTTTCCCCAATGGACGGTAGGCGATAGTTCCCAGCTTGAAGACGTTCTTAGCACGAACGGGATAAGTGGAGATTTCGATATGATTTTTTCCTGCCCGCCCTACGCGGATTTGGAAGTATATAGCAATGACCCGCGCGATATTTCAAACATGGACTATGCGCAATTCATTGAAGCGTACAAACGTATTATAAAGCAATCCTGCACCCGGTTAAAAAATAACCGTTTCGCGGTTTTTGTCGTTGGGGATATACGGGATAAGAAGGGCATTTACAGAAACTTTGTAAGCCACACAATAGAAGCATTTACGGGGTGCGGTCTTCATTATTACAATTCCCTTATCCTTGTAAACCAAATAACCAGCCTTGCAATAAGAGTACGGCGGCAGTTCAACGGTACGCGCAAGGTAGGAAAGGTTCATCAAAACGTGCTGGTTTTCTGTAAAGGCAGCGTAGAGGAAACGATAGATAGTTTTGAAGAGTTGCAGGTTAAAAAGGCGTTGGAGATATTCAACAAGAGCCGGGAAAACAGTAACCTGCACGATGATGTATTAGTATTCTACAAAGGCGACCCGAAGAACATTAAAGAAGATTTCGGGGAACTTCATATAAGCGACGAATTACCACAATAATAACGTAAGTCATGAACTCTAAGGAAGGTAACAATAATACGGCAAAGAAAGGCAGAAAGACCAAATACACGCCCAAAATAGTAGAGCGTATTTGTGAGCTTGTAGCAAAGGACACTTACAGCGTCCCGGAACTTTGCCGCGCCGTTGGCATTGACGAAGCGACCTTCTACCGTTGGAAGAATGATAAAAGCGAGTTTTGCGAAGCATTAGAAAAGGCAGAAGATAAACGTTTAGCCTTCTTTGCCACAGAAGCAAAACGAAGCCTTTTAAAAAAGATACAAGGCTATACGGTGCAGGAAAAGCATATAGTAACCGTAGGAAGCGGCAAGTTTGATGTAAACGGGAAGGAAATACCGCGTATAAAGGAGCAAAAGACAGTAGATAAGCATTTCCAGCCGGACACAGCGGCAATAATATTCACGCTTACCAACGCAGAACCGGAACGCTGGCGCAACCGACAAAACGCGGAAGTTACCGGGAAGGATGGAAAAGACCTTATACCACCCGCCCGTACATTGACGAAGGAAGAAGCTAAGGAACTATTTAAAAAGCTGGATAGTGAGTGCTAAAACGATAAGGGATATAGACGTAATACGTACCTTTGTTTTGCAGGGTACGTTAAACTTTACGCGATACTTCTTCAAGATAAGGCAGAAGCGCAAGTTTGTTGTAGGCAAACACCATAGGGAAATAGCTGCTGCGCTTGACAAAGTGCTTTGCGGGGAAATTACGCGCCTTATCATAAACATTGCACCACGATACGGAAAGACAGAATTAGCGGTTAAGAACTTTATAGCGGAAGGACTGGCTATCAATCCGAAGGCTAAGTTTATTCATCTTTCCTATTCCGACGACTTAGCCCGCGACAACTCGCGCGGCGTGCAGGATATTATAAACGAACCGGAATACAGACGCATTTTCCCGGCTACTATACCGACTTCAACCAATACAAAGAAGTGGTACACGACCGAAGGCGGCGGCTTGTATGCCGTTTCTTCCGCCGGGCAGGTTACGGGCTTCGGCGCGGGTTTGGTTGATGAAGAAGAAAACGACGAATTGGCAAAGGAAGTAGAAGAACTCGACGGACTGAACGCTGACGGCTTCGGCGGTGCAATTATAATAGACGACCCAATAAAGCCGGACGACGCACGTAGCGCACAAGTTCGCGATAAAGTAAACAACAAGTTTGAAACAACCATACGAAACCGCGTAAACAGCCGCAAGACCCCGATAATAATTATCATGCAACGGTTGGACGAAGACGACCTTTGCGGCTACCTGCAACGCCTTGAACCGGGCGAATGGACGGTATTAAGCCTTCCGGTCATAGAAACAGGCGAAGATGGGGAAGAACACGCGCTATGGGAGTTTAAGCACACGCTACAAGAATTATATAACCTTCGCGAGAAAAACGTTTATGTCTTTGATACGCAGTACATGCAGAACCCGACACCATTAACCGGGCTTATGTACGAACGCGAATTTAAGACATACGAAGTACAACCCGTTACCCGGAAGCGCAAAATTAAAGCCTACATAGATACGGCAGATACGGGCGCGGACTTCCTTTGCTGTATTATCTATCTTGAAACGGAAATAGGAAACTTCATCATTGACGTGTACTATACGCAGGCGGCAATGGAAACAACCGAACCTGAAACCGCGCGCAGGCTTACCAAGTACAAGGTAGAGGAAGCCATAATAGAAAGCAACAACGGCGGACGCGGCTTCTCCCGGAACGTTGAAGCGCAATGCCGCATATTAGGCAACCGGGAAACTTCCTTTACGTGGTTCCACCAATCAGAAAACAAGGAAGTGCGCATATTCAACCACTCGGCGGAAGTGCAGAACCTTACTTACTTCCCGAAAGGTTGGGAACATATTTTCCCGCAGTTCTATAAAGCGATAACCCAATACAAGAAGACCGGAAAGAACGCACACGACGACGCGCCGGACGCATTGACGGGAACGATAGAGAAACGTGGAAGCCAACCCCAAAAACTTAATAGAATATTTCGATAACTTAAATATTTACAGCTATGACAATAGAAGAACTATTACAAAGCGAAGACATTAGCAAAGTCGTTAGTGAATTGAGAAACGGACGTTTGAGTGTAGAGCCTAACACAAAGGAACACGTCGCGCAGTACGACCCGAAGCTGCACGATATAAATGACACGCAAAAGCGACCGGACAAACTTGTAGTAATTGATAAGGACAGCGACGAATACGGCGAAGTCAAAAACGTGAACCCGAACGTAGAACAGACCACGGAACAAGGGTTTAGAATAGAACCCGTAGCGCGTATAGCATTGGCTATTCAAAAGTTGATAGTAAAACGCGCCGTAGCTTTCACGTTCGGAAACCCGGTTACTTATGGAAGTAACCCGGAAGGGGAAGACGAAAAAGCTCTTTTGAAAGCTATAAACCGAGCCTTCCACGACGTTAAGGAAAAGACACTTAACAGACGGATAGCGCGAAGCCTTTACAGCATGACAGAAGTAGCCGAACTTTGGTATCCGGTAGAAGTGCCTGAACACGAAACCTACGGCTTCAAAACTACGAAAAAATTTAAGGTAGCTATATTCAGCCCGATGTTTGGCGATAGGCTTTACCCCTACTTTGACGACACGCGCGATATGGTTGCGTTTAGTCGCCAATTTACGCGCAAAGACCGGGATATGATTACACGTACCTACTTTGAAACCTATACGAAAGACAAACACTATTTATGGTGTTGCGACGGTTTGGACGGGGAAGTAGCGGGTAAAAATTGGACTCTGGTAGAAGGCTTCCCGAAAGAATTAACAATAGGAAAGATACCCGTTATTTATGCCTGCCAGCCACAAGTAGAATGGGAAGACGTTCAAAGCCTTATAGACCGATTGGAAAAGCTGCTTTCCAACTTCGCCGACACGAACGACTACCACGCCAGCCCTAAGATTTTCGTACAAGGAAAGGTTATAGGATTTGCCCGGAAAGGGGAAGCCGGGGCTATCATTGAAGGGGAAAACGGGGCTACCGCGCAATATTTGGCATGGCAAAACGCACCCGAAAGTGTTAAGCTGGAAATAGAAACACTCCTGCGCATGATTTACACCATTACGCAAACGCCCGACATTTCGTTTGATACCGTCAAAGGAATAGGCGCAATTTCCGGCGTAGCCTTACAGCTTCTTTTCATGGACGCACATTTGAAGGTGCAGGATAAAAGCGAAATATTTTCAGACTATTTGCAACGAAGGGTAAACGTACTAAAAGCCTTCTTCAAACAAGCGCATTTGGAATGGTCTAAGGCTTGTGACAATTTAATAATAGAACCCGAAATAGTACCTTACATTATCGAAGACGAACTTAGTAAGATAAACATTCTTACATCAGCAAACGGAAACAAGCAGATTGCAAGCCGACGCGCCACTATTCAGCGTTTGGGATGGGCGGATAACGTGGACGAAGAAGAAAAGGCTATAATTAACGAAGAAGACCGGGAAAATAGCTATTATCAGAACGAACCGACTATTTAGCTTTAAGAACGTATTAAAATAATACGTCTTCTTTGGTTTCTGCGCGTTTCTACCCTTCGGACATATAAACTAACGCCAAAGGAAAGAAACGCGCTTAAACGCGATTTTTCAAGAAAATAACTATGGCAAAAGAAAACCAACTTATAATACAGCTTCGCGGATTTGACGCGAAACACTACACAAGAACCGAACGCTACGCAAAGCAAGTAGCCAAGTTATACCAAACGGCGGCGGATGAATTTGCCAGCCTTGCTGGAAAGATTAACCTTCCGGCTGGTGGAACGTTTAACTTCGACGACTTCCCAAAAGCCAAAAAGCAGGCGCGCGGCATTGTTACCCGGCTTGCCGGAAAGATTGAAGCCGTAGTTACTTCCGGGCAACGTTCCGAATGGCTGGCAGCATGTCAGAAGAACGACGCTTTTTTAGCTTCCATCCTTCGGACTTCCAAACTGACCAAAGAGGAAGCAGAACGTTACCAAGCGCGCAACCTTGAAGCCCTTAGCGCATTTCAGAAACGTAAGGAAAACGGTTTGAACCTTAGCCAAAGGGTTTGGAAGTATGCCGAAGAATTAAAAGACGCTATGGAATTGGGCATAGACGTAGGATTAGGGGAAGGAAAAAGCGCACAGCAATTAAGCCGTGATTTACGACAATACTTGAATGAACCCGACCGACTTTATAGGCGAGTACGCGATAAAGGTGGCAACCTGCGACTAAGTAAGGCGGCAAAGATGTACCACCCCGGACAAGGTATTTACCGTTCTTCAGCAAAGAACGCCCAGCGATTGACACGCACCGAAATAAACATGGCGTACCGGGAAAGCGAATACTTACGATGGCAACAGCTTGATTTTATTGTGGGTATTCGTGTAATGCTTAGCAATAACCACACTATAAAGAACTCCAAAGGCGAACCCGTTCCGTTCGTGGATATTTGCGACACGTTGGCAGGGGATTACCCGAAAACATTCAAATTCGTAGGGTGGCATCCACAATGCCGCTGTTTCGCCGTTCCCATCATGGCGGATTACGACGAATACAACAAGAACCGGGCTAATAGGCTAAAAGCGATTGTTAAGGGCGCACAGTATAAAAGCCTTCCTTCACGACGGACAGTTAAGGACGTACCTAAAGCCTTTCGGGATTACATCAGCAACATTGAAGAACGCGCGAAGGGCTGGAAGTCCATGCCTTACTATATTCGCGATAATTTCAACGGCGGAAAGATTAGCGGCGGGTTAAAGACTGGAATAGCAAGTAAGGTAATGAATACCGTAGAACCATGTACGGAGTTTGACAGCGATATAGCTTATTACAAGCGTTGGGCGTATTCCTTCGGTTTGGATGTTTCAGCTTTAGACACTTTACGCAATTCCGGTAACAGAACCGCACTGACCGGGGAAATAGACAAAGTAGATAACGTACTACTTCAACGAAAACGGGAATGGCTTAGGGCGATAAGCGACTTACGGGACTTCATAGAAAAAGACATGAAAGGCTTTGCCGACTTGCAAAAGGAGTACACAAGTATTATGAACGCCAACGAAATACATACTTCAAACTATTACGGCGATTGCATCCCAAAGCTACAACAGGCATTATCCAAAGCTAAGACAGATTTACAGAAGGCTAAAGCGGAAGTAGCCAAAGGCGGAGATAACCCGCATCCGGCATTAAGAACTGCCTACACTTCGGATGTACAAGTAGATGAAACCTTTGCAAAAATAAACAAGGAACTTACCGAAAAATGGTTTGAGAACGGAGATTTAAAACTAACTCCAACGAGAAGAACGGGGGTAAACGGTTTTACGTACATGGACGGGCGTTTATCATTAACGCCGGATAGATTAGCCGGGGTAAAATCTGCATTAGCTAAGATAGCTACAAGACATTCGGCAGACATAACAAAAGGAGAAGCAGACGCTATGGCTACATTTTGGCATGAGATTACACATAATAGGAACAAACCGGGAAATATGTACCTTACCGATACGCAACGGCGTTATATGGAATTGGCAAACGAATTTGTATCACGTAAGACCCTACCGGAGTTTTACAAGAAATTAGGATGTCCCAAAACACCTTATCCCGAATTTATTACCAACCGTAATTCTACCGGATATAATACAATGGTTAATAATTACGATTGGGTTATAAGTAACTTCGGGCTTGACGCTAATAAAGTATTAGCTACGGTAAAAAGGAATCTATATAACGAAGTTTATTCCGACCAATTAACCGGATTGAAACAAGGTTTGTTAGATGGTGGGTTAAAACGTTTAGACGGTAAGAAGATTAGCAAATCAGACTTAAACAACATCTTAAAAAGCTGTTGCTGCGGACGGGCAACGCTTGAAAATTGGCTAAAGCAAAACGGATATATGAACTAAGGGGCTTATTACCCCTTAGTCTATAATATAGCCTTTCTTCATAGCCTTACCGTTTTCTTCATCCCGTTCTCTTTCCAATTCGGCAGCAAAAGAAGAAGCCGCCACTTCTAATTGCTTATCGCCAATTTTATAAGCAAGGTATTCAATATCACGCGCTTTATTTATTGGATGACATGTTTTTTTATAATATTCCACGCGATTACTATCTTTAATACTTATCCCGGTTATTTCTTCAATAATAGCCGGATAGTTGGAAAAATCAAATACGGTTTTGGTTTTTAGTTCTTTTGTTTTCATAACAACGTGTTTTAATTCAGTTCTTCGGATGGTTGGGGCGTTCCGGGAACAGACGGATAAAAGGAAGAAACTAATTCATCAAGTTTGCCTATTTCCTTAAACAGTTTACGGGTATAGTACCAGCGAGTAAGAAAGCAAGCCTTATTAACTTTATCTGTCAGTTTTTCTATATAAGCCAATTGAATGGAAACTACTTGCTTTTGCATACTATCGGCAGCTATGCTACATGCTTCCCCAAATTCGGAAGCGGCTTTAGCCATATCATTAAAAGCATTAACACAACCGTTAGCAAATTCTTCTACGTTCATATTTTAATTAATACCTTTTAAAAGAGTTATAAAATAGTTCTACAAATTGTTCCGGCGTATTGATTTCGCGTTTTTGAAACCTTACCGCCTTAATATACTCCGGCTTCGACAAAGAGGTACTAACGCCGGGGGCTTCTTCTTTCCATTCCATACCTACCCTAAAGCCGTAACCGTCAAAAATACCAAATACCCGATAAACCTTACCGCCTTCCAGCCATTCCAAAGAGAAAGCCCCGTTTTGCGGGTTCATAGAAATACTGTTAAGCGGTTGCTTCTTAATTACACGCAGAAAATCGCCTTTAAATACCTGCCAGCGACAACGGTTGTACGCTTCATCAAGACGAAGCCCGCCCCATTCGATATTTACGTGCCCGGCTTCCGCATCTGCATTATTTATCCAATTATCGGCTACCAAACGTTCAGACCAGCCGTTAGCGTTTAAATATTGCTTCTTTTCAGCGTTGGAAATTGCAGTAGATGCTATTATATGCTTCATCCTTGACTATACTTAGTTTCAACTTCAACATGGGAAATCCGTGTATCGACAATTTCGCCCGTTTCAGATACATACGGTTGTACCTCTACGCAGCCTTTGAAGATTACGGACGTACAAAACTTAACGGCAAATTCTTTCAGTTGCGCCGTTATAGCAAGTTCTAAATTAGCCTTAGCACTAAAGAAGGCTTCTTCCGGTGTGATTTGTTTTTCTTCCATACAAACAACTATTTATCAGACACAAAAGTAAACCTTAGTTTTGATATATCCAAAATTGCGCACTAAAGGCGGAGACGCAAAAAAGGGGCAATAGCAGCCATACAATAGCAGGCGTTACCGTCCCCAATGGTACAATCATAACCAAACGTTACCAAGCATTACCAACCGGAAAAAGCAATAGCGAAAAATGCTCAAAACGTATTACTTTAATTCGTCTTCCTTCTTTCCCGACAACCTACTATCTTCATCAAGCCAACGCGTCCGGCGTTCAAGCCCGGAAACTTTCAACCGTTGTATAGCAGTATTAACATAGATACGGGTTAGTTCTTCGGCTTTTTCTTTCCTTTTAGCTCTGTTCCGCCTTGCGCTTGCTATACGAGCCACAAGAACAATAAAAAGAGCCAGTACAAAGCACGCAAGCGCAATAAAGCCCAAAATAGTTTCTACTTCCATTATTCCACGTCTATTACTTCTACAATACTTTCGACTTCAACCCATTTGTTATGGTCTTTACTTGAAAGGTCAAACGATACACTTAACGTACATTGCCCGGATTTCTTAGGAGAATATGCGATAGTAAAAGGCTGGGTGGTAGAAATGCCGATTACTTCATTTCCAACGTTGGGTGTGTTTAAGTAGTAGGTAACTTTTTCAACAGAACCGTTTATAATTTTCATTAATTCAGTGTCAGACAAACAGAACGGCGCAAAATTCACAGAATACGTACGCCCAACATAAACGCTATTCAGTTGTTCAATACTCCCAACTTCACTAAAAAAGGCAGAAGCCCGGACGGTTGTAGAAAGGTAGTTTGGTTCTTCTTCGGGTTCATTACTTGAGGTTGAGCAACCGGAAAGTAACAAACCCGGAAGGAGCAGGAAGGAAAGTAATAACTTCTTCATTTTATTTGCTAACTTTGCACCCACCGCCCGAAGCAGATGTTACACTTTACTACATAAAGAAAGCGCGGACTATATAGGTTTACATATTTGAGGCATCGCCAAACGCCCAACGAAAATAAACCGTATAGCCGCGCTTAGCCGATATATCAAGCATGGATATACGACACCAGCGCGTTAAAAGGCTCTTTTCGTTATTTGTTAATTTGGCGATTTTCAAATATAAAGACCTAACGCTTTCCATTCATTACCGGATTTCTCCCCGATAACAAGCGCAAAGGTATCAAATAATTAGCACAGTGCAAACAAAAACATACAATTAGCCAAAACAACCGAAAACAACCGGGCGGTTGATTTTTCAACCGAAACAACCGAAGGGTTGAAAAAACAAGCGAAAACAACCGAAAACAACATTGATATGATATGTAATGATATGATTTAATAATTATCTTTCTCTTCTTCTTGATGGCGTGCGCGCGAGAGAAAACGCAAAGGGGAAATGAAGCGATTTAAGGCACGTCTGTATGACCGGACAATTAAATACACACAAAAGCAAACAAAATTCAATAGCGGGCAAATGAACGGGCAATGTGGCGGTTTTATACGCCTGTTGCTCACCGCCTATTCTTTTTCAGAATTGGAAGTTTCGGTGAAGTGTTTGCTTCCTATTTCTTAATCCGTATTACCTTAATACGTTACCTTTGCTTCGGTTTAACAAAATAGTTTATGAACGAATTACAAGAACAAATCTTAGCACTACTTGTGGCAAAGTTCCAAGGCGTGCGCAAAGACGGGTTACAGCATTTGGCAGCCGCTATCGGCTTACAAGTCGCTACCATAGAAGAAGCTAACGGAGTTGTAGATAAACTTACCGCCGACAAAGTTAGCCAGTACGTAACAGATTGGCGTAAGGTTGCAGACGCGGAAATAAGCAAGGCAAACCAAACCTACGAAAACAGCCTTAAAGAAAAGTATGATTTCGTGGAGAAGGGAAAGCCGACCCCGCCGCCGACACCACCAACACCACCTGCACCGGGCGGAGCGATAACGCTCGACGCGATAAGCAAACTTATTGACGAAAAACTTTCGGGCGTGCAAAGCAGCATTACCGAGATTAACGCTAATAAGGCGGCAACTTCGCGACGTGAACTATTTGTAGCGGAATTGGATAACGCGAAGATTGAGGGGAAGACCCGCGAAGTGATGTTAAAGAACTTCGACCGGGCTAACACCTTTGCGAGCGACGAAGATTTCAACAGCTACCTAACCGAAGCGAAAGGCGACATCGCAGCCTTAGCGCAAGAACGCGCAGACGCAGGACTGCAAGGACACGATAAGCCGATTTTTGGAGCCGTGAACAAAGAAGGCGTAAGCAGTGGCGTAGCAGACTACATCAAAGCGCAGACCGAGAGTAAGACAGCCTTAACGGGCAAAGAAGTTTAACCGTAAATTCATTCTTTACAATGGGATTGAAGATAGACAGAAAGCAGGACAAACGTGTAGTACACGCTTGTACGCACATGCTGGCGGACATTCCTAACGGCGTTACCGTTTGCTCTTCCGAATTGGTTGCGGGCGGTATCTTGCAGGAAGGGACGGTATTAGGCGGCAAAGACGATGCCGGGCTTTACCACGTAGTAAAGACCGCAAGGCTTACCGAAGCCGCTACCTCCACTACAAAAGCCTACAAGGTGGCGAAAGGACATCATTTCAAAGTAGGCGATTTTATCATGTTGAAAGTAGGCGCAAAGGCTTACAAGATTACATCTATCAACACGTCAGAAACGCTTTACGACACCATCAACGTAGGCACTACTTTAGGAGAAACCGCCCCAGCAGGCGCAGCCCTTGTACTTGCCGCCGCTGAAAGTGCGGACGCTACAAGCGCATTCAAGTACGTGCCTAAAGCCATGACGGGCGACAGCTACGACGTGGAAGCCCTTAACAACCACTTTGTAACAGCGGTTACTATCGGGCAGTTCAAAGAGAGTGTTATCCCGGCAGTAAGCGACGACATTAAAGCCGCTTTACCCGGTATCAGTTTAATTTAATTGGGCTCTAAGTTATGATTAAGACTTTAATGCGCGGTCTTGTAGAGAAAGACATGCAAGCCGTGATTAATACTTACGATTTGAAGCCCTACTACTATCCTACGCTTTTCCCGTTGAAGGAAACCTATACCTTGACATGGAAGGCTTTGGAAGCGCAGGTAGGGCTTAAAATAGCCGCCGACTTGGTGGCACGTGGGGCGACCATTGACAAAAAGACCCGCGATGCGATTGCACGTTTACAAGGGGACATCCCGAAGATTGCCGTAAAGCGCACCAAGAACGAAGACGAACTTACGGACTACGAAGTAATGTTAGCCATGACTTCGCAGAACCCCGACCTTCGCGCGTTGGTTGAAGCATGGGCAGAAGACACTAATTTCTGCTGGACGGCGGTAGCCGCCCGTTTGGAATGGATGGCTTTGCAGGAAATCTCTTTAGGTAAGATTACGCTTACCAACGAAAACAACGGTTCAGTAATCAGCGAATACGATGTAGATTACCAAATCCCAGCCGAAAGAAAGTTAGGCTTCCAAACCGGCTCGGCTTCTTGGGCTACTTCCGCTTCCGCGAAACCTATCTCTAAGGATTTCAAGAACGTTGTAAAGGCAGCGAAGAAAGAGGGCGTATCTTTGAAATTCGCGTTTATGTCCCTTGACACGTTCGCGACTTTCGCGGAAACCGCAGAAGTACAGAAAATCTGCGCTTCCTTCGCCGTGAACGCCTTGAACCTCCAGCAAACACCAAGCCTTGAACAAGTAAACAGCGCAATGAAAACGCTTCCCTACTTGAAGGGTTTGCAGCTTGTTGTGATTGACCAAGATATTACCGTAGAACTTCCCAACGGTGACAGATACACCGGAAACCCGTTTACCGAGAACGTGGTACTGTTCACGGAAAGCAAAGTATTGGGACAAACCTACTGGAAGAAGCCCGCAGACATGAACGTAAAAGGTTCAGTAGCGATTAAGGCTTTGAACGGTCACACCCTTATAAAGAAGTTCGCTAACGAAGAACCTTTGGAAGAGGTTACTATGGGTATCGCAAACGCTTTCCCGGCGTGGCTTTCTTCTTCCCGTTCTTGGTTGATGGCTACCGACAGCAACACATGGAATCACTAACCGATACCGGAAAGGCTTAGCGGTCTTTCCGGTTAATAACTTAGCTTATGACGTACAAAGAATGGTTTACCCGGACTACGGCGCGTTTCGACATTGAAAGCGCGGACGTGGAGCTAATTTTAGCCAACCAGCAGAATACAATCCACGACCCGGAAGAAGCGGTAGATGTAGTAACCGCCAAACGTGCACTTTGCGCCGAATTTGGGACTATCATACCACTTGCCAATGTCGGCGAAGGGGGGTATTCCGTAAGTTGGAACTGGGAAGCTATAAAGTTTTGGTATAACCAGACTTGCGGCGAATTGGGCATAACCCCAGTTACTACGCCAAAGGTCAGAAACAGAAGTAACAGATGGTAACGGACGTAGCAAGCAGACAATACCCGCATTACCTATACAAGCGTACAAGCAACGGCGAAGCCGTGCAGGACGCTAACGGTAGTTGGAAGGCTTTCGACGCGGAATGGACGCTACACAGCATTTGCCGCGAGGAAACCAACGGGAAGGGTACGCAGATACAAGCCGCGAACGGGAAGTTTGTTACGTTCGCTTCGCTAATACAGATACCTAAAGGCGTGCAACGCATACCCGAAGGCATGGAAATAGCGGTAGCGGATGAGCCGTTAGAGCCTTCACGGTTGCTTAACCAAGAAACAATGGAAGAAGCTAAGATTTCGGGAATAATTAGGATTTCCGGCGTTTGCTTGAAATTCGACAAAGGGCGTTTGCATTGCAGGTTATGGGTTTAGAAGCGAAATTCACGGGAGATATAGACGGCATGTTTAAAGCCTTCCTTCTTGAAGTGGAAAGGCAGATAATAGAAAGCCTTTGCCGTATAGGGGAAGAAGCCGTAAGCATGGCGAAGACCATACCCCCGGAACGCGGTTTTACAGACCGTACCGGAAATTTACGGTCTTCGATTGGCTACGTAGTCTTCAAAGACGGCAAGCCCGTTAATATCGCCTTTGAAGCGGTAAAGGGCGGTCACGTCGGAGTACACGAAGGACAACGTTTAGCCCAGCAGATCGGCGAAAACTATACCGACGGTTATACGCTGGTTGTAGTAGCCGGAATGAACTACGCCGTTCACGTAGAAAGCAAGGGGCGCGATGTTCTTACTTCCGCCGAGAAACAAGCCGAAAAAGCCATAGCTAAGGAACTTGCAGATTTAGTTACCAACATTAAAGACGCGTTCAAATGAAATATTGCAGCAGTATAGATACAGACGACATTCTTTTTAAGATTGTTTCGGAAGCGGTCACTTCCGGCAAAGTTGTTATAAACGGCGGCGTTTTCACACAAGGCGAAAGACCGGACGACAGCGAAGCCGAGGACATCGTGATAAATACCATTACGGTAACGCACGACAAACCGCAAACGGGCACTTCCAACGTGAATATTTACGCGAAGGATTTGAAGCTGCGGATTAAGGGCAAAGAGCAGCGCAAAGCCGACCGGGAACGCCTGCGAACCATAGGCAACGCGCTTGTAGCTTATTTGGACGCGCAGAACATTGCAGACCTCGAATATTGGATAGAGAGCGACATCGTAATAAAAGAGCTTGAAGTAAACCAGCATTACCGGAACATTAGAATAAGTTGGAATATTCATTAAATTTTTATCAGTATGGCAACATTAGTAACATTGGGTCTTTCCAAGATTTTAGGTAAGGTGGGAGAACCTACGGCTTTAAACTTTACCGAAACTGGCTATACGGCATTCGGACTTACATACGAAGATACCTGCAAGATGTCACAGGAAGACCCGGAAGTAACCGAGTTCTACGCAGAGGAAGAAGACGACCCGGTAGAAACCGTAGAGAAGCAAGGTAAAATAACCTTTACCTTCTCAATCATGAACCCCGACCTCCCCGTACTAAAACGGCTTTTCGGGGGCGAAATAGCTTCCGACATTTGGAGTTATCCCGATGCAGTAAATACCGTAGAGGAATCTATTATCATCCTTCCGAAGAAAGGTTTGAAGTTCCAAGTTCCACGCATGAAACTTGTAGCCAAAATTAATGGCGAGTTCAGTAAAAAGGGCTTGCTTCTTATCGAGGTTACGGGAACTGTGATGAAACCCACAACTTCGGGATTGAAGAAAATGGCGGTAGGCAAAGTTTCAGCTTCTACGGCTTCTGTTTCTTCTTAATACCGGATTGATAACATCATTTTCATTAACCGGAAGCCCCGTTTACTTTGTTTTCGGGGCTTCTTTTATATTCAGACAATGGATTACAACGATAAGTTAGAAGCCTTAGAACGCGAACAAAGCGAATTAAGGCAGATGATAGGCGAAGGTATAACGTTTGACGTTGAAGTAACCTATACCCGCCGGAAGCCCGGCTTATTGGGCTTCTTCCGTAAACGCGAAAAGATTACCGAAAAGAAAGTATTCCGGGTTCAAGAGCCTACGCTGGCAACGCTTGACCGACTTAGCGCGCTTTGGCTACAAATGTCGATAGACGAAACCAAATTGAGCGACGAAGACTATTTCAAGACCGCAAAGAAAATGGCAGCGCAGGAAGCCCGGAAACTTGCGCAGGTAGTAGCGGTTGCAGTATTGGGCGAAGACTATTACGACGTAACGGACAAAGGTGGCTATTTGGTACGCAAGCCCAATGAAACCCGCTTAGCCCGGCTTACTTCCCTTTTCCTTCATACCGTAACGCCTTCCCAACTTCTTACGCTCGCGATATTGATTACCAACGTAAGCAATTTAGGGGATTTTATAAACTCTATAAGATTGATGAGCGCAACGCGCACAAGCGACCCGACACAACTTATAGAGCAACCGGGTTAAAAAGCCCACACGGTCGCCGGGGGTCGGTTTGCGCGCACTTCGGCTGGACGTTGGATTACCTTCTACACGGGATTTCGTGGGGAACGGTTCAGAGAATGATAGTAGATGCACCGGGAGCAGAGGAAGAAGACACGAAACCGGGAACGACGGAAGTAGTGCTTACCGAAGAAAACGCGGGCGAAGTATTGGACTTAATAAATAAACTTAACCGATAATGAACATACAAGGTGGCGGTTTGTCCTTTGAGATTTCGGGAAGCAACGATAAGTTGTTATCGGTACTTAACGAAAGCAAGAAGGCGATACAGAATTTTAGCACGGCGGCAGTTTCCGGCGGAAAGGGCATAGATAGAGCCTTTGAGAACGCAGCCGCCGCTATTGAAAAAGGCTTTGCAGACATTGACCGGATTGTAGATACGAACAAGGCTTCATTAGCCAAGTTGCAGGAAGAATACAAACGACTAAGTTCGGAAGCTGCAAAGGCTTTCAGCGAAGCGCGAGATGCGGACTACCGACGTTACATAGAAGCCGCAAAAAACATACAATCGGAAATAACTCTGCGCGAAAAACTGATTAACGAAGCGCAGGCTTCCGCCGACCAGCTTCTACAAGAAGAAAAGGCTTTAAAGAAGCAGAAGGAAACAGCCGAGAAAAACGTGAGCACGCAGATTTCATTAAGAACCCAGCTACGCAACGTTCGCGAAGAACTTGCGCTTTTGGAAGCCAACGGACAGCGCGGAACGGAAGCCTTCAAGAAGTTGCAGCAGGAAGCCGGACGGCTTACCGACGCGATAGGCGACGCTACGACGCAGGCACGTATATTCTCCCATGACAACCGGGGATTGCAGGGTATGATTTCCGGGCTTAGCGGTGTGGTAGGCGCGTTCAGTGCGGCACAAGGCGCGGTAGCGTTGTTTGCCGGGGAAAACGAAGACTTACAGAAAGTAATGCTAAAGGTTCAAAGCCTTATGAGTATTACGATAGGTTTGCAACAAGTGGCGAACACCATAAACAAGGATAGTGCCTTTATGCTTACGACCGTAGCGAAAGCGAAAGAACTGTTAGCGGCGGCAACCAACAAATTAACCATAGCTTTAGGCGGTTCAACCATTGCGGCAAAGGCGTTGATGGCTACACTTACTTTGGGGCTTTCCGTCGCTATTACCGTGATTATAGCGGCACTTTCTAAACTTCAAAGCAAGCAGGCGGAAGCCAAGAAAGCACAAGAAGAATTTAACAAGAAGGTATCAGAAGCAGCCGGGAAACCCGTAGCAGCTTACCGTGCATTGCAAACGGAATGGATTAGCCTTAGCGGTTCACTGAAAGAACGCGAAAAATGGGTGCAGGACAACGCCGACAATTTCAAAGAATTAGGCTTTTCAGTCCGTGACGCGAAGGAAGCCGAAGAACTGTTAGTTAGTAATAGTTCCAAATTTGTAGAAGCGATGATGTTGCGGGCTAAAGCCGCCGCTACAAGCGAACTTGCGATAGAAAAGTACAAGGCAGTAATAGAAGCGCAAAACAAGCTGGACGCAACCCCAAAAGCATACGTTTCCAAAAAAGGTACATATACGGACGGGTATGGAGTAAAACGGAAAGGTACGGTATTGGAAAAAAGCGATACATGGAAAGAAGCCGAAGAAGCCTTAACGAAAGCCGAAGCCGAGTATAACAAACTTATCAACCTGCAAGTAAGTTTTACCCAGCAGGAGAAGCAGATATTAGCGCAGATAGGCAACCAAGCCGGGAAAATTATAGCCGGAAGCGTGGAAGCCGCCGAAAAGGAGTTGGCACGGTTGCAGGAACTATACAAGAAGGCAGGTTCAGACAAAGAACGCGCCAGCTTGAAAAAACAGATAGAAGCGCAACAGAAGGAAGTAAACCGGATAAGCCTTTCTTCCGGTAGCAAGAAAGAAAAAGACCCGTATTTGGAAATGCTGACGAAGCGAAAAGAAAAGTACGCGGATTATTTGAAATGGGTAACAAGCAAGGATGAAACATTGAGAATGGCGGCAAATACCGAGTTTGCCACACTGTTGAAAGAAGGTACAAGCTACCTCGATTATCTGGAAAATAAACGTGCGGACATTCAAGCGAAAGCAACCAAAACAACAACCGACCTAAAGAACCTTAGCACGCTTAACAATGAGATAGCCAAGACCACGAAGGAAACGGTTATTTCGGACTTTGACAAAAAGCTGCAAGAAGAATTAGCGGCGTGCCAAACAATAGGCGCACGTTTAGACCTGCTGGAGCAACGAAGGAAGGAACTTAGCGGCGATAATTCCGACGTGGATAACGCCAAGAAGGATATTATAGACGACGCCAAGAAAGACACTTTACAGCAAGCTAAGGAAGAAACAAAACAGTTACTAAGAGAGTACGCCGGGTATTTGTCCGATAAGCTGGATTTTGAAGAAAGCTATGCATGGAAGAAACAAGCGATTACAGATAAGTTAGCCAAAGCCACCACCAGCAAGGACAAACAAGTAGCCGAAGCTGCTTTAGCTGCATTGGAAAAGAAACGGGCGGAATACTCAAAGCTGACCGGAAATGAGCAATACGACCAACTTTTACAACAATACAAAACGTACCAGCAGCAACAAACCGAGATAATGAAGACGTACGCGGCGCAACGTGTTGAAGCCGAAAAGCAGGGAAATATAGCGATGATAGCGCAAATAAACGCGAAAGAGCAAGCAGAGTTAAGCAAACTTGCAGCTTCCCGCCTTATGGCTTCCGAAAGCTGGAACCAGCTTTTCAGCGACCTAAGCACGCTTACGACTAACACGATAAACAAGCTGATTACCGACATAAACAGCAAGAAGGTATCGCTTTCCGCACAGTTCAACCCGGCAGATCTGAAAGCCATTAACGACCAGTTGGAGAAGGCGAAGGACGAACTACACGAGCGTAACCCCTTCCTCGCCTTGAAGGACAGCTTAGCGGAACTGCGCGCCGCCATGAAAGCCGACAAACTATTAGAAAGCGACGACCCGTTTGTTAAGAGTTTGGAAGAAAGAAAAAAGCAGTACCAAGCCTATACGGACACCATAAATAGCGGTGACGAAATATTAGCTGGCGCGGCAAAAGAAGCGTTCGCGGAACTTCTTAGCGAAGGTTCTTCCTATGTTGATTACCTACGCCGGAAGATAGCCGAACTCAACAAACAGAAAGCCACAATAAAGCTGACCGTAGAAGGCGAAGAACAGTTAGCCGTACTTAACGCCGCATTGTCAAAAGAAGAAGGCACGACGAAAAGCGTTTCAGCGGCTTTTAAAGAATCCTTTAAAAGCATAGGAAGCAGCATAGACCTTGTTTCCGGGGCATTTGACAGCGTTGTAAGCGGAATAAAGAAAATGGGCGTTTCAATGGACGAAGAAACGGACGCTATTTTAGGTGACATAGGCGGAATGCTTGAAGGCGCGGGACAGTTCGCCGCAGGTTACGCAAGCATGAACCCGGTACAAATGGTGTCCGGTGCGGTAGGCTTCCTTTCTTCCGCCTTCGACCTGTTCAACACCCGCGACCGGAAAGCCGAGAAGTCCATAAAGAAACACCAAGAAGCCGTAACAAAGTTAGGCTATGCCTATAACGCATTGGAACACGCCGTAGATAGTGCTTTGGGCGAAACCGTTTATCAGAACCAAAATGCCATGATACAGAATCTGCGTGCCCAGCAGAACGAGATACAAGGCATGATAAACGATGAAATCAGCAAGAAGAAAACCGATTGGGGCAGAGTGGACGAATTTAGGGAACAATACGCCGAAGCCGGAAGGCAGATAGAAGACCTCATAAAAGAGATTACCGAAAGCATTACGCAAACTTCGGCTACGGAATTGGCGGACGAATTGGCTAATGCACTGGTAGAAGCCTTTGAAGGTGGGGAAAACGCGGCTAAGGCATTCGGGGAAGTAGCAAACGACGTGATAAAAAACGCCGTCGTAAACGCCCTAAAATTGCAGTTCTTGGAACAGCCCTTACAGAAGGCTATAAAGCAGCTTCAAAAGGATATGGGGTTTGATGAAGAAGGGAACGGCTCTTTTAACGGATTGACGGAAACGGAGCAGGCGCGTTTCAAACAAGCCATACAAGCAGCCGGGGCGAACTTTGCCGCCGCTATGGATATGTACAAAGACCTATTTGAACAGTTGGACGAAGACGATCCCAGTACGTTAAGCGGCGCGATAAAAGGCGCAAGCCAAGAAAGTATAGACCTTTTGGCAGGACAAACAAACGCGGTACGAGTAAACCAAGTAACATCGCTCCAACTTTTACGGCAGCAGCTTACACACCTTGCGAACATGGACACCACGTTAGGCGTGATAAGCGGGCGGCTGCTTACCATAATAAACAAGATTACCAATACCCCTACGGATGATTTACGTTCGCAGGGCATAACAGATTAACGACGGAATATGAGTTTTGAAGAATTGAAAAGGGCTTTAGCCGCCGAAGCGCAGGCTAAGGGCATTTGCTCGGAATGGTACAGCTTCATTCTTCGGGCGACATCAAAAGAAAGGCTTCTTACACTTTTTGTGAAAGGGCTTGATTTCGTTTTTGACCACGATTTTCCCAGTGCGGAACTGCGTGCGGAGTTCAAAGGCTTGCATGAACATTACGGCGTGTTCATTGACGAACCTTTCAGCGTTACAGAAATGCGCCGTATCGTAGCTTTCGGAACATCGGAAGGCAAAGCCCGCTTTTCGGGGTTCTGCGCGGCGCAGGTATGGGCGCGAGATGATACTAAGTTGGTTGTAGAGGTTGAAGATAACGCCTTTGTCTGCATTGACATAACCGACCGGGCAAAGGTGGAGATAACAGCAAGCGGGGCGGCAAAGGTTACTGTCTTCCAACACGGCGGGGAGTGCATTAACCGGGCTTCCGGCAACGCGAATATAAAAGTAATTGATAAACGTTAGCAGCTATGGCATTAGAACAGAATTTAATTTTAGACTTACCTTTCGACGAAGCGAACGGTTCTACCGTTGCATACGACTTTGCACAGAACCGCCACGACGCGACCGTAGTAGATTGCAGTTTTGTAGCAGGCAAGCAGGGAAACTGCATAAATTTTGACGGCGAAGGATATGCAGACGTAAACTATAACGTTGTGCCCCTATCCGGCAGTTTTACCATATTGGCATGGGTAAAAGCCAATAAATACCCGGACGGCTACACGGGCAAAAGAATAGGATTGTTCTGTAACACCGACCAAGTGGATGGCTACCGCACCTTTTGGATAGACGTAGAACCGGATAGCTGGGGCTTCTTCGCTATAAAGAAGTCCGGCAACCGAGTTTTGGTATATTTAGACACACAGTTAATAGAAACGATCGTATTGCCTTCCACGCTTACCGGGATAGCGTTAATACAAGACATTTACGGTATTGGTTACGGTTACGCCGATTTAGACAGCGTGAAAGTGTACAACGTCGTATTAAGCGACGCGGAAATAGGCGAAGAACTTAACTCCGTTGCGCAGCTTGAATATTATTTGGACGGTAAAAACTTCCGCGATTTTGGAATACGCGTAGAAAGTTCTACGGGCGTTCTTGACCTTCCCAAACTGAAAACCCCGGCTTCCGTTGATTGGGCGGACTATCACGGGAAAGTTATAGACCTTAGCGAAAAGCGATACCAAGAACGCGAAATAACGCTTAATTGTTGGCTAAAGGCTTCCGGTAAGATGGATTTCGTTGAACGGGTTAATACCTTGTACGACCGTTTCCGGCAGGACGGCACGCAGCGGCTTATGATTTCCATACACCCAACTAAACCGCTTGTTTACGAGGTTTATTGCGAAGACGGGGTAGCCCCCTCCAAACGTTGGCACGATGATAAAATGATAGGTACTTTCTCCCTGAAGCTGAAAGAACCAGACCCGGTTAAGCGCGTCGTAAGACACCAGCGGTTAAACAGCGGTTCGGCTAAGGTAAGCGTGGCGTTCAAATCCGATAAAATGATTAATATTTATTGGGGTGACGGTACGGTAGATACCGACGTTTACGGGGATTGTACCGGAAAGAACGCCATTAGCCACACCTACACGGATAACGGAATTTATTACATAATTGTAGCCGGGGTAATTGAAGACATAACGGACTTTGAAACTAACGGTATTGTAGTATGGAACAGATTATAATAAACCATGCCGACGGAAGCAAAACACCGTTATTCAGCAGGAAGAATATAAGCGCAATAAGCAAGGCGACACAAAAAATCGCCTTGCTTTCCGAGGACGTGGTAAGTATTACCATAACCACCGCTACGCCTTTGGATTTGATGATAGGCGATACCACGCTGATATACGGCAAGAAGTACAAACTTAACCAGCTTCCGCAAATAACCAAGAACGGCGAAAGGAACTATACCTACGAACTGACCTTAGAAGGGGCGCAATATGACCTTATAGATGTTCAGTACCATTTGCCCGAAGATTGCTACGGCGATACGTTCTACTCGGATTTGGGCGGGCATTTGGACGTATTGATGTGGAACATAAGCCGCGTATATCCGGGGCTTTGGAAGCTGGGGAACTATCCCAAAGATACGGAGTACACAAACTTTACAGCCACCGAAAAGAATTGTTTGGCGGCATTGCAGGAACACTGTACCAACTACGGCGTAGAATTTGAGATAACCAGCGACGGGAAGACCAACACGCTCAACATAAAAGCCAAAGCGGGAATAACGCATACTTTCACGTTGAAGTACGGGCGCGGGCGTGGTCTGTACCAGCTTAGCCGTACCAACGTGAACAATGCCGGGATAACAAACCGCCTTTTCATTTACGGCGGAACGGAGAATTTAGGCAAGAACTACGGGCATACAAAGCTATGCCTTCCCGGAACTACGCGCCTTACTTCCTATTTGGAAGATGCGGAATCAATAGCCGCCTACGGGATAAAGGAAAACGAGAAGAACTATACCAACATCAAACCGGGACGTATAGGCACGGTTACGGCATTGGGTACGGATAAGATTACCTTCATAGACAATACGATGTTTGACCTTAACGCGAAAGAAGCGGACGGGAAAACGACAAAATATTTGATAGAAGGAACAAACGCGAAGATTAAGTTTGAAAGCGGGCAACTTGCAGGCTACGAGTTTGACCTGCACAGCTACGAGCATGGAACGCATAAGTTTGTAATAAACAAGTTCCAAGACGAAAACGGTACGGTATTCCCTTCCGAAACTTCCGGCGCGTTTCAGATAAGCGTAGGCGACAAATACAGCATTTTAGATATTCAGTTACCGCAGGAATACATAACGGAAGCCGAAAAGGATTTGAAGGAAGCCGGGACAAAGGATTTTGAAACCATGACACAGCCGCAAGTAAGTTACAAACTTGCACTAACCGAAGGCTTCTTTATTTCGCTTTGGGGTAAAGAAGTGGAAACCGAAATACTGCACGTAGGCGATTTCATACCGATTGAGGACGAACAGATAGGCGTAAATAAGGCGGTAAGGATTACTCGCATAGAGCGCGATCTGCTAAAACGGCATAGCTACGACATAACGTTAAGTGACACCGTAACGAAAAGCACTACCGTACGCGTTCTAAACGAAATAGAGGACTTGAACGAAGTTATTACCATAAACAAGCTGGCAGACCCCGCAAGGGCGCGCCGCCGTTGGCTGGCTACGCAGGAACTTCTAAACATGGTATTCGACCCCGAAGGCGACTATTACAGCGAGAAGATAAAGCCGCTTTCCATTGAAACGCAGATGTTAAGCGTTGGGGCTAAAAGCACACAGTTCACACTGCAAAACATTACGTTCCAGCCGAACTATGGCGGCAACCCTAATAGCCTTTACGTTTCTTCCGGTACATTGGTTCATTACGCGATAGAACCGGACGCATTGAAGTTGTGGGGGCTTTCTTCGGCAACATTTACTAACCTAACATCCGCTACGGCGTATTACATCTACGCAAAATGTCCTAAAAACGGGGATAGTGGAACTATTATACTATCCGCTACGGCTAAGACGGTAGAAGCGGAAGCGGGCTATTACAATTTCCTTGTAGGGGTTCTTAATTCGGTTGTTACAGATACGAACGGGAAGAACCCCGGTAGGCTTGTTTCATTGACTTACGGGAGCAGTACCATAAACGGGCGTTTCATCCGTACCGGAAGGATAGAGAGCAGCGGTGGCGGTAAATGCTACTTCGACCTCGACAACGACGAAATAGGCGGCGTTATTCACTTTGTAAGCAGCGACGGAACGACAAAGAACGTTTCAGACCTCGACCAGATAGCGAACGAAACAAAGAACTACATAAATAATACCCTGCCTGGTATTCTGAACGAAATACAAGCGCAATTAGACGGGCAAATAGAGCAGTTCTTTGAAACATACGACCCGACGCTGACAAACGCGCCCGCGAAGGATTGGAACACAACCGCGCTGAAAGATGAACATTTAGGCGACCTTTTCTATAACACTTCAACGGGTAAAGTTTTCCGTTTCGTAAAAAACGGTTCTACTTACAGTTGGCAGGAACTACAAGACAGCGAAGTAGCGCAAGCGTTGGCACTTGCTAACGACGCGTTAAAACTTGCCGGGACAAAACGGCGTATTTTCGTGGCACAACCTACAACGCCTTACGACGTGGGCGATTTATGGGTACAAGGCAGTACGGGCGACATCATGCGATGCAAGACCGCCCGCACTTCCGGTTCTTATAATTCCGTAGATTGGGTAAAGGCTTCCAAATATACGGACGACACCGGGCTAACCAACTTTATAAACAACAACTTCACGCCAACCGTAAACGACCTTACAACACAGATAGACGGCAAGATAGAAAGCTGGTTCCAATCTTCCGACCCGGCGGCTAATTGGACGACTACGGCACTAAAGAAGGCGCACGTAGGCGATATGTGGTACAGTTCATCAACAAAGTTGTTAAAACGCTATACCGTTTCCGGTTCTACATATTCATGGACTACGATAGAAGACCAAAAGGCGATAGACGCATACACGGCAGCAAGCAAGGCACAGGACACAGCGGACGGGAAAAGGCAGGTATTTGTAACCCAGCCAAAACCACCGTATGACATAGGCGACCTTTGGCTGACGGGTGGAAAAACAGACGGAATACTAAAACGTTGCATAACTAAACGTACTTCCGGTTCTTACGTCGCTAACGATTGGGTGGAAGCCGTTTATTACGATAACACCCAAACCACGATAGACGGTGGCATAGTAACAGCCGGAACGGTTCAGCTTGCAGGTAGCGACGCGAGTATAAAAGCAGGAATAACAGGGGAAGGCACAGCCGACACAAGCGTAAGGTTTTGGGCTGGAGCAAGCAAGGGAAACCGGGCTACCGCACCTTTCCGCGTACTGCAAGACGGTAGCTTTGTAGCTACGAAAGGAACTATAACGGGAACAATCAACGCAAACGCCGGAAGTATTGGCGGCTTTGCGATAGCAAGCGGACGAATAGGTGTAGCGGCTTCATCCGGCGACACAAGCGGAAGCGGTTTAGCATTGCTTAGCAGTTTTATAAAGTTCTCGGACTCTTACCGCTGGGCTTCCATTGGAACGAACGTATTACCAGCTTCTACCGGGTTGGTCGGCGTTGGACGTTTTACCAACAAGACACCAAACAGCTATGGAACTAACTACGGGCTACTTATTGAAGCGTCCGGCGCGCTGGTTAATTTGGGTATAGTGAGCAAAGGCGCGATAGTTTGCGACAGCTACGTAGCGGATTACGGTATATCAAAACTTTTGCCTTCCGTAAATACCTGCCTTACACCGGGCGACGCTACCAAGCCTACGCTATTCAAGTTAATGCCGCGCTTCATTTACAGTAATAGCGGCATAGGGCTACCTCGCCGCGACTCCATTTGTACGGTGTTAGGCATTAGTAATTATACAGCCTTTGCCGTAAGGATTACTATTATTTGTGATAGAACGAGCACGCAGACCGGGTATGTTTGCGGGCGTAATACATTCGTAAAGAACAGTTCCGGCGGCAACGCTATGGATAGCAACTACTACCCGTACCGTATGAACAACAACGCAGGAAACGAAACCGGAAAGTGGAACATGGCGGCGGGCGACATACGCGAGTTTCTTTTAGTTTGGGACGGAAGCAGCGGATATTACGCCTATTTATTGAACATAAGAGAATAAGCCATGCATCACGGCGCAAGGCATTAAATAGAAGTGTTGTAACGCCGAATTTCACGGCTTCGGCTAAACAAACACTTCACGAGTATTTCACGACGTATTAAACTAATACGATAAGAAAGTATTTTTGTAACGACTTAAAATTAAGTGTATGGAAAATAGAAACGGCGATTTAGTGAGCGCGCAAATTTCGGTAGCCGGGAACGTGGATTTTTCCGGTGGCAACTTCCGAATGGACACGCCTTTTTGCTTAAAAAACGATGGCGAAGCGGCGATAGTATTGGAAGTAAACCTTTGGGGAATGCCCGAAGGCGAATTTATAAGCACGCGCTTTGAAACGGGATGGAACCCCGAAATTATCAGAGAGATAAAAGAAACGAGTTCAGCAACCGCCCTGATTTGGGGCTATTAAAAATTATAACTATGGGTTTAATTATTGCAGCGGGCAACACAAAGCCCGCGTTTCCTTATGATTACTATTACGGCGTAAAGATTAATATAAACGTGGCAGATACCGCGTTAGAACGCGTAGGAAGATCGGAACTACATGTTTCGCTCCCGGTTCAATCCCTTATGCGCCGTTGTTTGCTTAACGATGCCGGGCAGGTTGTTACCTACCTTCATCAAACCGACAGTACGAAGACGGACACCGGGGCAGCGGCAGACCTTACCGGAGCTTCCGGCATGGTAATGGTAGAAATACCGAAGCACTACCGTAAGTTTGAATTTGACGGTACTACGTTTACCTGCCTTATATCACAATACCAACTACCGGGCTTTATCGAAGTGCCGAAGATGTACCGGAGCGCATACGAAGCCACGATAGACAGAACTTTATCAGCTACGCCCAAACTTGCCAGTGTGGTAAATACTACGGCTGCTTTCCGGGGCGGAAACAATAATACGGCATGGGACGGAACTTATAGAACCCTCTTAGGTCGTCCAGCTACACAAACGAGCCTTACCAACTTCCGAAAATACGCACGTAACAGAGGTGCAGCCGGATTGAACAGCGCAGGATGGAACTGCGATTTATACGCGGCACAAAACGCGACCTATTGGCTTTACGTGATTGAATACGCTAACCTTAACTGCCAGCTTGATTTTAACGCGCAACCTACGAGCGAAGGGTACAAGCAAGGCGGGTTAGGCGCAGGCGTTACGACGCTTAACAGTACAAAGTGGAACACCTTCAACAGCTACTATCCGTTTGTGCCATGCGGTACTACCAATTCATTGGGTAACGCTTCGGGTGTGGTAGAATACACCATGCCGGACGAATACGACACGGGCGTAGTTACCAAAGTAAAAGTACCTTCATACCGAGGAATAGAAAACCCGTTCGGGCATGTTTGGAGTTGGACGGACGGATGCAAATGCGCCATTGAATCAGACGCGGACGGCGGCATCAGTTCTTTCTATACTTGCGATAACCCGGCGAACTACCAAGATACAAACTATGACAATTACGTAAAACGTGGCGAACTTCCACGCAAGGAAGGTTATGTTAAGCGCATGATGATAGGCGAATACGGGGAAAATATGCCTACGGAAGTGGGCGCAGGTTCTACTACCTACTTTGCCGACTACTTCTATACCAACATACCAGCCAGTGGCGTAGCGCAAAGGGGTGTCTTGTTCGGCGGTGCTGCGTATTACGGCGCGTTTGCCGGGCTTTCGTGCGCGGCTACGCATAACGCGGCTACGTTTACGGCTGCGAATTTCGGCTCTCGGCTTTGCTTTATCCCCGCCGCGTAATACGTTACGAAACGAAATGTTTAATAATTAAAAATACAAGAAAATGACTTCAAACAATAATAGCACAGATGACGGTAGCCTTTCGTTCTTGAACATCCAGCCGGACGAAGCGAACAAACATTTCAACTGCCCGGAAACCACCCAGCAGAAACTAATCAATTTGCAGTTTTGGTTAATTGATTTTATCGAAGACGTGAAAACGAAATTCGGTGCGAACCGTTTCCTCGTGAAAATAAAGTTCAAGAAGGACGACCCCGAAAGCGAAGCAAAGAAGTTCTTCACAAATTCCAGCGAAATAAAATACATTTTGCAGGAAATAAAGAAGCGTAACGCCTTCCCGCGAAAGGTAACTATGCGGGCTTCGGGAACGCGCTATTATTTTGAGTAGGAAGATTTTCACGGTTGTTTGCCCTTCGGGTGTCTTGTTCGGCGGTAATGCGAATAACAGCGCGAATGCCGGGCTTTCGTACGCGAATACGAATAACACGGCTACGAATACGAATGCGAATATCGGCTCTCAGCTATACTGATTTTTTTGTAAAGCTAATAAGGACAAAGACCGCGCCGGAAGGCGGAAAATATTAACCATTAACGGGGTTTGGTAGGGAAACCGAAGAACACCATTTAATCAGCAAAGAAATTACTATGAAAAGGTTAGGCAACCTTTACGACAAAATAATAAGTTTGGATAATTTGCACCTTGCGGACGAACGCGCCCGCAAGGGCAAACTACATTCCTACGGCGTAAAGTTACACGACCGCAACAAGGAAGCCAACCTTTTGTCTTTGCACGAAGCACTGAAAGCAGGAACTTACAGAACTTCGGAATATAGTACCTTTACGATATACGAGCCTAAAGAACGCGAGATTTTCCGTTTGCCATACTTTCCCGACCGGATTGTACATCACGCCGTAATGAACATTTTAGAGCCTATATGGGTGTCTATTTTCACGGCGGACACTTATAGCTGCATCAAAGGGCGTGGCATACAAGCGGCGGCAAATAAGTTAAGGCACGTTATCGACAGAGATAAGGCAGGCTGCGCGTATTGCTTGAAAATAGACATACGCAAATTTTACCCTTCCATAGACCACACCGTACTAAAATCCATTGTTCGCCGGAAGATTAAGGACACACGGCTACTCAACCTTTTGGACGAAATTATAGACAGTGCGGAAGGCTTACCGATTGGCAACTACCTTAGCCAATATTTAGCAAATCTTGTACTTACCTACTTCGACCATTGGGTAAAGGAAGTAAAGCGGGTAAGGTACTATTTCAGATACGCCGACGACATTGTAGTATTACATAGCGACAAAAAGACGCTTCACGCTTTGCTGGCAGAGTTTGAAAGCTATTTGGCGGCTAACGTAAAGCTGGAAATCAAACAGAACAAACAAGTCTTTCCGGTGGCACGCGACCACCGCGACAGCTTCGGGCGTGGTATTGATTTCTTGGGCTATGTATTCTATTTGAACGAAACACGGCTTAGGAAGCGTATCAAACAGAACCTTTGCCGTAAGATAGCTAAATTACGGAAACGGAAGAAACCGTTAAGTGAGGATGAATTTAAGCAGACGTTAGCCGCGTGGTGGGGTTGGGCTAAATACAGCGACAGCGAATATTTAATTAACAAGTTAAACAAAATTACACCTTATGAAATCAAGTTCAGACGTTAGACCCGCGATTATTTTACCGTTGGGTAATGGTTCTTACCACTATAACTACAACATAGTGGAAGAAAAGGTAGAAGACCCGGAAACGGGCGAAAAGACCGTTTACAACTACGATACGGTACAGGTTTGGCAGAAGCCGGACTACGAAAACCTTACACGTGCGGTTATCCGTAGCGAAATAGACGAAACCGAAGAATTTTCTTTGATTAACGACTATTACGCCGCACAGTTGGGTATAGAAACGGACGAAGACCGCAAAGCGAAAGCAGTAGCGGACTATAAAGCACACCTTAGCAGGGTTATTGCTATCAAAACTATGGTAAAGAACGATTTATTAACGGAAGGTTACTAATATGTTGGAATTGATACAGCAAGAAGACTGGCACGGTTTGACGGTTTACGTGGCGGTACGTGTAGCCATTGTGCTGATTTGCTGGGTATTCTTGGCGATGGCTACTTTCATAGATATGTACTACGGGCGCAAGGCGGCGAAGGCGGCAGGGGAAGGACTGCGAAGCAGGAAATACCGCCGGACGTTCAACAAAATCGGGGACTACATACGGGTTATGGTATTCGCCCTCATGTTTGACTTTTTAGCCGGATTGTTCACGTGGTACGTCGCTCCATTTGCTACCGTTGTCTATACTATCAGCGCGGTATTGATAGAATTTATTTCCGTACGCGAGAAGCTGCAAAAAATCAAAGTAAACGCGGCGGAAGTACCGGACATAATACGGCAGATTGTGCAGGCGGCAAGCGCAAAGGACGCGGAAAAAATTGTAGAGTTGATAACGAATAAACATTCAGAAAATGGCACGGATTGAAATATTATCCCCCTTTATTTTAAGTTGGGAAGGTGGATTTACCAACCACCCGGCAGACAAAGGCGGAGCAACTAACAAAGGGGTAACTATCGCCACTTGGAAAGCCGTAGGGTACGACAAAGACGGTGACGGCGATATAGATGTGGAAGATTTGCGTTTGATAACCGAAGAAGACGCGGTTAGTCGCGTGATGAAGCCGCACTATTGGGACAGATGGAAGGCAGACCGGATAAAAAGCCAGTCCGTCGCCAACTTGGTAGTGGATTGGGTTTGGGCTTCGGGAAAGAACGGCATTACCGGGGTACAGCGAATTTTAGGGGTAAGCGTGGACGGCATAGTAGGCGAAAAGACCTTAGCCGCGATGAACGGAAGGAACGCCCGCGAACTGTTTGCAGACATAAAACGCGCCCGTATTTCCTTTATTGAAGGAATTATAAAGCGCGACCCTTCGCAGATGGTTTTCAAGAAAGGGTGGTTATCCCGGCTTAATTGTATAAACTACGGAAGCCTTACCCTTAACAAGAAGGGGAAGGACAAAGTTCTAAATTTCACAGACGTATGAGAAGATTTGTTTTAGCCATGCTTTCCCTATTCTTGCTTCTGTTGGTTTTCGGGTGCGCAAGTACCCGAAGTACCCGTAAGGGAAAGCTGGCGGCGGAAAGCCAGCTAACAGCAACTACGGAAGGAAGCCGGAGAACGGAAGACCGGACAACCACCAACACTACGGCTACTACCGGAAGCAACGAGAAGCAAAACATAGTTATAGAGTTTACAAAAGTTGAGTATTACCCGGAAGGACAAAAGCCGAACCGCTTTGCAGAACAGTTTCAAAAAGCCGACAGCGCGTTTAATGAAGACATGCGTAAGGCATTGGAAATGGCAAACGGAGAGCCAACCCGGAAAGCCAGCGAAACGGCAGAAGGGCAATCAGATACCCCCCTGCGGCATAATACGGATTTGTTCCCGGCTATTGAAGGATTGAAGAAACCGCCTAACGTAAAGTCGCTGACTACCGGACGCATCGTTATAAACGGCGATAAGCAAAAAAAGACAGAAACAAACGTTACTACCGCTACGGAAACGGAAGTTACCGAAACGCAGAAGACGACGGCGGAAGCGGAAACAAAGGAAACCGCGCAGACCGAAGAAGAAAAGTACCCGAAAACGAACCCGTTTCTTTGGGTACTTAGCGGGATAGGGTTAGCGGCGGTTCTTGCGGCGGGCTTTTACATTCGCTATAAAATTGTTAAAAATAGAAGGTAAGCCGAGAGTTCCGGCAGCAAAACAGACAAAAAACACCCGGAAAAGTGAATAACGGGTACTTTTCCGGGTGCTTTTTATAAAACTTCCTTATTATAAGTGTTATACGCGGTGCGTACGGGACTCGAACCCGTGACCCCATGCGTGACAGGCATGTATTCTAACCAACTGAACTAACGCACCATAATTTCATTTCTTTTATCGCTTTCTCTCTCGATTGCGGTTGCAAAGGTAGGTGTTTTTTTGAAACCTGCAATAGCTTGAAAGAAATATTTTTCATCTTTTTTAAAGTAGGCTTGATTATAAGATATTTATATTACCTTTGTGTGGCAAAAAAAATTCGAATGACAAATCAAAATCAATTAAAAGCGAGAAAAACCATGAGAAATACTCCTATTGAACGTAAACTGATTGACGAAACCATCGAAGCATTTCAGATTGCAGACTTTGGAAAAGCAACCATCCGCGAAGTAAAGGCGATTGCCGCCAAGGCAGAAGCTGAATCTGGTATAGAATTTATAAAAATGGAAATGGGTGTGCCGGGACTTCCCCCTTCGGCTGTAGGTGTAAAAGCTGAAATAGAAGCTCTGCAAAAAGGAATTGCCAGTCTTTATCCTGACATCAACGGATTGCCTGCACTGAAAGAAGAAGCTTCGCGTTTTATAAAAGCATTTATTAATGTAGATTTGCAACCGGAAGGTTGTGTACCTGTTACCGGTTCCATGCAAGGCACCTTTGCTTCGTTCCTCACTTGCAGTCAGTGTGATGAAAAGAAAGATACGATATTGTTTATTGACCCGGGATTTCCTGTACAGAAGCAACAGCTAGTCGTTATGGGACAAAAGTTCGAGACTTTCGATGTATATGATTTCCGTGGCGACAAATTGAAAGAGAAACTGGAAAGTTACCTCAAGAAAGGGAATATCTCTGCTATCGTCTATTCCAACCCGAACAATCCCAGCTGGATTTGCCTGAAAGAAGAAGAGCTACGTATCATCGGAGAACTTGCTACGCAATATGATGTTATTGTTCTGGAAGACCTGGCTTACTTCGCTATGGACTTCCGGCAAGATTTGAGCAAACCATTCCAAGCACCTTATCAACCATCAGTGGCACATTATACAGACAACTATGTATTGCTCATTTCCGGCTCTAAAGCATTCAGCTATGCCGGACAGCGTATTGGTGTCAGCTGCATTTCAAACAAGCTCTATCATCGCTCTTATCCCGGATTGACAAAACGCTATGGTGGCGGCACATTCGGTACAGTATTCATTCACCGTGTACTCTATGCCCTCTCCTCCGGTACGAGTCATTCGGCACAATACGCGCTTGCCGCCATGCTGAAGGCTGCTAATGAAGGGCAGTACAACTTCCTTGACGAAGTGAAAATATATGGTGAACGCTCTCACAGGCTAAAAGAGATTTTTCTGCGCCACGGTTTTCATCTGGTATATGACAATGACCTTGGTGATCCCGTAGCCGATGGCTTCTACTTTACTATCGGTTATCCGGGGATGACCAGCGGCGAATTGGCTAAGGAATTGATGTACTATGGTGTCAGCGCCATATCTCTGATTACCACCGGTAGCCATCAGGAAGGTTTGCGTGCCTGTACTTCATTCATCCAGGATCATCAATATGCACAATTAGAAGAACGGATGGCAATCTTTGCAGAAAACCATCCGATATAATAGAATAAACTTACCAATTAGTGCCGGTATCCCACCACAAACGGGTGCCGGCATTATCATCTCCTCCCAAAGCTTTCACCAATGCACGGTATTGCTCCGGATTTTCCGTTTGTAATCCTCCGGGAAAGTTTAAACGGCGAATCATGATTTCCGTATCAACGCAGCCATCCTTACTATGATTGAAACGAACAGGAAAAAGGCGTGGATATCCGGTTCTGCGCTGCTCCGCCCAGGCTTCACATCCTTCAGGAAACATTGCCAGCCATTTCTGCGTAATGATCTTCTCCAACTTCGTATCACGGTCTGCTGTTTCAATCCACTTCGGTGAGACTTTACAATAGGCTTTTATATTATTTTCAGCATCAAATGTATCCACAAAATCAATTGGCAATTTATCACTATTCAAATACGAATCTGTCTGCATGATACCATACTGATGTAGAGAGGAAGTAATTCCTTTTTCATAGCATATACCGGCATCTTCATCTGTCCAGTTCCTCAAAGCGGCTTCCGCACGCAGAAACCAGACCTCGGCAGCAGTCATAAGAACCGCATCCGTTGACTGAGTAGTCTTCAGTTTCGACAAACCCATATAATTGCTATGAGAGAAGCAAGTTCCCTGCCGGATTCCACGATACTGTCCTTTAAACGACTCATCCTGGCATGTGGCAAAAAAGACAGTACGCCGAGGATCTTCATAACCGTTCATGATAGACTCCATTGGAGCACTCATATAAGTTTCGTTCCACACCAGATTGAGTTCTCCCAACGGATTGGCATACCCTTTCTTTGTAGATACCGCCACCGGTTCATTTTCCGCTTCCAATATTCCATATTCATTATTAAAAGCTTTCAGGAACTCTGAACGGGCTTTCTCTTCATCCACTGTGGCTATTCGCATTGCAAGCCGCATTCTCAATGAATTGGCAAACCTTATCCACGAAATGTATTCGCCATCCATCAGTATATCAAAACGAGAAAACTCAGCAGCTTCCGGATTTGACTCGACATAACCGGTAAGGGTACTCACAGCCGTATCTAATTCACAAAAGAACTCTTTATAAACCGCTTCTTGTGTATCAGGCATATATTCTGCGTTAGGATCAGCAAACCGTGAATAAATGATAGGACCATAGTAATCCGTAACGCGATGCATCACTTCCACTTTCAGAATCTTGGTGACTCCGAAGAAACCCGGATGTTTCTCACGCGTTGCGTTCTCCGACTGGTATATCTGTGGAAAAATATACGAATAGGTATGTCCCCACATTGCACTGTTCCAACCATCTTGCAAATTATAGTCCGAATTATGGCTACCTCCATTCAATGGTTTTCCATCATGCATATATCCACTGAACATATCTGCATTCAGGTTCTGCGTCAACTGGAAAGGCCAGTTCTTACCCTTTCCATAATCATAATTGAAGTAAATGCCCTGCTGAATCACTCCCAGACGAATACCATGTTCATTATAATCAATCTGCAAATCTTCATCCGTAATTCCGGATAAATCCGTATTGATATCCTTAAAGTCACCCGTGCAAGAAGTTAAAACTAACAGAGCACCGAATATCCAACTATATCTTTTCATATCAATCCTCCCCTCTCCCATTAAAATTCACACTTCAATGAAAAGCCCCAACTGCGCGTTGTTGGCATCCCATACACATCAATGCCTTGATTATCATTACCGGTAGATAACACCAGATCCGGATCAAAAGGTGCCTTCTTATAAAAGAAGAACAAATTGCGGGCTATAAAAGAAACCTGCGCTTTCTTCAGAACTTTAGATTTTTCCATCCAGGAAGCAGGTAACTGATAAGACAATGAAAGTTCTCTCAACCGGATATTGGTCGCATCATACATATAATATTCCGTTGTCCCTGCACGTCCGCCTACAATCTTATAGAATCCCTTCACGTTCTCTATCCGCTGCCCCTCCAACATAACATAACCATTATCACGGGCCTTTCCGGTAATTTCCGATACACCGTACAAGTCCATATCTGCCTGAGTTTGCGAAAGTACCTTACCGCCGTAACGACAATCTATCAGGAAATAGAGAGACAAGTCTTTATAAGAAAGCGTATGATTCCATCCCAGCTGGAACTTCGGATTGGAGTTTCCAACCTTTACCGTATTCCCGTCACCTTCTACTTTTGGCAATCCTGCATTATTCCCTTCCGTCTCATAAACAATATTACCGGAAGCATCTCTAACAAAAGCTTTTCCATAAATATCGCCAATCGATCCACCTTTTATCAATTTCATGGCATAACTGGAAGAGAAACTGGTAGGGCCATAAACAAATTCTTTCAAATCTTCATGCAAAGCAACTATTTTGTTCCTGTTAGAAGCAAAATTAAGAGTAGTGCTCCACATAAAATCTTTTGCCATCACAGGAGTAGCGTCCAATGCGATTTCCCATCCCTGATTCTGAATGTTACCGGCATTCACATAGCGGTAAGCATATTTGTCACCCGCCAGCGTAGGCAATTTAAAAAACTGGTTATGAGTATTTGTTCTATAGAAAGTGATATTAAACCCGATACGGCTGTTCAGAAAACGTCCTTCTGCACCAATTTCCCACGAGTAATTCATCTCCGGTTCCATTTCCTTGAAAGGTGCCGCATCATTCGCCAGATATTCACCACCGGCAGTGATATGGGAAGCGGAATTCGTAATATACAAAGGAATATCATTCCCCACCATACTATAAGCAGCACGCACCTTTGCATACGACACCCATTCAGGTAAAGTCAGCAGACGGCTTAGGATCAACGAAGTACCAACTGAAGGATAAAAATATCCCCTGCCTTCGTGCTTGGTATGTGATAAAGTGGAAGACCAGTCATTGCGGGCCGTCAAATCTATATAGACACTCTCTTTATAACCCACCTGCGCCGTAGCAAACAGCGATTGCAGCTGACGGTGTGAATCAATTTTCTGGTCAAGAGCTGCTGAACCGTTCATTATAATATTTGCCAGAGTAAATACATTGGCATAGTACAAAGAAGCTGTTTTGGAATCATAACGGGTAGAATTAGTAGTCTTATCAGTAATACTTCCCCCAAATGCACCATTTACTGAGAAATCGCCCCATTTCTTCTTCATCATAAGCATTAGGTCACCATAAAACTGGAGATCCTGATAATCCATTTCCAGGTAACGTCCGTTAGCACCGGCTAACGCCGGAGCCGTAGAAGCATAAAATTTCTGACGGACTTTATCGTCAATGCAATCCACATTGCCACGGGCCTGTACCGTCAACCAGTCATTTACTTGCAAGTTTGCCGATAAGGAGACAATGGCATGCATACGCACTTCTTTAGTTTGTATGCGGTTCGTTATCCAATACGGATTCTGCTCAAAATCTTCATAGGCAGTATGCCAGTTCTGTATATTCAGGTTTCTACTTTCATCGTACACTTCGAAATTATTCCTATAATACGACAAGTCCTCTCCACGGGGAAACCGATAAAGCCCCACCAACGGGTTCATATAAAATCCGCCTACTGTCGGTTTGTTTTTAGAGACTTGTCGCATCAAATTCACATTACCATCCAGTTTCAAACGATTATTGAATATCACAGAAGTTTCCCTAAATGTAATATTATGCTTGGATAAGCGATTTTTATCAATAATCCCTTTACCGGTAGTATTGGCATATGAAAAATAATTCTGCAATTTCTCATTGCCATGGCTTACGGATACGGAAGTAATGGAAGTCACTCCGGTAGAGAAGAAATCATTCAGATTATCGTATTTCGGCAAGTCTTTTCGTTCTCCCCAACTATCCACCCCATCGCTTACTCCATAACGATTTTGCATTTCGGGTAAAGAAGATGCTTTATCGAACATCAGACTGGTAGAAAATGATATGCTCCGTTGTCCTTGTGATTTACCTTTCTTGGTCGTAATCAATATCACACCGTTACCTGCCTGGCTACCATAAAGTGCCGCTGCAGGAGCCCCTTTCAGAATACTTATGCTTTCTATATCTTCCGAGTTTAAGTTTGAGATACCATCACCGCCATCGCGGTTACCTGCATTAGCTGTTCCGCCAATGGCACTGAAAGCCTGTTCCGAAGTTGAATTTAACATAGGAACACCATCAATTACATAAAGAGGTTGATTCTCCCCGGCTACCGAACGGATTCCGCGAATATTTACTTTAGCGGAAGCACCCAGTCCCGATGATACCTGATTAACCTGCACACCGGCAGTCTTACCGGTCAATGAAGTTATCAGATTAGGCATTTTAACCCGTGTCAGTTCTTCACTTTTCACCTGACTCATTGCATAGGAAAGAGAGTGCTCCTTCTTTTCGATACCCAATGCAGTCACAACTACTTTATCCAGTTCCACCGCATCTTCTTCTAATACAATATCCAGAAATGTATGTCCTTTTACGCTTACCTCCTGCGTCTTATATCCCATAAAAGAGAATCTCAGCACCGCATCATCAGCAACCGTCAGTGCAAATTTGCCTTCCAAATCCGTCACTGCACCATTCGAAGTACCTTTTTCCAACACTGTAGTTCCCGGTAAAGGCACACCGTCTCCATCTACAACACGCCCCATTATACTTTTCCGAGCGATAAGTACTTCAAGCCGATGGTTCACATCGTCTGCAACAAAAGCACAACAAGAACTACTATACGAAAAAAAATAACCAAAAACAAAAAAACAGATATAATTATAGATAGTCAATTTCATGATTTACAATAAAGAGATAACAATTTGCAAAAGTAACCAATTTCCTCCTAATAAAAACCTGTTATATAACATATATGAAAATTCTATCAGTGAAAAAAGAGAAATAATATTTGTTTTTCAAGGATTTGTCTGTATATTAGTGGCATGGATATTAACACAGACATATTCAAAATTGAAACGAACCACGTATTACCTTCACGTGGAAAAGTACTGATATCCGAGCCTTTCCTCTATGACGAGATGTTCGGACGTTCTATTATCCTGCTGGTAGACCATACGCTGGATGGTACAATGGGGTTGGTATTGAACAAATCTCTCCCGCTATATCTTAATGACGTATTGAAAGACTTCAAAGATGTGGAAAATATACCTATTTATAAAGGCGGTCCGTTATGTACCGATACGCTGTTTTACCTTCATACACTAAAAGGTATAAAAGATTCTCTGCAAATAGGAAAAGGATTCTATCTGAACGGAGATTTTGATGCCATCCGCCGTTATATTTTGGCAGGCAATGACATCACCGGAAAAATACGCTTCTTCTTGGGATATTCAGGCTGGGAACATGACCAGCTATGCCAGGAAATTGAAGAAAACACCTGGCTGATAGGATCGACAAACATCGCTTCCCTTATGGATGAAAAGGGAAGCGCAGAACTTTGGAAAAATGTTTTGGGAGAACTGGGAGGCAAATATCAAACATGGTCACGCTTCCCGCAGATACCCACATTGAATTAATCAACCCGGATGCACTGCAGTAATGCAACATCTTTGAAATAACCTTCTACACACAACCAATCTTTTAACAACCCACACTGAACAAAACCGCAAGAGGTGAACAAACGCATGCTTGCCTCATTATCGGTGGCGATATGAACAACCAACTGTTTCATACGCAGAAAGTCGAAAGCATAGTCACAAAGTAGTGTCAATGCATCTTTTGCATAGCCTGCGCCACGAAACTCTTTCCGGATAACGATACCCACTTCTCCGCGTGCATGCATCGGAGAAAAGTCTGTAATATCAATCGTTCCTATCGTAGCATGATCTTCAAGGCGCACCACCATCATACGCAGTTGCTTATCGGAAAACATATCGCATTGTGAATTCTCCATATATTGCTTCATCACATAGCGTGAATAGGGTACGGTGAAGTTACTGATATCCCACTGTTGCGGATCGTTTTCCATTTCACAAATCAATTCCAGATCCTCCGGTTCCATAGCACGAAGGCGAATACGTTCGTTTACAAAATAAATATGTTTCATGATCAGAGATAACATTTTTCGGAAGTCACCAGTACGCGACTTTCCGGGTTATAAATTCCCAGACGCAATCCCATTTTCCGATGGCGGGACAGCAAGCGGATAATTGTAGAAAAAGAAAAGGCACGGCAATCATACACCACATGCGTGAAACCTTTCAGCGAGATGAATGGACCGGCATGTCCGTCGGCGGCAGATGCTTCGTTTGCCACAACGAAATGATGCTTTCCGATCAGCCCGTTACGTTTGAAAAGTCCACGCAAACTATGAATAGTGGCTTCTTCACCGAAAACAAGAAAACGAGGGAAAGTTTGTCCTTTAAGAAAGGGAACTTTCGCTTTTTTTCCCGGAAAACTGAATATACGTCTCAAGGAAAGCATCAGCAAACGAATATACATCTGTAAATGGATACCGATCCGAACAAGCCAACGCCCCAAGAGCCCATAACGCTCACCATGCTTGCGAAAGAAAATATCCATTGCTCCACAAAATACGCGCACATGGTGATAGGTATCTTTCGATGTACTTTCTCCCTTATAATGCAATATAGGATAAGGCAAGTAGTAATTTTCATATCCCGCCTCCTCAATCCGGCAGGACAAATCTATATCTTCACCATACATAAAGAAGTCTTCATCCAGTAATCCGGATTTTTCCAATGCAGAACGGCGCAGCAACATGAATGCACCTGCCAATACTTCCACCCGGTGAATGGCATCCGCATCCAAGGCATTACAATAATACCCACCTAAACCTTTAGAACGGGGGAAAAGTTTTCCCAAGCCGGACAGTTTACCAAAAGTGGCAGCCAAAGTAGGATATCCACGCTTTGATTCCCGCAGAAAACGTCCGTCATCCGTCAGCATTTTCACACCGGCAGCTCCGACGCAAGGATGCGTGTCCATAAACAGAAGCGCTTCTTCCAAAGTCTGCTCCGGCAATACCGTATCAGGATTCAGCAACAGCACGTATTCTCCCTTCGCTTGACGAATGGCCTGGTTATTAGCACGGGCAAAACCAATATTCTCCTTATTATATATATAGGTAATACGCGGGAAACGTTCGGTAAGGTATGCCTCCGAATCATCGACGGACGCATTATCTACTACAAAAATTTCGGCTGAAAGATTGTCAATAGCCCTGTATAAGGAACAAAGACACTGTTCCAGATAATACTTTACATTGTAATTGACTATGACAACAGAGAATTTCATGCTTCCTCCTCTTTATTGATATGCAATTCTTTACGTAAACGGCCTTCACCGGGCAAACAGAACAGCGAAGCCGTAAGAGCAATAAAAGCACAAAGCAAACCTTTGTTACTCAATGTTAGATAATAAACTGCAAGACCTACCCATACCGGCAGCGAAAGCATAGCTACCCGAACTTTACTCCAGAAAGAATATAAACGTAAAGCTTCAGGCAAACTAACTTTATCAATCTTCCGCGTCAGCACCCAGGCGAAAAGCTTCAAAGAAACCGGCACGCAAGCAGCAACCAGCAAAATAGACAAAGTTTCTGCAAAATAAGTCGTACGGACATCAGCGGCATATATACCTACCCAATCTCCACCGGTTTCACCTACTATGATCCATATCACCGGCAGCAACCAGAAACTGATAAATATTACTTTTAAACGACTCGCAACGTGTTTTATCTGTTCTTCCATTCTCTTATAAACAATAGACTTAATAACAATAACTTAATTCGTTCCCGTAAAAAGCGTCCGGTTTACAATACTACGTCCCAGAGTGACTTCGTCCGCATATTCCAACTCATCGCCCACTGAAATGCCACGGGCAATCACACTTAGCTTCACCCCCATCTTTTCAAGCTTACGATAAATATAGAAGTTTGTTGTGTCACCTTCCATCGTAGTGCTGAGTGCCAGGATCACCTCCTTGATTCCACCGGCAGCCACACGCCGTACAAGACTTTCTATCTGCAAGTCACCCGGCCCTACCCCGTCCATTGGTGAAATAACACCACCCAAGACGTGATATAGTCCACGGAATTGCTGCGTCGCTTCCACCGCCATGACATCGCGGATATTCTCTACAACACAAACTGTAGATGCATCCCGCTGCGGATTGGCACAAATACGGCAAGTTTCCGTATCTGAAATATTGTGGCAAACCCTGCAATATTTCACTTCATGCTTCAGTGTAACAATAGCGTTACCAAAGGCTTCTACCACTGCCGTATCTTGTCTCAGAAGGTGTAGTACCAGGCGCATAGCAGTCTTCCGCCCCACTCCTGGCAGTTTGGCAAACTCGCTCACCGCCTTCTCCAATAATATCGAGGAAAATTGTCCGTTCATACTAAAAAATCAACTATTGGCGGCAAAGATAATGCAAATTGAGTGCAGAACTTTCATGCAAGCATGAAAAAGTTATGCCAAAATGCAGCTTATCTTCTTAAAAGATAATTAGATTTCCGCATTCCGAACATAGATTTTTGAAATAAGTACTACCTTTGCATACGCAGAAAAAAAGAAAAAGAGTAAGAAACTTTCTAAATTTGACATAAAAATGGAGATTACAAGCGCTGAATTCGTCATTAGTAACACAGATGTGAAAAAATGTCCCCCCGGAATATTTCCTGAATATGCCTTTATCGGACGTTCCAACGTTGGAAAATCCAGCCTCATCAATATGCTAACAGGGCGTAAAGGACTTGCCATGACTTCCGCCACTCCGGGAAAGACTATGCTCATCAATCATTTCCTTATTAATAAAAGCTGGTACATCGTCGATCTACCTGGCTATGGTTATGCCAGACGCGGACAAAAAGGAAAATCACAAATACAGCGTATCATCGAAGATTATATTCTGGAACGTGAACAGATGACCAATCTCTTCTTGCTTATTGACTCACGGCTTGAACCACAAGTCATCGATATCGAATTCATGGGATGGCTGGGCGAGCACGGAATACCTTTCTCCATTGTCTTTACCAAAGGGGATAAGCTGAAAGGCGGTAGGCTGAACACCAATATCCAGCAGTATCTGAAAAAACTAAAAGAGCAATGGGAAGAACTTCCCCCTTATTTTGTGACCTCTTCTGAGAACAGAATGGGCAAAAAAGAGTTATTAGATTATATAGAGAGTATTAATAAAGAATTAAATACCAAATAAAGTAATAGTAAATATGAAAAAGAGTGTATTTTCACTGGCATTTATTGCCACCTTACTTCTTGTGTCGGCCAATAGCCAGGCACAATCGCTAAAAGATTTATTCAACAAAGAAAATGTAGAAAAAGTAGTCAGCGCCGTTACCGGCAAGAATACTGTTGATATGACAGGTACATGGTCGTATACCGGTGCCGCTATCGAATTCGAATCAGACAACCTGTTGATGAAAGCCGGCGGAGCCGTTGCTGCTACCACTGCCGAAGCCAAACTCAATGAGCAACTGAGCAAAGTGGGTATCAAACCCGGACAAATGAGTTTTACCTTCAATGCCGACAGCACTTTCAATGCTAAACTGGGAACCAAAACTCTGAACGGGACTTATATGTATAACGCTACCGAAAAGCATGTAACCATGAAGTTCGTCAGACTGATAAACATGAATGCCAAAGTTAACTGTACATCCGGCAGCATGGATTTACTGTTTGAGTCGGACAAACTACTGAAACTAATCACTTTCCTTTCCAGCAAGAGCAGCAATGCCACACTGAAAACAATCAGTTCACTAGCAAACAGTTACGACGGCATGATGCTAGGCTTCTCACTTGAGAAGAAAGAATAAAACGGAATATCAATAAAAAAGTCCCGTAAACATAATGTTTACGGGACTTTTTTATTCTCAATGGAGCGGAAAACGAGACTCGAACTCGCGACCCTAACCTTGGCAAGGTTATGCTCTA